>OJJK01000047.1_pt1 | contig 127039 bp, 98 predicted proteins | sample 1596271 | NCBI WGS metagenome assembly OJJK01 (sample SAMEA4350142, study PRJEB24818) | metagenome | biome: human; feature: gut; material: faeces | place: Denmark | collected 2013-09 | reverse complement strand
GCATTAGGTTGGGGGCTGTCTCAAAATAGTTTTTTTGAGTTCAGCCTCCTTTTTGTTCTTTTCAACCTGATTTCTTTTATCTGCGAATTAAACAAAACGTTCCTTTTGCTGTTCGGAAACCTGCATAAAAATAAGTTTTTTTAGAATTTGTCTCGTAGGAAAGTAATGTGGAGAAGAAACTTCTTTGTACCTTTGTGCCCGTCAATACTAAAATCAATAATAAATAATAGGATTTATGGGAGGATTTTTCGGGACAGTCTCCAAAGCGAGCTGTGTGACGGATTTATTTTACGGTACAGATTATAATTCACATTTAGGAACTAAGCGGGGCGGACTTGCCACGTATGATGCAGAAGAGGGCATGTTTGCCCGATCCATTCATAACTTGGAGAGCACTTATTTCCGAACCAAGTTTGAAGACGAACTGGATAAGTTTAAAGGAAATGTCGGAATAGGAATCATCAGCGACACAGATCCGCAACCCATCATCATTAACTCCCACCTCGGACGCTTCGCCATTGTAACAGTAGCTAAAATTGTGAATCTGGAAGAAATAGAAGCAGAACTACTTTCCCAAAATATGCACTTCGCCGAACTGAGTTCAGGCAATACCAATCAAACCGAGCTTATCTCACTACTCATCATACAAGGAAAAACTTTTGTAGAAGGTATAGAAAATGTTTACCGCCGTGTCAAAGGTTCTTGCTCTATGCTGCTGTTATCAGAAGATGGCAGTATCATTGCGGCTCGTGACAAGTGGGGACGCACTCCGATTGTAATCGGCCGGAAAGAAGGGGCATACGCTGCAACCAGTGAGTCAAGCAGTTTCCCGAATCTGGATTATGAAATAGACCGCTATCTCGGTCCGGGAGAGATTGTTCGTATGACTGCCGATGGAGTGGAACAACTTCGGAAGCCGGAGGAAAAGATGCAGATTTGTTCTTTCCTGTGGGTATATTACGGTTTTCCTACTTCTTGCTATGAAGGTCGCAATGTAGAGGAAGTACGTTTTACCAGTGGTTTGAAGATGGGACAGAGCGATGATTCTGAAGTAGATTGTGCTTGCGGTATTCCTGATTCCGGTGTAGGTATGGCTTTGGGCTATGCCGAAGGGAAAGGAGTTCCTTATCATCGTGCCATTTCTAAATATACACCGACATGGCCGCGCAGTTTCACTCCCAGTAAGCAGGAAATGCGTTCATTGGTGGCGAAGATGAAGCTGATACCGAACCGTGCCATGCTGGAAGGTAAGCGCTTATTGTTCTGTGACGACTCCATAGTACGGGGTACGCAATTACGGGATAATGTGAAGGTATTGTATGAATATGGTGCCAAAGAAGTACATATCCGCATTGCTTGTCCACCGTTGATTTATGCTTGTCCGTTTGTAGGCTTCACAGCTTCCAAGAGTCCGTTGGAATTGATTACACGCCGTATTATTGCAGAATTGGAAGGAGATGCGGATAAGAATCTGGAGAAATATGCCACTACCGGTTCTCCGGAATATGAGAAGATGGTCAGCATTATTGCTGAGCGTTTTGGCCTTACAACTTTGAAGTTTAATACCCTGGAAACTCTCATTGAGTCCATCGGATTGCCGAAATGTAAGGTTTGTACACATTGTTTTGATGGTAGCAGTTGCTTTTGAGTAACTCCAAATACTAACATTTTGTAAAAAGGGGCGTGAATTGCTTGGCAGTTCACGCCCCTTTTTCTACCTTTACGGCAGAACTATTGACTACTGTTGATAGATAATTGGTAGTTCATGTTCTCGATCATAAATCATAAATCATAAATAATATGGCTTTAGTAGAACGTTTTTTGAAGTATGTAAGCTTCGACACCCAGTCCAGTGAAGAGACAGAGGTGACTCCAAGTACTCCAGGGCAAATGGTATTTGCCAAATATCTGAAAGAAGAATTAGAGTCTTTAGGTTTGGAAGACATAACGCTGGATGAGCATGGCTATTTGTTTGCCACACTTCCGGCAAATATCGATAAGCCGGTACCTACTATTGGTTTTATCGCCCACATGGACACCAGTCCCGATATGAGTGGCAAAGATGTATCTCCCCGCATTGTTCAAAACTATGACGGTTCGGATATCGTGCTTTGTGCAGAAGAGAATGTAGTTCTTTCTCCGTCTCAGTTCCCCGAGCTGCTGGATCATAAAGGTGAAGACCTGATCGTTACCAATGGCAAGACATTGTTAGGCGCAGATGATAAAGCAGGTATTGCCGAAATCGTTTCTGCGATAGTGTACCTGAAAGAGCATCCTGAAATCAAGCATGGCAAGATTCGTATTGGTTTCAATCCGGATGAAGAAATAGGATTGGGCGCACATAAATTTGATGTTGAGAAGTTCGGTTGCGACTGGGCTTACACAATGGATGGCGGTGAAGTAGGAGAGTTGGAGTTTGAAAACTTCAATGCGGCATCTGCCAAAATCACCTTCAAAGGTCGCAATGTACATCCGGGCTATGCCAAGAATAAAATGATTAACTCGATTCGTGTGGCCAACCGTTTCTGTGCCATGTTGCCTGCTCATGAAACGCCCGAACATACCGAAGGTTACGAAGGCTTCTACCATCTCATCAGTTTCAACGGTGATGTAGAGCAGACTACAGTGGCCTATATTATCCGTGATCATGACCGTGCACGTTTCGAGAGCCGCAAGAAGAAAATAGAACGCTTTGTCAGTGAAATCAATGCCGAATATGGTGAAGGTACGGCAATGCTTGAACTCCGTGACCAATACTATAATATGCGTGAGAAGATTGAACCGTTAATGCATATCATTGATACGGCTTTTGCCGCAATGGAGGCTGTAGGTGTGAAACCGAATGTGAAACCTATCCGTGGTGGTACGGATGGCGCACAACTTTCTTTCAAAGGTTTACCTTGCCCCAATATCTTTGCAGGTGGCCTGAATTTCCATGGACGATATGAATTCGCTCCTATCCAGAATATGGAGAAAGCGATGAATGTTATCGTGAAGATTGCCGAACTTGTTGCAAAAAAATAATTTAATACCTTAAGACATGAAAACCACTCCGTTTACAGAAAAACATATCTCGCTGGGTGCTAAGATGCATGAGTTTGCGGGATATAATATGCCGATAGAATATTCCGGTATCATTGATGAACACCTCACCGTTTGTAATGCTGTGGGTGTATTCGACGTTTCCCACATGGGAGAATTCTGGGTGAAAGGCCCCAATGCGTTGGCTTTTCTTCAGAAAGTGACTTCCAATAATGTGGCTGCCCTGACTCCAGGCAAGGTGCAATATACTTGTTTTCCCAACGAAGAAGGCGGTATTGTAGATGACTTGCTGGTTTATCATTATGAGTCGGAGAAATATCTGCTGGTAGTGAATGCTTCGAATATAGAAAAAGACTGGAACTGGTGTATTTCGCACAATACCGAAGGTGCTGAATTGGAAAATGCTTCCGACCACATGGCACAACTTGCCGTGCAGGGTCCGAAGGCCATTCTTGCCTTGCAGAAGCTGACGAGCATAAACTTGTCGGAACTGCCGTATTACACCTTTACGCATGGTGAGTTTGCCGGTGAGAAAGATGTGATTATTTCCAATACCGGCTATACCGGTGCAGGAGGTTTTGAGCTTTACTTCTATCCCGAAGCTGCCATGAAGATTTGGAATGCCGTGTTTGAAGCAGGTGAAGAGTTTGGTATTAAGCCGATTGGCTTGGGTGCACGCGATACGCTTCGTCTGGAAATGGGCTTCTGTCTGTATGGCAATGATCTGGATGATACGACATCACCTATTGAAGCGGGATTAGGTTGGATTACCAAGTTTGTGGAAGGTAAGAACTTTACCAATCGCCCGGCATTGGAGAAGCAAAAGGCGGAAGGTACTGTTCGTAAGCTGGTCGGTTTCGAAATGGTGGACCGTGGCATTCCGCGTCATGGATATGAGCTGTTCAATACAGAAGGCGAAGCTATCGGAGTAGTAACTTCAGGTACCATGTCGCCTACTCGTAAGATTGGTATCGGTATGGGCTATGTAAAACCGGAATATAGCAAGGTAGGTACGGAAATTAGCATTGACATGCGTGGGCGCAAGCTGAAAGCCGTAGTGGTTCGGCCTCCATTCCGTAAATAAAGTATACGGAGTTGTAAAATAAATAAGGGCGCCTGAACTGTAAAATTCAGGTGCCCTTATTCGTTAGAGTCTGCTGATCTTATCTAATAATTGATTAGCCCAGGCTATTTCTTTGTTTGTCCATTCTTCCTCTTCTCCTTGCATTCCTTGTTCCTGATATCGGGAAAGTAATTCCAGATATTCTTTCAAAGTGCTGGCGGCTTTCGCTTGCTTGTTCATGCGCATTAACAGTAGAATTTCCTGTTTATATATATCAAGATTAGGACTGTCTCCTGCCAGTTCTTTGGCCTTCCAAAGTAGAGTGGCGCATTCTTCATTTGCCTCCTCTGTGTTGTAGAGTGCCATCTGTGATTTTGCTAAGATAACGTAGTCATGGTCAGTGGCCAGGTTGTTATTGATATTCTTTTGTATTAATCGTGCAGTTTCTTCATATCGTTGGTCTGCCATATTCATAGCTGCATTGAAAGTTACTACGTCCGATGTTGCTTTAAGGTAAGTCCGGCTACTTTGATTTTCTGCCTTGCCTGCTTTGTCTATTCGCTTTTTCAGATTGTCGATGCTACCGTAGCGGAGCAGGTTATTACCGTTGTGCTGCATGTTGTAGTAGCCGATTACTTTGGAAAGTGCAGACGCCAATCCATCAGGATTCATGCCCTTGAATTCCAATAACTCACGTGCAATCCGGTCGGCTGCATATTCTTGGTTATTTTTGTAATTCATTCCCAGACGGTTCACCACATTTACATTCAGTAGGGCGGCAACGCTTCCTATACTGGCAACAGCACCCACTCCTAAAGCTGTGTCATCGTCATCCCAATATGCTACTTCCAAAGCTACTTCGGCAGTGACGGCAAGCACCGTTCCCCAAAAAGCAGCTCGTTTGGCACGACGTTCCGCACGATGGATATTGTTTATCTGGTGGTCCAGTACGAAGTGCGACATTTCATTGGCGATAATGGCGGCAAGTTCATCTTCCGAATCAAGTGTACAAAGCAGACCGGTACTGATCAACATAGTTCCGTTGGGCAGCATGTAAGCATCTGGTTCGGGTGATTGGATGATGCGCACGTTCAGCCGTTCACTGCGATTGGCGTCAATACCGGTAGCGGTCAGTTTCGCAAAAATACTTTGTACATACGAAGTGATGAAATCATCCTCATAGCCGATGTCTTCCAACTTATACAGATAATCCCGGCATTCTTCGTCCACTTCCTTTCGTAGCTTAGAGTGGTAGCCCCGGTCACTAAAGTACTCATATAAGTGTTGTTTCAAATAGGTTTGTTGCCAAAACTCTTGATTGGTTTCGGGAGGTGAGAGTTTTATGGCTTTCAGGGCGGAAGAAGGTACTGCGAATTGCATGCCATTGATTTCGGTTGCATAGAAAATGTCGGAGCCTGACTGTTCTGCTGATTTCATTTTCACCACCTTCCGGATCACCACGGGAGTGCCGACCGGATAATTTTCATACTGCTGTTGTAATTCACCCTTTAGTGCAATCGGACCGCTCAAGTCTTTCGGCTTAGCGGCGAACCCTGTCGTAGAGAAGAGGACGGCGAGGAAGACGAAAGTAATAAGATGTTTCATATGGATTTGTTTATGGTTCGTACTATTGGCTTACTATCAAAATTGCTGATACAAAAATAGGAAAGAGTTTTCTCCCTTCCTTGTTCTTTTCCCTACAAAAAGGTAGGGAATTTCCTATTCCATTCCTATATTTTACTTTAATGGGTGTTCGAAGGTGAATAAACATCCGTCCTGGTAGGTATCGTCTAAATATACCCGTGCTTCTATACGTTCTGCGAGAATCCGGCATAGGGATAATCCTAATCCGGCGCCGGGTACAAAAGAATCCACTTTATAAAATCGTGAGAATATTTTTTCTTTTAGTTCGCTTTTCACGCCAATGCCGGTGTCTCGTACGTGGAAGTGCAACTTGTTATTTTTGTTGTCTACCTCATAACTTAACTCTACTTCGCCACTTGAAGTGAACTTTAGTGCATTATGTAGCAGATTGATAAGTATCTGATGTACGATATCCTCATTAGACGAAAGTATATAGTCTGTCTGGCATGGGGTATAGTAAAATTTCACTTTTGGTTGGATATATTCCTTCATTTCCTGAAGTAATTTATTTGCAAGCTCGTTCACCGGAATCTCCTGATAAGTCAATCTCTGGTCTCCACTGTCAATATTGGCAATAGAAATCATATCACTGATGATTTTTAGTAACTTATCGCTATTTTTTTTTATGGTGGCACTGATTTCTTTGGTTTCTGTCTTGCTCAGAGGTATTTCTGCCAGACATTCGGAGAAGCCTACAATGGCATTCAGGGGTGTCCGCACTTCATGATTCATATTCTGTATGAATGCTGTCTTCATGAGTTGAGCTTGTTGTGCCTTCTCATTGGCTTGTTGCAGTTCCTGAGCTTGTTTTTTCAGTAAGCGGTTGTTTTTTAGCTTGTGACGATAGAATTTGATGCCGATGATCAATGCGGCTACTAACACAACAATCAGGGTACAGGCATAAAAGAATTGTATATTGCGGGCTTTCAGACTCAGGCCTCTGGCTTCAAGTTCCAGTTTATTCAGATTATAGCGGGTGGATAATTCATTAAGCTGCTTCTGGGTATCATTCTTATACAATGAATCACTCAAAGATACGTATTTACGTAACATAAGATAAGCTTCGTCATATCTGTGAGCCCGGTGCAAAGCAGAGGCTTTATTATTATACATCCTTTTAAGGTTTATCACATTGCGGGATTTCCGGTAATATTCTGCAGAGGAATCCTGATAAGCAAGTAGTGTGTCAATATCACCTTTTAATTTGGCATATTCCTCTTTTGTATTATATAAATAAATGCGGTTCTCGTGTGGTGATTTTCGGTATAAATCCTCTATGTCGGTCAGATACTTTCGCAAAATAACGGTATCCTGTGGCTCGGTGAATACCACTGAGGCCATGTCTTTTATCATTAAGATGCGGGCTATGCTCATATTGACATTGGGACTGGTAAGTGACAAGTTAGCTAATGAGTCTAAATGATAAAATGCATTCTGGGCTTCCTGATATTTATTTGTGCTCGTTAGAATTACAATGTAATTGGAGCATAATGGAGTATATTCATCCCAGAATTTCAATTTCTCAAACAATTGCATGGCTTGTGTAATATATGGCAAGGCTTTGGCATAATTTTTATTTGCTCCATAAAAGTTGGCTATTTCATTCAGGCTGAATGCCAGTCCCACTTCGCTTTTCCTGTCCAGTGCATCATTGTACATCTTATCCAGCTCCTTCATATCATCTTCAGAAGCGTTGGAATATATGATATTTGCGCATAAAAGACTCCAGCTCCTATAATACTCAGCCTCATTATGGAGACGGAGCGATAAATCCTTGATGATAGGAGTATATTTTTTCATACTGTCTATATCACCATGTTTGTAATGAAAATAATTTTTGTCCTTATATAGATAGAATAGATCGGTTGTCTTATCTCCTTTTTTATTGTCGATATCTTTCTTTATCTTTTCCCAGTGAGAAAGATATACTTCCGGCTGATTATAATAGATTTTTAATTTAGAGAAAGCAGGAGGGATGGAATCCTGATTGAATTTCACTTCTTTCTGTGCTTTTGTTTGTGTTGAAAGCAAAAAAGTACAGAGTATCACTATCAGATACAGACCATTTTTCATTGCAAAGTATTGTCCTGCTATTTTGGGAATCTTTTTTGAGATACAAATATAGAGAAATTTGCCAGTATTTGTGTATGTACATATATAAAAAAGGGAGACTTTTTTCAAAATCTCCCTTTTTTGCTTTCATGAAGCAGAATTATTTCTTTTTACGGTCACCGTAGCGGCTCATGAACTTATCAACGCGACCAGCTGTATCCACCAATGTAGATTTACCAGTATAGAACGGGTGAGAAGTGTTAGAAATTTCCATCTTTACCAACGGATAAGTTTCACCTTCAAACTCGATGGTTTCTTTCGTATTTACGGTTGAACGAGACAAGAACATGTCACCATTAGACATATCTTTGAATACTACCGGACGGTAATTTTCAGGATGAATACCTTTTTTCATTTCAATATTTGTTTTTTTTAATTATTATATTCGGTTACTATTTTGGTAATAAATAGTGTAATGGTCTTATTTTTCAGAGCGCAAAGATAGTGCAAGTCGCAGATAATACAAAATAAATTCAGATTTATTTTTGCTTAAGGTGCAGTCTACCTTGTTTAAAGGCAGTGTATTTCTCCGAATTAGAAAAAAGTTCCCTCAAAAAATAGGTTTATCGCTTTTTATTTCAGATTTTTGCATGGTATTTTAATTTATATTCAGCATGAAGAAGCTACTTATCTTAATTTCCCTATGGCTCTGCGTCACTACGGCAGCTGCCCAGCAGAACGAACGGGATCTGTATAGTGTTGCGTTTTATAATCTTGAGAACCTGTTTGATACGATTCATGATGCAGGTAAGAACGACCTTGATTTTTTGCCTTCCGGCAGTTATGTATGGACGGCTGAGAAGTATGAGGCCAAGTTGAAGAACCTTGCCAAAGTCCTGAGTGAAGTATCGCGCGACCGTGTACCTGAAGGACCCGCCGTTATCGGTGTAGCCGAAGCTGAAAACAACCGGGTACTGACAGATTTGGTAAGTCAGCCGGCTATATCCAACTATAAATTCGTGCATTATGAAGGCCCGGATAAACGGGGCATTGATTGCGCATTGCTTTATGATCCGGAACAATTCACCGTCACCAATTCCAAACTGGTGCTTTCCACTCCTTTTGAGGGAGACACTGTGCACCTGACGCGTGGCTTCCTTATTGTAGACGGACAGATGGCAGGTGAACGCGTTTGTTTCATCATTAATCACTGGCCTTCCCGTGGAGCTAAGTCTCCGGTGCGTGTACATGCAGCCAAGCAGGTACGGGCATTGACAGACTCCCTGATGCGTACGGACAAGAAACTGAAGCTGATAGTCATGGGAGATATGAACGACGATCCTATGGACGAAAGCATGGCGACACTGGGTGCACGCAAGTATGCGAAGCAGGTGAAAAAAGGCGAATTCTATAATCCCTGGTGGGAAACCCTTGAAGATAAAGGTGTGGGAACATTGCTCTATCGTGGCAAGTGGAACTTGTTCGACCAGATTGTAGTCTCCCGTCCTTTGCTGAAAGCCAAGAAAGGTTTGAAGTACGATCATAATGAAGTCTTTATCCGCGAGTATCTCTTTCAGCAGGATGGCAAGTACAAAGGTTCTCCCTTGCGTACGCACGGTGGACGTGTTTGGTTGAATGGTTACAGCGACCATCTGCCTACTATCATTTATTTGAAAAAGTAATATACCCGTTGGCGGAATTAGAGGCTGTTCAGCATCCTGTCAGAGCCGTACCAAAGAGGGCTCAAATCCCTATTTGCTCCGTACCATCTCCGGATAGAGGTACTTCTAACCGAATTTACTACGGAGTTGGTACGGATCAAGTACTGCCCAACCCCGGTCTTGGTCTCTATTAGGGTACAGGAAAGAAGCCATTAATTCCGCCAACGGGTTAATATATAATAATGTGTAAACGAAGACCGGGAAGCCAAACTTGCTTCCCGGTTTTTTTGTTATCTATATAAAGGTATGCAGAAGAGGCTGATAAAGGCTACAGATGAAAAGAGTTTGTAACATAGAGATTACAATATTCTGTTAAAATCATCCAATAGCTTTAAAATAGAATTGTTTCAATGGGGATAATACGATAATTTATTCCCAACCTGTTCTTCCATTTAAAGGATAATGCTTACTTTTGCGTAGAATTTTTATTCACTAACAATAAACTTTAAACAAAATGATTAATTACAAAGATTTAGGGCTCGTAAACACAAGAGAAATGTTTGCGAAAGCTATTAAAGGTGGATATGCTATCCCGGCTTTCAACTTTAATAATATGGAACAGTTGCAGGCTATTGTAAAGGCTGCTGTTGAAACCAAATCTCCGGTAATCCTCCAAGTATCTAAAGGTGCTCGTCAATATGCTAACCAGACATTGTTGCGTTACATGGCAGAAGGTGCTGTAGAATATGCAAAGGAACTGGGTTGCAAACACCCTGAAATCGTTCTTCACCTCGACCACGGAGATACATTCGAAACTTGCAAGTCTTGTATCGATATGGGCTTCTCTTCAGTTATGATCGACGGTTCTCACCTGCCTTACGAAGAAAACGTCGCTTTGACGAAGAAGGTAGTTGACTACGCTCATCAATTTGATGTAACTGTAGAAGGCGAACTTGGTGTATTGGCTGGTGTAGAAGACGAAGTTTCTGCTGAACATCATACTTATACTGACCCTGAAGAAGTTATCGACTTTGCTACTCGCACAGGTTGCGACTCTTTGGCTATCTCAATCGGTACTTCTCACGGTGCATACAAGTTCAAACCCGAACAATGCCATGTAGATCCGAAGACTGGTCGTTTGGTACCTCCTCCTTTGGCATTCGAAGTATTGGACGCTGTAATGGAAAAACTTCCGGGATTCCCCATCGTACTGCACGGATCTTCTTCAGTTCCTCAGGAAGAAGTTGAAACTATCAACAAGTTTGGTGGCAAGCTGGAAGCTGCTATCGGTATTCCTGAAGAAGAACTGCGTAAGGCTGCTAAGTCTGCAGTTTGCAAGATCAACATCGACTCAGACTCTCGTCTGGCTATGACTGCTGCTATCCGTAAGGTATTTGCTGAAAAACCGGCTGAGTTTGACCCGCGTAAGTATCTTGGCCCGGCTCGTGACAACATGGAAAAGATGTACATGCATAAGATTATCAACGTGCTTGGTTCAGACGGTAAATTGGCTGAATAATCCACGGGATTTTAGACTGAATAGAAGGCTGCTCTTGAAAAAGGGCAGCCTTTTCTATGTCAGAAGTCAAGTGTTTCGGTCCTCATTTTAAATCGTTTTTCTATTTATGATGCTAATCTTTTGATTAATAGTATTTTTCAATTCCGCCAAATCCTGCTATTGTTTTATTGTCTTTCGTTTTGCTAATGAAGTGGTTTAACCGCTTCTCAAATTCTTCAGGACGTTTTCTTGCGGCTTCGATGTACGCTATTCGGATTCGCTTATAGGCTTCGGAAAATGGCTGATAGTTTTCCCATACTGCTTTATTTTCTTTCAATTTGTCAATTATATCATTGGGAAAAATGAAAGGCTCGGATAAAATATTTCGCGTTTTCTCTTCAAATTTGGGGTGTATCATTTTATTTTTCAATAGCCATTTAAGTCTTTCTTTGTTGGCTTGAGAGTAAGTACTTTTAGGGTTTCGGGGTGTGAAACGCTGAATTTTATGATCTTTGTCAAGTGGTTTTGTTGTGCTGTCAATCCAATCGAAGCAAAGGGCTTCTTCAACGGCATCATTGTATAAAACGCCTTTTTTACCTGATGACTTATAGGGAAATACAAACCATATTTCACAGGAGGTTTCAAAGTTGTCCATTAACCACTTTCTCCAATCTTCTCGACTCTCAAAATACTTTATTTTATTTTCTATAGTCATAACAGGTATTCAAACTGATTATTTTATAGCTTTACTTTCGTGGTAATGAAGCATTTTGTTAATTTATTTTTTGCTTCAGCAATTTCTGTATGTAGCGCAATTACTATTTTCCACATTAATATGCAGGCTTCGATAGTTTAACGGTTTATTACAGCTGCCAAAAATACTAAATCTTTGGGAAGCGCCTCCAATTATCTCTTAAAACTTTTGCCCTGATTTGATTGAACTTAGCTAAAGGCTTGATCTGAAATTTATGCTTATGAGGCTACTAATTCATATTTAAAGCTACCGGAGCAGATGATATCATATATTTGTAGAGTTGTCTTATGCAGTATCTCGCAAATTCTTGCATTTCTTAAAAGGTGAGACTACTTACACACTAAAAAACTAAAATATGAAAAACAAACTATCCATTTTACCGGCACTGTTCTTTTTGCTTTGTACGGCAATGTGCTGTGAGGAATTTGAGGAATACATTCCCTGTCAGGTGACCTTAACCGGAATAGGTAAGGTGGAACACTTGGATAATGCCGGAAGCGTGCCTGTTGCTCCGGTGGGGGGAGTGGTATCTCGCCAGGCATATATGTTGCGGATACCCTTGGATTTTGAATATGAGAAAGAGATTGTAGAGGGGACATATTATGAATACGTCTTGACTGATACCATCGCCAATATACAGATTATCTCACTTACCGCTTATGATGAATCCCATCCTGCCGGTACGGATGTGAACGAACTTTTCATGGACTATCCTTTGCGTCAGGAGGATCAATTGACAGATTATAAATACGGTTATATGTATGGGACTGTTTTTTATAAGATACCCCGTACACTTCCTCAAGCCGGAGTGCATCGGTTTAAAGTCGTAGTGACGACCCGCAAAGGGGAAGAGTTTACCAAGGAAACAGATGAGATCACCATGCAATAAATGAAGAGTCAATGAGAAAACTATTTGTCACTTTGCTGGCAGTGGGACTGCTGAGCATTATGGGTGGACAGGCACAAAATAGAAATTCACGTCATCAGCTTGACTTAACCACCGGAGTATCCTGCCATTTTCAGAGTGGGGAATCCTGGATTTCTTTTTCTCCTGTTCCCGTCATGAGCTTTGCTTATACTTTCTATGTACTTCCACACTGGGGGATCTTCTCTTCCATGAGTTCAGCTCCTCTCATCAGAGAAGGAAATGGGAATAAGTTGAAAAAAACTTATGAAAATGACCATTTCGTAAAGGATGCGTATGACTTTGATGATGGAATTGGTTTATCTATGGCTTTCGGCATTGCCTACCGGCTGAATAAACCGGTATGGGATTTACAGTTGCGCTTGGGATATTACATGGTTGATGCAGAGGAACATTCTTCTCATTTTTATGTGAAAGAAAAGAATTCCAATGTAGTACGTTGGATTAATTATGATCAGTCATTCTCTACAGAAGCCGGTGGCTTAATGAGTGCTATTCAAACTTCGGCTATGTTGTCGAGGCGTATCTGGCGCAAACTCCATTTTTCGGTAGAGGCCAAATATCTCTTCCTCCCTGAACGGGCTACGCAGACTTTTGAAAAGAGGAACCTGTTGACTGGCGAGATTGAAGATAGCTACTCGAAACGTGTACGTGTGCACTATCTGGAGATAGCATGTGGAATTAGCTGGCATTTATAATCTTTATACCATATCGTCTCCCGTCTTCACCACAGCCACTTTCAGAGTCTTATGGAAAGGGATGAAAGCGGAAACCACTGCGATAACCAATGCGGCAATCAGTAGATAGCCGATTACAGTCTTGATGCCCAGTAGCAGGCTCTGTTGCTGAAGCGTGGAATAAAAGTTATTGGCAGCTAACTGGCTGGCTTCATCGTATCCATGTCCCTGCGCCAAGGCACTGTTCATGGCTTGCGCATAGTGGGAGGAAGCCAGTGGATTAGTGATCGTCATGTGTTCGGAAAGGGTATTCATCCCCTTAATTTGTAAGTAATAGAGCAGGTTACTGAAAAACGAAGCGGATATTGCCGGAGCCAGTACAGAGCGAAGGGATATCAGAAAGAAAGCGTTAGACAGCATGAGCTTAGGGTCCAAATCTTCTACTACATATACACCGAAGGCTATGAAAAGAGTCATCATCCCCAGTCCGCGGAGGAAAACAGGAAAGTAAAGCATTTCGTAAGTGGAGTAGGGCGTGATGCCGAAGTAGAGGATGACCAGATAGATGACGTAGCAGAACATTCCTCCGGAAATGAGATAGCGGAACCGCCATCGCTGCCATCTGAACCACCAGAAACATATAATGGCTCCCACAATGAATCCCGGTATAAGCACCAGGCTGAGCGAATTGGCATGCACGCTGTCTACGCGGATAATGCTGTTCAGGTAATTGGTAATCAGGGAACTGCTGGCACTGAAAAACATGACCAGTACCATGAAAGTGTATCCGATGATGGATTTATGGTGATGGAGTGGTTTCAGACTGACGTATGGCTTCTCCTGTGTCCGTTGCCGGTGGATAAAAAGGTAAATCAGTATGGGGATGGCAATCGTATAAATCCGTATTTTGGGAGAGGAGAACCAATCTAATGTCTTTCCGTAGGTAAATATGTAAATGCTGAAAAGCAATGTAGCGGCTATGATAAACATGCTTCTTCCGTCGATTTCTTTGTAAGGGATGCGCATGGGGCGCTTGGCATACCGGAAAAACAACAGGATAAAGATAATGGCAATCAGCATCAGGAGGATTGTAAAGTAATACATGTATTGCCACTGATAGTAATAGGCCAATTGTGATGTCAGCGCCATGGATATTTGTCCGCCGGAGAATACGATGGGGTAGAAGTAGGCGTAGAACTCGCTACGCACATTCTTCGGACTAAAGAACGGGCGTACCTGAATAATAAACTCTAACATGATGAAGGCTTTCAGGAAGCCAATGAAGAAGCTGCATATAATGGTGATGTCCATATTGCCAACCTGGGCGCAGATGTAGCTGAGAAAGATTTGCAGGATCAGATCGGTAAGCAGCATCGTCTTAGGAGTGGCAATCGCACGAATCTTAGGAATGATGGGATAAGCTACCGCCATACCTGCCGCTGCCGCATAATACCCCATTGTGATGTCTTCGCTGAGTATCCCGAGGGTACTGCTGACTTCCAGCATGCTTCCCGTATAGGTTCCGTTGAGCATAATGATAGGGAACATCAGCATGAACATAGTGACAATACCCAGCCATTGCGGTACCCAGGGACGGAGTGGAAGGTTCAGTTTTACCATCAGCGGACTTCCTTATTTTCTCAGTGCTTCGGTTTCTACCATCATGCCTGCGCGGAGGCTTTTCATCTCTTCGGGGCTGGCGTCGTCCAGCTCGATGCGAACGGGAATGCGTTGCTGTACTTTGACGAAGTTGCCGGCGGAGTTATCAGTCGGAACCAGGGCGTACTTGGAACCGGTTGCTTCGGATATGGCGGTAACTGTGCCGTGAAAGATATGCCCGCGGAAAGCATCGACCTTGATGCGTACTTTCTGCCCGATGTAGATGTGGGAAATCTGCGTTTCTTTGTAGTTGGCGGTGATCCATTTGTCGTTGCTCCGTATAAGATAGGAGATGGTTTGCCCAGCTTGTACGAATTGTCCCGGTTCGAGGGTACGGCGCCCCATATATCCATCGTAAGGAGCGGTGACTATCGTATAAGAGAGATTCAATTTTGCCATATCCAGATCTGCTTCTTTGCGGAGGATATTCGCCTTGATGCCAGTGGATTTCTTGCTTGTTTCGGAGTATTGGGATTTTGCCGCTTCCTTTTGTTGCAGCAGGGCCTGATAGCGTGCTTTCGTTGCTTCGTAGGCGGTTTTTACCTGTTCATACTGTTGCTGGCTGACGGATTCTTCGGCAAGCAGGTTGGCATAGCGGCGATAGTCCTGTTCCTGCTGCCAGAGCTTGGCCTTGGTTTCTGCAATGTTGGCTTCCTGAATGGCTACATTTACTTGCGAGGTCTGAATGCCGGAGCTTAATACGTCTTTTGCACCTTTCGCATCCATCAGGGCAGCTTCCGCATCCTTTACTTTGATGAGATATTCCCGGTTGTCAAGAATGAGAAGGGTGTCTCCGGCATGTACAGGTTGGTGCTCCGTGAAGTGGACTTCCTTGATATAACCCGAAGCGCGGATATTGAGCGGAGCTATATACTGGTCTACTACGGCATCATTGGTGATTTCGTAATGAACGTATTTCCAGAAGTAATTGATCGTCCATGAAATTCCCGCTAGTGCAAGGAGGATACATACCGTATTGAGGGTGATATTCCTTATTCTTAATCTCTTCAGTTGCTTATGTTTCTTTTGTAATTCGGACATAGACTACAATTGTAAATTAATAATTAAAAAATGAAGCATTAAAGCATGCCACAGGTTCGCTGTAATTCATAGTAAGTGTAAATGGCCTGCGTACGGGCAACGGTCAGTTGCAGTTCAGCATCCAGCCGCACGCTGCTTGCATCCAGCAGGTCGGTGAGGATGGAAAGCTGGTTCAGGTAGCGGTTTTGCACAATCCGGTAGTTTTCTTCTGCCTGGCTGACAGAGAGCTTCAGGGCTTCTATGCGGCTCAGGGCCTCTTTATGGCGGGTGTAGGCAGTCCGGATCTGAATACGGATGTCCTGCATTAAGAGTTCTTCGGCATACTTTTGAAGTTGTACCGTTTGCCGGGCTTCGTGCATCTTGTGCTTGTTCTGATAAAGAGACGACAGGTTGTATGAGAGGATGAGGCCGATGTTCCAATTGTTGTTGTACATGTCGGCCAGCGTAGTGCTGAGTGGGCGTGCAAGGGTGTTGCCCGCGTGCAGTGACAGGCTGGGAAGGTAGTTTGCTTTAGTCAGCCGGATATCGTTTTCTGCCAGCAAGGTTTGTTGTCGGACAATCTGCATGCCCGGATAGTTGTTGTCGGCTAATTGTACATACGTATCATAATCAGACACACTGACGGTGGTATACAGTAAAGTGGTATCCGGCACTATCAGCTGTGATTCGTCCAGTCCCAACAGAATATCAAGTTGTTGCGAAGCTATGGCGATGCTGTTGTCAGCTTCCTGATAGGCCAGACGGTCGTTGGTCAGTTGCAACTCGCTGCGGATTTCATCATTGCGGGTGACTATGCCTTCTTTTTTCATCCGGCGGATATCTTTCAGTCGGTGTTCGGACTCTTCGATGTTGCGTGCCAGTACTTCTCGCTGCTTGTAGTAGCTGAAAAGCGTCATGTACTGTTGCAGCAGTACCAGCTTGATTTCGGCTTCATTGTCGGCACTGGTCAGGGCGGCTATTTGCTTTTTAAGTTCGGCTTGATGTATTTTTGCTTGTATCCTTCCTCCTTGGTAGAGGGGCTGCGTCAGGTTGATGTTATAGTTTTGTGACCAGTCCGGCGTTTCGGGGTGCACGGAATGTGAAAGTCCCCGCTGAAAGATGACAGGCTGGCCTATGATTCCGGCACTGGCACCTACTTGGATGTCAGGTAATCGGTCTGTGTATGCAGACTTCTTTTGATCATTATAGATAACCTCTTGTAGTTTGCTCTTTTTAAGTTGAAGACTGTTTTCTGTGCCCAGACGGAAAAGTTCGTCTACGGATAATAGATGAGCATTCTCCTGAGCGGTTAGCCACAACGGAGTTACAGCAAGTATGTGAATGAATAAGAGGCGAAGAAAGTTAGAACTGGTTGAATATCTCATAGAGTGTCTCTAGTTGATTGGAACATGCGTTTAGGTTCTCTATTCCCATCAGTTGGCCCGTCTGGGTATAAAAATCCTTGATGAGCGGGCGTATACGGTCGGATATCTCTTCTCCTGCGGGAGTGAGGTACACAAGTCGGTTACGGCGGTCGTTAGGGTCTTCCTGGCGCATGATCCAGCCTTTCTTTTCAAGGTTTGCCATCAGATTAGTCATGCAAGCCTTGTCTTTGGCTGTCTTTTCGGCTAATGCCTGCTGGCTGATTCCTTGTTCCTGCCACAGGGAACTCAATACTTGTAACATTTCAAAGGTGATATCTATGTTATTGCGTTTCAAAACGCGTTGCAGAGCTTGGCGGAATGCCATGCGGGTTCTTAGCATTTGTTGGATAAGTCCGCGGGATGAATTGTAATTCTCCATTGCTGTGTTGCTTTTATTTCTTTTTCGGGCGCAAAGGTAGAGCTTTTTATTGGAATTAGTCAAATGTTTGACTAATATTTGTGAGAGGAGATTTGAAAGAAGGATTGGAGAATACACTTTTACGAATACAGAAAGGGCATAGAAAGCTAATTTCTATGCCCTTCTGTTATAATTGAAATGTGATTTATAATTCGATAACCAATGATTCTCTCGGTTCCATTGTCAGCGATTCACCGAATGCAACCGTCTTTCCACTAAGAATATCTTTTCCTTGTTTGGAATCTTTTAGCACTTCTTTATAGAATTTCAAAGGAACAGTAGTTTTGGCATCTGTACCATTCAACATTACGAATACGGTTTTACCTTCGTGCTGGCGGGCATACGCATAAACACCATTCTGCACCATGAATTGCACCATGCTACCTTTGGCAATGACATCGTTTCCTTTACGCCAGTTCAATAAGGTCTTGTAGAAGTTATAACATTCGTTCTGTATCTTGCTGCGTCCTGCGGCTGTCAGTGCAGTTTCTGTATCGCCAGTCCATCCACCGGGGAAGTCTTTACGAACGTATCCGTCACTCTTGCTCTTTACACCGTTCATCATGATTTCCGTACCATAGTAGAGCTGCGGAATACGGCGGGTGGTAAGTAGCAGGGTAGAAGCCTGTTTTAGCATTGGCAGATTGTCGCCTTCACCCAGGAAGCGGTCGGTATCATGGTTTTCGATAAATGCCAGTACGGAAGCAGGATTAGGGTAGAGGAAGTCGTATACGAAGTTGTTGTATACACGGTCCAGGCCTTTGAACCATGTCTCTGTTTGTTCGGTCTTGGCAATGTTTATCTTATCGAAGAAGCTGAAGTCCATAACGGTTTTCAGGTTACTGTTTTTCGGGGCAGAGAGTTTGGAATCCATTTGCCACCAGGCTGTATAAGCCGGTTCGGTAACCCAGGTTTCGCCTACGGTGTTGTAGTTGGGATATTCTTCGTTCAGCTCTTTCATCCAGTTGCTCATGGCGTCATAGTTGGCATACGGATAAGTGTCCATACGGATACCGTCGATATTGGCGTATTCAATCCACCAGAAGCTGTTCTGTACCAGGTAGCGATATACATGCGGGTTCTTTTGGTTAAGGTCTGGCATAGCGGTGACAAACCAACCGTCGTTCATCTGATCGAAATCGTATTGTGAAGTATAAGGATCAACGTGCGGAGTCAGTTTGAAAGAAGTCTGCACGAAGTTCTTTTCATGATCGGGATTGTTGAACCAGTCTTTAGATGGCATATCTTTAATCCATGGATGCTCTACACCGCAGTGGTTGAAGATCATATCCATTACAATCTTGATACCGCGGTCGTGGCATTTGGATATCAGTTGCTGATACTCTTCATTGGTACCGAAACGTGGATCAACTTTATAGTAATCGGTAGTAGCATAGCCGTGGTACGAACCACCAGTCATATTGTTTTCCAGTACCGGAGTGAACCAAAGGGCAGTTACACCCAGGTCGGAGAAGTAATCCAGATTTTGCTCGATACCTGCAAGGTCACCACCATGGCGGGCGTTTGGATCATTGCGGTCTACTTTGTATTCGGCCATGCCGGGGATTTGGTCATTGTCCGGATTGCCGTTTGCGAAACGGTCGGGCATCAACAGGTAGAGGGCGTCGGAAGCATCAAAACCTTTGTGCTCACAGCTTTTCTTGCTGCGTGCTTTCAGTTCATACTCTTTAAAGATTTTCTTTTTGCCTTGTGCAAAAGTGAGAGCTACTTTACCAGGTTTCACATCTTTCTCCAGTCTCAGGTAGACAATCAGGTAGTTCGGGCTTTCCAGCTTGACAGTGCTGCTCAAAGAAACGCCGGGATAGTTGACAGTAACGGAAGAATTACCGATGTCTTCACCGTAGACCATAAGTTGGAGTTCGGGATTTTGCATTCCGGTGTACCAAAACGGAGGGTCGATTTTGTTTACGTTCATAGCTGCATACGTACTAAGGGAAAGTAAAAACGTTCCCAGGATAAGGAATAATTTTTTCATGATATTAGCTTTTCGTTATTATATCCGTATTTTGGTGCTAATATAAGCAAATAGCGGAGAAAGCTGCCGCTACTCCGCTACTATATACTTTATAATGTTATGCAAACGTTTTCTGTAAATGATCATTTATTTGTTTCTGCTCCTTTCCCTTGGAAGAAATCATTGACTTTCCTTTTTTCTTGAATATCTTTTAGCCAGGCTTCGGCAGCATTATATCTGTTATTTTCCCCGATGATAGGTACGCCGTCGGCATCCACTTCTTGTCGTTTATCGTTATCCTTTGGCCGGGTTTTCAGGTAAGCTTTCAGGCATTGCTCGGCTTTGGAAGTATTTTTCAGCCTGTAATAGTAGACATAGGCGGCATCATATAGCAGTTTATGCTTATTCTTATCATACCTTTCATATTGTTCTAATAGAATATCAGCTTGTTCTTTATACATATTTGCCATTTTGTAGCAGTCGGCCAGGCCGGTGTAAAGGGGGACTATAGTGCTGTCACTGGGTATTGTAAGATTGATTGCCGTTTCCAAATGCAGTACGCCTTCCTTCGTCCATGGGGTTTTGGAGCAGGCACGCCCCAGGTAATAGTGTGCATTTACATTCGAACCGTCCTCTTTTACCGCCTTTTTTAATAAATCCCTTGCTCCATAAAAGTCATCGACAGCATAGTGGCTGATTCCTGCATACAGGCAAGTCAGGAACGTGCTGTCACCGTTTTGCAGGAGATAATTGTATCGCTCTATGGCCTCCGGATAATATTTATTCATACAATAAGCCTGTGCATTGACTCGGTTTACGAGAATGTTGGTGCTATCTAAGCAACGGTATTTCTCGGTAGTTCCTATAGCCTCATCAAACTGGCGGGCGGCTATGTATATATTTCCCAATATGGCGGGTGCCATGTAGTCTTTGGGATACCTTTCCTGTATGTCCTGATAGGCTTCTATGACAAGGTGCACATCAGAATTGTCGCAGACGCGTGACATGCTTTCCGCCCTCAGGTGCAGTACAAAAGCAGAACTGTCTTGCTCTGCCAGCAAATTGCTTTCCCTCAGGGCATCACGATTTCTTTTCATGTTCAGCAGCAGGCTGATGTACTGTATTCGTACATATTTATTGCTCGGATTAAGATTGAGCGCACTCTGGTAATAATCCAGCGCCTCCCTTTGTTTGGCGATGGACTTGCAGCATTCGGCGGCTTCAATATAAGCACGCGGGGTGAGTGAATCTTGCTCTATAATTTCCTGAAATACAAGCAAGGCTTTGTCATTATATCCCAATCCTTTCAATGCTCTTCCTTTCTGGTAGAGTAGCGGAACAGTTGGCGTCTCCTGCTCCATAAGTTTCAAGGCTGTTTCATAATCGTAGTTTGCCATCGCCTCCTGAATAGGATTCGTATTCTGTGCCATTAGTAATGAAGTGGCACTGAAAAAGAGTAGAATGAAGAGTTTTCGCATAGTCTTTTTATCTTTTAAGTATTGCTTAACTGGGTGCAAGTTACTAAAAAGATTTGCTTTACGAAATATTCGTAGTGCCTTTTAGATAGATTAACTAATAAAAGTAGCGCCCCTTTTTTCGAAGGAGCGCTACAATAAACTGAGTAAAATGAATCGCAGAGATGCGAGTCATTTTACAACATATCTTTTACATCAAGAATCCCAGCAAGATACCGGCAGCTACTGCTGAACCGATTACACCTGCAACGTTCGGACCCATGGCGTGCATCAGTAGGTAGTTAGTAGGATCATATTCCAGACCTACAACTTGGGATATACGTGCTGAGTCGGGTACAGCAGATACACCTGCGTTACCAATCAACGGATTGATCTTATTATCTTTCTTCAGGAAGAGGTTGAATATCTTCACAAAGATGACACCTGAAGCGGTAGCAATTACGAATGACAATGCACCCAGACCGAAGATCTTGATAGAGTCCAGCGTCAGGAATTCAGAAGCCTGAGTAGAAGCACCTACTGTCAAACCTAATAAGATAGTGATTGTATCAATCAGCGGACCACGTGCCGTTTCAGCCAAACGACGGGTTACACCACTTTCTTTCAACAGGTTACCGAAGAACAGCATACCCAACAAAGGCAGACCGGACGGAACGAGGAAACAAGTCAGCAACAAACCGATAATCGGGAAGATTACTTTCTCCGTGTGAGAAACTACGCGCGGTGGTTTCATACGGATCAGACGTTCGTGCTTGTTAGTCAACAGGCGCATGATAGGCGGCTGGATTACCGGTACCAACGCCATGTACGAATAGGCTGATACCGCAATCGCACCCATCAGGTTAGGAGCCAGCTTGGATGAAAGGAAGATAGCCGTCGGACCGTCAGCACCACCGATGATACCGATTGCACCGGCTTGCATAGGATCGAAACCTATTTCCAAAGCAATCATGTAAGCACCGAAGATACCAAACTGAGCAGCAGCACCAATCAGTAACAATTTAGGATTGGATATCAGAGACGAGAAGTCCGTCATAGCACCGATGCCCAAGAAGATGAGTGGCGGATACCAACCGGAGGTTACTCCTTGGTACAGGATGTTGAGCACAGAACCTTCCTCATAGATGCCGACTTTCAATCCGGCTTCCATGTTAAAGGGGATATTACCGATCAGCATACCGAATCCGATGGGAATCAGCAGCATCGGCTCAAATTCCTTGGCTACTGCCAAGTATATGAAGAACAAACCTATCAGGATCATAGTGACATGACCTGCCGTTGCATTGGCAAAGCCCGTGTACGTCCAGAAGTCGGCAAGGTTGTTTCCTAAAAATGTGATAAATTCTCCCATATTATTCAATAATTACAAGGTCATTACCTTCGAGAACGGAATCTCCTTTACTTACGTTGATTGCAGTGATTTTACCGTCTTTGTCGGCATTGATATTGTTCTCCATCTTCATAGCCTCAAGGATAATAATCGTTTGTCCTTTCTTCACTGTATCACCTACATTGACTTTGATGTCGAGGATAACACCGGGAAGCGGAGATTTTACACCTGATTTGCCTGTAGAAGGAGCAGCCGGTTTCACTACCTGGGTCGGAGCAGGAGCCGGAGTGGTAGGACGGGTTACCGGTTTAACAACCACTTTAGGTGCCTTTTCCATTTCTACCTTGTAGGGGGTACCGTTCACTTCTACATGAGCGATATTTTCATCGATATCTCCAATGGTAACTTTATATGTATTACCGTTGATTTTATATTTATATTCTTTCATCGTTTTATCAATTTATAGGTGGTTACTTTTTCAGAGGAGTTTCACGTAATGTGTAAATCTTCGAACTCCATGGTGAATAGCTGCGTTTTACACGGGTGATAGTAAGAACGGTGTCTTCCACATCGTGTACATCGCTTTGCATCTCGTGCATGGCCATGGCAATGGCAGCAAATATCTCTCCCGGAGCTTCGCCCAGTTTCTTTTCTTTGGCTTCCTGCTTGTCAGTAATACCTTTAGCCTTCATTGCATTACGCTTGCTAAGGCTTACAGATGCTTTGCCGACAATCTTGAAAGCAATGAAAAGCAGGATCAAACCGCAAAATACTACACTCATGGCAGAAATAGACATACCGATACCATTGCTGTCATGCTCTTCGAATTTCTCCATCTTGGCATTGCTGTCGATGGTTTTGTTGTTGGTACTCGGAGTTACGTATTTCTCTGCACTACCGTCTTTAACTTCCCACTGAGAAGCAGCGTCGCTTACACGTCCGTAAGATTGATTGGTCTTCAATACTCTGGCAGGAATAGTAACTTGATCGATCAAGTTACGGCCAGAATCAAATAAGCCGATCCAATTCTCTTTTTCTGGATCCAGTGTGAAATTGGTATGGAATGTACCACGTCTTGGTTCTCCGTCTGCCCAGAATAATGAGTGCTGACGTGGTTTTATCAAAGTCAAAACATCACCTTTAGGGATGAAGTAGGTGGAAGTGTCACCGGGTTGGCTGCTTGCCCTTAATAAGCATGCTGCGAGGTCGGCACTACCATACGATCTATTGAATATTTCAATCCATGCGCTGTGCAAACCGTAGTCGTCCTGATAATTACCTTCGTTGGTAATCAGTACTTCATTCAGCAGCAGCTTATTGTTCGATCTTTTCTCTCCGCAGGAAGAGCATACACCTAACACCAGCAGCAAGGTAAAGAATATTCCGATTTTTGTTTTGTTCATAATCGTTCTTGTTTTTAGTGTTAAAAGCCTGATTACAAAGGAATATTACCATGCTTCTTAGCCGGATTAGTCAATTTCTTAGTCTGCAACTGTTGCAAGGCGCGGATAATGCGGAAACGTGTGTTACGCGGTTCAATCACATCATCGATGTAACCATACTTAGCTGCATTATAAGGATTAGCAAACAACTTGGTGTATTCAGCTTCTTTTTCTGCCAGGAATTGAGCAGGATTTTCCTGTTCCTTAGCTTCGCGGGCATACAATACCTCAACGGCACCGGCACCACCCATTACAGCGATTTCAGCCGTAGGCCATGCGTAGTTCATGTCACCACGGAGTTGCTTACAGCTCATTACGATGTGTGAACCACCGTAAGACTTACGCAATGTAACTGTTACCTTAGGTACAGTAGCTTCACCGTAAGCATACAGCAACTTAGCACCATGCAGAATTACACCATTGTATTCCTGGCCTGTCCCCGGAAGGAATCCCGGAACGTCTACCAATGAAACGATAGGAATATTGAAAGCATCGCAGAAACGAACGAAGCGACCACCCTTACGGGATGCGTTGCTGTCGAGCACACCTGCCAGATACTTCGGCTGGTTGGCAACGATACCTACGGACTGTCCGTTGAAACGTGCGAAACCGATAATGATATTCTTTGAGTAATCTTTTTGAACTTCGAGGAACTCACCGTTGTCAACGATAGCAGCAATTACTTCGTACATGTCGTACGGCTTGTTCGGGCTATCGGGGATGATTTCATTCAGAGAATCTTCCAGACGGTCGATTGGATCGGTGCAATCTACGTAAGGAGCTTCTTCCAGGTTGTTCTGAGGAATATAGCTCAGCAGTTTACGCAGCAAAGCCAAACCTTCTTCTTCAGTCTTGGCAGTGAAGTGAGTTACACCTGATTTAGTAGAGTGGACACTTGCGCCACCCAGATTTTCCTGAGTTACATCCTCACCCGTTACAGTCTTAACCACCTTCGGACCGGTAAGGAACATATAAGAAGTACCTTCCATCATCAACGTGAAGTCAGTCAGTGCAGGAGAGTAAACAGCACCACCGGCACAAGGGCCGAAGATACCTGAGATCTGCGGGATAACACCTGATGCCAGGATGTTGCGCTGGAAGATTTCAGCATAACCTGCCAGAGCATTGATACCTTCCTGAATACGTGCACCACCCGAATCGTTGATGCCGATACAAGGAGCACCCATTTTCATTGCCTGATCCATAATCTTACAGATCTTCAGAGACATCGTTTCAGACAAAGAACCGGCAGAAACCGTAAAGTCCTGTGCAAACAGATAAACCAAACGGCCGTCGATAGTACCACAACCGGTAACAACACCATCACCGGGATAGTGTTTCTTTTCCATACCGAAGTTGGTACATCTGTGCTCTACAAACATATCCATTTCTTCGAAACTACCTTCGTCGAGAAGCATGGCTATGCGCTCACGAGCTGTATATTTACCTTTCTCATGCTGTTTGGCAATCGCTTTTTCACCACCACCCAGACGTGCAGCTGTGCGGCGATCTATAAGCTCTTTAATCTTTTCAAGTTGATTACTCATTTTATTAAATATAATGGGTTAATACTATTTTTTATTGTGAATTATGAATTACAAATGACGAACTGCCTGTAAAATAAGTAATTCGTCATTCCTAAATTCGTAATTAATGCATATTATTCCGGCTTTTCGCAAAGTTCTGTCAATACGCCCAGTGTTGATTTCGGGTGTAAGAAAGCAATGTTCAGACCTTCAGCACCTTTGCGCGGAGCCTTGTCGATTAAGCGAACGCCTGCAGCTTCTACTTCAGCCAATGCGTTAGCTACACCGTCTTCAATAGCAAATGCCACGTGATGAACGCCTGCACCTTTGTTTTCGATGAACTTAGCAATAGTACTTTCGGGAGAGGTCGGTTCGAGAAGTTCGATTTTAGTGTCACCAACTTTCAGAAAAGCGGTTTTTACTTTCTGGTCTTCTACAGTTTCGATGTTGTAGCATTTCAGACCCAATACGTTCTCGTAATACGGCAGGGCTTCTTCAATGCTCTTTACGGCAATGCCCAGATGCTCAATGTGTGAAATCTTCATAACTATATTTATTAATGTTGGTATAATGTCTTAATTAAAGGCATAAAACAGCACAAAGAAAGAGATTTCTTGCTTAATAAAGAAATTTTTCGTCAATTAATTATTGGATATTTGAAGTTTAGAAAGTTTTTTTTAGACTTCTGTTCAGAAGTCGAGCAACAGTCGGACGTTAATCTGACGGGATGTCAGGTAATTGGGCACTGCAAACTGGTTATTTCGGGTGTCTGTTACCCAATAATAGGAGTTGACGTTGCTGATATTTAGCAAATTGAAAATATCAACCCCCAACCAAAGGCTGCGGATGCCGCGCTTATTTTCGCGTTCGCTACGGTCGATGATACAGCGGGACATACCTATATCCACACGCCGGTAAGGGGATGTACGGAATACGGCAGCCTCACGTCCGCTATGTGGAGGACCGAAGGGAAGACCTCCTGCAAGTGTACCTTTCAGGTTCATTTTCCATTTGCGGCTACCGGGAAAATAGTCTGTAAAATAGAGCGAAAGACGGTAGCGCTGGTCGGTAGGGCGGGGGAGCCATTGTCCGTTTATTTTTTCTTCAGTTTTCATTAAGGAGAAGCTCAGCCAGGAATCTGTTCCGGGAACAAATTCACCGAATAGTTTCATGTCGATACCAGTGGCGTAACCTTTGGAAAGGTTGCGTCCGTAATAACTGATCCGTACATTATCTATATTGTAAGGGATGAGATTGCCCAACGCTTTGTAATACACTTCCATAGAGAAGCGGAACGGGCGCTCCATGGCATGGAAATTATAGTCGCCGCCTGCAACGAAGTGCAGGGAGCGCTGCGAACGGATGTCACGGTTCAGGGATACGGTAGCTATCCCGTCAACTTGGGTAGTATCCCGGAATTCTTTATAAAATGGTGCCTGGTAATAGACTCCGGCGGCTACTCTCAGGGTGAATTTCTCATTGAATGCCGGAATCAGAGCCAGGGACGCACGCGGGCTGAAGATGAATTCTTTGTTCCAGTTCCAGTAACTGCCTCGTATGCCGGCGGTCAGGGTGAATAGTCCGGCGGTGGAGCGGAAGCGGTATGTATCTTGCAGGTAAAATCCGTATCGTTTGCTGTCCGTTTCATTGCGTGAGCGGAGGGTGTAGAATAGTTCCGGCCCTTCGGAAGTCTGCGGCATGGAGTATCCGGCAGAGTCGCGCATTTCCCATTCGCGCATCCGGTCTTTGATGCGTTCCCGTTTGAACTCCGCACCCCATTGCAGGGAGTGGCTTTTCAGTCGGTGGCGGCCTGTGATGGAATAACTTTGCACTTCTGCGGTAAGGTAATTGCGGGCATGTTCCATGTAAGTTCCCACACCGATGGTTTCGGAAGTTTCCTCTTCGTTGGTAGTGCCGTCTACTTGCGTTCCACTGTCCAGGGAGTTCAGCCAGTATTGCCCGGTGATGTCGTACGTTTCCTGTTCTTTCGTGTGGAAGGCGGAGGCTTGCAGGGTCAGGCTGTTTTGTTCGTTCAGCCGGTAGGTGGCGTAGGCGGTTCCGAACAGGGTGCGGAATAAATCTTTCTCCTGTCCTTCAAAATAAACTTTAAACTCACGTACATTGCTGAGAGTACCGAAGCGGGTGTAGCGGTCTTCCGGCTGGAAGTTATAGCGGTTTTCTGAAATATTGCCGATGACGCCTATTTCCCAACGCTTCGAAGGTGTCCAGTCCAGATAAGTTTGATAGTCGATATAACGTGGGTTGTATTCTCCTTTTGTATCCAGCGTGCCGAGCAAATATTGGTTGGTTTTATAACGGACGCCGTTTGTCCAGGTTAGCTTTTTGGTGGCAATTCCTACGTATGCCGAAGCTCCCAACAGGCTGACGGAGGCACTTCCTTCCAATCGTTCGGGTTTCTTGTAAGTGATGTCCAGCACGGATGACATCTTGTCCCCGTACTTGGCCTCATAGCCTCCCGTGGAGAAGCCGACGGATTGCACCATATCGGGATTGATGAAACTCAATCCTTCCTGTTGCCCGGAACGGATCAGCAAGGGGCGGTATATTTCAATGCCATTGACGTACACCATGTTCTCGTCGAAACTACCGCCGCGCACGTTGTATTGCGAACTGAGTTCGTTGTTGCTACTCACTCCGGCCTGTGTGGCTATCACGGCTTCTATGCTTCCGCCCGAAGCGTCGGGGGCGAGGCGGTTTTGTTTGGTTTCTATCTGTTGGATGGTTCCGGTTTGCCGACGGCGCTCTGTTACGCTCACTTCGCCCAATTCAAAATTCATCGGGGGCAAGGTTATGTTCAGACTAATATTTCCCTGCGGACGTACTAACTTTCGTTTCCGGGTCTGGTATCCCAGCATGGAGAAGATGACCGTTACACTGTCCCGGCTTTCGAATTTCAGCGAATATCTCCCTTTCAGGTTGCTGACTGTGCCTATAGCTGTCCCTTCCAATCGTATTGTTGCCAATTCAATCGGATTACCATTTTCATCCGTAACCGTTCCGCCTATCTTGACCGCTTTCTGGGCAAGGGCGGGAGTGGAGAATAGTATTATAAGAGATGTCAGTAACCAAAAATGTCTCATACCTTTTCTATAAACGGAGAAACTTCCCGAAACGTATATCGGGAGGTAAAAAAGAGCTTTTAACTTTGCTTCTTTATTTTTTATAGGTTCGTGTCACAAATGTTACAACTTCAATCCGTGCTCTGTGCTATCTTTGCAGAAAAAATAGATTATGGAACAGTTACATGCTCATGAAGTCCTTCACATGATGGAAGGCAACAGTTATTCGGAATCATCATTAAAAGAGGCAATCATCCGGAAATTCGGTGAGCATCAGCATTTCTATACTTGCTCGGCAGAAGATATGGATGCGGATAAATTGATAGAGTTTCTGAAAGCAAAAGGAAAATTCATGCCTGCTGCTGACGGATTTACGGTGGATATAACGAAGGTTTGCAGCCATTGATGCTGATACATTCGTCTTCTCCGTATCAAGTCCGTACCAAGTCCGTGTCAAGCCCAAGTAAAGGTACCTTTATACGGACCAGATACGGACTTGGTACGGACTTGACAGGGTTAAGATAGGGCTTTGGGACTGAAAAATGAAGCAGAGGAATCTGCTTTTCAAGATGAATTTCTCTAAATAGATGTGCGGAGCAAAAAAAATCTGAATACATGTTTGCAATAAAACAATTTGTACCTTTGTAGCCGAATACAATATTGAAACTATGGGAATTGTAATAGGAATAGACGTTGGTGGAAGTACTACAAAAATTGTAGGAATCAACGGAGAACAGATACAGTCACCGATGTTTATCACTGCGACTGATCCGGTTACTTCTTTGTTCGGGGCTTTCGGGAAGTATATTTATGATAATGACATTCAGCTTTCGGATATAGAGCAAGTGATGCTGACAGGTGTGGGCAGTGCATTTGTAGATAGTCCATTGTATGGTTTACCCACGGATAAGGTCGATGAGTTTATAGCCAATGGGTTGGGTGCACGTCATGCCACAGATATTGACCAGTTGATTGTGGTAAGCATGGGAACGGGCACTTCTTTCGTAAGAATCAGCGGGGAGAAGATAGAACATATCGGTGGTATGGCTATTGGCGGAGGCACTTTGCAGGGGCTTTCCCGCTTGTTGCTGAAGACGCATGATTTCAGGCAGATTGCAGCCATTGCCGAGAAAGGCGACGTTACCCGCGTAAACTTACAGATCGGAGATATTTGCAATCGTCCTTTGCCGGATCTTCCGGTGCATGCCACTGCTTCTTTGTTCGGAAAGGCGGATAGCAACGCTTCGCAGGAAGATATTGCAAAAGGGATTATTTATATGGTACTGCAAACGATAGGTGGTGCAGCTGTGTTGTCTGCGCTGAATGGTCCTGTCAAAGATTTCGTCTTGATCGGTAATCTTACTAAATTTCCGCAATGCCATGAGGTTTTTCCAAATATGGAAAAGATATATGGGGTGCGTTTCCATATTCCACAGTATGCGGAATACAGGACGGCGATAGGGGCGGCGCTGGCGTATATCAGGAAGAATGCTTGAAATGTCTTATCTTTTGCAAATGACTCTCATGCTTTCCCTATTGTATCTCTTTCAGCGACTACTTCCCTTTCAAAAAAAACACCTGAATACTTGACTTCGGCTTTTCAATGTCGTATATTTGTATTCGTAATCTTAATTCAGATTCAACTTTAAATTAGCATAAGAGGAGGAACATTGTTTCTCCTCTATTTGTATCCTCCCTTTTCATTTCATTTGAAATGCCACATCTTAGCTTCCCGAATGCCACAACTCAATAAGTAAAATGCCATAGCTCAGCAGGTGAAACATGTGGCATTTGGGGGATTGACGTGTGGCATTTACTTCATTAACGTGTGGGATTTAGACCGTTTGTTTGTGGCAAACGCACCACCTACAGAACGTTTTTGCCTTGTTTCGTTCTCTATACAAAATAACTCGGTCGGAGTTCCCACTATTTTTATACGAGCCGGATGTAAAAATACCGAGAAATAACAGATGGAACTTTTTGCTCTTCAAGAAAATACTACTATCTTTGCGCCCGAATTTATGAGCTAATATAATGTCTCACTCAATTAATTATTAAACAACTTATTTTATTTAATGGAAAACTTAAAAAATGTAGCGCCTGTTGAAGACTTCAACTGGGATGCTTATGAAAATGGCGAAACCTTCGGTGGTGCCAGCCACGAAGAGTTGGAAAAGGCTTACGACAGTACGCTTAACAAAGTTAACGACCGTGAGGTAGTTGACGGAACTGTAATCGCGATGAACAAACGTGAAGTTGTTGTGAACATCGGTTACAAATCAGACGGTATCATTCCTTTGAATGAATTCCGCTATAATCCTGACTTGAAGATCGGTGATACTGTAGAAGTATACATCGAAAACCAGGAAGACAAAAAAGGACAGTTGGTTCTGTCTCACCGTAAAGCTCGCGCTACTCGCTCTTGGGATCGTGTGAACGCTGCTTTGGAAAACGAAGAAATTATCAAGGGTTACATCAAGTGCCGCACAAAGGGTGGTATGATCGTAGACGTATTCGGTATCGAAGCTTTCTTGCCGGGTTCTCAGATCGACGTGAAACCTATCCGCGACTACGATGTATTCGTTGGCAAAACTATGGAATTCAAGGTTGTTAAGATCAACCAGGAATTCAAGAACGTGGTTGTTTCTCACAAGGCTCTTATCGAAGCTGAGCTGGAACAACAGAAGAAAGAAATTATCGGTAAACTCGAAAAAGGACAAGTTCTTGAGGGTACCGTTAAGAATATCACATCATACGGTGTATTCATCGACTTGGGTGGCGTAGACGGTTTGATTCACATCACTGACCTGTCTTGGGGCCGCGTAAGCGATCCGAAGGAAGTGGTTGAACTCGATCAGAAGCTCAACGTTGTTATCCTTGATTTCGACGATGAGAAGAAGCGTATCGCTCTCGGTCTGAAGCAACTCACTCCGCATCCTTGGGATGCTCTTAGCGCTGAACTGAAAGTTGGCGACAAGGTGAAGGGTAAAGTAGTGGTTATGGCTGACTACGGTGCATTCATCGAAATCGCTCCGGGCGTTGAAGGTTTGATCCACGTATCTGAAATGTCTTGGTCACAACACTTGCGTTCTGCACAAGACTTCATGAAGGTAGGTGACGAAGTTGAAGCAGTAGTTCTGACTCTGGACCGTGAAGAACGTAAGATGTCTTTGGGTATCAAACAACTGAAACAAGATCCGTGGGAAACTATCGAAGAGAAGTATCCTGTAGGTTCTAAGCACACTGCTAAGGTTCGTAACTTCACTAACTTCGGTGTATTCGTTGAAATCGAAGAAGGTGTTGACGGTTTGATCCACATCTCTGACCTGTCTTGGACTAAGAAAGTTAAGCATCCTTCTGAATTCACTCAGATCGGTGCAGACATCGAAGTTCAGGTACTGGAAATCGACAAAGAAAACCGTCGCTTGAGTCTTGGCCACAAGCAACTTGAAGAAAACCCCTGGGATGTATTCGAAACAGTATTCACTGTAGGTTCTGTACACGAAGGTACTATCATCGAAATGCTGGATAAGGGTGCTGTTGTTGCTCTGCCATACGGTGTAGAAGGTTTCGCTACTCCGAAACACCTTGTTAAGGAAGATGGTTCTCAGGCTCAGATGGATGAGAAACTGTCATTCAAGGTTATTGAGTTCAACAAAGATGCTAAGCGTATCATCCTTTCTCACAGCCGTATCTTCGAAGATGCTGCAAAGGCAGAAGAAAGAGCTGAAAAGAAGGCTGCTGGTAAGAAGCCGGCTGGCAATAAGAGAGAAGACGCTCCGGCTATTCAAAACCAGGCTGCTTCTACTACTTTGGGCGACATCGACGCTCTGGCTGCTTTGAAAGAGCAAATGGAGGCTGGAAAGAAGTAATCACTTCTATATAATAAATAAGGTAAAGGGTGCTTGTAATTACAGGTACCCTTTTCTTTTTTCATCATAGGGGACACGGAGGCCACGGAGTACTTCTTATCAAGCAGAAAAAACTCTATGTTCTCTGTGCCCTCTGTGGCGAATTTCCGTATCTTTGCAGTGTTATGGAGAAATTTGAATTACATATACTGGGCTGCGGCTCTGCGCTGCCTACTACCCGTCATTTTGCCACTTCGCAAGTGGTGAATGTGCGTGACAAACTTTATATGATAGACTGCGGAGAAGGATCGCAATTACAATTCCGCAAGTCCCGACTGAAGTTTTCCCGCTTGAATCATATTTTTATTTCTCATCTGCATGGAGATCATTGCTTTGGTTTGCTGGGATTGATATCCACGCTTAATCTGTTGGGGCGCACGGCTGAGTTACATATCCATTCACCGAAAGGGTTGGAAGCCCTATTTGTTCCGATGCTAAGTTTCTTTTGCCGGCAAATGACGTATCAGGTTCTTTTCCATGAGTTTGAGACGAAAGAACCTGGAATGATCTATGAAGATCGTTCTCTGACAGTGACTACCATTCCATTGCGTCATCGTATGCCTTGTTGTGGTTTTCTGTTTGCAGAGAAGCAGCGCCCCAATCATATCATTCGGGAGATGGTCGACTTCTATGAAGTGCCGGTATACGAGTTGAATAGGATAAAGAATGGGGAAGATTATGTGACTCCGGAAGGCAAAATCATTTCCAATTCCTTATTGACGCGTCCGTCTGATCCACCGCGTAGTTATGCCTATTGTTCGGATACCATCTATATGCCTGAGATTGCAGAACAAATAAAAGGAGTAGATTTACTATTCCATGAGGCCACTTTTGCAAATGCGGATTTGCCTCGTGCCAAAGAAACTTTTCATACTACTGCTGCTCAGGCGGGAGAGATAGCCAAGGCAGCAGGAGTGAAAAAAATGGTGATCGGGCATTTCTCTGCCCGTTATGAGGATGAGAATATTTTGCTTAAAGAAGCTTCGGCTGTTTTCCCTGAGACGGTGCTGGCTAAGGAAACGCTGTGCCTAGAGGTATAATTTAGCGGCTTTGCCGCTAATTTATCATTTAACCGTCTGTTTTTTGTTTTATCGAACCGAATGCCGTATATTTGTACGGAATAATCTGAAAACATAGGCTTATAGATGAGAAAGTTACTCTACTGTTTTTTCTTTTTGTTGACTTTTTCGTCGCAGTCCGTGGCATGGGCGCAGGACGGTCGGAAGCAGGAAACGGCTCAGAAAGAGCAGCCGTCTTCTACTATTGTGCTGACTGTTTCGGCGGATAACCGGGTACGTGTGCAGAATGCAGAACCCGGCTCCCAGATGGAAGTCTACAATATTGTAGGCGTGAAACTTACCACGATACGCATTGACTCTACGGATGTCACCGTTCTGGTGAATTTGCCTAAAGGTTATTACATCTTTAAGATTGGGAATGTCGTGCGGAAAGTGGTAATCAAATAAACAAAACGGAATAGATACTTATGAATCCTTCCTATAATGAACGCGAAGTGCTGGAGCTTCTACAAGATGAAAGTACACAAAAGCGAGGGTTTGAGTTGATTGTTGCGCAATATAGCGAACAATTATACTGGCAGATCCGTCGTATGGTGCTTTTGCATGAAGATGCCAATGACTTACTTCAGAACACGTTCATTAAGGCATGGACCAATATCTATTATTTCCGTGGAGATGCGAAGCTTTCTACCTGGCTCTATCGCATCGCTTTGAATGAATGTTTGACTTTCCTAAATAAACAACGCGCTGTAACTACTGTTTCTATCGATGATGAAGATGCTTCTGCACTTCAGAAACTGGAAAGCGATCCCTATTTCTCCGGAGACCGAGCACAGAAGTCTCTACAGAAAGCATTGCTTACACTGCCGGAAAAGCAACGTATGGTATTCAACTTAAAGTATTACCAGGAAATGAAATACGAGGAGATGTCCGACATCTTCGGTACATCTGTCGGTGCTCTGAAAGCCTCTTATCATCATGCCGTGAAAAAAATCGAGAAGTTTTTGGAGGGAGAGCTTTAAACCTTTACCCCAAAACATAGTCTAACCTAACAGAGAGGAAAAAAGCTTATGAAAGAAGAAGATAACATATTGAAGAAGGTAGGGAAGGAAAATGTTTTCCGTGTTCCTGACGGATACTTTGAGAATCTTACTTCAGAGGTGATGAGCCGGCTTCCCGAAAAGGAAACACCTGCAATTATTAAGAGAGAACCTACGAAGTGGGAGAGAATTAAGCCATGGGTATATATGACTGCCATGTTTGCCGGTGCAGCATTGATTATCCGCGTTGCTTCTACTGACCGTACACCTGTTAACAACCGGATAGCGATGGACGAACCTGAAACCGAAGTTGTTTCTGATGAATATATCAGTGCTGTGCTGGATAATTCCATGCTGGATGATTATTCGCTGTATGTCTATCTCACAGACGCCGGTGCAGAGTGATGTGAGTAACAACTTAACTGTATGAGAAGAAAATGAAAAAGCTGATTGTTTTGTTTATTGTGATGTGCAGTTTCATCCCCTTGTCATGGGCTATGGACGGATGTAATCAACATTTGTCTCCTGACGAATTCCGCGCCAAGCAGAAAGCGTATATCACTGAGAAAGCCGGATTGACTAAGGAAGAAGCCGCTAAATTCTTTCCTGTTTATTTTGAATTACAGGATCGCAAAAAGCAACTGAATGATGAGGCATGGAACTTACTTCGAAAAGGAAGGGATGAAAAGACGACCGAAGCGCAATATAATGAGATTTTAGAAGGTGTATACGATGCTCGTATTGCTACCAACCGTCTGGAGAAAACTTACTATGAGAAGTTCAAGAAGATACTTTCGAACAAAAAGATATATTTAGTACAGCGTGCTGAAATGCGTTTTAACCGTGAGTTGCTGAAGGGGATGCATCATAAAGGTGGAGAACCTCAAAAACCGCAAGGAAAGAAAAAATAACAGAATATTAGGAGCTTCGGCTCCTTTTTTCGTCTATAGCCGATACATGCGGCTGCGAAGGCTTACACTCCCGCAAGTGTAAGCCTTCACTTGTATAAGTGATGGTCTTCGCAGTTGCAAGTGTGAATCTTCGCAGCCCTATGTATTTGAGTTTTTATTTTTCCAGCTTTTTAGCTTCGTTCCAGAGGACGTCCAGCTCTTCCAGAGTCATATCATGCAAGTTTTTGCCTTCCTTGATGGTGTGTGCTTCCAGATAATTAAAACGGTTGATAAATTTCTGGTTAGTGCGTTCTAATGCATTATCCGGATTGATCTTGTAGAGGCGTGCGGCATTGATGAGGCTGAATAGTACATCCCCGAATTCGGCTTCTGCTTTGTCCTTATCCATATTGGCAACTTCTGCCTGAAACTCCTGGATTTCTTCTTTTACCTTATCCCACACTTGTTCCCGTTCTTCCCAGTCGAAGCCGACATTGCGGGCTTTGTCCTGAATACGGTAAGCTTTGATGAGTGAAGGAAGGGCGGCAGGGACACCACTTAACACACTCTTGTTTCCACCTTTCTCTCTTAACTTTAGTTGTTCCCAGTTTTCGGAAACTTGTCCGGCAGTATCAGCTTTTACGTCACCGAACACATGAGGATGGCGGAAGATTAATTTCTCGCAAAGGTGGTCGCATACATCTTTCATGTCAAAATCGCCTTTCTCGGAACCTATCTTTGCGTAGAAAGCTACGTGTAGCAAGACGTCTCCCAGCTCTTTGCAGATATCATTTTTATCGTCACGTATCAGGGCGTCACAAAGTTCATAAGTTTCTTCAATGGTGTTGGGACGTAAACTTTCGTTGGTCTGCTTGCGATCCCAGGGACATTTCTCGCGGAGTTCATCGAGTATGTCCAGGAAGCGTCCGAAGGCTTCCATCTGTTCTTTTCTTGTATGTAACATATCTTTATAGGGTTATTTATTGCAATGTGTATAATAGGATATAAGCAACCCGACTACTTCGGAGTAGTTCTTGCGGCCACTTTGTATCTTGTTCCCTTTCAGGTACAGGTCGTATATCCAGTCTTGTATATCTCCGATGAGTGGACTGTATTTCTCTGTCCAGTATTCCTGATTACTTTTAGCCAGTTCAATGATTTCGGGGCGTATCCGGTTGAAGAGCTCTTTGTATTCTTCTTTATCCATCAGTCGGCGGGCATTGACAAGTATGTGTCCCAGTACTGAAAAATATCCGCAGAAACGGATACCTCGCGCTTGCGAACGGGTACAGACCTGATAAGCGTAGAAGTTGGCTTCCGCCTCGCTGGAAATGCCCAATAAATGTGCCAGCTCGTGAGCATACGTGGCAGGATACTGTGAGGGGAGCAGATCTCCATTCAAGGTAAATTCACAGAAGAAAGGTCCCATGCTACCGGTGACACCCACCATGGAAATCAGTGGAGTGAAAAGCATTGTCTTTACCCGTGGTGATTTATGGAAAGGATGATGTACACCCAGTGCATCACTGATCTGATTGTATCCGCGAACTGTTTCCCGACGGATGAGATCCTTATTGATGGTAGTTACATTTACATACGAACCATTCAGTTTGTCAACGTAATCATCAACAAAGTTCCGGAAGTTTTCGGGAGTGTATGCAGTGTAAGGAATCTCTGTTCGCTGGTAGAAATTGGGCTGTGAATAATTAAGTCCCCAAGCCAGATAGAACCAGACGTATATCCATAACAGATATTCAATATCATTCAGCAAGATGCGTTTCCACTTTTTCTTCTGAAAGCGGCGGGCATAGATAGGGTAGAGGAGTACGCCCGCAATGCTGAGGGCTATGAATAAGTCACCTATGGCAAAGGGAATGAGGCGGGAGAAAGACGAAAGAATATAGGCTATGACAGGATATACGCTGTGTGCATATATTTTTCCCATAGCCGGAATGAACTGTGTGGTCCAGACTACTAACAAGAGCGTGCATAGCACGATATAACGAATCTTCAGTTTATATTTCATCGCAAATTTATTTGAAAGGCAAAAATATACATTTATTAAATGTCACGTAAGAAATTAGCTTTATATTTGTCGTTCTCGGCGCAGAAAGTGCCGGAGGGTGGTAAGATTTGAATTAAATTTAGTAATTTTGCGCCCATTATTCGCGATAAATAAATTATATACAGATTTAAAGATATGGAATTAGCAAGTAAGTACAACCCTGCTGACGTAGAGGGAAAATGGTACCAGTATTGGTTGGATCACAAATTATTCAGTTCAAAACCCGATGGTCGTGAGCCTTACACCATCGTCATTCCGCCCCCTAACGTCACCGGTGTGCTCCACATGGGACACATGCTTAATAATACCATTCAAGATATTCTGGTACGCCGTGCCCGTATGGAAGGCAAAAATGCCTGCTGGGTACCGGGTACTGACCACGCTTCTATCGCTACTGAAGCGAAAGTAGTAAATAAGCTGGCTGCACAAGGAATTAAGAAAACGGATCTCACCCGTGACGAATTCCTGAAGCATGCCTGGGAGTGGACAGATGAGCATGGTGGCATCATCCTAAAGCAGCTGCGTAAACTCGGTGCTTCCTGTGATTGGGACCGTACCGCTTTCACTATGGACGAAAAGCGTAGCGAAAGTGTATTGAAAGTATTTGTAGACCTATACAATAAGGGATTGATTTATCGTGGTGTACGTATGGTAAACTGGGACCCGAAGGCTTTGACTGCCCTTTCTGATGAAGAAGTTATCTACAAGGAAGAGCATGGCAAACTGTATTATCTGCGCTATAAAGTGGAAGGTGATGCAGAAGGACGCTATGCTGTGGTAGCTACTACCCGTCCTGAAACGATCATGGGTGATACCGCTATGTGTATCAATCCGAACGACCCGAAGAACGAATGGTTGAAAGGTAAGAAAGTGATCGTTCCTTTGGTAAATCGTGTTATTCCGGTAATCGAAGATGATTATGTAGATATTGAGTTCGGTACAGGTTGCCTGAAAGTAACCCCTGCGCATGATGTGAACGACTATATGCTGGGTGAAAAGTATAACTTGCCAAGCATTGATATCTTCAACGATAATGGTACATTGAGCGAGGCTGCCGGTCTTTATATCGGTATGGATCGCTTTGATGTTCGTAAGCAGATTGAGAAAGACCTGAATGCTGCCGGCCTGTTGGATAAGGTGGAAGCCTATACCAATAAGGTAGGTTATTCTGAGCGTACCAACGTGGTTATAGAGCCGAAGCTTTCTATGCAGTGGTTCCTCAAGATGCAGCATTTTGCAGATATGGCATTGCCTCCTGTAATGAATGACGATCTGAAATTCTATCCTGCCAAGTATAAGAATACTTATCGTCACTGGATGGAGAACATCAAGGACTGGTGTATCAGCCGTCAACTGTGGTGGGGACATCGCATTCCGGCATACTTCCTTCCAGAAGGTGGATATGTGGTAGCTGCTACTGAAGAAGAAGCTCTGAAACTGGCAAAAGAGAAGACCGGCAATCCGGCCCTGACCATGGAAGATCTTCGTCAGGATGAAGACTGTCTGGATACTTGGTTCTCTTCTTGGCTGTGGCCCATCTCTTTGTTTGACGGTATTAATAATCCGGGAAATGAGGAAATCAATTACTACTATCCGACAAGTGACTTGGTAACCGGTCCGGATATTATCTTCTTCTGGGTAGCCCGCATGATTATGGCAGGTTATGAGTATGAAGGAAAGATGCCGTTCAAGAATGTGTACTTTACGGGTATCGTTCGCGATAAGTTGGGACGTAAGATGTCCAAGTCCCTCGGTAATTCTCCCGACCCGTTGGAACTGATAGAGAAATATGGTGCCGATGGTGTGCGTATGGGTATGATGCTGGCTGCTCCTGCCGGAAATGACATCTTGTTTGATGATGCTCTTTGCGAACAGGGACGTAACTTCTGTAACAAGATATGGAATGCCTACCGTTTGGTAAGTGGTTGGAAAATAGATGACAGTCAGCCTGTACCGGAAGCTGCAAGACTGGCATCTTGCTGGTTTGAATCCAAGCAGAATGAGGTTGCTGCCGAGGTAGCTGACTTGTTTAGTAAATATCGTTTGAGTGAAGCTCTTATGGCTGTTTATAAATTGTTCTGGGATGAATTCTCTTCTTGGTATCTCGAAATTATTAAGCCGGCTTACGGGCAAGGTATCAACAGTTCAATTCATGCTGCTACGATTGGTTATTTTGATAATCTGCTTCATTTACTTCATCCGTTCATGCCGTTCATTACCGAAGAACTCTGGCAACAGATGTATGAGCGCGAAGAAGGTGAAAGTATTATGGTATGTCCTTTGACTATAAATACTTATGTAGATACTGATACTATCCGGCAATTTGAAGTGGTGAAAGAGGTGATCAGTAACATTCGCTCTATCCGTTTGCAGAAGAATATTGCTCAAAAGGAACCGTTGACATTACAGGTTGTGGGTGAAAATCCAATTGCTGAGTTTAATGCGGTGATCCTAAAGATGTGTAATCTTACAGCAATTGATGTGGTAGATGCTAAAACTGAAGGTGCTGCTTCATTCATGGTAGGAACTACGGAATATGCTGTACCTTTGGGTAATATGATTGATGTAGAAGCTGAAATAGCCCGTATGGAAGCTGAATTGAAGCACAAAGAAGGTTTCCTGCAAGGTGTCATGAAGAAGCTGAGCAATGAGAAGTTTGTGAATAATGCTCCTGCCGCTGTCCTTGAACTGGAACGTAAGAAACAGGCGGATGCGGAAAGTATTATCAACTCTCTGAAAGAGAGTATTGCTGCGCTGAAGAAATAAGCCTTTTGGTCCGGGAGTTCTCCCGGACCTTTTACTATAAACGAATTAGCCCTTGCAATATCCGATTACTGCAAGGGCTAATTTATTTTTTATAAATCAAATGCTATTACTTTTCCAGCAGTTCTTTCAGAAAAGAATCCAACTCTTCATCCAGACCTTTCAGCAATTCTTCGTTCACAAGCAACGTGTCATCATCCATTAGCAGTAACTCTGCAATTGTCTCCTTTTCATCATCCACTAATACGAAAGAGTAAGGTTTCAGGATAGCCAGTTTTTCAAAGTCACCTCCGTTCTTCATGTTGTGGAGTAAGGTAGAAAGAATACGTTCTGCATTTTCGTAGAAATCATCTCCGTCATAAGTCATCCATTCCTCGATAGAGGCACACGCCAGATATTCGTCTTCGTCATCAAAGATGGATAGTTCGCCGGAATTCTGGTTGGTTTGCAGATGAATGTCGGTCACAATAGTTTGCTCGCAGCCGCAAGTGTATTTGCTGACTGCTTGTCTTATGGTCTTTTCTAAGAGTGATAAAGATGCTTGGCTCAGTTTCATAATAGGTATTCTTTCTTAATGGATGTTCAAAGGTATAAAAAAAATAATTACTCTTGCATCATTTGATTAAAAATCATTCTTAAATCGTTCCATTTGGACATTCAATCGTGTCATTCCCTCTTTTCGTTCTTGTAATTCATTTAAATAGCGGGTTACTGCAAAGTAGTTGGGAACGTCGCTGACATCTATTCCTCCCTGCTTTTTTTTCTCTTCTATCTTGTCTATGTCGTATGCTTCTTTTTGCGCCTTCAGTGCCCATTCTTCTGCTGTCTGAATGCTATCTTGCATTTCATAACCTAAAGCAACGTTATAGGCTGCATACATTTTCTGTTTTCCCTTTTTCTTCTTCTCGTAAGTCTGTTTCCAAAGCTCAATAGCCTGTTCCCAGTTGTTTTCACGAACATAGACAGCTGCATCACGCATATTTACCGAACCGCTCGTAAACAGATAGCGGGAAGCCGTCTTCCAGTGTGGCAGCATATACTTTACAGGCACAGTGCCGGCAAATTCAGAAGCTTCTTTCAGCATCTCTGTTTCACTAATGAGTCCTGCACCGGCCTGAGCTATGCTGGGGGCAGCATAATCCCAGAAAATACTGTCGTTGGTATTGATTGTTACCATCGGGCCATTTCGGTTAGGCAGATATACTTTTACGGTGGGGTATACCTTTACGTCTATGGTTCCGGCATAAACACCCCATTCGCGCAGGTATTCAATTTTGCGGAGAGAGCGTATTTGTATATTTTCCAAAGCTATCAGGAAATCGACATTCAGGCTTTCGGTAAGACTTTCCACTTCACTCTTGCTGAGGGTACTTTCGCGGGGAATCATATCATTGGCCCGTAACATAGAATCGCAAATAACGACTTCGTCGAAATAGTTTTCGTTGGCAAGTGCTTCAGCCAGTGCCTCAGTGGTTATTTTTGCATTGCCGTTGAAGTATTTTGTTTTGCGGGCTATTTCCGTCTCATCTTTTCTCTTTTCATCCGTTTCTTCTACGATCAGCTTGTTGTCCGGGATGGATGGCATATTATTTACCACGGCTACACGTTTGAGGCTGGGCGGAAAGCTAACTTCTGCCGGCAGCATATAGTCGATGGATAATTGCTCTACGGTCTGGCAACCGCCAAGTAGCAGAGCACAACAGATCCCTAAGAGATGCGAATACTTAGTCATAAGCTTGTTCTTTATCTAAGAATAACAAAAATACACTTTTGTATGGATATATAAAAGCCTCAAACAGATTTTAACCGTTTGAGGCTTTTATTAGTGATTGGGAGAAGGCGATAAGGTGATTATCACCTTATCACTCCTCTCATTACATGTTTTTCCCGTGACAGTTCTTATACTTCTTACCACTTCCGCAAGGACAAGGATCATTACGTCCTACAGTTCTTTCCGCACGAATCGGTTCACGTTTCACTTGCTCACGTGTATCCTGTTGGGCGGCAGCCTGTTGATTCGGATCATTCAGTTCTTGCTTTTGTTCGCGGTATTTGCTCATGTCTTGCTTCTGTTCGGGAGCAGCCTGCTGAATCTCCTGTGGCTCCTGTACCGGAATTTGTCCACGCATCAGGATAGAAACAGTCTGGTTATTGATCTTATTCACCATTGTATCAAACAGATTGACAGACTCCAGCTTGTAAATCAATAATGGGTCTTTCTGTTCGTAGCTTGCATTCTGTACAGAATGTTTCAATTCATCCAGCTCGCGCAAGTTTTCTTTCCATGCCTCGTCGATGACGTGCAGCAAGATAGATTTTTCAAAAGCTTTCACTACTTCCTTACATTCACTTTCGTAAGCGGCTTTCAGGCTGCAGGAGATGTTGTACATACGCTTACCATCCGTAATGGGGATAAGAATGTTTTCATACATATGTCCCTGAGTCTCATACACCTGCTTGATAACCGGATAAGCAACCTGTGCCATGCGGTCAGTCTTGCGCTTGAACAGATCCATGGCTACATTGAAAGCCTCTTCTGCGAGTTTCTCTTTCTTCTCGTTGCGGAACTGCTCTTCGCTGAATGGAGTTTCCATAGCGAGTGTTTGCAGGAAGTCCATTTTGCAGTTTTCGTAGTCGGGAGCTTCAACAGCAGCGGCAACACGATCCCAGATCATGTTCACGATGTCCATGCCGATACGTTCACCCATCAAGGCATGACGACGCTTGGTATACACAACGGTACGTTGTTTGTTCATTACGTCATCATATTCCAGCAAGCGTTTACGGATGCCGAAGTTATTTTCTTCCACCTTCTTCTGTGCACGTTCGATGGAGTTGGAAATCATCTTGTGTTCAATCATCTCACCCTCCTTGAAGCCGAGGCGGTCCATCACACCGGCAATACGGTCGGAGGAGAACAGACGCATCAATTCGTCTTCCAGTGATACGAAGAATACGGAAGAACCCGGGTCACCCTGACGTCCGGCACGTCCGCGCAACTGGCGGTCTACACGACGGGACTCATGGCGCTCCGTACCGATAATTGCCAAACCACCCGCAGCTTTCACTTCCGGGCTCAGTTTGATATCCGTACCACGACCGGCCATATTGGTAGCAATGGTAACAGTACCGCTCAAACCGGCTTTAGCTACGATATCTGCTTCCTTCTGGTGCAGCTTGGCATTCAATACGCTATGCTCAATCTTGCGCATAGACAACATCTTGCTCAGCATTTCGGATATTTCTACAGAAGTAGTACCCACCAGCACAGGGCGTCCGGCTTGTACCAACTGTTCGATCTCTTCGATAACAGCTTTATATTTCTCGCGTTTCGTCTTATAAACGCGGTCGTTCATATCTTTACGAGCAATGGGGCGGTTGGTAGGAATCACCACTACATCCAGCTTGTAGATATCCCAGAACTCACCTGCTTCCGTTTCCGCAGTACCGGTCATACCCGAGAGCTTGTGGTACATACGGAAGTAATTCTGCAACGTAATGGTGGCGAATGTCTGCGTAGCAGCTTCCACTTTCACGTTTTCCTTGGCTTCGATAGCCTGGTGCAAACCGTCGGAGTAGCGGCGGCCCTCCATGATACGTCCGGTCTGCTCGTCCACAATCTTCACCTGTCCGTCGAGTACAACGTATTCGTCGTCTTTCTCGAACATGGTATAAGCTTTCAACAGCTGGTTGATGGTATGAACTCGTTCGGATTTGATGGCATAATTTGTCAGCAACTCATCTTTCTTGGCCAGACGTTCCTCATCTGTCAAGTTGGTTTCATTTTCCAGTTCAGACAGTTGTGCGGCTATATCAGGCAATACGAAGAGAGTAGGGTCTTCCGAATTTCCGGTAATCAGATCCACACCTTTATCTGTCAAATCTACGCTATTCAGTTTTTCTTCTATGACGAAGTACAACGGGTCAGTTGCTTCGTGCATACGTTTGTTATTCTGTTCCATGTAGATTTCCTCGGTCTTCAGCATGCCTGCTTTGATCCCCTGTTCACTCAGATATTTGATCAGAGGCTTGTTCTTCGGCAAAGCCTTATGGCTGCGGAACAAGGCAAGGAAACCTTCTTCCTGTTCTTTTTTGTCACTGGAAGCAATGAGGCGTTTGGCATCGGCCAGGTATTGGGTAGCCAGTTTCTTCTGTGCTTCTACCAGACGTTCCACCAGTGGGCGGAGCTGTTCGAACAATTGGTCTTCACCTTTAGGTACAGGGCCTGAAATGATCAACGGTGTACGGGCATCGTCAATCAATACGGAGTCCACCTCATCGACGATGGCATAATTGTGCCGGCGTTGTACAAGGTCTTTCGGGCTGATAGCCATGTTATCACGCAGGTAGTCGAAACCGAATTCGTTGTTCGTACCGAATGTGATATCTGCCATATAAGCTTTGCGACGTGCGTCAGAGTTAGGCTGGTGCTTGTCGATACAGTCCACACTTAAACCGTGGAACATGTAAAGAGGCCCCATCCACTCGGAGTCACGTTTAGACAGGTAGTCATTCACAGTTACCACATGCACGCCGTTTCCGGTCAATGCATTCAGGAATACCGGGAGGGTAGCCACCAACGTCTTACCTTCACCCGTTGCCATTTCGGCGATCTTACCTTTGTGCAATACCACACCACCGAATAACTGTACATCGTAGTGTACCATGTTCCAGGTAACTTCTGCACCACCAGCCAACCAGTGATTCTGATAGATAGCCTTGTCATCTTCAATACGTACGAAATCTTTCGTAGCAGCCAGCTGACGGTCGAATTCAGTAGCAGTCACTACAATTTCTTCGTTTTCAGAGAAACGTTTTGCTGTTTCTTTTACGATAGAGAAAGCTACGGGCAGTACCTCATCGAGTGCTTTTTCGTAGCATTCCAGTATTTCTTTCTCCAGTTTGTCTATCTGTGCGAAAACCTCTTCACGGTTTTCCAGTTCAATAGCTTCGATACCTGCTTTCAGTTCTTCTACTTTAGCGCGTTGCTCGGTAGCCGAGTTGTAGATGTAGGTTTTCAGTTCTTCCGTCTTGGCGCGAAGGGCGTCATTATCGAGTTTGGCAACTTCCGGGTAAGCGGCTTTGATTTTGTCCACCCACGGCTGAATTTCTTTCATGTCGCGTGTGGATTTATTGCCGAAAATCGAGCTTAAAAATTCATTAAATCCCATTATATATTTGTTTTTATTATTATTTGCTTAATTAGTTCGGGTGTAACTTTGCCTTGAATGCGGGTACAAAGTTACATTAAAATGCTGATTTACGAGAAGTTTACGAATTGTTTTTTGAGTAAAACACTCAACTTTCGATTCACTTCGTTAACATTTCACTTGATTTGCCAAGTAAGATGTGTTTTCAGCTTAAAAGTTCAGTGGAGTAGCTGTACAAGCGTTCGGGGCGCGGATGCGCATCGCACTTGACAGGGTAGGGGCTATGCGGGTAATATTGACAGGAACCCGTATGGTTTCGGGTTTTATACCACCACCCAGGAAGATGAGTGGAGCAGGTACATCTGCATGACGCACCACGCGGCTATCTGTGACATTTTCTTCTACGATAGTCCAGCCGGGCAACACGTCTATCAGCAGGTCGCCGGAACGCTTACGATGGAAACCGTTGCGTGCCAGTTCAATCTGGGGCGACCAAGAACCTGATAATAAGCGATGGGCGGAATAAGCTTCATTCACTCCGCTGAACTGTATCAGGAAGTCGGCGGATTTATTTTGTATTTCCGCTAAATTCAGTTGCTTACTCTCTATTAATTTATGGTTAAGATAAATCTGCTGGTTATAGTAGGTTTCTACGTATTGTCCTTCGCCATACGTAGCCATCAGATACATATTCAGCAAGGTGGCACAGCGATTCAGGTAGAATTCCCCGCCCGGGATGCGGTACAGGCCAAGGTCCGGTGCTTCCGGGTCGGCATATCCCGTAGATGCAATGCAGAAAATGACATTGTGCAAACCTACTTTGCGGTCGATGAGGTCGAGTAGGGAGCCGATACTGCGGTCCAGGCGTACGTATGTATCCTGCATTTCCATGGCACACTCCTGCGTACTCTTATGATTGTAGTTTCCTGCATAATAAGTCAGTGCCAGCAAATCCGGTATCTCATCTTTGGCAAGCGTACTCTTTTCCAGAAGTTCCTCTGTGAGTAAGTTTACCTCATCATTGATGAAGGGACTGGTAATCAGCCGGCGGAATTTATTGATCCGTTCGCTGTCGAACTTATATTTAAAGGGTTGGTCCCGCCATTCGGGCAGGAACGTATATCTATTTATAGGATGTATCGGTTCCCACACCATATCGCGGATGCGAAAATCGGGTGATTGCCGTTCATTGTATTGGCTTACCCACCATGGGAATTCGCTGTAATATGTAGTACTGCACCACTTACCAGTATTTTCATTCAACCAGAAAGCACCGTTTCCGGAGTGTCCGGCGGCAAGGATAGCTGCATCGCGCGAGGGGGCAATGGCATATACCATACCTTTGTTGCGGGTAGCTACTTTCAGTTCATCGGCAATGGTGGAAGTCAGTAATTGGGAAGGAGAGGAACTCTCGTCGGTGAAGTTCCCCATAAAAGCGGGGTCGTCCACACAGTTCATCGGGCGCAATGTATTGGTATTCATCCATTGCTGGGAGATGATGCCGTTCATTGAAGGCGTCGTACCGCTGTAGATGGCGGCAATGGCAGAGGCGCGGTCTGTTCCGCTGAAGGGAAACTCGGTTTGATAGAAAACCTTGCCTTCGCGCATCAGTCTTTTGAACCCTTTTTCTCCGTATAGGGAAGAGAATGCTTCCATGTAGTCGGTGCGCAGCTGGTCAATCGTCAACGTTACCACTAATTTTGGAGTGGCAGGCAGCGGTTGGGCTTGCAGACCGGTGAAAGTTAATGCGAGTATGGAAGTTATCAGTCCCTTTTTCATTTATCTTTTTTTCGATGTCAAAATAAGATTGCTTGCTGAACGTACCAGCAAACAAAGTGCCAAAGGTAATACAGCTAAGTCAAATCTTTGCGGTATTATCGCCCAAAGCAGTATAAAAAGTGTTAAAACGATAAAATTAAGTACCATGTACCGACTTTTCTGCCGTTTTCTCACCTTATTTATCATCCACGGGAGGCAGAATAGGTGCAACGGGTGGAATACAAACAGCAAATAATTGGGGCTTACTGCCGGATGTTGGGAGAACAAAGCCAGGAAAGTAAGGATACATCCGGCTATTCCGGCACAGAAGAACAGGATTAAATCCAGGCCCCAGAGAGTTTTCTGGCGTCGGATACCGTAGATAGTGGCGGCAGTTACCAGGATGAACAGCAGCAAGGCCGATTGCATAGGAGTAATGCCACCGGAGCGGTGGTCGGCAGCTGTCAGTCCGGTTTTTACAATTTTCTCTTCAGAGGATACCAGCGGGCGTGCTTTTCCCTCTTTATTTATGATTTGGGCAGTATTGAAGTACTCCTGCACATAGAAGGGAACGAACATCATCAGCCTCCGGTTGATAGGCTTGTCAGCTTCGCTACCCATACACATATCCATGCCAAAACGTGACCAAGGATGCCCCTCGCTGTATTTATGCAGTAAATCACGGAAAGAGATTCCCGTGTCATTGTCGGTCATATTGTCAGCATATTGCAGGGAGCCGTCAATGGCTTTCTCTATTTGGTCGCGCGGTCGGGTGGCGCAGTTGTCGTAAAAGAAGTTGTAACGATACTCACGGTTTTCCGGGCGATAGTTTTCCTGAAGCAGATTAAACAGATGTTCCTTTTCGTCCGGAGTGAGGTTCAGTGTTTGTTGCCATACGTCCCGCCCCAGGTAGTTGTATTCGGCTACAAAGTGCTCGTAATTGGTAACTCCTAACTGGTAGTCCGTCTCTCCCAAAGCGAAGCGGAGAATGAAGTTGGGGGCATTGAAATTGAACATGCCATAGTTGAAAACAGCGTCGATATTCCGGGTAAAGTTTTCGTAGCGGATGGCAGTATGCCCGAAAAGAGAATATATTTCTCCACCCGAGGCGCAGGTCAGCAGGCTGATGCGGATCGAGTCAGCACGTTGTGCCTTCATGTTGAAAGCACAAAAAACTCCTAAAATCAGTAGAAGGATCGTTCGTTTCATTTCGGTGCAAAGATAAGCAAACTAAGAGCAGAATAAAATGAATTTATTTATTTTTTATGTTGAAGTGCCGTTAATCTTGGGGGACTGTAGATTTCCCTTCATTTTCTTGGTAAAGATAGTATAATCCATTCTCTTTGCAAAATGCTTGGAATTAAAGATGATTAACGGTGAAATTTTGCTGTATTGTTTACAGTTTGCTACATTTGTGCGATTTCTTCTCAGCCCACCCAAAAGAACGATTTCGGTTATCGCTATGTCGATGAGCATTTTGAGAAAGACAGGATTACTGATTATTAACTTGTTAAACTAAAATGCTGGAAACTAAAATCGTTTACTATGTTTACCCCTTTGACCATCGCCATTTTCAGTGGTGCATTGTCCCCTTCCTGTTTAGAGGGGCAACGCTACGTTTCCGAGCGGCTTCAGCAGTCCGTTCGAAAGCTGATGAACTTGCCCGGCTCGTTGGACGGGTTGACCGATCAGTTGAAGGGGATATTGTCCGACTGGCAGGTTGAGTTACCGGTTCCCTCTTTCCTCTTCCTTTCTTCCACGTCCCCTTTTTCTGACTTTGATGCTACTGCTGTCCTTTGCCGCTTGCGGGTAGAAGAGATGGAGTATGTAGCTACGGTGTCTTATGGTGAGCAACAGTCCACTCCCCGTTATTATTTTTATAAAGCTCTTCTTCAGGCCGAAGCCCGGTGGCTGAATCTGTTGCTGAAAGATCGAATCAGTAGGATGAACAGTGACCATGCTGCACGTCTGCTGCTGTGTGAAGTGCTCGAAGAAGTGTATTGCACCGGAGTTGCAGTGGACGATGCCTGTCGGCGGGGAGTCTCTGCCGAACTGTGCGGACAACTGAAAGGAGCATTGGCCTCGCTCTACCTGACGCTGACTATCGACTTCGGTTACTTATTACAGCCAACTGATTTTATGGATTACCGCTACCTGCTCAGCGATGTCCGCTACTTTCACCCTATTCGGGAGTCGGAAGTGCGGCAATATGACATTCTGCAAGCAGGAAACCAGGTGAAATGTCTTCTCAGCGCAGGAATCACAGCAGAACATGAAGGTACTGCCTTGCAACTTTACAATAAACTGGTGGGCTTGCTTTCCGGTCTGGAGCAGCCTCCGCATAGCGATGCTCGTTTGTGGCAAGGTGTGGCAGCACTCGAGAACTTTCTTTTCTTTCTGCTCAGCGGCCTTCCACTCCATGAGGAGAATCTTTATGGAGTGCTGACCGATCAGGCATGGATGAACGATTGCCTGAACGATCTTTGTTTCCAGCAATATGCCGGACACTTGCACTACAATGAAGGGCGTGGTGCTTCCCATTGGATTATCCGCAAACAGAAAGAGCGTTGCCTCGCCTTCCTCAACCTGCTGATAACGCACGATATGAGCCTTCCACGCCAGTTGCGTAGCTATCTGCTTCGCCAGCAGGAACTTTATGAGGAAAACTATTCACGGGCCTTCATTTCCATACAACCCAGCGAAAGACTCTCTTTCGTTCCTTCACGTCCGCTCGGGGCGAAGCTTCCGGATGAGGGGGAGATACATGCTTTTCTGGCCTTCCTTTATCGTGTGACGGACGGCAACGGGGCTTATTTGGTGACTCCTGAACATGTACAGTGGTTGGAAGATGCTTTTCTCTTGTTTTTGCAGAGTGGCCAGGTTGCAATGATTCACCGGAACAGGGTGAAAGTCCTGCGAAACTATATCGGGGTGCTTTACGGTCTTTTCTTTCATTACCAGCAGCGTAGAGGAGGATGGGATAAACAGGCGTATGCTGCTTTCCTTGCATCTATTTTCGATGTGGATGTGCAGCCCGAGAATCTGATAAGTAACAGTAAAAGGTATATAGAAGCCTACGAGAAGTTTGCCGAAAAAGAGAAACTTCGCTTCACTTCTTGATGATTCGTTGACGAAACTGTTTCGTCAACGAATTTTTTTTAAGAATTTCTGCTTAAAAAAAAGACATGGCAGCCGCTGGTATGTATCGTTTTGTATTACAGGATTTTTCTAATTAAAGATTCTATATAATAGAATTTGTGAGGCTGTTGCTTTGACGATACATCTCGTCAAGCTCACGTCAATTCAAACTCTTTTTCCTTTGCCTCCCGACAAACGGAAAAAGAATATGAAACAGAATCCACTATTTTCAGAAAAGCTGGAGCAGGTACATGATAACCTGCTCAGCTTGGCACGCTTGTTGGAACGTGCCAACGTGACTCCCCGTCCCCAGATTGCCAAAGACTGGGTAGATGGGCAAGAGGTGATGAATGCGCTGCACATCAGTCAACGCACCTTGCAGAACTTACGCGATAACGGTACATTGGGATACACCACCCTGGGCAAGAAGTATTTCTACCGTATCCGGGAAATTGACGACCTGCTGCAAAACAACTATGTAATGTATAAACTCAGTGCACTGGGCAAGCATGAGAAGAACCCGGTTACTGATAATGGGAAAGGAGGCAGCAGATGAATCGCTTCAGCTTTTTCCTGGCTCCCGTCAGCAACGTGGTGCCCCACAAGACGGTGGAACTGCATCAGATCTACAACGTCATCCGCGGCGATTATTATCGTCAGCCTACTGAGGAATTGCAGCGTCTCCGCCGTCTGCAGCAGGAAGAAAAAATCACTCAGAGGGATGTGCAACGCTTCAAGGCCCGCCATTTCGACTATGCCACTTTCAGTGGAGAATTCACCCGCAGGCGCGATGATGCCCTGCTGGCCCATAGCGGACTGATCTGCCTTGACTTTGACCACATAGACCAGTGGCACGATGGCGGACGCTTGAGCGGTGTCTATGGCTTGCGCTATGCCCTGATGCACGATGCTTCGGTAGACACCGCCCTGCTTTTCCGTAGCCCCGGTGGCGATGGCTTGAAGTGGGTAGTGCCCATCGACCTGGCGCAAGGCACACATACCGACTGGTTTGAAATCCTGTCTTTCTACGTATCCCGAAACTATGGGGTGGAACCCGATCCTTCGGGACGCGACCTCTCGCGTGCCTGCTATTTGCCTTGGGACCCGGACGTGGTGATGATGAAATGGTAACTAATTTCCCCGATTCACATAAATCATAAATCTTAAAATGTCAAAACAAAAATTCAACCTAAGCGAGTGGCAACGCAATGCTGCCCTCACCCTTGGTGACGAAGTAGAAATTGTCACTTCACGTATCGAACTAACGGGCGTGGACATAGCCCCCACCTATAACGACTGGCGCGATCTCGGCTTCGCACTTGCCCAAGGGCTGGGTGAGGAAGGACGTGCTTTTTATCACCGCTTGAGCCGTTTCTACAGTAGTTATCAGCCTGCCGAAACCGAGAAGCAATACACCGCCTGCCTGCATTCCCGCGGGCGGGGCATCACGGTGAACACCTTTTTCCATCTGGCACGGCAAGCAGGGGTGGACATCAATACCCGGTTATTGCCGAATTGCCAAAATGCCAAATTGCCGGAAGCGTCTCCGGTGGCACCGGGCGGAAGCACTGCTACGCCTGCTGATGCTGAGCTCCCAGTCTTTCCGGATGAGGTATATGCTTCGCTGCCCCGTCTGCTGGATGATGTCTGCTCTTACGGCATCTCGTCCGAAGACAGCGATATGCTCTTGCTGGGGTCTCTCACTGCCCTTTCCTCTTGCCTGACGCAAGTGACGGGCATCTATGGGCAGCGGCAGGTTTGTCCTAACCTGTTCCTCTTTGTCAGTGCACAAGCCTCGGCGGGTAAGGGGCGGTTGACGCTGTGCCGTCATCTGGTAGATGTGGTGCATGCCGACCTGCGCCGCCGTAACCGGCAGGAGTGGGAGGAATACCGGCGCGAAAAGTCGCTCTATGAAAAAAACAAAAGGCAAGGGGGCGGTGACGAACCGCAACAGCCGCCTGTCAGGATGCTTTTCATTCCGGCAAACAGCAGTGCCACGGCTCTTTTCCAGACGCTGAACGACAACGAAGGCCAGGCCCTGATGTTCGAGACGGAGGGTGATACGCTGACTACCACTTTCCGCAGTGAGCATGGCAATTACAGCGACGGGCTGCGCAAGGCTTTCCACCACGAGCCTATCACTTACAATCGCCGTAAGGACCGTGAGTATGTAGAGATAACGATGCCCCGCCTCTCGGTGCTGCTCAGTGGAACGCCGCGCCAGGTAGGGGCACTGATTCCCGATGCCGAGAACGGGCTTTTCTCGCGCTTCCTGTTCTATAACCTTCCTTTGCGACCGGTGTGGAATGATGTTTTTGCCGGGAATGATGATGATACACTCGATAGCCGTTTCCTACGTTTGGGAGGTCGTTTCTTCCAGTTCTATACTCGCCTGCTGAAGGCCGGGCCTTTACGCTTTACGCTTACGGTGGAGCAGCAGGTGGAGTTCAACCGTTTCTTCGGCAACCTGCAGGAACAGGGGTTGCAGTGCAAAGGTCCGGATATGCTCGCCTCCGTGCGTCGTCTGGGGCTGACGGCTTACCGTATCTGCATGGTGTTTTCCGCCCTTCGCCTGATGGATTATGAAGGGGATGCCCCGTTGCCGGCCACTCTTTGTTGCCGTGATGATGATTTCCATACCACCCTTCTGATGATACAGGTGTTACTACGCCATACGGAGGCGGCTTATGAAAGCTTGCAGGCCGAGGCGTCGCATACGTCGCATCCGGCCTCCGTATCTCAGGGAAATACAAGTGAGAAGCGTCGGCAGGCCTTGTTGCAAATGTTGCCCCCTGAGTTCGACCGTGCACTCTATCAGGATAAGGCACACGAAGCAGGTATTCCCACTCGTACGGCCGACCGTTACCTTATTGAGTTGTGCAATCAGGGGCGGCTGAAAAAAGAGGGGCATGGGGTGTATAGGGTGATAGGGGGATAGGGTGATAGGATGGTAGGATGATAAGATGATAGGATGATAAAGTGATAAGGTGATAGGATGATAGGGTGATAAGATGATAAAGTGATAAGGTGATAGGGTGATAAGGTGATAGAGTGATATATCATTTTAACATCCTATCACCCTACCATCCTATCATCCTATCACCCTACCACCCTATTCATACTCCCAGCACTATATTGGAATCGATGTTCAATTTGCGGCTTATCTCACGGGCCACCTTTAAAGTAGGTTCACACTTTCCTGAAATATAGTCGCTAAGACGTGAAGGACTGACTCCTATCAGTTGGGATAAAGACTTCTGGGTAAGTCCCATTTCAAACATGCGAAGTTTGAGAACATCAATAAGAGAAGGTTTTCCTAAAGAGAAATGCTCTTCGGAATAATCGGCAACAAGATTAGAAAGGAGTTCCAACTCTATGCTGTTAGGGTCGTCCGAAGGAGTATCATCTTTCACTAATGGAAGAAGTTTCTCTACCCTCTCAACCGCCCATTCATATTGGGCTTGATTTTCAATCTTTGTCATAAACTCTAAATATTAATGCAATCTATTCTATCGTATTCTTTATGAGTACCAATGAAGCGAATATACACGAATTTAACAGTGAATTTAATAACGACTACCAACCGGTAATTATTACCCTTGATGTTGAAAACATAATGCTGGTTACCTATATTATCAACGCTATTAAATGTTTTCTTTATGTCGGCAAAGCAAGTCCACTCACTTCTTTTGACTATAGTAGTCCATTCTTGCAAAGCAACTTTTGAATCCGGGTGTGCTTCTGCATATTCTTTCAACGACTGTTCTGTAAATATTCTCATGGTTACTCAATTTCCATACGACAAAGGTAGGAATATAATTCTGTATTTCAAAATTATATTCTAATATCTATAACTTTCTCCCTGTCTGCCCCCTGTCATCTCCGTACCATCTCCGTGTCTATGACTATGGACTTGGTACGGAGTTGGTATGGACTTGACACGGAGATGGTACGAACTTGGTATATAAAAATAAAATCCTTACATTTGCATTAGAATACTTTTGTCTTGAAGTGATAATGCTATGAAAGAGCTTCTCTTGCAAGCCGTGCTCGATGCCGGCACCTGCGGCATCACGCCGCCAGCCCTCTGCCGATGGCTGATCGCTCTTACGGGTGGTCCGGTTGAAGGTGCAACGGGCAATGCACGGAAGTTTTATCACACACCTTGTCCCGATGTACTGGAAATATGGTTTCAAGATACATTGTCCCAACAGGCTGAAAACGTAATTTGTTACAGTCGCATTTCCTTCCGTCCGCTTCTTCCTGCTTCTGCTGCTACTTCCTCCACCGCTACGGATTGCCGGATCGCAGTGGAGGTGCTTCCTCCTGAACAAATATACACGAGCATCCCTTTGTCGGAAATGGGATTGGTGGGAGCTTCCCCCCGTTTGGTGGCTGTAGACGGGTGGGTGGTGCCGCACGGTTCGCTCAGTCGCGGGCCCATGGGAAGCCTGAACCGTGCGTATGCCGTGCTCACTCCTGCTTTGACTGCCCGGTTGGGAGTCTCTTTCCATACGGAACAGCAGGCGGCGGTTTCTGCCGGCCCTTATGATGTTTTGCGTCAGGAGGTGGAACGATTGCTGTCACTTTGTTTCCCCGGAGGCGGTGAGGTGGAGGGGTGTCCCCTTCACGTATCGCTCCGATTGAATGAAGTGTCTGCCGATTGCCTGCTGAATACGAATGCCGACCATCGCTTGTTACGGTTCGGATCATCGGGAGAGGGGAGTGCTCCCCGCAGTGCTTTTCCTCTTTACGGTGCCCGCCAGCCGGGACGATACCGTTATCTCAACATCACGATGCTCTATCCACGGGGAGAGTTGGAGACTGCCCGTCGGCTTTTCCAGCTTTTTGCTCCCACTGCCTCCCTGATGGCAGTGGAACCTGTGGGAGATGTGGACAGGTGGGTGCCATACGATGTGGACGATCATGCCGTAGATACACTGACACAGGCACTTTATCATCAGTCGGGGATGGATGCGCCCGGCGTCGGACGGCTTTATTGTCTGCTCACACCTTCGGGCAGTGTTGCCGGTACGCTGCTCCGGCAGCAACTTTCAGTCCGGCTTCGCAGGCTGGTTCGTTCATTGGGGGCATTCTATTGGGGACCTGTTCCGCTACATGCCATTGGGGGTGAGGCTTTCAGCAGACACCTGCCTACGGTGGCCTCGCGTTTGCTGGTACAGATGGGCGGTGTGCCCTGGGTGCCCCGATGCTTTGCTTCGCAGAATACCGACCTCATCGTAGGATGTTCACATTCGCGCCTTTCGCAGAGCTTTGAACCTTTCTGTGCGGCGACGTTCTATAATGATCCTTTGCAGTTCTGTCATTGCGATCTCTGCAAGCCTGCCGAACGATTCCCGTTGTTCTTTCCGGAATACTTCCAGATGGCTTACGGACGTTTTTGTACCGCCCACGACAACCATCCGCCTGAGCGCCTGGTGATTTATTGCCATCACGACTTTCCTGTAGAGCCGCTGGCTTCTTTTGTGGCGTGGATGGGGAAGTTCCCGGCGGCTGTGCCGGTGGTATGGGTACGGGTGCGACGTACAACGGGCGCCCAACTTCGGCATTATGCCCCTGACGCACCGGGAGGTATGCCTCCTGCGGGTACTTGCTTGCGCCTGGATGATGATACTTTTCTTCTTTTTTGCCGGGACTTTGTTCCTTCTCCCGGTTCTCGTGGCGGCTTCTATCCTTATCCGCTCGAAGTCAACCTGAAGCGCTTATGTCCGGATGGACAGTTGCTTTCACTTTCCCCGGAGGAGGTGGAGGGAGTGCTGGTACAGGCCTGCCAGTTAGTTTGGGCCAATCCGGAGTGTTTGGATGGTAATCCCTTGCCGCTTGTACTGTCGCATACCGACCGCCTGGTGCGTCATCACTGCCAGGAGTGGCGGGTGGAGGTGGCGGACCGGAATGTCATCCGGGAGGAGTTTGGCAATTTGGCATTTTGACGGTTTGGCAAGTAGTTACAGGGCTACAAGCTACAGAGCTACAAGCTACAGAGCTATTTGACGCAAACCGACGCAAAAATCACACGTTTCAGGAATCCCCCTTCTTTCCGCTTTACCTTTGTGACAGCTGAACGGCGGATGCGCTTGCATGACCGTGCTGCTGCAGAAGCATAGTGCTTGCCTGCTGCCGCCTGTCCGTTTCTGCTTTGAGACTTGGACGCATTGTCCGGTCCTGATCCCTAAAAATATGACAATTATGGGAGAAATCAAACAAGGAATCCTTGGAGGATTCAGCGGAAAAGTGGGTACCGTAATCGGTAGCACTTGGAAAGACGTGAGTTATATGCGTGCAATGGCCATCAGTGTCAGCAATCCACGTACCCCGAAACAACAAACACAACGCGGCAAGTTTGCCATGAGCTTGAATTTTCTGCGTTCCATTACCCCTTACGTTCGCGAAGGGTACAAGACTTATGCTTTGAAGTGTACGCCTTTCAATGCAGCGATGTCCTACAATTTGCGCTATGCAATCAGCGGGTCTGCGCCCGATCTTGCCATTAATTATGAACATGCGCTGGTGGCCCGTGGCAGCCTGATGCCTGTCTTCAACGCTTCGGCTTCCGTGGCGGACGGCAAGCTGACTCTGACGTGGAAGGACAACAGCAAGATGGGTGATGCCGAGGCTGACGACATGGCTATGCCGTTGGTTTACAACAAGGCTCGCGGGGAGGCCGTCTACGACCTTAATGCTGCCGCCCGTGCCGATGCTACTGTCGAACTGGCCTTGCCCGATAACTGGGCTGACGATGCGCTGGCCGTTTATCTTGCTTTCCGCAGTGCGGACGGTACCCGTGTGACCAACAGTATCTGCCTGAAGAATGACGCTTACGAAGGTAGTGGTTCCGAAGGCGGTGGTGGCAACAGTGGCGGTTCCGGTGGCGACGGTGGCATCGAAGATGACCCGCTGGGATAAGGTCTAAAGCCGAGGGCTTTAGAAATTAAAGATTCAAGAATTAAAAATGAAAGGCTGCGCAGCTATTCATCATTAGACATTAAATTACATGAGAACAATCAACTACATCGTGGTGCATTGCAGCGCCACCCGCGAGGACCGTCCTTTTACGGTAGAGGCTCTCCGCGCCGTGCACCTCAGCCGTGGTTTCAGTGATATCGGTTACCATTACTACATCCGCAGGGATGGTACGGTGGTGAGAACCCGTCCATTGGCTCTTGCAGGGGCACATGTGAAGGGCTACAATAAGTATAGTATCGGAATTTGCTATGAAGGCGGGCTGGATGCCCGGGGGTGCCCGAAGGATACCCGTACACCGGAACAGCGTGCCGCCTTGCGACTGCTGGTACATCAACTTTTGCGCCGTTTCCATGGCGAAGTGCGCGTCTGCGGTCATCGCGATCTCAGTCCGGACAGGAATGGAGACGGGGTGGTGGAGCCGGAGGAGTGGGTGAAGGTATGCCCGTGCTTCGAGGTGGCTACGGAATTGTGATAAACTTAAAAACGAAAAAATTATGAAGATAAGCAAGAATACTTGGAAAACCATCCTGAAGGTGATTGTCACCGTTGCCACGGCCATTGCCGGAGTGCTGGGGGTGCAGGCGATGACGCTGCCATAAGCGTTGCATAACGGGAGGCTCCTGCTGCCTGCGGCACTTTCTTAGGACTGTGCGAGGTGCGGGAGCCTTTTATTTAAAACTAAGAAATGATGAAAAATAAATTGATATTTATGATGATCGCCCTGTTTTTGATGTTCACTACTGTCGCATCACAAAACATAAATTATGCGTATGATAATGCGGGAAACCGTATATTGCGTATGCAGTCGTCACTTACACCGATTCCCCATACCTTAAGCGGGGAACGTTCTACCGTAAATTCCGGCAGTATCGGAAATCTTGTATATACCACTCCCGGTAACTATGCACTTAATGAAAGTCTGCCTGTAGGGAGCACTCCTTATACCTTTAAGGTGAATGCCAACGGCTCTTCAGCTTTTACCATTCCGTTGTCTTTACCTCAGGGACAGGCAGGAATGACGCCTGAACTAAGCATTACTTATAATAGCTTGGCCGGTGAGGGAATCTTGGGGTATGGCATGAATCTGTCGTGCACCTCTTCTATCACAAGAAGTGGAAAACGCAGTTTCTATGATGGGTCAAACAGTGCCGTGTCTTTTACTAACGACCTATTTGAACTGGATGGCATACGGTTGATAAAAAATGGCAGTTCCGGCAATTATCTAAAAGAAATCGACGACTTTTCACGTATCACTCTGCACAATGGTACTACGGGTAACCCTCAATACTTTGTAGTACAACAGAAAAATGGAGGTCGCCTTTACTACGGTGATTATAATGGTACGAACGCTTTTCAGAAATCATCTTCAAATTCCGCTTATATAGCTTGGTATCTGGCTGCACAGGAAGACGTACATGGGAATTATATCAGTTATCAGTATGATCAGGATTTGACCAACGGAGATGTTTGGCTTACTTCCATTACTTATACGCTTCATGCAAACTATAATTTCGCGCATGAAAACAAAATCTTGTTCAACTACCAGCGATATGCGGACGCCCAGAGTGGGTATATTTCTGGTTGCCAAGTGAAGCGGGATAAGATTTTGAGAGAAATAACAGTAAAGACAGATGCTACAGTCATGCGTCGCTATACGTTTGATTACCTGAAACCGACAGATGAATACACTAATCAGTATCCACGGCTCTATACCATAACAGAGTATGGTGAAGGCGGTACCGAAGCACTGAATCCTATGCGCATTGAATGGGGGGATGCAGGTGAACGCTTGTTTAATGCTTCCTATACCTATTCGCAGAACTCGGAGTTTGTACAGGGTGACTTTAACGGCGACGGCTGTACGGACTTGCTGACTATTTATGACCTTTCCACAGAGAATAAATCGGCGGGGGCTCCCAGGGATTATCTGGCAGTTTATCGCTACGGTAGTCCTAACGGGTTCTCCAGTGAACTCACCATGGCGACCTTTTCCAATCAGTATCGGCCTGTAAAAGCCGTTTCCGGCGATTTCAACGGGGATGGGATGGATGACTTTTTCTTTAGCACATCATCGGGATACGAATACTGGCAAGCTTCCTTGGACAATAACAATGTTCCTAAATTTACCAAACAGACTTATAAACCATCCGTCAGCACTGTCGGTACTCCCAACATTGTGGCTATGGCCGATGTGAATGGTGATGGTAAGGATGAACTGGTGATAGACAATTTTTACTTTAAAAATGGATATGCTGCCGGAACGGAATATGCATTATCTCGGTTCAGTGTATTCTATACTTATATGATAGGTGATGTGGACGGCGACGGATGTCAGGACATCATTGTGTGCGACGATGGGGGCACGGTTAAAGTGTGCAGTCCGGCAAAGAATGCCGTGATATTGGAACGCAGTTTTGCCAGGAATTATATGTTTGGTCCCAATTGTGTGTTGCTGTGTGGTTATTTTAATGACGACCGGTATTTGGACTTCCTTCTGTTGGAAGGATACGATGAAGTTCAGCCTGTCAATACGCAGGCGGATGTTTATTATAATACCGGTGATGGGAAGAATTTTACATATCAACTGATTCTCAATAAGTTTTTCAACTGCAGGCAGAGTAGCTTCAGAACGGGGGACTTCAACGGCGACGGGCTGACGGATGTGGTATGCGTGAACAGTGACAATATAAGGTCGAATATGGAGAGCCAGTCGGGCTTTGTTTCTGGAGGCGATTATGTGACGGTGAAATATGCCCCCGATTTCAATAGGCAAAGCTCCAGTTTGGAGTATGACCTTTATCTTTCGCGAGAGACCGGCGGAACACCCGGAAAGGAAGGTGTATATATCCGTGATGGAAAGTACTATATATACCCATCCTACTTCTATCCCATTGCTGCCGATTTTTCAGGTGATGGTAAATGTGACCTGGTGAATGTTTGTGAGTTCCGCTCTCACCCCTTTGATTCCAGTCATCCTTCCTGGCTGACAGGATCTACTTCACTGAAGTTGCTGTGCCTGAGCCATCAGAGTACTTCGGATGTAGTTACCGGGATAAAGAATGGTGACGGCACAAAGCGGGATATCAATTATCAGTTGGTGACCCCTGCCTCGCGTGACCCGAAATTTTATAATGGGAGCTATGCAAGCTGGAATAAGGATATCCCTACTTTCAATACAGTGGAATCTGTAACACTGGGCACTCTTTTCAATGATTCGCTGGCAGAAAGCAAGAGTTATACGTATACATCTCCGATTTACGCATATAAGTCCGGTCGGGAATTTCAAGGTTTTCGGACCATTGTCTGCCAAGATGCCATTTCCGGAAATAAGACGAAGACAGGATATAGCACTGCTACTTATTCAGGGTATCCCCATTATTATAAGGCCTCTGAAATGCTGGAGTCGGATATTATGTACTTTTCGCAGAACAATGTGATAGCATTCAAGGGTACCTATGGAAAGTACTCTTTTCCTTATACTTCGAAAATTGCTACAACAGATTACCTGAAAAATATCTATAAGACTATAGATTACAATTATGATGCGTCGGGCAATATGACTAAAAGAACGACTGGCTACTTGAACAGGACAACGCAAGAGTCGCAAAGCAGTATAGAAATAATGACTTATTCGACGTGTGCCAATGTGTCCTCTTTCCCCAGCCGCATGAGTAGTTATAAGGAGACTTGTAGCAAGGCAGGTGCTTCTGTTGCCGGTAAAGAGAAGAACTATACCTACAATGGCAACGGTGATCTGTTGACTGAAACTGAGCATGGCATGACGAGGCGATATGCCTACGATGCCACTTTGGGGCTCTTGACTTCGGAAACTGTGGCGGCTGACGGCAAGGAACGTACCCATTATTATGAGTATGATGATGCTTGCTATGTGAGAAAGGATACCGATCCCGTAGGGCTTGTGACGCGGGTTGTGCAGGATTCTTATGGAAATCCGCTTTCGGAAACAACTCCCGACGGGCGAACCGCTACTTATCAGTACGACACGTTCGGCCGGCTGAAGAAATCTCTTTCCCACGAACAGGTGCCCACGGAATACCGGTATTTATGGACCGATCATGCCCTGACGGGAACGGCCTCCGGCTTGTACCGTCAGCAAAAGCTCTATGACGGAGTACTTACTTCTGAAACTACAGTAGACTGCTACGGACGTACATTACTGCAGAGCGAATTGCAACCCGGAAGCAAGTGGCAGCATCTGCGCAGCAGCTATAATGCAATAGGCCTGCCGGTGAAAGAGGAAACGCTGTGTGGAAACGGCACTTTGAGCCTGCTTGTTACCGTAGATTATACTTACGACGGTTACCAACGCCTGACGCGGGAAAATCATCGTTCGGCAGACGGAATGGCTTTGAATAGACAGGTCTATCATACTTACAACAAACAGACCGAGACGCATCGGACAGTGACGGACAAAGAGAGTACGGAAACCCTTGTATATGATGCTAAATGGAATCTGATTTCACAGAGCGACGCCACAGGTACCACAACTTATACTTATGATGCAGCCGACCGTGTGATAGAGATAAGCTCTCCCGGTTATCCGGTTACCTCTACTTACAATGCTTATGGCTTGTGTATCGGCACTACCAATGCTGCTTCGGGTGCAACGACTTATACCTATAATGGTTTTGATGAACTGGCCACGAAGAGGGATGCCAATGATAACGTTACGACTTATACTTATGATTTGGCAGGACGTCTTGTCAGTGTGGCAGATGGAGACCGTACGCTTTCTTACACCTATAATAATAAGGGGCAATTGATAAATAACGGAGTTTCCGGCCATCAATCTGCTTATACCTATACGGCTGCAGGGTTATTACAGAAGGAAGTGAAGACTATCAAGGATCAGGTACTCGCTAAAAGTTATACTTATGACAGTAAAGGGCGTCTGCTTACCTATACCAGTCCGTCGGGGCTTGTGCAGAAATTGGGTTATGATGCTTCTCACAATCTTATCTCCATCACTGACAATGCAACTTCCGTCAAATTGTGGGAGGCTAAAAGTTATAATAATCAAGGGTTGCTGGCCAGCGATGTGAATTGCGGAAATAAGCTCACCACTTATACTTACGATCAGTTAGGAAAGTATAAAGGGATCAGTAACTCTCTGGCTACTTTCAGCTATCAATACAACCGGGGCGGCTTGCTGACGCAACGCGTCGAAAAGTTCGGTGGCAGTGGGCTTACTGAAACTTTTACCTACGATGCGGAAGGATGTCTGCTGAGCTCTACTCTGTCGGGAAAGGTTCCGGTTACTGTGTCTTACAATAGTGGGCGTACCATCAAGGCTAAGTCGGATATCGGAAGTTATAGTTACAATGCATCAGGTGCTCCTCTATCGGCAATAACTCCGATATCGGGATACTCGTCTGCTCTTCAACAGGTGAATTATTATAAGAATAATCTTCCTTCTGCGATAGTACATACCGGTTGCACCCGCCAGTATGAGTATGGAGCCGACAACTTACGCGATTACAGCACACTGACTGTTTCTTCTTCCACGCTTCCTTTTGCCGCATGTAAACGTTACTATTTTGATGATTTTGAGCGAAATATTAACACAGGAAATGGTGTCGTTTCCGATTTAGATTATATCTTTGCCGATGGACGTTTGGTTGCTTTAGTCCGTACTTCGGGTGGTAGTAAAACCTGCTATGGTGCGCTGACTGATCGTCTGGGTTCTTTGATGTCGCTTTACACCGGTGGAGGTATTGTTCAGAAGTTTTCTTATGATGCCTGGGGCAATCGCCGTGACCCGCTGACAGGTGTTGCGTTGAGTAGTTCGGAAGTTGCTTCTGCCAACAGCATTACCGGTTACGGTTATACGGGTCACGAGCATATCGACGAGTTCGGGCTTATCAATATGAATGCCCGTATTTACGATCCTAAGATAGGCATGTTCATCAGTGTTGACCCGCAGGCGGGCAGCTATCCGGGTACGTATCCTTATACTTACTGCGGAGGCGACCCGGTGAACAGGGTTGATCCGACGGGGGAAGATTATTGGAGTACGAGTGACCCGAATGTAATCTATAACTTCTGGAAGCATTATAACGAGAATAAGGGTGTAAACGGATATGGCTTTGATGGCTGGTATCAAATGTCGGACAAGGAGTTTCTTGCAGCTTATGACAAGTATGGAGAACAAGCTCTGACTTATAATGACCGGACTTCTATGCTGTACACTTATGAAGGTAAGGTTGAGAATGGGGAAGTTGTTATTTATGGAAAGCATGTAAAGATAAATAAGACTCTTTATCGTCCTCTTGGAGATGATGAACTTCAATTTACCGGAGAACCCCCTTTGCCTGGATTTAGCGCACTCAAGCTGACTTCATTGTTGAAATCGGTTAAGGGCTTGTTTAAGTTTGCCTTTGTAGGAAAGAATGCTGTGCCGGTTGTGAGGGCCTATACAAAGTCTAATTTGCAGATGGGACGGAGAATAGAAACTGCGACTCAAATTAGCCCTGTACAATCTACTGCGATTAGAGGAGTTACAAGACATGGTGTTCATCAGATGATTAACCGTGGTTTTAAGGTCTCAGATATTTGGAAAATTATTAGAGAAGGCGTACCGATCGAAGCTATGGGGCGATATGGATCGCAGATAAGATATACACTAAATGGCAACACTGTTATTTTAAATGCTCAAGGGAAAATTGTAAGTGTATTTAGCAATCTGCCTGGTACAAGAAATGGTATAGGAAGAGGTTCTATAAATTTATTTGAGTAATTATGAAAACAAGAATAGAAATGGTAAATCAGATTTTGGTAGAATGGGATCCTATTGGGGTTGGGCCAGAATTGGCAATTGATGAATATCAAGGATATGTTCCAATAATTCTTCAATTTTGTTATGATAAGAAAAAACTAATGGCTTGTTTGCATAATATCGTAAAAAATGAAATGGGTTTAGAGTGTGACTTAAATAATAAAAAATGTAATAGTGATATTCAGTTAATTTGTGATAGAATAATTCAAGCGTATAATATGCCTTTGAAATAAATTTGTCTGTCTCTACGGATATGCCATTCTTTCCTCTCCGTTCAGTCGGATATGTTTTTCAATTGTTTTGAATATTTGGATTTTAATCCTTCCTATTTAAATATCCCTGTTTCTTACTGTAAAGTATCGGTAGAGGCAGGGATATTTATTCGTCTTACTTATAAATATGGTGCTGCCCACTTCCGCGATTATAGTGCGCTGGCGGTTTCTTCTTCCACGCTTCCTTTTGCCGCATGTAAACGTTACTATTTTGATGATTTTGAACGAAATATTAACACAGGAAATGGTGTCGTTTCCGATTTAGATTATATCTTTGCCGATGGAGGTTTGCTTGCTTTTGTTCATACTTATAAAAAGAATCGAATATTATGATGGAGAAAACATTGGTCATTTTGAAACCATGCACCCTGCAAAGAGGCTTGGTAGGTGAGATCACAAATAGATTTGAACGTAAAGGCTTACGTCTAGCCGGTATGAAGATGGTGCAGCTGACGGATGAAATACTTAATGAGCATTACGCCCACTTAAGTGCAAAGCCGTTCTTTCAGCGTGTGAAGGATTCAATGATGGCATGCCCGGTCATTGTGTGTTGTTTTGAGGGAGTGGATGCGATTGAAGCCGTAAGAACACTGACAGGTCCTACCAACGGAAGGAAGGCTGCTCCCGGCACTATTCGCGGAGATTACAGCATGAGCTTTCAGGAAAATATAGTTCACGCTTCCGATTCGCTTGAAGCTGCAGAAGTGGAGTTGAAAAGATTTTTTAAACCGGAAGAAATATTCGAGTATAATCAAGCTACATTCGACTTCCTTTACGCTAATGATGAATATTGATAGAAAAAAGAAAACCAATTCAATTAAAATAGTATCTTTGCGCCCGGAAAAATAATCAGTATTCAGTGAATCTCGTTATTGATATTGGAAATACGGTAGCAAAAGTAGCTGTCTTTGACGGCTTTTCACTTTTGGAAGTGGTATATGACTCCAAACAGAATTTGGAGCATCTGAAAGATATTTATCATAAATATCACTTTGAAAAGGCGATTGTTGCAACCGTAATAGACTTGAGCGAACAGGTGTTGGCGCAGTTAGCATTACTTCCTATACCGGTGCTCTGGCTGAATGAAAAGACTCCGCTACCGGTGGAAAATCTGTATGAGACTCCTCAGACATTGGGCTATGACCGTATGGCGGCTGTAGTAGCTGCTAACGAACAGTTTCCTGGCAGAAATATCTTGGTGATTGATGCCGGCACATGCATTACGTACGAATTTGTGGATGCTGAAGGACGCTATCACGGCGGGAATATTTCACCCGGTTTGCAAATGCGTTTTCGTGCACTTCACCAGTTTACCGGACGTTTGCCGCTGGTGCGGCGTGAAGGGCGTGAACTCCCGATGGGAAAGGATACTGAGACTGCCATCCGCGCTGGGGTGCTGAAAGGTATGGAATATGAAATTTCGGGTTACATAATGGCTATGAAACATAAATATCCTGAACTTTTGGTTTTTTTAACGGGCGGGGATGATTTTTCTTTTGATACAAACTTAAAAAGTATCATCTTTGCAGACAGATTTTTAGTGTTGAAAGGATTAAATCGAATTTTAAACTATAATAATGACAAGATTTAGACAAACACTTTTGGTGCTTTTGCTCACGATATTATCTGGGGCGACGGTCGCTCAAAATAATACAAATTCTCCCTATACACGATACGGATACGGACAGCTGGCAGACCAAGGGTCGGGTAATAGTAAGGCAATGGGTGGCATTGCTTATGGCTTACGTGACAAGTATCAGACTAATTTTGCGAATCCGGCATCCTATACGGCGGTCGATTCGTTGACTTTTATGTTTGATGGGGGGATTTCCATGCAGAATACCAACTTCAGTGATGGAACTGTTAAAAAGAATGCCAAGAACTCCAGTTTTGACTATATCACTATGCAGTTCCGCCTTTCCAAATGGGGAGCTATGAGTATAGGATTGTTGCCTTATTCCAACGTTGGTTATACAATGGCTAGTTATCAGGAAAACACGGAATATCCGGAGAATTCAGCCAGTACGACTTATGCCGGTGAAGGTGGTTTACACCAACTTTATTTGGGTGCGGGTTTTAAAATATTTAAAAATCTTTCTGTTGGTGCGAATATTTCGTATCTTTGGGGAGATATCACACATACCCGTAGCCAGTCATTTCCGTCTAATTCGACTGTAATGCCTTTGACTACGGTTACGGGCATGGAAATTACAAGCTATAAACTTGATTTCGGTGCACAATATACACACCAGTTCAGCAAGAAGCATGTTGCTACGTTAGGTGTCGTTTTTTCACCGGGACATGATTTAAATAATGACGCGTATATACAAAACCAGAAGGGTAATTCTTCGACGGGGTATACTACGACGCAAAAAGATACAATATTGACAATGGGTATTCCTATGACATTGGGTGCCGGTGTGACATATGTATATGATAATCGCCTTACAGTGGGTGCGGATGTTATGTTTCAGAAATGGAGTAGTACGACGTTTATGAATAATCCGGATGTTTTCTGTAATCGTGCCAAGATTGCTGTGGGTGCAGAGTATGTTCCTAATTTATTGGGAAGAAGTTATCTTTCACATATTAAATATCGTTTGGGAGCTTATTATTCCAAACCTTATTATAAGATAGATGGGGCGCGTGCTGCGAATGAGTATGGAGTCACTGCCGGTTTTGGATTGCCTTTGCCGCGTAGCCGTTCTGTATTGAGTATTTCAGCACAATATGTGAGAATGCAAGGTACGGAAAGCAGATTTTTGAATGAGAATACATTACGTCTTTGTATTGGCGTGACATTCAATGAACAATGGTTCTGGAAACGTAAAGTTCAGTAATTAGTAATTGAAGAATAGACAATATAACAACTAAAATTTAAATACAATGAAGATTAAAACGCTTGTAGCTGCCTTGCTCCTTTCGGGTGGAGTAACCAGCGCTTTCGCACAGACTGAAGATTGTAATAAGAACAGTAGTATTTCTCATGAAGCGGTGAGAGCAGGTAACTTTAAGGATGCTTATTTGCCGTGGAAAGAAGTTCTGAAGGCATGTCCGACATTGAAATTTTATACTTTTAATGACGGTATTAAAATATTGACGGCTTTCTTAAATGAAATAAAAGACCGTAATTCTGCTGATTACAAGAAGTATTTTGATGAATTAATGGAAGTATATGATCTGAGAATGCAATATACACCTAATTTCCAACATTTGAAAGGTACACCTACTGTAGGGGATACGAAAGGAAGTAAGGCTATTAGTTATATTGCATATGCACCTAATTTGGATGTAAATCAGGCTTATGCATGGTTGAAAGAGTCTATTGAAGCAGAAAAAGAAGGTTCCAAGAGTCCTATCTTGCACTATTTTCTGGATATGTCTTTGAATAAGTTGAAGGCTGATCCTAATCATAAGGAGCAATTTATCCAAGATTATCTGACAGACTCTGAATATGTTGATGCTGCTATTGCTGCAGAAAATGATCCGGCTAAGAAACAAGCTTTGCAACAAGTAAAAGATAACCTTGTAGCCATGTTTATCAATAGTGGTACTGCTGATTGTGAATCTTTGCAAAGTATTTATGGTCCTAAAGTTGAAGCCAATCAAACGGACTCTGCTTATTTGAAGAAGGCTATCGCTGTCATGAAGATGATGAAATGTACTGAAAGTGAAGCATACTTCCAAGCTTCTTATTATATGTATAAGATCAATCCTACTGCTGACGCTGCTACAGGATGTGGATATATGGCATATAAGAAAGGTGACTTTGATACAGCTATCAAATACTTTGATGAGGCATTGAGTCTTGAAAGCGACTCTGAAAAGAAGGCTCAGTTATGTTATATTGTTGCTGCATCTTTGTTTAATAGTAAGAAGTTGTCACAGGCCAGAAGTTATTTGCAGAAAGCTATCGGTTTCAAGGAAAACTTTGGAGATGCTTATATCTTGCTTGCACAGCTTTATGCTTCCAGCCCGAACTGGAATGACGAGTCTGCTTTGAATAAGTGTACATACTTCGTTGTTATTGATAAGTTGCAACGTGCTAAAGCCGTAGATCCGAGTGTAGCTGATAAGGCAAACGAATTGATTTCAACGTATGCACGCTATACACCGAAAGCTGAAGACCTCTTTATGTTGGGTATTAAAGCTGGGGACCGCGTTACAATAGGTGGCTGGATCGGTGAAAGCACAACAGTTCGATAAGAAATATAAATATGTTACCAAAACGAAGTAACGTTCTATTTTGTAGAAGCTTGAGCATAACCATTGCCTGTGGGGCAGTGGTTATGCTTCTTTTATTTTCCGCCTGTTCCGGACGTCATAAGGATATGGGAGATGCTATAACAGAGCGTGATTCATTGCCTGTGATGGATACGAAAGGAGTCATGACTTTGATCTCTGATTCCGGTGTCACCCGCTATCGTATCAATACGGAAGAGTGGCTGGTCTTTGACCGGAAAAATCCGCCCTATTGGGCATTCGAAAAAGGAGTTTATCTGGAAAAATTCGACTCAGTATTCAATGTGGAGGCGAGTGTAAAGGCAGATACAGCGTATTATTATGAGAAGCAAAAGCTGTGGAAGCTGATGAGCAATGTGGATATTCAGAATCTGAAAGGTGAAAGGTTTGAGACTGACCTGTTATATTGGGACCAGAACAAACACACTATCTATTCCGATCAGTTTATCCGTATTGAGCAGCCTGACCGTATCATCACGGGACATGGCTTTGACTCCAATGAACAAATGACTATTTATACAATAAGAAAGCCGGAAGGCATTTTCTATGTGGATGATGATGCCACAGCGCCTGCAGATAGCTTGCAAACCGGTGTGCAAACTGGAAGTGTGCGAACCGATAGTATCAAACCATAAATTATGGATACCTATATTTATTTATTGATTACTATGGCCTTCTCCGCCTTTTTTTCGGGTATGGAGATTGCTTTTGTTTCCGTAGATAAACTACGTTTTGAAATGGAACGTAAGGACGGTGTGACTTCACGTATCCTTTCTTATTTCTTCCGTAATTCAAATAACTTTATATCTACCATGCTGGTAGGTAATAATATTGCGCTGGTTATTTATGGTATCCTTATGGCGCAAGTTATCAAAGTGCATTTACTGGGAGATTTAATCTCCAATGATTTTGTGGAAGTGTTGTTACAAACAGTCATCTCCACACTTATTATCCTGGTAACGGGTGAGTTCCTTCCTAAAACTTTATTCAAGATTAATCCTAATCTTGTGTTGAAAGTCTGTGCTTTCCCGTTACTTATCTGTTATGTCATTTTATATCCGATATCTCAATTGTCTTCGGGACTGTCTTATCTTTTTTTGCGTATGTTTGGGATGAAGATCAACAAGGAGGCATCCGATAAAGCTTTTGGGAAAGTGGATTTGGATTATTTTGTTCAGACCAGCATTGATAATGCCGAAGATGAAGAGGAGCTGGATACCGAAGTGAAGATATTTCAGAATGCACTTGATTTCTCCAGTATTAAAATACGCGATTGCATTGTACCACGTACAGAAGTGGTTGCTGTGGATCTGACGACTTCTCTGGAAGAATTAAAGAGCCTTTTTGTGGAGTCCGGTATTTCTAAGATTATAGTCTATGACGGAAATATTGATAATGTAGTAGGATATATTCATTCATCTGAAATGTTCCGTAATCCTGCTGATTGGCGGAATAATGTAAAGGAGGTGCCCATTGTGCCCGAAACAATGGCAGCACATAAGTTGATGAAGCTGTTTATGCAGCAGAAAAAAACTATTGCTGTGGTGGTGGATGAGTTTGGCGGTACGTCCGGTATTGTTTCGTTGGAAGATTTGGTTGAAGAAATATTCGGTGATATCGAAGATGAGCATGATAACACTTCGTATGTATGCAAACAAATAGGAGAGGATGAATATGTACTTTCCGGTCGTTTGGAAATAGAAAAGGTAAATGAGACATTCAATCTGGATCTACCGGAAGAAGATGATTATATGACGGTAGGCGGATTGATTCTGAATCGTTATCAAAGTTTCCCGAAATTGCATGAAGTAGTGACGATTGATAAATTTCAGTTTAAAATTATTAAGGTTACGGCCACAAAAATAGAGTTGGTACGCCTGAAAGTGGTGGAATAATAACAGAATAGCGTAATTTTTTAAAGAATAAATGGATGCGTATTAGCATTTTTTGTATCTTCGTGCGCTAAAATGAAGTTTGGAGAAAATAATAATAAACAAATAAATCATATTAACTAAAATGGCAACATTACAAAACATTCGGTCTAAAGGACCCTTATTGGTGATTGTTATTGGTTTGGCGCTGTTCGCTTTCATCGCAGGAGATGCTTGGAAGGTATTGCAGCCACACCAGTCACATGATGTAGGAGAGGTTAACGGAGAGGCACTTTCCGCTCAGGATTATCAGAACTTGGTAGAAGAATATACTGAAGTTGTGAAATTCTCGAGAGGTACAAGCGCACTTACCGATGAAGAAAACAATCAGATTAAAGATGAAGTTTGGAGAAACTACGTTAACAATAAGTTGATTGAAAACGAAGCGGAAAAACTTGGCTTGTCAGTTTCTAAAGCAGAAATTCAGGCAATCATCGATGCAGGTGTACACCCGATGCTGCAACAAACTCCGTTCCGTAACCCGCAAACCGGTGCTTTTGATAAAGATATGTTGAAGAAGTTCTTGGTGGATTACTCTAAGATGAATACAGCCCAGATGCCGGCACAATACGCTGAATATTATCAGTCTATGTACAAGTTCTGGTCTTTCCTGGAAAAACAACTGATTCAGACTCGCCTGGCTGAGAAATATCAGGCTTTGGTTTCCAAATCTCTTTTCTCTAATCCGGTAGAAGCTCAGGTTGCTTTTGATGCAAGAGTAGACCAATCTGATTTGTTGCTGGCTGCTATTCCTTATTCTTCTATTGAAGATTCAACTGTAGCCATCACAGATGCAGACCTGAAAGCTGCTTACGACAAGAAGAAAGAACAATTCAGACAATATGTAGAAACTCGTAACATCAAGTTCATTGATGTACAGGTAACTGCAAGTCCTGAAGATAGAAATGCTATCCAAGAGGAAGTTGTGGAATATACAGAACAGCTTGCAGGTACTCCGGGTGATTATTCTACTCTGGTTCGTGCGGCAGGTTCAGAAGTTCCTTATATTGATTTGTATTATACTTCTAAGGCATTGCCTACTGATGTTGTTGCTCGTCTGGACTCTGTTTCCGTAGGTGGCGTATATGGTCCTTACTACAATGCAACAGATAATACAATCAATTCATTCAAGAAGTTGGCTACAGCCTCTATGCCGGACTCTATTCAGTATCGCCAGATACAGGTAGTGGCTGAAGATGCTGCTAAGACCAAAGCTTTGGCTGACAGTATCTATACTGCTATCAAGGGTGGTGCTGACTTTGCAGAGATTGCTAAGAAGTACGGTCAGACAGGTGAGTCTACTTGGATTTCTTCTGCTAACTATGAAGGTGCGCAGTTGGATGGTGACAATCTGAAATATGTGAATACAATTACTACTCTTGGTAAGAATGAAATGGCTAACCTTTCTTTGGCACAGGCAAACATTATTTTACAGGTAATGGACAAGAAGGCTGTTAAAGATAAATATAAAGTAGCTGTTATCAAACGTCCGGTAGAATTCAGCAAGGAAACTTATAGCAAAGCATACAATGATTTCAGTCAGTTTATCGCTGCTAATCCGACTTTGGAAAAGATGGTAGCTAACGCTGAAGATGCAGGATATAAACTGTTGGATAGAAATGATCTGTATAGCTCTGAACATGGCATCGGTAGTATCAGAGGTACTAAGGAAGCTTTGAGATGGGCTTTCTCTGCAAAACCTGGTGAAGTATCTGGTTTGTATGAATGTGGTGAAAGTGATCGTATGTTGGTTGTAGGTGTGTCTGCCATTATTCCGGAAGGTTATCGTCCATTGGCTTTGGTAAAAGACCAACTGAGACTGGAATTGATCCGTGACAAGAAAGCTGAGAAGATTATGGCTGATATGAAAGCTGCTGGTGCAACTTCATTCGACCAATACAAATCTATGGCTGAAGCAGTAAGCGACTCTGTGAAGCACGTAACTTTTGCAGCTCCTGCTTATGTTCCGGCATTACGTGCCAGCGAACCGTTGGTAGGTGCCTATGCATCTATTGCTGAACTGAATAAACTGAGTGCTCCGATTAAGGGTAATGGCGGTGTATTCGTTCTTCAGCCGTATGCTAAAGAAAAGCTGAATGAGACTTTCAACCAGGAAACGGAAGAAGCTACGTTGCAGAATATGCATGCCCGTATGGCAAGCCAGTTCCTCAACGACTTGTATCTGAAGGCTGATGTGAAAGACAGTCGTTATTTGTTCTTCTAAGAATTTACAGAATAATAATATAAGAAAAGCCGTCTGGTGTAATATCAGACGGCTTTTTCTTTAGGGGTGTATCTCATTTTCTGTGTCTGTAATTGCCTTTATGCAACTTTATTCCTACCTTTGCAAAGATAAATTGGATAGATTGATAGATAATTATGCCGAAACAAACTCTTTTAGGACTAACACTCACTGAATTGCAAGAGGCGGTGAAGAGACTGGGAATGCCCGGATTTGCCGCTAAGCAGATAGCTTCATGGCTGTATGACAAGAAAGTGAATTCCATAGATGACATGACCAACTTGTCGCTAAAACACCGGGACCTCCTGAAAGATATCTATGAAGTGGGAGCAGATGCACCTGTGGAAGCTATGCACTCGGTGGATGGTACGGTGAAATATTTGTATCGGGCAGGGGATAAACATTTTGTTGAAGCAGTTTACATTCCGGATGAAGACCGTGCCACACTTTGTGTTTCGTCTCAGGTGGGATGCAAGATGAATTGTAAATTCTGTATGACGGGTAAGCAGGGCTTTACCGCTAACCTGACTGCCAACCAAATTATCAATCAGATCAATTCTCTCCCTGAAAGGGACAAGCTGACCAATGTGGTAATGATGGGTATGGGAGAACCTCTGGATAATCTGGATGAGGTGCTGAAAGCTTTGGAAATTATGACTGCTTCCTATGGGTATGGATGGAGTCCCAAACGGATTACTCTTTCTACAGTTGGTCTGCGCAAAGGTTTTCAACGCTTTATTGAGGAATCTGAATGCCATCTGGCCGTCAGCCTACATTCTCCGGTTGTTTTGCAGCGCCGGGAATTGATGCCTGCTGAGAAGGCTTTCTCCATTACAGAAATGGTAGACTTGTTAAAAAACTATGATTTTAGTAAACAGCGTAGACTATCCTTTGAATATATTGTTTTTAAGGGCGTGAATGATTCGTTGCTCTATGCTAAAGAATTATTGAAACTCTTGCGCGGGCTGGATTGCCGTATCAATCTTATTCGTTTTCATGCTATTCCCGGGGTAGATCTGGAGGGGGCGGATATGGAAACGATGACTAAACTCCGTGATTACCTAACTTCCCACGGTTTGTTTACTACGATACGTGCTTCCAGGGGTGAAGATATATTCGCTGCCTGTGGTATGCTTTCTACTGCCAAGCAGGAAGAGAATAAACAAGAATTAATATAAATTATTAACTTTGGCTCGGATGATATACGTATTCTTCGTAGTTTTGTAGAAACATTAACTGGTAAGTATATGAGAAAGCACCTGTTTTATCTAAGTTTAGCTCTTGTAGCAATAGCCTTTTCCGCATGTAGTGGCGGTAAGAAGGGCGTGTTTGGTGCGACTTCAAGTGGTCGTGCGTATGAAATCCTGGTAGTAGTAGATCCAGCTATGTGGGAACGTCCTGCCGGTAGGGCGCTTTATGATGTACTTGATACGGATGTGCCGGGGCTTCCCCAGTCTGAGCGTTCATTCCGCATGATGTACACTTCTCCGGCAAATTATGATGCTACATTAAAGTTGATTCGCAATATTATCATTGCTGATGTGCAGGATATTTATACTCAGCCTAAATTTAAATATGCGAAGGATGTATATGCATCTCCGCAGACTATCCTGACGATACAGGCTCCTGATGAAGCTTCATTCCAGACGTTTGTGACGGAAAACAAACAGACTATTATTGATTTCTTTACCCGTGCGGAGATGAATCGTCAGATTGCACAGCTGGAAAGGAAACATAATGATTATGTGTCTACGAAGGTTAAGAGTATGTTTGATTGTGATGTATGGGTACCGGCAGAGCTTTCTTCTACTAAGCAAGGAGAGAATTTCTTCTGGGCAGGTACGAATGCAGCTACCGCTGATCAGAACTTTGTCATTTACTCTTTCCCTTATAGAGACAAGAATACTTTTACTAAGGAATATTTTGTGCAGATGCGTGACTCTGTTATGAAAGCTAACATTCCGGGAGCTAAGGAAGGTATGTATATGGCTACTGATACCTTGATGACTGATGTACGCCCTCTCAATATTCAAGGAGAATATGCACTGGAAGCTCGTGGCTTGTGGCGTATGAAAGGTGATTTTATGGGTGGTCCGTATGTATCGCACATGCGTCTGGATCCGGTGAATCAACGTATCATTGTTGTAGAAGCCTTCATTTATTCACCTGATAAACTGAAACGCAATCTGATGCGTCAAATGGAAGCATCTCTTTATACATTGAGAGTTCCGGGTGACAAGCAAACAGATGCAGAGATACCATTGGGGGTGAAGAAAGAGCAAGCCCCAACTGCTGATCAAGAAAAATAATATTGAGAATGTATAAGGAGAATCATTATTGAAGAAATATTTTTCATCCGCAGATTACACAGATAACGCAGATTGGGATTTTAAGGAATCTGTGTAATCCGCGTAATCTGCGGATGAAAAGTTATCACTGGGACTTCTGACGCATCCTCATTAAAAAATGATATATATTTAAAAATGGAAGATAATAAAATAAGAGTCGGCATTACACAAGGAGATATAAATGGCGTGGGTTATGAGGTTATTTTGAAGACATTCTCTGATCCTGTTATGTTGGAACTGTGTACACCTATTATTTATGGTTCGCCTAAAGTGGCTGCTTATCATCGTAAGTCACTCGATTTGCCGACAAACTTCAGTATCGTGAACTCTGCTGCAGAAGCAGTTCATAATCGTTTGAGCGTAGTGAACTGTACGGATGATGAAGTGAAAGTGGAATTTTCGAAAGCAGATCCCGAAGCCGGTAAAGCAGCACTTGGAGCACTGGAAAGAGCTATTGAAGAATACAAGGAGGGACTGATTGATGTGATTGTTACTGCTCCTATCAATAAACATACCATTCAGTCGGAGATTTTCGCATTTCCCGGTCATACGGAATATATAGAAGAGCGTCTGGGTAATGGTGCCAAGTCATTGATGATTCTGATGAAAGATGATTTCCGGGTGGCTTTGGTTACAGGGCATATTCCTGTCAGCCAGATTGCATCGACTATAACGAAAGAACTGATACAGGAGAAATTAGCTATCTTCAATCATTCATTAAAGCAAGATTTTGCTATCGGTGCACCGCGTATTGCTGTGCTTTCTCTGAACCCGCATGCGGGTGACGAAGGATTGTTGGGAAAAGAAGAGGAAGAGATTATTATTCCGGCATTGAAAGAAATGGCTGCAAGAGGCATATTGTGCTATGGCCCATATCCGGCTGACGGTTTTATGGGTTCAGGTAATTTCACTCATTTCGATGGAGTGCTTGCCATGTACCACGATCAGGGATTGGCTCCGTTCAAGGCACTGGCAATGGATGAAGGTGTGAACTATACTGCCGGATTGCCCGTGATACGTACTTCACCGGCTCATGGCACTGCTTATGATATTGCTGGAAAAGGATTGGCCAGTGAGGACTCTTTCCGTCAGGCTATTTATGTGGCTATCGATGTATTCCGTAATCGCCTGCGCGATAAGGAAGCACATGCCAACCCCTTGCGAAAACAATATTACGAAAAGCGTGATGACAGCGATAAGCTGAAACTCGATAGTGTGGAAGAAGATTTATAGAATGACAAAAGCGGAAATACAACAAGTAAAATTACGATTCGGTATCATTGGGAACAATGAAGCATTGATGCGTGCGATAGACGTTGCCATTCAGGTAGCGCCTACCGACCTGTCTGTACTGATAACCGGAGAAAGTGGTGTGGGTAAGGAGAGCTTTCCCCAGATCATTCACCAATACAGTAGGCGTAAGCACGGCCAGTACATTGCAGTGAACTGTGGTGCCATTCCCGAGGGAACCATTGACTCGGAGTTATTCGGTCACGAGAAAGGTGCCTTTACCGGTGCCATCGGTGAGCGGAAAGGATACTTTGGGGAGGCGGATGGTGGAACAATCTTCCTGGATGAAGTGGGAGAATTGCCTTTGCCTACGCAGGCTCGACTGCTCCGGGTACTTGAGAGTGGCGAGTTTCTAAAAGTCGGTTCGTCTAAGGTGCAGAAAACCAATGTGCGCATTGTGGCAGCTACTAATGTTAATTTGACACAGGCCATTTCCGAAGGACGTTTCCGTGAAGATTTGTATTACCGTTTGAATACTGTACCTATTCAGGTACCCCCTCTGCGTGAGCGTGGAGAGGATGCATTCCTGTTATTCCGTAAGTTTGCCTCAGATTTTGCTGAAAAGTATCGTATGCCTGCCATCCAGTTGACGGAAGATGCTAAGCAATTATTGGTTTCTTATTCATGGCCCGGTAATGTACGGCAGTTGAAGAATATTACGGAACAGATTTCCATCATTGAAACTAACCGTGAAATCAATGCTGCCATTTTGAGTGGATACCTGCCGGCGCAGAATAGTATGCAACGCCTTCCCGCTTTGTTTGGTGTGAAGGAATCCAAGAGTTTTGAAAGTGAGCGAGAAATCCTGTATCAGGTTCTTTTCGATATGCGCCAGGATGTGACGGAATTGAAAAAGCTGGTGCATGAGATCATGACTGAACGTGGGAAAGCTGCTGCTCCGGCTGTGCCTGCTACTTATTTCACCCAACCGCCTGCTGTGGTAACTCCGGTTTCTCAGAGTGTGCCTACCATCATTCATCCTTCCATAAAGCCATCTCATGATATTGATGATGACATACAGGACACGGAAGAATATGTAGAAGAATCTCTCTCTCTGGATGAGGTGGAGAAAGAAATGATACGAAAAGCCCTGGAAAAGCATCATGGTAAACGCAAGAGTGCGGCAAAGGATCTGAATATCTCCGAGCGTACCTTATACAGAAAGATTAAAGAATATGGATTGGATTAAAAAAATAGCTTCGACAACATTGTTGTTGAGCGTATTACTGATAGTAAATTCGTGCAGTATAAAAGTAGGACTGGCACCGATTAGTTCGATTGACTACTCCAAGGTAAAGACTATTTCGATAGCAGATTTTCAGAATCGTGCGGAGTATGTGCATGGGCCATTGGCTCCTGAATTCAATCAAAGTTTGAAAGACTTGTTTATGCGTCAGACTCGCCTATCACTTGTTAATGGTAATGCTGATCTTGAAATAGATGGTGAGATTACAGGTTATAACCAATATAACGAAGCGGTGGATGCCAGTGGATATTCTTCAAAAGTAAAAGTTACTTTGACTGTGAAAGTTACTTTTGTGAATAATACGGACCATAAAGACGACTTCACAGATCAGCAGTTCTCTGCTTTCCAGACCTATGACTCTTCTAAGTTGTTAAGTGAAGTACAGGATGAGTTAATTAAACTGATGGTGAAAGACATAACGGAGCAAATATTTAACGCAACCGTAGCTAACTGGTAGGAGTAGGAATGACGCCTGTACATTTGCAACAATGGATACAGCATCCCGAGGCGTTGAACCGGGATACCTTATACGAACTTCGTACGTTGGTAACCCGCTATCCTTACTTTCAGTCCCTGCGTTTGCTCTATCTCAAGAACCTCTATGTGCTGCACGATATTAACTTCGGTGCAGAATTGCGTAAGGCCGTACTGTATGTATCGGACCGCCGTGTATTGTTTTATCTGATTGAAGGTGACCGATATACCCTTCATCCTCGTACTTCAGAGTCTGTTGTAGGGAAGGAGTTGGAGGAAGAGCCGAGTATCGACCGTACCCTTTCATTAATAGACGCTTTTCTTGCTACTGTGCCGGAAGAACATTCTCAGACGACAGAGTTGGATTACACAATGGATTATACCGCCTATCTGATGCAGGATGATGAAGATACGGACGAGGCAGATACATCATCGACTATCCCGGTGGAAGTACCCAAGTTGCGTGGACAGGATTTGATAGACGGATTTATCCGGCAGAGTGAAACTGAGGAAGGCATCAGCTTGAAGTTGCTGAAAGAGGAAAATCCGCTTCTACTTCCATTGATTGAGGAGGAAGAGGACGAAGTTGAAGAAGAAACACCGGTTATAGCCGAAGAGATTCCTCAGCCCATAGAGGTAGAAACAGAGCAGGAAGATGATTCTGAAGATACGGATACTGATGAAGAGACGACTCATAAATCAGCTTCGGGTGAGTTGGATGACAGTTGTTTTACTGAAACTTTGGCGAAAATTTATATCAAACAGCGCCGATATGACAAGGCTCTTGAAATTATTAAAAAATTAAGTTTGAATTATCCAAAAAAAAATGCTTACTTTGCAGACCAAATCAGATTTTTGGAGAAATTGATTATTAACGCTAAATCAAAATAACAAAATGTATTTATTCTTAGTTATCTTAATGGTGGTTGCATCTTTGCTGATGTGCTTCATTGTATTGATTCAAAATTCCAAAGGAGGCGGTTTAGCATCCGGCTTTTCTTCTTCCAATCAGATTATGGGTGTGCGCAAGACTACTGACTTTCTGGAAAAAGGAACATGGTTCTTGGCAGGATTCATGGTCGTAATGAGTATTGCTACTGCTTATGTGGTTCCTACTTCTTCCGGTAAGGGAGGCGATGTGATTCTGGAGCAAGCTCAAAAAGAAGAAAAGACCAATCCGTATAACATGCCTACTGGTACAGCTGCTCCGCAGACAGAAGCTCCTGCTACAACAGAAACTCCTGCAACAACTGCTCCGGCTGCTGAAGATTCAGCTAATTAAAGCTAAGCGCGGATGATCCCGCAAAAGAAATAAGAAAGAGGTTGATGCCGAAAAGGTGTCAGCCTTTTTTCTTTTTATGACGGATTTAACTACCTTTGTCGGGATTATGCAGTCTGACTAATAATTAATCTAAATAGTACAATGACAGAACAATTAAAACTTAAATTGAATGACTCCAAAGCTACCCGGTGGGGAGCATTGGTAATTGTTGCTTTCACAATGATGGCAGCTTACTATGTAAACGATGTGGTAGCACCACTGAAAACAATGTTGGAGTCGGATCTTGCTTGGACAAGTAGTGATTTTGGATTCTTCACAGGTGGATATAGTTTCCTGAATGTATTCTTCCTGATGTTGATTTGGGGTGGATTAATCCTTGACCGTTTTGGTATCCGTTTCACTGGTAAATTATCAACTATCTTGATGGTGGGAGGTACGGCACTTGAATATTATGCCATGACAGGGCTTGCCGGTCCGGATGCACAGATTTTCGGTCTTAACGAGATTTTCGGTTATAAAGCAGGCGTATTCGTTGCATTTGCCGGTTATTCTATTTTTGGTGTAGGTGCGGAAGTTGCCGGTATCACTGTTTCTAAAATTATAGCCAAGTGGTTCAGGGGTAAAGAACTGGCTACGGCTATGGGTGTACAGGTAGCACTGGCACGTATTGGTTCGCAAGCCGGTTATGCAGTGGCTATTCCTATGGCACGTGCTCTCGGTCTTTCTTCTCCGGTATTATTAGGATTGATATTACTTGTAGGTGGTTTGATTGCTTTCTTTATCTTCTCAGTGATGGACAAGAAGTTGGATATGCAGATGGCTGCTGCTGCCGAAGAAGCTGGTACAGTAAGTGAAGAGGAAAAGTTCTCTTTCAAAGATGTGAAGAATATCCTTATTAACCCGGGTTTCTGGTTAATAGCTTTGCTATGTGTATTGTTCTATTCTTGTGTGTTCCCCTTCCAGAAGTTTGCTTCCGAACTTATGATTACTAAGTATGGCATCAATGAGAATGTAGCGGGCACTTTTGCAGGATTGCCGGCACTGGGAGCACTGATATTGACTCCGGTATTTGGTGGATTTATAGATAAACGTGGTAAATCAGCTTCTATCATGATATTGGGTGCTGCTATGTTGATAGGCGTGCATTTCATTTATGCAATTCCTTCCATTGACTACTGGCTGGTGGCTATTGCACTAATGATTATTTTGGGTATTGCTTTTTCTCTGGTACCATCTGCTATGTGGCCAGCGGTCGCTAAGATATTTCCGGTAAGTCAGTTAGGTACAGCATATGCATTGATATTTTTTATTCAAAATATTGGTCTGTGGGGGATTCCTACTCTGATTGGTAAAGTACTTGATGTTTATTGTATAACCGGACAAAAGCCTGATGGTACAAATATATATGATTATACAATACCTATGTGTATTTTTACCGGTATAGCCTGTATGTCTCTTGTAGTGGCCTTTTTCTTAAAGAAAGCGGATAAGGAAAATGGGTATGGACTAGAATTGCCTAATATACAGAAAAAGGAAAACTGATAATGAGTATGGAAACACCAGAAGGAAAAGTCAGTCTGTTGGATGCTGTTCCGGTTCGTTGTGACCACATCTTGACCGAATGGGAGGGAGATTACGCTATAATCTCCTATCCCCGGTTCAAGTATGAGTGGATGCGCCGGCTTTTGTTACCGAAAAGCATGTCTCCTGATATTCATGTCCGACTTGAAGAACACGGCAGTGCAGTGTGGCGTCTGATAGACGGGCGGCGTACGGTACAGGAGATTGTTTTCCAGCTTGCCGATCATTTCCATCTTGATGAGAATTATGCTTCACGAGTCACGACTTATGTGATGCAATTACGAAAGGATGGATTTATAAAATTACTCTCTGTCAACTTTTAATAAAGCCCCTGTTTCAGGATCGAATAATACCTTTATTGTGGAATTCTTATTGAACAGTACAGGAGCGAGATATTCGACTACACCAAATTGTGTGACAGGAATTTCTGAATTATACAATTCTTTATTGTTATAGCTTAATGTAACGTGAGCTCTGCCCGGTACATTGTAGGCAACACCTTCATCCAGCTTCTTCTTTGGATCGACTTCAGGGATTTTTATGCTTTTAAGGTCAGTTACCGTGATATAAATAGGTTCGCCTGCCAGGTCATTGTTGGCTACAATACCCAACTTCTTAGAAAAACGGAAAGCAACTTCATTCTTCATCTCTTTGGGGACGATGCGGATGGTATATATTTTCTCTTCATCGGTCACTTTGCCTGCAAACATTTCGGTCATTGCACGTTCCTGCAAGGTCAGGTTATCCAACATAAGCTTTAGTTGTGCACCGTCTTTGGGCATGTTGTCCGATTCACCGCGCAACAGGGCATTTTTGCTTTCACGGATGTTATAGATTTCTTTTGCAACCAGTTCCGCCATCTTTGCCGTTGAATTCGCCATCAGGATTTCTTCTGTCAGGAAGCTACGGGGATTGACGTTAGGAGTATTATCAGCTGCCTTGGGAGTGGCAGGAGCTGCTTTCTTTTGTCCGCTGCCCAACGGCATGTTGATGGAGTAGACGATGCCGTCTTTGCTCAATTCGATAAGAGGAGCCACGGTTTTGTCTTTCATCTTTACAAAATATACATTCTCTTTATCAGGTATACCGACTACTGCTGTTTGTATCTTGTCCAATGTCCAGTAAGTTTTCGGTTCGGAAGAAACATTGGTTAATCGCAGATAACGGTCAGCATACTTGGAAAATTCTCCGGGAGTATAGATATGTTTAGTGGCTTGCACGGTAAGTTCGATTTCTGTTTTCGGAAGTACGTAAGTAACGCCGTAGTCTTTGCCACGCATGATACCTGTTGTCACTTCTGTTTGCGCTATGGCAGAAACGGAGAACAACAGTGCTGAAAGTAATACTATGTTTTTTTTCTTCATAAATCGCGTTGTTTAAACAATTTCGGTTAAGGGACAAAGTTAATGAAGTTATTTTTGTCAAGAGTAAGATTATAGAATATTAACAGAATAGGCTGTCAGTGCCGTCAGAAGCCTTTCTGGACGGGGTGACTGTTTTTTACTAAAACCTTATCGGGTTTTTACTAATTTTCCGGTAGATTTTTACTAATTTTCAGTCGTGAATTTAGTAAAAATCCGAAGCCCTTTTAGTAAAGGGTGGGACGGATGTATTTTGCCTCAAAGTATCTTATTTTTCGCCTGAAAAAGTATCGGATATAAAAAAACAGGGAGAAGCAAATGCTTTTCCCTGTTACTATCTGTGACCCTGAATCTAAATCAGGATTACGATGACAAATATACGAGATTAAAAACCGGAAGTTAAGCTTTTACCCGGCTATTTTACGAATTGGATGCAGACGGGTTTATCAATACGGATATCTTGATGCGTATCTGATAACAGACCTGTTACGGGATCTCGTTGGAATACCTGAATGACATGACTGTCGCGGCAGGCGGCCAACAGATATTTCCCGTTCGGGGTGATAATAAAGTTACGCGGATGAATCCCCGTCAACTGGTAGCCTACCTTTGCTAACATGCCGGTTTCCGGATTTACTTCGAAGATGGCAAGACCGTCACCTTTCAGGCGATTGCTGGCATACAAGTATTTCCCATCGGGACTGAGATGTATATCGGCACTGCCACGTGCACGGAGTGTGTCGGCTGCAATGGTCTGTATCTTTTCCAGTTTACCATCCAGGTAACTGAAAGCTGTGATATTACCGGATAATTCGCTGATAAGATACGCGTACTTGCCGTTCGGGCTGAAGGTGAGATGACGTGGACCGGAATTAGGATCTACGTCAATAGCTTCGGCAGAAGGGTGGGGGATAATGCTCTTCGGGTGTATGACAAAGCGTAGGATACGGTCGGCACTGAAATCAGTGGCAAAGATATATTTTCCATCCGGAGAGAAGACAGTGCAATGTACGTGGGGTGTTGCCTGTCTTTCAGCGTCCGGTCCGCCGGTACTGCCTTCAAAAAGGGTATCGATAGGCTCTAATGAACCATTCTTTTTCAACGGGAAGATAGACATGCTACCTCCGCTGTAGTTGGCTGTGAGTACTTCTTTTCCGTTGGTGGCAACGTAGCAAGGATCGGCTCCCATAGTGGGCTGGCGGTTCAACAAACTGAGTTTCCCTGTTTCCTTATCGAAGGAGAAAGCATTGAGAGCAGCTGTTGTGTCGTTCATTTCGCTGACGGCATAGACAAACTTTCCATCTTCCGAAGGGATGAGGTAAGACGGGTTGAGTACTTCGATGGAACTGAGCGAGGTGGCAAGTCCCGTTTCCTGGTTGAAACGGAAGGTGTAAATACCTTTGCTGTTTCCATCAGTGTACGTACCTACCAGCATGGTGAGTTCGTCACTTCCGTTGTTTACGTTTCCCGCTTTGTGGGGTGCACAGGCTGTTATTGCTAATCCAAGCATACAGAAAAGAAGTTTTCTCATGATATTATGTTATAGAGTGATAATGTTATAGAGTGATAAGGCGATAAGGTGGTAATATGATAAAATATCACGCTATAACTTTATCACCTTATCACTCTTTAGCGTGCTTCGCACACTATTTCTGCCACTCCTACGCGGTCATCATTTAGTACAATGCGCAAGTCGCTGGCAATAGTTCCTTTGAACGTATATGAAATCAACTTTCCGTACTCGCTGACTGTACCCGAATAAACCGTCAGGAATTGTCCGCCGCCACTTGAAAGCTGGATTTCAAACTCCGCCGGCAGACCGTTGCCTCTGCTGAATGCAATGGAAACGCCATCTACCTTGGAACCGTTCTCCAAGGCAAAGGTAATATAATCTCCTTTATTTCCTTCCCAAACAGTATTCATTTTTTTATCGAGCACGTTCATTACACTTTCCGGATTGGTGCTGGCAGTTACGGGAGCATCCGGTTTTGCCTGTGTTTGCATGGGGGCATTTGGATCTTCTACTGTCAATGTTCCACTTAGGCGGATATCTTCGGAAGAAGCACCTACCATAATGCTGAAGTCTCCCGGTTCCACCACCCATTCCATGTGTTTATCCAGCAATTCCAGCTGTTTACGGTCGAGGGCGAAAACTACCTCTTTAGCTTCTCCCGGTTGCAGGTGGATACGCTCAAAGCCTGCCAGATTCTTTTCGTAAGTGGTAACGCTGCTCAGGATGTCACGAATATACAGCTGAACCACTTCATCACCTGCACGTTTTCCGGTGTTTGTTACTTTGCAGCGCACGGTTGCCTTTTGGTTCGGTGTAATTACTTTCGGACTGATTTCGATGTCGGAATACTCAAAGGTGGTGTAACTCAGACCATATCCGAATGAATAGAGTGCACCGTTGACGCGTGACATATTTCCATCCAGTCCCGGATTCTTTCCGCCGTCAATCTGTGAAGAAGGTTTGCAGGGGAAGTTGAAAGGAATTTGTCCGACACTTTTCGGGAAAGTGACTGTCAGTTTTCCGCCCGGGTTATAATCTCCGAAGAGTACATCGGCTACTGCTGTTCCACCTTTGGACCCCGGATACCATGCTTCTAAAATAGCGGGAACGAACTTGTCTGCCCAATTGATGGATAGCGGGCGACCGTTAATCAGCACCAGTACGACGGGCTTTCCGGTTGCTTGTACCGCTTGAAGCAGTTTCAGTTGTCGTCCCGGAAGGTCGAGGCTGCTGCGTGATTTGTTTTCACCGCAGGTACGCTGTCCGCCTCCTAATACGACTACGGCTACATCTGCCTGGCGTGCGTTTTCTACTGCTTTATCGATTTCAGCTTGTTCGTTATCTGTCATCGGATAGTCGATAAGTTCGCTTTCCGGCCAATTGGCATCTACAAGATCACAGCCTTTGGTGTAGAGTACTTCTGCTTTGCCTTCGGATTTTTGACGAATGCCTTCCAGCACTGTGGTTACTTCTACTGCCAAAGGACCGTAGTGTGTCAGTGCATATCCCTCTTCGTCTGCATTTGGGCCGCAAACTGCTATTTTCTTCACGTTGTTGATATCCAATGGCAACACGTTGTTTTCATTCTTCAATAAGACGAGGCTTTCGCGTGAGGCTTGTAGTGCAAGAGATTCATTTTCAGCTTTCTCTACTTCTCTATCGGCTCCTGCAAGGTCAGTCTGATAGGGAGCGTCGAACAGCCCTATGAGGAATTTGACACGCAGAATGTCACGTACACGGTCGTTAATCACTTCTTCGCTTAGTCCGCCCTCTTTTACCAATTCGCGCAAAGGCAATACATATGAATCCGGTGACCGGAAGGTGCAACGTACATTCAGACCGGCTTCTACACTTTGACGCACGGCTTCTTTCATATCTTTGGCGGTGCTGTGTTTGGTATAAAGATATTCAACGGCATCACTATCCGAAACCACATATCCCCGGAAACCCATCTCGCCACGCAGACGTGTAGTCAGCCAATAATAACTGCCTTGTATGGGAACACCGTCGTAATCATTGTACGAACTCATCACTCCCAATAATCCCGCTTCCTTTATCACCCGTTTGAAGGGGTAGACATGTATCATTTCCACTTCGCGTGGTGACATTTGCGGGTCTACACGTGCCATACCTTCGCGGGCGCCCTTGTTGTTACTATAAGCAACGAAATGTTTTCCGGTTGCTGCTACCTGATGGTTATGTTGCATGCCGCGTACCATTTCAATACCCAGTTCGGCAACGAGGTAAGGAGATTCACCATATACTTCCTCATAGCGTCCCCAACGCTGGTCACGGCCGACATCGAGGATGGGAGCATAGACATTGGTATATCCCAATATACGGGCTTCCCGTCCGGTGATTAATCCTACCTGGCGTATCAGTTCGCGGTTCCAGGTATGTCCCAATCCCAGTTGTGTGGGAAAATTGGTGGCACGGTAACTTTCTATTCCGCGGATACCTTCGTTCGTAAAGTCTACGGGGATGCCGAGGCGCGTTTCTTCTATAAAGAAGCGTTGTACTTCATTCAGTGCCCAGGCATGGCGGGATGCCGGCCATACATAGGGATTATCCGATGGGGGAAGTCCCCATTGTTGGAAACCGTTCAGGTGTTCGTCAATGGCACCGATGCCGTCTTTCCAAAGCATTTGTTTCCATTCGGGAGTGGGGAGGTCGTCCTTTAGTACACGTTTATAGCCGTAGAGGGTTACCATCTGGCAAGTCTTTTCTTCCAGTGTCATCTGGCTGAGCAGATCTTCGATACGTGCATCCAGCGAGGCATTCGGATCTTCGTATACATCCTTCACTCCGTTTTTGTTGAAATCAATCCAGCCTTTCTTGTACATCTCGCTTTTGACGGGTTTGTATACAGCCGGTATCTTCACGGTCTTTTGTGCGCAGAGCAGAGTACTGCCTCCGAGCAGTAGTGTCATTGCAATTAGTTTCTTCATGATATTTATATTTTTGTGTATATTATCTTCTGTTGCCAAAGGTACGGGTTATGTGGGAGAAAGAAAGGTAAAATCGTCCGGAGTACTGGCTTTTATTGTACGTATGGTAATGCAAGACTGCTTTGGGTCTTATAAAAAGATAAGGTTTATTAATCCGAAGTAAGCAATCACACTATTCTTTTGTACAGTAACAAAAGAATTCTTATCTTTGCCCCACGATTTCTAAAAACCGTATGTATTCTGGGGTTGACTGGATTTGACAGCGGGTAGAAATAGTAAGTAAGCATGCAGTGCGTCGTTGATTTGCACTTTAATCTCAGTCCTCAAAATTTTATCTGGCGAAAGACAATACGCTCTTGCTGCTTAATCGAATCATAGTAGATTAGCTTAATCCCGGCACCAGGTGCTGGGACGAGACATCACTCGGAAGCTGTTGCTCCGAAGCATTCCGATCCAGTGGTGCAGTTACATCGGAGATAGTTCTTGTCGGCCTTGAGGCGAGAATGAAACTTTAAAGGATAAGGCAATGGTTGATGGCTTTGGTTCTGCCGTTGCTCGAAAACTTAAGCAAAGATAAGCATGTAGAAAGCTTATGATTTCCTCGTTTGGACGAGGGTTCGATTCCCTCCAGCTCCACAAATAAAAATGGTAAGTCCTTGAACTGCTAAAGTTCAAGGACTTTTGTTTTACCAGATATTCTCTCTTAATTTCCAACTACTTAGGTAGTTGTCACCGAATCGTATACAATAACGTGATGAAAATGAAAAGCATCTGTAAAGCTGTAATTTCTGTTTACGTAAAGGTTTACGTGCCTTTTTACTTTCTTTCCTTTTCCTTTTATATGCAATTCTTCTACTTTTGGCCATGTAAATCTATTTAAAACCAATTCTAATATTATATTTATGGAAAGAAGCCTCTTTAAATTTGCTCTACTGGGAGTCATGCTCTTGATCAGTCATTCCTCTTTTTCACAAATAACGGAACGGGAACGTCCTGCGGAATGGAAACAATTAGTGAAAGGTGCCCGCTTTATGGATCGCTTCCTGCCGATGAAGGGAAATGTACTTTCATCCGATACATGGGGCGCTGACTGTGTGCTTCCGCGTTATGTAGATAATGGCATTGAAGACGGTATCTGGTCCTATTGGGGTGGAAATATTCGAAAAGGCGAAGACGGTAAATATCATCTATTTGCCTGCGGCTGGCTGGAATGTTCACCTAAAGGACACATGGAATGGCCTAACTCATACGTATTTCATACCGTAAGCGATAATCTGACAGGGCCTTTCAAGCCTGTTCGTATCATAGGTAAAGGGCATAATCCTGAAATATTCCGTGCTAAAGATGGCCGGTATGTTGTTTATGTGATTGATGGACGTTATGTATCCGATGATCTGAATGGAAAATGGGAATATGGAAAGTTTGATTTCAATGCACGCGACCGCCGTATTATCGAAGGCCTGTCTAATCTTTCATTTGCTCAGCGTGAAGACAGCTCTTATGTGATGGTTTGTCGTGGTGGTGGTATCTGGGTCAGCAGAGATGGACTATCGGAATACAATCAACTGACCGACAAACGGGTTTATCCGGATGTGGACGGTCGGTTTGAAGATCCCGTAATCTGGCGCGATCATATTCAGTATCACCTGATTGTTAATGATTGGCTGGGGCGTATTGCTTTCTATCTTCGTTCAAAGGATGGAGTGAACTGGGTGGCCGATCCGGGTGAAGCTTATATGCCGGGAGTTGCTGTACATGCAGACGGACAGGTGGAAGACTGGTTCAAATATGAACGCCTTAAAGTGTATCAGGATAAATACGGACGTGCCATTCAGGCTAATTTTGCGGTAATCGATACGCTTAAAAACGAAGATAAACCTTTTGATCACCATAGCTCAAAGAATATCAGTATTCCCTTGAATCCGGGATTGTTGCTTACCATACTGGACGAGAAACCTATTACCTCGGGTACAAAAACAATTCGTGTGAAGATACAGGCGGAAGAAGGCTTCAATCCCCAGACGGATATAGATGTGAATTCCTTGCGCTTCGGTGCTTCTGAAGAAGTGAATTATGGTAGGGGTTGTCAGGTATTGACCACAGAAAATGAGGGCAAGGATTTGATTGTAACTTTCAATGGTAAAGGAAATGGTATCACTAAAGATGAGTTTGCCCCGAAATTGATTGGAAAATATAAAGATGGGAGAATGCTTTACGGGTATGCGCGTTTGCCATACATTGATTATATAGAACCGATCCTTTCAGCTTGTGCCCCAGTCTTTACCAAATCCGGGAAGGGACTGGAATGTACAGTGGAAGTACAAAATTTCGGTCAGGTCGGCTCAAAGAAAGCATTGGTGGAAGTAGCGTATAAAAAGGAAGGAAAAACAATAAAGGTAGCTTCCGGTATGGTTCCGGCATTGAAGCCTTATGAAAAAACAGATATATTGCTTTCTGCTAAGGATGTGGTTGAGGAAGGAAAGGAATATGATTTGATAGTGACACTCTATTCCGGCAAAAAAGTATTGTCAACATTTAATCTGAAAAAGAAAGTGTTGGAGTAATCTGAGAAAGCTATCGGTCCCGATGATTTGATAAGGGGATAAATATTCCGCTTACAAGGTATTAACTTCCTGTCGACAAGGTCTCAACTTCTTGTCAACAGGAAGTTAATTTTTTGTATGCAAAGAGTTGGCATCTTGTAATGTATTGATAAATAAAGCCTTCCTAACTTGTCTAATTTTAATATAATAAGGTTCTGTTCATAAACGAATGATTAATATTATACCGTCAATATCTTTCGGAAACTTTCATTAAATTTCTATCTTTGCGGAAATCCGTATTACCTGAATAAGATGAAACGATACCTGCTGTTATTTCTTATGTAATTGATTTCTATGAAGAGTCAACAATAACAGGGAGGTAGTCGTTATTAGGTTATAGTTAAATTTCATTTTATGAAACATTTCGTTCTTTTTGCCTGCGTGGCTGTTGGTTTGATTTTTGCCGGATGTCGTAACCGGCAGGAACCACCTGTGCCGGTAGTTGTGCAGGAGTCTGAACCTAAAGATACGGCTGTGCTGGAATTTCCTCATCCTAAAGAGAAACAGTTGACCGCTGCTGATATTTCTCTTACCAAAGAATTGCTTTATGACCAGCATACCCTCGAAGATACCTATCCATATAAGGATACGGTACGCTCTTTCAAATGGGATGTCATCCGGAACTGTCTGGCTTATATCGAGAATATGCAGCGCGATACTACTGCAAGGTGGGTGGTGTTGCAGAATTATAAGAATCTGAATAAAGAAGCTCCCCTGGTACGTAAGTTCGTGCGGAATGTGTATCGCCGTGTATCTGATACACTGGGCGTGGAGCGCTATCAATCGGTGCCGCTGTATCTGCCCGCTGATACTTTGGTGCCCGAACGTTATGGTAGAGATGGTACTATCGCCTATCTGAAAGGCGAGGAGGGAAGTTTTTACCGGATATTACCCGCCACTTTTGAAGAAGAATGGCTGGCACCACGCAGTTATCTGAAACAATTGCCGGATAGTACCGTCTTTAATCATGTGATTTTTGTCGACCGCCTGGATCAGAATATTACTACCTTGGAACATGTCTCGGAAGGTGAGTGGAAGATACGCAGTATGAATCCCGCCACAACCGGAATGCATGCTCCACCCTATGCCCAGGAAACTCCACTGGGGATGTATCTGCTTCAACAGAAAAAAACGCGTATGGTGTTCCTGAAAGATGGTTCGGCGGAGACAGGAGGCTATGCCCCCTATGCCAGCCGTTTTACGAACGGAGCTTATATTCACGGGGTTCCGGTGAATGCGCCGCGTACAAGTATGATTGAGTATAGCTGGTCGTTGGGAACCACTCCACGTTCGCACATGTGTGTGCGCAATGCCACTTCACATTCCAAGTTCGTTTTCGATTGGGCGCCTACCGAACGATCTTTGGTTGTGGTGATTGAATAGTGAATCCTCATTTTTAACTATCTGTGTGATAGGTATCTGGAGAAAAAACTGTAATTTAGCCGCCGTTATTTCTCTGGCTAAAGTTTTATGTTGCGATTTATTGTATTCATTTTATTCTTATTTCTTCCTTGTACCTTATTTCTGGGCGGCAAGTCGTCAGATAGCACTCCTGATTCTGCTGAAAGGGCTGCTGCATCTGATGTTGAGGCTTATGCGAGCTTATACCGTTCCATGCAGTTGGAAGGAGTCGTTAACTGGAAAGCTTTCCGGCAAGCTGTAGCAGGTTATTATAAAATAGACAATCGCAAACGGGAGGTGTTGACATTGATAGACTTTTCCCGTCCTTCTACCGCAAAACGTCTTTTTGTATTTGACATGAGGGAACGTAAAGTACTTTTCTCATCGGTCGTTTCCCATGGAAAGAATAGCGGTGATAATTATGCCACTTCCTTTTCCAACGAATATGGTTCCTACAAAAGTTCACTGGGGTTCTATCTTACAGAATCTACTTATCAGGGAAAGAATGGGTATTCGCTTATTTTGAATGGTTTGGAAAAAGGAATCAACGACCGGGCTCGTGAGCGTGCCATTGTGATGCATGGGGCGGCTTATGCCGATCCTTCGGTAGTCAGCAGAGGAGGACGTTTGGGAAGAAGCTTTGGCTGTCCGGCTGTTCCGCAAAAACTTTCCCGTCCTATCATTGATGCCATTAAAGGAGGAAGTGTGATGTATATCTATGCTGAAACTCCTGATTATCTGGCACACAGTTCAGTCTTAAAAGATGCAGACGGACTGTAGTTTAATTCTTTTCATTACGAAGCATATTTTTGACGTTTGTCAATTCCTGTAATCTTATCTTTTCATACCTTTGCGTGCAATTTTCAGAGGATTAATTTATGGCAACATCAAGAGAAATGACGGCAGGACGCGCATTGCCGTTGATATTCAATTTCACTATGCCTCTGTTGATGGGAAACCTGCTACAACAGACATACTCTCTGGTCGACGCGGCAATCGTAGGAAAATTCTTGGGTATTAATGCACTGGCCTCGGTAGGAGCAAGTACTTCGGTAGTTTTCCTTATTCTCGGTTTCTGCAATGGATGTTGTGGAGGTTTCGGTATTCCTGTGGCGCAGAAATTCGGAGCGCGGGATTATAGTACGATGCGTCGTTATATATCGGTCAGTTTGCAACTGGCGGCGGTGATGTCGGTAATGATTGCAGTGGTTACGAGTATTCTGTGTGGGGACATCCTGCTGATGATGCGTACACCGGATATCATATTCCAGGATGCCTACTATTATTTATTGATAACGTTTATCGGAGTTCCCTGTACTTTCTTTTATAATTTGTTGTCCAGCATTATTCGTGCTTTGGGCGATAGTAAGACGCCTTTCTGGTTTCTGCTGTTCTCAGCTGTACTTAATATTTTGCTTGATTTGTTCTGTATCTTGGTGCTGGATTGGAGAGTGGCGGGAGCTGCCATCGCTACGGTCTTTTCACAAGGCGTATCGGCTGTGTTGTGCTATGGATACATGATGCGCCGTTTCGATATATTGCGGGGAACACCGGATGAGCGGAAGTTCAACGGTGCTCTGGCACGGAGATTGATGTATATCGGTGTACCTATGGGATTACAATTCTCGATTACCGCTATCGGAAGCATCATGTTGCAAAGCGCCAACAATGCATTGGGAACTGCTTGTGTAGCAGCTTTTACGGCTGCCATGCGTATCAAGATGTTCTTTATGTGCCCGCTTGAAAGTCTGGGCATTGCTATGGCTACTTATACCGGACAGAATTATGGTGCGGGCAAGCCCGAACGCATTTGGATGGGAGTAAAGGTAAGTGCGCTAATGATGATTATTTACTGGGCATTTACGTTCTGCGTATTGATGCTGGGTGCACGTACGTTTGCCTTGCTTTTTGTGGAAGCGTCTGAACTGGAAATCTTGAAGGACACGGAGTTGTTCCTGCATATTTCCGTGTCCTTCTTCCCGGTTTTGGGACTGCTTTGTATTCTGCGATATACCATCCAGGGAGCGGGATATACCAATCTTGCTATGCTTTCCGGAGTTTCCGAAATGATAGCACGTGTGCTGGTCAGTCTTTATGCAGTGCCCGCTTTCGGCTATCTCGCGGTCTGCTTCGGTGATCCGACAGCATGGATTGCGGCTGTCCTGTTTCTGGTGCCGGCATTTATTTTTGTATATCGGAGGTTGCTCCAGATGAGGAGAGAACAGTGAGTATAATTCCCGTACCTCCTCCCGGTGCCTGTGCTATTTGCAGGGTCGATTCACCGGTTACTTCCTGTTCTTCTATTATCACCGGATATGGGTTGGTACGATAATCAGCCTTGTCTCCATCTCTGTAGATAACAGCCTTATATCGTTTTCCTTTATCCAGAAAGGAGAGGGGGAGTTGCATCTCCCGAGGTTGTTCATTAGTGATGCTTCCTATAAACCAACGTCCGCTGCTTCCGCGTTCTTTACGGGCAATTGTCACATATTCGCCTATTTTAGCTTCGGGTACTATGGTTTGTTCCCAAGTAGTAGGGCAGGCGGTGATAAATGAAAACAGTTCGGGGTTCCGTTCGTAGTTTTCTATTTCATCGGAGGCCATTTGCAGGGGACTGTATAACACAACGGATAAAGCCAATTGTTTGGCAAGCGTTGTTTGTACACGCGTCTGAGGCAACACCGGATTTTCGAAGCGGAAAGTGCCGGGGGTGAAATCCATGGGACCTGCCAGCCCACGGGTGAAGGGAATGATGGTAGTGTGTACGGGAGGATTGCCGCCATCTTTGTCCCAGGCATCCCATTCCTGCCCTCGTACACCTTCTTGTGTCATCAGATTTGGGAAGGTGCGTTGCAGTCCGGTGGGCATCACGGGTTCGTGATTGTCAATCATAATATGCTTGTCGGCTGCCAGTTCAATAACTTTCCGGTAGTGACGTACACCAAACTGGCTGCTGTGTCGCTCTTTGCCATCCAGCAGTTTACCTACATAGCCTGTTTTGACTATTTGCACGCCGTGATCTTTATATAAATTGAAGGCTGCTTCTATTTGGTTTTCATAATCAGATACCCAGCCGTCCGTTTCATGATGGCCGATAAGCGTTATGCCTTTGGAAGCGGCATAGTCGGTGATCTGTTTCAGGTCAAAGTCAGGATACGGTTCGGTAAAGTTGAAATGATAAGTATCCCAACCTTTGTTCCAACCTTCAATAAGTACTTCCTGAAAACCGTGTCGGGCGGCAAAGTCTATATGCCGCAGTGCATTGGCAGTGGTAGCGCCGTGGCGTGGGCCTGTGTGCCAGGTGTGTTTATGCATGTGGTAAGTCCACCAGATTCCAATGTATCTTCCGGGTTGTATCCAGGATGTATCTTGAATGCGGCAAGGCTCGTTCAGATTCAGCATAAGGCGCGACAGGAGTAAATCACCTGCGCTTTCAGCAACAATCATCGTGCGCCAGGGAGTGACACTGGGAGCTTTCATAAAAACTTTTTCTCCCGTAGCCCATGGAGTGAGATTGGCTTTCAGGGTCATACTACCTTCTTTAGGGATAAGATTCATGGCTGCATAATCTGTCAGATTGGCTTCATGGATACTCAGGAAAAGTCCGTCATTGGTTTCCATAGTGAGCGGTGTGCTTACCCAACCGAGTTTACTGACAGGAGCTGCCTCGTAGAGTGCTTCATAAAAATGTGCTTCATGAGGTATGGACCAGGCTTTATGATCACCGGTCAATGCAAACTCTGTAAGTTCATCCATGATCACAAAGTCTTTTAATGCTTCCTGTTCCGGAAATTCGTAGCGGAAGCCGAACCCGTCATTGAACAGCCGGAACACAACATTGAATTTTCGTTTGTGTGCGGATGTTTCCTGTACATGAATGGTCATCTCATGATAGTTGTTTTCTACAATCCGGTCTTCTCCCCAGATTTGTTCCCATGTCCCGCTGAATGAATGATGAAGAGCTTCTGTTATTTCCAGATGGTCGGCAAGTGTATCTTCTTTCAGGATAAATCCGAGGCGTGACTTATCGAGTATGGGCTTTCCATTTCGTGAGAGTTCATAATAGAGTTTTCCGTTTTCTGTTTCTACATGCAGGCAGAGATTACCATCGGGAGAACCTACAGAGAGTTGCGATGCCGGATTGCAACCTGTGCAGAGGAAAACGATAAAGCTTACCCATAGCAGAGAATAATTAGGAAGTCTTTTCATGATTTCTTTCTTATTTTTATATAGTCCAGTTCAAAGCATCCGCCTTTGGACGTACTGTTCTGAATGATTATATAATTAATACCGTTTTGCAGGGATATTTCTGTCTCCGCAGTTTGCCAGGCTGTTTTGTCAGCCTGTGCAGGAAGTTGCAACCATTTCTCTATCGCCACATCATTGACGGTGATCAAAGCCACTGCGTCTGCTACTCCTGTATTTCGATATCTGATTTCCAGCGGATAGTCCCCCGTTTGGGGAACTTCCACTGCAAAGAGTACATTGGCGCCGGGGTTTTCCAGTCCTGTGACGTAGCCGGCACCACTGTAAGTATTCTCTTGTTTGCCATCGTTATCCTGTCCGGAATCGGATTCCTTGCAGGATAACAGGAGACAAGCCATTAGTAATAGATTGTAGTACTTCATTTACTTGATTGATTTTGCTCCACCCCTTACGGAAGCTGTTTCTGCTTCTATTTTCAAGGTGTTGTGTTGAATACGGATTACTTTACATTCATGGGGTCGCAATTCTACGGTGTATGTTCCCGACATACCTCCCAAGTCTTTGCGTTCCCATAAATCCCGTACATTGACGGCTTGCCCGTCTTCAATGCCCAGTTCACGATGGAAGTCAATGCTGCGTGTCTGTGGAGTACTTTCACGGTTGAATAATCCTACCACCCAATCTCCGTTAGGCAACTGGCCGATCCAGCGGGAACTGTTCGCAGCATCCCGAAAGTCGTAACTCAATGGTTTGGCGGCAAAACCGAGACTGTTCAACTCGTTCATTTCCGGATTCTGGTAAACCCAGGCGTGATCTCCAATCGTATCATACTGGTCGGCAATGGCAAGTGCAGAACCTCCCATAATCATCAGCGAGAAAAGGAAGCGGCGCTCGTTGTCATTTGCCAGTTTATTCATACGCATAAAGTCACCGTCCAGTATCATTTGCCCTCGTGCACCGACATCGGCAAAACCAATGAATCCGTCGAAAGCATTACCGAATTGCGGCCAATGGTCTTTCTGCTGCCCGCGGCGGCGGTTGCTGACAAAGTCCCAGTCACCGTCGAAGCAGTCATCGTCAATACGTATCATATCCCCGTATTTCAATTCCGTCTTGGCATGATTATAACAATGAGGCATCACAAGACTGAGGAAAAGATCATCTCCGGCAGCTTCGGCAATCCATGCCAATGCTTGTTCGTAGCGGCGGGTGCCATAGTTGGTTTCATAGTTTTCCAGGAAATCTATGCGAAGATAGGTGACGCCCATTTCCTTGAAATAGCGGACATAATTCTGAATCCATTCTTTGGCTCCCGGCTTATCCACATCCACCCAATACAGAGGATCGTTGAACGATTTGTATCCCACAATGTCTCGGGTACGGTAAGAAGTTCCTTTTACAGGCAGGTTCTGTTCATAGGCGGCACGGGTCAGCCACATGGGGTTGTAATAGACTCCCATCTTCATGTCCCGTTCTTGCAGGTATCGGGTCCAGTAGCTGAAACCGTTTTTCCAGTCACTGTTGTACTTGGTGATATAGCCGTTCTCATTGACGGTTTGTGCAGCTTCTATCCATCCGTCATTGCAGATCATGTCGTAACCGTAGGGCTTGAAAGTCTTCTCCATCCAGTCGATGTTTGCTTTCCAGCGTTCCTCACTGAGAGGAACGTTGGTTACAAAACACTCTTCGTAGGCAATCCAGTATCTGGGTCCCGTGCCGTGACGGGTGAAGGGACTGTCACGGGCTACTGAAGACTGGGGACAGGACAATAAGAATAAGGCTGCAAAACCTAATAGTAATTTCAAATGGTTCATAATGGTAAAGTTTGGGGGTTAATTCACTTTTTCTACTTTCAGTTTCAGAGTTTGGGTATTTACGGTTAACTTGTATTTGCCGTCCGTTCCTTCGGGAATACCCCAGAAGTGGTCGCGCAGGTTGCCTTCCGTTTCTGAACATTTAAACATGGGATATTCACCGGGTGTCACAATCTTGACGTTTCCGTTATGGTCTACACTTTCAGGCACCAGATAATTAACCTTATCCCAATCTCCCTTTTCAAGGCAGAATTTGAATTGCTTGTTTTCGTCACTGTAGATCAGGTTTACCTCTGCCGTATAGATTCCTTCTTCATCCGGATCGGGTGTTAATCCGGTCGGATTGCCGGAGTCCCATCCGAATGCACTTCCTAAACCATAAATTGTCTTAATCTCCGGTTCCGGTTCTTCTGTTTCATCGCTGATCTTTTCGAGGGTTAGTTTCAGCTTCTTTACGTTCACTGTAATCCGGTAGGTACCGTCGCTTCCTTCGGGTATTCCCCAGAAGTGGTCGCGCAGGTCGCCTGTCATTTCGGAACACATCAGCATGTCGTATTCTCCGGGAGTGATGACTTTTACGGCGGTGCCGTCATCTGTCGAGGTGGGTACCAGGTAACGTACTTTGTCCCAATCGCCTTTTTCAAGGATGAACTTGAATTGCTTGTTCTCTTCGGAGTGTTTGATGACTTTATCTATGGTGAACGTATTCGGTTCAGCCAGCTTCAGTTCGGTGGGAGCATTGGAATCCCAACTGAAGATGGTGCCGAGCCCGTACAATTGTGTGTAGTTCTCTACGGGTTCCACTACAACGATTTCTTTATCTTTCTCACATCCGGTCAGCATGGGGAGGAGGAGGAAGATGAAAATGAGTTTATTTATTACTTTCTTCATGATAATCTTATTATTTGTTATGTGATTAAATAACTTCGGTGATAGACTTTGCACGGAAAACAGCGTAACTAAACTATGCTGTTCCTATAGGTTGTTATATCATCATCCGTATTGATGGTAGTCATCATCCGTATTGATGATAGTCATCATCCGTATTGATGGTAGGAATCATTGGCATTGATTTTGGGAATCATTGGCATTGATTCTAGGAATCATTGGCATTGATTCTATGCTGAGTCATATACTGAGGCATGCTCATTCTAATTGTAACCCGGGTTCTGCTCAAGTGTATGATCCGCTCCCATCATATCCCGTGGGATAGGGAAGATATCCCAGTGTGAATCTGCATCGGGTTTTTTGTCCCACCATTCTTCCGTACAGTACAGCCCCCAGCGGATAAGATCGGTGCGGCGACGGCCTTCGGCAAGGAATTCACGTCCCCATTCGTCGTAAAGCTCATCTTGCGTCAGGGCTACTGCGCCTTCGGGCTTGTACAGGTATTCTGCCCATGTATCTTGCGGATAGTTACGTTTGCGTACGGCATTCAGTAGCCGGGCAGCTCCGTCCACATCGTTTGCTTTGAACTTACATTCCGCCAATGAGTAGTAGATTTCCGCCAGACGAATTTCATTGTAATCGGCTTCGCGCTTCCCTGCGTCTTCGTCGCTGTAGATGGGATACTTCACAAAATGCCATCCGGAGTTATGGTCGCCGGTATTCATGTTTGAAGTGCGGTCGGCGGGAAGTTGATCCGGAGCGAGTTCGTGAAATACTCCTACCTGGTCGCGGATGTAGATTTCGTATCCTCCTACGGGAGAAGTCACTTTCTTTTGGGTGCCGTCATCGGCGATATAAGGCAGGTAGCCATAAAGGAACATACCTTCACGGGTACTGTTGCCCAGATTCCGGTACATGGTCAGGCGATAATCTTTCGGATATTTCTTGAATTTGCTGACAAACTTGCCGAGTTTGAAGTTATATTCATTATTATTCAGGTCGAGACTGGGTTGCAAGGCATATTTGGTATTGAAGTCTCCTTGCTTGAAAGCGCCGAAGTAGAAACGTGCATTGACAGGGACAGCCCACCAGTATGTATCGCCCGTATAGTGCCAGTAACTACGCCCGTAGGACGACGGGAAAGCAAAGATGGTTTCGTTGCATCGGTCGTTTGTCCAGTCGAATACTTCGTCCCAGGTCTTTCCCAGTTCGTAGAAGCCATAGTCACCGTCCAGAATGTTTTGGGCGTATGTGGCGCATTCCGTATATTTAGAAGTTCCGATCCATTTCTCCGCGTTCAGATAGAGGCGCACTAACAATGCGGCTGCACCGGCTTTGGTCCACTGTCCTTGTGCTATCCCGTTGCCGGCATTACCGTTCTTGGCTGGTAGTGCTTCGATAGATGTTTTCAGTTCCGTTTCGATAAAGTTGAACAGTTCCTGCGGTGTCACTTGTCCGACGGAGTTCTTGCTCTGATCCAGGCTGACAGCTAACGGTACATTGCGGAAAGCATCCAGCAGACGGATGTAGAACCATGCGCGTAATGCTTTGTTCTGCGCAATGAAGTTATCCATCTCCGCCTGTGACATGTTGAATTTGGCAGGGTCCAGCTTTTGCAGGTCATCTATGACGGAATTGGCCTGCATGATTCCGGTGAAACAGTTTTCCCATTCACTTTTGATGGATTCATTGTCGGCAGCCCAGGTATGGTAGTGCAAGTATTGCCATTTGGCATTGTCATACCACCAGCCATCGCGTGCCCAGGTACCCAGTTGATCGGCACAACACTCCTGCAACACCTGGCGCGGCCCGATGCTGTAGAATCCATGTTCGAAGGGGCGGAATGTGGCTTTGATAATATCATCCTTTGTATTGTAATAGTTGGTAGACATGATTTGGTCGTATACCGTTTCCGTAAGGTCGGTGCATGCGCTGAGGGAGCCGAGAAGCAATACTCCTGCCAGCGAACCGGTTAATATATTCTTGAGTTTCATATTTCTATTGTTTTTTAAGGTTATACATTTAGAAGTCTAATTGGACACCGAACATGACCTGTGTAGTGGAGGGATAGTACCGGCGGGTACCTTCCGTACCGTTCAGGTTCACACCCGGAGTCAATCCGTTGGTCTGGTAAGTCGAAGGATCTACGCCGTTGAAACCTGTAATGGTAGCAAGATTCTTTCCGGTGACGTAGAGGCGGGCACTGTCCAGCCACTTGTTGTTGATCTGGAAAGTGTAGCTCAGGGTTACCATATCGAGCTTCACATAGTCGCCGCGTTCTATGAAATAGTCGGTCAGCACATTCTTACCTTTCTTAATGGCCGCATTCTTGGTATATGCTTTTTTCAGCACATTGCTTTGCATGCTGGGAATGCCCCAGTAGAAGTCGTGTACATTGAAGAGGTCGAAGCCGAAAGCACCGCGAAGGAAGATGGTTAATCCCCAGTTCTTATACGTCAAGGTATTGGTCATGGAGGCTGTGAATTTGGGAAGTCCGTTACCGGTTACCCGCTTGTCTTCTTCTTTGGCATCGGATATTTTAATCATCTCCGTATTGTCTTTGTTCCATACTACCCAGTCGCCATCGGCATCAATACCGGCATACTTCCAGGTGTAATAATTACCCAGGCGTTGTCCTTCTTCTATACGTTGCAACTTGCCCGGTTGATTCGGGCTTTCCATATTCGCCAGGTCGTAATAATTCTGTCCGGTGAACTCGTTGTTGGAGAACTTGAGGAACTTGTTCTCATTGGTGGCGCCTACCAGATTGACGGTATAGGTGAAATCTTTCATCTTCACGGCCTGGATATTCAGGTCGACTTCGATACCGGTGTTGCGCATGGTACCTACATTGACAAAAGTGGTAGAGAACAAGTAGGGAGGAACGGGCACATTGTAGTCGCCCAGCAAATCTTGTTGCTTACGGTTGTAGTAATTGACCGAACCGTTCAATATTCCTTTGAACATGCTGAAGTCCACGCCGATGTTCCAGTTTTTACCTTTTTCCCACTTCAGTCCCGGATTAGGATTCTTGCCTGCACCCCATACGGTGAAGTATTGGCCGTTGTAGTAGTAACTGCCGAAACTGCTCATGGTAGACAAGGACAGGTAATTGCCGAAATCCTGATTACCGGTTACACCGTAGTCACCACGTATTTTCAAGTCGTCAATCCATGTGATGTCTTTCATGAAAGCCTCTTCACTGATACGCCAGCCGGCAGATACGGCGGGGAAGTAACCCCATTTATTGTCATCTCCGAAACGGGAGGAACCTTCGTATCTCAGAGAAGCGGTCATCAGGTAGCGGTTCTTGTAGTCATAACTCAGGCGGCCGAAGAACGCAATCAGTTTGGAGTCGCTTTTGTTGGTACCCATTTCGTTGCGTCCTTCTTCCTTGGCCCATTCACCGGAACCGAGGTTGTTGTACAGAAGCCCGTCGGAAGAGAAATCCTTATTGGCGGCATTCAGACCTGAATTCTGGAAGTATTGATACGAGTAGCCTACCATGGCGCGGGCACGGTGTCCCTTCAATTCCATAGCGTAGTTGCCTAACCATTCAAGACTATGCTGGCGGTATTTGCTGTAAGTGCGGCTGGCTTCTCCTTTATAGTCGTTCTTCATTGCCAGGCGGCTTGTGGAAGGACGGAACCAGTAGTCGAAATTATCCGATTGCTGGTCGGCAAAAGTCAGTTGCGTACTGAGGGAATGAATGGAATGACCGTCTTTGGCGAGTAGAGGAAGTAAGTTTAGCTTTACAGTGGCATCCCAATCCAATAGTTTGGTTTCACCACCGTTTTGTTCCAGCTTCAGTTCTTCTACAGGATTCCATAAGGCTTCCTGTCCGGTGAAGTCAGAGTAAAGATTCGGGTTTTCCGGATCAAACAGTGGGGTAGTGGGGTTGGCGTCCATAGCTATCTTGAAGGCATCCCAGGAGGAATTTTCACGGTAAGCGATACGCGGTGCGATATTTACGGAGAAATCTAACAGCCCGTTTTTTGTGGTATGGTTGATAGAGGCGCGTGCACCATACTCTTCGCGACTGGAACGTATATCGATACCGGTCGCATTGCGGTAATCCACACTGACACGGTAATTACTCTGGCTGGTACCTCCTGACAGTGTGACGGTGTGTTGATGGGTGAAACCGGTGCGGGTAATCTCGTCAATCCAGTTGGTAGCTCCACCCAGGTCACTGGTCGGATTGTTGGGAACACGGTATTCGCGGAACTCTTCGGCAGTCAGTTGGTCGAGTTCATGCAGAGGAATACTGGCGGTCAGCATACCATTATAGGTGGCATGGAATTTACCGTCGCGTGATCCCTTCTTGGTGGTGATGACGATTACGCCGTTGCTACCCCGTGTACCGTAGATGGCGGAGGCTGCACCGTCTTTTAGAATATCCATGGAGGCGATATCGTTGGGATTGATATTGGTCAGGTTGCCGCCGGGAATGCCGTCGATTACGATCAGCGGGCCCAATCCGGCAGCACGTGAGGAAATGCCGCGAATCTGGATACTTGCCTGGTTGTTAGGGTCGGCAGCGGCTGTGTTGGTTACGGATACACCGGCCACTTTTCCTTGTATCATCATGGAAGGGTCCAGACTGCTGATATGGAGAAAGTCCTTGCTGGAGATGTGTGATACGGCAGAAGTAAGTTCTTTCTTATCCAGCGTTCCGTATCCGATAACGACTACTTCGTTCAGAGCTTGTACATCGTCTTCCATACGAATATTGATAGTCTTACGCCCGTCTACTTTCACTTCCTGCGTTTTGTAGCTGATGAAGGAGAAGCGTAGGGTACTTGTGGGGCGGACGGTCAGCGAATATTTACCGTCGACATCGGTTATGGCTCCGTTGGTGGTTCCTTTTTCTGCAACAGATACACCGATCAGAGGTTCATTGTTGGTGTCCGTCACTATTCCCGATACTTTGATGGTTGTGTTTTGGGCATTCAGTAATGCAGGGAGCAGGAAGAACATTCCAAGGAGTACATGAAAGTACATTTTCCAAGGATAAATCTTAGTTTTCTTTTTCATGGTACAGTGATTTAAATGAGTTAATAGGTTCAATGAATTTTTTCCTTGGGACAAATGTATTTCGGATAGGCGGGAGAAAAAAGCAATGAAGACGGGATATAGAATGATAAAAGGAGGAATACGTTGATATTCAAATCAATGCATGCCTCCTTTCAACGGAAAATTAAGGTCTGTTTTAAACGGATTTCAATGAGTCTTAGCGTATTATTTATGGAGATTATAAATGAAAACTATGCAATGTTCAGTTTCTCCGAATATTCTTTTGTATTTCTTAGGCTCCAAAACAAAACATCTGCATGCTTTGATTTGAAAGCTTCTATATATTCTTTCTTTGGTTCATTTATAGTATCATTAATAATAGCCAAACTCTTCATCTCTTTTTTAGTGACGGATTCTCTTGTCTCCCTTATGTCCTGCCAACTAAATAAGAAACGTTCCACAGAGCCTTGGTTCAAAGAATTGAATGGTTTTATAACTAGCTCACTTTTCTTACCGGCTATATGAAAATCAAAATTAAATTCAAGCCCTGTACTTCCTTTGGCTATGAATTGAGGAGTAAATATTACATCCTGTTCTACCAGATATGTTTGAACATCTTCTATAAAAACAGATGCGACAGTATGTTTGGTCGTTATATCCAAATCTGATATTTCTGAAATTGCAGAAATCAAAGCATGCTTTTTCTGAGGGAAATCTTTCTCCGAAGCGGTGACTGTCAATTCTTTATTGGTAAACTGAATACCATAATTTCTTAGAACATATTTCATAAATTCCATTCTTTTAGAAGAGCGGTTGACATCTACGCCTAAAAGGGTTAAGTTTTCAATCGTTTGGCTATCATCAGATAAGATTATTTTGTCTCCTTCCTTTTTGATGAAAATCTCAATGTTATCGTTGAAAAGCCCGATAAAAGGAGTAGATATAGAGAACCATCCTGTTCCTGTATCTTCTTTGATTGCGGTATTATCTTTCAACCATTGATAATATGCTTCTATTCTATCATCTATCCAACTCATAATTAGAAATTTAAAGTGGTTGCATACGTTATTTTCGTCTCTAGATTTATCACTTTAGATAATTCTTCCAAGATTTTTATAACAGTAGCATTGTAATTAGCAAAATCCAACTCCTTTATGGCAAAATCATCATCATCTATCGGTAAAGCCCAAGCTGCAGATTTATATCCCTCTACATGATAATGGATATGGTTTTCTTTAAGAATACATCCGGCATATTTTTTCATTTTAGCAGGTACAGAGGCAGCTACTTCCGAAGGATTGGTATGATGACTCCCATTAAAGTCTACCCTTATCAAACAAAAATTGGAGTCTGATTCTTGATGATGCAGAGTGACTTTTATTCTAATTTTACTGCTTTTCTGTATCCTTAATAAAAAAGAATACTCATTTCCCATATTATCATATCCTGAAAGGTTCCATCGTATGTCGTTGCCTTTATTAAAATCAAGCGTAATTATATCTACTTGTTTGTCTTTAAGCACCACTTTCTTGGGCATCATTAATAATTTATCTGCTTCTGTCTGTGATAGCCCTATATTTTCCTCTTTTTCCATTATTTTTATAGTTATGTCATTGCAAAGGTAGATATTAATTTGGACAGCGCAACCTTTATACTCCTTTCTTTATTTGCATAATGTATTCTTCGAACTCTTCTTTCGGCACAATTGTTTTTCCTTTTACTCGTGCCTTATATACATATATAGTATTAATAGATAGGTTGAGGAACTTAGCAATCCGCTCGTTCTCGGTCACTCCCAAACGAATCAGGGCAAAGATGCGCAACTCTGGTGGCAGATTGCCTGCCTCATCCAGAATCACCTGGTCTTCCGGGCGGAAGAATTTATTGTATTCCGTCAGGAAATTCGGGAAGAGCTTCAGGAAAGTCTGGTCGAAGGATGAGAACATATTCTCCCGTTCAGACTTTATATCGAACTCCTTATGCGTGATTTGCAGATCATTGAATTGGCGTGCTTTCAATTTACGATCCTGTTTTTTCAGCAGATTCTCTACTTTGTCCAGATAATCGGATTTACCATAAAGAGATTGGAAGATATATTGGTCCTTGATCTCGTTGGACTCTTGCAGTTTTCCATTCACTTCTGATATTTCATTGAATTGCTGCTGAATGGATTGTTTAGCAGTTCTCAGCTTTTTCATTTGTTTATAAATGATGGACAGGGTGACTAAAAGTGAGATGACCAGCAGGCTCATTACTGCCAATGATATTGTCACTTCCCTTTTCCGCTCTTCTATCATTGTCAGGCGTTGCTTTTCAATGATGGGGAGTATAGTGTTTATTTCCATCTTACGGTGTCGGGCATTGTAGAAGTTCGTTTCTTCCAGTGCAATCTGAATGTATTTGCTGGCACGCAGAACGTCTCCCTTTCCGTACAGATAACTTGCCAGTTCCTTCTTTGCCGTCGTTTCCCGTGTAGCCGACCGTATATCCTGTATAGCTGATAGTGCCATGTAGTAAATGGCATGTTCAAAATCTCCCATCCCTATGTACATACGTCCCAGCATGGAGTAGATGATTGCTTTTTCATGTGGACAAACGTCGTAATCATTTAGCATTTGCTTGTACATCTGTATTTTCTTCTCATTGTCGCCCACACTGAATTTGAAAGCTTCTATCTTCTGGTGATAGAAGGAATTCTCGGGAGTATAGAGCAGGGCGGAATCACAATAGAGTGTTATCTTCTGGTTATAGTCCGCATTGAAAGGCGTTCCTTCATTGTAACTACTCATGTCGGAGTATAATCTCATGCATAGTTGATAGTAATCGGACTTGATAGAATCCGTAACATCTCCCACATGAATAGATTTCATCATGTCGTATGCTTCTTTGAATAGTCCGGTGGAAAGATAGCAATAAAGTAAGTTACAATCCGCCTCAGCCGACAGGTTCTTATCTACTAACTGGCGTGATATTTCTTCCGTTTGTATAGCATAAGAGTAAGCTGAATCGTATTGATAAGTGATGTATTCATTGAACAGACGGTTGCAGAGATTATACTTTTCCTGCTGGTTCTTGACGTATCGGAATTGCTGTTTTATGTCTTCTAACTTCTTTTCTTTCTGTTGGTAGTAGATTTCACGGTGTTCTATCTCGCTATCAAGGACAGAGAGTATAGAATCCACACGTTCTTTGGCGGATAATCCAATAATCTGGCATAGGAGCAAGAGGCTGAATAGGTATCTCATAATGTATATATTAGGTTAAGAAAGTACTGCAAAGTTAGAAAAATATTTTTCTTATCATCCCCGGAATATACGTTTCTATTTAATCTTCTGCAAATTCTTCTTCAATTCTGTAGAACTGAAGACAGAAGAAGAATTTGCAGAAGATTTCATTACATTACACACCTCCGCCTAAGGCATGATACAAGTTTATGACACCCTGTATCTTGTCGAAAAGGTCTTGCGCCTGTATTAATTCGGCATTCAACAGGGATTGCTGTGCAGTCAGAACTTCCAGATAATTGGTAGAAGAATGTCGCATCAACAATTCTGTTTTATAAACAGCCTCTTGCAATGTGACAATCTGCCGTGTGCTGATGCCGATACGCTCTTGTGCCGTCTGCCACTGGGTCAAGGCATCGTTAACTTCCTTCCCGGCATCCAGTATCGATTGCCGGAATGAAAGTACAGCCTCTTCCTGCTGTGTCTTGGCTACTTTCAGATTGGCGATATTCGTCCCCCGGTTGAACAAAGGCTGGGTAAGTGAACCGACAGCATTTAGTAACCACTTGCCGGGATTGAGGATTATTCCGCCACCGTTATTATTCCAGCCTGCCGTACCCGACAACGTGATGCCCGGATAGAAAGCCGCACGTGCAGCATTGGTAGCATAAAAAGCCTGTGCCAGGGCATATTCAGTTTGCCGTACATCGGGTCGGTTTGCCAAGAGTTGTATAGGTACACCGGCCGATAGCTTTTCCGGAAACAGTTGCCCTTCCAGTGTTCCGCGCCGGATGGCTTGCGGAGTCGTAGCTATCAGAACCGACAGGCTGTTTTCCGTCTCTTGGATACTTTTCCGGATGGAGACTATCGCAGCTTCAAGTGTCATACGGTTGGCTTTTGACTGAAGCACTGCTGCGTCATTCGACTTTCCCGCCCGTTTCAGGGCTTCGAGGGTTCGGACTGTTTTCTCCCAACTTTCCAGCGTTCGTTCGTTGATGGCAAGTTGGCGGTCGAGCATAAGCAGTGTATAGTAGCTGTTGGCAATGGTCGCCACCAACTGCGTTTGTACGGCCTGTTCATAGGCACGGCTGTTTTCGAGTGCAGCTTTTGCGCCTCGTTGGGCATTCGTTACTTTGCCGAAGATATCTATTTCCCAACTTGCAGATGCTCCGAGATTGTAACTTCGGGCAGTCGTACTTTCGTAATGGCTGATTGTTCCTTCGGGAGCCAGCGATACGGACGGCAGGTAGGAGAGGCGTGCATTCATCAGTACCGCCTGCGCCGCTTCTACACGCAGGTGGGCGATGCGCAAATCAGTGTTTTGCTTTAGTCCCTGCTCAATCAGTGTTTGCAGATATTCGTCCGTAAAAAGTTCCCGCCATGATAACGCAGCCAAAGATGTTGAATCTTCCGGAGGCATATTCCGGTATAAACTGTCCGTCGTAACTGCCGGACGGGAATAGGGTTTGTAGATTCCGCAACCTGCCAGCAGACAGGTTGCGAAACTTAATATAATCAATCGTTTCATACGCTTTATTTCTTTTCTATTTCTTCTATTTCAGCTTGTATAGACCAGTCGGCATGGCTCTTTACAGCCTGCACCGGTCTGAACTTTTCCTGCAAATACTGGAACACGATGAAGAGCGACGGCACCAGGAATAGCAATGCCAGTGTCCCCACCAGCATACCGCCCACGGCACCCGATGCCAGCGAACGGCTTCCGTTAGCCCCGACGCCGTTTGCCAGCATAAGGGGGATGAGTCCGAATATCATCGTCAGGGCAGTCATCAGAATCGGACGAAGTCGCACCCGGGCTGCGCTGTATGCCGCCTGCGCCAATGACATTCCTGCTTCCCGGCGTTTGGTGGCATATTCAGTCAGTAAGATGGCTGTTTTGGCAAGTAGCCCGATCAGCATAATCAGTCCCGTCTGCATATAGATATTATTTTCCAGTCCGAAAATCTGGGCGAACAGGAAACTTCCCAATAGTCCGCACGGTACGGAGAGGATTACCGCAAACGGAATCAGGAAACTTTCATAGAGCGCACTCAGTATCAGGTACACCAGCAACAAACAGATGCCGAAGATAATCGCCACATTATTCGTCGTCTTGCTTTCTTCTCGTGAGATGCTGCCGAATTCATAACTGTAATTTCTGGGCAACACTTGCTCTGCCGTCTCTTTAATGGCCTGCAAGGCATCTCCCGAACTATAACCGCTTGCCGGTGTTCCGCTAATGGAAATGGCATTGTAAAGGTTGAAGCGCATCAAATCCTGCGGTCCGTAGGTCTTGCTCAGTTTCACGAACTGTGCAAGCGGTGTCATTTCTTCCCTGACCCGCACATACAGATGATTCAGCGATTCGGGCGTAACTCTGTATTCGGGAGCCGCCTGAATCATTACGCGGTATAATTTGGAGAATCGGTTGAAGTTAGAAACATATCCTCCGCCATAATAACCGGAGAGCGTCTCCAGTATCTCGCCCGGAGAAATGCCTGCCTGTTCGCATTGGGCGGCATCGATATCTACCCAATATTGCGGATAGTTAGTCTCGAAAGCCGAATAGACCGCTTCAATTTCAGGCCGTTCGTAGAGTGCTGCCACCAGATTATCGGCTACATCTTTAAAGGCGTTCAAGTCACCCGAAGTCTTGTCCTGTACATACAGTTCAAAACCGTTTCCCATTCCGTAGCCCGGAATCATGGGAGGGGTAATGGCGAAAACCTGCGCATCGGGAACTTCTGCCGCCAGTCCGTAAATCATATTGGCAATGTCTGTTGCCGATTGTCCTTCTTCCTGGCGCTCATCCCAATGTTTGAGCGAAAGGAAATACATAGCCATTGAAGGGCCTGAGCCGGAAAACGAATACCCCGTAACATTGGCTTTATACTCGATGCCGGGAATCTGTTCCAATTGCTTGTTCATCTCCTCCATCACCCGCTGGGTTTGCTGCATGGACGAACCCGGTTTGGAATTCATGCTCACCATTACCGAACCTGTATCTTCATCGGGAACAAGCCCCGTCTTGGTGTGCCGTACCAACAGAACGAGTAGCACTGATGCCACTGCCAGCGTACTCCACATCAGCCAGCGACGCTTGATAAAAAGCATCACCCCCTTCATGTAACGTTTTGTCATCACATCGAACGCTGCATTGAACGCCTTGCGGAAGCGGGCGGCAAAGTTATTCCTGACATTCCCTTCCTTATCCATATAAGGATGTAGCAACAAGGCGCAAAGTGCGGGCGAAAGCGTGAAAGCATTAATCGCCGAGATGCCCACAGCCACCGCCATCGTGATGCCGAACTGTGTGTAGAATACCCCCGAAGTTCCCCCCATCATGGACACAGGGATGAACACGGCCATAAAAATCAGGGTTGAAGTCAGAATAGCCGATGAAATTCCCTTCATGGCATCGTTGGTTGCCATATACGATGACTGATACCCCACGTCGAACCGTGCCTGCACAGCTTCCACTACTATGATAGCATCGTCCACTACCGTACCGATGGCGAGTACTAGGGCAAACAGCGTCAGCAAGTTGATAGAAAACCCGGCAACGGCCATAAAGGCGAAGGTGCCAATGATGGATACGAAAATCGAAATCATCGGAACCAGGGTGGAACGGACATCCTGCAAGAAGACATACACCACCAGTACTACCAGTAAGATGGCTTCCAGCAATGTCTTGACTACTTCGTGTATGGATGCATACAGAAAGCGGTTGGTGTCGTTCAGCGTAACGAACTCCATTCCTTTGGGAAGGTCCCGGCTGATTTCCTCCAATGTGGCATCTATCTCGTTGATGACTTCTGCAGCATTGGAACCGGCGGTCTGGAAAATCATTGCCATGGCAGCCGCATGCCCGTCCACTTCGGTCGAGTAGTTGTAGGCTTCGTCGCCCAACTCGATGTCAGCCACTTCTTTCAGTCGCAGCACGTCGCCTCCGGGCAGGGAGCGGATTACGAGGTTGCCGAACTCTTCGGGGGTTGAGAAGCGTCCGCGGTACTTCATGGTATACTGATACGTATTATCATGGTTTTCACCGAAAGCTCCTGTTGCCGCTTCAATATTCTGCTTTGCCAATACGGCCGATATATCCCCCGGAATCAGTTTATATTGTGCCATCTTATCCGGTTTCATCCAGATACGCATACTGTAATTGGAACCGAATTGCATCACCTGGCCTACACCGGCGATACGTTTCAGGCGTGGCTCGACGTTGATTTTCATATAATTGTTCAGGAACTGCCGGTCGTATTTGTCTTCCGGTGAGTAGAGCGCGAAAGTTTTCAGTTCGGCATTCTGCTGCTTCATGGTTGTGACACCTATTTGGGTGACTTCGGCCGGCAACAGGCTCAATGCCGTAGAAACGCGGTTCTGCACATTGACGGCTGCCATATCGGCGTCACTTCCTTGTTTGAAGAAGACGTTGATGATGGCATCACCGCTATTGGATGCCGTAGAGGTGATGTAATTCATGTTTTCCACCCCGTTGATGGCTTCTTCCAACGGAACAATCACGCTTTTCTGCACCGTTTCCGCATTTGCACCCGGATAGTTGGAAAACACCTGGATAGTTGGCGGTGCTATATCGGGATATTGTTCCACAGGCAATGTGAATATGGCTACAACACCCATCAGGACAATCACGATGGAAATCACAATGGATAGCACCGGACGGTCAATAAAATGTCTTAAATTCATTCTGTTTCTCCTTATTTATTAAGTACTCTATCACAATTGAATGGTAAGTTAGTGGTCGGTTCCTTTGACGGTTATTTCCATTCCGTCCTGCAACAGTCCTACACCCTCGCTTACAATCACGTCGCCCGGTTGAAGTCCGGAGCGGACCATATACTCGTTGCCGTTGTTAAGCGGTTCTACTTTTATAGGTGCGGCCACTGCTTTGCCCTCCTGCACTTTATAGGCAAATATTTTATCCTGTAATTCGTAAGTGGCGGCCTGCGGAATGACGACGGCATCCGGTTCGGTCCGGGGGATAATGATGTTACCGATTCCTCCGCTGAACAACAACCGTTTTTCGTTGGGGAAGACGCTCCGGATGGAAACAGTTCCGGTCTGCGTGTTGATGATGCCGCTGATGCTTTCAATGCGTCCCGGGACATCATACATCGTTCCGTCATTGAGTTGCAGGCGGATGGATGGCATCTGTCTGATGGTTTCGTCGGGCGAACCGTATTGGCGTATCAGTGCACGGAGTTGGTTTTCCGTCATCGAAAAGTAGACGTACATGGTGCTGTTGTCCGATACGGTAGTGAGCGGCTGTCCCATAGACGAGCTAACCAGCGCTCCTGTGCGATAGGGGAGTGTACCGACAATACCGTCCGACGGGCTTTTCACTTCCGTATAGGAAAGGCTGTTGCGGGCATCGGTTTCCCGTGCTTCCGCCTGTTCCAATCCTGCCTTGGCAATAGCCAGAGCATTGCGTGCCGTCGATAGTTCGTATTCGGAAATGACATTTTCCCGATAAAGTTCCTTTTTGCTGTTGTAATCCAACTGTGCCGTTTCCACTTGTGCCTGTGCAGCGTGTACATTTGCCAGGGCTGTCCGCAAGGCAGCTTTATAAGGAACCTGGTCGATTACAAATAGGGTTTCTCCTTTTCTCACTTTTTGCCCTTCCTGTATGCAGAGGCGCGAAATAGTGCCCGATACTTGCGGGTAAATTTCAATATCCTGCTGTCCCCGGATAGATGCGGAGTAAGCCTCCATAATCTCGACCGAGTCGGAGGTAACGGTGAGTACGGAATACGCTTGTTGATACTCCTCGTTGTAGGAGCCTTTGCATGACGCTAACACCGCAGAGCATAAAATAAGAATTGCTTGCATTAAATTTTTCATACTTCTTTTATTATTTGGTTTTCAAAAAACAGGCCTTCTCCTTATTATCGGCCTTTCTTAATTATTGAGCGTGCAAAGTTAGGGCGCTTAACTTGGTTAGGGCATAACAGAAATCGACCATATCGGGTACTTTTCAATACAAAATAAGGAGTGTATTTCAAGAAACAGATTATCTTTGCAGAAATTTTGATATGAGATATGGTAAATATAAAATATACATTATGTGCTGAAGGACAGAGATATGGAGCAGGAGAAAGCAATCTGAAAGAGAGCTTGGGGCGCCCTCTTGATTCCAATGGATGTACCGTCTTTTTGTGTACTGCGGGACGCGCTGTGGTTTTTATTAATTTCCAGAAGTGTGTGTTGAAGAGAGGGGATGTCGTCTTTCTGTTTTCCGATATCGTCTTTGCTGCAGATAAGGTTTCAAACTTGTTTTCTGTTCTTTATATTTCGCTTCCCGATGAAGCGGTGGAGGAGACCTTATATAAGCTGACCTCCATTTCTTTTTGGGATTTTATCTATGGAAATCCGATATGCCGGACTTCGGAGAAACAATATGCGCTGTTGTATGGATGGTGTCAGCAGACCAGATGGATATTGGAAGATTGTATGCCTGAGAATAGGCAGGTACTATTGAGTAATAATGTGTATAACCTATTTACGGCTGTGGACAGCGAACTGAAACGTGAGTCTGTTTATCTGAATAATAAAAGTAAAAGAGATAGAGGATGGACATTATCAGGAAAGTTTGCCACCCTTTTGGCCGAATATTGTCATGTGAACCGTGATGTTAAGTTTTATGCGGATAAACTTTGCATCACGCCGGATTATCTTTATAAACTGACGCAGAAAACGATGGGTATGTCACCCAAGGAAGTGATTGACCAGCAAATTATTGTCGAGATAAAGACTTATCTTTTAAATACAGATTTGTCAGTCAAGAACATTGCATCGGAATTGAATTTTGAGGACCCTTCTTATATGTGCCGTTTTTTCCGGAGAATGACGGGAGTTTCGCCGATTAGTTACCGTAATCCGGGAGCGCATTCTGAGATTCTCTGAGGTAAAAAGCCAAATGACTTTGGCAGGCACGGCTTCGTGTGATGATAGAAGAAGCCAGCGACTTTATCTGCCGAGTGCTAATTCGTTGTTTGAATCCTTGGCTTTTACAGAAAATCGTTGTAGGGCTTCGTAATATAGAGAACAGATAAGTTTACTTGAATATGGCTGCAAGAAGAATCAATAAAAATGCTGAAAGAAAAGCCGTCATCGGGAATTGATGTGATGGAATAACGGAAATAATGATTATCTTTGAATTGTAAAATGAAAGGTATCATGAATAATGTGTTGCGTAAACACTGAGCGTAAAATTATACATGTGGATATGGATGCGTTCTACGCCTCCGTAGAGCAGCGTGACCATCCGGAGTTGCGCGGAAAACCTGTTGCCGTAGGCTATGCCGAAGAACGTGGGGTAGTGGCGGCTGCCAGTTATGAGGCGCGTCGCTTTGGAGTTCGTTCGGCTATGCCATCCACGAAAGCAAAGCGGCTTTGTCCGCAACTAATCTTTGTGCCCGGGCGGATGGAGGTATATAAAGACGTCTCCCGCCAGATACATGAAATTTTCCATGAATATACGGATATCATTGAGCCGCTTTCTCTGGATGAGGCTTTTCTGGATGTGACAGAGAATAAATCCGGTATTCCGCTGGCTGTAGATATTGCCAGGGAAATCAAACGGAAAATTCGGGAAGAACTTAATCTTGTGGCATCTGCCGGAGTATCTTATAATAAGTTTCTGGCAAAGATTGCTTCAGATTATCGCAAGCCGGATGGACTGTGTACCATCCATCCTGACCAAGCATTGGATTTTATAGCTCATCTTCCCATCGAGAGTTTCTGGGGCGTAGGCCCGGTGACGGCAAAGAAGATGCATTCATTAGGGATTCACAATGGAGAACAGTTGCGAGCCTGTTCACAGGCCATGTTACTGCGTGAGTTCGGAAAAGTCGGTTCATCGTATTATGATTGTGCAAGAGGTATTGATCTTCGTCCGGTGGAGTCGGTGCGTATTCGTAAATCTATCGGCTGTGAACATACATTGGAGAAAGATATCTCGCAACGTTCATCGGTTATCATCGAGTTATATCATACTGCGGTGGAACTGGTTGGGCGTCTGGAACATAAAGATTTTAGAGGAAACACACTGACGCTGAAAATCAAATTTCATGATTTCAACCAGATAACCCGTAGTATTACGCAATCCAAAGAATTAATTACTCTTGATGTGATTCTTCCCTTGGCGAAACAATTACTGAAAGAAGTGGATTATGAACACCATCCTATCCGGCTGATAGGCCTCTCTGTTTCTAATCCGCGGGAGGAGACAGAGGAGAAGGGCGTTTGGGAACAGTTGAGTTTTGAGTTTAGTGATTGGAAATGAACTTGATTTATTAAACCGATATACAAATGGATGATTTTGTACCCAACTACGGATAATCAGGTACACTGTTCTGGCGGAACTTGTGTACTTTTGCCTCATCATATAACAGATAATCTAACTTTTAAATATCATGAAGAAGAACACGCTTTGCCGCATTATCCTTTCTTTCTGCCTGCTTATTGTCGCAGGTGTTTCAGCACATGCCTATACCGAACGGAATCTTTTGCAAAAAGCTGCCGGTAGTGAAGAACAACTGAAAGAGGTATTGGTGATGAATCAGAAATGGGTACCTTATCCTGCTTATACCGACCGTGCCGGTTGGGACGAATTGCTGGGTACCAATAAAGAAAATCTGATTCGTGCCGGAGAGAAAATGCTTAATTACGAATGGAAAGTAATCCGCGCCACCGATTATCTGGAATATGAACGTAGCGGCGAACGGAACATTATGCAAAATCCCTATGAGGCCAACCGGAAAGCAATCAACGTCCTGATGCTTGCCGAACTTGCCGAAGGAAAAGGACGGTTTATCGACCAACTAATAAATGGAGCATTTTATAGTTGCGAGATGACTTCCTGGGTACTTTCTGCCCATCTGGTACGCCAGAGCACCAAACGCTCTTTGCCCGATTATCGCGAACAGGTGATTGATCTGGGTTCGGGAAACTTCGGTTCCATGCTATCGTGGGTATATTACTTCTTCCATGATTCTTTCGATAAAATAGATCCTGTAATCTCTCAGCGCTTGCGTCATACTTTGCAAGAACGTATTCTCGATCCTTATATGAACAATGACCGGGAATGGTGGATGGCTTTCCAATGGAAACCGGGAATGATTATCAATAACTGGAATCCTTGGTGTAACTCCAATGTATTGCAATGCTATCTTTTATTAGAGAATGACCGTGACCGCCTGGCAAAGGCTGTTTGGCGCAGCATGCAGTCGGTAGACAAGTTCATCAATTTTGTAAAGGCTGACGGTGCTTGTGAAGAAGGACCGTCTTATTGGGGACATGCAGCCGGGAAAATGTATGACTATCTTCAGATACTTTCGGATGGAACAGCCGGAAAAGTATCTCTTTTCAATGAACCGATGATTCGCCGGATGGGAGAATATATCAGTCGTACGTATGTAGGAAACGGTTGGGTAGTGAACTTTGCGGATGCTTCTGCCAAGGGTGGAGGCGATGCACAGTTGATTTACCGTTATGGCCGTGCGGTCGGCAGTGAGGAAATGATGCAGTTTGCTGCCTATCTGTTGGATGGTAAGCGTCCTTCTGTGCCTTTGGGCAATGACACTTTCCGCTCCTTGCAGTCCATATTATGGAATGGAGAATTGGAAAAGACGACTGCTGCCCATACCATACCTGCTTGTACCTGGTATCCTGAAACGGAATTCTGCTATCTGACCAATAAGTCCGGCTGGTTCCTGGCTACGAAAGGCGGATTCAATAATGAAAGTCATAATCATAATGATGTAGGCACATTTTCATTGTATGTCAATACGATACCTGTGCTGATTGATGCGGGGGTAGGAACTTATACACGTCAGACGTTCAGTAGTGAACGTTATACCATCTGGACCATGCAAAGTAATTACCATAACCTGCCGATGATTAACGGAGTACCCCAGAGTTTCGGTCAGAATTATAAGGCTACGGATGTTGTCTGCCAACCGAAAAAACGTTTCTTCTCAGCGAACATTGCGACTGCTTATCCGGAGGAAGCCGAGGTAAATAACTGGACACGTTCCTATTCATTAGGTGATAAGCAACTGACAATTACCGATAATTTCTCCTTGAAATCAGCGAAAGAACCTAATCAGGTGAACTTCCTTACTTGGGGAAAGGTGGATATTTCCGTGCCCGGAAAGGTGACGATAGACGTACAGGGACAGAAAGTAACTTTGGAATATCCCGGTGAATTCATAGCAACCGTTGAAACGATCAATTTGCCTGATACACGTCTTTCTAATGTTTGGGGAACGGAGATTTACCGTATTGCCTTGAAAGATAAAGATGCGCGATTAACAGGTAAGTATAAGTTTGTTATTAAATAAAAAAACTATATTTGCGTATTAGAATACAAGAAACGCAAAATTATGGGATGTTTTATGAATTTATTATGGCTGGTGTTCGGAGGTATTTTTACCGCTATAGAATATCTTGTTGCCAGTTTATTGATGATGATTACCATTATCGGTATTCCGTTCGGTATGCAAACTCTGAAAATGGCTTCACTTGCATTATGGCCTTTTGGCAAAACGGTGCGGAGCGGTGAACGTTCGGGTGGTTGTCTGTATATACTGATGAACGTGTTGTGGATACTTCTGGGCGGTATCTGGATTTGCCTTTCTCATCTGGCATTCGGTGTGGTGCTGTGCATCACCATTATTGGTATCCCCTTCGGACTACAGCATTTCAAACTGGCAGGATTGGCTTTGACGCCTTTTGGAAAAGACATTGTAAGCGACTGATAAAAGAAGAGGGCGAAAAACCTTTCGGTTTTCCGCCCTCATTCATTTTATTTAAAGGTGTTATTTACATGGTAATGTTAGCTTGCTTTGCAAGCAGTTTTTGAAGTTTGCCATTCAGAGCCTGGCACATAGTTCCGTTTCCCATTGCTTGATAGCGTTTAATACGGTACTGTAACATAAAAATTTCATTTGCATTCTTTTTCATAATTGTCATCTTTTTGTGCTTTCCGCGTTTCGGAAAGCGGGTTTTACATCTTTTTCTTTTCTCTTATTAACGCTGCAAAGATACGAATTGTTCACGAGAAACATGTTTTAAAACATAAAATAATGCGCTTTTTATTCGTTTTTCTTTAGAAATCCCTAATTTTGCTATGTGCATATTACAAAAGTATGACTAAAAATGGAATAAATGATCTTTGTACGATCTATTAATAATTTGTATACCTTTGCAGCATCCTACACATAATCAACCCTTACAAACAGGAAGTCATAATGATAAATAAACTGTTGACACTTTTACGAAGCCCTTATCCATCATTGGTGAAGAGATGGAAAAGCGTGATAATACCTTCACTTATAGTGTTTCTGATCCTTTTTGTGTTGCAGCCTTTTGGCATTTCTATGATGGGAGGCTATAAATTCTGGGTAGTGTTAGGTTATGGAGTGGTTTCTTCATTGGCACTGAGTATCTCCACGTATTTGTTTCCTGCTTTGTTTCCCCGTTATCATAGTGAGAAGAACTGGACATTAGGCCGCGAATTGTTAGGAACTTTGGGAGCTTGTTTGCTGATTGCGATAGGTAACTGTTTCTATACGGCTTGGGTATTTGGTTCATTCATACTGAGCTGGAAAGGATTTCTGATAAGTTTGGCTTGGGTGGCGGTTCTTGCTCCTTTCCCTATTGTCTTCTTTTTGATGTGGAATCGTAATTTGCAGCTGGTACGTAATCTGAAGGAGGCAACGGAGATTAACTACGCTCTTGCGAAAAGAGAGAATACCCAGAAGGAGAAGATTCGGACAAGGAATGAGGAACAGATAGGAGAAGGTAGGGCAGTAGAAGAAGTAGCAGAAGAAGAAACTCCTATGCAGTTGGTTTTCTCCGGCGGAACGAAAGAAATGCTGGAAGTGGATGCCCATACCTTATTTTATGTAGAAGCAGAAGGAAATTATATTAGAGTAGCTTACAGTAGTGCGGATAAGATGCAGCAAAAGCTGGTGCGGGCTACTATGAAGCAGGCGGAAGAAGCAGTTGCTGCCTGTCCGTTTATTGTCCGTTGTCATCGGGCCTTTCTGGTGAACATACACACTGTGGTAAAAGTAAATGGAAACTCACAAGGATACCGTTTGAGACTGGAAGGATGTACGGAAGAAGTTCCGGTTTCCAGAGGCTATGCAAAAGAGATAAAAACGCTGATAGAAGGGGATACGGAAGGGTAGTCATTCGTCACAGAATAAAAAAAATACAGCCATTCGTCACAGGAGGAGTGCTGTTTGTCACATATCCGGATAGTCTGTCCCGGATATTTTTTTGCCTGAAATTCTTAGTCTATGTTTGCTGACGGAAATCGTAAAGAACATAGATAAAATGAAAAGATTGATTCTACTTTTTAGTGTAAGTGTATTGCTGATGGTGCAGCACTTGGAGGCGCAGACAGCTGTGACGGATACCGTTTTCTTGCAACTATACAATGATAGTGTAGATTTGAAGGAAGTGGTAGTGAAAGGTAAAAGGACGCCTGTTGCCAACAGTCGTTGGAGTGATATGAGTCCGGTGGAACTGGTGACTGTGGGAGGTGCAAACGGTGATTTGTATCAGGCATTGCAGACACTGCCGGGCACGCAGGTACAAGGAGAAAGTGGCCGGCTGCTGGTGCGCGGCGGAAGTAGTGATGAAACACAGACATACATTGACGGAATGCACGTCTTGAATCCTTATACGGCTACAGGTATAAACTCACCGGCGCGCGGGCGTTATTCCACTTTTATGTTCAGTGGTGTCAATCTGGAATCGGGCGGGGCTCCGTTGGAATACGGGGATGCACTCTCGGCTGTGTTACCATTGGAGACAAAGGATAAGAGCCCTATCAATAAGTTAGGCATTAATGCCTCTACGGTAGGCTTCGGTGGGGGAGGTACACGGGCTTTCGATAAAGGTTCACTTTCGGTGAACCTGGATTATCAGGACTTATGTGTCTATGATCATATCTATTCAGGACGTACGGATTTTGAAGATCCCTACCGGATGATGACCGGATCGGCACAATTCCGCTATCATCCCGATGATGCTACACTTTTCAAGATTTATGGCGGTTATGATCATACTGACTTTTCCAATTATGAAGGCGCTGAACGTAGACTGTTCGATTTGAATGAGAATAATTTCTATCTCAATACAACTTTCCGTAAGCGTACTTCCGGTGGATGGAACTGGTTTGCAGGTGTAGCATTCTCTTTCTTTGAACAGAAGATAGGTAATGTATCACTTTCGACAGATCATTGGATGGAACAACAACAGGAACTTCATGCAAAGGCAAAAGTGTTCAAGCGTATTTCTCCGGCTTTTCGTCTGGATATGGGAGTGGAGAGTTTTATCCGCCGGTATGAGAATCGTTATCAATATCAGATGAAAGAGGCGGAGGGAATAGATAGCCATCATGAAATCAATCCGACGATCAGTGCAGGCTTTCTTTCGGCGACTTACTATCCGGTGGAGCAATTGAAGGCGGAACTTTCTGTCCGCACAGAATATACTTCATTGAATGAAAAGGTGAATTTCTCACCCCGTCTGGCTGTTAATTACTATTTGGGAGATGTAGTACTCTCTGCTACGGCGGGACGATATACACAGTTGCCGGTTAGCAGATTGCTGGCTCAGGAGAACAAGTTGAAATCGGAATCATGCATTCAGTATAATCTGGGTGCGCAGTATGAGGGTGATGGACGCTTCTACAAGGCTGAACTTTATTATAAGAAATATGACCGTCTGGCATTGGTGGAAAAGGGAACGGTAGATGCAGCGGAAGTACTGACTTCCGGTGGTTATGGCTACAGTAAAGGTTTCGACTTATTCTTTAATGACCGTGTCCTGCTGAAGAATCTGGAATACCAACTTTCCTATACATATAATATTGCCAAGCGGAAGTTTCAGGAATATACGGAACTGACTACTCCGCAATATGCCACTCAGCACAATGCATCCCTAGTGCTGAAGTATTCCATTCCGCGAATCGGCACGATAGTCGGTTTGACGAACCGTTTCAGCAGTGGGCGTCCTTATCATAATCCGGATTTGCCGGGTTTGATGAATGATCATGTAAAGCCTTATAACAGTCTTGATCTCGGACTGACATTCCTGCCCAGTAAGAAAGTGATTATCCATGCCTCTGCTACCAATATCCTTTGTCGGAAAAATGAGTTTGGGCGGGTGAATAATAAAGCTATTCTGGCTTCAAACGATCATTTCTTCTATATCGGGGTGTTTATCACACTTGGGAAGAAGGCGGCTTATGATGTTTCTAATTTCTAATTTAATTAAAAAAAGGTCCGTGTTCGTCCGCCTAATCCGTGTCGTCCGCGTATCTATTTATAAACTCTTTAAAAACAATTCAAATGAAAGCAATGATTATTAGTTTCGTATGTGTTTTGACTTTTGCAACTCAAAGTCTGTCTGCACAAAATCTTACTCTGGAAGTACGTGGTATTGAAAATGTGGCTGGTAAACTCTATGTTGCCATCTACAACTCTCAGGAGACATTCATGAAGAAGCCGCTTGCCGGTTTTGCAGTAGAGGTGAAGGATAAAGTTGTGTCTATCCCCTGTAAAGGACTCCCGGCAGGAACTTATGCCTTCTCCATGTATCAGGATGAGAATGGAAATGGTAAATTGGATACCGGTGCTTTCGGTATTCCTGTGGAGAAGTTTGGTTTCAGCAATGATGCCGAAGGCGTTATGGGCCCCCCTTCTTACGAAAAATGCAGTTTTACCTTCTCTGAGGATACAACTTTAGTGGTACATCTGAAATAAACTTCAGATAATTCTTTAACTTTGTAGCTCACACCTTAATTAATGTAAGTATTATGAGACGAGCTACACAACTTTTCGGAATATGCTGGCTACTTTGTCTGCTTGCTGCCTGTGGAGAATCCCATTTCATGACCGATGCCTCGTATCGTTTGCGCGTGGAGCAGGACTTTCAGCAAAAGAAGGCTCTGATGCCGCAGGGAGAACTATTTACGATACTGGATGATGCTTCGCTGAGCACTTATGAGCAGGAAGCCTTGGAATTCCTTTATGCCTATATGCCACTGGCGGATATTACTGATTATCCCGGTGAATTTCACTTAATGAATATCCGCGCATCCCAGCGTGCCGCAGAGGAAATGCCTTGGGGAAAGACCATTCCCGAAGATTTGTTCCGCCATTTTGTACTTCCGGTGCGGGTGAACAACGAACAACTGGATAGTGCGCGGGTAGTGTTCTATAAGGAGTTGAAAGACCGTGTGAAGTCCCTTTCTTTGTATGATGCCATCCTGGAAGTGAACCATTGGTGTCATGAGAAAGCCGTCTATATGCCTTCCGATGCCCGTACCAGTTCACCACTGGCAACAGTGAGTACTGCTTACGGGCGTTGTGGCGAAGAATCTACCTTGCTGGTGGCGGCACTTCGCTCGGTAGGTATTCCGGCACGGCAGGTTTATACACCACGATGGGCACATACGGACGATAACCATGCATGGGTGGAAGCCTGGGCAGATGGTAAATGGCATTTCTTGGGTGCCTGCGAACCGGAACCGGTACTGGATCTTGGTTGGTTCAATGCCCCTGCCAGTCGCGGAATGTTGATGCATACAAAGGTTTTCGGACGTTATGAAGGAAAAGAAGAAGTTATGTCCGTTAACCCCACGTATACGGAAATCAATGTAATTGATAATTATGCACCTACAGCGCAAGTCAAGGTTATGGTGAAAGATGAAGCGGGAAATCCGGTTCCTGACGCCTGTGTGGAGTTCAAACTCTACAATTATGCGGAATTCTATACCGTAGCAACGAAATATACCGACGATAGTGGTGTGTGCGGACTGACTGCCGGAAAAGGGGATATGCTTGTCTGGGCCTCCAAAAATGGTCGTTTCGGTTTTGCCAAACTTTCTTTTGGCAAGCAACCGGAACTGACTGTAACTCTTGATAAGGAAGCGGGTGACAGTTTCACGGTAGATATTGATATCGTGCCTCCTACAGAGAGTGCCAACTTGCCCGAAGTGACGCCGGAACAGCGGGCGGAAAATGACCGCAGACTGGCGATAGAAGATTCTATCCGTAATGCCTATGTCGGTAAATTCATTTCGGAAGAGGCGGCACGCAACTTTGCGAGAGATTATAAATTAGATCGGGATGCAGTAGCTAAGATTCTTATTGCCGCCCGTGGGAACTACAGAGTAATTTATGAGTTCATGACTCGTCTGCGTTCTGAGAACTCCAGGAAAGGAGGAATAGACCTTTTGCAGCAGATTTCGGCAAAAGACCTTCGTGATGTCCGGTTGGATGTGTTGATAGATCACATGCAGTCTCGTGTACGCACGTCGAATACCGGATATTTCCGTAAATATGTACGCAACCCGCGCGTAAGCAATGAAATGTTGACTCCGTATAAGACTTTCTTTGGCAAGGTGATTTCGAAAGAAGATGTTGAGGCTTATGTGGCAGAGCCTATGAAGATGGTTGCATGGGTGGCAAAGAACATTCAGGTGAACAAGACATGTAATTTGGGGGCACCTCCTGTATCTCCCGAAGGTGTGTGGAAAGCACGTTTGGCCGATGCCCACAGTCGTGATATCTTCTTCGTGTCCATGGCACGCAGCATGGGAGTGCCTGCACGCATTGATGAGGTGACGGGTAAAGTACAACTGATAACTGACGATGGAGCCATAGATGTGAACTTCGAAGCAGCCGGACAGGCATCTGCGCAGAGGGGCAGGCTTGCAGCTAAATATACACCGATTCAGTCATTGGATAATCCGAAATATTATTCTCATTTCACTATTTCCAAAGTAACTCCGCAGGGTAATTTGCAGTTACTGTCTTATGATGAGGGTGACACAGACATGGGTGGCGGCGTTACATGGAGCAGTTTGCTGAAGGAGGGAACGTCTCTGGATGCCGGAGATTATATTCTGGTAACCGGTACCCGCCTGGCAAGTGGTGGTGTATTGGCGCAAATGACATCATTGAATGTGAAAGCAGGCGGACGTACAGAAACGAAACTGGTGATGCGTGAAAACAAAGATGAAGTACAGGTTATCGGAAACTTCAATTCGGAGAGCTTGTTCACAACATTGGAAGGTGGTAATAAGCAAAGCCTGCTTCAAGCCTGTGGTCGTGGATATTTCGTTGTCGGTATTTTTGGAGTGAACCAGGAACCTACCAACCATGCTTTGCGGGATATCTCTGCTTTGAAAGTCGACTTGGAGAAATGGGGCAGAAAGCTTGTATTACTCTTCCCGAATCAGGAACAAGTCGGCAAATATCGTGCTGCTGACTTCCCCGGTTTACCCAATACTGTGATTTATGGAATCGACACAGAAGACATAGCTCAGCAGATTGTGAAGAATATGAAGCTGAAACGTAAAGATACATTGCCCATATTTATCATTGCCGATACCTTCAACCGTGTGGTGTTTGTTTCACAAGGTTATACCATTGGCTTAGGTGAGCAGTTGATGAAAACGGTGAAAGGACTATGATGAGAATGAAGAAAGGACTATAAGAAAAGAAACAGTAGAGTGGGAGAGGCTTATTTACAAGCCTCTTCCTGTTTCAGATCGGTCAATGCCTTTATCGTTTCTTTCACACGTTCTACAGTAGTGATAGGGCGTTGATATTCTTCTATGTTCACAGTACCCCCCATCGAAACAGTTCCGTTCCTATGCAGCATCTTGCTTTCGATAGTCTCTCTTGCTGAGAAGTGGAACTCCCGGATACTGGTTTCCGTGGCGATGTGAGCGATATTATTTTCATTAATTCCGCAACCTGCCAGTAGGATAATACGCCCGTCTGCCTGCTGCTGCAATTTCTTTAATAAAGGGATGCCCTGTTCGGCCGTGGCCTGTGCACCGGAAGTAAGAATACGGTTACAACCTAACTCTATGATTTGTTCCAGCGCTTCCTGCGGATTGCGGCATACGTCGAAAGCACGATGGAACGTTATGGACATACCTTGTGAAACTTCGATCAGCTGCCTCATTAAGGACAGGTCTACATCTCCTTTAGCGGTAAGACAACCGAATACAACTCCGTCTGCTCCCAATTGACGGGCGTTGTCGATATCCTTCAGCATAATGCGTTGCTCAATGGGGGAGTACAGAAAATCTCCGCCACGGGGACGGATGATGACGTGCAAAAGAGTCTTTGTTAAGGCTTCCCGGGCAATGACGATATCTCCGTAAGATGGGGTAGTACCTCCTTCCGGTATTCCGGCACATAGCTCCACCCGGTTTGCTCCCCCTGCCTGTGCGGCAAGGCAACTCTCCACAGAGTTGGCACAAACTTCAAATTGATATTGCTCCATAATTGATAATCAGGATTACTTGGTTTGTAGATGCAAAAATAAGAAACAGTTTCGTGAATGGCAAAGAAAACAAAAAGAGGCAGGGATTTTTTGTTTCCCCACCTCTTTATCACTAGTTTCAATCTTTACAATTTATTTCGCATAACTTACTGCGCGTGTCTCACGGATTACCGTGATCTTCACTTGTCCCGGATACGTCATCTCATCTTGTATCTTCTTCGCGATTTCACCGGAAAGGTTTTCAGTCTGCTTATCGTCAATCTTATCAGCACCAACGATTACACGCAACTCGCGACCTGCTTGGATAGCATACGTCTTTGTCACACCCGGATAGGCCATTGCCAATTGTTCCAGATCGTTCAGACGCTTGATGTAAGCCTCAACAATTTCGCGACGTGCTCCTGGACGGGCACCAGAGATAGCATCACATACCTGTACGATGGGTGCCAAAAGGCTCGTCATCTCCACTTCATCGTGGTGGGCACCGATAGCGTTGCAGATATCCGGTTTTTCTTTGAATTTCTCAGCCAGTTTCATACCATAGAGTGCATGCGGCAATTCCGGTTCTTCATCGGGCACTTTGCCGATATCATGCAGCAATCCGGCACGTTTTGCTTTCTTGGGGTTCAGCCCCAGTTCCGATGCCATCACAGCACAAAGGTTGGCTGTTTCGCGGGCATGCTGCAACAGGTTCTGACCATAAGAAGAACGATATTTCATCTTACCGATAATACGGATCAGTTCAGGATGCAAACCATGGATACCGAGGTCAATCGTAGTACGTTTACCGGTTTCGATGATTTCTTCTTCCACTTGCTTGCGTACCTTAGATACAACTTCTTCGATACGTGCCGGGTGGATACGTCCGTCAGTCACCAACTGATGCAGTGCCAGGCGGGCTATTTCACGACGTACAGGGTCGAAAGCTGATAATACGATAGCTTCGGGCGTATCATCTACTACGATTTCCACACCTGTTGCGGCTTCAAGCGCACGGATATTGCGGCCTTCGCGACCGATAATGCGTCCTTTGATTTCATCCGATTCAATGTGGAATACGGTCACTGAGTTTTCGATGGCAGTTTCCGTAGCTACACGCTGGATAGATTGTATCACAATACGTTTTGCTTCCTTACTTGCCGTCAGTTTGGCATCGTCCATGATGTCGTTGATGAAAGACTGTGCCTGTGTTTTGGCCTCTTCTTTCAAAGATTCGATCATGCGTTCTTTAGCTTCTTCGGCCGAGAGTCCGGAAATGGTTTCCAGTTTCTCAATTTCCTGCTGTTGCAGTTTATCCAGTTCGTCTTTCTTCTTGTCGATAATAACCAACTGGGCTTCCAGGTTTTCTTTCACCGCTTCGGCTTCCGACTTCTTACGCTGTATCTCTTCCTGGCGTTGGTTCAGCACCAACTCACGTTGTTTCAACTTGTTCTCCGCTTGCTGAATTTTCTGGTTGCGGATCGCCACTTCTTTCTCCAAGTCTGCTTTTTTGTTCAGGAACTTCTCCTTTACTTCAAGCAACTTATTCTTTTTAATCACTTCCGCTTCAGCCTCGGCTTCTTTCAGAATATTGTCATATTTGGACTTCAAACCATGCTTGAAGAACATGTACGACAGAAATCCACCGATAATGAAACAGGCAATGGATACTAGTATTGTTACTGTCATTTCAATTTGTTTTAAGTATATAAATAAAAAACGCACTGCAAGAAAGCCACCCTTGTTTTCAGAAGGGACACTTTCACACAGTGCGTGGATTTTCTAATTCTTTTGCTGGCTTTGGTATTTTGAGGAAAAGCTTCCGGACGTTTACAGTCCTTTGAAGTATGTTTCCAACACCTCTGTCAGTTCTTCTATCTTGTCGGCATACGGACGAGTGTCGTTTCGGTTTTTCATTTTCAGGTTCTCCAAGGCAAATTGATAGGCCACCATGGCTATAATCTTCTCAGGAGTCACATTCTGGTAATGTTCTCGATACGCATTGAGCCGTATATCCACCTGTTTGGCTGCTTCTCTCACCATTTCTTCCTCTTCACGCAATATGGTGAGGGGATAGGTGGAGCCTGCCATCTGTAGGTTTATCTTTATCTTATCGTTCATACATCTTGTTATTCATTCAACAAAGCGATGCATTTATCGACTTCACGCACTAATTTGGACAATCGCAGTTTCGTCTCTTTTACGTCGCTGCCGTTAAGGCTGATTGTCATTGCTGTTTTTAGGTTCGTATAGTCGCCTTCCAAAGCTTCATATTCAGCATGTACCTGCTCGCATTCTTCTTGTTTAGTTTTTAGAAGTTGCTTTAGTTCAGCATTTTCGCGTCTCAATTCGTCATGTAAAAAGACTAAATGACGCAGTCTCGCTTCAAAGGTACTTAATCGCTTCTTTTCTTCGTCAGTCATTACTATACCAAAATTGTACACAAAAATACAATTAACTTGGAGATTACAAAAACTTTTCAGGGAAAAATGTTGCCTGAGCATCGAAATAACATGAAAACGGCACTTATGCGGACTGAAAAGGGTTTGTTTGGCGGATGCCTAAAACTATTCCTATTTTTACAAGAAACTAATCCCGGCATTGCGATGAACTAATATTTTCTTGCATTTTATTATTCATACAATATATATTAT
>OJJK01000043.1_pt1 | contig 133522 bp, 134 predicted proteins | sample 1596271 | NCBI WGS metagenome assembly OJJK01 (sample SAMEA4350142, study PRJEB24818) | metagenome | biome: human; feature: gut; material: faeces | place: Denmark | collected 2013-09 | reverse complement strand
TGCTTTTGCCGTTACGCACCACCCCGTCAGTAGCTGAACAGGAGGGACAGCTGATAGAAACAGAAGCCACTGGAGCACCTCAAAAACACCATCATACACTAAATCAGTAAGTTGGCAGCATCACCAACATACCCATGCGTCATGAACACCTCCCTCTCGAGATTTTTAAACAAAGCACATTGAAAAATAAATCTCTCTGGGATTGAATTATTCATGTCAGCCTCGTAGAAATATTAACCCAATAAAATTATGCTGTGTATAGTCTAAAGCGACAGACAAAAATAAGATGAATGAGTTTTCTATAAACTTATACTTAATAATTAGAAGTTACATATCATCAGCTGTGTATCGCAACACGATTTCCAGTGTTTTTCTAATCACATCAGCTTTGAGAATATCACTTGTTGTTTCCAAGGAGTGTATCAGACTTAAGATAATATTTTTATTATTAACATTATCGCCTGAAAGCATTAAATTGGTGACAGCCTGCCCTAACACTGCTGATTCTTCTTCTAACAAATTACCCGAACTGCGAAAGTAACTTGCTAACGCTTTATCAGTTATTGCATTATGAATTGTAGTATCTTCAAGCATGGTAACCTCTCATCTTACTTATGAAATTTTAATGTATTCTGTTTATTTTCTTACCATTGAACATACTTTTATTGTCAGCTGTCGCTGTTCTTCGGTTTGGCCCTCCTGAATCACTATTGCTAAAATCACGAATTATGCTGTCAATTAAATCGCGTCGGAAAGCATCTTCCTCAGCCGATTTCATTACGAGTAATTGCTTAATAAGAGTCTGCAATGAAAAATTTATCTTCATGCGCAGTATCTGGAGCACCGCCTGGCCAGTAATTTCATATTTTATACGTTCATTATCAGATGTCTTCATAACGACTTCATAGCTAACCTGTTAAATAATCAGGCTGTTGCATTATTCAAAAAGCAACCCAATTAGTGCATTATAATGTTTCTGTTCCTCTTCCCCAGTCGCGTGTTCCAGTCGGCAAAGAAGTTTGGCACAAAGCGACTTTCGACTCAGATTACGTCCATCTTTCAAAATCTCAGTCACAATTTCCCCGAGAGTTTCCTGCTGAGTATGCAAGTTAGCTTTTGCAAAGTAACGAGTGATTGCTCCCGCAGAATCTAAAGTCACTGAATTTTGATGCATGCTACGCCTCTGTTAAAAATGTTAATCAATGTTAAGTGAAGTAACAATAGCAAACTTGTACGAAATATGTGTACAGAATGATAAATTAATTTTTTGCAATTAGTGCTAATGCATATAAAACAATGTGTTATGATAAAACATATTGCATCATTTAACTGACAATCTATACAAGATTTTTCGCCAACTAGTGTTCAACTTTTTCCATTTTTTATCAATGTAAAGAAACGGTTATGTTTTGGTATTAAAAGAAAGACACAAGAAGATATGTCTGTTACCGTCTTACTCTCGCCTCACCCATTACCCTGGATTGTTAATGCTTACCACCCTTATTTATCGTAGCCATATACGTGACGACGAACCTGTCAAAAAAATCGAAGAAATGGTTTCGATAGCAAATCGCAGGAACATGCAGTCTGACGTAACAGGGATCTTACTGTTTAATGGTTCTCATTTTTTCCAGCTTCTGGAAGGTCCGGAAGAACAGGTTAAAATGATATATCGGACTATATGCCAGGATCCACGGCACTATAATATTGTTGAGCTGCTGTGCGATTACGCGCCTGCTCGCCGTTTTGGCAAAGCGGGAATGGAATTATTTGATTTGCGCCTGCACGAGCGAGATGACGTTTTACAGGCCGTATTCGACAAAGGCACATCAAAATTTCAGCTAACTTATGATGACAGAGCGCTACAATTTTTTCGTACTTTTGTCCTTGCAACCGAACAATCAACCTATTTCGAGATCCCTGCCGAAGACTCCTGGCTTTTTATCGCTGACGGATCTGATAAAGAACTTGATTCCTGTGCCCTTTCACCAACTATAAACGACCACTTTGCCTTTCATCCTATTGTCGATCCCTTATCGCGGCGGATAATCGCTTTTGAAGCCATTGTGCAAAAAAATGAAGATAGCCCATCAGCCATAGCGGTTGGGCAGCGTAAAGACGGGGAAATCTACACAGCGGATCTCAAAAGTAAGGCGCTTGCATTCACGATGGCACACGCACTTGAGCTCGGTGATAAAATGATTTCAATCAATCTATTACCTATGACCCTGGTTAACGAACCTGACGCAGTCTCTTTTTTACTTAATGAAATAAAGGCCAATGCTCTGGTGCCTGAACAAATCATCGTTGAATTTACTGAAAGTGAAGTCATATCTCGGTTTGATGAGTTTGCCGAAGCGATTAAATCGCTAAAGGCTGCTGGTATCAGTGTAGCAATTGATCATTTTGGCGCAGGTTTTGCTGGTTTGTTACTCCTGTCACGCTTCCAGCCTGACAGAATTAAAATCAGTCAGGAATTGATTACCAATGTTCATAAAAGTGGGCCACGGCAGGCAATTATTCAGGCGATCATAAAATGCTGTACATCACTTGAAATTCAAGTCAGTGCTATGGGCGTGGCAACACCAGAAGAGTGGATGTGGCTTGAATCCGCAGGAATTGAGATGTTTCAGGGAGATCTGTTTGCTAAAGCTAAATTGAATGGTATCCCTTCCATAGCGTGGCCAGAGAAAAAATAATTTTCAGCACATTCTTTCACATGATTTCAGTAAATCATCGTGAAAATGAATACGTTACGTTTAAATTTAATCCACATTAAAAATAATGTTTCATCCAATTTAGCTGAAATCTTATTTATACTTTGTACAATTTTAGCGTATATTGTACAAAGTATTATTGGGTCGTGTACAGGCGACGGAGATTTGTGACCGCAAGGAGGAATTGTGGCTTATTACAGCATTGGTGATGTTGCTGAACGTTGCGGGATTAATCCTGTCACTCTCCGGGCCTGGCAACGCCGCTACGGTTTGTTAAAACCACAGCGCAGTGAAGGCGGACACCGACTCTTTGATGAAGAAGACATACAACGCATCGAAGAGATCAAGCGTTGGATAAGTAATGGCGTCCCTGTAGGCAAAGTTAAAGCATTACTGGAAACCACCAGCCAGGATACGGAAGATGACTGGAGCCGCCTGCAAGAAGAGATGATGTCAATTCTTCGCATGGCTAATCCTGCCAAACTACGCGCGAGAATTATTTCACTGGGTCGAGAGTACCCAGTAGATCAATTGATTAATCATGTTTACCTTCCTGTTCGCCAGCGTCTCGTGCTTGATCACAACACCTCCCGCATTATGAGCAGTATGTTTGACGGCGCATTAATTGAATACGCAGCAACCTCGCTTTTCGAAATGCGCCGTAAGCCCGGTAAAGAAGCCATTCTGATGGCGTGGAATGTTGAAGAGAGAGCACGATTGTGGCTGGAAGCATGGCGTTTATCATTGTCAGGATGGCACATTTCTGTTCTTGCTGATCCCATTGAATCGCCGCGCCCGGAACTGTTCCCGACGCAAACATTGATTGTCTGGACAGGCATGGCACCAACGAGAAGGCAAAACGAACTTTTACAACACTGGGGTGAGCAAGGTTATAAAGTCATCTTTCATGCCCCCTAATTTCACCTTTATCCCGCCCCTTAGACAGAATGTTATAATCTGAACCCACAACAGCGTTTGTACCGGAGCTGGTCCGTTGCAAAATGCTCACCGGGAGAATTCAGATATTCCCTCTATCACACTCTGTACATATCACAGCCAAAGGACAGACCAGATTGAAGTGGTAAAACCGATCGTGCACACTACGCAGTCTCACAACTAACAAGAGGTTATTATCCTGATGGATCAGGTCGTTGTTTTTCAAAAGATGTTTGAGCAAGTGAGAAAAGAGCAAAACTTCTCCTGGTTTTATTCAGAATTAAAACATCACCGTATTGCACATTACATTTATTATCTGGCTACGGATAACATCAGAATTATTACTCACGATGATACGGTTTTGTTATTAAGAGGAACCAGGAACCTGTTAAAAGTTAGTACGACCAAGAACCCTGCTAAAATAAAAGAGGCCGCATTGCTTCATATTTGCGGAAAATCTACATTTCGGGAATACTGTTCAACACTGGCAGGCGCGGGCGTTTTCCGGTGGGTTACTGATGTTAATCATAACAAACGCAGTTACTACGCCATTGATAATACGCTTTTATATATTGAAGATGTAGAAAATAATAAACCATTAATCTAGCTAAAGTTGGATACTTAAGAAATGCTTCATAATTCAGTAAGGCATTAGCATAATGGAAATAAAAGTGCAGAGACTATCTCTATGGATGATTAATACTGTCTTTTTATTGTCACCCATAAATAATCACCAGACTAATACTATCAACTTGATATTTGAAATGTGATCACTTGACTTTTGATACGTTATTTTATAACGGTTAACATATTTATAAAAACAACGGCCGTGCCACACGTCCGTTTCAATACTTAACGCACATGTATTTTGGTTTAGTCATCATGCGGTTATATGTATTTTAGCCAGGAACAGGTTAAATCATTCCTATATAACTCAAAAATTGAAACCTTATTCTCATGTCATGCTTATATTCATTATTATCGTTATATAAAAAGGCAACCATAATGTTTAGCAAATTGGCACAAAGTAGCATAAAGGCTATGTTTTAATTACAGGATGTTCAGTCATTTGAATGTATAACATTATAGCTAAACAAATCTAAAACGAAGTCAATAATTTATTGCTTTCACAAAATCTCATTTTGTTTAACATCCATTGAGATTCCTTGCTTTAAATTTTATTTTATATAAGCCATCATTTTAATTAATTTATTTTTTTGAGGGGGGGGTAATATACTCATATGCAAAATCAAGAAATAAACATCCTAATGAACCATATTAAATACCGTGGGATAAGATATAACAAATGAAGTGGATAGTAATTGACACGGTAATTCAACCTACATGTGGTATATCTTTTTCAGCCATATGGGGTAATATGAAAATGATCATCTGGTATCAATCTACTATATTTCTCCCTCCTGGCAGTATATTTACACCGGTTAAGTCTGGTATTATCCTTAAGGATAAAGAATATCCTATTACTATTTATCACATCGCACCATTCAACAAGGATTTATGGAGTTTACTCAAAAGCAGTCAAGAGTGTCCTCCAGGAGAAAGCAAAATAACAAATAAATGTTTACATAATAGTTGCATTATAAAAATATGCCCATATGGGCTCAAGTAATGGGCTTCATATAAATATGCTCGATATGCTATTAATAATATCCACATAAATAAAACAACGGGCGTGTTATACGCCCGTTTCAATATTTAACACATGGAGAGATTACATGTTTTCGATGATCGCTTCACCAAACTCTGAACATTTCAGCAGCTTAGCGCCTTCCATCAGACGTTCGAAGTCATAAGTTACGGTCTTGGCATTGATTGCGCCTTCCATACCTTTAACAATCAGGTCAGCCGCTTCAGTCCAACCCATATGGCGCAGCATCATCTCAGCGGAGAGAATAATAGAGCCAGGATTTACTTTGTCCTGACCGGCATATTTCGGCGCAGTACCGTGGGTGGCTTCAAACAGGGCGCATTCGTCACCGATGTTTGCACCAGGGGCGATACCGATACCGCCAACCTGCGCTGCCAGGGCGTCAGAAATGTAGTCACCGTTCAGGTTCATACAGGCGATAACATCATATTCAGCCGGACGCAGCAGGATCTGTTGCAGGAATGCATCAGCAATCACGTCTTTAATGACGATCTCTTTGCCAGTGTTCGGGTTTTTAACTTTCAGCCACGGGCCACCGTCGATCAGTTCACCGCCAAACTCTTCACGCGCCAGCTGGTAGCCCCAGTCTTTAAACGCTCCTTCGGTGAACTTCATGATGTTGCCTTTGTGCACCAGAGTCACAGAGTCACGATCGTTAGCAATTGCGTATTCGATCGCTGCACGAACCAGACGTTTGGTGCCTTCTTCCGAACACGGCTTAATACCGATACCACAATGTTCCGGGAAGCGAATTTTCTTCACCCCCATCTCTTCACGCAGGAATTTAATCACTTTCTCGGCGTCGGCAGAGTCTGCTTTCCATTCGATACCCGCATAAATGTCTTCCGAGTTTTCACGGAAGATAACCATATCGGTCAGTTCAGGGTGTTTAACCGGGCTTGGAGTGCCCTGATAGTAACGTACCGGACGCAGGCAGATGTAGAGATCCAGTTCCTGGCGCAGGGCAACGTTCAGAGAGCGAATACCGCCACCAACCGGAGTGGTCAGCGGACCTTTAATGGCAACGCGATATTCACGAATCAGATCAAGAGTTTCAGCAGGCAGCCAGACGTCCTGACCATAAACCTGTGTGGATTTTTCACCGGTGTAAATTTCCATCCAGGAGATTTTACGCTCGCCTTTATAGGCTTTCTCGACTGCAGCGTCGACCACTTTCAGCATGGCTGGGGTTACATCTACACCGATTCCATCACCTTCAATGTAAGGGATAATCGGATTTTCAGGAACGTTGAGTTTGCCGTTTTGCAGGGTGATCTTCTTGCCTTGTGCCGGAACAACTACTTTACTTTCCATTCACCTCTCCTTCGAGCGCTACTGGTTTGCTCGTCTGCCACCACGTTGCATATGCGTTTGCGTCCTGCGATACGGATGCTTTAGAGCAATTTTTTGTTAATGATTTGTAATTGGCTTGTCAATACTACCCTATTGTTTGCCGTCATGAAAGATGCGCGTTATTAGGCTATAATGCGGCAATTCATAATCTCTGAAAATACCATGCAAAAAACTTCTTTTAGAAATCACCAGGTTAAGCGATTCAGCTCGCAACGTTCTACCAGGCGTAAACCTGAAAACCAGCCCACGCGTGTGATCCTGTTCAATAAACCCTACGATGTTCTTCCGCAGTTCACCGATGAAGCCGGACGCAAAACATTAAAAGAATTCATCCCGGTTCAGGGTGTTTATGCAGCAGGTCGCCTTGACCGCGATAGCGAAGGGTTGCTGGTGCTGACCAATAACGGCGCGTTGCAGGCGCGTTTAACCCAGCCGGGTAAACGCACCGGAAAAATCTATTATGTGCAGGTGGAAGGTATTCCCACACAAGACGCACTTGAAGCCTTGCGCAATGGCGTAACCTTAAATGATGGCCCTACCCTGCCCGCCGGCGCGGAGCTGGTTGACGAACCCGCGTGGTTATGGCCGCGGAATCCACCAATTCGTGAACGCAAAAGTATTCCCACCAGCTGGCTGAAGATCACCTTATATGAAGGACGTAATCGCCAGGTGCGCCGCATGACCGCCCATGTTGGCTTCCCCACGCTGCGACTGATTCGCTATGCGATGGGTGATTACTCTTTGGATAATCTTGCCAATGGTGAATGGCGAGAAGTGACAGATTAAGGGTGCAAAATGTTTAAACCGCACGTTACCGTTGCTTGCGTGGTGCACGCAGAAGGCAAATTTTTAGTCGTTGAAGAGACGATTAATGGTAAAGCGTTATGGAACCAACCTGCCGGGCATCTGGAAGCCGATGAAACCTTAGTGGAAGCCGCCGCCCGTGAACTGTGGGAAGAAACCGGCATCAGCGCGCAGCCGCAACACTTTATTCGTATGCATCAGTGGATTGCGCCAGATAAAACGCCGTTTTTGCGTTTCCTCTTTGCCATTGAGCTTGAGCAAATATGCCCGACCCAGCCTCATGACAGCGATATCGACTGCTGCCGTTGGGTCAGCGCCGAAGAAATTTTACAGGCGTCAAATCTTCGTTCGCCGCTGGTGGCGGAAAGTATTCGTTGTTATCAAAGCGGGCAACGTTATCCGCTGGAGATGATTGGCGATTTTAACTGGCCTTTTACAAAGGGTGTCATCTAAAAGGCTGCGTGATAGAATACGCCGCCTTGAAGTTCAATGTCGTGAGTGATCCAATGTCTGAAACCGCAAAAAAAGTAATCGTCGGCATGTCCGGCGGTGTCGATTCCTCCGTTTCTGCCTGGCTGTTGCAACAACAGGGATATCAGATCGAAGGCCTGTTTATGAAGAACTGGGAAGAAGACGACGGTGAGGAATATTGCACAGCGGCAGCGGATCTGGCTGATGCCCAGGCTGTCTGCGACAAGCTCGGCATTGAACTGCACACCGTTAACTTTGCTGCCGAGTACTGGGACAACGTCTTCGAACTGTTCCTTGCCGAATATAAAGCCGGTCGCACGCCGAATCCGGATATTCTGTGCAACAAAGAGATCAAATTTAAAGCCTTCCTCGAATTTGCCGCCGAAGATTTAGGTGCCGATTATATCGCTACCGGTCATTACGTACGTCGGGCCGATGTCGATGGCAAGAGCCGCCTGCTGCGTGGTCTGGACAGCAATAAAGACCAGAGCTACTTCCTTTATACGCTCAGCCATGAGCAGATTGCGCAAAGCCTGTTCCCGGTCGGCGAACTGGAAAAACCGCAGGTGCGTAAGATTGCTGAAGATCTTGGTCTGGTCACCGCGAAGAAAAAAGACTCTACCGGCATTTGCTTCATTGGCGAACGTAAATTCCGCGAGTTCCTGGGCCGTTATCTCCCGGCGCAACCGGGCAAAATCATTACCGTCGATGGCGATGAAATTGGTGAGCACCAGGGGCTGATGTATCACACTCTCGGTCAGCGTAAAGGTCTGGGTATCGGTGGCACCAAAGAAGGTACCGAAGAACCGTGGTATGTGGTGGACAAAGACGTCGAAAACAACATTCTGGTTGTCGCTCAGGGCCATGAACACCCGCGGCTGATGTCTGTCGGGTTGATTGCCCAGCAGTTGCACTGGGTCGATCGCGAACCATTCACCGGCACTATGCGTTGCACGGTAAAAACCCGCTATCGCCAGACCGATATCCCTTGCACCGTCAAGGCGCTGGACGATGATCGCATTGAAGTGATTTTCGATGAACCGGTTGCCGCCGTGACGCCGGGCCAGTCTGCCGTCTTCTATAACGGTGAAGTGTGCCTCGGTGGCGGTATTATTGAGCAGCGTCTGCCGCTGCCGGTCTGATTATTATCTTTACTTAAAACAAGGAAGCAGTGAACGTGGCAAAGAATTACTATGACATCACCCTCGCCCTGGCCGGTATTTGTCAGTCGGCACGCCTGGTGCAACAACTCGCTCACCAGGGGCATTGTGATGCCGATGCGCTACACGTCTCACTCAACAGTATTATTGATATGAACCCCAGCTCGACGCTGGCGGTTTTTGGCGGTAGCGAAGCCAACCTGCGCGTCGGGCTGGAAACCCTGCTCGGCGTGCTCAATGCCAGCAGTCGCCAGGGCTTAAACGCCGAATTAACCCGCTACACACTCAGCTTGATGGTGCTTGAGCGCAAACTCTCCTCAGCGAAAGGCGCGCTCGACACTCTGGGCAACCGGATCAACGGCCTGCAACGCCAGCTCGAACACTTCGATTTACAGTCCGAAACGCTGATGAGCGCGATGGCTGCTATCTATGTTGATGTGATTAGCCCGCTTGGCCCGCGCATTCAGGTCACCGGTTCCCCTGCTGTACTGCAAAGCCCACAAGTGCAGGCGAAAGTTCGCGCAACCCTGCTGGCAGGCATTCGCGCCGCCGTGCTCTGGCACCAGGTCGGCGGCGGACGTCTGCAACTGATGTTTTCTCGTAATCGCCTGACCACTCAGGCAAAACAAATTCTTGCTCATTTAACCCCGGAGTTGTGATCTATGGAATTATCCTCACTGACCGCCGTTTCCCCTGTCGATGGACGCTACGGCGATAAAGTCAGCGCGCTGCGCGGGATTTTCAGCGAATATGGTTTGCTGAAATTCCGTGTACAAGTTGAAGTACGTTGGCTGCAAAAACTGGCCGCGCACGCAGCGATCAAGGAAGTTCCTGCTTTTGCTGCCGACGCAATCGGTTACCTTGATGCAATCGTCGCCAGTTTCAGCGAAGAAGATGCGGCGCGCATCAAAACTATCGAGCGTACCACTAACCACGACGTTAAAGCGGTTGAGTATTTCCTGAAAGAAAAAGTGGCGGAGATCCCGGAACTGCACGCGGTTTCTGAATTCATCCACTTTGCCTGTACTTCGGAAGATATCAATAACCTCTCCCACGCATTAATGCTGAAAACCGCGCGTGATGAAGTGATCCTGCCATACTGGCGTCAACTGATTGATGGCATTAAAGATCTCGCCGTTCAGTATCGCGATATCCCGCTGCTGTCTCGTACCCACGGTCAGCCAGCCACGCCGTCAACCATCGGTAAAGAGATGGCAAACGTCGCCTACCGTATGGAGCGCCAGTACCGCCAGCTTAACCAGGTGGAGATCCTCGGCAAAATCAACGGCGCGGTCGGTAACTATAACGCCCACATCGTCGCTTACCCGGAAGTTGACTGGCATCAGTTCAGCGAAGAGTTCGTCACCTCGCTGGGTATTCAGTGGAACCCGTACACCACCCAGATCGAACCGCACGACTACATTGCCGAACTGTTTGATTGCGTTGCGCGCTTCAACACTATTCTGATCGACTTTGACCGTGACGTCTGGGGTTATATCGCCCTTAACCACTTCAAACAGAAAACCATTGCTGGTGAGATTGGTTCTTCCACCATGCCGCATAAAGTTAACCCGATCGACTTCGAAAACTCCGAAGGGAATCTGGGCCTTTCCAACGCGGTATTGCAGCATCTGGCAAGCAAACTGCCGGTTTCCCGCTGGCAGCGTGACCTGACCGACTCTACCGTGCTGCGTAACCTCGGCGTGGGTATCGGTTATGCCTTGATTGCATATCAATCCACCCTGAAAGGCGTGAGCAAACTGGAAGTGAACCGTGACCATCTGCTGGATGAACTGGATCACAACTGGGAAGTGCTGGCTGAACCAATCCAGACAGTTATGCGTCGCTATGGCATCGAAAAACCGTACGAGAAGCTGAAAGAGCTGACTCGCGGTAAGCGCGTTGACGCCGAAGGCATGAAGCAGTTTATCGATGGTCTGGCGTTGCCAGAAGAAGAGAAAGCCCGCCTGAAAGCGATGACGCCGGCTAACTATATTGGTCGAGCTATCACGATGGTTGATGAGCTGAAATAAACCTCGTATCAGTGCCGGATGGCGATGCTGTCCGGCCTGCTTATTAAGATTATCCGCTTTTTATTTTTTCACTTTACCTCCCCTCCCCGCTGGTTTATTTAATGTTTACCCCCATAACCACATAATCGCGTTACACTATTTTAATAATTAAGACAGGGAGAAATAAAAATGCGCGTACTGGTTGTTGAAGACAATGCGTTGTTACGTCACCACCTTAAAGTTCAGATTCAGGATGCTGGTCATCAGGTCGATGACGCAGAAGATGCCAAAGAAGCCGATTATTATCTCAATGAACATATACCGGATATTGCGATTGTCGATCTCGGATTGCCAGACGAGGACGGTCTGTCACTGATTCGCCGCTGGCGTAGCAACGATGTTTCACTGCCGATTCTGGTATTAACCGCCCGTGAAAGCTGGCAGGACAAAGTCGAAGTATTAAGTGCCGGTGCTGATGATTATGTGACTAAACCGTTTCATATTGAAGAGGTGATGGCGCGAATGCAGGCATTAATGCGGCGTAATAGCGGTCTGGCTTCACAGGTCATTTCGCTCCCCCCGTTTCAGGTTGATCTCTCTCGCCGTGAATTATCTATTAATGACGAAGTGATCAAACTGACCGCGTTCGAATACACCATTATGGAAACGTTGATACGCAATAATGGCAAAGTGGTCAGCAAAGATTCGTTAATGCTCCAACTCTATCCGGATGCGGAGCTGCGGGAAAGCCATACCATTGATGTACTGATGGGACGTCTGCGTAAAAAAATTCAGGCACAATATCCCCAAGAAGTGATTACCACCGTTCGCGGCCAGGGCTATCTGTTCGAATTGCGCTGATGAAAAAATTACTGCGTCTTTTTTTCCCGCTCTCGCTGCGGGTACGTTTTCTGTTGGCAACGGCAGCGGTAGTACTGGTGCTTTCGCTTGCCTACGGAATGGTCGCGCTGATCGGTTATAGCGTCAGTTTCGATAAAACTACGTTTCGGCTGTTACGTGGCGAGAGCAATCTGTTCTATACCCTTGCGAAGTGGGAAAACAATAAGTTGCATGTCGAGTTACCCGAAAATATCGACAAGCAAAGCCCCACCATGACGCTAATTTATGATGAGAACGGGCAGCTTTTATGGGCGCAACGTGACGTGCCCTGGCTGATGAAGATGATCCAGCCTGACTGGCTGAAATCGAATGGTTTTCATGAAATTGAAGCGGATGTTAACGATACCAGCCTCTTGCTGAGTGGAGATCATTCGATACAGCAACAGTTGCAGGAAGTGCGGGAAGATGATGACGACGCGGAGATGACCCACTCGGTGGCAGTAAACGTCTACCCGGCAACATCGCGGATGCCAAAATTAACCATTGTGGTGGTGGATACCATTCCGGTGGAGCTAAAAAGTTCCTATATGGTCTGGAGCTGGTTTATCTATGTGCTCTCAGCCAATCTGCTGTTAGTGATCCCGCTGCTGTGGGTCGCCGCCTGGTGGAGTTTACGCCCCATCGAAGCCCTGGCAAAAGAAGTCCGCGAACTGGAAGAACATAACCGCGAATTGCTCAATCCAGCCACAACGCGAGAACTGACCAGTCTGGTACGAAACCTGAACCGATTGTTAAAAAGTGAACGCGAACGTTACGACAAATACCGTACGACGCTCACCGACCTGACCCATAGTCTGAAAACGCCACTGGCGGTGCTGCAAAGTACGCTGCGTTCTCTGCGTAGTGAAAAGATGAGCGTCAGTGATGCTGAGCCGGTAATGCTGGAGCAAATCAGCCGCATTTCACAGCAAATTGGCTACTACCTGCATCGTGCCAGTATGCGCGGCGGGACATTGCTCAGCCGCGAGCTGCATCCGGTCGCCCCACTGCTGGACAATCTCACCTCAGCGCTGAACAAAGTGTATCAACGCAAAGGGGTCAATATCTCTCTCGATATTTCGCCAGAGATCAGCTTTGTCGGTGAGCAGAACGATTTTGTCGAGGTGATGGGCAACGTGCTGGATAATGCCTGTAAATATTGCCTCGAGTTTGTCGAAATTTCTGCAAGGCAAACCGACGAGCATCTCTATATTGTGGTCGAGGATGATGGCCCCGGTATTCCATTAAGCAAGCGAGAGGTCATTTTCGACCGTGGTCAACGGGTTGATACTTTACGCCCTGGGCAAGGTGTAGGGCTGGCGGTAGCCCGCGAAATCACCGAGCAATATGAGGGTAAAATCGTCGCCGGAGAGAGCATGCTGGGCGGTGCGCGGATGGAGGTGATTTTTGGTCGCCAGCATTCTGCGCCGAAAGATGAATAAATATGCCCATACTTCACGCATTACGTTAAGCATCCGTTATAATCGGTTGCAGATACCAGCCTGTGGATGCTTAACATGGAATACCAACTCACTCTTAACTGGCCCGATTTTCTTGAACGTCACTGGCAGAAACGCCCGGTGGTGTTAAAACGCGGCTTTAATAATTTTATTGACCCGATCTCTCCAGACGAGTTGGCGGGTCTGGCGATGGAAAGCGAAGTTGACAGTCGACTGGTCAGTCACCAGGATGGCAAATGGCAGGTCAGCCACGGCCCGTTCGAAAGCTACGATCATCTCGGTGAAACCAACTGGTCATTACTGGTACAGGCAGTGAACCACTGGCATGAGCCGACCGCCGCGCTGATGCGACCGTTCCGTGAACTACCGGACTGGCGTATTGATGATCTGATGATTTCTTTTTCTGTACCCGGCGGCGGCGTCGGCCCGCATCTCGATCAGTACGACGTGTTTATCATTCAGGGTACCGGACGTCGTCGCTGGCGAGTGGGCGAAAAGCTGCAAATGAAACAGCACTGCCCACATCCGGATCTGTTACAGGTCGATCCGTTCGAAGCCATCATCGATGAAGAGCTGGAGCCTGGTGATATTCTTTATATTCCGCCAGGATTCCCGCATGAAGGCTACGCGCTGGAAAATGCGATGAACTATTCCGTGGGCTTTCGCGCGCCAAATACGCGGGAACTGATTAGTGGATTTGCCGATTATGTGCTGCAACGTGAACTGGGCGGCAACTACTACAGCGATCCGGATGTTCCACCTCGCGCTCATCCTGCGGATGTTCTGCCGCAAGAGATGGATAAACTGCGTGAGATGATGCTCGAATTGATCAACCAGCCGGAACACTTTAAGCAATGGTTTGGCGAGTTTATATCCCAGTCACGTCATGAACTGGATATCGCGCCGCCAGAGCCGCCTTATCAGCCGGATGAAATCTACGATGCGCTGAAACAAGGTGAAGTGCTGGTGCGCCTGGGTGGTCTGCGCGTATTGCGCATTGGCGACGACGTGTATGCCAATGGTGAGAAGATCGATTCCCCGCACCGTCCGGCACTGGATGCACTCGCCAGCAACATTGCGCTGACTGCGGAGAATTTTGGCGATGCGCTGGAAGATCCGTCATTCCTCGCGATGCTCGCGGCGCTGGTCAATAGCGGGTATTGGTTCTTCGAAGGGTAAGTTTGGATTTAAGCCGGATGCGGCATCACATGCCGCATCCCTTTTCGCTTACTTCCGTTGCGCCGTTAACTCGGCAATACGGACGATCACCTGCACCGCTTTTTCCATACCTTCCAGAGTCACAAACTCATGCTTACCATGATAGTTGTAACCGCCAGTGAACAGGTTCGGGCACGGTAATCCCATAAACGACAACTGCGCGCCGTCGGTACCACCGCGGATCGGTTTCAGTTCCGGTTCAATATCGCAATCGCGCATCGCCTGCTGGGCGATATCGAGAATATGCGGATGCTCAACCACTTTCTCGCGCATATTGTAGTAACTGTCTTCAATCACCAGTTCAATGTAGCAATCAGGATGTAACCCTTTGCCCACTTTTTTGGCGATCTCCATCATTTTACGTTTACGCGCTTCAAACTGTTTACGGTCGAAATCACGGATGATGTAGTGCATATCGGCCCGTTCAACGGTGCCTTTCATGCTCGCCAGATGATAGAAACCTTCATAGCCTTCTGTCATTTCCGGGCTTTCATCCGCCGGAACTTCCGCATGAATACGTGCCGCCAGCGACAGCGCATTTACCATCACTCCTTTCGCCGTGCCCGGATGAACATTGTTACCGACAATTTTGATATTGACCGACGCGGCGTTGAAGTTTTCAAACTCCAGTTCGCCTACGCCACCACCATCAACAGTGTAAGCCCAGCGGGCATCGAAGGCGTCAACATCAAAATGTTTCGCCCCTTTGCCCACTTCTTCATCCGGGGTAAAGGCGACGCGAATATCACCATGCGGAATTTTTTTCTGTTGCAATACCGCCAGCGCGGTCATGATTTCTGCAATACCTGCTTTGTCATCGGCACCTAACAAGGTTTTACCATCGGTGGTAATCAGCGTCTGACCCAGTAGCTGATGCAGCACCGGGAACATAACCGGTGATAAAACTTCATCGCCGATACCCAGCGCAATATCGCCACCGCGATAGTTTTCAACAATTTGCGGATTCACATTTTTGCCGCTGCAATCCGGTGAGGTATCCACATGAGAAATAAAGCCAATCGCCGGGATATCGCCAGGGACGTTAGCCGGTAACGTCGCCATCAAAGTGCCCTTCTCACTTAAGGTCACATTGATAAGCCCCATCTCTTCGAGCTGCTCTTTCAGCAGATGCAATAACTTCCATTGGCCTTCCGTGCTGGGAACCTGTCTCACCCCTGCTTTTGATTGGGTATCCAGAGACACGTAGTTCAAAAATCGCTCAAGTAGTTTATCCATGTAGTCACCCTCACTTTTTGTGACAACATTATTAAGAAGCAAGAAAAGACAAATATTGCGTCAGGTCACTTTTACCCCTGCAAGCGGGAATATTTATCAGCATTACCTTAATGAATATAAAGCTAAGCCAGTAATTCACAACAAAGATTGGCGATTCAAGCGGTTTGCCGTAGAATTACCGCCCTCATTAAGAGTCACCAAGGTGGTTAACCACAAACCCCGCATCGGTAAGCCATCCGTTGCGTTTACATGGGACAGAGTAAAAAATTGAATAAACAACCGAGTTCGCTTTCACCGCTGGTGCAATTGGCGGGAATTCGCAAATGCTTTGATGGTAAAGAGGTCATTCCCCAGCTGGATCTGACTATCAACAATGGCGAGTTCCTCACGCTGCTTGGCCCTTCTGGCTGCGGTAAAACAACCGTTCTTCGCCTGATTGCAGGTCTGGAAACTGTTGATTCCGGACGCATCATGCTGGATAACGAGGACATCACCCACGTTCCGGCGGAAAACCGCTATGTGAACACTGTTTTCCAAAGCTACGCACTTTTCCCCCACATGACCGTGTTCGAAAATGTGGCCTTTGGGTTGCGCATGCAAAAAACCCCCGCTGCTGAAATTACGCCCCGCGTGATGGAAGCCCTGCGGATGGTGCAGTTGGAAACCTTCGCTCAACGCAAACCGCATCAGCTCTCTGGTGGTCAACAGCAACGCGTCGCCATTGCTCGCGCGGTGGTTAACAAGCCTCGTCTGTTGTTGCTGGATGAGTCGCTCTCAGCGCTGGATTACAAACTGCGTAAGCAAATGCAGAACGAGCTGAAAGCGTTACAGCGTAAGCTTGGCATTACATTCGTCTTTGTGACTCACGACCAGGAAGAAGCACTCACCATGTCAGACAGGATTGTGGTGATGCGCGATGGTCGCATTGAGCAAGACGGCACGCCGCGTGAAATCTACGAAGAGCCGAAAAACCTGTTTGTTGCCGGCTTCATTGGCGAAATCAATATGTTTAACGCCACTGTCATCGAACGTCTAGACGAGCAGCGCGTACGCGCCAACGTTGAAGGCCGCGAATGTAATATCTACGTTAACTTCGCCGTTGAACCGGGGCAAAAACTGCATGTTCTGCTGCGCCCGGAAGACTTACGTGTTGAAGAGATTAACGACGACAACCACGCTGAAGGGCTGATTGGTTACGTTCGCGAGCGTAACTACAAAGGCATGACGCTGGAGTCGGTTGTTGAACTGGAAAATGGCAAGATGGTGATGGTCAGCGAATTCTTCAATGAAGACGATCCTGACTTTGACCACTCTCTCGACCAAAAAATGGCCATTAATTGGGTAGAAAGCTGGGAGGTCGTACTGGCTGATGAAGAACACAAGTAAGTTCCAGAATGTAGTGATTGTCACTATTGTCGGTTGGCTTGTGTTGTTTGTCTTTCTGCCCAACCTGATGATCATTGGCACCAGCTTTTTGACCCGCGACGACGCCAGTTTTGTCAAAATGGTCTTTACGCTGGATAACTACACGCGTCTGCTCGATCCGCTCTATTTTGAAGTGCTATTGCACTCGCTGAATATGGCGCTGATCGCCACCCTCGCCTGCCTGGTGCTGGGCTACCCGTTTGCCTGGTTTCTGGCGAAGTTGCCACACAAGGTGCGTCCGCTGCTGCTGTTTCTGCTGATTGTTCCGTTCTGGACCAACTCATTAATTCGTATCTACGGGCTGAAAATTTTCCTCAGCACCAAAGGCTATCTCAACGAGTTTTTGCTCTGGCTGGGCGTTATCGACACACCAATCCGTATCATGTTCACGCCCAGTGCGGTGATTATCGGTCTGGTTTACATTCTGCTGCCGTTTATGGTGATGCCGCTGTACTCCAGTATCGAAAAACTGGATAAGCCGTTGCTTGAGGCGGCGCGCGATCTCGGTGCCAGCAAGTTACAGACTTTTATCCGTATCATTATTCCACTGACGATGCCGGGAATTATTGCCGGATGTCTGCTGGTGATGCTGCCAGCGATGGGCCTGTTCTATGTATCCGACCTGATGGGCGGTGCGAAAAACCTGCTGATCGGTAACGTCATCAAGGTCCAGTTCCTTAATATTCGTGACTGGCCGTTTGGTGCAGCTACCAGCATTACGCTGACTATCGTAATGGGCCTGATGTTGCTGGTTTACTGGCGCGCTTCTCGTTTGCTGAATAAGAAGGTGAGCGAATTAGATGATTAATCCTTTATATTCAATGCATTAAGTTTGTTTTTGAGTGGTTTTGCCGTTTAAGGTAACGGCGTTATAGATCCTATCAAAATCAATCAATTGCATTCTGGTTTTGGAGAAAGATTTTTCGAGAGCTTCGGTCTTTAACTAAAACTGATTGCGTATAATCCCAATAGCCTTCCCCGACTATCTGAATGGTCGGGGAGGCACTTCAAGCACAAAATATCATCCCTGCGCCGTTGATTACTCTGCAGGTGAAGTCGGCCACTCAATATCAGGTGCGGTTGATGTATCAACACGGTTCAGCAACACCCGATACTTCTTCCAGGCTTCCAGCAACGAGTTTTCTTCCTCCGTTGCGATCTCCAGATCTACAGCATCCTGAAGTGGCGCAATATGCTCACTGAATTCCTGGATGTAGAACTGTGTGGTGACGGTCTTCCAGCCATTCGGCTCCTGCTGTATCGAAGCATACCAGGCTATTTCAATATCGCTATGCTGCGGCAGCATTTAACCCCTTGTAATTCATCGCCACAATTGATTTAATTCACAAATAAAACTATAACATGGTGAAATTAATGAAAAAAAACACAGATGATGGGGCTAAAATTTACACACCACTTACCCTAAAGCTTTATGACTGGTGGGTTTTGGGAGTATCAAATCGGCTTGCATGGGGATGTCCTACAAAGGAACACCTTCTTCCACACTTTCTGGAACATTTAGGTAACAACCATCTGGATATTGGTGTTGGAACTGGGTTTTACCTTACTCACGTACCTGAGAGTAGTCTGATATCTTTAATGGATTTGAACGAAGCTAGCCTGAACGCGGCATCGACAAGGGCTGGGGAATCAAAAATTAAACATAAAATTAGCCATGATGTTTTTGAACCTTATCCCGCGGCATTACATGGTCAATTTGATTCCATTTCCATGTTTTACCTTCTTCACTGCCTGCCTGGAAATATATCTACAAAAAGCTGTGTAATACGCAATGCGGCGCAGGCCTTAACTGACGATGGAACTCTATACGGAGCCACAATTCTTGGTGACGGCGTTGTGCACAATAGCTTCGGTCAAAAACTGATGCGCATTTACAATCAAAAAGGCATCTTTTCAAACACAAAAGATTCCGAAGAAGGCTTAACACATATACTCTCAGAGCATTTCGAGAATGTTAAAACCAAGATTAAAGGTACTGTAGTAATGTTTTCCGCTTCAGGGAAAAAATAGCATCCAGCCGCAGCACGTTCTTGCGCACGACGTGCTGCGGCATAATCTCAATGATTACTCCCTGACAGGGTTCGTAGGCCACTCAATATCAGGTGCAGTTGATGTACCAACACGGTTCAGCAACACCCTGCATGCCTTCCATGCCGCCAGCAATGATGTTTCCTCCTTCGTTGCATATACTGCTCACCTTTTTCACCCACGATTAACCAACAGCCAGATTCGCAGGCACGCCCCACCACGGCATATTCATACGCTTGCCATGTCCGAACATTTCAATCCAGCGATATTATGCCTGGGGTGTTCAAGCGCAATGAAGTACGTATTGTATCTTCGCGATTTTTTATAGGCTAATTGACGCGCAATTCTGAGCGGGGAGCGCACAATCAAACAGCACAGAATGGATCGCTGATATTTATCCTTTTGTCGGTTTATCAAACAACAAGAGAGTCAATAGCGGATTGTCCCTACATCCATTTCTGGCGAATCCACTAACCAGAAATTATCTGGCTTTACAGCCAGAATGATCCAGGCAGTGTTTGTTGTTGATGACCAGGAAGGCAGCACATCGTATGCCGGGTCATCGCAAGAATCACGATAACCGTACTCATTAAAAAGTGGAGCCATTGCTGCCACAAGATTCACCGCATTCAGCTCATTACCCAGCTTGCGCTCAAAAAGTGCCACACCTGCCGTTCCTTCCACCCACACGCCACGGCTGTGACCACTATAACCATAATCAGGGTGGTACGGTGTGTAACCCGTGGTTTCCCTCGTACCAAATAAAAAACGCCCCATATATTTTCGGCACTTAGCCGCTTTCTCAGCATCAATATTGGCAACAAACAATCCGCCCCAGGAAGACTGATCCAGCGCCGCTGCGTTGTCATAGTGGGTTGAATGAACCCCCTGTCGAAATCGGCCTTCATCTTCCACCCACAGACCTCTGATGATGCTCTTTGCCAGCCTGTCAGCCCGCTCACTGAAACCGTCAAATCCCAGCCGTCCCATCAGTTCAAACAAAAACCAGATATCAACGTTATGCTCCAGTGCGCACCATTCGGCGACAAAAGTTTCATCAAAATTGCCGTCCACATAACGCCCCTGCCCCCCTTTATACAGGCCTTCACGCAGGTCGCCTGGTGTGCTCACCAGAAAAGTATCCAGCCAGGCAATGCCTGCCAATAGCTTTTCTCTGACCCGCGCAGTCTGAGTACCGTCCGGATACTTCTCCAGATAGAAAGCAAGAGCATAATAAACCCATGCCGCATTGCCCAAGCGGTAATAGGTACGCGGTGACATGGCAGACAGCCTGTTAACAAAAAACTTTACTCCACCGTTTTCATCAACAAGCGCACACAAGCCCGCAACGTATCTTTCTACAGCCTCATGTCGCTGAACCATCAACGCCAGTGCTGCCAGCGCCTGGTCATACGTGTAACACCGATCTTTCATCACCCTGATCACTTCGGGGTCTGCGTCCTCCGGCATCCAGTAGCTACGAATGAGCAGTGGAAACTCCAGCGTTGTGATCCACGCATTATCCTCAATCCGAATAAGACGAAACTGTTTTGCTCCCGTCCAGCAACGTCTGAAATAGAAAGTTCCGTCACTATTCAAATTAGCGTCGCCGTTAAAATACTCTCCGGTTGTATAAGCATACATATCGACTTTATACTTTTCAGGTTCAGCCTGTTGCTCTCATCACTGGTCATGGGAATAAAGTCCGGCTCGAGCGCCTCCAGCCAGAAATGAACACCGGCAGAAGGCGTCAGGCTGTTTATGCGCCCGGAAACCATCTGGGCAAACACCTCACCATCGCGCAGCCAGGTACGCAGCATCAGACGTTCCAGCATCGGACGGGTAAACTGCCCGGTGACCTCCGGACTGACAGACCATTCACTCCATCGGGTGCGTATCTCCGCTGCCAGATCACGGGCAATGGCCCCATTGCGTAATACCGGATGTGGCTCGACAATAATCCCGTTTTTCCCCACCACCCGTTCTTCCAGCTTGTCAAATACACCAATGACCAGATCGTGGTTGTTATCAAGGTAACGGGCCTGCTCACGTAACGACACGGCCCCGTACTGGCTTAACTGATCGGCAGTTCGGTTCTCCCGTCGGGCTTTGTGTGTCCGCGTCGTTTTTACGGCCTCATAAGCCTGGATCACCGCACGGGAACGCAGCCTTGCCGCTTTCCATCCTGGTGAAAAAACGCCAATCACATCATCAAGAATTGCCATCAGAACCTCGCCAGCCGGTACCCGGGATGCCCCCGTCGTCGTGTAATCAGAGCCGCAAGGCGGCGCTCCCACTCCTGCCGCCCCTGCCGGATCTCAGATAAGTTTTCCATGGTCATCTGCTGACCATTAAAAGTGACGGATTTTCCGTCCAGCACCGCCATTTCAGCTTCCGTATAACGCTGAATCATGGCTTCGATATCATTCTGGTTCATAACCATCCTCCAGAAGTCAGCCAGGGGTTAACATCGTCAGTTACTGTTTTCTTCCGTTTTTGTTTTTTAACAGGCGTGGATACCGGTTCCGGTGAGGATGACGGTTCGGTACTGTCCTGGACACACTCCAGCCAGGTTTCCCGGCTCGCCCACTCCGGTGCATCCGGCCAGCGGATCTTTTCGTATCCATGCAGAATGACCAGAGCCTCGGCATACACCATCAGGTCAAAAGCTTCGTTGGCACCGCGACCCGGCTTACTCCATTTCCCGTCACTGCTCCGCTCTTCATACGTCAGTTCGTCGTAAAACCAGCTCCCCAGCCAGTCAGGGAAATGCACATAGCCTGGACCTGGCGAGTCACGCCATAACGCGTTATTCACCCGGTCTTTCAGGGCATCCGTCTGAAGAAGCCAGAGCGGCACATCACCTGCGGCCTGCGCCCGGCGGCCCGTTCGTCCGGTGTTATCAGGGAATGTACGGCTGATCAGTTTTGCGCGCCGGATGCTGTCCCCCTTAAACAGGTAAATACGTTTACCAAGGCCATCACGACGGCAACGACGCCAGAATTTATAGGCATTATCAGTGACCCCGTCTTCACCGCCGGAGTCCACCGCCATTGCCATCAGTCGCATTTGTTGAGAAGGATCGGAGGCCAGCGGCCAGCTTTTATGAAAAACATCCGTCAGCAGGACATCCCAGTCTTCCGGATAGCTGGCCGGATCAATTCGCTGGCTCTCCCCGTCGCTGTCACCGCGCAATGACTGCGTGATGTTGTAACGATCAATAATCCAGCGTTCGCCACGGCTGCCATAGCCCGTTACCTGAACCACAAAACGGCGATGACGTCCCGCCTGCACATCCACTGTCGCCACAAGGAAATTAACGCCATCCGGCACACTGCGGGAAGGAACTGGCTCTGCCCGCTGCTCAAGCAGTTCACTTTTTCGTTGCTCCATGCTGGCGCGGGGAAGATAAGGTAATCCCCAGTCGGTATTGATAACCGTCTTGAGTGTTTCTTCACTTCCGGTTGTCTCGTATTCCTGTTCTGCAGTAAGCAGTTTGTAAACGAGTTGCGAGAGTGTCTGGTAAGCAGCTGCCGGACCCTCCATCCAGAATGACGCAATACGTGAGCGTCGGGGATCACCATAACGACTGCCATCCGCATTGATGGATTCACCATCCCGCAACCAGACCCCACGTCCGTTCAGCTCACGTTTTTGTTCAGGCATAATCCGTCCTGAACAGGAAGGACACTGAATATAAGCCGCCTCACTTGCCAGCACGGGATCGGCAATATCACGGAAACCAGCAACCACATCGCCGCAGGGCTGAAAATACTCACCACAGTGTGGACAAGGCCAGTACCAGCGACGGCGATCGCCACGGTTATAGAGCGACAGTATCCCCGTGGTTGGTGGAGCCTCATGCGGTGAAGTCCGTCGCCATTTCACATCCTTCACATCCCTGCCGGGGGAACTCTCCACAAGCGTCATACCACTGGACATAAATGTTGTGGTACGTTTTGAGGCAAGAGAGAAAGCATCCCCCTCGCCATCAATATCTTCCGGAAAACGGTCATAATCCGTCAGCGCGACGCATTTATAATCTGATGAGGACATGATATTGACTGACGGCCAGCCGATTTTCAGGTAGTTACCAGCAAGGAATGTTCTGTCATAAACGTTGTTGTCATTTTTGTTCGGACTCAGGCGACTGACCACTTCCGGGCTGACGCGAAACGTTCTGGCGAGTCGTTTTTTGGAGTGTTCGCGGGCTTTTTCCTCCGTCATCTGTATGATCAGCATATCAGCAGGATCGCAAATCACGTTGTAAATCACCCAGCCGTCAATCAGGCCGATAGTCTTACCAGTTCGTGCCGGGCCAACAAATATCACTGCGTCGTATTCACGCGAGGCCAGGCAGTTCATCGGCTCAATAACATACGGTGCCACCAGCGGATCCCACGGGACTGAATTCCCGGCCCCCATGGGCACCCGCATATACTGAGCAACGGCATCAGCAACCCGCATTCGTCTCGGTGCGCGAAGGATATAACCTGAATCGGTTCGTGCTGCCTTTGCGGTTTCCTGATTCAGCATTACTCCTCCCGCTGTAATTCCTCCTCATCATCCGCACCTGCTTCGGTCACCCGCAGGGCTATCTGATCGCGCAGATCATCAATAATGGACTGAACACGGCTCACAGCGGCAGGCTGCAGACCGCAGTCACGTTCAAGAATATCCGGTAATGTCTCCAGCCCTGCACGACCGCTTTTGCCCAGATGGCAAACTCTCGTCTGACATCACTGGCCGGAATGAGTTGTGCCGTTTCCTGTTCGAACTTAAGACGCTCACGTTCAGACTGATACCAGGCTTTGCGCTCATGCGCGTCCATTTCGCCTTCTGCAACCGGCGGTGGTAATGCCAGAAATGCCGACACAATATCAACCACCCGATAAAGCTTGAGGTTGCTTTCATGCCCCCCTGCAACGGGTAGATTTTGCAGCCTTGCCGCAGCAGTCTGGCGATGTACACCTGACAGTGCCGCCAGTTGACTGATATTCAGCGTCAGATTTTTTAACTCTCGATCCATACCCGCTCCAGAATGTTTTAAACATGCATCTTGCGAACAACTTTAGGCAAACGGTGTTAGTGATGAACAAAAAACAATCAAAATCGACACCGCAAAAATAAAATCACTGTAATATCAATACATTACAGTAGTGGTGATGACGAATGAAATTTCAAAAACTAGCCTTTTTCCGCGACGCTCCCGCCCCGTGGCAGGCCACCCCACCGGAAGGACCCGCCAAAATGAGAGTGATTATCACCATTGCTGATGAATAAATTGATGAAAATCATTGAAACGCCTTTCAGCAAGATAACGGCGACGGTCGTTGTTGAACTCCGTAACTCTGCTACTAAGGTTAAAAGCATGGCCATCTTTTGCCACCGGCAAATCTTCAATGGATTTCCCCTGCCGGTTTTTTATTCCTCACATTATCGCAGCCCCTCAGTGAAGGGCTGCTGTAATGCCTGCTGTTACTCAGTAACGACCGCGCCTTCCGGTAATTTCATACCGGCAAATACCGGCAGCCCGGGGATCGTTATCTGCAGCTGGTTAGCCAGGGAGTTAATCTCAGCGACCAACACTGGCTTCGTATAGCGCCATGCCGCCAGCCCTTGTCCACAGAAGCTCGCCATATCTTTTTTCTGATCAAACTCATGACACTTCATATTGAGCTGCGCACTTAAGCTGTTGCGATGCTGAAGTTCTCCGGTGAAGTAGTCATCCAGGACTTTATAGGCTGCATATTTAAATCCGGGGTTTAGCCATGCTGCATAATCATAAGCAACAAACTTCCCGCCATATGTTCCACCGTGTACACCGCGCTCAGTAAAAACCACAGATTCGTGTTTTTTCTCCAGCTACTTAATGCGCTGGGTGCGGATATATTCCTGCGCCCCTTCCAGTTGCTTCTGCATCGTCATCAACCGTTCTCTGAGGGTGAAATAATCCCGTTCAGCGGTGTCTGCCAGTCGGGGGCTGGTTGCATTATCCATGCTGGTGGGTCCGGTGGCTTCACGCACGGCTGCGGAGCAACTGGCATTGACCCGCAGGCGCTTACGACCAGCGGCAACATCAGCGCGCAGAGTTTCATTTTCAGTTTTCGCATCGGCTAACTCCTTCGTGTATTTTGCATCGATCGCAGCAACATCACGCTGACGCTGCTGCATGTCAGCGATGGTGGCGGTCGCCTGCTTCAGCTCACTGACTTTTTTATCACGCTGTTCTTTGTAGGCGATGGCGTTATCACGGTAATGATTCAGCCCCAGACTAAGCACAACACAGGCCACCAGCAGCATAGCAATCACTACATACAGAACACGGTTCATATCACCACCAACGGATTGCCCAGACCAGAACAGCGACCGCCACAAGGCGAATTGCAAAGGCCGTTGCCCGAATAAAATCAGCACTCATCTGTTTAAATAAATTGTTGTGTATGCAACCAGTGCAGTACAAATAATCCATGCAACTGGCGTCAGTATATGTCTGATGCCCCGGCATACCGCGATGATTTTTGCGGCATCGTCAGCACCCTGCGAAGTTGTTTCTGCTTTTATCATCAGTTGCCATGTCCCTCATGACACCCATCACCACTCACGATTTCAGAGCAACAATCAATTTTGCCAGCCCATACAGCATCGGAGACACGGCGATGCCAACCGCCACCCACTTAATGGCAAAAGCCACCGCCCGGATAAGGCAGAGATTCGCCGTATTTTCTGTCTTATCTACAAACATATGCTATCGCTGCAACCGCAAAACCAATTGCCCCGATCATTGCCGATAATGCAAGAATAATTCCGGCAATATTTGCTGCTTTAGGTGTCATACTGCACCCTATACTCAGAAAGGTTTTATTGTTATCCTTTACCTGCATGAATTATATCCATGTCTGATTTGTCAAAATGCAACCCCGGACTGTTCCCCCAGCCGGGGTTTTACTTTTATTCACTTACCTTTTGCCAGTTTGCAGGATTTCGTGTTATCCGCTCGCGGGAGCACACGCCATTTTTCAGCAAAATATTCTGCTAGCTGTCGATACCCCAGCACACCAGTGCCGCTTCCTGGTCACGGCGAATAACCTGTCCATAGCAGTTATTTGAACGTATGCGGCAATCGCGTCCACCATCTTTTATCCACCAGCGAATCGCCTCGCATGCACCCTTACGATCACCGGCATTCAGCCGCTTATAAAACGTCGACGGGAAACACTTACCGGGGCCAATGTTATAGGGACAAAATGACGCTATACCCGCTTTCTGGGGTTCGCTCAATGGCACTTTGATGTTTTTCTCCACCCATGCCAGCGCCTTATCACGCTCAATGGCGTTAACCTGGTCGCATTCTTCCTTCGACAGCTTCATTCCCGGTATGACGGGCTTACCATCCACCATTGTGGCACCACGACAGATGGTCCATATACCGGAACCATCGCGGTATGCCGTAGTGTGGTTACCCTCTTTTTCATCCAGAAACTGGTCAAGTATTTGAGGAGCAGACGCGCCTGCAGCAATCAGCGCCAGAACAGCAGCTGACAGGCCGTATTTGATTTTTGCGCTCATGGATATTTATCAGGATGCTACCAATGAAAGATACTGGAAAGCCAACTGCAAAAAGCTAACAACCCGTAATCGAGTTATCAGAACTGTTAATTTTTATGGTATACCGCGCCTCTGAACAGGGGCGCGTTTCTGGCAACAGCTCGTCCCCTTCACATAACCCGGCAGCAACATCCAGGAAGACCTGTCTGATGCTCCTTCTGGCTGCTGCCTCATAAAACTCCAGCGCTGCACCTTCAACACGGTCCAGCGAGATGTCCAGGTCAAAAATTTCACCGTCAAAGCGTTTTTTGTCCCGTAACGCTAAAGTTACCGTAACTTTATTCTCAAAATTGCGGATCCCTTTCACAATCAGTTCATAGTTTTGAGTCATTGAATTACTCTCCCCGTGCAGCCTTACGCTTGTCTTCTCTGATTTTGAAGTACAGATTTGTCAGATAAGTCAGGAAGCCCAGAACCAGACTCCCCAGTACACCAATCGCAGCCCACTGTGACGGACTGACCTGATCAAGCCACTGTAAAAACCAGTAGCCAGCACTGCCTGCGGAGGTGCCATAGGCAATGCCCGTTGAAATTTTGTCCATGGATTTCATAGCCTCACCTCCGCAAATAACGGATGGCGTAGTTTTACACTGAGAAATGAAAGGGATTTGAAAAGAAAAGCCCGCAAAAGCGGGCGAAACAATATATACAGTAAGGAAAGCACTCTATCCAACAAACCACCCACAGTTAATCGGAATAAAAGCAGAGTGCTTATGAATGATCGCCTGCCCGAAGGTTAGTATTTCTGCACAGCAATTTTGCAAAAAAAGGCGATCATTCATAACTTAAACGTCCTTCAGTCACTCCGGGATTTCCCATCATCGCAGACTGAAAGACTCTGACTGGAGCGGGCAGCGGGAATCGAACCCGCATCATCAGCTTGGAAGGCTGAGGTAATAGCCATTATGCGATGCCCGCATATGGTGCCGACTACCGGAATCGAACTGGTGACCTACTGATTACAAGTCAGTTGCTCTACCTACTGAGCTAAGTCGGCACTGGACCGCCACCGGGGACTCGAACCTCGCACACTCAACTTAAAGAGTTGACGCTCTTTCCTGATGAGCTAGTGGCGGTTGGTGGCCCTTGCTGGATTTGAACCAGCGACCTGGCGATTATGAGTCGCTCGCTCTCACCACTGAGCTAAAGGGCCGGGCGCAGGATAATAACGTTACGAAATCAATGTTGCAAGCATTCAAAAATCACCTGGTTAAAAATCACCCTTATCTCCTCCACCAGCGCATTCACCATGTCTATCCGAGATAAGTGACACAAAAAAACCCGCTTGATGCGGGTTTAAGTTGTGTGGCGAAGCGACCACTCTTAACAGATTAAGATAGTTTTTGCGTACGCGTTAGTGATTTTTTCATAATTATCTGTATCCTGTGGCTATTTCTCTTGCGCAAAGGATGCTTTTGATGACGCAGCAACTCGAAAACATGCCAATAACAGAAATCGAAATTGCCTACGGTGGAGAGGCATACGCAGATAATCAGATCGACGCGAAAACATTAGGCGAAGCCTTAACCTCTCTTAGTGCCCTGATTGAACACGCCGAAAAAATAATTAATGGCGAAACAGCAGAGCCGAAAGTCAACATCAAGGCAACAAAAGAAGGTTCATTTACTTTGCTTGTTGCTGTGATGGGGAGCATAAAAACTATTAACGCCCTTGGCCTCGTTGCAGGTGGTGGAGTTGCCGCAGGTGGCGTACTCGGGATAATCGAATGGCTCAAAGGGCGTAAAATCAGCTCCATTGTCGTCGATGAACAAAAAGATACAGCAGAAATCGAAGTGGATGGTGAGAAGGTTAAATGCAGTAACGACATTCAAAAATTAATAACCAGTCCAATCATCCGAAAAGAACTGGATAAATTAATCTATAAACCCCTGCAGACTGAAAAACCATCCACGTTCTCAGTTTCACAGCAGAAGCATAAGGTAGTCAGGGTGACGCAAGCTGAAGCAGTAAGTTTTAAAACTGCAAAATCCACCTTTGTCGAGAAAACGCACGTAACGACACGCCAAGCTAATGTACATTTTGCTAATGTTCGATTCAAGCAAGGCAAAAGCTGGGATATCATCCTGCCAAATGGCGAAGAAGTTAGCGCATCTATGAAAGATGAGGCTTTTCTTGAACGGGTTGAACACAACCAAGCAGCATTCTGTAAGGGTGATCTTTTTGTTGTAGAACTGACAGAAACAACAAAAGAAACAAATGGCGCGCTGTCTAAACCACGCTATAGTATTACTAAGGTTATACGCCACAGAGCGGCGGCAGATAGGAAACTACTTTAAATCATGTCAATCCTAAGCATTATGCTTTACATCACTGTATTCATGGCTGTCGCAGCGACGGTCAGATATGCTGTGCTTAGGTTCTTGGTTTGGGTAAAGCCGAATGCGTATATTGAACTAACCTACACCGATCCTGAAGGCAGAACCGCTAAAAGGAAAGTCAGCGTTAGAAACGAAAATGACGCAGAAGAGTTGGCGCTACTGCTACGCGAACTCAAAACTCGCAACGAAGCAAGTGCAGGAAGGTGAATGGCGAACACTAAATCCTACCTGGCAATGCAGGCATGGTTTACCACCCTTATCACTGCGGGATTGAATTTCCTTTTTGACTGGCTTCCTCAATTAGCCTTCTTCAAATCATTGGCGCCTGGAGCTGCTGTCGGCTTATCTCATGTGGTAATTCTTCTTATCGCTTACATAGGTTTGCCTACGCTTAATGATGTAAGAATGAAAAGGGAAATAAAAACGGCCAGAAAATTCATCACGAACTGCCTGGCCAACCCTAACCTAACACCAGACCAAATTGCGCACTACAACCAATGTCTTATCGATCTAGACAATAAGCTATTAAAAAACATAAATATTCGTATTGATGCTTTATCTGACGCCGAATCGAAAGCTCAAGCAAACGAGTAGTAACAGTCATAACTTATGATAGAATCAAGCATATACATCCATCAATAAAGCCTAATGCAGTTTGCAGCTCCTTTCTTATAGTTCCATCTGAGCACCTGCGTTTCTTCGCGATTGAGCGTAGAGAAACACCAATAACAAAGTGAGCTATGAGCAGCTCATATTCCTCTGGTTTATACTTTCGCAACCGAGCCACACAACCGTCTATCATGATGCCTTCATCATCATCACACTGGAGACGTGACTTTTTGCCATGTGGCAAAAGCCTCTTGAAGCCCGCTGCTATCGGTTGCCAATCGACACCGCTATTTTCTGCTGCAGCCCATGCCCCCCAGCGATCTAAAACCTCATACATATCACGCCCCATTACCATCGCCTCTGATTTCGCAAATCTTCACGCCCAGCCGCCCACCAGGAACGAGCTGACCGCGCACAATATTGATTTCATCAAACTGCTCGTCGTCTATAAGTAGTCCGGCATGCGTCAGCGCATCCAGTGGTGCCTTCAGGATATTGTCCAGGTCGCGGCGGCGCTTATCCGGTGGCTCTGCAATCACCTTTATCGCCAGCCTTCCGGACAGGCTTAATTTCAGCCGCTGCTGGCGAACAATAAGCGCCACAGCCCGGCGATAACGCTTTCCCTCCTCCGAGATAAAATATGTGCTGCCACGGCGTCGCCAGTAAGTGTTCACCGTCGGCGGGTAAGGTAAAACCAAATCTATGAGCATCAGTCACCTCTTTTACCCAAGCACGCCAGTTGCAAAGGCGTGATCAAGAAAACGAAAAATTAAATCAACCTGAGAACCATGCTTTTCTTCGAACGCCAGCGGATCCGCATGAAGCTCGTTGTGATGCTCCCGACACAGCGGTAGCGTGAAAATATCGTGAGATTTTGTCCCCATTCCGCCCTGACCATGACCAATCAGGTGATGGGGATCGTCGGCTGGCTTACCACAACACGCACACGGCTGTGTCTTCACCCAGCGAGTGTATTTCTCGTTAACCCAGCGGCGACGTTTAGGTCGTTTCATGAAAGATTCCGGAGACTCAGGATCAACGGCAATGCTGACCACCGTCTTTTCCTGTGGTGGGTTCTGTTGCTGGTGGGCGTGAGGCAGCGGCGCAAGATTTTTTGTGCGCTGTTTCAGTATGCTGGTGGCGGTCTGCTCTCCCGGTACGATGTCGCTTTCACGGTACATGGAGCGGATTTTTTCCACACGCAACCCCAGCGAACGACGTAATACCGCTTCCGGTAGCGCGTCCGCCACCTGATTGCGGACCGCCCACCAGGATAATTCAGCCAGAGATAATTCACGCTCCTGCGTACCGCTTATTGCGTGACCGATGACGTCAATCATCCATGCTGACAGGTTTTGATGAGCAAGTTGCTCGAGTGATTCGGATGTCTGGTCACGCAGCTGGTTGTCGCAGTGCCAGCACAACACCATTGCGCCGGTACCATAACGGTGAATAACGGTTTCGCTGTGATGATAATCGCCGTGTGGCCACTGGCAGGATTTAATATGGCGCAACAGCCAGTCAGACAATGCACCAGCACCACCAGCAGCACGAATCACCCGCTCATCGCTGAAAAATGGCAGTAATGATTTATCCTCCGCCAGCGGCTGGCGAACGGCAGGAACGACCCCGGACGGCAGACCGCGCATGCTTTTTGGCTCCGGTTCAACCAGCACTCTGCCGTTATGGAATACCTGCATGGATTCACGACCTGGCTTAACGATAACCACCCCAAGTTCCGGCACCAGAACAGGTCGAAGTAATACCCGCACGTTACCTCCAGATGCGTTGCTGGAATGTGCGGGACGGACGCGGTGGGCGTTCGGAATAAGGGAGCCTGACAGAAATTATCCAGTGTCGGAAGTCAGGGCCGAGGTCTTTCTGAAAGTCGTACCCACGCCTGCGGTAGTTCTGAATCAGCCATTCGGCCTGTTCTTCAGTGCATGGGGCATGCTGGTACCAGTCATATTTGAATGTATGAGAACGCCGCCCGTGCCAGCTGGCAAGGTCGGTATCAGAATTGTGATGTTTGGTATTGTGCGCCATCGGTTTTCTCTGCTGGCGCAGCAGGTGCCAGTTGTTCAGGCTGGCCTGTAGATTGTAAACCAGAATACGTAAAACAAAAAACCCGCCGAAGCGGGTTATGCCTAGTGAATTTTGCCTCTAAGAGTTCGGTAAGATTGTAGTGAAACAACATCACCACTTCCTGGCAGTTCATGAACCGCAGGAAGATCATCTCCTACTAACTCATAAAAAATGTCCACTTCTATATCCATTTCATCAGCTATACGCTGTGGGTCGTATCCTAACTCTTCAAATAAAAACGATAAAGCCCGACGGAATAACTCAGGACGCTCATGAGGGATTAGATAATCTTCTTTTTCATCAATAGCTTCCCCTTTCCGTTTCAACCCCATAAATGCAGTTCTGTACTGCTCATCAGTCAAAAGTCCTAATTGATGAGCCCTGTAAACAATGGCAGCCTTACTTACTTTCCATGTCAACTTAAATTGGCTTAGTCCCTGCCAATTTATCCTCCCCCCCACAGGTCTTGGAAAATATTTCGCCATCGACGTTCTGGGAAGCAACAGAGCAGAGGCAAAACGGTTTGCCTGGGATTCAGTTAATCTATCCCCAGTAGAAATTCCTTCATGAAGAATCAAATGGGCAACCTCATGAGCAATATCAAAGCGTTGCCTACAAGGTGAATTTTTAGCTGTATTTCGAACAATAAAAGGCCTTCGTAGAGGAACAGACAGTGCATCTACTTCATCCGAAACGGAGTCAAATGAAGTAACAAACGCCCCAAGTTTCTCGGCAAGGCGAGTCATATTTTCAATTGGGCCAAAGCCTAAGCCCCACTCAATACGACATTTTTCTGCCGCTCGCTCGATATCTTCTTGTGTATGGACACGAAATTCAGGAAATCGAACAGGTGACAAATTAAGGTTATCTTCAAATACATCAATAAAACGACGATAAAACTCAGCCTTAGCGAGTGTTGATAGCTTCGTTGACATCCTTGTCGAGGCGCGTTTACGAAAATGTACAATCTCTTCATTAACAGGAGAATGTTCCTGCCCTTCGAAAAAGGCGGGCTTCACGCGCAAAACCTCGGCTAATTTATTTATAAGCTCTGGGGATGGAGTAGCTGAACCAGACTCCAGTCGCTGTACATACTGGCGTGTTTTTTCAACCTTCTCAGCAACCTGCTCCAGAGATAGCTCGTGATACAGACGAGCAAGTCTTAAATTAGTACCGTTAAACACATTTCACCCACTATTTGCTATTTTGTTTCTTTTCCTTCTCAGTCTTAGACGCACTGATAGGTTCTAGTTCGATAGGTACCGGTGCTGGAGGTACATCATCGACAGAGTTCAGCATAACAACACGGTCCGCACCATATGTCCAAGTTGACACGATCTCACCAAACACGTTATAGCCATTAAAAATGACTCTACCACCCTCGCCTTCAAATTCAGGCTTTTCAACCACAAAGCGATGCATAGTTGGAGTAGTCTCCTCTGACTCAAAGAGTCGATCAGCATCATTTCTTTTGAAAAAACCGCGTTTCTTGGGGTTATCTGCGTCATCAGTAAAGAAACGAATAGGGACATTCCCAATTGAAAACGTAAGATCCATGCCAGGATTAAGTAGTCTTAACCAGTCATATGTCTTTCGTACGCACATTTGTAGCAACGCCTGCCGCTGACGCCCAAATGTACAACCACCACGAGTGTAATTATCATCATAGGGCGATGACAATAACTCATGAGTAATATCCTGTATCCTGAGCAACTCCTCAGCTATAATGGTTAAACGCACCTCTGTTAACTCAGGAAAGAACTCCCAAGGGAATGGATGGTTCTGCATAGACACTTCTCCGCCTAATCCGTGCAAAAAACGACTTTTGTCAACCAAGATATTGGTGCATATTCATAATTTTGTCAACCAATAAAAAACCCGCCGAAGCGGGTTAAGTGCGGGTGCGTTGAGGATGCCTGACACATCAGAGGTGGCGAGGGATTTCTCCCTCGCCTGGTCTCTTACTCCTCAGGTTCGTAAGCTGTGAAGACAGCGACCTCCGTCTGGCCGGTTCGGATTCGTACCTCGCAGAGGTCTTTCCTCGTTATCAGTACCGCAACAATTTCGTATTCATGATTCATTTCATCTAAAACAGTTCATAAACCTAAATAAATTCAAAAAATCACAACACAAATAAATATAAATTATCTCATCCTGAAGAACGATAGGATTATTTAGAATTAATAACAATTAATGTAACAATAATTATCAATCCAGATTATTCAAATAAAATGTCATTTACCATATGGAGTTGTGAATGAACTTTAATTCATTTTTTATTTTGTTAACAGATAAATTCACGGATGTCCTAACTCTATTCACAGTCATTGCATCTCCTGGATTTAACAACTCTAATGGTTTAGACTTAGCACTTGACATTCTGCCACTACCCAGAAAATCATCAAGAATCACAATGTGATTATTAGGATCATCTGTTGTAAAATTACTAATATTTTGTCGAATTACCTCTCTTACAGCTTCGATGTACATTTTTGTCTGTTGATTTGGTTTATTCCTTGCTCCTGCCACTGTTGACCATCCGCAATGGGTAATAACCACCATCTGAATTTTTGGTGTATGGCCATCAGACGGCATTATCTTTCTAAATTCTGATGTTGGTTTAGTCAGAGTATCAATAAGTAATCTTAATGAATTAATCGATTGCTGATCTGTCCTCACTGGAACTATTAAAGCATCTGTTGCATGCCAAGATAAATGCGTCGCTCCAGAGAAAAAAGGTGATGTATCAATTAACGCTTTTGTAGTACCAGTTTCAACCATTTCTCTGGCTATTTCTTTCTTCAGAGAAAAAAGAATTGTATCAATAACAACCTGCTGAGTAGCCCCAGAAATTGTTCTGGCTTGAGCCAGAGCATTCGCCATTTGCGTAGGTAGAAGATAAAGTTGACTATCAGATTGAATAAAATAGTTATTCTTGCCCGCAAACCAAGCATTAGTTGATGATACTAGCTTTGCAGCACGCGTTGCAAATCCAAGCCCTGGAACAAAATAAGGCATTAAGAGGTCATTTGCAGTTGTGCTAGACGAAGATGCATAATTATTGTCAAAAAAATATGATAAATTTCCTTGCGGGCACGTATCCACGATTAATGCGTTATCCGCCAAATATGACAGATTAAAAGTTAAAGATGTCTTACCAATGCCTCCCCGTAAATTACATACTGTATATTTATCATATTTCGGCAAATTAAGACTTCTTACATTACCGTCAGCAACTTCGAATTGACGCTCTATCAGAGCATTAACATTTGATTCACTAGTCATATCGCCACCATTAGTTTTACACTTTTATTGATGATATGGAAAACTAACCTAGTTGTCAACAATGGATTAAAAAACAAACACACAAGCGTTTATCAAAAGCACCTTGATTGGTGATACTACCGTGTCTTTCAGCCAAACAGTTCAGTATGTAAAGCGAATCCAACATCAATTAAGAACGTTTTCAGCGCTCCCCCAGTTGTCTAGATGTCAAACTTCATGCGCTCTCCTGTCGAAATAAACGTACTGATTAATCATGCCCAAGGACATTTCGCGTTTTACAGCGATATCACGGCGGGGAACTCCACACTGATGAAGCTTCCGCACTAGCTCAATATCGCTTTGCGGATGTTTTTTTGATTGGTTATAACCCCCCCTCTTAACATCCTATTGATACCCAGTTCCTGCGCTTTCGCTCTGACAGCATAACTAGAACGATCAATCAACCCTCCTATGCTTTCGGCCGTCAACGCGTCTACACAATTGCCTAAGCGCCATGATTTCCCTCATGCACAACCTGTTCACCGAATGTCTCTCGAAAACCATTCTGGTAAAATGCCAGTACACGCTGCATAGCTTCGCTCTTCCGGCACTCGCGACAGATTATGTTCTGACGCCTGTCGTAGCGACGTATTTCTCCGTCAGGTAATGACCAGATAAGGTCCGGATCAACCGCAGATGGTTTCTTCAGCTTTGCCCTTGAGAGCTTTTTACGGGCATTTTGCCAGTCCTTACGCGCCTGTTCAGACGGGAATAACCCGTAACCAGAGTTGTATACATCGCCACTGGCAACCAGCTCTCTGGCCAGAACGCTCATCAGATATCTTGTTGCCCCAGTTTTAGTTTCCAGTTGTCGTAACGTCTCGCGCCCACTCTGGCGTACGAGTTCAACAACCTGCCCTTTAATTTTTTCCCGCTCTTCTTGTGTAAAAACTTTTGCCACAAGCCCTCCTGAAAATTACCTCATGACCAGAAATTAACACTTACCCCCTGAAGCCCGGCGGAATTTCGTTATCCGGTTCAGAAATATGATTCACACAACGCTGGTTGTTCGTGCCGCTTACCGGGAGCAACCAGGGGTTCTCAAAATTCCGGTCCGGTCCAAAAAACGTCGTCGCTCGCTGAACAAATTCCGTTCCCGTTTTCCCGGTAGCCGCCAAGTATCTTGCGTAACGCCTCACGCCATCCAGCATGGCCTCTGGTGGCACCCCCTCGCGTAATCTGGCCTTCCAGGCACTGAAAGCGGATTTCTTCGGGTTTGCCCCGGCACGCAACGGGTATTCCCGCCAGACCTGTTCGAACACATCAGGATAATCCACTCGTCCCACAGGCTGCCCGGTGTTTTCCGGGACTACCCGATCGGCTTCCCGCTGAATGGCGGAATCGGCTTCAGGCTGCTGAAGTTGGTGTGATTGCTCCTGCCTTGCGGTCATCACCTGCTGCACAGCGCCCGAATCGGCTTTCAGCGCATACGCTGAATCGGCTTCCGGTGTCGTGCCTGCGGGCTGGCCAGGAGTGACGGTCTGAACATCCCCTGCCTGGTTCGTGGCGTTTTTTACGCCATGGACCATAGTGTTTTGATCTTCTTGATCTGTATCTTTATCTGTATCTTTATCTGTCGTGACTCGTCGTGACATGTGCGTGACATTTCGTGACTCGCCGTGACAATCGCCATTTTGTTCCCGCTTTCTTTCCCTCTCTCGCTGCGCCCTCTTGCGCTCTGCCGGAGATTTTGCGGTTTGCGAAATATTGCCGTTGTCCTCTTTCAGCACCTGGCGTTTTTCCCATCCAGTGATTAAATCACCATCAAGTACCCGCCCCTGCATCGTCTGCAAAATTGAATCAATTACCTCTTCTGTCACGTCGAGCGCACTTGCCAAATCTTCTGTCGTGACATCAATGTGACCTCGCGTGACATTTCGTGACGCGCTCACCAGGAGGTGGATATACACTGCCATCACTGTTGCAATTGGCTGCCCTGACACCCTGGCAATTGTTCGCCACTTAGGGTCATTTGGCATGTCATGCCATAATCTGAGCCAGGCGTTAGCCATACTCACCTCTTTTGATACCGAATCTTTTTACTCACAAATTGCCGGAAGTGATCCGGTATGAATATTGCGAGTCAATGCACAGCCACAATATTTCCTGCAGGGCCACCACGATTCATCTGGTTGAAACCAGCGATCGCCACTGCGACAAAATCATCAGCGTCTCTCACCAGTCGTTCCCGCGTCTCCACTAGTTCCCGAAAATACGCTGAGCTATGACTGCGCATTCGGGCCACCAGCAGAGGTGGCATTGCTTTTTCGATAGCTGGTAACAACGCCTGAATTTTTTTAACCGCATCAGGGGTGTCTTTCTCCACCCAGCGGAAAATTTTCTGAGTATTGCGAGCCAGGGCTTCCGGATGGCTGTCGTCATACAGTTCCGGGAACGTCATTCCCAGCTCGAAATACGCTTTGGTAATTTTCGCAGCCGGTACTTTTTCGCCGTCCGGATGCGCCCAGGCATTCATCGCCATGCGGATGTGTTCATGCTTGATTTTCATGAATCAACTCCCATCAGCTTTTTCGTAGTAGTTTTATTCCTGCCAATAGTTAAAATTGCATCGGCAGAAAATAATCCGTTTGATGCAAGAGCGATTTTTTCAGCGTAATTTGTTTCGCCGGTATATTCTGTGCGAGGCAATTTTCCGTTATCCATCCATTTATAGATTGCTCTTTGGCTGACACCACAAACGTCGGCCACAACAGCAACGCGAACAGTTTTGATTACATCTTCAAGTGTTTTCTGGTTCATATCACCCTCACAATGTGAACTTTGAGTACATGCCATAACAGAACTGACAGTACATTCAAGAGCGAATATCATTGAACTTATGGTTCATGAAGATAAAGCGCGTAAAGAGTTCGCCAGTAGGCTTGCGCTAGCCTGTGAAAACGCTGGTTATGAACAACATGGAAGGCAGGCAGAAATTGCCCGTCGAATGAAATTAACACCAAAAGCGGTTAGCAAATGGTTTAATGGCGAAACAATTCCTCGCCGGGAGAAATTAAGGGAATTAGCAACACTAATAGGAACAACACCAACCTATCTTTTGGGAGAGGATACAGAAGAAAGTGGACAGGTACGTTTCTATCAGGAGTTAAATCCAAGACAAAAAATCATCATTGACCTTCTGGACGAGCTCCCTGACAGTGAGACAGATGAACTTTTAAAAACTCTTGAAGAGAAAAAACAGAAGTACAATGCAATTTACGAAGAGTTAGCACGAAAGAAAAAACAAAAAGCCTCTTAAACCAGCATAAATCCGGTAGCGCCTTCCTCCGGGTTTGTGCTTCACTTTATCCCATCTCATTTTTTTACACACAAAATGTACTAAAAGTACTTTACAACAATGAACGCAAAGTACATTATATGCCTACCACCCACCCCGCCCCACAGAATGCAGGGCAATACTTCGAGTTACCAAGCAGTGGTCAGGGGTTAAGTAGCCAGCCCGAGGCGTAAGAACATGACGGCAGGGTTCAACTTTAATAACTATGCAGCAGGTTTTTGTTCCGCTACCCCGGCGTTAAGGGGAAATGAGGTCAGCATGGATACTATCGATCTTGGCAACAGCGAATCTCTGGTATGTGGCGTGTTCCCCAACCAGGACGGTACGTTCACCGCGATGACGTATACCAAAAGCAAAACGTTTAAAACCGAAAATGGTGCCCGTCGCTGGCTGGAAAGAAACTCAGGTGAGTGATATGGATTTCGACACAATCATGGAAAAGGCTTACGAAGAATACTTCGAAGGCCTTGCCGAAGGCGAAGAAGCTCTCAGCTTCAGCGAATTTAAACGGGCGCTTTCCAGCTCGGCAAAATCTAACGGCTGATAAGCGAAACAGCACCGCGAGGAATCAGTATGCAGAAACGAGAACCCGTCATCATCGCGCCAGACTATACCGATGATGAGCTTTATGAGTGGATGCGCCAGAAAATTAAGGCCGCGCAGGACCTGAAATGGGCCAATGAAGCCAAGGCTAAGCAGGCTGAAAATCTGTCCGCTCTGGAGCAGGATATCACCAATTTGGAAAAAGCAGCGGCATTAAGCATTGCCAGAATGATTACATACCCACGTTAATAGCTAACCAACGAGGCTAATAATGGAATTTAAAGATTTACCAATGCAATTCCAGGAAATGGCAGCGAATATAGTTCGTTCCCAACTGGCGACTCTTGACCTGAGTACCGTAGAAAAAGAAACCATCGATACTATATCCGGTAACGTGCGTCGTGCCTTTATCGGTCTGTACGAAGAGAAGCAGCTCTCTGATAACCAGGATTTACATGAAAAATACCTCCTGGAATTAATGGATATCATTGATAAGGGGTTTGGCTTGTTAATGAAAAAGAAAGGGATTCGGATAGAACCCCTTAAGAACCATTTTACTGAGTGCGGCATTAATCCCAGCGATTTAAACCATCCCGCCACAGATGGGAGTGTTACAGTTAGCCATGAAATTTCGATTAATCATTAAAATCAATTGCACTTTCAATAAGTGATGCCATCTCATTGCATTTTGTTGAATTCATCTTACGCAATGAGTCACAAATTTCCGCTGGCTTTGATGACGCAGGCAACTTAGCAGCAAGTAGCATAATTGCCGTTTTTATAGCAGTGAGCTCATCCGCAAGTCCAGCAGGAGAAACATCGTGGTTAAACTGGATATTTACATTTTTACTAGTCATTTCACCCTCCTGAGGGTTGGTAATTAAGGAGTTCTCCACGGGTCAGGTGGAGTGCGTGCGCCGGACACGGGTGAGCATCCGGCACTGGCAGTTTACTGGAAGGATATATCCCTGAAAAGTCAGGACATAACGCGAAAGCGCACGGCGAAGTTATTCTGTCTGTACGGTGTCGTTAAATTTAATTCGACCGTGCGCTTCCGGTTGTGGCAATCCGCGAAATGGCGCGGCGGTAAGTATGGCGGGGTTATTCCTTCCCCGTTGAGGACACCGGGTTGTCAGGTTGACCATACGCTTAAGTGACAACCCCGCTGCAACGCCCTCTGTTATCAATTTTCTGGTGGCGTTTAGCGGTATCAGTTTTACTCCGTGACTGCTCTGCCGCCCTTTTTAAAGTGAATTTTGTGATGCGGTGAATGCGGCTAAGCGCACGCGGAACAGTTAAAACCAAAAACAGTGTTATGGGTGGGTTCTCTGTATCCGGCGTTAATTGTTAACTGGTTAACGTCACCTGGAGGCACTAGGCACCGCATCACAAAATTCATTGTTGAGGACGCGATAATGGAAACGTTATTACCAAACGTTAATACGTCTGAAGGTTGTTTTGAAATTGGTGTCACTATCAGTAACCCAGTATTTACTGAAGATGCCATTAACAAGAGAAAACAAGAACGGGAGCTATTAAATAAAATATGCATTGTTTCAATGCTGGCTCGTTTACGTCTGATGCCAAAAGAATGTGCACAATGAATTCAGCATTTGCGCTTGTTCTGACAGTTTATCTTGTTTCCGGAGAGTCAGTTGATATTGCAGTCAGTGTTCACAGGACAATGCAGGAATGTATGACTGCAGCAACCGAACAGAAAATTCCCGGTAACTGTTACCCGGTCGATAAAGTTATTCACCAGGATAATAACGAAATCCCGGCAGGTCTTTAAAACAGTTCCGTAATAAACATCCGCTTTCATTCTTATATGCCAGCAATGGCAGGGATTTGTTCACCCTTAAATCTGTAATGAGGTAAAACAAAATGAGTAAAGTCTTTATTTGCGCCGCCATTCCGGACGAACAGGCAATAAAGGAAGAAGGTGCAGTCGCTGTAGCCACTGCCATTGAAGCCGGTGATGAACGTCGCGCCCGCGCAAAATTTCACTGGCAATTCCTGGAGCATTATCCGGCTGCTCAGGACTGCGCTTATAAATTTCTTGTTTGCGAGGATAAACCCGGTATATCCCGCCCTGCCCTCGATTCCTGGGATGCTGAATATATGCAGGAAAACCGCTGGGATGAGGAGTCTGCTTCCTTTGTCCCGGTTGAGACTGAATCAGATCCGATGAACGTCACTTTTGACAAGCTGACCCCTGAAGTACAGAACGCTGTCATGGTTAAGTTCGACACATGTGAAAACATCACCGTTGATATGGTGATTAGCGCGCAGGAATTGTTGCAGGAAGACATGGCAACATTCGACGGACATATCGTTGAAGCGTTGATGAAAATGCCAGAAGTTAACGCCATGTATCCAGAACTTAAGTTGCATGCCATCGGGTGGGTTAAGCATAAATGTAAGCCTGGAGCTAAATGGCCCGAAATTCAGGCAGAGATGCGCATCTGGAAAAAACGTCGCGAAGGTGAACGCAAGGAAACCGGAAAATACACGTCTGCTGTTGATCTCGCCCGCGCCAGAGTCAACCGACAGCACACTGAAAACTCAGCAGAAAATATCTCCCCTGTCACTGCAGTCATTCATCGCGAATACAAGCAGACATGGAAAACACTGGATGACGAACTGGCCTACGCTCTCTGGCCTGGTGATGTGGATGCCGGAAACATTGACGGCAGCATCCATCGCTGGGCAAAAAATGAAGTTATCGACAACGACCGCGAAGACTGGAAGCGTATCTCGGCATCGATGCGCAAACAGCCTGATGCCCTTCGCTACGACCGCCAGACTATTTTTGGCCTTGTCCGTGGACGTCCGATCGACATTCACAAAGATCCTGTGGCACTGAACAAATACATTACTGAATACCTGACTACAAAGGGCGTGTTTGAAGATGAAGGAACAAATCAGAGCGCAACTGATACTCTCTCGTCGCCAGTACCAGAAACTGATGCAGTGGAAACGGCAATTCCAGACAACGAAAAAACCGAATGCAAAGTGGAAGTCGAACCATCTGTAGAACGTGAGGGGCCGTTCTACTTCCTCTTCACCGACAAGGATGGCGAAAAATACGGTCGCGCAAATAAACTTTCTGGTCTGGATAAGGCGCTGTCTGCTGGGGCTACTGAAATCACGAAAGAAGAATATTTCGCCCGCAAAAACGGTACATACTCAGGTTCACAACAAAATACTGGTGCATCTGACACGACCGCACAACCAGGGTCAGTAAAAGTTACCGCTGACGAAGTAAACAAAATTATGCAGGCAGCCAATATCAGCCAGCCTGACGCCGATGAACTGCTTGCAGTATCACGTGGTGAATTTGTTGCAGGGATTAGCGATCCGAATGATCCGAAATGGGTGAAGGGGATTGAAACCCGCGATTCTGTGAACCAGAACCAGCAAGAAACGGAACAGAACGACCAGAAAGCGGAACAAAACAGCCCAAATGTGCAACGAAAAGAGCCAAAAACGAAACAATCCGAACCAGTAGCGCAACAGGAACCGGAAAAAGTCTGCACCGTCTGCGGTCAGAGCGGTGGCGGCAACTGCCCTGATTGTGGCGCGGTGATGGGCGACGCAACATACCAGGAAACATTCGATGACGAGAACCAAGTTGAAGTTCAGGAAGACGATTCGGAGGAAATGGAAGGCGCTGAACATCCACACAAGGAGAATGCTGGCAGCGCTCAGGACCACGCCAGCGATAATGAAACTGGCGAGGCGACAGATCTCTTAATTAAGGCGAACAGTCATCATAATCTCACATCCACCAGCAGAGCGGGGATTCATCTGATGATCGACCTTGAAACCATGGGAAAAAATCCCGATGCCCCGATTATCTCAATAGGCGCAATATTTTTCGATCCACAAACCGGAGATATGGGACCGGAATTTAGCAAGACCATCGATCTGGATACTGCTGGCGGAGTCATTGATCGTGACGTCATTAAATGGTGGCTGAAGCAATCACGTGAAGCGCAGTCTGCCATTATGACCGATGAAATCCCGTTAGATGATGCACTACTGCAATTGCGGGAATTTATCGACGAAAACTCCGGTGAATTTTTTGTTCAGGTCTGGGGAAATGGAGACAACTTCGACAACGTGATTTTACGCCGCTCATACGAACGACAGGGGATCCCCTGCCCGTGGCGCTACTGCAACGATCGCGATGTACGCACAATCGTTGAATTAGGAAAAGCCCTGGACTTCGATGCCAGAACGGCTATTCCATTCGAAGGTGAGCGCCATAATGCACTTGATGACGCTCGTTACCAGGCAAAATACATTTCAGCTATCTGGCAAAAACTGATCCCGAGTCAGGCTGATTTTTAATGTTCAACCGTCGCCAGTTGTCGTTGGTATTCTGCAACTGGCGCGTTCCGGAGTGATAGCCATGAGCGAACAATACCTGATAACGCTCGATGAGTGGAAACCAAAACGGTTCAGTCTCCCAATAACAAACACTACCCTGGTGAAATACGGAAAACTAGGATACATCGTTCCAAGACCACAAAAAATTCGTGGGCGTTGGCTGATAGATCGCCGAGCAGTATTTGTTGGGCCTGGTGAAACGGGAATTGCGCCGGAAATTCATACTGGCGATGATGATGCACTGAAGGAGATTTTAACTCATGTCACCGAGGCCACGAAAAAACAGCACTGACGTAGCCGGTCTTTACGAAAAGTTTGATCGCAGAACTGGCAGAGTTTACTACCAGTATAAAAATCCTGTGACTGGAAAATTTCACGGACTAGGAACAGACAAAGGTAAGGCAGAAAAAATCGCTTCCACAGCCAATCAGCGAATAGCTGCAGCAGAAGCTGAATATTTCATGCGTAAAATTGATGAAAGTCCGTCAGCAACAAAACGTCGGGGTATCAGATTAAAGGCATGGGTTGATCGATATCTGAAAATACAGGACACGCGACTGAAAAATGGAGATATTGCAGCTACAACTCACAAAGAAAAAGCTCGAATGGCTGCATACCTGGTTTCCCGTCTGGGAAACCACCCATTGAAAGAACTGGAAGTAAGAGACTTTGCATTAATACTGGATGAGTGGCTGGATAAAGACATGGTCAGCACAGCGAGAGTAAATCGCGGATTATGGGTTGATATTTATAAAGAAGCACAGCATGCAGGGGAAGTTCCTCCTGGATGGAATCCTCCGGAGGCTACCCGTAAACCGATCCCTAAAGTAACCAGAGCCAGGCTCACCATGGAAGACTGGCAAAAAATTTACAATGCAACGCCTGAAAAACACTTTATCCGTAACGCAATGCTTCTTGCGATTGTTACTGGTCAGCGCCGTGATGACATTTGCCACATGCGTTTTTCAGATGTGTGGAACGAACACTTGCATATCACCCAGGGAAAAACCGGAATGCGTCTGGCGTTACCGCTTACACTACGCTGTGATGCCATTGGGATAACGTTAAAAGAAGTTATTGATGGGTGCCGAGACAGAATATTAAGTCCATATCTAATCCATAGTCGGCACCAGAAACAACCGAAGCCGATGAGTAAAGACAACCTGAGCGACTACTTTGCCAAAGCACGGGATCTGGCTGGGATAATTCCACCAGCAGGAAAAACTCCGCCAACATTTCATGAACAACGCTCTCTATCAGAACGGCTGTACCGTGCACAGGGTATCGATACAAAAACATTACTAGGACATAAAGTCCAGGCAACCACCGATCGCTATAACGATACTCGAGGTCAGGAATGGGTTAAGTTGGTTATTTGACAAACACCATATGGAATATCCGTCACCATCTCAGGAAAAAAGTGTTGTAAAATGCGTGGCCTAGTTTTGGGGAAACGTTTTGGAGAGATTTTGGAGAAAGGAAAAAATTGAATAAATTCAAAATCCTGAAAGTGTCCCGCCTTATGAATAAGAAGGTGGAACTCGAATGATCGGTCGACTGCTTCGCGGCGGTTTTATGACCGCTATCTACGCGTACCTGTATATCCCAATCATTATTTTGATTGTGAACTCCTTTAACAGCTCGCGCTTTGGCATCAACTGGCAGGGTTTTACCACCAAATGGTATAGCCTGCTGATGAACAACGACAGCCTGTTACAGGCAGCGCAGCATTCACTAACAATGGCGGTGTTTTCGGCGACGTTTGCTACGCTTATCGGTTCACTGACGGCAGTTGCGCTGTACCGTTATCGCTTTCGTGGTAAGCCGTTCGTTAGCGGAATGCTGTTTGTGGTGATGATGTCACCAGATATCGTGATGGCGATTTCGCTGCTGGTGCTGTTTATGCTGCTGGGTATTCAGCTTGGCTTCTGGTCGCTGCTGTTCTCGCATATCACCTTCTGCCTGCCATTTGTGGTGGTGACGGTGTATTCGCGCCTGAAAGGTTTTGACGTGCGAATGCTGGAAGCGGCGAAAGATCTCGGTGCCAGCGAATTTACCATTCTGCGAAAAATCATTCTGCCACTGGCAATGCCAGCGGTGGCGGCGGGCTGGGTGTTAAGCTTTACCCTGTCGATGGACGATGTGGTAGTTTCTTCGTTCGTCACCGGACCAAGTTATGAAATTCTGCCGTTAAAAATTTATTCGATGGTCAAAGTCGGCGTATCGCCGGAAGTTAACGCGCTGGCAACCATATTACTGGTGCTGTCGCTGGTGATGGTTATTGCCAGCCAGCTTATTGCTCGTGATAAAACGAAAGGTAACACAGGGGACGTTAAATGAAAAAATGGTCACGCCACCTGCTCGCGGCGGGTGCTCTGGCACTGGGCATGAGCGCCGCTCACGCCGATGACAACAACACGCTGTATTTCTACAACTGGACCGAGTACGTGCCGCCAGGACTGCTTGAACAGTTCACCAAAGAAACCGGTATTAAGGTTATCTATTCGACTTACGAGTCGAACGAAACCATGTACGCCAAGCTGAAAACATACAAAGACGGTGCCTATGATCTGGTGGTTCCTTCAACCTATTACGTTGATAAAATGCGTAAAGAAGGGATGATCCAGAAGATCGACAAGTCGAAGTTAACAAACTTCAGCAATCTCGATCCAGACATGCTCAACAAGCCTTTTGACCCGAATAACGACTACTCCATTCCGTATATCTGGGGTGCGACGGCGATTGGTGTTAACGGTGATGCGGTGGATCCGAAATCTGTCACCAGCTGGGCCGATCTGTGGAAGCCAGAGTACAAAGGCAGCCTGCTGTTGACCGACGATGCCCGTGAAGTGTTCCAGATGGCGCTGCGTAAGCTGGGCTACTCCGGTAACACCACCGATCCGAAAGAGATTGAAGCTGCATATAACGAGCTGAAAAAACTGATGCCAAACGTGGCAGCCTTTAACTCCGATAACCCGGCGAACCCGTACATGGAAGGCGAAGTTAACCTCGGCATGATCTGGAACGGTTCTGCTTTCGTTGCACGCCAGGCGGGTACGCCAATTGACGTGGTGTGGCCGAAAGAAGGCGGCATTTTCTGGATGGACAGCCTGGCGATCCCGGCAAATGCCAAAAACAAAGAAGGCGCGCTGAAATTGATCAACTTCCTGCTGCGCCCGGATGTGGCAAAACAGGTTGCTGAAACTATCGGTTATCCAACGCCAAACCTTGCGGCGCGTAAGCTGTTAAGTCCAGAAGTGGCGAACGATAAAACACTCTACCCGGATGCTGAAACCATTAAAAATGGCGAATGGCAGAATGACGTTGGCGCAGCCAGCAGCATTTATGAAGAGTATTATCAGAAGCTGAAAGCAGGACGTTAATTCAGCAAGCGGGCGGTGGTATTACCGCCCGTTTTTTAGTTAGCAAGGATGTAGCTAATGAGTCAGGACAGTAAAGTTTTCTTTCGTATATTCCTCGGTATCGGTCTGGTACTGATCCTCATTTCTGTTGTTGTCTTTTATAACCAGTTCACCTATAGCAAAGACGCGATTCATACCGAAGGCGTCATTGTTGATACCGTCTGGCACTCCAGTCATTCTCATCGCACGGGTAAAGATGGTTCGTGGTATCCCGTCGTTGCCTTTCGACCGACGCCAGATTACACGCTAATTTTCAATTCGAGTATCGGCAGCGATTTTTATGAAGACAGCGAAGGCGATAAAGTTAATGTTTATTATTCTCCCGGGCATCCTGAAAAGGCTGAGATAAATAACCCGTGGGTTAATTTTTTTAAATGGGGGTTTATCGGCATTATGGGCGTTATTTTTATCGCCGTCGGTTTATTAATAAGTATGCCCTCCTCTAAAAAATCACGCAGGAAACGGAAGTCCCGCCCATGAAAAAATTCATTATACTGCTCAGTTTACTGATACTCCTGCCTCTGACAGCAGCCAGCAAGCCATTAATTCCAATAATGAAGACACTTTTTACGGACGTTACCGGTACTGTACCAGATGCTGAAGAGATCGCGCATAAAGCCGAGCTTTTTCGCCAACAAACGGGAATTGCACCGTTTATTGTGGTTTTACCCGACATTAATAATGAAGCCAGTCTCAGACAAAATGGTAAAGCGATGCTGGCGCATGCGTCATCTTCATTGAGTGATGTAAAAGGAAGTGTTCTGTTACTATTTACTACCCGCGAACCACGGTTAATTATGATCACCAACGGCCAGGTTGAAAGTGGTCTGGACGATAAACATCTCGGCCTTCTGATAGAAAATCACACGCTGGCTTATTTAAATGCAGATCTCTGGTATCAGGGAATCAATAATGCATTGGCTGTTCTACAAGCACAGATATTAAAACAATCGACGCCGCCACTAACGTATTATCCGCATCCAGGACAACAGCATGAAAATGCTCCCCCCGGCAGCACCAACACATTAGGTTTTATCGCCTGGGCTGCGACGTTTATCTTATTTTCCAGGATCTTTTACTACACGACTCGTTTTATTTATGCGTTAAAATTTGCAGTGGCGATGACTATTGCCAATATGGGTTATCAGGCTTTATGTTTGTATATCGATAATAGCTTTGCGATTACCAGAATATCGCCACTCTGGGCAGGGCTAATTGGTGTCTGTACGTTTATTGCCGCATTGTTATTGACGAGTAAACGATAAAAGAGGCCGGAAAAGTGCGCGTGTATTATGCCGGATGGGGCGCGAACGCCTTATCCGGCCCACAAAACCCGCAAATTCAATTAATTGCGTCCCCTTGCAGGCCTGATAAGCGTAGTGCATCAGGCAATGCTTCCCGCTTTTAATCCCTTCAGCAACTTTTCAACAAACTCAGGCACCACCTGGCTTGCCGGGCCGTAATATTTCTCGGCAAATTCATTACCAACCTGACTCGGTTCAAGATTCAGTTCCACGGTGTGCGCGCCATGCAGTTTCGCTTCGTGAACAAACCCAGCCGCCGGATAAACATGCCCGGATGTGCCAATGGCAATGAAAATATCGGCCATCGACAACGCCATATAAATTTCATCCATGCCGAGTGGCATTTCGCCAAACCACACTACGTGCGGGCGCAAGGGTGCCGGAAACTGGCAACAATGGCATTTATCTTCTGGGGTAACGTCTCCTGTCCAGTCGAGAACCTGACCACTTTGTGAACAACGCACTTTCAGCAGTTCCCCATGCATATGAATCACATTGGTATTACCTGCGCGTTCATGCAGGTTGTCGATATTCTGCGTCACCAGCAAAAAGCGATCGCCGAGGGCGTCTTGCAGTTTAGCCAGCGCAAGATGCGCGGCGTTAGGCTGAATTTCTGGCTGCTGCAGCTGTCGACGACGGGCGTTATAAAACGCTTGCACCAGTTCAGGATCGCGATCGAAACCTTCCGGCGTTGCCACATCTTCAACCCGATGTTCTTCCCACAGGCCATCTGCGGCGCGAAAGGTACGAATACCTGATTCCGCAGAAATTCCTGCCCCTGTCAGTACGAGTACTCTTGGTTTTTCCATTGCTTCCGGCACCACTTTATCTCTGAAAAAAATACGCTGACGCAAACGCTCGCGCAGGCGGCGTTTATTTTTACGAAAACGACTTAACCGATGACCCCGACGCGACAGCATAGCAACCTCTGTTGTTTAATCGGTTAGATGTAGGAAGGCCGCACCACGCATTCCTCCCGCATCACCGTGGCGCGCGCGTTCAATGCGCGGAACACGAGCTACAGGTAAGAGATGACGAGGCAGCCTGTCCGCCAGTTGCGTTGTGATTGCCGGGAAATTCGATAAGCCACCACCAATGACGACCAGGTCAGGGTCAACGATGGTCAGGATATTTCCCAGACAAACCGCTAATAAATCCAGATAACGCTCAACGTGCGCCCTTGCCTGCTCATCGCCTTGATCATAAAGCGCAATAATTTCGGGAGCCTGCAACGGTTGATGATAATAGTGTTGATACAGCCACGCAAAACCGCGACCAGACAGATAATTTTCAATGCAGCCATGCTGACCACAGCCGCAGCGGCGTAACGGGAAATCCAACCCCATCATGGTTAACGCATCAACCGGCAGACGCATATGGCCAAACTCGCCGGTAATGTAGCTTTTACCGGTAATCGGTTTGCCGTTGAAAATCAGCCCGCCGCCAACACCGGTGCCGAGAATCAACCCCATCACCAGTGGATATTGAGTAAATTCATCATCCCAGGCTTCTGAAAGGGCAAAACAGTTGGCATCGTTATCAAGGCGTACATCGCGATCAAGACGTGCGCTCAGGTCGGCACGCAGCGGTTTACCGCTGGCAGCGGGGACATTGGCGGCATACAGCGTACCATCTTCTGTTTCCGGCATTCCCGGAATACCGATGCCGACAGAACCTTTACAGCCAAAACGTTGGTCAGCTTCAGCTACCAGCTCACACACTGCATCTAAAAATGCGTCATAGCTGTCACGCGGTGTCGGCACCCGCTTTTCCCACTGCAACTGCCGACCGCTATCAAACACGCCAAGCGCAATTTTTGTTCCACCAATATCAAACCCGTAATACATTGCCGCTCCTTGTTTTAATGTACTGCCTTTACTGGCCGCTAAGGACTCGCGCAGGGTCAATATTACTGGCGCGCCGCGCCGGATACCAACTTGCCAAAAGACTCAGCAACAATGCTGTGACCAGTACGTAGAAGACGTCCAGCCAGTGCAATTCCGATGGCAGGAAATCAATAAAATAGATATCGCTGGAGAGGAACTGATGACCGATCAACTTTTCAATCCACTCAATAATCGGGGTAAGTTGCAGTGAAACCACTACGCCGATAATCACACCACACAGGCTGCCGAACAGCCCTGCCAGCAATCCATACCAGACAAAGATGGCGCGAATTAAACCATCTTTCGCCCCCAGCGTTCTTAATACTGCGATATCGCCACTCTTGTCTTTCACCGCCATCACTAAGGTGGAGACGATGTTGAAACAGGCCACGCCAATCACCAGTACCATCGCCAGATACATAATGGCGCGGATCATTTGGATATCGCGATACATATAGCCGTAAGTACCAATCCAGCTTTTAATATAAACATAGCTGTTGGTCACTTCACCCGCATCGCGTACCAGCTTATTGGCGTTGAAAACATCCGTCATTTTAAGGGCAATACCTGACACGCTGGAACCCATATCAAGATATTGTTGGGCATCCGCCAGCGGGATCATGGCAAAACTGTGATCGAGTTGACCACTCAACTGCAAAATACCGGCAACGTGCAAACGCACACGTTTTGGCTGCATCAGTTTATGCTCGGGATTCGAGTTGGGGATCATAATCGACACCCAATCCCCCTGCTTCACTTTCAGCGCATCCGCCACGCCTTTGCCGATGATAATTTGCTGTTCGCCCGCTTTAAAATTGCGCCACGCATCGCCCTGGACAAACGAGGGTAATGCGCTCAGACGCTGTTCCTGTTGCGGGTTAACGCCCTTCACCTGGATTGCGCGAAGATTCGCGCCACTTTCCACCAGCCCGGTGAAATTGATATACGGCGCGGCAGCGGCAATACCCGGCACTTTTTGCACGTGATCCAGTGCTTCCTGCCAGTTAGTCCACGGCTGATCCACCGCCTCGATTTCACCATGCGGCACCACCGCCAGAATACGGTTGTTCAGTTCGCGTTCAAAGCCGTTCATCGCGCTTAAGCCGACGATCAATACCGCCACGCCGAGGGCAATGCCAATGGTAGAAATAACGGAGATCAGCGACACCATGCCGCCGCGCCGCCGTCCGCGACTAAAACGCAGGCCAATTAATAACGATAAAGGCATCGCCATTACTCCGCCCCCATCAGGCTCAGTTCCGCCGTCAGACGACCATCACGCATTTCTAACTGGCGGCTCATACGTTTCGCCAGTTGCAGGTCGTGAGTAACCACCAGGAAGGCGGTGCCCTGCAAGCGATTCAATTCCCCAAGCAACTGGAAGATGCTGTCGGCGTTACGCGCATCGAGGTTACCGGTAGGTTCATCCGCCAGTACCAGGCGCGGGTTATTCACCAGCGCACGGGCAATCGCCACACGCTGGCGTTCGCCGCCAGAAAGTTCAGATGGGCGGTGATTCGCACGATGATCCAGCCCCACCGCTTTTAACATCTCAAGTGCACGGCTGTTGATTTCAGCGGGCTTTTTCTTGCCAATCAGCAGCGGCATAGCCACGTTTTCCAGGGCGGTAAAATCCGGCAGCAGGTGGTGAAACTGATAAATAAAGCCCAGCTTCTGGTTGCGCAGTTCAGCTTTCGCTGCCGACGACAGTTTGCTCATTGGCTGACCATTAAAAATCACATCGCCGGAGGTTGGCGTATCCAGCCCGCCCAGCAGGTGCAGCAAGGTACTTTTACCGGAACCAGAGCTACCGACGATCGCCATCATTTCACCTTCGCCGACGCTGAAACTGACATTGTGCAGCACATCGGTTTGCACACTGCCTTCCTGATAGCGTTTGCACAGGTTGTCGCATTGCAACAGGATCTTATTCATAACGTAAAGCCTCAGCGGGTTGAGTGGCGGCAGCGCGCCATGAAGGGTAAAGCGTAGACAGCAGCGCGATAGCCATCGCCACCAGCGCAATAACAATGACCTGTAAAGGTTCGATAGCCACCGGCAGCGCCGCGCCATCAAGCAGGACGCCGATTATCGGCATCAGATTATTTAACTGGCTGGCAAGCAGGGCGCCAAGCGCCGCTCCGAGGATCGCACCGATAATCCCGGCGCTGGCCCCTTGCACCATAAAGACCATCATGATTTGTCGCGGAGTTAAGCCTTGCGTTTGCAGGATCGCTACTTCGCCCTGCTTCTCCATTACCATCAGCCCTAGTGAGGTAATAATGTTAAACGCCGCAACGGCGACAATCAGGCTCAGCAGTAAACCCATCATATTTTTTTCCATGCGTACGGCCTGGAACAACTCGCCTTTACGATCACGCCAGTCCTGCCATTTGCTGCCTTCAGGCAGTTTTTGCTGACTTAATGAGTCGACTTTCAGCGGCTCATCCAGCCACAAACGCCAGCCGGTAATATTGCCTGCCGGATAACGCATCAGACGCGAGGCATCCTCAATATTCACCAGCATTTCATAGCCATCGACTTCACTGTTGGCGGCGAAAGTGCCAATCACATTGAACAGGCGCTGGCTAGGAATACGCCCCATCGGCGTGAACTGGCTGGCAGATGGTACCATCACGCGGATTTGATCACCGCGATTAACGCCTAGCTGTGAGGCAAGTTGTTCGCCGAGGATGACATTATATTTCCCCGGCTCGAGGTCAGTTTGTTTCACATTGACCAGATACGGTGTAAGTGGATCTTTTTGCGCCGGGTCGATACCGAGCATCACCCCGACCGCCACGCTGCGCGCGCTTTGCAGTACCACATCACCGGTAGTAATAGGTGCGACGCGATTAACGCCGTCCAGTTTGACTGCCGTTTCTGGGAGTTGCTGCGGGTTAAGAGAGCCATGCTCAGAAGAGAGAATTGCCTGTGGCATCAGGCCAAGGATGTTGTTTTGCAGCTCGCGCTCAAAGCCGTTCATCACTGACAATACTGTGACCAGCGCCATCACCCCGAGGGTAATGCCGATGGTAGAAAGCCAGGAGACGAAACGACCGAAGCGATCCGCTGCACGCCCACGCATGTAACGCAGGCCAATAAATAGAGCGACAGGTTGGTACATGAAATCCGTCTGGTTGCTGTAGCAAAGACACGAGTATATAAGCGAAAGCAAGATGGGTAAACGTCTGAACTGTAAGTGATCGTCAGGGCTAATCTGAAAAGCCCCCGTAAATCAATCGGCTAAATTGCCATGTTTTATCATCAATCTTGCCGCCTGATCTTAATCTGAAAAATCATCCAATACAGACAGATACCCATTACACCTCGGGTCATAACCCGCAGGATCAACCGCATGTAAATTAAAAAAGAGCGTGTTGTCCTGATGAAACAAAAAGAGCTATGGATTAACCAGATCAAAGGGTTATGTATTTGTCTGGTGGTGATTTATCACTCGGTCATTACCTTTTATCCGCATCTGACCACTTTTCAGCATCCGTTATCGGAAGTCCTGAGCAAATGCTGGATCTATTTCAATCTTTACCTTGCCCCCTTTCGTATGCCGGTTTTTTTCTTTATATCCGGCTATTTGATTCGCCGCTATATCGACAGCGTACCGTGGGGAAATTGTCTCGATAAACGGATCTGGAACATCTTCTGGGTGCTGGCGCTTTGGGGCGTGGTGCAGTGGCTGGCGTTAAGTGCGCTGAACCAGTGGCTGGCACCTGAGCGCGATTTAAGCAATGCCTCCAATGCCGCTTATGCCGATTCCACCGGTGAGTTCCTGCACGGGATGATCACCGCCAGCACCAGCTTGTGGTATCTGTATGCGTTAATTGTCTATTTCGTGGTATGTAAAATTTTTAGCCGTCTGGCGCTGCCACTATTCGCCTTGTTTGTACTGCTGAGTGTGGCGGTTAATTTCGTTCCCACGCCGTGGTGGGGAATGAACAGTGTGATCCGCAATTTGCCTTATTACAGCCTTGGCGCATGGTTTGGCGCAACAATAATGACCTGTGTTAAAGAGGTGCCGTTGCGCCGCCATCTGCTGATGGCTTCTTTGCTTACCGTTCTGGCGGTCGGTGCCTGGTTGTTTACTATCTCGCTGCTGTTGTCGCTGGTATCGATTGTGGTGATCATGAAGCTGTTTTATCAATACGAGCAACGATTCGGTATGCGCTCCACCAGCCTGCTGAATGTGATTGGCTCCAACACCATTGCTATCTACACCACCCATCGCATTCTGGTTGAAATATTCAGCTTAACTCTGCTTGCGCAAATGAACGCAGCACGCTGGTCGCCGCAAGTCGAACTGACACTCCTGCTGGTTTATCCCTTTGTCAGTTTGTTCATCTGTACTGTTGCGGGCTTGCTGGTAAGAAAACTTTCACAGCGTGCATTCAGCGATCTGTTGTTCTCCCCGCCTTCACTGCCCGCTGCCGTCAGTTACTCCCGCTAAGCCATCGCCCCAGCCGGGGCGATTCAATTTGCTAAACCATGTCGATTACGGATAATGAACAGCATTGCTTATCAGAGATATGCCCCCATATGTTGAGGCATATCCTAACGAGAATCTGACAACCGTTATGCCTGAACAATATCGTTATACGCTGCCCGTCAAAGCGGGTGAGCAGCGTCTGCTGGGCGAGTTAACCGGCGCAGCCTGTGCAACGCTGGTAGCGGAAATTGCCGAACGTCACGCCGGTCCGGTGGTACTCATTGCACCAGATATGCAAAATGCTCTGCGTTTGCATGATGAAATCAGCCAGTTTACCGATCAAATGGTGATGAATCTGGCGGACTGGGAAATTCTTCCCTACGACAGTTTTTCGCCTCATCAGGACATTATCTCCTCGCGCCTTTCCACCCTTTACCAGCTACCGACGATGCAGCGTGGCGTACTGATTGTTCCGGTGAATACGCTTATGCAGCGCGTTTGCCCACACAGTTTTCTCCACGGTCATGCGCTGGTGATGAAAAAAGTTCAGCGCCTGTCACGAGATGCATTACGAACCCAACTGGACAGCGCCGGTTATCGCCATGTTGACCAGGTGATGGAGCACGGCGAATACGCCACGCGCGGCGCGTTGCTGGATCTCTTCCCGATGGGGAGTGAGCTGCCTTATCGTCTTGATTTCTTTGATGATGAAATCGACAGCCTGCGGGTGTTTGACGTCGACAGCCAGCGCACGCTGGAGGAAGTAGAAGCGATCAATCTGCTGCCCGCGCACGAATTTCCGACCGATAAAGCGGCAATTGAACTGTTCCGCAGCCAGTGGCGCGATACCTTCGAAGTGAAGCGCGATCCAGAACATATTTACCAGCAAGTGAGTAAAGGCACATTACCTGCCGGGATCGAGTACTGGCAGCCATTGTTCTTCAGCGAACCACTGCCGCCGCTGTTCAGTTATTTCCCTGCCAATACCTTGCTCGTGAATACTGGCGATCTGGAAACCAGTGCCGAACGTTTCCAGGCTGACACGCTGGCGCGTTTTGAGAATCGCGGCGTCGATCCGATGCGCCCGCTGTTGCCACCACAATCGCTCTGGCTGCGGGTGGACGAGCTCTTCTCAGAGCTGAAAAACTGGCCCCGGGTGCAGCTAAAAACTGAACATTTACCGACAAAAGCCGCGAATGCCAATTTAGGTTTCCAGAAACTGCCAGACCTGGCCGTTCAGGCACAACAAAAAGCGCCGCTGGATGCGCTGCGTAAGTTCCTCGAGACTTTCGACGGTCCGGTGGTGTTCTCGGTAGAAAGTGAAGGTCGCCGTGAAGCGCTGGGTGAACTGCTCGCACGAATTAAAATTGCTCCGCAACGCATTATGCGTCTTGATGAAGCCAGCGACCGTGGGCGTTATCTGATGATTGGCGCTGCCGAACATGGTTTTGTCGATACGGTGCGTAATCTGGCGCTGATTTGCGAAAGCGATCTGCTCGGTGAACGCGTTGCCCGTCGTCGTCAGGATTCTCGCCGCACCATCAACCCCGATACACTGATCCGTAACCTTGCGGAACTGCATATTGGTCAGCCGGTGGTCCATCTGGAGCACGGCGTCGGTCGTTATGCCGGAATGACCACGCTGGAAGCGGGTGGCATTACTGGCGAGTATCTGATGCTCACCTATGCCAACGACGCCAAACTGTATGTTCCGGTGTCGTCACTGCATCTGATTAGCCGTTACGCAGGTGGCGCGGAAGAAAACGCCCCGCTGCATAAACTTGGCGGCGATGCGTGGTCACGCGCGCGGCAGAAAGCGGCGGAAAAAGTGCGTGATGTGGCGGCGGAATTGCTGGATATCTACGCGCAACGCGCCGCCAAAGAGGGCTTCGCGTTTAAACACGATCGTGAGCAGTATCAGTTGTTCTGCGACAGCTTCCCGTTTGAAACCACGCCGGATCAGGCGCAGGCCATTAATGCGGTACTTAGCGACATGTGTCAGCCGCTGGCAATGGATCGTCTGGTGTGCGGCGATGTTGGCTTTGGTAAAACAGAAGTGGCGATGCGCGCAGCTTTCCTGGCAGTAGATAACCACAAGCAGGTGGCGGTGCTGGTGCCTACCACCCTTCTCGCGCAGCAGCATTACGACAACTTCCGCGACCGTTTCGCCAACTGGCCGGTACGTATCGAAATGATCTCCCGTTTCCGCAGCGCCAAAGAGCAGACGCAAATCCTTGCGGAAGTGGCGGAAGGGAAAATCGATATTCTGATCGGTACGCACAAACTGCTGCAAAGTGACGTCAAGTTTAAAGATTTAGGCCTGCTGATTGTCGATGAAGAACACCGCTTCGGGGTGCGTCATAAAGAGCGCATTAAAGCGATGCGCGCGAACGTGGATATTCTGACGCTTACTGCAACGCCGATCCCACGTACGCTGAATATGGCAATGAGCGGAATGCGTGACCTGTCGATTATCGCCACGCCGCCCGCCCGTCGTCTGGCAGTTAAAACCTTTGTCCGTGAGTATGACAGCATGGTGGTCCGGGAGGCGATCCTGCGTGAAATTTTGCGCGGAGGACAGGTTTATTATCTCTACAATGATGTGGAAAACATTCAGAAAGCCGCCGAACGGCTGGCAGAACTGGTGCCAGAAGCGCGGATCGCCATCGGTCACGGGCAGATGCGCGAGCGCGAACTGGAACGGGTGATGAATGATTTCCATCATCAACGTTTCAACGTGCTGGTTTGTACAACCATTATCGAAACCGGGATCGACATCCCGACAGCCAACACTATTATCATTGAACGCGCGGATCACTTCGGTCTGGCGCAGCTGCACCAGTTACGCGGTCGCGTCGGACGTTCGCATCATCAGGCATATGCATGGTTGCTGACACCGCATCCAAAAGCGATGACTACCGATGCACAAAAACGTCTTGAAGCAATTGCCTCGCTGGAAGATCTCGGGGCAGGTTTTGCGCTGGCAACGCACGATCTGGAGATTCGCGGCGCGGGTGAACTGCTTGGCGAAGAACAAAGCGGCTCAATGGAAACCATCGGTTTCTCGCTGTATATGGAGTTGCTGGAAAACGCCGTCGATGCACTGAAAGCCGGACGCGAGCCGTCGCTGGAAGATCTCACCAGCCAGCAAACAGAAGTCGAGCTGCGGATGCCGTCGCTATTGCCAGATGATTTCATCCCTGACGTGAACACGCGTCTGTCGTTCTACAAACGTATTGCCAGCGCCAAAACGGAAAACGAACTGGAAGAGATCAAAGTCGAGCTTATCGATCGCTTCGGCCTGCTGCCAGATCCGGCGCGTACCCTGCTGGATATTGCCCGTCTGCGCCAGCAAGCGCAGAAACTGGGGATCAGGAAGCTGGAAGGTAATGAGAAAGGCGGGGTGATCGAATTTGCCGAGAAGAATCACGTTAATCCGGCCTGGTTGATTGGTTTGCTGCAAAAACAGCCGCAGCATTACCGCCTTGATGGTCCGACGCGCCTGAAATTTATTCAGGATTTGAGTGAGCGGAAAACGCGTATCGAATGGGTACGCCAGTTTATGCGTGAACTGGAAGAGAACGCGATCGCTTAATGGTAAATCGGGGGCGTTTCTGCGCCCCCATCTGCAACATTTACAAATTCTTTGCACTTCCCTGCACTATCCGACACTGTCACCATCCATAATTCAGGCTTATCTGTTTATTACAATAACCTTATATTTATTATGGATTTTTGGTGATGATCAAAACGCGTTTTTCTCGCTGGCTAACGTTTTTTACGTTCGCCGCTGCCGTGGCGCTGGCGCTACCGGCAAAAGCCAACACCTGGCCGCTGCCGCCAGCGGGCAGTCGTCTGGTTGGCGAAAACAAATTTCATGTGGTGGAAAATGACGGTGGTTCTCTGGAAGCCATCGCCAAAAAATACAACGTCGGCTTTCTCGCTCTGTTACAGGCTAACCCCGGCGTTGATCCTTACGTACCGCGCGCGGGCAGCGTGTTAACGATCCCGTTGCAAACCCTACTTCCAGATGCGCCGCGCGAAGGCATTGTGATCAACATTGCGGAGCTGCGTCTCTATTACTACCCGCCGGGTAAAAATTCGGTAACCGTGTATCCAATAGGTATTGGTCAGTTAGGTGGTGACACGCTGACACCGACAATGGTGACCACCGTTTCAGACAAACGTGCAAACCCAACCTGGACGCCAACGGCAAACATCCGCGCCCGTTATAAAGCACAGGGAATTGAGTTGCCTGCGGTAGTGCCGGCTGGACCGGATAACCCAATGGGCCATCATGCGATTCGTCTGGCGGCCTATGGCGGCGTTTATTTGCTTCATGGTACGAACGCCGATTTCGGCATTGGCATGCGGGTAAGTTCTGGCTGTATTCGTCTGCGGGATGACGATATCAAAACACTCTTTAGCCAGGTCACCCCAGGCACCAAAGTGAATATCATCAACACTCCGATAAAAGTCTCTGCCGAACCAAACGGTGCGCGTCTGGTTGAAGTACATCAGCCGCTGTCAGAGAAGATTGATGACGATCCGCAGCTGCTGCCAATTACGCTGAATAGCGCAATGCAATCATTTAAAGATGCAGCACAAACTGACGCTGAAGTGATGCAACATGTGATGGATGTCCGTTCCGGGATGCCGGTGGATGTCCGCCGTCATCAAGTGAGCCCACAAACGCTGTAAAGCCCGGATAAAAAAATCCCCGCGACACGGCATGTCGCGGGGAAAAAATCAGCAGTAGCAGGCATTAATGAGGGTTAATGCTTATTTATATATTACTGCTGTTCCATGGAGGGTATTCGGACCGGTTACAGAAGTAATACGGAAAGATTTTGCGCCCATCTCATCCGCTTTTTGCGCCAGCTGCTCTTCCAGCGATCCCAGATTTGTCCCCGCGTTAGCACTGATTGTACCGACTTTTTGTTGGCCTTCTGGCGTTGACTGAACTTCGACAGCCGCAAAGCTGGCAAATGACATGGAGCTTAAAATCGCCGCAGCGATGAGGGTTTTTACGTTTTTCATAATAGTGGCCTTATGCAGATGAATGACGTCGCAAGCAATTACTTAACGATCGATAACTAAATGATAGATGTGATCTGGATCACATACAAGATATTTTTTATAACAATCATTAATTAATTTAAAAATCTTTAAATTTCAGTTAAATAGAAAGCAATTATTTTTATGGGATCTGGACTGGTGAACGGAGGTGATTATTTTTATAATAACCTTTCATTCACAGTCACCAGGTACAACGGCATCATGGCAACTGACTCAACACAATGTGTAAAAAAAAGCCGTGGCCGCCCAAAAGTGTTCGACAGGGATGCCGCGCTTGATAAGGCCATGAAATTGTTCTGGCAACACGGTTATGAAGCGACTTCTCTTGCGGACCTCGTCGAAGCGACCGGAGCCAAAGCGCCCACGCTATACGCGGAATTTACCAACAAAGAGGGGTTATTTCGTGCCGTTCTCGACCGCTATATCGATCGTTTTGCCGCTAAGCATGAAGCACAGCTGTTTTGTGAAGAGAAAAGCGTGGAGTCTGCGCTGGCTGACTATTTTGCTGCCATCGCCAACTGCTTTACCAGCAAAGACACCCCGGCAGGCTGCTTCATGATCAACAACTGCACCACCCTCTCCCCAGATTCAGGAGATATCGCCAATACGTTGAAATCACGCCATGCGATGCAAGAGCGCACTTTGCAGCAGTTTTTATGTCAACGACAAGCGCGCGGGGAAATCCCGCCCCACTGTGACGTGACACATCTGGCAGAATTCCTTAATTGTATTATTCAGGGGATGTCGATCAGCGCACGCGAAGGTGCATCGCTGGAAAAACTGATGCAGATTGCCGGAACGACTTTGCGTTTATGGCCCGAACTGGTGAAATAAGTCGCAAAAAAGCCCCTCAGCCTGAGCGAATGAGGGGCCAAATTGCAGAGTACAGCCTTGTTATACTTTGTTATTCAAAATCAGTTGCCCGTTGCTATCTAGCGGGATCTGCGTACCCGGATCGCGGTCCATGCGGATTTTGCCCTGCTGATCGCCAATCTTATAGGTCACATCATAACCGAGCATTTTTTCTGACTTGTCATACACCGTTTTACAACGCTGTTGCGTAGTCGTGTAAGTATCGCTTTCCTGGAGAGAGCCCTGGATCTGGTTACCGGCATATCCACCACCCAGCGCCCCCACAACAGTGGCGACATCTTTACCGCGACCACCACCAAACTGATGCCCTATCACGCCGCCAGCAACAGCGCCGAGCACCGACCCGGTAATGCGATTTTCATCCTGCACCGGTCGACGATGGGTCACTGTGACGTTGCGACACTCCTGACGCGGTGTTTTAACCGTTTCCTTGATTGGGGTTGCAGAAACAACCTGAGCGTATTGCGGGCCCCGTTCAAACACGTTCAGACTGGCCACTGCCGCTACGCCCAGCGCAGCTGCGACACCAATCCCGATACCCGCCAACATTGATTTATTCACGGGAACACCTCCTTCTTTGCAGTTATGCCAATCATGCAAGCGAAGGAGAAAAGCAGCTATCAGACAGAAGATGAAAAGCGCGGGAATGGCTGGAAATACTTAAGGATTCGGAGGAGTCTGAAAGGATGCCTGATACAACGCGGCTGCCGATCGCGCTGTTCCTCAAGGGCGGATGAGGCGTTTATGCCACATCCGCCAGTGTACGTCGATTAATGCAACTTCAAACGCGGACGGATAACGCGGTTAATACTCCCCACCAGCATCATTAATCCGGTTTTAAAGTAACCATGCAGCGCAATCTGATGCATTCGGTATAGCGAGATATATACAAAGCGCGCAATTCGTCCTTCAATCATCATTGAGCCGCGCGTCAGGTTACCCATCAGGCTACCGACGGTGGAGAAGTTCGACAGCGATACCAGCGAACCATGATCTTTATACTGATAATTTTTCAGCGGCTTACCGTTCATCTGCGCCAGAATGTTGTTCATTGCGCAAGTCGCCATCTGGTGTGCAGCCTGAGCACGCGGCGGAACAAAGCCCCCTTCCGGACGCGGGCATGACGCGCAGTCGCCAATAGCGTAAATGTCTGGATCGCGGGTGGTTTGCAGCGTCGGTTCCACCACCAGCTGGTTGATACGGTTAGTTTCAAGACCACCGATATCTTTCAGGAAGTCTGGCGCTTTGATCCCGGCTGCCCATACCATCAGATCAGCCTCAATATATTCGCCATCTTTAGTGTGCAGGCCGCCTTCATCAGCACTGGTGACCATGGTTTGCGTCAGCACGCGAACGCCAAGTTTCGTTAGCTCGTTGTGGGCCGCAGCAGAGATACGTGGCGGTAACGCAGGCAAAATACGTTCTCCCGCTTCTACCAGCGTTACGTTCAGGGCTTCGTTGGTCAGGCCTTTGTAACCGTAGCTGTGCAGTTGCTTGACCGCGTTGTGCAATTCAGCGGAGAGTTCTACACCCGTCGCGCCGCCGCCAACAATCGCAATGTTCACTTTGCCATTCGCGCCCAGGTTGGCGGAGTATTTCAGGAACAAATTCAGCATCTCCTGGTGGAAGCGACGCGCCTGGTGCGGGTTATCGAGGAAAATGCAGTTCTCTTTGACACCTGGCGTATTGAAATCGTTAGAGGTGCTACCCAGCGCCATTACCAGGGTGTCATAGGCGATTTTACGTTCCGGAACCAGCAGTTCACCTTTCTCGTCGCGCAGTTCTGCAATAGTGATTGTTTTCGCTTCACGATCAATATCAATGACGGAACCCAGCTGGAACTGGAAACCATGATTGCGCGCATGGGCCAGATAGCTCAACGCATCGACGCCTTCATCAAGCGAGCCAGTCGCCACTTCGTGCAGCAGCGGTTTCCACAGGTGGCTGTGGTTACGATCGACCAGCGTAATTTTGGCTTTTTTCTTGCGTCCCAGCTTATGCCCCAGCTGTGTTGCCATTTCCAGCCCACCAGCACCGCCGCCGACAATCACAATCTTTTTCAATGGCGTAGTCAACGTGACCCCCTTAAATTTATTAACCAATTGTTAATTAATGGTTATTAACATAGCTCTTAATTAACAACAGGTTACAGCAATGAAAATGTTCTTCGCTATTGAGAATAACATGAATGGTGCATTGGTCATACCAAAATTGATGTTAATCAAGTTTTGTTGCTGAAAAGATAGGCGACTTTACCGGGTGAGATCAAAAAACAGAGTTTATTGTTTATTATTTGAGCGAATTTGTGAGAGTGATATAGAGTGAGGGGTGTATGCAGGGCGTTCGGTAGGCCTGATAAGAAGCGCATCAGGCATTGATGCTCGACTGTCGGATGCGGCGTGGACGCCTTATCCGACCCACAGAATTCGGAGCGCATCAGGTACCGGCAAGGTTACCTGATGCGACGAGGGCATTTACCCGAGGGTTTTGAACGCTTTAATGCGCTGTAAATGCGGGGAGATATTCTTGAATTTGTGCGTCTGCTCTTCGTCCCAGACAATCTCGTAATAATGATGCAACTCTTCAGATGTCCGCTGGCTGTTAAGCGCTTCATCATTACGCGACAAAATCACCAGGCAACGATCGCGATTCTTCTCACGGAAGTTGGTCACACACTTAGTGGCAATATCGGCATACTCTTCCGGGCGATCAATCTTGCCTTCCATGTTCTCATAAGGGAACAAATTAGGGTTGAAGATCACCTGGCGGATGTCGCAAAGAAAACCAATCCGTTCCGCCCAGTATCCGCCCAAGCCAACGCCGCAAATTAGCGGACGCTCGTCAACGTTCAGTTGCAACATTTTGTCCACTTCTTTAAGCAGATGCTGCATATCATGTTTCGGATGCCGCGTACTGTAGCTTATCAAGCGTACATCCGGGTCAATAAACTGCAATTGTAAGACTTTCTCGTGGTTACCCGGACTGTTAGAGTCAAAACCGTGTAAATAGATAATCATCGCTTCCTCACATAAGCCAGGGTTAGTGACCTGCTTTCTCTTCCTGCCAGCGTTCATGTAACTGATTCAGACGGGTGCTGATCGCTTTCCAGCGAGCCGAGTCCATCAGTTCCTGTCGCGAAAATGAACCTTTATGATACAAACGTGTAACACGTTCTGCCTTGATCGGTGACAGATTATCTAACACGCTGACGGCCCCTTTACGATTATTGCAGACCAGGATCATATCGCAACCCGCATCCAGTGAAGCCTGCCCGCGTTCGGCATAACTGCCCATAATCGCGGCACCTTCCATCGATAAATCGTCAGAGAAAATCACGCCGTCAAAACCCAGTTCCTGACGCAAAACGGTTTTCAGCCAGTAGGGAGAACCGCTCGCCGGACGCGGATCAACATCACTGTAGATCACATGCGCAGGCATAATGGCGTCGAGTTTATTTTCGCGGATTAAGGAACTGAAGACCGACATATCTTTAGCGCGAATCTCCGCTTGTGGACGTGGATCGCACGGTGTTTCTTTGTGTGAGTCTGCCGTTACTGCACCGTGTCCTGGGAAGTGTTTCCCGGTCGTTTTCATTCCGGCTTCATGCATACCATCAATAAACCGGCTGGCAATTGCCAGGGCTTTTTGTGGATCGGCATGATAAGAACGCTCGCCAATCGCCGCGCTGATATGCCCGACATCCAGCACAGGCGCAAAGCTGATATCAATATCCATAGCGATCATTTCGCTGGCCATCAACCAACCTGCCTCCTGCGCCAGTTTGCCACCCTCTTCCATTCCTGACAGCGCAGCGAATGATTGCGCCGCTGGCAAGCGGGTAAAACCTTCACGAAAACGCTGCACGCGTCCACCTTCCTGATCAACCGCCACCACCAGACGATTGCGCGAAGCTGCGCGGATCTGGCGCACCAGTTCACGTAACTGGGCAGGATCATGATAGTTACGCGTAAAGAGAATCAGCCCTCCCACCAGCGGATGCGCCAGTATTTCACGCTCTTCCGCGTCCAGTTCGTAACCTTCGACATCCAACATTACTGGACCCACACTGCTCTCCTTATTGTTTTATTAATAGCTGCCGCCAGGTGTCATCGGCCAGCCTGATAAATTGTTGATCGCCGGTTTGTCGCCAGCGGTACTCAAACCACCCTGCTTTGAGCATCAGCAGCCAGGGAAACCATCGCCTGACCTGACGCCATAATTGCGCCGGATAAATCTTCGCGCGAGTGGCATAGTCATTGACCAATTGCCGGTGCTGTTCAGTATTTTCCACCCACACCGCCGCCAGTTCCAGCGCGATATCACCATCTCCGGCATACTCCCAGTCGATGAGTTTTAACCCTGACGCGCTATGCACTAAATTTCCGGCGTGGACATCCATATGCAATGGACTTAAGCGTAAAGGCCGTGGTTCCCGCGCTTTGCGCAGACGTTTTAACATTCGCAGCCAACCCACTGTCCGCCGCGCCGGATCGCTTTGCTGCCAGTACAGTTCCAGTAACGGCAACAGCGTTATTCGCCAGCCAAAACGTGGTTGTTGATGTAGATAATACAGCAAGCCTGCCAGTTCGTTGGTATCCGGCAAATACGTTTTTACCGCGCCGGGCAGATAGTCGACTACCATCCAGTCACGGAGATATAAATGCGGCTTCGGTGCAATGCATGCGGGTAGTTGTGATAAAGCCCGATACTGGCGCAAGAACGCGGACTGCGGCGCATCAGGATCGTGCGGCTGACGCACAACAAAACGCTGGCCCTGATGTTCAATGAGAAAACTCCCGCCACTAAGCCCACTATTAAACGTCGTGACGGGATGATACTGCGGGAAAAAGCGCGACAGCAATTCGTCGCGCGTGATGGGATTATTGCTGCGAAACGGCACCTTTACCTGACCAGATAATTTCGCCCGTCTGCACCAGCATCAGCTGCATTTGTAGGGTCGGAGCGTTAACGTTGCCAGAGGCGCTGGAGTACAGCACGTAATGAGCGCCGACATTGCGGGCAATGCCTATGGCTTTACTACGGGTGCCTAAACTGTCCTGCGGCGACAAACCTAACTGTTGCTTCGCCATCGACAGTTGCTGGGCGGAAACCAGGGTAAATTTCCCGTTATTAGCCAGCGCATTTCGCAGCGTTTCGGTCGCTTCTGCGGCATTCAGCGAACCGTTAGTACGGTTGTTAACGCTATCAACCAGCAGGACGCTACCCGCAGTCACCCCGTCAGCACCAAGCATCTTACTGACCATCGGCTGCATTGCGCCATTCCAGTCATAATGGCGAATATGCGGCGCAGGCGGTGCAGTTTGATCTTCGTGCTCAATTGGGCCTGGCTGCTGCGGGATCGTCGGCACCGAGGGCACTGTGGGGACAGGCTGTTGTGGCTCGGCTGGTTGTTCCGGCGCTGGTTTCACTTCTTCTACCGGTGCAGGTTCACGTTGCCCCACACACCCGGCGAGAAACATCGCCAGCGCGGTAATCAAGGCGTAGCGACTCATTTTTGTCATCAAGATTCACCCCTTACAAATATAGATAAAGTCTGACTTTGTGCGCCCCCAGAAAATTGGCGCTGCCGTACAGCGTTACCGCCGAATGTGCGGGAATGGTAACGCTGCGTGGCCTTTCCAGAGGATGCATCTCCAGCCCTCTGGCGTCATACCAGTAAAAACGATAATGAACGGTAACGGGTTCTTGCCTTTCGTTATAAAGCGTTGAGGATGCTGAAGGTTGAATATCAGACGTCGAAAGGAAGGGCTTTTCTGCACTGATGCCCGCAGCCAATAAAGATGACTCCATCACCAGCGATTGCTCATCATTCACCGGAATTTCCGGATGTGAACGACAGCCCACCAGCAGTAACAACACCAGAGACACCAGCCCAAAGCATCCTTTTCTCATCGTTACAGACCTTTATGCGCCAGCATTGGTCCCAGCGGACGGCCACCCAACAAGTGCATATGGATGTGGTAAACCTCTTGTCCGCCATGGCGGTTGGTATTCATGATCAGACGATAGCCATCTTCGGCAATACCTTCTTGCTCAGCAATTTTTGCCGCTACGGTGATCATGCGTCCCAGCGCCTGCTCATGCTCAGCTGAGACGTCGTTCACAGTCGGAATGAGGATATTCGGAATGATCAGAATATGCGTTGGCGCTTGCGGCGAAATATCGCGAAACGCCGTTACCAGATCATCCTGGTAGACGATATCGGAGGGGATCTCACGACGAATAATTTTGCTGAATATAGTTTCTTCTGCCACGACATTTTCCTTTTTCAAATAGCCATGCGTTGCGCCATGCTACGCCGCGCCACACTGCGAGTATAGAGTATGGTCGAGTTAAACCTGCTCTTTCAACCTTAACTCACGATTTCTTAAGCAAAAAATCGTTTTGCTGCCGTATATATCGCCATTATTCCCATTTCTGCCTGCGAATGCGCTGAAAAGACATTCTCTGTTTGGTTTACATGACAAATATGAATGCGTATATTTCTCATTTGCATTTACAAACAAAATTATTCGCACACTAAATATAATCGCTCATCACCCTCCTCCGGCATGAGCCTGACGACAACATAAACCAAGAGATTTCAAATGCTTTCAACACAATTTAACAGGGATAATCAATATCAAGCCATCACCAAACCGTCACTACTTGCCGGTTGCATAGCACTGGCACTATTACCTTCTGCCGCTTTTGCTGCACCAGCCACTGAAGAAACGGTGATTGTTGAGGGTTCAGCCACAGCTCCAGATGATGGCGAAAATGATTACAGCGTAACGTCTACCTCTGCGGGTACCAAAATGCAGATGACTCAACGTGATATTCCTCAGTCGGTCACTATTGTTAGCCAGCAGCGGATGGAAGATCAGCAGTTACAAACGCTGGGCGAAGTGATGGAAAACACGCTGGGGATCAGCAAAAGTCAGGCGGATTCCGATCGTGCTCTTTATTATTCCCGCGGATTCCAGATCGATAACTATATGGTTGATGGTATCCCCACCTATTTTGAATCGCGCTGGAATCTGGGCGACGCACTTTCTGATATGGCACTCTTTGAACGCGTAGAAGTAGTGCGTGGCGCGACAGGACTCATGACCGGGACGGGTAATCCATCTGCGGCAATTAATATGGTTCGAAAACACGCGACCAGTCGTGAATTTAAAGGCGATGTCTCGGCGGAATACGGTAGCTGGAACAAAGAACGGTATGTGGCGGATTTACAAAGCCCACTCACCGAAGACGGTAAAATCCGCGCGCGAATTGTCGGCGGCTACCAGAATAACGACTCATGGCTGGACCGCTACAACAGTGAAAAGACCTTCTTCTCGGGCATTGTCGATGCTGATTTAGGCGATCTTACGACGCTTTCAGCCGGTTACGAATATCAGCGCATTGATGTTAATAGCCCTACCTGGGGCGGTTTACCGCGCTGGAATACTGATGGCAGCAGCAACAGTTACGATCGCGCACGCAGTACCGCACCTGACTGGGCGTACAACGATAAAGAGATCAACAAGGTCTTTATGACCCTGAAGCAGCAGTTTGCTGATACCTGGCAAGCGACACTGAATGCCACCCACTCTGAAGTCGAATTTGACAGCAAAATGATGTATGTCGATGCCTATGTAAACAAAGCGGATGGTATGCTGGTTGGGCCATACAGTAATTATGGACCTGGCTTTGATTATGTCGGCGGCACCGGTTGGAACAGTGGCAAACGTAAAGTTGATGCGCTGGATTTGTTCGCTGACGGTAGTTATGAATTGTTTGGTCGTCAGCACAATCTAATGTTTGGTGGCAGTTACAGCAAACAAAACAATCGTTACTTCAGTTCATGGGCCAACATCTTCCCGGATGAAATTGGCAGTTTCTACAACTTTAATGGCAATTTCCCACAAACCGACTGGTCACCACAGAGCCTGGCGCAGGACGATACCACACATATGAAATCGTTATATGCTGCCACTCGTGTCACCCTTGCCGATCCGCTGCATCTGATCCTCGGCGCACGTTATACCAACTGGCGGGTTGATACGCTGACTTACAGCATGGAGAAAAACCACACCACGCCTTACGCTGGTCTGGTGTTTGACATCAATGACAACTGGTCGACCTACGCCAGCTATACCTCTATTTTCCAGCCGCAAAATGATCGTGACAGTTCAGGCAAATATCTGGCTCCAATCACCGGTAACAACTACGAGCTGGGTCTGAAATCGGACTGGATGAATAGCCGTCTGACCACCACGTTAGCCATCTTCCGTATTGAGCAGGATAATGTCGCTCAGTCCACCGGTACACCTATCCCCGGCAGCAACGGCGAAACCGCCTATAAAGCGGTAGATGGGACAGTCAGTAAAGGGGGGGAATTTGAACTCAACGGCGCAATTACCGACAACTGGCAGCTGACATTTGGCGCAACGCGCTATATTGCAGAGGATAACGAAGGAAACGCCGTTAATCCTAATCTGCCACGCACCACGGTTAAAATGTTCACCAGCTATCGGTTGCCTGTCATGCCAGAGTTGACGGTCGGCGGTGGTGTTAACTGGCAAAATCGCGTGTATACCGACACCGTGACGCCGTATGGCACCTTCCGCGCCGAGAAAGGTAGCTACGCGCTGGTGGATCTCTTCACCCGCTACCAGGTGACGAAAAACTTCTCGTTACAGGGGAACGTCAATAACCTGTTCGACAAAACCTACGATACCAACGTGGAAGGTTCTATCGTCTACGGCACACCGCGTAATTTCAACATTACCGGCACGTATCAATTCTGAATAACACCTGTAAAAAAGGCAGCCATCTGGCTGCCTTAGTCTCCCCAACGTCTTACGGATTAGTGGTTACGGATGTACTCATCCATCTCGGTTTTCAGGTTATCGGATTTAGTACCGAAAATCGCCTGAACACCAGAACCAGCAACCACTACGCCCGCTGCGCCCAGTTTCTTCAGGCCGGCCTGATCCACTTTAGACACATCAGCAACGCTGACGCGCAGACGGGTAATACATGCGTCGAGGTTAGTAATGTTTTCTTTACCACCAAATGCAGCAACCAGAGCCGGTGCCATTTCGCTGGTACCTGTCGCTTTTGCATCTTCAGTCGCGTCTTCACGACCCGGCGTTTTCAGATCCAGTGCTTTAATCAGCACGCGGAAGATGGTGTAGTAAACAATCGCATAACCGATACCGACGATCGGGAACAGCCACAGTTTGCTGCTGTTACCAGACAGAACGATGAAGTCGATCAGACCGTGCGAGAACGACGTACCGTCACGCATCCCCAGAAGAATACAGATTGGGAATGCCAGGCCTGCCAGAATCGCGTGGATGATGTACAGGATCGGCGCAACGAACATGAAGGAGAACTCGATCGGCTCGGTGATACCGGTCAGGAACGAGGTCAGCGCCGCGGAGATCATAATACCGCCCACTTTCGCGCGGTTTTCTGGTTTAGCAGAGTGCCAGATAGCAATTGCGGCAGCTGGCAGACCGTACATTTTGAACAGGAAGCCACCAGACAGTTTACCCGCAGTCGGGTCACCCGCCATATAACGCGGAATGTCGCCGTGGAAAACCTGACCTGCTGCGTTGGTGTATTCACCAATCTGCATCTGGAAAGGTACGTTCCAGATGTGGTGCAGACCAAACGGTACCAGGCAACGTTCGATGAAACCGTAAATGCCAAACGCAACTACCGGGTTCTGGTAAGCAGCCCACTGAGAGAAGGTCTGGATTGCAGAACCAATCGGCGGCCAAATGAAGGACAGCACAACGCCAGTAAAGATGGCAGCCAGGCCAGAAATGATCGGCACAAAGCGTTTACCGGCAAAGAAGCCAAGATACTCAGGCAGCTTAATACGGTAGAAACGGTTAAACATGTACGCTGCGATCGCACCGGAGATAATCCCTCCGAGTACGCCAGTATCCGCCAGGTGTTTAGAGGCGATTTCTTCAGCAGGTAAATGCAGTACCAGTGGCGCAACCACGGCCATGGTTTTAACCATGATGCCATAGGCAACAACTGCGGCCAGCGCGGATACGCCATCGTTATTGGTAAAGCCGAGGGCGACACCGATCGCAAAAATCAGTGGCATGTTTGCAAAGACGGAACCGCCTGCTTCTGCCATAACATGCGATACAACGGCGGGCAGCCAGCTGAAATTCGCGGAACCGACGCCCAGCAGAATACCTGCGATAGGCAGTACGGATACCGGCAGCATCAGCGATTTACCGACCTTTTGCAGGTTAGCAAATGCATTCTTAAACATAATTGAGAGTGCTCCTGAGTATGGGTGCTTTTTTTACGTTCTCACGCGTGGCAAGGGGGGAGAGCCTCGCCGTGTACAGGGCATCTAAGCGCCCTTTATTTATTACACAGAGTAAAATAATTCAGTGCCAATTTGTTTGACGGCTATCACGTTTCAACTTCAGATCATTGGAGAAGTTGCACATTTTGACAAAACATATGTCACAATATTTCAAACGTGGTTATTCACCGCCCAATTTTCGGCGGTGAACTTTACTCGTTTTAGCCATTAATTACGAGCTTTAAAAAAACTCATTCAACGGATGGATTGAAGGCGGGAAGCGTCGATGTGAAACAGACGGGCGAAGTTATCGGTGGTTACCTGCGCCAGTTCTTCAACGGCAACACCTTTCAACACAGCCATGTATTCTGCAACGTCACGAACCATCGCAGGTTGATTCTCTTTTCCTCGATGCGGTACCGGCGCAAGGTAAGGTGAGTCAGTTTCCACCAGTAACCGATCCAGGGGGACATAACGCGCAGCATCGCGCAGTTGCTCCGCATTACGGAAGGTCACAATGCCGGAAAAGGAGATGTAAAATCCGAGATCCAGTAATTTACCCGCCGTTTCTCTGTCCTCTGTAAAACAGTGTAGTACGCCACCGCAATCCGTCACTTTTTCTTCGCGCAGAATTGCCAGCGTATCGGCACGGGCGTCACGGGTATGGACGATAACCGGCTTGTTCAGTTCACGACCAATCTGGATATGATGGATGAAGGACTCTTGCTGACGTACTTTAGTTTCCGGCGTGTAATAATAATCCAGCCCGGTTTCACCCAGCGCTACAACACCCTCTTCTGCCGCCAGACGGCGTAAATCTTCTACATCGTAGGGATCATTCTGGTTGAGTGGATGCACGCCACAAGAAAATACGACGTTGTCACGTTCGCCTACCAGATCCCGCATATGTAAATAACCCGGTAATGTTGTGGCGACTGCCAGACAAAATTTCACATCGCGTGCGGCGGCTTTCGCCAGAACGTCATCCACGTCCTTATGCAAAGATTCATAATCCAGACCATCGAGATGGCAGTGTGAGTCGACTAAAAACATGATGTCTCTCTTAAAGATGAGGAACCGGTAGCACAACGCCCGGTTGCAGGTAATGCTCAATACGCAGTAAAAGATCGGTGATGAGAAGCTCGCGGTTGATGCCTGTAACAGACATTAACTGTTCACGAATGTGGCAAACATCCCCCAGTATAGCCTGCAGGCGCGAGGGAGAAAGATGGTTTGCCAGTTCGGCGACCAGGCCCGGCACATCAACATTGGTCACCTGCGCAGCACCATGATGGCGTTTTAGCGCATCCATCAGCAACGTTGCCAGCCAGTGTAAACGCGCCGGAGCTTGTTCATGATTAAGGGCCGCTAGCAGCGAATACCAGTCGCCCGATGGCACGCTATATGCCAACGCCTGACACAATGTTTCACGAGCCTGCCAGTTATCTCCCTGAAACAACGCCAGTGCCGCGCCAGGCGAACCGGCGCTTAAGCGCAATGCGGCAAGTAATGCATCCTGTGACATTGTCACTTCGCGTGAAAGCCAGGTCACGGCGTACTGTTCCGGCGGCGGCGCAAGGTAATGTAACCGACAACGACTACGTAATGTTGCCAGTAAACGTTCAGGCTCGCGGGTAGCCAGGAAAAACCAGGTTTCTGCTGGTGGCTCTTCAAGCGTTTTCAGCAATGCGTTAGCCGCGGCGTCGGTTAGTAAGGCAGCATCGGTTACCCAAACGACTTTCGCACCACCTAAGCGTGCGTACTCATTCAGCTTTTCGGTGACCTCACGTACCGCATCAACGCCCAGCGTATTTTTTCCTTTTTCGGGAGCCAGGGTGTAGTAATCGGGATGCGTGCCAGCCTGCATCAACTGACATCCACGACAGTGACCGCAACTTTTGTGGCCCTGCGGTTGTTGGCAGAGTAAATAACGGCTCAGGGCGTAGATTAAAGCATCATCGCCCATGCCCGGTAACGCCTGAATGAGTAGCGCATGGTGACCTCTTCCGGCCTGATAGCTGGCTACCAGTTTTTCGAAATCAGGTCGTAACCATGGATACCATCTCATGCGTCCAACTCCTTCACCCAGTGGGTCACGGTAGTGCGGATTGCATCCATCACGGCCTCCAGCGGCTGGGTGGCATCAATGGTATGAATGCTTTTATCTTGTGCTGCCAGTTCCAGATAGCGGGCGCGGGTGCGATTAAAGAAATCGAAAGATTCTTGCTCAATACGATCCAGCTCGCCGCGCGCACGCGCGCGTTTTAAGCCAACTTCCGGGGTAACATCGAGATAGAGCGTTAAGTCGGGGCGAAAATCCCCGAGAACAGCATCACGCAGTGTTGCCAGCATATGTTGGTCAATACCACGTCCGCCGCCCTGATACGCCTGAGTGGAGAGATCGTGGCGATCGCCAATCACCCAGGTGCCGTTAGCCAGAGCTGGTTTGATGACCGTTTCTACCAGTTGAACGCGCGCGGCATAAAACATCAGAACTTCGGCTTTATCGGTAATGACTTCATCGCCTACCGATTTGATATCCAGCACCAGGCTTCTTAACTTTTCGGCAAGTTGCGTACCGCCAGGTTCCCGAGTGAAAACCATGTCGCGGATACCCAGTTGCTCGAGCGTCTCAACCACCACATTACGCGCGGTAGTTTTGCCTGCGCCTTCCAGCCCCTCAATGACGATATACTTACTGCGCATTTTTTTCCTTAAGCACTTTCAGATAATCCTGCACAGACTTGTTATGACTGGCAAGATTGGTATTAAACGTGTGACCACCTTTACCATCGGCCACAAAATAGAGATACGGCGTTTTTGCCGGATGCGCAGCAGCCTTCAGCGAATCCGCCCCCGGCGTCGCTATCGCACCTGGCGGCAGACCGGTAATGGTATAGGTGTTATACGCTGTCGGCGTTTCCAGGTCTGCACGAGAAAGTTTGCCATTATAACGCTCTCCCATCCCGTAAATCACGGTCGGGTCGGTCTGCAGGCGCATACCAATGCGTAAACGGTTGATAAATACTGAGGCAACCTTATCGCGTTCACTGGCAACGGCGGTTTCTTTTTCGATAATTGATGCCATCGTCACCAACTGGTTTTTATCTTTATAAGGCAGACCGTCCGCACGCCCTTCCCAGGCGCTATCGACCGCTTTCACCATTTTCTTGTGCGCTCGCTTGAGTAACGCGACATCGGTGGTATTGGCGGTATACATCCAGGTGTCTGGCCAGAACCAACCTTCAATCCACTCCGGGTTTTCCAGTTCAAGTGCCTGCGCTACGGTGGCGTACTTATCATCGCTCAGCGTATGCTTGATATACGGGGCCTCACGCAATTGCTTGAGGTAATCGCTCAGACGCATCCCTTCTACCAGTCGCAGAGGGAACTGTGCTTCTTTACCGCTTTCCAGCAATTTCAGCATCTCGCGCACGGTCATCTGCGGTGTAAAGCGGTAAGTCCCGGCTTTAAAGTGAGAAAGATCCGGTTCGATACGCAGCAGCCATTGAAAAACCCGTGGACGATTGATGATCTTATCGGCATAAAGCTGTTCACCGAGCGCCAGACGTCCGGTCCCTGGCTTCAGGGTAAATATCGTCTCTTCTTTGATAAGCAATTTGCTGTCGGCAAGATGGCGAACCTTCCAGACGCCCACACCAGCGGCGATACCCAGTACCACCAGCAATAACAAGATTATCAATAACACTTTTTTCATGACTAATTCGGGCGCTCACAAAGTGGGGCTAAATATTCATATAACGTTGCTGACGAAAAGGAGACATCGCCACAGGCACATACGGGCATCACTGGCATTAACGCATTACAAATAACCATCTCATCTGCCTGCAACGACTCTTCCAGAGAGGCTTGCACTTCGACAAGCTGATAAGAGGATTGTGCCAGCAAACGGATACAGAATTGTCGCATAATGCCGTTAACACCTGCCTGATCCAGTCGCGGCGTATAAACTACGTTGCCCTTCCGCCAGAACAAATTAGCCGCACAGCATTCCGTAACCCACCCTTCGCTGTCAAGGACCAGCGCCTCATCAGCGTTTGTCTGCTCAAGATGAGAGCGAATCAATACTTGCTCAAGACGATTGAGATGTTTAATACCTGCAAGATGAGGATTGCGCCCCAGCCGCACCGGGCTTAGCGCCAACGTAATCCCCTCGTTACGCAAACGGTCGTAATGTGCAGGATAAGCCGTAACGGAGAGAATCCGCGTTGCCGGTCCGCTGTTCAATGTGCTGTACCCTCGCCCGCCACTACCGCGACTGATCACGACTTTCAGCACACCATTTTGCTGTTCTGCTGCCAGCGTTTTCATCTCTTGTTCAAGCTGAGGCCAGAAGTCACAGGAAATCATCAACCGCTGACAAGCATCCTGTAGTCGCTGGATATGCGCCGATAACAAACTGACTTTACCGTCGATAACTCTGGCGGTGGTAAAACAACCATCACCAAACTGCGTTGCCCGATCGCTTACTGCCAGCGATTCCTGCTTATGACCGTTAATTAAGAACATACCGGCTCCTTATCAGAGAATTGTTAGTGTGGCAGCATGTTCACTACGGAACAAGTCGGAATAAAAGCTAAGAAAAAAGGCCCGCAAGCGGACCTTTTATAAGGGTGGAAAATGACAACTTAGATCTTTTTAAAGATCAAAGAACCATTAGTGCCACCGAAGCCGAAGGAGTTACACAGAGTGTATTCCATTCCGCTAACCTGACGCGCTTCGTGCGGTACGAAATCCAGATCGCAACCTTCATCCGGGTTATCCAGGTTGATGGTTGGCGGAACAGCCTGATCGCGCAGCGCCAGGATGGAGTAGATAGATTCTACTGCACCCGCCGCACCTAACAGGTGACCGGTCATAGATTTCGTGGAGCTTACCAACACACGGCTTGCAGCTTCACCGAAGATGGTTTTCACCGCCTGCGCTTCAGCTTTATCGCCAGCCGGCGTAGAAGTACCGTGCGCGTTAACGTAGCCAATCTGACTCGCTTCAATGCCTGCATCACGCAGAGCATTTGCCATCGCCAGAGCTGCGCCTGCGCCATTTTCTGGCGGTGACGTCATATGATAAGCATCGCTGCTCATACCAAAGCCGACGAGTTCAGCGTAAATTTTCGCACCGCGTTTTTTCGCGTGTTCGTACTCTTCAAGTACCAGCATACCGGCACCATCGCCCAGTACGAAACCATCACGCTCTTTATCCCACGGGCGGCTCGCCGCTTGCGGGTTATCATTGCGGGTAGATAATGCACGTGCCGCGCCAAAACCACCAACGCCCAGCGGCGTACTGGCTTTCTCTGCGCCACCTGCAACCATCACGTCAGCATCGCCATACGCGATAATACGCGCAGCATGGCCAATGTTGTGCACGCCGGAAGTACAGGCAGTCGCGATAGAGATGCTCGGGCCACGCAGGCCATACATGATAGTCAGATGACCTGCCACCATGTTCACAATCGTTGACGGAACGAAGAATGGGCTGATCTTACGTGGACCACCGTTCATCAGAGATGTGTGGTTTTCTTCGATCAGTCCGAGGCCGCCAATCCCGGAGCCAATTGCGGCACCAATGCGGGTTGCGTTCTCTTCCGTTATTTCAAGGCCAGAATCCTGCATGGCCTGAACGCCAGCGACAATTCCATATTGAATGAAGGCATCCATCTTGCGCTGTTCTTTGCGCGAGATAATGTCCTCACAGTTAAAATCCTTTACTAAGCCAGCAAATTTCGTTGCATAGGCGCTAGTATCGAAATGGTCGATTAGGCTGATGCCACTCTGACCGGCAAGCAGAGCTTTCCAGGTAGACTCTACGGTATTGCCGACAGGAGACAACATGCCCAGTCCGGTCACAACTACACGACGCTTAGACACGTTTGTCCTCCAGGGAGGGAAAAAATGATTCTAGTGGGACAAAAAGATAAAACTCAGGCGGTCGAACGACCGCCTGGAGATGTTCACTTACGCCTGGTGGCCGTTGATGTAATCAATGGCAGCCTGAACGGTGGTGATTTTCTCAGCTTCTTCGTCCGGAATCTCAGTATCAAACTCTTCTTCCAGAGCCATTACCAGCTCAACGGTGTCAAGAGAATCCGCGCCCAGGTCTTCAACGAAAGAAGCATTGTTGGTAACTTCTTCCTGCTTAACGCCCAGCTGTTCGCCGATAATTTTCTTAACGCGTTCTTCGATAGTGCTCATACTCTTAAATTTCCTATCAAAACTCGCTTTCGCGATGGTTTTCGTAGTGTATAAAATGTTGAAAAATTTGCAACTAAATCCCGGCAGGTCTTACCACGATTTTACGTTATTTTGAGGCCTTACCCCCCAATAACGCAAATCATTTTGCACTAATTATTACTCATAACCACGCAGACTGCGCGCAACATGAGCATTTTGTGCAAATCGCGGTCAGACCATGTACATCCCGCCGTTCACATGCAAAGTTTCACCCGTGATGTAAGCTGCTTCGTCGGATGCCAGGAATGCAACCGCGTTGGCGATTTCCTGTGCGCCGCCGAGGCGACCCGCAGGAACCTGCGCCAGGATACCCGCACGCTGGTCATCGCTCAGCGCACGTGTCATGTCCGTTTCAATAAAGCCCGGAGCAACAACGTTTACAGTAATACCGCGTGACGCAACTTCGCGCGCCAGTGATTTACTGAAGCCGATCAAGCCCGCTTTCGCCGCAGCGTAGTTGGCCTGACCGCCATTTCCCATGGTACCAACCACAGAACCGATAGTGATAATACGACCATGACGCTTTTTCATCATAGCGCGCATTACCGCTTTTGACAGACGGAAAACAGATGAAAGGTTGGTTTCGATAATATCGTTCCACTCTTCATCTTTCATTCGCATTAACAGGTTATCACGAGTGATACCGGCATTATTGACCAGGATATCCACTTCACCAAATTCTGCGCGAATTTTTTCCAGAACAGATTCGATAGATGCCGGGTCGGTCACATTCAACATCAGACCTTTGCCGTTGGCACCTAAATAATCACTGATCGCCTGAGCGCCATTTTCACTGGTCGCAGTGCCAATAACTTTCGCGCCACGGGCTGCGAGCGTTTCAGCAATTGCGCGGCCAATTCCGCGGCTTGCACCGGTTACCAGTGCGATTTTTCCTTCAAAATTCATGATTTTCCTCTTTTAAAGCTCGAGCGCCGCTGCCATCGCTGAAGGTTCGTTCAGCGCCGAGGCGGTCAGGGTGTCGACAATGCGTTTCGTCAGGCCAGTAAGCACTTTGCCCGGGCCGACTTCATAGAGATGTTCTACGCCTTGCGCTGCCATGTACTCAACAGACTTCGTCCACTGAACCGGGTTATACAACTGACGTACCAGTGCGTCACGGATGGCATCACCATTGGTTTCGCATTTCACATCAACGTTATTCACAACAGGAACTGTTGGTGCGTTAAAGGTGATTTTCGCTAATTCTACTGCCAGTTTGTCGGCTGCTGGTTTCATCAGCGCACAGTGAGACGGTACGCTCACTGGTAACGGCAGCGCGCGTTTTGCGCCCGCCGCTTTACAGGCAGCGCCAGCACGCTCAACCGCTTCTTTATGACCGGCAATAACCACCTGTCCCGGAGAGTTAAAGTTTACCGGAGAAACGACCTGACCTTCTGCAGCTTCTTCACACGCTTTCGCAATAGACGCATCATCCAGACCGATGATTGCCGCCATAGCGCCCGTGCCTTCCGGTACGGCTTCTTGCATGAACTTGCCGCGCATCTCAACCAGACGCACCGCATCAGCGAAATCAATCACACCAGCGCAAACCAGCGCGGAGTATTCCCCCAGGCTGTGACCGGCCATCATTGCCGGTGCTTTACCGCCCTGCTGCTGCCATACGCGATACAGCGCAACAGATGCAGTCAACAGCGCAGGCTGAGTTTGCCAGGTTTTATTCAGTTCTTCAGCTGGCCCCTGCTGGGTCAGCGCCCACAGGTCGTAGCCCAGCGCCGCAGAAGCTTCAGCAAACGTTTCTTCGACAATTGGATAGCTCGCCGCCATATCAGCCAGCATTCCAACGGTTTGAGAACCCTGTCCAGGGAACACAAATGCAAATTGCGTCATGTTTTAATCCTTATCCTAGAAACGAACCAGCGCGGAGCCCCAGGTGAATCCACCGCCAAAGGCTTCAAGCAGAACCAACTGCCCCGGCTTAATGCGCCCGTCGCGTACAGCTTCATCCAGCGCGCACGGGACAGAGGCCGCAGAGGTATTACCGTGGCGATCCAGCGTCACCACGACATTATCCATAGACATACCGAGTTTTTTCGCCGTTGCACTGATAATACGCAGGTTAGCCTGATGCGGAACCAGCCAGTCCAGTTGAGAACGGTCAAGATTATTCGCCGCCAGCGTCTCATCAACGATGTGCGCCAGTTCCGTTACCGCAACCTTGAAGACTTCGTTGCCCGCCATCGTCAGATGAATTGAATTCTCTGGATTCACGCGGTCGGCGTTTGGCAGCGTCAGCAATTCACCATAACTACCGTCGGCATGCAGATGGGTGGAAATGATTCCCGGCTCTTCAGAGGCAGCCAGCACCGCAGCGCCCGCGCCATCGCCAAAAATAATAATAGTCCCACGATCGGTTGGATCGCAGGTGCGCGCCAGTACATCGGAACCGACGACCAGAGCATACTTCACCGCCCCAGATTTCACGTATTGATCGGCTACACTTAATGCATAGGTGAAACCTGCGCAGGCTGCTGCAACGTCAAATGCCGGGCAACCTTTAATGCCCAACATGCTTTGAATCTGACAAGCTGCGCTCGGGAAAGCGTGCGTAGCAGAAGTCGTTGCCACAACGATCAGGCCAATCTGGTCTTTCTCAATGCCCGCCATCTCAATTGCGCGTGTCGCCGCTTCAAAGCCCATGGTTGAAACGGTTTCGTTTGGCGCGGCAATGTGGCGTTCGCGGATACCGGTACGAGTGACAATCCACTCGTCAGAGGTGTCCACCATTTTTTCCAAATCGGCGTTTGTCCGCACTTGTTCGGGCAGATAGCTGCCAGTACCAATAATCTTCGTATACATGTACGCTCAGTCACTTTTCGGTTATATACCGTCACTTGCAAACTGCGAGTTCGCTGGCAGCGTCCTGCTACCGCAGAGTTCCGCTTTTGCCACCGTCCAGCAGCTCAAAACCAGCTGGGTATACAGATTCCAGGCGAGCGGCAATTCGCTGAGGAACTTGTCGCTGCACCGCCTGCACTGCCTGTTCAATCGCGACCGCAAAAGCTCGCTGATTGGCTGCACCATGACTTTTTATCACCGTGCCGCGCAATCCTAACAGACAGGCGCCGTTATACTGGTCGGGGTTGAGGTGACTGAATCGCCTCGTCAGGCTCTTTTGTAGCCAACGCTTTAATAACAGTAGCCACCACGACCGTTTTTTCCCTTCACCCTGAGATTTCAGCAGAGAAAGGAACATCCTGACAACACCTTCCATCGTCTTTAATGTGACATTTCCTGTAAAGCCGTCACAAACCAGCACATCTGTCTTGCCAGTTAACAACTCATTGGCTTCAAGATAGCCGATATAATTGATTGAAGGGATTGTTTTAAGCACCGCTGAGGCATCCCGAATACTGTCGAGACCCTTTACTTCTTCTTCACCAATATTGAGCAACGCCACGCGAGGATTGGGAATTTCCACCACCTCTTCAGCCAGAACTGAGCCCATAATGGCAAATTGCACCAGCATTGTGCTGTCACAATCGACGTTGGCCCCTAAGTCAAGGACCACCGTTTTGCCCTTTTGCTGATGTGGTAATACCGTCACCAGCGCCGGACGCTCAATCCCCTCCAGGGGCTTGAGTAATAATTTTGCCAGCCCCATCAGCGCCCCGGTATTACCGGCACTGACACAGGCTTGCGCTCGACCTTCTTTCACCAGCTCCAGGGCCACGCGCATTGAACTCCCACGACTGGCGCGGATAGCTTGCGAAGGCCGGGCATCACTGGCGATAACTGACTGCGCAGGAATAATCTGCAGACGCGAACGTTGTTCAAAGTCAGCTTTAGCAAGTAATGGCGTGATGGCGTCGGGATTGCCGACTAAAAGAAGAGTGAGTTGCGAATTAGAATTCAGTGCCTGCAATGCTGCAGGCACTGTCACGGAAGGGCCAAAATCCCCTCCCATGACATCTAACGCCAGGGTTAGACGTGTCAAGGTATCGTCGCCGCCCGGTTTGGTCTTTCCCCAGTTGCCTGGGGAAAATCCTCACTAAGCTTCATCACGCAGATGCGTGATTACTTAGCGATGACCTTGCGGCCGCGGTAGTAACCGTCGGCAGTGATGTGGTGACGCAGGTGTTTTTCACCAGAAGTTTTGTCTACAGACAGGCTGGTGACTGCGGTCAGCGCGTCATGGGAACGACGCATGCCACGTTTGGAACGGGTTGGTTTATTCTGTTGTACGGCCATGGACCTTACTCCTCAATTACGGTTTATCCCCGATCCAACGGGGAGCACCAATTACTTACGCTTTAAGCTGGCTAATACGGCAAATGGGTTTGGCTTTTGCGCTTCTTCAGGCAGTTCACCAAAGACCATGTCCGCTTCGGACACTTCACAGTGTTCAGAATCATGCACCGGAACTACCGGCAAGGCGAGGATGATTTCATCTTCAACCATTGCAAGCAGATCGATTTCACCGAATTCGTTAACCTCAATCGGTTCATACGCTTCCGGCAGTGCTTCAGCCTGTTCGTCTGAACGCACAGGACTAAAACAATACGTTGTGTAGACCTGATGAGTAAACGGCTTCCCGCAACGCTGACACTCGAGCGTTACCGTCACCTTCGCATCGCCGTTTAACACTGCGAGACGTTGGTTATCGATAGCGAACGACATGGAGCATTCCACATCACTGTCCACACTGACTACGGATTCGGCGACGCGCTCAACCTGATCAGGGGTATAGATACCCTGGTAATCAAGGCGTTTTTGAGCCGTACGAACCGGATCGAGAGTCAGGGGTAATTTTACCTTTTGCATAGGGCGCGCATATTAACTTTGTAACGTCATAGAGTCAAAGAAAAAGGCAGCCTGTGGTTGCCTTTTGCCAATAATTCGCACACATTGCGGGTTACTGCTTTATTTTCGTTCAGTGCTGATAACAAACATCAACCTGCAAAACGAAGCGCATAGTTTAAAATGGCTATCATCAATACGCTATATCTGATGGAAAAAAATATGCCTAAACTTATTTTAGCCTCCACCTCGCCATGGCGTCGCGCTCTTCTGGAAAAACTGCAAATCTCTTTTGAATGTGCAGCACCAGAGGTCGACGAAACCCCACGCAGCGACGAATCACCGCGACAGTTGGTGCTTCGACTGGCACAAGAAAAAGCGCAATCTCTGGCGTCACGTTATCCGGATCATTTAATTATTGGTTCAGACCAGGTATGTGTTCTTGATGGCGAAATCACCGGTAAACCGTTAACGGAAGAAAATGCCCGTCTGCAATTACGCAAAGCCAGCGGCAATATCGTCACCTTCTATACTGGACTGGCGTTGTTTAATTCGGCGAATGGGCATCTGCAAACAGAAGTGGAGCCTTTTGACGTCCATTTCCGTCACCTGAGCGAGGCGGAGATTGATAATTACGTGCGTAAAGAGCATCCCCTGCACTGCGCGGGTAGCTTTAAGAGTGAAGGATTTGGCATTACGCTGTTTGAGCGTTTAGAGGGGCGTGATCCTAACACGCTGGTTGGTTTACCGCTAATCGCGCTGTGTCAGATGTTACGTCGGGAAGGGAAAAACCCGCTGATGGGATAGTTTTTTGCGCCGGATGTGGTTACGTCGCATCCGGCAATCGGTGCTGGCGGCCTGATGCGGCGTAAACGCCTTATCAGGCCAACCGCCCATTATCAGGTTTATATGCTTGTATTAGCGCGCGTTACGCAGCTTTTGCAAACAACGCTTCAAACCTTCATCCATCGGAGCTTCGATACGCATCACCTCACCGGTCCCCGGATGAGTAAACTTCAACGCTGCAGCGTGCAGGAACAGGCGATTTAATCCCGTGCCTGCTTCAGTGAGCTGCCTGTCAAATTCACGGTCACCGTAGCGATCGTCAAAGGCAATCGGATGACCCGCATATTGTGTATGCACACGGATCTGGTGAGTACGCCCTGTTACCGGGCTACAACGCACCAGGGTGGCAAATGCATAGCGTTCTTCCACTTTAAAGCGTGTTTCCGACGGTTTGCCTTCCTGACTCACACGCACGATACGTTCGCCGCTTTGCAGAATATTTTTCAGTAACGGTGCTTGAACGCTCTTCACATGCGACTGCCACTGACCGCGCACCAGCGCCAGGTAATCTTTTTGCATCCCTTTTTCACGTAATTGCTCATGCAGAGAACGCAACGCCGAGCGTTTTTTCGCTACCAGCAAAACACCTGAGGTGTCCCGGTCAAGACGATGAACCAGTTCAAGGAACCGCGCTTCCGGGCGCAACGCCCGCAAACCTTCAATAACGCCGAAGCTTAAACCACTGCCGCCATGTACCGCCGTACCGGAAGGTTTATTCAGCACCAGGATGTGATCATCTTCATATAAGATGACGTCCGCCAGCGCCGCCACCTTTTGCAGATGTGGCGAAACCGCCTCTTCTTCCCGCTCAGCAACGCGAACCGGTGGAATACGCACCTCATCACCCGCTTCGAGTTTATATTCAGGCTTAATACGTTTTTTGTTCACCCGCACTTCGCCTTTACGCAAAATACGGTAAATCATACTTTTTGGTACGCCTTTCAATTGGGTACGCAAAAAGTTATCGATACGTTGCCCCGCTTCGTCAGCGGTGATAGCAACAATTTTTACGGATGGAGTCTCTGTTTTCATGGTTGGCGATTCTAATTAGCCAACAGGATTCGCGCCACTCATTTTTCTATGCTTATATTTACTTTTGCACCTTATTACTTCACTGCGTGATCACTTTATTGATGGTTATTAAACCAATCACCAGCAAGAAGTGAAAAAACTGTGAGTAAGCGGGTGATAAATGGTAAAAGTCATCTTGCTATAACAAGGCTTGCAGTGGAATAATGAGGCCGTTTCCGTGTCCATCCTTGTTAAAACAAGAAATTTTACGGAATAACCCATTTTGCCCGACCGATCATCCACGCAGCAATGGCGTAAGACGTATTGATCTTTCAGGCAGTTAGCGGGCTGCGGGTTGCAGTCCTTACCGGTAGATGGAAATATTTCTGGAGAGTAATACCCAGTCTGTTTCTTTGATAATTGCGCTGTTTTTCCGCATGAAAAACGGGCAACCGACACTCTGCGCCTCTTTGAGCTGACGATAACCGTGAGGTTGGCGACGCGACTAGACACGAGGCCATCGGTTCACACCCGGAAAGGCGTTACTTTGCCCGCAGCTTAGTCGTCAATGTAAGAATAATGAGTAAGTTACGATGAAAAGAATGTTAATCAACGCAACTCAGCAGGAAGAGTTGCGCGTTGCCCTTGTAGATGGGCAGCGTCTGTATGACCTGGATATCGAAAGTCCAGGGCACGAGCAGAAAAAGGCAAACATCTACAAAGGTAAAATCACCCGCATTGAACCGAGTCTGGAAGCTGCTTTTGTTGATTACGGCGCTGAACGTCACGGTTTCCTCCCACTAAAAGAAATTGCCCGCGAATATTTCCCTGCTAACTACAGTGCTCATGGTCGTCCCAACATTAAAGATGTGTTGCGTGAAGGTCAGGAAGTCATTGTTCAGATCGATAAAGAAGAGCGCGGCAACAAAGGCGCGGCATTAACCACCTTTATCAGTCTGGCGGGTAGCTATCTGGTTCTGATGCCGAACAACCCGCGCGCGGGTGGCATTTCTCGCCGTATCGAAGGCGACGACCGTACCGAATTAAAAGAAGCACTGGCAAGCCTTGAACTGCCGGAAGGCATGGGGCTTATCGTGCGCACCGCTGGCGTCGGCAAATCTGCTGAGGCGCTGCAATGGGATTTAAGCTTCCGTCTGAAACACTGGGAAGCCATCAAAAAAGCCGCTGAAAGCCGCCCGGCCCCGTTCCTGATTCATCAGGAGAGCAACGTAATCGTTCGCGCATTCCGCGATTACTTACGTCAGGACATCGGCGAAATCCTTATCGATAACCCGAAAGTGCTCGAACTGGCACGTCAGCATATCGCTGCATTAGGTCGCCCGGATTTCAGCAGCAAAATCAAACTGTACACCGGCGAGATCCCGCTGTTCAGCCACTACCAGATCGAGTCACAGATCGAGTCCGCCTTCCAGCGTGAAGTTCGTCTGCCGTCTGGTGGTTCCATTGTTATCGACAGCACCGAAGCGTTAACGGCCATCGACATCAACTCCGCACGCGCGACCCGCGGCGGCGATATCGAAGAAACCGCGTTTAACACTAACCTCGAAGCTGCCGATGAGATTGCTCGTCAGCTGCGCCTGCGTGACCTCGGCGGCCTGATTGTTATCGACTTCATCGACATGACGCCAGTACGCCACCAGCGTGCGGTAGAAAACCGTCTGCGTGAAGCGGTGCGTCAGGACCGTGCGCGTATTCAAATCAGCCATATTTCTCGCTTTGGCCTGCTGGAAATGTCCCGTCAGCGCCTGAGCCCATCACTGGGTGAATCCAGCCATCACGTCTGCCCGCGCTGCTCCGGTACCGGTACCGTGCGTGACAACGAATCGCTGTCGCTCTCTATTCTGCGTCTGATCGAAGAAGAAGCGCTGAAAGAGAACACCCAGGAAGTTCACGCCATTGTTCCTGTGCCAATCGCTTCTTATCTGCTGAATGAAAAACGTTCTGCGGTGAATGCCATTGAAACGCGTCAGGACGGTGTTCGCTGCGTGATTGTGCCAAACGATCAGATGGAAACCCCGCACTACCACGTGCTGCGCGTGCGTAAAGGGGAAGAAACGCCGACCTTAAGCTACATGCTGCCGAAGCTGCATGAAGAAGCGATGGCGCTGCCGTCTGAAGAAGAGTTCGCTGAACGTAAGCGTCCGGAACAACCTGCGCTGGCAACCTTTGCCATGCCGGATGTGCCGCCAGCGCCAACCCCAGCTGAACCTGCCGCGCCTGTCGTAGCCCCAGCACCTAAATCTGCACCGGCAACACCAGCCGCTCCTGCCCAACCTGGGCTGTTGAGCCGCTTCTTCGGCGCACTGAAAGCGCTGTTCAGCGGTGGTGAAGAAACCAAACCGTCCGAGCAACCAACACCGAAAGCAGAAGCGAAACCGGAACGTCAACAGGATCGTCGCAAGCCTCGTCAGAACAACCGCCGTGACCGTAATGAGCGCCGCGACACCCGTAGTGAACGTACTGAAGGCAGCGATAATCGCGAAGAAAACCGTCGTAATCGTCGCCAGGCACAGCAGCAGACTGCCGAGACGCGTGAGAGCCGTCAGCAGGCTGAGGTAACGGAAAAAGCGCGTACCACCGACGAGCAGCAAGCGCCGCGTCGTGAACGTAGCCGCCGCCGTAATGATGATAAACGTCAGGCGCAACAAGAAGCGAAGGCGCTGAATGTTGAAGAGCAATCTGTTCAGGAAACCGAACAGGAAGAACGTGTACGTCCGGTTCAGCCGCGTCGTAAACAGCGTCAGCTCAATCAGAAAGTGCGTTACGAGCAAAGCGTAGCCGAAGAAGCGGTAGTCGCACCGGTGGTTGAAGAAACTGTCGCTGCCGAACCAATTGTTCAGGAAGCGCCAGCTCCACGCACAGAACTGGTGAAAGTCCCGCTGCCAGTCGTAGCGCAAACTGCACCAGAACAGCAAGAAGAGAACAATGCTGATAACCGTGACAACGGTGGCATGCCGCGTCGTTCTCGCCGCTCGCCTCGTCACCTGCGCGTAAGTGGTCAGCGTCGTCGTCGCTATCGTGACGAGCGTTATCCAACCCAGTCGCCAATGCCGTTGACCGTAGCGTGCGCGTCTCCGGAACTGGCCTCTGGCAAAGTCTGGATCCGCTATCCAATTGTACGTCCGCAAGATGTACAGGTTGAAGAGCAGCGCGAACAGGAAGAAGTACATGTGCAGCCGATGGTGACTGAGGTCCCTGTCGCCGCCGCTATCGAACCGGTTGTTAGCGCGCCAGTTGTTGAAGAAGTGGCCGGTGTCGTAGAAGCCCCCGTTCAGGTTGCCGAACCGCAACCGGAAGTGGTTGAAACGACGCATCCTGAAGTGATCGCTGCCGCGGTAACTGAACAGCCGCAGGTGATTACCGAGTCTGATGTTGCCGTAGCCCAGGAAGTTGCAGAACAAGCAGAACCGGTGGTTGAACCGCAGGAAGAGACGGCAGATATTGAAGAAGTTGTCGAAACTGCTGAGGTTGTAGTTGCTGAACCTGAAGTTGTTGCTCAACCTGCCGCGCCAGTAGTCGCTGAAGTCGCAGCAGAAGTTGAAACGGTAGCTGCGGTCGAACCTGAGGTCACCGTTGAGCATAACCACGCTACCGCGCCAATGACGCGCGCTCCAGCACCGGAATATGTTCCGGAGGCACCGCGTCACAGTGACTGGCAGCGCCCTACTTTTGCCTTCGAAGGTAAAGGTGCCGCAGGTGGTCATACGGCAACACATCATGCCTCTGCCGCTCCTGCGCGTCCGCAACCTGTTGAGTAATAATTAGCTCAAAGTAATCAAGCCCTGGTAACTGCCAGGGCTTTTTTATTTCATCTTTGAATCAACATATTAAAATTCATCGAATGGCATCCTTGCTAACCAACAATGCAAAATAGGCAAAAAAATGCCCGCCCCAGCGATCCCAGAGCAGGCAGACAAAACATACCCAGTTTCATGATATGTTTTAAAGCGAAATTATTTGCTGAGCTGGAAGAGCGACAATCCCTGCATATCGGTAAATGCTTTATACGATGCCTGCAATGCCGTTTGCTGCATGATGTAAGATGAAATAGTTGCATTCCAGTCCACATCAACCAGATCGCTCATCTGCTGCGTTTGCCCTAAAGCGCGATCGCTACCTAATGAATCCAGCGACTCCAGTTCGTTCAGCTGCGTGCCTAATTCCGCGCGAACAGTCAGCACATTGTTCAGCGAGTTTTTCAGTCCGCGGTTGGTTTTATCTAACGCCGCAGCGGCGGTTTCTTTATCCGCTTCGCTATCCGCGACCGGCGTTTTCAGGGCTGCGATGGCACTATCCAGCATGGCAAAAAGATTGGTTTCAGAAGCGCTACCGTCTGGTTCCGCTACCGCGTTGCTGGTAATACTGTCGAAAATTTTGTCACCCGTGTGCCCTATCACCATCGAACGCGAAGCATCGACCTGTTGTTTAATACTTTCTGCTCCACCGACGTATTTCCCTTTCTCTTCGCTAAACGGCGCAGTCTCTGTTTTATAACCGGCAAAAATGTAGCGCCCGTTACCGTCAGTGGTGTTTGCCAGATTCAGCAACTGGTCACGAAGCCCCTGAATATCCGTAGCCAGCGAGGCCCGGTCATCGTCACTCAAGGTGCCATTGCTGGCGTAGACAATTTTTTCCTGAGCATTCTGGATAGCAGTGGTGACCTGGCTAAGTACACTCTCTTCCAGTGACACTTTTTGAGTGGCGAAAGTACGCGCCAGCGTGTACTGGCTGTTTTGCGCCTGTGCCTGGGAGAGAACTACGGCTTGTGATGCAGCAATGGGATCGTCAGAAGGGTTAACGACTCGCTTACCCGTCGACATCTGTTCGCCGTACTTCATCCATTCTGCCTGAGAATTGGTGATACCACGCATGTTTTGCTGGTACATCATCTGTGTACTTAAACGCATCTTATCTCCCCTTAGCGAATGTTAATCAGCGCATCAAAAATCGCGTTTGCCGTCTGCAGAACCTGCGCATTCGCCAGGTAATACTGCTGAAAACGTTGCAGATTTCCGTACTCCTCATCGAGATTGACACCGGAAATCGACTGCTGCTGATTGGAAAGCTGCGTCACCACATTACCTTGCGTGGCGCTACTGGTTTTCAACGTCGCGGTTTTATTACCGATATCACTCACTAACGAGGCATAAGCGTCGTTAAAGGATTTCGCACCGCCCACCGTTTTACTGTTGCTTTGCAGATCCAGCAGGGCCTGACCGTTGCGGTTATCGCTATCACCCGCATCTTCTTCGCTCGCCATCGCTATTTTCGCTTCGTCGGTGATTAATACATCCATGTTGACGATGGCGTCACTTACTGGTTTCAGCGTGAAGCTGTCGTTAACGGCAGGCGTTCCTGTAAACGTCAACTCCAGACCATCAAATGCCACTTTACCGTTGGCATCCGGCGTCACCGTAAAAGTGGTATTGCTGGCAAGGCGGGTGACCTGCCACTGATTATTATCGAACGAGATTTTGTAATCTGTCGCCAGTACCGCGGAGGCATCAGTTACCGTGGCACCGATCGCAACGTCACCTTTGTTTTTCGTGTTTTGCAGAACCGCGGGCTTACCGATAGCAAAGAAATCTTCACCGGCATCGCCGTTAGCATCAAATCCGGCTTTGTGTTGGGTGTTGAAAGCCTCGGCAAATGCCAGCGCCAGTTGTCCAAGCGTATTACGCGTCTGGTCCAGATCCTGAGAACGGAATGTCAGAATGCCGCCCAGCGACCCGGTATTCAGTAATTTCTCCGGGATCTCAATATTGCCTGCCGTCCCATCAACATAAGCGACAGTCGTACGAGAAGGGTCAGCGCTGGAAGGAACTGCCGCCAGTTGCCGCGCCGTACTTCCCTGAACCAGTGAGTAACCATTGGCCATCGTGATGTTATAAGTGCCGCCATCCTGAACGCTGACTTCTACACCAACAATCTGGTTTAATTCGCTCACCAGTTGATCGCGTTGATCCAGCAGATTGTTAGGTGACGCCCCTGCCCCCACGCCTGTCAGGCGCGAGATTTGATCGTTCAGGCTGGCAATTTGTTTAGCGTAGTTGTTGATCTGATCAACGCTGGCACCTATCGCGATATTGACCTGTTTGTCCTGGTCGCGCAGATATTGATCGGTGGTTTTAAACTGATTCACCAATCCTTCTGATTTCCCAATCAGCGCCTGGCGCGCTGCCGGGTCTTCCGCGTTACTCACCAGCGTTTGCAGGCTGGTGAAGAAATCCTGCATCTGTGTTGCCAGCGAAGAGGTACTGGTGGAGAGCATATTGTCGATTTTCGACATCTGCTCATAGCGGGCAGTCAGACCGCTACTTTGCGTCTGCGCCGCACGTAACTGGTTGGTAATAAACGCATCATACTCACGCTGCACACCAGAAACGTAGACACCATTGCCAACCCAACCGCCAGCGCCCAACGTGCTATTGGCCTGCGCCATAATAGTGGTTTGGCGGGTATATCCGGCAACGTTATAGCTGGAGATATTATTACTTGCCGTATTTAACGCCGCCTGGGCCGCGTTCAGTCCGCTCATGGCGTTATTAATCAAGCTGGACATGGAGGTTCCTTATAAGCCTTCAATTACAGAGTATTATCGGCAGCGACCCGCCGGACTTGAGTTATTCAGAACAGATTATCAATGTTCATACTGTAGGTTTTGCTCACCTTGTCGCTTATCGATTTCATCTGCTGAATCATGTTGGTGAGTTTGCGGGCATAGTGAGGATCGGTGGCATAGCCCGCGTCCTGTAGGGCCTGCGCCCCCTGTTCCGCACTCGCGGCGGTCGTCACGGCGGCGTAGCGCGGGTTACGCGTTAACAGCCCAACGTAATCCGACAAGGCTTCCAGATACGAGCTGTAGACGCGAAACTTCGCTTTTACTTTCTTCGCTTCGCCGTTTTCATATTCAGTCGTGGTGATTTCAGTAACTGGCCCTTTCCAGTTGCCAGAGGCTTTGACACCAAACAGGTTATAGCTCGGCTCGCCGTTTTCGCGGCGGATTTGCCGTTGCCCCCAACCAGATTCCAGTGCCGCCTGAGCGAGGATCAAATGATGTGGCACACCGCTTTGCTGGCTTGCCAGTTGGGCGGGCAGCGAGAGTTGCGCGAGGAATGCTTTACTGTCACCCGGCAGCGAATCATCGTAGTTACGTGGCACGGCCTTTTGCACCAGCTGCGAAAGCGCCTGATTTTGATAACGCACCACAGTTTCGAGCGGGAATTTCATCGGTGCTGCTGGCGTGGACTCCTCTGGCAATGGTTGTTCTGGCGTCATCTGTTTAACCATCATCTCTGCAAGCCCCAGACCTTTGCCCGCCGTCATCTGTTGGGCAATCTGCTGGTCATACATACTGGTATACAGGCGAGTGTGCTCGCTGCTGAACAGGCCATCTTTTGGTAAAGCGTCGCGCATGCTTTTCAACATCATCTGCACGAACATCCCTTCCACCTGACGGGCCACCGGACGGATATTTGCCGCCGGATCTTCGCCCGCTTTCGCCTTTAGTTCGTTGAGTGATTGCGCATCCCAGGCCGCACTTGCCAGTAGTTTGCTGTCGCTGATCATCAGATGATTTCCAGTTTTGCCCGCAGACATCCCGCACTTTGCATTGATTGCAGTATGGACATCAGATCCATCGGCGTAGCGCCCAGCGCATTGAGCGCGCGCACCACGTTATTGAGGCTGGCGCTGGAACGTACGCTTTGCAGCGAACCGCCGCTCTGGCGTAAATCGATCTGCGTTTGTGGAGTAACCACAGTCTGTCCACCACCAAACGGTGTATCTGGCTGGCTGACATTGGCCTGACGATTAACTGTTACTGAGAGATTCCCCTGCGCTACCGCGCAGCTGTCGAGGGTCACTTCGCGATTCATCACCACCGAACCGGTGCGCGAGTTAATCACTACTTTAGCGTCCTGCGGGGTGACATTAACCTGCATATTCTGAATATCGGCAAGGAAGCGGACCTGGGAACTGTTGCCACTCGGTACGCGCACCTGAATAGTCCGCGCATCTAACGCGGTGGCGCTGCCATATCCACGCACGCGGTTGATGGTGTCAGCGATTTGCTGCGCCATGCTGAAATCTTCGTCGTTAAGTTGCAAATTAAGGGTATTCCCGACGCCAAACTGGCTGGGCAATTCACGTTCAATAACCGCACCATTGGTGATCCGTCCACCGTTCAGTTGGTTAACCTGAACACTGCTACCGCCAGCGGAGGCTCCTGCGCCGCCAACCAGAATATTGCCCTGCGCCAGCGCATACACCTGACTGTCAACGCCCTTAAGCGGTGTCATCAACAACGTACCTCCACGCAAGCTTTTGGCATTTCCCATGGAAGAAACCACCACATCGATGGTTTGCCCCTGACGTCCAAACGGAGGAAGTGACGCTGTCACCATTACCGCAGCGACGTTTTTTAGCTGCATATTGGTGCCCGTCGGAACGGTAATTCCCAGCTGTGAGAGCATGTTATTAAGCGTTTGTGTGGTAAACGGCGTCTGGGTTGTCTGGTCACCGGTGCCATCCAGCCCCACCACCAGACCATAGCCAATCAGTGAGTTTTGCCTTACCCCCTGAACACTGGTGAGATCGCGAATACGCTCAGCCTGAGCCGCCGTCGTGACCAGTAGAAGAATTAATGCAGAGAGAAATTTAATCACCACAGCCTCACTTACATTGGCGACAGGTTAAGGAAGAAACGCTGCAACCAGCCCATATTTTGCGCTTCGTTAATGTAGCCATTGCCTACGTATTCAATGCGCGCATCCGCCACCTGAGTAGACGGTACGGTATTGCTGCCGCTGATAGTGCGTGGATTAACCACGCCAGAGAAGCGAATAAATTCGGTACCCTGATTAATGGCAATCTGTTTTTCACCCACCACATGCAGGTTGCCGTTGACCAGTACCTGGTCAACCGTCACCGTCAACGTGCCGCTAAAGGTATTGCTGGCATTGGCCCCGCCCTTTCCGTTGAACGTGTTACCACCGGAGGCTTCGACATCGGCACGAGCGTTACCAAACAGCCCCTGCAAATAGCGCGGCACAGTATCAAAGCCAAAATTAGTTTTACCGTCACGGCTGGCATTCGCAGAGGAGCTTTTGCTGGCGCTGACGTTCTCCTGCAACACGATGGTCAGCGTATCGCCAATATTGCGTGGTCGACGATCTTCAAACAGCGGTTGATAGCCATAGTTAATCGGCTGAGCAGACTGGAAAATAGAACCGTTGGCGACGGGCGTCGGACCGGGAACCGGTTGTGCACTGGTCGCCCCCTGCACCAGCGGCGTGGAGGGTATCCAGGCGCAGCCGGTTAGTGAAAGCACCAACAAGCTGGAAATGGCATAAGTATGCGCAGCGTTTTTTTGCATGGCTATCATCTTCAAAAATCAGTAAACCGGTGAACCTGCCACCGGTTAAGCCTTAGAGTTGCGTCAGTTTTTGCAGCATCTGATCGGTGGTGGACACCGCTTTACTGTTGATTTCGTAAGCGCGTTGCACCTGAATCATATTGACCAGTTCTTCCGCCACGTTGACGTTAGACGTTTCAACATACCCTTGATACAGCAGTCCCGCGCCGTTCAGGCCCGGCGTGCTTTCGTTCGGTGCACCAGAGGATTGCGTTTCGGTGTAGAGGTTTTCGCCAATGCTCTCCAGCCCGGTGTCATTCATAAAGGTGGTGAGATTGAGCTGCCCAACCTGAACCGGAGCTGCCTGGCCTTGTTGGGTTACGCTGACCACGCCATCACGACCGATGGTGATACTTAACGCATTCGCCGGAATGGTGATCGCTGGCTGCACCTGAAAACCACCAGCCGTCACCAGCTGCCCGTTCTGATCCACCTGGAAAGAGCCGTCACGGGTATAGGCTGATGAACCATCTGGCAACATCACCTGGAAAAAGCCCTGCCCTTTAATCGCGACATCTTTGCTGTTGTTGGTCTGCGACAGGTTTCCCTGGCTGTGTAAGCGTTCAGTGGCGACCGGGCGTACCCCCGTGCCGATTTGTAATCCGGAGGGTAAGGTGGTTTGTTCGGAAGACTGTGCCCCCGGCTGGCGAATGGTTTGATAAAGCAGATCTTCAAACACCGCGCGCTGACGCTTAAAACCGTTAGTACTGACGTTTGCCAGGTTGTTGGCAATGACGTCCATATTGGTTTGCTGGGCGTCAAGGCCCGTTTTGGCGATCCATAATGAACTGATCATAAAATGTCCTGTAGTGGATTAGTGACAAAGTGCATATGTCTTCTTGCCGGATGCGGCGTAAACGCCTTATCCGGCCTACAAGTGCTCGCAAAATCGATAAATTGCGATTGCCCCCATAGACCCGATAAACTTGCGCATCGGGCAACTTATACTTGTCATGTATCCTTTCAATTAACTCATCGACAGCAGTTGGTTGGCACGGCCTGCGTTATCATCGACGCTGCTGATCACCTTCATCTGCATTTCAAAACGCCGCGCGCTGGCAATCATGTCGCTCATTGCCGCAACGGCATTGACGTTACTGCCTTCCAGAACCCCCGACATCACACGCAAGGTTGGATCTGCCTGCAGTACCGGCCCACGCGTGGCCTGGGTTTCTGCGCTTAAACGAAAAATGCCGTCGTCACCGCGCTGCACTTCGCTGCCCGTGGCTTTCACCAGTTTAAGACGCCCTACTGGCGCAACCGTATTTGCCGGATCGCCCGGATTGAGCGCCGAGATTGTGCCATCGGCAGCAATAGTGATTTCCGCCCCTTCCGGCACAGCAATTGGCCCAGCCTCGCCTATCACCGGATGCCCCTGAATTGTCAGTTGCCCGGTGGGATCAACCTGAATGCTGCCATTACGCGTATACCCTTCGCTGCCGTCAGCGGTCTGCACGGCCAGCCAGCCATCCTGCTGCAACGCGACGTCCAGCGGGCGCGAGGTGTAATCCATTTTGCCGGGCGTCATATCTGCGCCCGGCGTTGACGCCGTGACCAACGTGCGCGTGGGCAGAGAAAGCCCTTCCACTGGCACCGCGCGTAAAGCATTCAACTGCGCGCGAAAACCGGGCGTTGAGGCATTGGCCAGATTACTGGCGGTTACCGCCTGTTGATTCAGTGTCTGGCTGGCTGCTCCCATCGCGGTATAAATTGCGTGATCCATTGAGCTATCCCGTCAGCGATTAGCGTAAGTTAACCAGCGTGTTGAGGATCTGGTCCTGGGTTTTGATGGTCTGGGCGTTAGACTGATAGTTACGCTGGGCAACGATCATATTGACCAGTTCTTTACTGAGATCGACGTTGGACGCTTCCAGCGCACCGTTGGTCAGGGTGCCAAAGTTTCCCGTCCCGGCTGTCCCCAACAGCGCCACGCCAGAAGATTGCGTCGCAGACCAGACGTTGTCGCCTTCGGATGCCAGACCTTCGTTGTTGGCAAAGTTCGCCAGTACAATCTGCCCCAGCAGTTGGGTTTGTTCGTTGGAATAGTTGCCGACAACCGTACCGTCATCATTGATTTGATAACTCACCAGATCGCCCGGTTTGTAGCCGTTCTGGGTGGTTGCCACAATATTGTTAGCGCCGGTATTTTGCTGCATGGAGTTGAGGAAGCTCAGACTAAACGTGGCGGGTTCTGCACCGTTAATTGCGCCGGTTGCGATATTATTCGCCATCGCACCATCCACTAATGTGCCATTAGCATTAAATTCCAGTGTTGTCGCTGTCTTCGCAATGCTGTTTGGATCACTGCTATCCTGGGTGTAGACCTGCCAGTTATTATCCCCGGTCTTCACAAAGTAGACGCTCATGTCATGAGCATTACCCTGACTGTCGAAAACAGTCACCGAACCTTTTTTGTTATAGCTATCCGCATTGCTGGCGCTGAATGGCGTAACAGTAGGAAGCGGATCGCTGGAATTCAGGTTGATCTGCATCGATGCCGTGGTGGTAGTTTTCGCTGCCATCAGGGTATTCGGGATCGAAATATTAGTCGGATTCGCCCCTTGCTGAATAGTCGGCGGCGTACCGGTTGCCGGGTAACCCGTCAGCTGTAAACCTTGCATATTCACCAGGTTACGGTTTTCATCCAGCTTAAATTGTCCGTTACGGCTGTAGAACACCGAACCGTTGCTGTCTACCAGACGGAAAAAACCGTTCTGGCTGATAGCAACGTCCAGACCTCGCCCGGTGTTGGTGGTCGTGCCATCGGTAAAGTCCTGAGTGATACCGGCAACTTTTACCCCCAGTCCCACTTTCGAACCGGCAAACATATCGGCAAAAGAGGCCGTGCCTGATTTAAAGCCGTAGGTGGCGGAGTTGGCGATATTGTTGCCAATAACATCGAGGTTGGTGGCGGCAGCGTTTAATCCGCTAACCGCTTGAGAAAAGGCCATGACTGACTCCTGAAATGTGAAGGCTTAAATTATCTGCCGTACTTCGTCGAGGGTGGTGGTGCCGTAAGTGCCGAGATCCAGCGTATTACCGCTGTTGCCGCGGATCACACCCTGCACCAGAGCAAACTGCAGCGGCTGGGCAACCAGTTGTGTACCACCGTTACTGGCGCTAATCGCTACATTGTAAGAACCGTTCGGCGCAGTGCTGCCATCAGTCAACGTACCGTCCCAGGTGAAACTGTGAACTCCGGCGGTCAGTTCACCAATATCAATGGTGCGCACAACCGCGCCATTTTTATCGGTGATGGTGGCCGTAACTTTGTCTGCCGCCTGTTGCAGCTCAACACCAAACGGCGTGGTCGTGGTCACAGCCCCTTCTTCACTGCCGGTTCCCGCAAGAACAGTGGTGCCGGGGATCATCACGCCGTGACCGATCAGGTTACTGGCCTGTAACGACTGGCTGTTATCAATCTGTCCGGAAATAGATCCGAGCGTGGTATTGAGTTTTTCAATCCCGCTGACCGTGCTGATTTGTGCCAATTGCGACGTCAGCTCGTTGTTTTCCATTGGATTGGTCGGGTCCTGGTTTTTCAGCTGCGCCACCAGCAAAGTCAGAAAACTGCTTTGTAAATCTGCGGCGTTGCTGCCCGTGAGCGAACTACTGCTGGTGGTACTGACGCCGGTATTTGTCGGATCGGTGGTGGTTACCGCAATGGACATAGCTTTCTCCTTTATTGACCGAGCGTAAGGGTTTTCAGCATCATGCTTTTCACCGTGTTGAGCACTTCAACATTGGCCTGATAGCTGCGTGACGCCGACATGGTGTTAACCATCTCTCCGACAACATCAACGTTCGGCATTTTTACGTAGCCCTTTGCATCTGCCAGCGGATTACCCGGTTCATAAACCAGTTTGTCCGGGGCCTGACTTTCTATAACATCGGCAACCTTTACGCCGCCTGTCGCAGCACCTGGTGCAGCGTTAACCTGGAATACCACCTGTTTTGCCCGATATGGCTGTCCATCGGGACCGGTCACGCTATCAGCATTCGCCAGATTACTGGCCGCCACGTTCAGGCGCTGGGACTGGGCAGTTAACGCCGACCCGGCGATATCAAAAATATTCAGCAGTGCCATCCGTTAATTTCCGCTCTGTAAAACGTTCATCATGCCTTTGATTTGCCCGCTCAACGCGCTAAGGCTCATCTGGTATTGCAGGCTGTTATCGGCAAACTGGGTGCGTTCGCGATCCATATCGACGGTATTACCGTCAAGCGAAGGCTGGTCCGGAATACGGTATTGCAGTTCTGCGGTAGGAGGCGTCAGCGCCTGCGCCGGAATGTGTTGCGTTGAGGTCATCGTCAGTGCAACCACACTGGTTGCATCCCGTCCACGTTGCATGACTTTTTTAAGTTCACTGGCAAAATCGATATCGCGCGCCTGATAACCAGGGGTATCGGCATTGGCGATGTTTGCTGCCAGCACTTCCTGACGCTGGGCGCGCAGATTGAGCGCCTCTTGTTGAAAACGTAAGGCGGCGTCGAGCTTATCGAGCATATCTCCTCCGCAGGTATCAAAATTCTGCCATCAGCTTAAATGCCTTTACGCGCGCGTTATCGGCGGAATAAACGCAAAATGGGTCGCTATTTATGCCGTTGATGGTCATTGCGGACAGGTACAATTCACGTTGTAGAAATGGCTGGGGGCGAAAATGCTGATAATAAAACGTAGCGTGGCGATCATCGCGATACTGTTCAGTCCGTTAAGTACGGCGAGCAATCTCACATCGCAATTGCACAACTTTTTTAGCGCCCAACTCGCGGGGGTAAGTGATGAGGTTCGTGTTTCTATTCGTACAGCGCCCAATCTACTACCGCCATGCGAGCAGCCATTGCTTTCGATGAGCAATAATTCCCGCCTGTGGGGCAATGTGAATGTGTTGGCACGCTGCGGTAACGACAAACGATATTTACAGGTTAATGTACAGGCCACAGGAAATTATGTGGTTGCCGCGATGCCCATTGCGCGGGGAGGAAAGCTGGAAGCTGGCAATGTCAAACTGAAACGCGGACGGCTGGATACCCTGCCACCGCGTACGGTGCTGGATATCAATCAACTTGTTGATGCCATTAGCCTGCGCGATCTATCACCCGATCAACCTATCCAGTTAACCCAGTTTCGCCAGGCATGGCGGGTAAAAGCGGGACAACGCGTCAATGTGATCGCCAGCGGTGATGGGTTTAGCGCCAACGCAGAAGGTCAGGCGCTGAACAATGCAGCCGTCGCACAGAATGCGCGGGTGCGCATGGTATCGGGACAGGTAGTCAGCGGCGTTGTTGATGCAGATGGGAATATTCTTATAAACCTGTAAGCTGTTAAAGATTACCCGTCCCTTGCCGATAAATAAGCAACACATGATAAAAGCGCCCTCAATGAGGAATAAACCATGAGTATTGATCGCACTTCGCCTCTGAAGCCTGTAAGCACCGTTCAACCGCGCGAAACCACTGACGCGCCGGTAACGAACACCCGGGCGGCAAAAACAACAGCCTCCACCAGCACCAGTGTGACGTTAAGCGACGCGCAAGCAAAACTGATGCAACCCGGCAGCAGTGATATCAATCTTGAACGTGTCGAAGCGTTAAAACTGGCGATTCGTAACGGTGAACTAAAAATGGACACCGGCAAAATTGCCGATGCGCTGATCAACGAAGCGCAGCAAGACTTGCAGAGTAACTGATCGTATGACACGTCTTGCAGAGATCCTCGACCAGATGTCCGCTGTGCTTAACGATCTCAAAACGGTAATGGATCAAGAACAGCAACATCTCTCTATGGGGCAGATCAACGGCAGCCAGTTGCAATGGATTACAGAACAAAAAAGCTCACTGCTGGCGACGCTGGATTACCTCGAACAGTTACGCAAGAAAGAACCCAATACAGCAAATAGCGTTGATATTAGTCAACGCTGGCAGGAAATTACTGTGAAAACGCAGCAACTACGCCAAATGAATCAACATAACGGCTGGTTACTGGAAGGACAGATTGAGCGCAATCAACAGGCGCTGGAAATGTTGAAACCGCATCAGGAACCGACGCTATATGGGGCGAACGGTCAGACCTCAACAACCCATCGCGGCGGTAAAAAGATTTCGATCTGAATATTATCTCCGGCCTGCACTGCAGGCCGGAATGCATTGTTACACCGTCCGGCGGGCAAATTCTTTAACTTTGAAGCCCAGTACCGCCAGTGCAGCGAAGTACGCGGCAATCCCCGCCAGCACGACCGCCATTAAACGCAGTAAACGCCAGGGCATGGTACCCAATGACCACTCCGGCATGATATGTAACATACCTAAAAGCACGCCAGACATCACCAGTACCGCCACCACCAGACGCAACAGAAACGCCATCCAGCCGGGTTGCGGGGTAAAGATTTTCTGCTTACGCAACTGCCAGTAAAGCAGCGAAGCATTCAGACACGCCGCCAGACCAATAGAAAGTGACAGCCCGGCATGTTTCAACGGACCAATAAACGCCAGGTTCATCAATTGCGTTAAAATCAGCGTAACGATGGCAATTTTCACTGGCGTTTTAATGTCCTGGCGGGAATAAAAGCCAGGAGCCAACACTTTCACTACAATCAGGCCAATCAAACCCACCGAGTAGGCAATTAACGCCCGCTGGGTCATCAGCGCATCAAACGCGGTAAATTTACCGTACTGGAACAGCGAAACGGTCAACGGACCGGAAAGAATGCCCAACGCAACCGCACTCGGCAGCGCCAACAGGAAACAAAGACGCAACCCCCAGTCCATCAAACGGTTGTATTCATCATGATTGCCACTGGCAAAACTTTTCGACAGCGACGGCAGCAAAATGGTGCCAAGCGCCACGCCCAGCACACCGGACGGAAACTCCATTAAGCGGTCGGCGTAATACATCCAAGACACCGAACCGGAAGCAAGAAACGAGGCAAAAATGGTGTTGATGATTAAGGAGATCTGGCTCACAGAGACGCCAAGGATCGCCGGTCCCATCTGTTTCACCACGCGCATTGCTCCGGCATCGTGGAAGTTAATGCGCGGCAGGACCAGCATGCCGATCTTCTTCAGGTGCGGTAGCTGATACACCAGCTGCAGGACGCCGCCGACCGTAACAGCCCACGCCAGCGCCAGCACCGGTGGGTTAAAGTACGGTGCGGCAAACAGCGCGAAACCAATCATGCTGATGTTAAGCAGTGTTGGAGCAAACGCCGGAATCGAGAAGCGGTTCCACGTATTCAGAATCGCTCCCACCAGCGACGCCAGGGAGATCAGCAAGATATAGGGAAAGGTAATCTTTAGTAGCTGGCTGGTCAGGGCAAATTTGTCAGCTGTGTCAGCGAAGCCTGGCGCGGTCACCATGATCACCCACGGTGCGGCGAGCATGCCAGCGACCGTCACAACCGCCAGCGCAAGTGTCAGCAGGCCAGAAACATAAGAGACAAAGACCCGCGTGGCGTCTTCACCCTGCTTACTTTTATATTCCGCCAGAATCGGTACAAATGCCTGGGAAAATGCCCCTTCGGCAAAGATACGGCGTAACAAGTTAGGAAGTTTAAAAGCGACGAAAAAGGCGTCGGTTGCCATCCCTGCGCCAAAGATTCTGGCGACAATTGCGTCTCGTGCGAAGCCAAGCACACGCGAAAACATGGTCATCGAGCTGACGGCGGCCAGCGATTTTAATAAATTCATCGGTGTTCTAATCCAGACCCACGGGCAAAACGCCTGCAAGGCAGGCGCTGAAAGAGGCGAATAGTCTACCTGGATTATGGTGAATTGCTACCGCCAGATGTTACAGGGTTTATTCACTCATCGCATCGCGCCAGATCTTGTCAACGATACGTTGCGCCAGCACGGCCTGTTCGCCGGCGGTTTGCGGAACTGTCTGGTTTTGCACACATTCAATGAAGTGCCGCGCACAGCCGACAAACCCACGTTGCTCAAGCGTACTCTGCCAACCAGGAATCGGTTTATGCACTACGCCCTGCCCGCGCTCCTCACGCCATTCGCGCATATCCGTAATGTCGATGAGCGCACCGTCAGTCACGGCCTGCACGGTTTCACGCTGACTTCCGGCACGGCGATGCATACAGGTGGTGATCTGCAAAGGACCAGCCGAAAAATGGTGCTCGGCAAACAGCATTTCGCCAGCGTCGTTAGTCAGTAGCGTACCGCCATCCAGAGAGGCTTTGCCGCCCGACAACCACAGCGCGGTATCCACCACATGCAGATAATCATCCAGCAACGTGAAATAAAGATCGTGTGGCCCGACGCTATTGCTACGATGTTTATCCATTCTTAGCGAGGCTGCGGTGGCGAGTTGCGTTTTTAACTCACCGTAGAGTGGTGCGAAACGACGGTTAAAACCGACCATCAACGTCAGTTTTTTCCGCGCCGCCAGTTCCACCAGCCGTTCAGCATCGCGCAGATTTTCTGCCAGCGGTTTATCGACACAGACATGTACCCCCGCATTGAGTAACGTACTGACCACGTCAAAGTGGCTGGCGGTGCTGGAATGCACAAAAACCGCATCGCAACTGGCGGCAAGGCTGGATAACGAATCGGCATAAGGAATGCGCCAGCTTTCACAAATTGGCAGGGCTTTCGCGCGCGTAGGCGACCAGGCTCCTTGTAACGTCCAGTCAGACGCTGCCGCCAGCACCGGTAACCACGCTTTTTGCGCAATGCCACCTAATCCCACTACGCCGATACGTAATTTTTTCACTTTAATCTCCCAGATGGGCCAGCAACGAATCAAGACGCTGTTTCAGTTCTGCCACTTCGATTTCCAGGGCTTCGACGCGGGCCTGTAAATCACCGTCAACCGCGTTCGACATATCCGTCACCGCCGGCTGATCTTCAACCTCACCACTGAAAAGATGCATGTAGCGGTTTTCGCGTTTACCCGGTTCGCGGGCCAGACGCACCACAAAAGGACCATCTTCGCGATTTGCCAGTTGTTCCAGCGTCGACTCCACTTCCGCCATATCGCTGAATTCATACATTCGCGCGGCGCGGCTGCGCAGTTCACCTGGCGTCTGGGCACCACGCAATAACAACGTGGTGATTAACGCCACTTCCGCTGCGCTCAGTTTCAGATCGCCAAATTCTGAATTACAAAAACGTTGCTCATATTTGGTGACCCGATTACCAAAACCGCTCACTGTGCGTAGATAATGACGTTTGACCAGATTATCCAGCTGTTCCTGCACTTCGGATTCACTCAGATTCATGACCGGTTCACGGTTCGTTTTCTGATTACAGGCCGTGACTACACCATTGACTGAGAGCGGGTATTGCTCCGGCGTGGTCACCTGCTTTTCCAGCAAGCAACCAATCACGCGAGCTTCAAGGGCAGTAAGTTGATATTTCATGAGATTCTCCTTAGCGGCCGGGCGTCCAGTCTGGGGTAGTTAATGCCGTCAGTACGTGATCGCGCCATTGTCCATCAATCAACAGATAGTCTTTCGCATAGCCTTCTTTTTCAAAACCCAGTCGCGCCAGTAAATCACCGCTGCGTTTATTGTGCGGCATATAATTAGCCATAATGCGATGAATATGTTGGGTGCGCTGCATATAACGAATGGCTGCGGTCAGGGCTTCAAACATGAGTCCTTTGCCCTGCCATTTTTGCCCAATCGAATAACCGAGATAGCAGGCATGAAAAGAGCCACGAACAACATTGGAAAAATTGGCAACGCCAATAATCTCTTTTTCGTCCGGGTCGAATAAGCCAAAGTAGAAAGCTGAACCTTGTTTATGAAATTCGTTAATCATCCCCAGCCTGGCCTGCCAGCCTGATGGATAACAGTGGCTTTCGTCGCGCACTGGCTCCCAGGGCTTGAGGAAATGGCGATTCTCTGCGTAATAATCCGCAAGACGCCAGGCATCACGATCATGCACCAGACGCACGACCAGTCGGTCTGTGGTTAAGCGCACTTTTGGCACGTTACTGCGATAGCCAAACATTCTATACCTACTCCTTCCCGTAACGTCTTTAATACGCTGTAAGTATTACTATACCTGCGCAACCAGACCCTGTGAAAAGTCCAAAATGCCATTTTCTGCATTATTCACATATTTGATAAAAACTCTCTATCAAAGCGACGTTTTGATAAAAAAATATTGTCCCCGAAGTGATGGGAAAAGTCTTAGCGGCAATGCAGAATAGAAAGTGCTCATCTTTTATTTCCCGGGAGGGTAAATGTCCCGCGTGTCGCAGGCGAGGAACCTGGGTAAATATTTCCTGCTCATCGATAATATGCTGGTCGTGCTGGGGTTCTTTGTTGTCTTCCCGCTGATCTCTATCCGCTTCGTTGATCAAATGGGCTGGGCCGCCGTCATGGTCGGTATTGCTCTCGGTCTACGCCAATTTATTCAGCAAGGTCTGGGTATTTTCGGCGGTGCAATTGCCGACCGCTTTGGTGCCAAACCGATGATTGTTACCGGTATGCTGATGCGCGCCGCCGGATTCGCCACAATGGGTATCGCCCACGAACCGTGGCTATTGTGGTTTTCATGCCTGCTCTCGGGACTCGGTGGCACGTTGTTTGATCCGCCGCGTTCGGCGCTGGTGGTGAAATTAATCCGTCCACAGCAGCGTGGTCGTTTTTTCTCGCTGTTGATGATGCAGGACAGTGCCGGTGCGGTCATTGGCGCATTGTTGGGGAGCTGGCTGTTGCAATACGACTTTCGCCTGGTCTGCGCCACAGGGGCAGTTCTATTTGTGCTATGTGCGGCGTTCAATGCGTGGTTGTTACCAGCATGGAAACTCTCCACCGTACGCACGCCCGTTCGCGAAGGCATGACCCGCGTGATGCGCGACAAGCGTTTTGTCACCTATGTTCTGACGCTGGCGGGTTACTACATGCTGGCTGTACAAGTGATGCTGATGCTGCCAATTATGGTCAACGACGTGGCTGGCGCGCCCTCTGCCGTTAAATGGATGTATGCCATTGAAGCGTGTCTGTCGTTAACGTTGCTCTACCCTATCGCCCGCTGGAGTGAAAAGCATTTTCGTCTGGAACACCGGTTGATGGCTGGGCTGTTGATAATGTCATTAAGCATGATGCCGGTGGGCATGGTCAGCGGCCTGCAACAACTTTTCACCCTGATTTGTCTGTTTTATATCGGGTCGATCATTGCCGAGCCTGCGCGTGAAACCTTAAGTGCTTCGCTGGCGGACGCAAGAGCTCGCGGCAGCTATATGGGGTTTAGCCGTCTGGGTCTGGCGATTGGCGGCGCTATTGGTTATATCGGTGGCGGCTGGCTGTTTGACCTGGGCAAATCGGCGCACCAGCCAGAGCTTCCGTGGATGATGCTGGGCATTATTGGCATCTTCACTTTCCTTGCGCTGGGTTGGCAGTTTAGCCAGAAACGCGCCGCGCGTCGTTTGCTTGAACGCGACGCCTGATTTGATACTCCCCCCTGACTCCTCCATACTGAAAGTGAACTGACAGCCAAATGGAGGAGTCACGTGAAGCTATACATTTACGATCACTGCCCTTACTGCCTCAAAGCCCGCATGATTTTCGGCCTGAAAAATATCCCCGTCGAATTACATGTTCTGCTCAACGGCGACGCAGAAACACCCACCCGGATGGTCGGTCAAAAACAGGTTCCCATTCTGCAAAAAGATGACAGCCGCTATATGCCAGAAAGCATGGACATCGTTCACTATGTCGATAAACTCGACGGCAAACCGTTACTGACCGGCAAACGTTCCCCTGCCATTGAAGAGTGGCTGCGCAAGGTCAATGGCTACGCCAACAAACTGCTGTTGCCGCGTTTTGCCAAATCGGCATTTGATGAGTTTTCTACTCCCGCCGCGCGCAAATATTTCGTCGGCAAGAAAGAGGCCAGCGCGGGTAATTTTGCCGACCTGCTGGCCCACTCTGACGGTCTGATTAAGAATATCAGCGATGATTTACGTGCGCTGGACAAACTGATCGTCAAACCGAACGCCGTGAATGGCGAACTTTCGGAAGATGATATTCAGCTATTCCCGCTACTGCGTAATCTGACGCTGGTAGCCGGAATTAACTGGCCAAGCCGCGTTGCTGATTACCGCGATAATATGGCGAAACAGACACAAATCAATTTGTTATCATCAATGGCGATTTAATCCTGACCCGCCGCGGCAGCCTGTATTCGCGGGTTGCCGCCGTTTTCAGTTTTTTCTGCTGGCGAGTTTATCGCTGGTGACACATGCTGCGTTGTGTCAGGATATTGACGCAGATTTCATGTCGAGGACTACCATGAACAAGTTTTTATTTGCCGCTGCATTGATCGTCAGTGGCCTGCTCGTTGGCTGTAATCAACTCACCCAATACACCATCACCGAACAAGAAATTAACCAGTCGCTTGCGAAACATAATAATTTCTCAAAAGATATCGGTTTACCCGGCGTGGCTGACGCCCATATTGTTCTGACAAACCTGACCAGCCAAATTGGTCGCGAAGAGCCGAATAAGGTTACCCTAACCGGAGACGCCAATCTGGACATGAACTCCCTGTTCGGTAGTCAGAAAGCGACCATGAAACTGAAGCTGAAAGCGCTGCCCGTGTTTGATAAAGAAAAAGGTGCGATCTTCCTGAAAGAGATGGAAGTGGTCGATGCGACGGTACAACCGGAAAAAATGCAAACGGTGATGCAAACGTTGCTTCCCTATTTGAACCAGGCATTACGCAATTACTTTAACCAGCAACCTGCTTACGTCCTGCGCGAAGATGGCAGCCAGGGCGAAGCAATGGCGAAAAAACTGGCGAAAGGCATTGAAGTGAAGCCAGGCGAAATTGTCATTCCATTTACTGATTAATCACGAGGGTGCATTCGCGCCCTTTATTTTTCGTGCAAAGGAAAACGTTTCCGCTTATCCTTTGTGTCCGGCAAAAACATCCCTTCAGCCGGAGCATAGAGATTAATGACTGCACCATCCCAGGTATTAAAGATCCGCCGCCCAGACGACTGGCACCTTCACCTCCGCGATGGCGACATGTTAAAAACTGTCGTGCCATATACCAGCGAAATTTATGGACGGGCTATCGTAATGCCCAATCTGGCTCCGCCCGTGACCACCGTTGAGGCTGCCGTGGCGTATCGCCAGCGTATTCTTGACGCCGTACCTGCCGGGCACGATTTCACCCCATTGATGACCTGTTATTTAACAGATTCGCTGGATCCTAATGAGCTGGAGCGCGGATTTAACGAAGGCGTGTTCACCGCTGCAAAACTTTACCCGGCAAACGCAACCACTAACTCCAGCCACGGCGTGACGTCAATTGACGCAATCATGCCGGTACTTGAGCGCATGGAAAAAATCGGTATGCCGCTACTGGTGCATGGTGAAGTGACACATGCAGATATCGACATTTTTGATCGTGAAGCGCGCTTTATAGAAAGCGTGATGGAACCTCTGCGCCAGCGCCTGACTGCGCTGAAAGTCGTTTTTGAGCACATCACCACCAAAGATGCTGCCGACTATGTCCGTGACGGAAATGAACGGCTGGCTGCCACCATCACTCCGCAGCATCTGATGTTTAACCGCAACCATATGCTGGTTGGAGGCGTGCGTCCGCACCTGTATTGTCTACCCATCCTCAAACGTAATATTCACCAACAGGCATTGCGTGAACTGGTCGCCAGCGGTTTTAATCGAGTATTCCTCGGTACGGATTCTGCGCCACATGCACGTCATCGCAAAGAGAGCAGTTGCGGCTGCGCGGGCTGCTTCAACGCCCCAACCGCGCTGGGCAGTTACGCTACCGTCTTTGAAGAAATGAATGCTTTGCAGCACTTTGAAGCATTCTGTTCTGTAAACGGCCCGCAGTTCTATGGGTTGCCGGTCAACGACACATTCATCGAACTGGTACGTGAAGAGCAACAGGTTGCTGAAAGCATCGCACTGACTGATGACACGCTGGTGCCATTCCTCGCCGGGGAAACGGTACGCTGGTCCGTTAAACAATAAAAATCGTAGCTTCCTGTTGTCATTAGGTTATTTTACCTGTATAAATAACCAGTATATTCAACAGGGGGCTATTATGCGAATTGAAGTCACCATAGCGAAAACTTCTCCATTGCCAGCTGGGGCTATTGACGCCCTGGCTGGCGAACTTTCCCGCCGTATTCAGTATGCGTTTCCTGATAATGAAGGCCACGTATCGGTACGTTATGCCGCAGCGAATAATTTATCGGTTATTGGCGCGACAAAAGAAGATAAACAGCGCATTAGTGAAATTCTCCAGGAAACGTGGGAAAGCGCCGATGACTGGTTTGTCAGCGAATAATATGCAGTGATTTTTTTTTGCCGGGTCGCCCCGGCTTTTTTATTTTACTTACGAATTTTGAGTACAAAATTTCTACACTTCCTCAAAATAATTGCACAATATGCTAAAAAAATATGAATGACATGCTGTTTTATTGTTCATATAAATCTTAAAAGCAGAAATTTATCTGTTTCCCCCTTTAAAAATTCGGTGAATACCCTTACTTATTGGTATACTGAAGTTGCTTCAGATAAAAACGCATTGAACCTCGAATAACGTTGTCTAGTAACACGAATTAGGGGGCCATGATGGAAAAAAATAATGAAGTCATTCAGACTCATCCGCTCGTAGGGTGGGACATCAGCACCGTTGATAGCTATGATGCGCTGATGTTGCGTTTGCACTACCAGACCCCAAATAAGTCCGAGCAGGAAGGGACTGAAGTTGGTCAGACGCTCTGGTTAACCACTGATGTTGCCAGACAATTTATTTCGATATTAGAAGCAGGAATCGCCAAAATTGAATCCGGTGATTTCCTGGTAAACGAGTATCGGCGTCATTAACATGACATGACCATCCACCCAAAAGGCACCTCACCGGTGCCTTTACCATTTCTGGGTTGTATATCTGCATTCAGTTAATTACTCTGCTTAAACCATGAGAGCAGAGAGAAAAAAATGAAATACGATCTCATCATTATTGGCAGCGGTTCCGTAGGCGCTGCCGCCGGGTATTATGCAACCCGCGCCGGTTTAAACGTGCTAATGACCGACGCCCATATGCCACCGCATCAACACGGCAGCCACCACGGCGATACGCGATTAATTCGCCATGCTTATGGTGAAGGCGAAAAGTATGTCCCGCTGGTCCTCCGCGCGCAAACGCTGTGGGATGAACTCTCCCGCCACAACGAAGAAGATCCCATTTTTGTACGCTCTGGCGTCATTAACCTTGGCCCGGCTGATTCCACATTTCTCGCCAACGTCGCCCACAGCGCCGAACAATGGCAACTCAACGTTGAAAAGCTCGATGCGCAAGGGATTATGGCCCGCTGGCCGGAAATACGCGTCCCGGACAACTACATCGGCTTATTTGAAACTGATTCCGGTTTTTTGCGCAGCGAACTGGCGATTAAAACCTGGATCCAACTGGCGAAGGAAGCGGGCTGTGCGCAACTGTTCAACTGCCCGGTCACCGCAATTCGTCATGACGATGATGGCGTAACTATTGAAACGGCTGACGGTGAGTATCAGGCGAAAAAAGCGATTGTCTGCGCGGGAACATGGGTAAAAGACCTGCTCCCGGAGCTGCCTGTCCAGCCCGTACGCAAAGTATTTGCCTGGTATCAGGCCGATGGCCGCTATAGCGTGAAGAATAAATTCCCGGCGTTTACCGGTGAACTGCCCAATGGCGATCAATATTATGGTTTTCCGGCAGAAAACGACGCGTTGAAGATTGGCAAACATAACGGAGGCCAGGTTATCCATTCAGCGGATGAACGTGTTCCGTTTGCGGAAGTGGCCAGTGATGGGTCAGAAGCCTTCCCGTTCTTGCGCAATGTATTGCCGGGTATCGGTTGCTGCCTGTACGGCGCTGCCTGCACCTATGATAATTCGCCTGACGAAGATTTTATTATCGATACCCTACCCGGCCACGATAATACACTGCTCATTACCGGCCTGAGTGGGCACGGTTTTAAATTTGCGTCAGTTTTAGGGGAAATAGCTGCCGATTTTGCGCAAGACAAAAAAAGCGATTTTGATTTGACGCCATTCAGGCTTTCCCGCTTCCAATAATCATCATTACGGCCTCCAGAATGAGGCCGTTTTTACAGGAGTATTTAATGCGTCGGCTGTTGCACTATCTCATCAATAATATTCGCGAGCATCTGATGCTTTATCTTTTTCTCTGGGGATTGTTGGCAATTATGGATCTGATCTATGTGTTTTATTTTTAGTTTTCCGCACTGACATAAACTGACAAATATTTAATCTCCCTTTCATTTAGCGTGAAAAATTGAATGAGATTATTCCTGCTTCTACAGCACTCACCAGACATCTCTGATGCTGAACCCACTAAACTTATGAAGATTCTTTCATTATTAATTCAAAATTATTGAAATAAAAATAAATATCATTCAATTTGTTATTTTTGTGTTGCAATTCATTCTCCGACACGCCATTTTCTTTCTCTCGCAAATTCGTTTTGGATGCACTTATGTCATTCACAAATACCCCTGAACGCTATGGTGTTATATCTGCGGCCTTCCATTGGCTAAGCGCAATTATTGTCTACGGCATGTTTGCTTTAGGTCTGTGGATGGTCACGCTCAGTTATTACGATGGCTGGTATCACAAAGCACCCGAACTGCATAAAAGCATCGGTATTTTGTTAATGATGGGGCTGGTTATTCGCGTTCTGTGGCGTGTCATATCTCCACCGCCGGGTCCGCTGCCGAGTTATTCGCCCATGACTCGTCTTGCCGCAAGAGCTGGACATCTCGCATTGTACCTATTGCTTTTCGCCATCGGCATCAGCGGCTATCTGATCTCAACTGCCGATGGTAAACCGATCAGCGTTTTTGGCTGGTTTGACGTCCCCGCGCCCCTTGCCGACGCTGGCGCACAGGCAGACTTTGCCGGTGCCCTGCATTTTTGGCTCGCGTGGAGCGTCGTAGTACTGTCCGTTATGCACGGATTTATGGCCCTGAAGCATCATTTCATCGATAAAGACGACACTCTGAAGCGCATGCTGGGAAAGTCGTCATCTGACTATGGAGTATAAAAAATGAAAAAAAGCCTGCTTGGTTTAACCTTCGCGTCCCTGATGTTCTCTGCCGGTTCAGCGGTTGCCGCCGATTACAAAATTGACAAAGAAGGTCAGCACGCCTTTGTTAATTTCCGCATCCAGCACCTTGGCTATAGCTGGTTATACGGCACCTTTAAAGATTTCGACGGTACTTTTACCTTTGACGAAAAAAATCCGGCTGCCGATAAAGTGAATGTGACAATTAACACCACCAGCGTCGATACTAATCACGCCGAACGCGATAAACATCTTCGCAGTGCAGATTTCCTCAATACCGCAAAATATCCACAGGCAACATTCACCTCCACCAGCGTGAAGAAAGACGGTGACGAACTGGATATTACCGGCGATCTGACGCTGAATGGCGTAACCAAACCCGTCACGCTGGAAGCGAAATTAATTGGTCAGGGCGACGACCCATGGGGTGGTAAACGTGCAGGCTTCGAGGCCGAAGGCAAAATTAAGCTCAAGGACTTCAATATCAAGACAGATTTAGGTCCAGCTTCTCAGGAAGTGGATCTGATTATTTCAGTGGAAGGCGTACAGCAGAAGTAAGCGTGAAATGTTGCCGGATGGCACGCATCCGGCAATGATATTTATTCTGTTGGATCAGGAATGCACAGTGTTGTATTCAGACGTCCACGAGACTTATTAAAGATCTTATTGCCATTTTCACGTCCTGCCCGACGGCGTCGCTGTTCTTCTGGCGGTAACGCGCTTTCTTCGCAGCAAATCTCACTACAACAACCTTTGTATTTTTCCGCGCATACTGGACACTGAATAAACAGCAGGTGGCAGCCATCATTTTTACAGTTGGTATGGCTGTCGCACGGCGCGCCGCACTGGTGGCAATGCGCGATAATCTCATCCGATATACGTTCGCCCATCCGCTCGTCAAAAACAAAATTTTTGCCAATAAAACGCACCGGCAAGCCCTGCTCGCGCGCCTTACGGGCGTATTCAATAATTCCGCCCTCGATATGCCAGACTTTGTTGAATCCGTTATGTTTCATCCAGGCACTGGCCTTTTCACAACGAATGCCGCCGGTGCAGTACATGACGATTTTTTTATCTTTATGTGCCTGCATCATCTCGACTGCTTTTGGCAGCTGCTCACGGAAGGTATCTGCCGGAATTTCGAGCGCGTTTTCAAAGTGCCCCACTTCATACTCATAGTGGTTACGCATGTCGATAAATAGTGCATCGGGATCGTCAAGCATGGCGTTCACTTCCGCCGCTTGCAGATACTCACCAACATTGCTGGCATCAAAGTGAGGATCGTCAATACCGTCGGCAACAATGCGATCGCGTACCTTCATGCGCAGTACCCAGAAGGATTTCCCGTCATCATCCAACGCGATATTCAGGCGTAAACCCTCTAAAGCCGGGTCGAAGGCATAGAGCTGCGCGCGAAATGTTTCAACATTGCTCGCAGGTACGCTGATTTGCGCGTTAATGCCCTCATGCGCCAGATACACTCGCCCAAAAACATTCAGCGCGGTAAACAGCTGATATAAAGCGTCACGGGTCGCCTTAGGATCGGCGATGTGGAAATACTTGTAAAACGAAATGGTGGTTCGCGGTTCGCTCTCAGCCAACATTTTGGCTTTTAGCGCGTCGTTGGAAATGCGGTTGTGTAACACTGGCATGGTGTACGGTTCCTGCGAGATGGGAAAGTAAAAATCCGCGGCATGATATAGCAATTATCGATAATTAACATCCACACATTTTACGCTACATTTGCGCATTAAAAATTATTTGTTATTTACAAGCGCGGCAATTTCGCCCAGTCTTCAGCCACAAATTTTGGTTGCGGGCGAAAAAATGCGACAATACATACAATTGCCCGAATAGGTTGAAAAACAGGATTGATATGACGAATCTACCCAAGTTCTCCACCGCACTGCTTCATCCGCGTTATTGGTTAACCTGGTTGGGTATTGGCGTACTTTGGTTAGTCGTGCAATTGCCCTACCCGGTTATCTACCGCCTCGGTTGTGGATTAGGAAAACTGGCGTTACGTTTTATGAAACGACGCGCAAAAATTGTGCATCGCAACCTGGAACTGTGCTTCCCGGAAATGAGCGAACAAGAACGCCGTAAAATGGTGGTGAAGAATTTCGAATCCGTTGGCATGGGCCTGATGGAAACCGGCATGGCGTGGTTCTGGCCGGACCGCCGAATCGCCCGCTGGACGGAAGTGATCGGCATGGAACACATTCGTGACGTGCAGGCGCAAAAACGCGGCATCCTGTTAGTTGGCATCCATTTTCTGACACTGGAGCTGGGTGCGCGGCAGTTTGGTATGCAGGAACCGGGTATTGGCGTTTATCGCCCGAACGATAATCCACTGATTGACTGGCTACAAACCTGGGGCCGTTTGCGCTCAAATAAATCGATGCTCGACCGCAAAGATTTAAAAGGCATGATTAAAGCCCTGAAAAAAGGCGAAGTGGTCTGGTACGCACCGGATCATGATTACGGCCCGCGCTCAAGCGTTTTCGTCCCGTTGTTTGCCGTTGAGCAGGCTGCGACCACGACCGGAACCTGGATGCTGGCACGGATGTCCGGCGCATGTCTGGTGCCCTTCGTTCCACGCCGTAAGCCAGATGGCAAAGGGTATCAATTGATTATGCTGCCGCCAGAGTGTTCTCCGCCACTGGATGATGCCGAAACTACCGCCGCGTGGATGAACAAAGTGGTCGAAAAATGCATCATGATGGCACCAGAGCAGTATATGTGGTTACACCGTCGCTTTAAAACACGCCCGGAAGGCGTTCCTTCACGCTATTAAATCTCCCATGCCGGATGCTTCAGAATGGCATCCGGCATTACCACAGCAAATCCCCCTGATTTAGCGATAAAAGCTCTCTGGATTGCGCCCCCTGGAAGTCGGGCGCATAATTAGTGTGCTTATCTTTTCTTCTTATGTTCACCGCGCCTGGCGCACCAACAGCGGATTGCTATGTCACCCTGTGAAAATGACACCCCTATAAACTGGAAACGAAACCTGATCGTCGCCTGGCTAGGCTGTTTTCTTACCGGTGCCGCCTTCAGTCTGGTAATGCCCTTCTTACCCCTCTACGTTGAGCAGCTTGGCGTTACCGGTCACTCCGCCCTGAATATGTGGTCCGGTATTGTCTTCAGCATTACATTTTTATTTTCGGCCATCGCCTCACCGTTTTGGGGTGGACTCGCCGACCGTAAAGGCCGAAAACTCATGCTATTACGCTCTGCCCTCGGCATGGGCATCGTGATGGTGTTGATGGGGCTGGCACAAAATATCTGGCAGTTTTTGATCCTGCGGGCGCTTCTTGGGTTACTTGGCGGATTTGTCCCCAACGCTAATGCTCTTATCGCCACACAAGTACCGCGTAATAAAAGCGGCTGGGCGCTGGGTACGCTCTCCACAGGCGGCGTTAGTGGTGCGTTGCTCGGCCCAATGGCTGGCGGCCTGCTCGCCGATAGCTACGGCTTACGTCCGGTATTCTTTATTACCGCCAGTGTGCTCATACTCTGCTTTTTCGTCACCCTGTTTTGCATCAGAGAAAAATTCCAGCCGGTCAGCAAAAAAGAGATGCTGCACATGCGGGAAGTGGTGACATCACTTAAAAACCCGAAACTGGTACTCAGCCTGTTTGTCACTACGTTAATCATCCAGGTGGCGACGGGCTCAATTGCCCCCATTCTGACGCTGTATGTCCGCGAACTGGCGGGTAACGTCAGTAACGTCGCCTTTATCAGTGGCATGATCGCCTCGGTGCCAGGCGTGGCGGCTCTGCTAAGTGCACCACGACTCGGCAAACTTGGCGATCGAATCGGACCCGAAAAGATCCTGATTACAGCGCTGATCTTTTCTGTACTGCTGTTGATCCCAATGTCTTACGTTCAGACGCCATTGCAACTTGGGATTTTACGTTTTTTGCTCGGTGCCGCCGATGGTGCACTACTCCCCGCCGTACAGACACTGTTGGTTTACAACTCGAGCAACCAGATCGCCGGGCGTATCTTCAGCTATAACCAATCGTTTCGTGATATTGGCAACGTTACCGGACCATTGATGGGAGCAGCGATTTCAGCGAACTACGGTTTCAGAGCGGTATTTCTCGTCACCGCTGGCGTAGTGTTATTCAACGCAGTCTATTCATGGAACAGTCTACGTCGTCGTCGAATACCCCAGGTATCGAACTGATTTTTCGCCTTTCATACTTGCAAAAGCGGAGAATCAGCTATCCTTTTCCCTGAAACCTCATCAACTCAAAGGGAGAATCGTGATGACCATGTACGCAACGCTTGAAGAAGCCATTGACGCTGCACGCGAAGAATTTCTTGCAGACAACCCCGGCATCGACGCCGAAGATGCGAATGTGCAACAGTTCAATGCCCAAAAATACGTTTTGCAGGACGGCGACATCATGTGGCAAGTTGAGTTTTTTGCCGACGAAGGGGAAGAAGGTGAATGTTTACCTATGCTTAGCGGTGAAGCCGCGCAAAGTGTTTTTGATGGCGACTATGATGAGATAGAGATACGCCAGGAGTGGCAGGAAGAGAATACATTACATGAATGGGACGAGGGGGAATTTCAGCTTGAGCCACCGCTGGATACCGAGGAAGGACGCGCAGCAGCTGATGAGTGGGATGAACGTTAATCACTCATACGGGCCATGATGAATGTCGATCGGCAGCAGTAAAGTATCAAAAACCAGAGAGAATGGCAGATCAAGGATCGTGACATAACGCCAGGCGGAGTCACGCACATCCCATTGCACACCGGGATAATATTGGTTGCCATGCCCCTGCCCCGGTATAGTGCGACTAATAATGCTGCCACAGCCACTCAGCAAGGTCACCATGATGCTCACCACAATTAAACGCATTTGATACCTCTTTCGTAAAAAAATACCGGCATAACGCCGGTATTTTTATTGGCTCGTTGTTTTTGCCGGATGCGGCGTGAACGCCTTACCCGACCCACAAAGCCTTGCAAAATCAATAAATTGCAGGAACGATGTAGGCCTGATAAGCGTAGCGCATCAGGCAACTACGTTTTTATTGCGAAGCCGCATCCGGTTTACGCAATGCCAGTGGATTGAGCTTTATCCCTTCGTAATAACTCACCCATGAAGAATATCTCTCCGGGGAATTCCAGACACGGAAATGCAGACGGGCCATCGTCACCGGATCGCTTAGCAGCACCAGGCGACGATCGCGATTCAGCTTCTCTGGCGTCTCGTTCAGCGCCTGTTCAACGTGGCGGTCACGGGCGATTTCCAGCACCTTACTGGCGCGGTGACGCGCGGTCGCCATTGCGGTTGCCAGAGCGTTAAATGACGGGTTAAACACTGCGTGCATAAAGCCATCATCAAGGGAGCGTTGACGATTCATCTCAAGGAACCGATCGGTATCAACCAGCACCTGCGGCGGCGAATACTCTTCCGGGATCAGGAACAGTTTCCAGCGTTTGGTGCGCAGACCAACGGTGGCACGGCTGGAAATCACCGAAACAAACGGTGACAGGATCAACGAGAAGACAATCGGTGCCAGCCAGAACAGGAAACGCAGATCCAGCCACGCCATCCCAACAGCCCACACTAACCCTAACAGCAGCTGTGAGCCGTGGCGTTTGAACGCTTCACCCCAGGAAGTGGAGTCATCATCACGCTGCGGTGAATTCCACACCACTTCCCAGCCAAGGAACGCGCTGACAACGAAGACCGTATGGAACAGCATGCGTACCGGAGCCAGCAGCACGGAAAAAAGCACTTCCAGCAGCAACGATAATGTAACGCGCCAGAAGCCGCCGTATTCTTTCGTTCCTTTGCACCAGATAAGCAAAATGCTCAATAACTTCGGCAGGAACAACAGCACCATGGTCGAAGCAAAAAGTGCAATCGCCAGCTCAGGACGCCACTGCGGCCACACTGGGAACAACTGCCGTGGTTGCAGGAAGTATTGCGGTTCGGTCAACGCATGCACTACCTGCAATGCAGTAGAGAGCGCGAGGAACATAAACCACAGCGGAGCGGAGAGATAAGACATCACGCCCGTCAGGAACACCGCACGGTGAACCGGGTGCATACCCTTCACCAGGAACAGACGGAAGTTCATCAGGTTACCGTGGCACCATCGGCGGTCACGTTTTAGCTCATCAAGCAAGTTAGGCGGCAATTCTTCATAAGAACCCGGGAGATCGTAAGCAATCCAGACCCCCCAACCTGCACGGCGCATCAACGCCGCTTCCACGAAGTCATGTGACAGGATTGAACCGGCAAAGGAACCTTCGCCCGGCAGCGGAGCCAGTGCGCAGTGCTCGATAAACGGTTTCACGCGGATAATCGCGTTATGTCCCCAGTAGTGCGACTCGCCAAGTTGCCAGAAGTGCAAACCGGCTGTAAACAGTGGCCCATACACGCGGGTCGCGAACTGCTGACAGCGCGCATACAGCGTATCCATACCGGACGCTTTCGGCGACGACTGAATGATCCCGGCGTTCGGGTTGGCTTCCATCAGGCGCACCAGCCCGCACAAACAATCACCGGTCATTACCGAGTCAGCATCCAGCACCACCATGTAGCTGTACTGGCTGCCCCAGCGACGGCAGAAGTCATCGATATTACCGCTTTTACGCTTCACGCGGCGACGGCGGCGGCGATAGAAAATCTGACCTTCGCCACCGACTTCAGCGATAAGCTCCATCCAGGCTTTTTGCTCTGCGACGCAGATATCCGGGTTATAACTGTCACTAAGAATGTAGACATCAAAGTGTTTGGCATTCCCGGTGGCTTTTACTGATTCCCACGTTGCACGCAGGCCAGCAAAAACACGGTTCACGTCTTCGTTACAGATAGGCATGATCAACGCCGTGCGATGCTCCGGGTTTAATGGTTCATCGCCAACTGTTGACGCAGATATACTGTATTTATCGCGACCAATAAGCAGTTGCAGGAAGCCCATTAACGCCGTCCAGAATCCGGCGGACACCCAACAGAACAGTACCGCAAAGAGGATCAGGATACCGGTTTGCAGCATATAAGGCAGAAGCTGCATAAAGGAAACCCACAAATCCTGACCAACCATATCCATAGGATTAATCAGCGCCCAACCCTGATAAGGAAGAATGGTCTTCATATACCAGGTCGCGACGACAGTTTGCGCGAGCGTCAGGATCAACAGAATGTAACGGCGGATGGTACCGACGGTACGCCACTTTTGCTCGCTCTCCTGCTCTTCTTTGGTCAAACGAGCCAGATAGCGCGGCGTGACATCGCGTCCACGCAGGCGATCCCAGAAACGGCCTACCGGGTTGGTACGCCACGGGTCGGGAAACATCGAGGAGCGTTTTGCTTCTGGCATCGCCTTCAGCTGATCGCGCCCTTCGTCGTCTTTAATTAACTGTCCATCAGCAAGTGAATCTGGCCAGGCTTGTTCCAGACGCGCCTTTACCGAGCCTTGCGGGGAATCATCCTCCCGCGCCCAGGTGCGGTGTTCGGCATCCAGCGCCTGATGAACGGCGCGGATATCAGTCTTCGGCAATGCCGCTTTCTCGCTTGCGGCGATGGGCATTGCGTCAATGTACTCAGTTGTCTTATTCATTGGCAGGTAACTGGTAGCTCCAGGTTTCACTCAACGTCTGATCGGCATTCACCAGCGCAGCACGCATTTCAGTGGTTTTCTTGGCATCTTTCACTTTCACACGCATCACCAGACGCCAGCCTTTGGTAACCGGGTTATAGCGCACCGTGCTTTCAACTATCTCACCATTATCACCAATGCTGGTTTGCGCTGTGACCGGGGTATCCTCTGGCAGTTTTTTCATCTCTGCGCCGGTAAAATCGACCACAAAGGCGATAGTACCGTCAGGCTGGCGAATCAGGTTCGACTGCTTCACATCCCCCGTTGAACGACGCGTTTGTTGCACCCATGCGTTATCTGGCGCATGCAGTTTGTCTTCATCACGGCTGAAGGTGATGGTGTATTTAAAGTTCATCTCTTTACCCGGCTCCGGCAGCTGATCCGGCGTCCAGTAAGCGACGATGTTATCGTTGGTTTCATCGTTGGTTGGAATTTCCACCAGCTCAACGCTGCCTTTACCCCACTCCCCTTTCGGAGTCACCCATGCGCTTGGACGGAGATCGTAACGATCATCGAGATCTTCAAAGCGGGAGAAATCACGACCGCGCTGCAACAGACCAAAGCCTTGCGGGTTTTCCATGGAGAAGCTGCTGACCGCTAAATGTTTCGGGTTATTCAACGGACGCCAGATCCATTCGCCATTACCGGCATGGATAGAGAGACCGTTAGAGTCGTGCAACTCCGGACGATAGTTATTTGCAGGCGACGGTTGGTTCGGCCCAAACAGGAACATACTGGTTAACGGTGCAACCCCCAGTTTGCCGACTTTATCGCGCAGATAGATTTTCGACTGCACATCCACAACCGTGTCACGCCCTGGCATAACCACGAATTTGTAAGCACCTGTCGCACGCGGCGAGTCAAGCAATGCATAGATGGTTAAACGTTTATCAGTCGGTTTTGGACGCTCGATCCAGAACTCTTTGAAGCGCGGAAATTCTTCACCCGATGGCAAGGCGGTATCAATTGCCAGGCCGCGGGCAGAAAGGCCATAAACCTGACCTGCACCAATCACGCGGAAATAGCTGGCCCCGAGCATGCTGACGATTTCATCGTTTTTATCTTTGCTGTTGATCGGGTAAAGCACTTTAAAACCGGCAAAGCCAAGGTCTTTTACCGTATCTTTGTCATGCTGAACATCGCCGAAAGTGAAATAATCCGGGCTGTATTTGATTCGTTTGACTGCGGTGGCAGTCACTTCATTTATTTTGACCGGGGTATCGAAGTACATACCCTGATGGTAGAACTCGAGTTTGAATGGGGTCTTCAGATTGTTCCAGTACGCTTTGTCATGATTAAACTGGATCTGCTGATAGTCCGCGTATTTCATATCGCGGAAAACGGAGGGCAAGTTGCTTTTGGGCGTCTCGTAGCCTTTCCCGGCTAAAGATTGAGCTTGCTTTGCGACATCATCAATACTGAAAGCCCAGCTTGAAGATGTATACAGGGTTAACATTACTGCAGCACTCAACCAACGCATTTTCATCATTTGTAGTTTATGTTTCATAATTAGTAAGCACTTCCCCCTTTGTGTGCTTATATCGATCCGATCTATTTTAATGGATAACCAGCCATTCCGACAACAGAATCCCGGTATCGTTCAGCACGCTGGCTCATGGATTAAGCACCTGATTGCAACCGTTTTCACTTTCCGTGCTTCTCCTAAAGACAGAAGCATCGACTTCGTGTAGGGTTTGCCAGCAAATTTATTTATCAACCGTCTTACAGACGCTTCCATTCTGGTTAGTGGTAGCGATGATGCTATGCATAAAAACCTTGAAGCCTGCGCCTGGCGCGGTCAGGTCGGTGTCACTATGGCAACAAGCCTAAAGGCATAACCCGACAGGGATAAGACGAAAAATCCGAGATTAGTTAACCATATATGAACCCAGTACCCGCGCAACGTGAATATTTCCTCGACTCCATCCGCGCCTGGCTGATGTTGTTAGGGATACCTTTTCATATTTCTTTAATCTATTCGAGCCATACATGGCATGTGAATAGCGCCGAATCATCATTGTGGCTGACCCTTTTTAATGACTTCATCCACTCGTTCCGCATGCAGGTATTTTTCGTTATATCCGGCTACTTTTCCTACATGCTTTTTTTACGCTATCCCTTGAAAAAATGGTGGAAAGTACGTGTCGAACGTGTAGGTATCCCGATGTTAACAGCCATCCCCCTACTGACATTACCGCAATTTATTATGCTGCAATATGTCAAAGGAAAAGCGGAAAGTTGGCCTGGGCTGTCATTGTATGACAAATATAATACGTTGGCCTGGGAATTAATATCACACCTGTGGTTTTTACTGGTGTTAGTGGTCATGACGACGCTGTGCGTATGGATATTTAAGCGCATCAGAAATAATTTAGAAAATTCTGATAAAACGAATAAAAAATTCTCGATGGTAAAACTATTGGTGATTTTTTTATGCCTCGGCATCGGTTATGCGGTAATAAGAAGAACGATTTTTATTGTGTATCCGCCCATTCTGAGTAATGGCATGTTCAATTTTATTGTCATGCAAACGCTGTTTTATTTGCCGTTCTTTATCCTCGGCGCACTGGCTTTCATTTTCCCTCATCTTAAAGCCTTGTTTACCACGCCGTCTCGTGGCTGTACCCTTGCAGCAGCATTGGCGTTTGTCGCTTATTTACTCAACCAGCGCTATGGCAGTGGCGATGCCTGGATGTACGAAACCGAGTCGGTGATCACCATGGTCCTCGGTCTGTGGATGGTGAATGTGGTCTTCTCCTTTGGCCACCGTTTGCTTAACTTCCAGTCAGCGCGGGTGACTTATTTTGTTAACGCATCGCTGTTTATCTATCTGGTTCACCACCCGTTAACGCTGTTTTTCGGCGCATACATTACACCGCACATCACCTCCAACTGGCTTGGTTTTCTCTGTGGCCTGATATTTGTAGTAGGGATTGCGATAATTCTGTATGAAATTCATTTGCGCATCCCGTTACTGAAGTTTTTGTTCTCTGGTAAACCGGTTGTTAAGCGTGAGAACGATAAAGCACCAGCCCGTTAAGCCACATTTACAATAACCATTCCACGGGCAATATCGACGCCAGTCTGACCATAACCCGCTTCCAGAAACTGGTGGCGGGTTCTTTTTTGAGAATAATCTCTTTCTTTGCATGACGATCAACCCAGTTGATCCGTCCCCACCTGTCCAGACGGAGCTGCCAGGCCGCATCATACTGGCTCTGAATAAAGCGTTTATCAATTAACTGTGCCAGCGTTTCGCTCTCTATCACGAAGCCCATTTCAGTATTGAGCAATGTTGAACGCGGATCGAAATTGAAAGAGCCGATAAACACCGTTTTACCATCGATGCTAAAGGTTTTAGCATGCAGGCTGGCTCCGGAATTACCGGTTATGCCGCGATCGTGTAACGTACTACTTTGTTCACGCGTCGGCTTGAGTTCATATAATTCCACGCCATAGCGGAGCAATTTTTTGCGCCAGCGCGCGTATCCGGCATGGACGACAGCAACATCGTTAGCGGCAAGAGAATTGGTTAGGATCGCAATCTTTACCCCTTTTCTCACCATCCGTAAGAGTTGCGCCACACCTGCGCGTGTCGGTACAAAATAGGAAGAGATAATATCGATGCGTTCACTGGGTGAGCCCATGATATCGAACAGGCGCTGCGGTAACAGTGAATGCCGTTTTGCCTTGCCCTCCCCTTTCGCCGGATCATCACTTAATAAACGTGTCTTCGCCCAGATAAGCGGCAATGTTCCATCAACCAGATGATTTATAAATGGACTGGATTCCATTTTGCGTAAATAACGATGCGTCATGGCATCGTTATGCCAGGAGGCGGGTAACTCGATGCGATCCGCCATTTCACCCTCCGGGACATCCAGCACCTGCTGTAAGGGTGAAACCGATTTGCAATACCAGTAGCGGGCGAAATCATCGGCAACGTCCTCTACCACGGGTCCTATTGCCATGACATCTAAATCCGAAAAAAGTGGCTCCTCCCCTGCTCCAAAATAGGCATCACCAATATTTCGTCCTCCCACCAGGGTCACCACGCCATCGACAGTGAAACTTTTATTGTGCATACGGCGATTAAGACGGGAAAAGTCGGTGATATAACCAAGCGGACGCAGCAAGCGAAACGAGAAAGGATTAAAAAGCCGGACTTCAATGCGTGGATGACTGTCAAGCAAGCGTAAAATGTCGTCAAGTCCGGGCGTATTGTTGTCGTCCAGCAACAAACGGACGCGAACGCCACGCTTTGCTGCGGCTAACAGGGCGGAAAACAGTAACCGACCCGACATATCGTCCTGCCAGATGTAATACTGAACATCGAGCGTATGCTCTGCCATTTCGGCCAGACGATACCGGGCGGCAAACGCATCCAGACTTTTCTCCAGAGGAAAAAGGCCACACTGACCGGGATGTTGCGAACACAGTGGCAGCACCGCGCTCGCCAGCCGGGGCAAATCATTCATCTCCTTGTTGGGTAAGGAGTCTTTCGTAGAGGTGGGCGTTTTCTTCATCATAACAGACAAAGTATACCTGTTCGGGTAAAGCGTGACGGGTAATAAATTCTGAAACGGTTTTTACTGCGATTTCAGCCGCTGCCGCACGAGGGTAACCATAAACCCCAGTACTGATTGCAGGAAAAGCCACTGACGTATAGCTGTTTGCCGCCACCAGTCGTAGGCTATTGAGATAGGCATCCTGCAAAAGCTGGTCTTCGTTTTGTTCACCACCACGCCAGACTGGCCCGACGGTGTGCACTACGGCTTTAGCGGGAAGATCGCCTGCAAGCGTAATAACGGCATGCCCCGTAGGGCAATCGCCCTGCTGTTGCCTGACTTTTAAACAAGCATCCAGCAGGGCCGGACCCGCTGCGCGATGAATGGCCCCATCGACGCCGCCGCCTCCCATTAATGACGGATTAGCCGCATTCACAATCACATCAACGGCCAGTTTGGTAATATCACCCTGCACAACATGAATACGCGTTTTCATAACGCCTCCTTACACCTTCTTGTTTCTTAAGTGTACAGCAGGCTTTTTGGTTAAATCGCATTTTTCTGCTCAGCAACGTGAGTTGTTCAGAAACTTAGTTATATTCGATGTTCATTACAGCCAGCTTTTTCTGTTTATCAAGATACTGCACTTTTACTGAGGCTATTTGCGCGTTTTTGACATTGCCGCTCATTAACGCTTTGCTGGAGTAGGTTTTGCCCGGAATAGAACCATTCTGTGGGCAGTTCATTTCTACGGGTGATGACTGGGTGCTGACGTCACATGCCGGTTCCACAATTTGGCCATAAAAATGGATCACGCCCCCTTGCACGGTGCTTCCAGCAATGGCAATAAAAGGAAAAAACAAACTGCCGAGCATAAGAGAGTTTAAAAAAGGTCTGAACATTTATTCTATTTCCTCAATGATTAGTCATCCTTGAGGGTTGTGTTATCCATACTTTCAGGTTGGCTGATTCGCAGCAGACCATTCTCTCCAGATTCATCTTATGCTCGATATTTCAACAAATTAAGACTTTTCTGAAGAGGGCGGCCATTGTTGTGATAAATGAAGTGACTGTCCATCAGAAACAGTAACAACTATTTTCACCCGATCGTCCGGGGAAATATTTAAACTCAACTTCGTCAAAGCAATGGGTTGATTAGCAGGCAATGAAAGGGTCTTTTCTTGCTTCGTCTGACTTTGCCCTGAACTGCCTTCGCGCAGGGACAATATTTGTACTCTGCACAGACAAGATTGAGTAAGAGTGACTTCAGGAATAATGGTATACACATCCCCTTGCTGGGTCGTATTAAAGGTTATCTGACTGGAAAGTGCCGCAAGGAGTAATAACGTATTCATATTCTTCTCCCGAAAAAAAACAGGGCTTGCGCCCTGTTTCTGTAATACAAATGATGTATTAGTACTGATGAGCGGTCGCGTTGTTACCAAAGCCAACCTGAGTCACGTTGACGGAGGAGTTAGATGCAGTCTGGTCAACTGCAGCACCGTTGCCACCACCGAACTGTTTAACCGTCATTTCAGAATTTTTGCCGTTCCACTGATCAAGAGTAGCGCTGTTACCGAAGCCACGTTGGGTCAGATCGATTGAGCTGTCATCTGAGCCCTGACCAACATCTGCACCATTACCGCCGCCATGCTGGGTAATAGTCAAGTCAGAGTTACGGGCATCAGTTTGCAGAGCAAGTGCAGAGTTACCGCCACCGTACTGGTAAATGTTCAGCTCAGAATTTGGGCCGCTATTATTACCGCCACCACCGTGGTTACCGCCGCCGCCGTACTGAGGAACAACACCTGCCAGAGCGCTACCGGAGAATACGATTGCTGCAATTGCTGCTACTTTTAAAAGTTTCATGTAAAACCCCCATCGGATTGATTTAAAAGTCGAATGGAAATTAACGTTGTGTCACGCGAATAGCCATTTGCGACTGTCTCTGCACTACAATTGCCGTTTTTTGAGTACCATACTGTGTAATATTTGCTTTATTACCAGAACCTTTCTGGATAATCATCGCAGTATTACCATAAGCACCTTGCGAAATACTGGCATCGTTGGCACTGCCCGCCTGATCAATATATGCAAGGTTATAATCTCCTGTCTGGTCAATCTTTGCCCGGTTGCTACTACCTTCTTGCGCAACAACCGCCAAAAGTTTTGAGCCTCCCTGCCGTAACTGAGCACTATTATTAGTCCCAGCTTGACCAATTATGGCTGCCTGATTAAATGAAGACTTACTCAATTCATTTACCGCGAAGTTATATTCTGAATTAGCTAAATCATAACCTGCTGCGGCTGCAATCCCAGGCGCACCCAGTATTGTTAACATCATAAATAACAATTTGTTTTTCATGTTGTCACCCTGGACCTGGTCGTACATTTAAGAAATTAAATCATTTCAACTTGGTTGTTAACGCAACCTGTATTTTGTTAACGCTGCGTTACGATGGAAAGTATGTCTGCGGAAATATTTTTAATAACTCACCCGCGCGTTGTATTTTTCTTTTTTAGTTCATACCAAAGTATTAAAACCCACGTAAATACGCTGTTATCTACGCAAAAAAATATTTTGTTTTCTTTTAAATCTCCGTTTTCCGCTATCAAAAAGCACCAGACAGTCATTCTTCTTGCCCGTCGCTGATTGCTGCGATATGTCTTGCGCACAAGCCGTGACAAACCTCGTCTTTTTGCAGTAAAAAATTGTCCACGGAGGTGTGGAGAAAAAACAAGAACGTTTTACATGACGAAAGGACTACACCGAAATATTTTTTATATGCATTATTAGTAAGTTATCACCATTTGTATGATTTTTTAAAATTGTGCAATAAAAACCAAATGTACAACTTTTCTATCATTTCTAAACTTAATAAAACCTTAAGGTTAACATTTTAATATAACGAGTTACATTTAGTTACATGTTTAACACTTGATTTAAGATTTGTAATGGCTAGATTGAAATCAGATGTAATCCATTAGTTTTATATTTTACCCATTTAGGGCTGATTTATTACTACACACAGCAGTGCAACATCTGTCAGTACTTCTGGTGCTTCTATTTTAGAGGCAGCTGTCAGGTGTGCGATCAATAAAAAAAGCGGGGTTTCATCATGTTTAATGAAGTCCATAGTATTCATGGTCATACATTATTGTTGATCACTAAACCTTCTTTGCAGGCGACAGCTCTCTTGCAGCACCTTAAACAATCGCTGGCAATTACAGGAAAATTACATAATATTCAACGTCCTCTGGACGATATCTCTTCAGGCTCTATTATTCTTCTGGATATGATGGAAGCGGATAAAAAGCTTATCCATTATTGGCAGGATACTTTGAGCAGGAAAAACAACAATATCAAAATATTGTTGCTAAATACGCCTGAAGATTACCCGTACCGCGACATTGAAAACTGGCCTCATATCAACGGCGTTTTTTATTCCATGGAGGATCAAGAACGTGTTGTCAATGGGTTGCAAGGCGTCCTGCGCGGCGAATGCTACTTTACGCAAAAGCTTGCCAGCTACCTGATTACGCATTCAGGTAACTATCGTTATAACAGCACGGAATCAGCCCTCCTTACTCATCGGGAAAAAGAGATCCTGAATAAGCCGCGTATCGGCGCGTCTAATAACGAGATCGCTCGTTCGTTGTTCATCAGCGAAAATACGGTTAAAACGCATCTTTATAATCTTTTCAAGAAGATAGCCGTAAAAAACCGGACACAAGCGGTTTCCTGGGCAAACGATAACCTCAGGCGATAAAGCCATGAAACGTTATTTACGCTGGATTGTGGCGGCAGAATTTCTGTTCGCCGCAGGGAATCTTCACGCCGTTGAGGTAGAAGTCCCGGGATTGCTAACTGACCATACTGTTTCATCTATTGGCCATGATTTTTACCGAGCCTTTAGTGATAAATGGGAAAGTGACTATACGGGTAACTTAACGATTAATGAAAGGCCCAGTGCACGATGGGGAAGCTGGATCACTATAACGGTCAATCAGGACGTTATTTTCCAGACTTTTTTATTTCCGTTGAAAAGAGACTTCGAGAAAACTGTCGTCTTTGCACTGATTCAAACTGAAGAAGCACTAAATCGTCGCCAGATAAATCAGGCGTTATTAAGTACGGGCGATTTGGCGCATGATGAATTCTAAATAAAAAATTGTTCGGAGGCTGCAATGCGTGTCAAACATGCAGTAGTTCTACTCATGCTTATTTCGCCATTAAGTTGGGCTGGAACCATGACTTTCCAGTTCCGTAATCCAAACTTTGGTGGTAACCCAAATAATGGCGCTTTTTTATTAAATAGCGCTCAGGCCCAAAACTCTTATAAAGATCCGAGCTATAACGATGACTTTGGTATTGAAACACCCTCAGCGTTAGATAACTTTACTCAGGCCATCCAGTCACAAATTTTAGGTGGGCTACTGTCGAATATTAATACCGGTAAACCGGGCCGCATGGTGACCAACGATTATATTGTCGATATTGCCAACCGCGATGGTCAATTGCAGTTGAACGTGACAGATCGTAAAACCGGACAAACCTCGACCATCCAGGTTTCGGGTTTACAAAATAACTCAACCGATTTTTAAGCCCCAGCTTCATAAGGAAAATAATCATGCAGCGCTTATTTCTTTTGGTTGCCGTCATGTTACTGAGCGGATGCTTAACCGCCCCGCCTAAAGAAGCCGCCAGACCGACATTAATGCCTCGTGCTCAGAGCTACAAAGATTTGACCCATCTGCCAGCGCCGACGGGTAAAATCTTTGTTTCGGTATACAACATTCAGGACGAAACCGGGCAATTTAAACCCTACCCGGCAAGTAACTTCTCCACTGCTGTTCCGCAAAGCGCCACGGCAATGCTGGTCACGGCACTGAAAGATTCTCGCTGGTTTATACCGCTGGAGCGCCAGGGCTTACAAAACCTGCTTAACGAGCGCAAGATTATTCGTGCGGCACAAGAAAACGGCACGGTTGCCATTAATAACCGAATCCCGCTGCAATCTTTAACGGCGGCAAATATCATGGTTGAAGGTTCGATTATCGGTTATGAAAGCAACGTCAAATCTGGCGGGGTTGGGGCAAGATATTTTGGCATCGGTGCCGACACGCAATACCAGCTCGATCAGATTGCCGTGAACCTGCGCGTCGTCAATGTGAGTACCGGCGAGATCCTTTCTTCGGTGAACACCAGTAAGACGATACTTTCCTATGAAGTTCAGGCCGGGGTTTTCCGCTTTATTGACTACCAGCGCTTGCTTGAAGGGGAAGTGGGTTACACCTCGAACGAACCTGTTATGCTGTGCCTGATGTCGGCTATCGAAACAGGGGTCATTTTCCTGATTAATGATGGTATCGACCGTGGTCTGTGGGATTTGCAAAATAAAGCAGAACGGCAGAATGACATTCTGGTGAAATACCGCCATATGTCGGTTCCACCGGAATCCTGACAGATAAAAAAGCCGGAATTATCATCCGGCATTTTACTGTTTAAGCGAAAGCGTGAGTGCCCCTCACGCTTTATTTTTGATTTCCTGCTCACGGTGCGCCGTCTTTGCACTACGCGCCGCCAGCCACAGGCCACTGTTTTTCATTGCGTAACCAAATATCAGCCCAAGCGCCAGCGAAGGTAACACCAGTTTCCAGTCACCCTGCCCGGCAAACGTCGCGCATGCGCCTATAAACGTCCCCGGAACAAATGAAAGCAGCAGCTGTTTGGCCTGAATACACATCAGAAACGCGACAATACCGGTTATGACATAACCGAGAATTTCCAGATGTGGTGCCAGTGCACTACCGTAAATAATGACCATCGCCCACACCACGCCACTAAGCAGGGTTGCAGCGGAGATCGCCAGCCCTTTCAGCCCACCTTGCGGGCAGGCAAAGTAGGCCGTACAGCCCAGGAAGCCCGCCCAGCTTAGTAAGCCCAGGGAAACAGCCACCCATCCCCAGATACCGGAGAGAATGCCTGTTGTGATTGCAATAGAGAGAAGTATGTTCATGCCGCGCATGATAGCAGAAAACGCGGCCATGAATGAGATCGAGCACACATTTTATGCAACAACAAATTATCCGTTGCAGTTATGAGTGACGTAGATCACACTTATTCTTCAGAATCTTCTTCCAGCTCGTCCCACATTGCACTAATGGCATCGCGGGTTAGCGGTGCCATGGTGCGCCAGAAAGGCGTGGTTGCATGGGCCTCCACTTTGCCAAGGAACGCACCACACCAGGGTAACAGATACTCACTGAACAGTGTTTCCAGTGCTTCGCTCTCATCTTCCGTTGACTGATCTTCCAGCCAGGAAGCTGCGAGCAGCAATGTGCCGATGTGATCGGCTGGCGTATCCGCTAATGGCATCCCTCGCTCAGAAAGAAAAGCGCGCACTTCCGCTTCCGTCGCGCCCTCAACCCATGCGCTACGATATGGCGGCACAGCACATTCATCGCCGATAAACAACGCATTGTAATCGGCAGAGACTTGCGTCATATCACAGCTTTTCTGCAAACGTGTCAGCAACTCATCCTGCTCCAGTGGCCAGTTCGCAGCCAGTTTCCCCTCACGAATCAGGGTAAACAGCGGCACCAGTAAAGGATCTTGTGGTTGGCGGTAATAGAGCGAACCCAGCACACGACAGAGGATAGAAAACTCGTTCATTAATATATTTCCATTACTAGTAATTAAAGGTCTGCAAATTCCGCAATCGGTGCCATACCGCGAGATTCAAGGAAGTTCAGTAAGCGGCGCGGAGAAACATTCAAAATGCGCTCTGGCGGAAAATCTACCGCGTCGAGGATTTTAAGACACTCTTCAAATTCCCCCATGGTAAACGCGGTGTGAGAATCCGAGCCTAATGCCACCCAACCTCCAGCATCACGTACCGCTGCGGCTACCTCACGACAGTTGTCTTCACTGCCCTTACGTGAGTGTAAAAATGAGGAATTATTGATTTCCAGCGCCACCTGATGTTTCGCGGCTGCTTCAGCAACGGCTTTCACATCTATTTCATATTTGGGATTTCCGGGATGGCTTATTATATGCACATTGCCGCTGGCGATAGTGGCGATCATCGCTTGTGTATTGGTCGCTTTGTCATGTGGCGCAAAAACCGGCTCATGAAAACCGGCAATAATTAGATCCAGCGAGTCAAACATTTTACCGCTGCAGTCAATTTCACCATCAATATTTTTAATGTTAGCTTCGATGCCGCGCAGGATCCCTACCCCATCAACCACTCGCGGCCAGATACGCATGTTAATGAAGTGCCAGTGATGCGGCGCATCTTCCATATCCGGGCCATGATCGGTGATCGCAAAAAGTTTAATGCCCTTTTGTTTGGCCTGGGCAATGTAATCACTTAATGTGCTATATGCATGTGTGCTGGCAACGGTATGCATATGAAGGTCGACGGGATACATAACTCTCTCCTGTATTCAATTCCCGCCAAGGATAGCAGGAATCCTGATGCTTTATTAGTAGCCGCGTGCGCTGTCGACTTGCCCGCAGACCCTCTCCCCTTTTTCGAGCTGGGCAATGGTGCGAGAAATGTACTCCACAGCTTCAGCGGGACGGGTAATCGCGGCGACATGTGGTGTTATCGTCACGCGTGGATGTTGCCAGAGCGGACTTTCAGGCGGTAAGGGTTCACGATTAAAAACATCCAACATTGCGCCTTTAACTTTGCCGCTATCCAGCGCCGCGAGCAGGTCATCTTCCACAACATGAACACCACGCGCCAGGTTGAGGAGATACGCGCCATCCGGTAATTTTTCGAGTAATTGTTGATTAATAATGCCGACGGTTTCAGGGGTATTCGGTAACAAATTAATCAATACCCGACATTGGCTCAGAAATGCAGACAGTTCTTCCCGTCCGGCAAAGCTTTGCACGCCAGGCCACGATTTACGGGTTCGACTCCAGCAACGCAGCGGAAAGCGCCAGGTTTGCAGACTCTGAGCAACTTTACTGCCCAGTACGCCTGCGCCCAAAATGCCGATGGTAAAATCTTCCCGATGATATTCAGGCAGCGGTTGCCAATGCGAACTATTTTGCTGGATGCGATAATCGTCAAAACGTCGAAACCAATGCAGCACCTGACTGACAGCATATTCCTGCATTTGCTCGCCCATACCGGTATCTTCCAGGCGAAAAAGTGGAACAGAAGGGTTCAGCATTTCAGGGTGTGCCTGTAGCTTGCTCAAAATAGAATCAACACCGGCCCCGAGTGCGAACACCGCTTTAAGATCGCGCCCTGCCAGCATTTCAACAGGAGGATGCCAGACTAAAGCATAATCAGCAGAGTCATTATCTCCGCTTTTCCATGCTCTGACTCTTGCCTGAGGAATAGCTTTGCGCAGTGCCTCAATCCACCATTGGGTATCGAACGTTGGGTGATAAAAGATGATATCCATACTGACTCCCGAAAAGCGTTGTGCGAAATTTATTCGCACTTATCGTTATGATCTACAAAGGCCACCAGCATAACAAATCCGTGGTCGGTGGCAAAAAAAGCAGATTTCGCTTATTAAAACCACACATTGATTGAAGTTTGAATAAACGCGCGATTTTTTCAAAAAGTTTGTTGACCTCAGGTCATGATTTCCCTAAATTAGCGCCCGTTCCAGCAAGACAGGAACGACAATTTGGTGAGGTGTCCGAGTGGCTGAAGGAGCACGCCTGGAAAGTGTGTATACGGCAACGTATCGGGGGTTCGAATCCCCCCCTCACCGCCATATTTAAAGAAGAGCTCGTACGAAAGTACGGGCTTTTTTTTCGTATATTGCACACACCGGGGGGATGAGAAGCCCCGACCGGGGGTCGACAACTGGCGACAGCCAGTTGGACAGACCGTGAACGCAGTGAGCGGGCTGCCCGCAGGGCGAGCGAAGCGAGTCAATCCCCCCCTCACCGCCATATTTAAAGAAGAGCTCGTACGAAAGTACGGGCTTTTTTTTCGTATATTGCACACACCGGGTGCCCCCGCCCACGTCTGTTAGGGCGAGGGGAAATCGTGCACATCAACTGTCTGGTTACTCAGTCAACAATCAAAATGCGCAAGAGAGTACAGAACATATATGTATTATCTGGTCACTTCCTATCACTTCCTCACTTATTAAAATGCCCCCAACGGAAATACATGTCACATGCCATCATAAAATCGTTATGCCAGAGGAATCGACAATAGAAAAAATAGTAAATTAAGCACGGTACATAGCAGAGTAAAAAATAGGCTTCAAACCAAATCCGCCATTCTACAAGCGTTGCCAATACCGACACCAGCGTAATCCACATCACTTCAATAACCAGCAATATGAATAACCGAAGCCAAAGCGGCTTGGCAAAAAAGGTCGACAACGCATTTTCACTGGAGAAAAACAGATCGATTTCCTGCAAAAAAAGCCTGCCCAGAAAAGCGTACCGCTTGGAGAAGCGCAGAAAAAACAGATTAATCGCCAACACTACGCCACAAAGAATGAGCAATGCAATTATCGATTTAAACGTTAACCACTGCCCCTCTGTCACAAAAGAATCACTGTTACGCAACGGGCTGATAGTAAGCAGGTTAACAACCGTTGAGATGCACACCGAAAGCAGCACATAGCGAGTCAGACTTTTATATTTTACTTTTTTCGCTACTGAAATAGCGACCTGCTTGACATAACTGGTGCGGATCATCCGAAACAGCAGAAAGATGACCAACGGCCCAAGTAACGAAATCAGGAACAGCGCATATAACGAGGGTAGAAGCTGGTATAGCCCCCAACTCATTGCACTCAACATGATTAACGACAGAAATCCTGCCACCAGAGGTTGTGTAAGAAATAATTCTATTTTGTGGTTCTGCTTTTTCTTAAACCACGAAAAATCGATATTCTTCGTGACGCATTTATAAGCCCAGTACGCCTTGAGATCAAAAATAAAATTATACAGCACCAGAGCCAGAATCCCACTAACTACACCAATATCCTCTGATGGAAAAGTAAACCCTGCATTCTTCCAATAAAAGCCTATCAGAATAAGTCCAATAGCATAAATGTATATCAGATTTCGTTTATCCTGAAAGCGAATAAAAGTTAAATAATCAGGAATCATTTGAATACCTTTGCATCACTAAATGCTTTACGACAATGCATAACTCGTTGCTGATCCACGCCAGCAAAATCATTTAACATATTCCCCAAATAGGGCTTATTACTTATTTCAAGGAAAGCTACCGGGGTTGGCATATTCAGAAATGTATCGAGAGATTCAGTCCATTTCACCGTATGAGTTAAGTGTAATGAGAGATTTTCTTTGATAATTGACGGAGCGACCTCGCTTTTTGCTGTTACGTTCATCAGAACCTGATGCTCTGGCGAAGCGATATCCAGTCCGGCAAGATAATCGCGCATTGCCTGAACGCCGTCTTCCATCAAACGCGTGTGCCAGGCACTGATCTTACCCAGCAATAGTGGACACGCGGCTAAGTGAGTAAACTCTCAGTCAGAGGTGACTCACATGACAAAAACAGTATCAACCAGTAAAAAACCCCGTAAACAGCATTCGCCTGAATTTCGCAGTGAAGCCCTGAAGCTTGCTGAACGCATCGGTGTTACTGCCGCAGCCCGTGAACTCAGCCTGTATGAATCACAGCTCTACAACTGGCGCAGTAAACAGCAAAATCAGCAGACGTCTTCTGAACGTGAACTGGAGATGTCTACCGAGATTGCACGTCTCAAACGCCAGCTGGCAGAACGGGATGAAGAGCTGGCTATCCTCCAAAAGGCCGCGACATACTTCGCGAAGCGCCTGAAATGAAGTATGTCTTTATTGAAAAACATCAGGCTGAGTTCAGCATCAAAGCAATGTGCCGCGTGCTCCGGGTGGCCCGCAGCGGCTGGTATACGTGGTGTCAGCGGCGGACAAGGATAAGCACGCGTCAGCAGTTCCGCCAACACTGCGACAGCGTTGTCCTCGCGGCTTTTACCCGGTCAAAACAGCGTTACGGTGCCCCACGCCTGACGGATGAACTGCGTGCTCAGGGTTACCCCTTTAACGTAAAAACCGTGGCGGCAAGCCTGCGC
>OJJK01000038.1_pt1 | contig 138128 bp, 98 predicted proteins | sample 1596271 | NCBI WGS metagenome assembly OJJK01 (sample SAMEA4350142, study PRJEB24818) | metagenome | biome: human; feature: gut; material: faeces | place: Denmark | collected 2013-09 | reverse complement strand
CGATGCCGATTACTAACTGGGGATTGATTATGAACCAATTTATGCTTATGTTTGAAAACAGAATTCAGATATAAGAGAACTTATAACTGAATCCCGTTTACATTTACACAAAATTGTAGACAGTGCCGGGGTATTTTATAATACAGCTCATTTAGTTAGTCTTATGGTATTGACGTTACTGTCCTCACGCAACGGTACCAAGCCCAATCTACCGATCCGCTCTCTGTCCATGCACTAAACTCATTACGCTGACGGTCCTTAGTCCAGTTATATCCAACTAACCAATATTTGTCTTCCCGTTCGGTCAACGCCCAGTGCACAGCAGCAATTTTCTGATAATTAATTCCCCAGTTCACCATACTGCCAAAACCTTGATTGTCGAGGCTAAAGAGCGAACCTCCCAGACTGTGAACCAGATACAGCTCACGCTGCGTGGGCAGACGCCAGCCATTTCCCTTGGCCTCACATGCAGCCTTTGCCTCTGCCCAAGTCTTACCATTACTGCTGGTGTTCTCTATCTGAAACATCGGAGCCACTTTGTTCATCGCTTCGGTCTTATCCGGAGTTACACCTGAAGCAAACAACGCCGAAGGGTCCACTCCTCCATTCGCATCCCGGGAAACAACAGTAACCCCTGAGGCACCCTCCGAAATATAAGGGTACTTTGTTCCGCTATTGGTATTGTCTCTCACACAACGGAAATAATTGGTAGTAGCATTGAATTGCGGATAACCTACCGTAAATCCCAGTTCAAAATAAGAGCCGGAAGTTCCCGTCGGATAATAGGACGAAGACCAGTAGTTACCACTCCAATTCCGATACCATCCATATATACCCTGCTCATACCCGGCATTGCTTCCTGTTGCATCACCACCCACAGCATCCAGATAGGCAAATGATAGTAGCAGCTCACTTGCAGTAGGCAAGCGCCAGCCATCACCTATATTTTCACATATAGTCTGTGCTTCGTCAACACTTGCTTTACGTCCCTCGTACCGTTGTCTTGTAACACCATTATCATCATCATAATCATTAAGAAGAAGCCGATTGTCGAACCGGATTGGGTAAAGGTAGAAAAGAGGATCTCCTTCAGTTGTATATGACTTCTTTTCGGACACCATCTGAAGTTCAAGCGTACGATAAAAAGGGAAAAAATCGTTTTGCGCAGTATGCATCACATTCCTAAACGTAATTCTTATTGTTCCCTTTTTCCCTTCTTTCCACTTCCCGGCATGGAGCTTTAGCCTAAAGTCATATCCACGCTTCCAAACATCCCATCCCTTACCATCATCATCAAAATCTACGACAGACTCCTGATACATCTTCGGTTCCGCATTCGTTCTGCCCACCACTATATCACTATCCGCGTCGGGCCGCATCAATCCGGTTCCGTCGTCACCGGTGATATCCAGTATTTCAACATTTTCAATTGTCCAGTTATTATTGACAAACAGTTGCAGATATTGCTCTGCTCCTAAAGGAACCTTAAAGGTACGACTATTACCAACAGTGGGGTAATATCGGAATGAAAACTGCAATTCGCCCTGATTGATAGGAAGGGGTACTTCATTAAGGTAAGTGCCATCCTTATCAAACAGATTGAAAACAAGATTGTCCCAACGCCACCACCAACCACCGGCACTTTCACTGGTACCGTCACCCGCACGCCTCGGATTGGGTTGCACGGTAAACGCCTGCACTTTTTCAGTGAATAGTTTCCTGCTATCCCTATACAATTGAGGAATCAGACCACCGTCAGAATACCGGACTCTGTCGATGCCATCGTCTTTATATAACTGGACATCCACTTTATCTACGGAAAACATCACATATACCGTCTGCGCCTCGATAGGAAGATCATCACCGTCAGGGTTTTTGATCGGGAAAAAAAGGCCATTCTCTAACTCATTCCCGTATGCATCGACAAATTTGATAATCCCCGGGTCTATCACTCCCTGCGTCACTTTAATATCGTAAGTCAACCGGCCTGCTGTCAGAGTGACGGTCGCCGTGCGGGTGGTTCCGGTAATTCCATTATGATAATAAGGAATTCTCAGCAAAAGTTGTGTATCCTCGTTCGCAACACCTGACACTGTAGCAGTTCCCGCAGAAAAGCCAAGCCAATCGCTCCCTTCCGTAACAGTAGCCTTCCAGCCACCGAGGTGGTCGGTAAAGACGTTGATAGCGTAACCGTTATTCTGGTGCTGCGTCACACTGATTTCCGATTCACCCACACCAAGCATATACTGCCCGTTGTAGACTACATCCTTGACCTTATCCCGGTCATAAAGTATCAACCGGAATTTAAGATTGGACATGACTGTATAGGATGCCAAAGCCTCCCTGAAACTTTCATAGCCAATGCCCGAAGCTTCCGTTACGGTAATAATGTATTTATAGTTTCGCCTCAAAGACAGGTATTCAACTTCCTCTCCTATCTTTTCGTTTTTTGTGAAATCCACACGGTAGAAGGTTGATTTACCGTCACCTATTTTTCCCTTTACAATCAGACAGACAGCGTCCTTACGGCTCGAAGCTCCGTTTTGTCCCACGCCACCGGCATTCTTCGCAGCAGGTGCCTCGAATGTATAAATCTCTCCGTTATAGGGCGTGTTTCCATTCACGGAATAAAGGATTGCATCCCCTTCCTCCGTCTTTTTGCCACTGTCGGCCGGAAGGTTCGGATCATCCGGAACCGGATCTTTAAGCTTTCCATTCGCATCCCATGCCGGAGCAATATATCCGATAGTATTATAATTAGCCAGATAAACCTCTTCGACCGTGAAGTCCGATGCGGAATTACGAATGTCGATACGCGCCAGCATACGTTTCATGTTGATTCCTGTTATAGAATTCATCGAAGGAGTGATTTTTGCCACTTCTATCTCACCGTACATAGGAATCCGTGTGTAACCATCAGCCGAGGAACCGTCTGCCGTCCATTTGCCGGTGTGGCCGTGAAGCAGATCTTTCATCACCTTAACTTTAGTGGTTTCTCCTTTCCTGAATTCCGACGCAATAGCGCCAAGTTCCCTATTCGCCACAACCACAATACAGGTTGATGCGGTAGTGGGAGAAAGCACAGCAGAGAAACTCACCGTAGAGTTATTATTAGCCAAATCCTGTGTAACTCCCATGCCACTAACCCATTCCAAATATACAGCAGGAGTTTTCGATGCATCAAAAACAAGTATATCCACGGTCTTTATTTCATCTTCCTTCTTGGCTACTCCCGTTCCGGCCATTGTACGTAAAGATACGGATGGCATTTCAACGTCGGGAACCGTCAGGGTGAACCGGACACCATTTCCTGTTTGGGGAGGTATTGACTCAAACTCCTCTTGCACACAACTGGTAAGCCATACTAATGCCAACAAGGCTGCCAAGAGAAAGTTCTTTCTAAAAATTAAAGTCTTATATTGCATATTCTTATTTCCTTTCTTTTATATATCATGTATCTACCACTACGGTACAGTCAATATTACCAGCATGGGTGGATTATCACCGTTCGTATTGCTCAGTGTAAGCGTGGCTTCTTTACCGGTCACAGCATTTGCTTTGAAATAGAAATAAACCGCATCACCGCTTATACCGCTTGACTCTATTATGGTTTCTGTATTGAGCAGAATATTATCAGCATCTTCCACTTGGGTTATTTTCCACTCCCACCAACCCGGATTGCCCGAGGTAAAAACAATCTTGCGACGTTGCATGATCCCACTTCCTCCATCACTGCTGTCCAATTGTACACCGTAGTGCATCCACACTCCGTCTACACTCCATTGTTGTAGAGACACTTGACGCCGCAGATTACCTGCACTAACATAGAACCTCGTCCACCGTTCAGATTCAGTATCAGAATCAAACTCGAGCAACATGACATTGATATTATAAGTATACACACCTTCCGAAACAGATGGCGGGGTTATATTGACCGTTGCCCACTTTTCCATGCCATCCGTGTCTAATTGCGCACCCGGATCATAGCCCGTATTCGTAATCGCGTTGTAGTTCGTTTTCACTTCTATATCAACTGTGGCAGGTTTACCGGCTGTCTGCACCTTGGTCTGCGATAACTTAAGATAATACTGCTTGTCGAAAATCACATTTACCGGGCTCTCGTCCCACTCAAGCGGAGTGGCTGACAGTTGATAGGTCTCATTCGATATCGTAAAGTTATAGTTGATATATTCTCCCGACTCCCAAGTATGCGGATTCTTAGTGACAATCTCGCTGAGCAGGAATTCATAATCGCCATAGTTAGTGGTGACAACGATCTTGGCTGTTGCTGAGAAGTTGTCGGTAGGCAACATGAGGAATGTATCACCAATCAAGGTGGCATCCTCGGTCACCGTCTTATTGCCTGTGGGGGTAGAAGCGATACTTCCGGTGGTAACATCGCTCCAGACAAACTTCGGTTTGTTATTCTTCGTAGTGGTGGTCGGGATTTCAGCCACAGTGAGCTTGCCGCTTTGTCCCACATTCTGAAACTCTATTTTCTCGATGGTTACTTCATCAGGTACCGGGGCCACCTTTTTGAATGTAAAGGTAACCTTAGTCAGCGTGTGGTAGAAGTGTATATTCACACCTTCAACCCATGCAGGTCCCGATACAGCCGCCAGTACATCCACATGATTATTAGAGGTTGCCGCATTCGTTGTATGGCTCAGCACCATTTCACCGGGGTCGGTGAAATCCGTAGTGGGTGCATTCGCACCGCTGAACGGATACCAGGAAAAGAACCTCATGCTCGCATTTTGCAAGCCGGGCCAATATTGCAGCGGCGAGATCGTAGCTGTCAGGTCGGTGTTTACTCTGGCACTTGCATTGAAATATTGTTGAGGAGCAGAAGAATTGGGTGTCAGAGAACCAAAAAGACCAAATGTTTCTCCTTTCAGGTCGGTATTCGAGGAGATAACCGTACCACGAGTGTCGACATTGCCGCCTTCTCCGATACGTTGCACAACAATCAATTCCTTATCGCACGTCATCTCTTCGCCGATACACGAATAGAGGACAGCCGAAAGGATAGCCGCTGTTATAATCATCCTGATATTATTTATAGTCTTTATCATCTTACTTCTTTTCCGAAATTAAAAAACACAACCGGTGAAAGGCATTACAAATCCATATCCAGATCAATGTCTTGCCTGTCACCCCAATCTTCTACGGTTATCGTCAGTATCTGAATACCGATTTTTCCTACACGTGCCGTTATCTGGTACACGTTGTTCCGCCGGATCTCCGTAAAAGGCTGCGCTGTCGGGCTGCCTTTATCATCAACCTTCGTTATGGTTTCAATCACCTTTTCAGTGATCCCGGTGATGTCCGAAGGCCCTTTCGGGACATTAGCCATACTGACAGCCAGCCGGTCGGAATAATCCGACTTGAATATACGCTCGGCAGTATAGAACGAGCAAAGTAATTTCCGGTTTTTAGCCCCGGTAGCCGATGAATATGCCCACGTTTCTGATGTTGTTGCCGTCCAGGCACCCGGTAATAAATCGCTTTCCGGCACGTCTTCCTTCACTTTTCCGTAGTTCTTCGAAGAGTCGGCGTTATCACGCGTACCGTTATCCACGTTTCCCATCACGAAGTAACTATCGCGGGAGAGATTGTGCAAAGTGACACTGGTACTTCCGGCTGTATATCCGGTCACCGCCCCGCCGTCTATAGCTTCGAGAAAGACATCTACCCGGGCTACGGCACGTTCGATTACCATTTCTACCGTTTTGGTTTCGGCCGGTGCTACAGATATACCTCGAATCACTCCTGTCATGGGCATTCCGGTCGTAGAAGCAATTTCACCATTGCTGTCCAGTATAGAGGCAATGGAGTAATCCAGTTCTTGCAACAGCGGTAGTTCGGTAATGCCGTTAAGTTCTGCAGTGAGACTTTGCGGCTCATTGGCTATGACTATAACTATTATATCCTTGTTGGGAACCACTTTGAGAAGTTGTGCGGTTATATCGGTGGCTGTGCCCGGAGTATCCAATATGACGAGTTTATTCACATCCAATATCGCGCCACTAGTCGCGTTACCGAATACGATAAACCGGATGGATTTTATCTCCTCCTGCCGTTCCGCATCTCCATTGTTCACCAATCCGATGCTGAGCTGCGCCCGGGTAAGGGTAGGCAGTTCATCGGCCGCATCTCTGCTACATGCGAACAAAAGGGTTGTGAATACCAAACAAATAATATGTAATAGCTTTATTCTCATTCTTAAATTTCAATATCATGAAGCCAGTAAATCCAGGCGCTCACGACAAGACCGATTTGAAGGAATCCTCCTCCGGGTTTTTCGACAACAGTAAATATCAAGCTCCATTCACTTTGACGGTCGAGATATTCCTGAAAAGGAAGTTCCGTTCCGTCGTAACGAGAGGTCGGCCGGGCAATACTCAACAATGTCATCAAGCTGTAGCTCCAGACTTCTGCACCAGTATCCGCATTTCTTATAATGAACTTATAGTCCCATCCGCTCCTGTTAAGCAGGCGCATGGTATTGAGACGTGCGGATACAACTATATCGGGAATTTCGCCCGGACCCGTATAATAAGGTATATAAGTAACGGGACCTTGGCCTGTGGGTTCATTTTCCCAAGAATAGGCTGCACTTTCCGGCGCCTGAATTTCAAACGTATATTGCGTTCCACTTGTTTCGTTATCTTCATATCCCATCAACGCGATGTTAAACCGATTGGTATTGCGTATCAAATTCACCGGATAAACCTTGTGACTGGTATTGGACGGCAAATGGTTCACATCCACAACTTCTCCAAAGTAGAGGTGCTGAAACTCGAAATCTACGGTGTCCGTCCCCCGCTTCAGGGCTACAATGACCTGTTGGAGAGTGGTTGAACCGGGAACCAGTTCACTGCCCGCATGGTTCGAAATCCGGAAGTTGTCGGATAAACTACCAACAGTCAGCACCTTATAGCTTCCGAATTCAAGTTCATCGGTCAGCGACATCCGGTTTCCTCCGATCAGTGCAGCAGCCTCGGCTCTTTTGGAAAAGAGCAGTTTATCATCGCTGTCGAACACAAGTACATCCACCGATTTGACCTGCGGATTGAACGCGTCTGCGTATTCCATATTGTAGTCGAACGTAAATTCCAGCCAAAGTTCGCAACGGGGTAAATCCTCGCGTATACTGTCACACGAAGCTAAATACAGCATCGAAACGACGATAAGGAACAGCGATTTAGTTTTTCCGAACATATCTTTTCTTTTATGGGGCAACTTTGCAAAGTTGCCGGTTATATAGTCAGAGAACCTCTTTTAAAGTGGTGCTCCGGTTATTTCCGTTTTAGGGGGGCGCTTCTATCCATATATCACCTTTTTTTGTGAAATGATGCGCCAATGTATCTTCATGCTGTTTTTTTGAAAGCCTGTCATCGGCTTGTTTTTACTTATTTTCCAATGGCTCATGCCGTACGGAATATTAAAGGATATAGGGCAGGCAGATTTGCACTGCCCTATATCTTTTTAGTCAGAGAATTTATTAGATTTCAAAATCAGTTGCCCAAGATATCCATGGAGCTACATTAATTTCGAAATGAAGATAAGCACCTTCTTTATCGATTTCTTCTTCCGGCTCTTCAACCTCCGGATACCAAGGCGTACCTGCACCATTCACCTTTGTCAGTCGGAGTGTGTAATAGTTGTTGCGCACTACACCATACTTTCCATACTCCATGTGTCCCAAAGCACCGTTATCGTGACGAACCTCATAATAGTAATAGTTAAGGCTCTTCTGGAACCAACGAACTCCGGTTCCCTTAGCGATTTCACCACCATTGGTAATGCCAAGGTTGTCGAGGTCTGTTTGAGTAAGAGCTGCAAAATCAGCAATAGCTGAAATAGCTGAGTATATACCATCCAACTTCGTTTTGAAAGCTTCGCAAGAAATCACCAATGCTTTTTGTGCCGCATCCCTCTTATCTTCATCCAATGCCTTAGCAATGCCATAGGCCTCTTGCAGTTTTATCAACGTCTCATAATTCGTATAAACACCATTGAGAGAAGACTGATACCAGTCCTGTCCCATAGTATATCCGCTAGGCACGTAATTGGCTTTAAGCACCAGACGGGTAGCTCCGCCCAATTTCTGGTCAGCGGCAGCCATCGTATTCTCCGTACTGTAGGCAACTTTCTTAACTTTCTCATCTGTTACGTTCTCCTCATTCGCATCATACCATTTCACCTTAGGTTCGTAATCCTCAATCTGATTCAGAATGATACTGGTACGATGGTTAGGACTCGCAAAGTTAGGGTCTACTGTGTAGAAGTTTGTCTTATAGTCAGTACCCGTATGAGAGGACGTCAACTTCGTTTTTTTCGCAAACGGGAAGAACTGGGAGTTCACGTAATCAATAGTCCACTTTGCGAATGCAAACTTGGCACCGGCAGGCAGTACTTCTATATCAACTCCGGCAGCTCCCTTAAGCGTAACCGCCATTTTTGCTGAAAGGCGTTCTATCTGAAGCTGCGCCCGATTCTTCACAGCATCAGCTTTTGCTTCTGCCTCAGTCTTATATTTACTGGCATCAATAATGGAGCCTGACACATCAAGCAGACAATCGTCCTTCCATTTATGATTGGCAGATGACGGATCGCGGTCATCGAACTCACCAGCATTAATCATGGTATACCCTGCATTAGGGCCGGTGGTACGTGCCACCTCTTCTATAAGATAAAGGTTATCGTCCGCAGTGATATCTTCAGCTACACTAAACACTGTATTTATATCAGTGTATGTTGCATTCTCCACCACCTTAGTAGCTATATGAGCCTTCATTTTTTCGCCCGGATTAGCTATAACAAGCAAGTATTTAGTAGCGAAAGACACCTTGAATGGTTCTAACGGACTAGTCCCGTCAGCTGAAAGGTGTGATGAATTCAAGATACTGTAATACGTGGATGCATCTTTATCCTTAACCACTTTCTGGTTTTCATCAAACAGAATCAGATAGACCTCGTTGATCTTTGTTTCAGACTCCAACGCACCTGTTTCAGTAGAACCGGCACGCGTTCGCGAAGCCTTAGGAACAGACAAGCTGATCGACATATAAGCCGCATCATAGCTTTTTTCATCACCGCCGCCAGGAGTGGTTTCACCATTATCCGAGCAACTCGCCAATGCCGCTACCGCCAGCAATGACACTAAAATAGATTTAATCTTTAGCATAAAACAAACATTTATTAGAATTAATACATATATAATTTACTCACTTTTATTCCTTCTCTTTATCTCGGCCGCATTAGCCTTTTTCTTAGCTAATTCTTCCAGATTTCCCTTTGCCGCATCCAGTCCCGACTGTTCGGCAGCCTTCAAATACTTTTCCGATGATTCATATTCTCCTTTCATTAATAGTAAAACTCCCATTGCATTGTTATATTCAGGCAGACAAGCGTCCGACTTCACTCTTTCCAGATAGCGTTCCGCAGAAACCAGGTCATTGCGTGAAAGGGCTGCGGCAGCCGCATTCATATTGGCAATCTCACTTTCCGGATAGATGCGGACGGCAGATTCAAAAATATCGATAAACTCCTGCGAACCCTTCGGATAGGTATTGGCCACCATGAACATCTCATTCAAGCTCAGATTCTGCGGACGTTTCTTGATCACCTCCTTCGCCTCCTCCAGATTGAAATTCCTCACATCGTAACTCACCTTACAGATAGCTACACGCAGACTTGGAAATATATGTTTCAGCATAAACCGATAAGGCACTCCCGCACGAAGCTGCATCAACTTCGTTTCCCTTCCCTTTTCAATAGAAATATTCGTAATGATGTCCAGCACTTCGTCCTTGTAATCCATCTCAAACGTATCGAGCGCCTTTATCAGCCCGTCCCAGTTTTCACCGCCGAAGATGATGTAATACTGGTCGCGCGGGAAGTCGTAGCGGGCAGCCAAATAATTACGCAATGCCATGGCACGACCTTCGGACAAACGTTTGTTCGCTTCCAATGTTCCTTCGGGAGAAGCATAGCCGATGATATCCAGACGCTTCACCTTCACGTTGGCATCAGACTTCAGATCGTCAATCATCGCACGTATCTTAGCCAGTTCCTGAGGATTGTTCATATACTCGGGACGGATATTCACCTTATTCACTTCGAAATCCAGAAAACATTCCGCCTGCACATCACGGCTCTTTATCTCCTCCACCGTAGGCTCTACGTACGAGAGATAGGGAGTCACCACATACGGCACCAGCATACGTTCGAGCGTAACCTTATCAAAAGTGTACTCCACATTCATCAGTGTGCTTTCGCCACAACCGCACTCATCACGCTGCACGTTCAGACGGGCATTCGCCATCCAAGCTTCGTAAGGCAACGTATATCGGTAGCGGATAACACCACTCTTCTTCTTCTGATTTTTCTCTATCAGATAAGGTGCCTTGTAGCTCTTCTTCGCCTTAGCGCTCATCACCGCCAGCCTGCGTTCATAAACCAGATACTCGTTTTTCCCCTTGATGGAAACCCGCGGAAGATCGTAGGTAACGGTGGGAGAAACCAATTGCGGGATAAAGTCCACCCCATGAGATGATTTCACCTTCACATTATCCATCACTATGTCAAAATCTATATGGATAGTTTCCCCCAGTTGCTCCAGTCGCACAGGCTCTATAGTGATAGTTCCTTCATAAGAGCGTTCCTGAGCCATGACTCCGCCGAGATTCAGGCATAAGGCAGTCAGCACCCATATGATGAATTGCATATTTCTTTTCATCCTTCTCATTCTATTTAATTACGTAAATAAGTGACACACTCGCTTTAGTAGGGCCCAGGTAGTTCTTGCCGGTATCTTTCAGTTTAGTGCCACACGTTGCACAGGGATACTTTTCATACACAATGCGTGCATATCCCAAACCGAGGGAAGCCTCTATACTCCAGCGTTTCTTCAATATCCATGAGTGGCCTATCGAAATGCCACCGCCATACAAGCGCCCTTGATAGCGCATATTCTGCATATTCTCACTGACGAACGGCCAGTCGGGCCATCCGCCCACATTGAAGTCTGCGTAATGGGCGTGCAGCCCGATGAATGTACGGTTGAAATTTTCGCAGAACCAGTACCGAAGTTCCGGCTGTATGCCCCAGTGCTTCAAACGGGTATCATCAAACTTCCAAGGGTTATAATTGACCGGAATATCCAATGTCCACTTGCGTGCCAATGCTACTTCCAGACCGAGATTCATAGTAGTGGTAGCATCATAAAGAAGGTTGCTTTTTACGGCAATCTTCTGAGCTTTACTTTCAGTCGGCAACAAACCCAATATGAATAGTATGCATACTAATATCTTCTTCATTCAATTCTCATTTTTATTATAAAATCATTTTATAAACCGGATCCGCATTCTCGCCTCTGAAACGTACCGAAAACAGCCTAAAATCTCAGTATGCAAATATCGGAGTAATAAGGGAGACGGTAAATTGTATCTATTTCTGTTATAGGCATTAAAAAAGTAAGGAGACTACTAATTAAGCGATTGCCCGGCAGAGAAGTTGCTGAAATAAGAAAAAGAAGGTTTTTGAAGAATTCATTTGCGCTATATGAATATTTAATATCCAATTGTTCCAATATCCGAAACTTATGAGAGAAAGATTATCAAATTATTTAATATATGAAAAGGAAAAAGATTATCAATATATACAAGTTAACGATACGTAAATATACAAGTTTACAGTTAAGATATGCCCTACAAGTATTTCTTGAGCCTTTTAGAAGGAATAAAGGCAAAATTCTATATGAAACAATTTTGTAATAATTACTGCATTAAAGGCTTTTATTCTTACTTCAATTATAAGAGATGGAGGAACTGCCACCGCCTACGGTCATCATCTTCACGACATTCTCACCGATAACGGCAATCTTTTTCGCTTTATTCAGGCCGATGGGCAATACGCCACCGTTGTTTTGCAACAACACAATGCCCTCTTCACCAATGCGGCGTGCCGCCTCATAATGTTCGGGAGAAAGTATGGAACCTAAAGGACGGTTCGCATCCATCGTAGTACGGAATGCCAGACGCAGGATGCGGCGCACCTTGTCGTCCAGTTCTTTCGTTCCTACCTTACCGGACTTAATACGTTCGAGATAAGGCATAGCCAGATAATAATTATCGTAAGCATTGCTATGCCCGTTGGAAAGGCCATCCGTCCAGCTGCCGAACTCCATATCGAGGCCGTTCGTAATGGATTGGTCGGTATCGTGCGTGCCGCCCCAGTCGGATACGACTACACCGTCGAAGCCCCATTCGCCTTTCAGAATATCGTTCAGTAGATATTGGTTGTGGCAGGCATGCTGGCCTTTATACAGATTGTAAGCACCCATAATAGACCACGTCTTGCCTTCCTGAACGGTTGCCTTGAAAGCAGGCAGATAGATTTCATAAAGGGCACGGTCGTCTATGATGACGTTAGTGGTGTGACGGTTGATTTCCTGATTGTTCAGCGCATAGTGCTTCACACAGGCAGCTACGCCATTCTGCTGCACGCCTTGCACGTAGGGAACTACCATGCGGGAAGCCAGATGCGGTGTACGGTAGATGTTGACTCCGGGGCCTAAAAGGACGGTCTTGTTGCGATAACGCGCTTCCTCACCGATGCTTTTTCCATAAAGCATGGACATATCGGGATTCCAGGTAGCGGCCAGACAGGTCAAAGCCGGAAAAGCCACACAGGAGTCGTTGGTCCATCCTGCCTGATCCCATTCATCCCAAAGAACTTCGGGGCGGATACCGTGAGGTCCGTCCGTCATCCAGAATTCAGGAATACCCAAGCGGGGCACGCCCGGACTGCTGAATTTACTTTGCGCATGCAGCATAGCCACCTTTTCTTCGATAGTCAGCCTTTTCAACGCATCTTCTACTCTTTCTTCAATAGGTTTGGCCGCATCCAGATACACAGGTTTCTGCTGCACAAAGAGCGGAAGAGCAACAGCAAATGCGAAACCGAATAATACTTTCTTCATATTGATATTTATTAATAAGTACTCAATCAAAATTAATCCGTAATATAAATGATAATTTAGCGGTGTGATTTACGGGGGTATCTCCACTCCCCTCCTCCAGTCGGAGGAGGAGAATGGAGATAGTATCACTGTTTCATACCTAACGATTGTATATATCCTTCCTGCACCACGCAGTTCTTCAGTTTACATGCCTCGATAAAGTCCATCATTGCCTTGCGTGCCATCACCTGGTTAGGACGTGCATCGCGGATTTCCTTGTAGGAAGGTACGGGGAGCCTCGGAGAAATAAACGATATTCGCCCAATTCTTCTCACGCATCGTCTGGCAGAAAGCGGCCTGCCATTCATCCGTGTTATGACCTATTTCGCCCATATACATCGGCAGATTCACTTTGTCACGGAAATCAATAATACTCTGGATAGCTTCTTTTGTAGGATCGCCCCCATAGCGGTGACAGGTATACATGATCTTATCATCAAACTTAGAGTCCTTGAACGGCTTGAAGTTACCGTTCAGTTCTTCCATATTAGGGAAGTACGGAGCAATGGGTTCATTGAATAGCTCATAACCGAGGATAATCGGCTCATTCTTATACCGGTCTGCAATCTTGCGCCAAATGTCGCAATACAATTGCTGACTCGTTTCGCTTTCAAACAGCCAGGGATATCCGTAACTATCGTCGATATTATCGCCTGTCCGTCCGGAGCATCGTACATATCGAGAATCAGATAAAGGTCAGCTTCACGGCACCATTCCACTACACTGTCTACACGGGCAAAGCCGTCCTGAGCGATGGTCAGGCCCCACCAGCTGGCTGAACATTTCATTGATGAAACGGGGCGAGTTGGTCTTGCTGAACTTAAACATATACCCTTCCGGGTTCAGCCAGTTGCCCAGGTTGGTACCCATGATAAAGAGTTTCGTACCATCAGGCTTTATCAGGTCTTGCCCCTGAATTGTTATAAACGCAGCAGAATCCTGTATTTTTTCTGCCTTTTCACCGCAACTCCCCAACATCAGAGAAGCTACTAAAAGGGATGTACCCACTAAAATCGATTTCAACATGGTATTTTAATACTATAAGATTATTTTTTCCAACGATAAGAAGCAACGGTTCCATCGGTATTTTCAAATGCAGAATACATTAACCCTTTTACGTCAGCACCTTTACAACCACCTTCACGCATATCCTCCATCAAACGCCTTTCCTGATTGCGTTCGTCATTCCACATGCCGATAGAAGTTTCCGTAAAGACAAGTTCTTTATCAGGACGTTTCTGCTGAATGTTATTCAATTCCTCACATCTGCCGCCATAGTTGTGGTAAGCAGTGGCAACCAACAAACAGCATCCTAATAAAAAAGGCAATTTCAAATTCATGGTATGTTTTTCAAGAGTTAATTAATCTCCCCCAAAGGTAGGCAAGATAAAGGCATTACGTACCTCCACATTATGAATATGTGGATAAGATGAAATATACAGTGACGATAACTCTCTAAAGAACAAGCAGATAAAAATCAATAGAGAAAGTGAAAAAGTGGATAGGGAATAAGGTCATGACGTATACTTAACGTATCTTCATAACGCATGTTTCAAAGTCATCGCGCGAAATACAGGCTTTATTTTTCACTTTAGCACGATAATTATAAATTGTATTGACGGAATAACGGAGGAACTCAGCAATCTGCGAACTATCATCAATACCCAATTGAATTAAGGCAAAAATACGTAATTCTGTATTCAGAAGTTCGCCTTTGCGAAGTATGATCCGTTCCTCCGGTTGGAGCAGTTTATTGAATTTTCCTACAAAATCAGGGAAAAGGTGTAGGAAAGCCGTATCAAAGTTCTCATATAATTCTTTCAAATCCGTGTCGAGCACATCTCGTGAACGTACCATTTTCAGAAGCTCTTCCACCTGCCCGCCGGTAAGCTTCTTGTTCACCATGCGCCGGTAAGCATCCAGTCGGTCGATGTAAGTAGAACAGAGTTTCAGGAAGCGCCCGATATATTCTTCTTTGATATGATTAGACATTTGCAACTGTTCATTCGCCCGCTCCAAATGAGCCCGGACAACAGAAAGATGCTTCATCTGCCTGTAAATCCAGACAAGAGCCACTACCAACAGCAGAGATAAAAACGAAGACGTTCATTCTGTTTCTCCTGCATAGCCTGATAAGTAAGATCTATAAGCGACAGAATGCCGGCTGTCTGCAAACTGCGGCTACGGGCATTGTAATGATTGGTTTCATTCCACGAAAAACGGATATAGCGATAAGCACGTTCAATGTCTCCTTCCTCATAGAGCAATTGTGCCAAAGTCCACAGGGAGGCATGGTCTGTAATCGCAAGGCGGATATCTGTCAAAGCGGACAAAGCCAAATAATATTTTACTTTCTCCCGGTCACCCAAACGATGATACAATAAAGAACGGTGATACGTTACCAATGCATACTCCGGAGTATCGGGACGCACACTTGCCAGACGGTTGTCGTTTATCTTCAAAGCTTCCTCCAACCTACCGGCAGCAGCTGCCTGCATCTCTCTGCGTTCTGGATAAAGGGCGGAAGCAGGGGAAAGTACCTGCATTAGTGAATCTTCATAACTGGCAGACAAATCATAATAGCGACGACGTCGGAGAGTATCTTGCGTATACATCCCCAATTCACCGTACAGATGACGGTAATCTTCATAATAATCGGGCAATAAACGAGAAGAAAGTATAGAAAGGTTTATCTGTTCCAAATCCTCAGAGGCTTCCTTATACATACCTGCCGAAGACATCAGGTGCGCCCGTCGGATGCGGGTTTCATCCGCCGCTTCCTGTTCACCGTGACGCTGTACCCAGCGCAAGTTGCGGCCCAGATAAAGAAGGGCTGAATCGCATATATATGCCTTGTATTCCTGAAACATCTCTCCATTCAGACGGAAATACTCCGGTGCCTCCATGTCTGTCTCCGACAATTACTGCCTTAAAGCTTCAATACGAGCTTCCCTCACTGCCACATATTCCTGATGTGCACCGATAGCCTCATCCAAGGCAGCAGGCCATCCATCCATTGCAGGGACATCAACCGGAGCAGACATTCCATGAATGCCCACTAAAGCCAATCCGAGAAATATCAGCAGTTTTACCTTCATGGGGACAAATATAAAAAATTAGTTTCCTATATTTGCAGCATTAACCCCCAAATGTATTCTATAATGAAAAACTTAGCACCTCAACGAGTGGCCGCGGTTGATGTATTCCGCGCACTCACCATGTTTCTCATGCTCTTCGTGAATGACATCCCCGGTCTGAAGAACATCCCCCATTGGCTCGAACATGCCGACATCAACGAAGACATGATGGGATTCTCTGACACCATTTTTCCAGCATTCCTGTTTTGCATGGGCATGTCTGTCTCTTTTGCCATCCAGAACCGTTACAGGAAAGGAGATACTACGCTTCAAGTCATTGCCCATATCTTCTGGCGTACAGTAGCACTCATCACTATGGGGCTATTTTCACTCAATTCGGGTGGCATAGCAGGTGGCATTTCCCACCAGTGGTTCTGTATCCTGATGGTTATCGGTTTTTTCCTGGTCTGGGCCGTTTATCCGAAGACCGAAGGGTCAAAAAAGTACCTATTCATCGCAATGAAGGTGCTTGGCGTTGCCTTGTTGGCATTCCTCGTTCTATATAAAGATTTAAACGGAAAACCTTTCCATCAAGGTTGGTGGGGCATTCTGGGACTTATCGGTTGGACGTATGTCGTGTGTGCCGGTATCTACCTGTTCACCCGCGAAAGTTTGCGTAAAAATGTCATAGCATGGCTGGTCGTCATACTCCTTGCAGTGATCAGTCACTCCAATCTGATTCCCCAGGAATATGGTTTACGCATCATCCTTCTGCCTTTCATCCCCAGTGACTGGACACTGCATGCATTCGGTATGTCGGGGGTACTCACTTCCCTGTTGATGCAGAAATATGCCGACCGGGAACATCCGCGTAAATTCATTGTTACCCTTTGTGCATTAGGTGTCATCATGCTCATCGCTGCACTTTGCTCGCACCCCCACTGGATTATCTCAAAGATACAGGCTACTCCGAGCTGGCTGTTCTATTGCCTTGCTGCATTCTTCCCATTGTTCGGCCTGTTCTATTGGCTGACGGATGTAAAAGGTAAAACACCCTGGTTCGATATTATCAAACCTGCCGGGACTGCCACGCTTACGTGTTATATCATTCCATATATATGGTACGCCGCACAGCAATTGTTGGGCTGGCACTACCCCGAGCTCCTGAATGCAGGTGCTCCGGGCTTATTAAGATCACTCATATTCTCCCTCATCATCGTCCAACTGACCGGACTGCTGGTGAAGGCCAAAATAAAACTGAAGGTATAAATATGTATCTAAAAAGACGAAAAGATGATGTTAAAGCTTCAAACTCCTAACCATGAAGACAAGGTGCTGCTCCACTCTTGTTGCGCACCTTGTTCTTCTGCCATTATCGAATGCCTGCTTACTAACGGCATCCGCCCCACCGTGTTTTATTACAACCCCAATATCTACCCTCAGGCCGAATATGAAATCCGGAAAGCCGAGGCCATCCGTTATGTTCAGGGGTTAGGACTTGACTTTATGGACGGCGACTACGATTACTCATTCTGGCGCACCTCCATACAAGGAATGGAGGATGAGCCCGAACGAGGTGGCCGTTGCCTGAAATGTTTCAACCTTCGTCTGGCTGAAACTGCCCGTTATGCCTCCGAACACGGTTTTACCCTGTTCACCACTACCCTCGCCTCTTCCCGCTGGAAAAGCCTCGACCAAATAAACGAAGCGGGACGTAGAGCCGCTGCCCTTTACCCCGGAACCACTTTCTGGGAACAAAACTGGCGAAAAGGAGGATTACAAGACCGACGAAACCAGCTTCTCAAAGAGCATGACTTCTATAATCAGCAATATTGCGGTTGCGAATTCAGTATGCGAAGACTTGTAACCACTCAAACAGATTGAAGGATAAAAGTTGACTTTTTAATTCTTCCTCTTTATCTTACTCAAGGCATACTTGCAACCTCCTTGCGACCTATCTGCAACCCACTTGCTCCGTACAATCTCCACTCAGAGGTACCTCTATATGGAGATTGTATGGATTTGATACGGAGCAAGTATGCCTCAGGTAAGGAGCAGATATTTAAAGAGAAGACATAAATGCTTACCTTTACGTCAGAAACAGAATAACTTATTTGCAACCGAGCATTGAGTTATGGTTACAGACGTTACCTGATGCTAATCAATAAAGGATACTCAGCGATAGATCAGCGTCGACAGATAATCTTCTGCAAACATTTCATTCGCCACTTCCAATAGGATCTCCGGAGTAAGTTGTTCAATACGTTGATAAACCGCTTCAGAGGTTTCATATTTATGATAATGCAGGAAGGTCTTTGCCATACCGAGGGCATTGTTCTCATTATTATCCGACGCTACACCTATCTGTCCGATGAGTTGCTTCTTGGCAGCAGCCAGTTGCTGGGAAGTCATCTTGGTATCACGCAAGCTTTTAAGTTCCTTCATTACCAATCGCATACATGTATCCACATCTTCAGGATCGCATCCGAAATAAGTGCAGAAGACACCTGTATCCGTATAAGAAGTCAGATTGGACTCCACATTATAAACTAATCCCCGGCGTTCACGCAGAGAAACGTTCAGACGACTATTCATACCCGGGCCCCCAAGAATATTGTTCAGCAGATAAAGGGCTGTACGTTTATCATCATAGGCATTGTATCCACGACTGCCAATCATGACATGAGCCTGATGCGTATCTTTATGTATAGTGAGTTTCTCAGGCGTATAAAGAGGAGGAGGCATACGACGGTTATCCACCGATACCGCAGGGACATCTATAAGGAGTTTCTCTGCCCAACGGATGACTTGCTTGAAATCCAAATCGCCCCAAACAAAGAAAACCATATTGCCCGGATGGTAAAAGCGGGAAGTGAAAGCAGCAGCATCTTCACTCCGGAACGTTTTCAGTAACTCAGGATTACCCAAAATATTACGTCCTAACGGATGTCCGCGGAAGATCAAATCCTCGAAGTCATCGAAAATAAGTTCGGAAGGCGTGTCCTCGTAAGACTGGATTTCATCAATGATTACCTCCGTTTCCTTTTCAATCTCACGTTGCGGAAAGGTGGAATGAAATACAATATCCGCCAGCAGTTCAAAGGCCCGGCCGAAGTGCTCAGTAAGGAAAGCAGAATAGATAACCGTCTCTTCTTTATTGGTGTAAGCATTCAGGTCACCACCTACATTCTCCATACGATTGAGAATATGCCAGGCTTTCCGCTTCTGTGTACCTTTAAAAATAAGATGTTCCACAAAGTGCGCCATGCCTTGTTCATTCTCAAGCTCATCACGGGTTCCGGCATCAACAGCAAAACCACAATAAGCTACATTGGAATAGGCCGGTTGATGGATAATACGCAAACCGTTGGCAAGTGTATATTCGTTATGTCCCGGTAAAGGGAAAAGTGCTAACTTCTTCATTCTTACGTTCAAAACTGATTGAGGGCGCAAAGATAACTCAATTTGATGAGCTCCCCCTATCTTCACAAAGCAAAAATACAATAAAACTTATTGCCATTTATGGAAAATTGCAGATATTTGTAGGCTATAACCTAACTACTAACAAAAATAGTATAATGATTGAATCCATTCAAGAGCTTTTGCAGAAAGAAGCACAAGCTGTTCTAAACATCCCCGTGACAGACGCTTACGAGCGTGCAGTAGAACTTATCGTGGAACAAATTCACCGGCGGAAAGGGAAACTGGTAACTTCGGGTATGGGAAAAGCAGGACAGATTGCCATGAACATTGCAACTACGTTCTGTTCTACCGGAATCCCTTCCGTATTTCTGCATCCCAGCGAAGCTCAACACGGTGACTTAGGTATCTTGCAGGAAAACGATTTACTGCTATTGATCTCTAACTCCGGCAAAACACGCGAAATCGTGGAACTCACACAATTAGCTCATAATTTGAACCCGGAGCTTAAATTTATTGTTATTACCGGAAATCCGGATAGTCCGTTGGCTCATGAGTCTGATGTATGTCTCAGCACAGGAAAGCCCAAGGAAGTCTGTGCTCTGGGAATGACGCCCACTACCTCGACTACTGTAATGACCGTCATCGGTGACATTCTTGTAGTACAGGTAATGCAACAGACCGGCTTTACAATTGGAGACTACTCCAAACGTCATCACGGTGGGTATTTGGGTGAAAAATCAAGAAAATTATGCGAAAAGTAATCGGTATAGGAGAAACTATCCTTGACATCATTTTCCGCAACGGGCAGCCGACAGCAGCTGTACCGGGTGGCTCAGTATTTAACGGCATCGTGTCATTGGCACGGACAGGCGTACCTGTGAGCTTCATCAGCGAAACGGGAAACGACCAGGTGGGCAACACAATTCTGCAATTCATGCAGGATAGCGGCATGTCTACCGAATATGTCAATGTGTTCCCCGATGGCAAATCTCCCGTATCACTGGCTTACCTGAACGAACATGGTGATGCGGAATATATTTTCTATAAGGATTATCCCAAGCAACGGCTGGATGTAGTCTTCCCAAAACTGGAAGAAGACGACATCGTAGTTTTCGGTTCATACTTTGCCCTGAACCCGGTGTTGCGCGATAAAGTTCAGGATCTGTTGGAGCAGGCACGTGAGAAGAAAGCAATTGTCTACTACGATCCTAACTTCCGCTCCTCGCATAAAGATGAAGCCATTAAACTGACATCAACCATCATCGAGAATCTGGAATATGCCGACATTGTACGCGGTTCTATAGAAGATTTCTTCTATATGTATAATCAAAAGGAAGTGGATAAGGTCTACAAAGATAAGATTCGTTTTTATTGCTCTAACTTTCTTTGCACTGCCGGAGCGAAAGAGATTTCACTGCGTACGAAAAGCATTACCAAAGAGTATGCTATTCCGCCATTGGAGGCAGTCAGTACTATTGGAGCGGGTGATAATTTCAATGCCGGAATCATCTATGGCCTGCTGAAGTACAATGTACGCCACTGCGATCTGGGACAAATAGATGAAGCCACCTGGGACAAGATTATCCGTTGCGGCATCGAGTTCTCGGCAGATGTATGCCGGAGTTTTAACAATTCCATATCACCGGAGTTTGCCCGCCAGTTGCCTCCCATTAACTAAATCCCCGTTAAAGGAGAAAAAACTCTGTGAAACTCTGCGCCTTGAAGTAACAAAAGTCAGCAGAATACATATCTTTGCAGTATACGCTCAGACAAAAAACTATGTATAAAAATCTGTTGAACTTGCTAACATGTGTATTACTGCTACCGGCTTGTAGCGGCACAGCTCCCCATATCTCCGTCGTTTGCGAAGAAAACAACGTTGGAAATAGTATCGTCAAATGGGAAATAGCCCCTCTTATTAAAGGAAACGTAAAGGTATATGCCTCTACCGACCCGAACTATATTCCCGAAGATTCTCCGGTGGCCATGGCAAATATTGCCGACCAACGAATGACAATTGTTACCACGGACCCTACCAGACGGTATTACTATACCCTTGTATTTAATGATAAATACCGTGTGAAGATTGCTACCCGTAATGTCAATATCCCTGGTATACAGAACTTCCGCGATATGGGAGGATATCCATCATATCCTACCCAGAAACAATTGCGCTGGGGTATGCTTTACCGCTCAGCCCAGATAGACAGTCTGGAATGCTACTCGCGCAGAGAACTAAAGAATATAGGCATCAAGACTATTGTAGACCTGCGCTCCGAATCAGAGTTAAAAGGACATACCCCATTACAAGAAGGATTCAATGTCGTACATATTCCCATAAAAACGGGAGATATGGAAGATATTCTGAGAGGTATCCAGGAACAAAAAATAAAAAGTGATACTGTATACCGTATGGTGGAACGAATGAATCGCGAGTTAGTGATGAACTACCACCATGAATACCGGCAGATATTCGATATCCTGTTGGACAGTGCTAACTATCCTGTCGTCATTCATTGTTCCTCCGGTAAGGGACGCACCGGCATTGCTTCGGCACTGATACTCGCTTCTCTTGGTGTGAACAGCGATATTATCATGGAAGATTATCGTCTCAGCAATGACTACTTTAATATTCCCAGCGCCTCACGTTATGCCTACAATCTGCCTGCACGTTCGCAAGAAGCCATCACGACTGTTTATTCAGCCAGAGAAGATTTCCTGAATGCTGCCAAAGAAGAAATAGAACGTAGGTACGGTGACGTGGAGACCTATCTGGAAAGGGGCATCGGACTCAAGAAAGAAGAAATTAAGAAGCTGCAAAGTATTCTTTTAGTGAAAAACGATAATTAATCACTAAAATTGTTCTATCTTTGTGCCCGAATATAAAGATATACAAAGATTTAATGAAGAATTTTGAAGAGCTCGGTCTGTCGCCGGAGATACGCCGCGCCATTGAAGAAATGGGATATGAGTGTCCCATGCCGGTACAAGAGGAAGTGATTCCTTACCTTTTAGGAGAAAATAATGATGTTGTAGCACTTGCACAAACAGGAACGGGGAAAACCGCCGCATTCGGCCTGCCACTTATCCAAAAAATTAATGTAAAGAACCGGATTCCACAATCCCTTATACTTTGCCCTACACGCGAACTTTGCTTGCAGATTGCAGGTGATTTGAATGACTATTCCAAATACATCACTGGATTGCGGGTGTTGCCCGTATATGGTGGTTCATCCATAGATAGCCAGATACGTGCCCTGAAACAAGGTGTACATATCATCGTTGCCACCCCGGGACGACTACTCGACCTGATGGAACGTAAGACTGTATCGCTCACCACTATCCAGAATGTAGTGATGGACGAGGCGGACGAAATGCTGAACATGGGATTCACGGACAGTATTAACGCTATTCTTGCCGATGTGCCTCAGGAGCGTAATACGTTATTATTCTCTGCCACTATGAGCCCGGAGATTGCACGTATCTCAAAGAAATACTTACGTGACGCCAAAGAAATCACTATCGGACGGAAAAATGAAAGTACAAGTAACGTGAAGCATGTAGTCTTCACCGTTCATGCCAAGGATAAATACGCGGCTCTGAAACGTATTGTAGACTATTATCCGCAGATATACGGTATTATTTTCTGCCGTACGCGCAAAGAAACGCAGGAAATTGCCGACAAGCTGATGCAGGACGGTTACAATGCCGATTCACTGCACGGTGAATTAAGTCAGGCACAACGTGACGCCGTAATGCAGAAATTCCGCATCCGTAATCTGCAAATCCTGGTTGCCACGGACGTTGCTGCCCGCGGACTCGACGTAGACGACTTGACACATGTTATCAACTATGGTCTGCCAGATGACACCGAAAGTTACACCCACCGTAGCGGACGTACAGGACGCGCCGGAAAAACCGGTACTTCTATCGCCATCATCAACTTGCGCGAAAAAGGTAAGATGCGCGAAATAGAACGTATCATCAGCAAGAAGTTTATTATTGGTGAAATGCCTACCGGCAAACAGATTTGCGAGAAACAGCTTCTGAAAGTGATTGACGATCTGGAAAAGGTGAAAGTGAACGAAGAAGACATGGCTGACTTTATGCCTGAAATATACCGTAAACTGGACTGGTTGAGCAAAGAAGACCTTATCAAACGTATGGTTTCCCACGAGTTCAACCGTTTCTCAGAATATTACCGCAATCGCGAAGAAATAGAAATGCCTACCGATAGCCGTGGCGAACGCAAAAGCAGAAGTGACAATGAACGCAGTGGTGACCGCAGAAGTAGCAGCCGCAAAGCTGAACCGGGATTTACGCGCCTGTTCATCAATCTGGGTAAGATGGATAATTTCTTCCCCAATGAACTGATCAGTCTTCTGAACAGTAATACCCGTGGTCGTGTGGAACTGGGACGTATTGATCTGATGAAGAACTTCTCATTTTTTGAGGTAGACGAGAAAGAAGCGGGAAATGTAGTAAAAGCTTTAAACCGAGCCAACTGGAACGGTCGTAAGGTTTCTGTGGAGATTGCCGGCGAAGAAGGCAAGGAAACTCCTAAAGGCAGACGTAAAAGCGAAGGAAGCAGTTACGGAAAAAAGGAGTTTGATGGCAAGAAGCGTAGCTTCAAAGACGAAAAACGCAGTGATACATCTGGAAAACGTAACGATACGCCCAGAAACAGTAGAAGTAAATCTGACAATGCTCCGACTGACAAAAAGAAAGGCAAACCGAGCCGCGAAGAACGTGGCTATACTAGTGCCCGTGGCAAGAAAGACGATTGGAGGCAATTCTTCCAAAATGACAATAAGGAGTTCCGCGATAAAGAACCTGACTTCAGTGAAGAAGGTTGGGCAAGACGGGCACCGAAAAAAAACAATAACATAAAGTGATAAAGTGATGGGAGGTGTCGGAACCACGCAACAAGATGTCCATATCCTCCTCTACCGTATCGGACTCCAAACTATGGACAAACCCTGATAAATCGGAGAGTATCTTGTTCAATCCTATCACGAACACTTTTAAATATTCTCCCAAAGGAACAGTCATGCAACTATCCCTTCAATAGACTGATGCCAACATTATCCTGCGTTCCGACCAAGAATATGGCATCAGTTGTTTTTAATTATTCAAAAAATAAAGCCTCTGACAAATATCTCACCTCTCACTCCACTCCTCTTTTCTTCGCTGCCACCACAGTTTCTTTTCCTTTACTCACTGTCTTAGAAACAACTATGAGACTACAATGAGAAATTATTTAATGTCCAAAATACCTACGAATATTTTCCACCTACAACCTCAGCCTAAACTATGCGCAAAAATTCGACAAGCACGACATCAACGTACTATTGCTAACTGCCAACACACTATTTCTTATAAGCAGACAGTTTCTCCAAGTTTTTTTTATATTTTTGTCCACCATATTAAGGAAGCCAATTCTATATATGAAGAAACACCACTTTTATATAACATTTTTCTTGTTGCTCTGTATTATTAGTAAAATATATCCGCAGGGGTTACAATTTTATGGTAATGAGAAACGGATTTCCGAACGTTCTTCTTTCTGCGTTTATACTGATGAATATATCCCTACCGCAACCGGAAAATTCAGTATTACTTTTGAATATGCCGCACAAAACATTGAAAGTCCCGGATATATCTTCTATCTTAAAAATACTGATGGAGAAGAAGCTTTCAATCTGACATACGTATACGAGAACTCAGAAGGCCACTTTATGTTTGCACAGGATGGAAAGCAGATTTATTACACCGCACAGCATTCCAACAGTAAATTGCATGGAAAGTGGATGCCCATCTCTTTGGAAATGGACATAACGAATAATCGTGCTGAAATCAGCATAGGAGAAAGTAAAGCCACTATTGAGGATATCGGTCTGGACAACGGCCGGGCATTCTCTCCTCAGTTATTCTTCGGTATGTGCAATCACATTCTGGAAACCGCCTCTTTTTCCATCCGCAACCTGGCGATCGGCAACAATGGAGAAGTATGCCGCTTCCCCCTGAATGAGAGCAAAGGAGAAGATGTACACGACAGCAAAGGAAGAATTGTCGGACACGTTACAAATCCGATATGGCTCATCAATCATTCATATTACTGGACGCCAATGTTCCAGGCCTACTCTTCCACGCCATCAGGATTCGTCTTCGCACCGGAGAAACAAGAATTCTATATCTACAACCAAGATTCCATCATAACTTATAACATCTTCCAAAACCTCTCTGAAAAATCTCCATACGCACCTCAAAGCGGTGCTTTCCCAATTCGCCTGGGAATGAATTTCTACGATGAAACCAAAGGAAATATCCACGCTTATGAATTGAATTGGGATAAAACCTTTATCGCAGAGATAAATCCGGAGAACAAGACCTGGAATTCAATAAACCAAGGGGAAATAAATCTTCAGATGCACCATCATTGCGGCTTGTTCAACACTCAGGAACAACAGTTTCTCTTTTTCGGAGGATATGGGAACCGTAAATATTACAATACCTTCATCAGTTATGACCTTCTGCAAAATCGCTGGGATACCATCAACTTTTCAGGAGACCCTATCCCACCTCGTTTCTTTGCCGGCATCGCAATGACCCCTGATGGCAAACAGGCTTATATCTACGGTGGAAAGGGGAATGAAGCCGGTGATCAGAATGTAGGTATCCAATACTATTATGATTTCTACCAACTGGATCTCGAAACAAAACAAATAAAGAAACTGTGGGAACATAAAGCTCCACAAGCCAATCGTATCCCCACCAGAGACATGATACTCTCAGAGGACGGACAGCACATCTACCTGCTGGCCTACCCGGAATATAAACCCGAAACACAACTGCAACTTTACCGGCTTTCTATCGCCGACGGTAGTTACGAAATTCTTGGAGACAGCATTCCGCTTACTTCAGAAGAGATAGCAACAAATGCCAATTTATATTTCAACAGGGAATTGGAAGAGTTCTATTGTGTCATTCAAGAGTTTGAGAAATACGGGCAATCTACCACACGCATATATTCACTTGCCAATCCACCCGTTTCATTAGCGGCTGTGAAGCTCTATGATGAGCAGACAGCTGGTTCAAAAGGATTATCCGTATGGTTGTACGCTGTTATTTTTATATTCTGTTTCATAGCCGGAGGCATCTTGGTTATCATGAAACGAAACAAGTCGTCTAAAAACAGCAGTACATCTGTGCCATTACCCCCAAATTACACCGCGCCCATAGCAGAACCGGAAACAATTTTGCCCATTACGGAAGAACCGGAAATAGTGGATAAAGAAGAACTGCTCATAACAGACGCTATGGCCATACGTAAGAATTGCATTTTCCTCTTCGGCACCTTCAGGGTAATGGACAAAAACGGGCGTGACATGACCTATATGTTCAGCCCCAAAATCAGACATCTTTTCCTATACATACTTCTGAACAGTATCATCAAAGACGGCGTGTTATCTTCTGACCTAAATACCCTTTTCTGGCCTGATAAACCCGATGACAAAATAAAAAATCTGAAAAACGTCACCATGAATCATCTCCGCAAAACGTTGCAAGAGTTAGAAGGCATCGAACTAACCCATCAGAAAGGTTACTTCAAACTGGTGCTCACCGAAGAGTGCTACTGTGACTATCAGCATGCTTTTATCTTGACTGACGGTATGGAACATGCTCCTCTGACAGAAAGCGGTTCGACAGAATTACACAATATCTTCTCACATGGAAAATTCCTGGACACCATTGAATCAAGCTTGTTCGATTATCCAAAACAACAGGCGGAAACCTTCACTATCTCTCTTCTGTCCGAGCAAATACATACATTCTATAAAAATGGGCGGAACTCTGCAACCATCCGTATCTGCAATATCCTGTTTGCCATAGATCCTTTATCAGATATGGCTATGACCTATGCCGTATGTACGTATCGCCGGCAAAACAGATCGGATAAAGCCATTCAACTTTACAGTAGTTTCACCAAAGAATACCGCAGAGTGATGAATGAAGATTATCCCATAGCTTTCGACGAAATAGATACCGGCCATATACGTTTATAACGGATTGTGGCTAGTCTCTCTCTACCCGTTAACATAAAAAAATTCTCCTTGCCAAGACAAGCCGTCTTGACAAGGAGAAACCCAATAAGAACAATCTTCTTACCTGTCTGACTATCACATTACCGTGCCGTGTACAATGAGTTCACCGATACTCGTATTGTTCGACCCATCGTGGCTACTCGTTATTTCTACTTTCAGATAACGTCCTTCGGCCTCCTCGGTTTCAAATTCCTGCATATCGGCTGTCTTTTTAGCTTCAAACTTACCGATACTCTTCCAGTCGCTCTGATTATCGCTGACGAAGAATTCCATGTCTTTCGTGTTGGCGTCGCCACCGGACTGCCTGCCATAATAATCTATGCTCAAAACTTCACAACGGTCTTTCATATCAATAATGATAATATGCGGCCAATCCTGCCAGCCACCACTCCACTGCGAATGCCAGAAAGAATTGATATCCCCATCAATAATAGCTTCCGGCCGGCCATTGGGTGCCGCTTCTGCAGGTTCTTCGGTATTGGCAGTAATAGTCCATTTCTTGGTATCAAGCACCGGATTGGTTATAACGATTTCCACCACATACATATCGTTGCCTTCGCGAATTTTGAATTGGTCGGAAGAAAGACGTATAGGCAATAAATAGTTACCGAGAGGCAAAGTAGAAACCGCCAACGCCACTTTTGCCGTCACTTCTTTGGTATCTTCCACAATAGTGGCTGAAGCGGGCAAAGTGTAAGCACTTTCGGGCAGAAGTTCAAACTGTACAGGACTTGCCGCATTATAAGCTGCAAGATAATCCTCGTCCACTACCAGATTGCACACAATATTCTGTGTGTTGGAAGCATTGAAACCTATTTTCAGGTTCTGTGTCATATCGGCGGCACCCAGTCCCAGATTTAATTTAGCACCCGATGATGCAAAATAAACCATTGGCTCAATAACGGTAGGAGCCAGAATAACCATTGCCTTATCATTAGTGATGCCGATAGAAGCTTCCGTGAGTTTCACAGGCAGCACATATTTCCCTATTCCCAGTTCTTCAATAGCTTCCGGCTTAAAAATGATGTCTACTACGCGGTTCACATCTTTACGGTCAGCATCAAATGACACGGAAGAAGACGTTATTTCATAACAGGCATTTGTCATCATCTTATATTCCGTCTCATTTTGTGTATTGTAAGCCTCCAGCTCATCAACCGAGCAGAGGCCAACAGAAGCCGTACAAGATGTTTCTACCGCACCAGACTTGTATATAGCCAGTTGATAAGTTGACGGCGTACCTGTCTTGTATATTTCAAATTCCTGAAGTCCGCTTGATACCAGATAGACCTTGCTTTCCGTCAGGTTATCTTTCAGCCCGTCTTCACAAGAGAAGAAGGTGCAGACACTCAGCAACAGCGCTGCTGTGATCAGTTTATGCTTTTTCATAATAAAGTACTGTATTACAATTAATTTATATAATGATTAATAGTTACCGGAGGACAACTTTGCCCCCGGTTCTACACCGGTCACCAGCCCGGATTCTGTACCAAAGAGGTGTTACGGTCGATTTCCCATTGAGAAATGGGGTACAAATACATTTTGTCTTCAAACACACGACGCTCGAATACGGTGCGCTGATAAAATTCCGTAGACTCGAAACTATCTCCAGCAAAGATGTTCATACCATACATATTTCCATTGTCGCCATACATGCGGCGGTCAGGTGTATGCTTGGTATCCACTTTGCCCGAAAGCAAGCGGCGGCGGGTAGTGAAATAACGATCGCACTCAAAGCAAAGTTCTATCTGGCGTTCACGAATAATATACTCTGCCTGAAGCTCCGTATTTCCTTTTATCTCCGGATGAGTGGCAAAAATACTGGGTAGTCCCGCACGTTCGCGGATTTTATCCCAATACTTCTTGATATCCGCATGATTCGGGTCATACTCGTTCAATGCCTCTATATAATTCAGATAAATACCTGCCAGGCGGATATAAGTGTGCTGGCGCCATCCGTAATATTGCCCACGATATGGATTGCTATCATAATGAATGAACTTGTTGACCAGATATCCCGTAGCCGAATGGTCGGAAGCTCCATTAGCACCCGATACACCACTGCCATATAGTTCTACGCGTCCCCAACCATCTTTATTCTTCTCGGAAGAGTAAATATCACGGTCGGCAGCAGATACCTGCAGAACAGGATGACCATTGTAGAGGATGCTTGCATAGAAACGCGCTTCACGGTTAGCATACATATTCCACTCATCCTTACGATGCCCCCAGGAATTGCCGTCACGGATTTCATTTACATTATCGTTTACCCAATTGTGATGAGCTTCTTCGGCAAAGCCTTCTTCCACATATCCGCTTTCCTCATCATCAATGGTATATCCGTTAGCCATATAAAAAGCATCCACCAGCCGTTGTGTAGGTGCCATACCATTCCAACCGCCGGGACGCGGACAGGCATGTCTTTCAAAACCGTTGGCATCACATTTGGTCACAGCCCACAGCACTTCGCAATTCCACTTTTCCAGATGTACATTACGTACCGATTTATAAGGATTGAAAACAGCGTCTCCGTTTTCATCATTGCGATAAAGGGCAATCTTTACTTCCGAACTGTTCTCAGCAGCATCAATCACAGCTTTGGCAGCAGCAGCGGCATCTTTCCATTTCTGCTCGCTATAGGTGGTATTCACCAGTGAAGTACCATCATGGTTTTTGAAAGAAGCATATGCCGGATTACCATTCCACTGCGGACTGGCTGCCATCAGTGTGACTTCCGACTTCACAGCCAGACAGGCCACTTTATCGGGTTTTCCCAACCAAGTTCTATCCACTTGCCAAGAGAAAGGAAGATCCGGATAAGCTTCATCCAACATTCGAAGAATATAAGCAACACAGTCGTCATAGGGAGTACGTGGGAAAGAGTTCCAATCGCTATCCATAGCTTTCTCCTCATCAATCAGCACAAACGGACCATATTGTTGCAACAACTTCCAATAATAGAAACCACGCAGGAATTTCACTTCAGCCTTATACTGCGTTTTCAGTTCATCCGTCAGTTCCTCGCAAAGATCCACATTATTCTCAAATACAAATGAAGCACGGATGGCTTTATAATAGTTGGGCCACTGGTCCCACTCAAGATTATTGGGTCCCCAGTTACCAACATTCATACTGGCTGTTAAATAACGTTCCCATATCATGTCACACTCATCAGAAGCACCTACCCAAGGAGCATCTCCCCAAATAGAGTGTTCGATGGGTAACTGCGAATAAACACTGTAAAGATAAGCTTCAGTTTCCTTTCTGCTTTTCCACACCATATCCATCGTTTTCTGATCATCAGGCATCTTATCAAGAAAATCACACGATGACACCATTAGTACGGCTACTATCGGTAATATTATATTTTTTAATTTCATAGTAATATCTATTTAAAAGTTAACTCTCAAACCAAAATTATACTTACGCTGTAAGGGATAAGCATCTCCACGTCCTTTACCTATTTCCGGATCCCACATCTTAAAGGGAGAGAAAACAGCCAGATTAGTGCCATGGAAGTAAATACGGAGGCCGGTCAGGAACATGGGGGCTATCCATTTCTTCGGAAAACTGTAACCCACTTCCAAGTCTGCCAGCCGGAGAAAACTGCCATCAACCTGCCATTTTGTAGACTCCTGATAATTATTGGTGGAACCGCCAATACTCAGACGGGGATAGAACGCGTCTTGTCGAGGATTTTCAACTGTCCAGCGATCCATTGCTTCCACGAAGAGATTTCCACGGTCGCCTCCTTCCTGGAAAGGAACAAAACCTTCACCACCCAACATGTAAGAAACGCGAGTTTGTCCACGAAAGAAAATACCGACATCGAAACCTTTCCACATCAACTGGGTACCAAAACCATAAACTATTTCAGGAATAGACGAATATCCGATAGCCACTTGGTCATTACTATCAACAATACCGTCACCATTAACATCAAGATACTTCACATCACCCGGACGTACAGTACCAAACTGTTGTTTTGGACTGTTAGCTATTTCAGCCTCATCATTGAAATAGCCTAAAGCTATCAACCCGAATTGCTGGTTATGCCTTTTGCCTACACGATTCTGATATTTGAACTGATAGTCGGGCTGGTCCTGATCGAGTACGGTATTATGCGTGAAAGTTCCGTTAACATAAAGACGCATACTGAAATCACGGATACTCTTGTTATATTCAATTGTGCCGTCTATACCCTTATTCTCCATTTGTCCCAAATTAGCGAATGGCATATCGTTGATACCGGCAATACCCGGCAAGGAGTTGCGTTGAATTAGGATATCCTTGCGCTTTTCGTAGAAATAGTCTACATCCAGTGAAACAGCACCTCCGAAAAACTCAGCCTGTATACCAATATTGGACTTTAATCCTTTTTCCCAAGTCAGGTTGACTACACCATACTGATTCTCACCCGTACCTCCGTAGTTAGTTTCGTTAGGCCCAAAAATATAACCACCCAGTCCATCGCCCACAATCGTGAGATAAGCATAGCGCCGGTTATCCGGCAAAGCCTCTGCACCTACCAGACCCATAGATCCTTTCAGCTTTAACATACTTACAATGTTATTAATGGAACTGTTCTGCCAGAATTTTTCGTTAGAAATCAAATAGCCGATAGCGCCGGCAGGGAAAATTCCGAAACGCTGACCTTTAGGAAAATTCTCAGAACCATTATATCCAATGTTGAACTCGGCAAAATAGCGGTCTCCGTAAGAGTAAGTAGCACGCGCTGCCAAACCTTGTTTACGATAAGGCAATGACTTAATTGCTTCACTGGCCGTACCGTCGCGATAATCACGATGATAATACATAGCCATACCTCCCACACGGTGAACAGTATTAAACACACGCTCATAAGATACCTGTGCTTTCAACTCCATAGCACGATTTACTTCTTGTTCTGTGGCATAACCCAAATATTCATCACCGATAGACATCTGCTTCAACTCCAGATTGCCAGCATCATCGCGTCCCGTTGCCATGTAATAAGACTCCTTCTTGGTACGTTTCGTGATGTTCTTCGTATAGGCGTCAAAGGAGAAAGCAATGTTAGCTTTCAGCCCTGGCACCCATTTGCCAAAGTCCTGTGACAAACGTGCTTGTCCGTTGAATTGATTTTTAAATTCCGTACGATATCCCGATCCCATCAGACGCTCGGCAGGATTCTCTGTCGTGATTGAATTGCTACCTGCCCATACATACCGTTGGCTACCGTCTTCATTATAACCTTGAGGATAACGCACAGGAATATTGATAGGATTCTGCGTATAAGCCTTGTCGAAAAGGTCATAGCTCGTCATACCGGGGTTATGGCTATCTATCAGCCAACCGCCAAGTTCCAAATCAAGGGTTGTACTTTTGCTTAAAGAAACATCTACGTTGGCACGATAATTATATTTGGTCAAAGAAATGTTGGACTTATAACTATTGGCAGGGTTATCTCTATAGTTTCCATGCTCGTTCATAATACCTACGGAAACAAAATAACGTGCCACTTTACCACCACCATGCACATTCAACGAAATATTACTGTTATCCGAGTTCTTCTTGAAAATTTCATCAAACCAGTTCACATTCGGATAAAGATATGGATCTGTGCCCAAACGGGTCGCTTCTATTACCGCATCACTATAAATAGGTGTGCCATTAGCTTCATTGTAGAGTTCCATGAAGCTGGCACCATCCAGCAACTTCGGCATACGCGTCAACTGGCTGACACCATATTCCATCTTTAACTCAATGGATGGTTTTTCAGACGCCTCACCCTTACGTGTAGTCACTAAAACAACACCATTAGCGGCACGCACACCATATACAGCTGTAGCCGAAGCATCTTTCAAGATAGAAACACTTTCTATTTCTTCCGGTGAAATATTTGTCATAGAACGTTCCACACCATCTACCAGAACCAACGGATCCTGGTTGGCTCCGAAGGTAGAAATACCGCGTATCCAAAAACTGGAAGCATCCTGCCCCGGTTCACCGGAACGCTGTACACCAATAATACCTGCCATACGGCCGACCAAAGCGTTCTCCAACGAACGGGAAGGAACTTTCAAATCGGCCATACGCACAGAGGCAATAGAACCGATAACACTGGCTTTACGCTGTGTACCCATACCTACCACCACTACCTCATCGAGCGACTGTACGTCCTCGGTCATTACAAGACTGATACTGGAAGAATTTCCGACTTCTTTCTTCACCGTATTATAACCCACATAGGAAAACTCCAATATTTCCCCTTTTTGGGCTTCAATAGCATAAAATCCGTCAATATCAGTAATGACACCGACAGCAGTTGTCAGATTACGAACAGCAACACCGATAAGCGCGTCACCTTGTCCGTCGAGAACTTGTCCTTTGATCTGTTGTTTTCCCGATTGTGCCCATACAAAAACCGGCACCATGACCATCAATATGCACAAAGCCACAAATGAAGCTCGCTTACCAGATGATCGAGTTAAAGAATAATTGTTTTTCATTCTACTATGTTTTTATTAGTATTACATACGGGATATATCCCCGTAAAGGTTCCAAAACGAAGACAAAATTACTAACCTTATCTTAAAGAGGAGGTTAAACACAGATTAACAACAACATTAACCCTGACATTTTTTTATTAACCGCTATAGTCAAAAAGACAATTTGAAAATAAAGAGAAAGTACTTCAATTATAATACAGTACAGACTCACGGTTAACAAAAAAATTTCACTATTAACCCCTAACATAACCTCAATTTAATCCAATTTCTAACTTTCCTTTCTTAATTTTGCCTACGGTTCTAAAACACATATACTTAATTCCTTTATTTACTAATTAAAATCGAATCATGAAACTAAAAAAACTATTCCTCACTGCCGGATTAACTGTAGCAGCCAGTACTCCGCTCATAGGTCAAAAGGCTCCTGAGCCTTGCGGACTGACTCCCAGTCCCCGCCAGATAGAATGGTACAATCGTGAAATAATCGCTTTCTTCCATTTCGGCATCAACACCTTCGAAGACTTTGTCAACGAAGGAGACGGTAAAGCTCCTACAGCAATATTTGACCCTACAGCACTGGATTGCGGGCAGTGGATGCAAACACTAAAATCAGCCGGCATTCCAGCAGCCATCCTTACCGCAAAGCATGCCGACGGTTTCTGCCTCTGGCCGAGCAAATATACAGACTACTGCGTAAAGAACGCCACATGGAAAGAAGGCAAAGGCGATGTTGTACGAGAATTTGTAGATGCCTGCGAAGAATATGGGATCAAAGCCGGTATCTATCTGGGACCACATGACCGTCACGAACATCTTCATCCGGATTATAATACAGAGAAATACAAGCACTATTACGCCGCACAACTGGAAGAACTGATGAGCGATTACGGCAAGATATGGGAAACTTGGTGGGATGGCGCAGGAGCTGATGAACTAACAACACCGCTCTACACCCATTGGTATAAAATCGTACGTGAGAAACAGCCCGATTGCGTAATCTTTGGAACGAAGAATTCGTATCCTTTTGCCGATGTACGCTGGATGGGTAACGAAGCCGGACAAGCAGGAGATCCTTGCTGGGCAACCACAGATTCTATAGCCATTCGTGATGAAGCGGCTTATTATCAGGCATTGAACGAAGGTATATACGATGGCAATGCATATGTACCCGCCGAAACCGATGTGTCCATCCGTCCCAGTTGGTTCTATCACCCCGAAGAAGACAGCCGAGTGAAAACCGTGAAAGAGTTGTGGGACATCTATTGTAGCTCTGTGGGTCACAATAGCGTATTGCTATTAAACCTGCCACCCGACCGCAGAGGATTACTCCATTCGAAAGACTCTCTGCACATTGCTCAACTCAATCAGGGTATTTGTGAAACTTTCAGCAAAAATCTGCTGACAGGTAGCCGGGTAAGTGCTACCAATAACCGGGGAGATAAGTTTGACGTCAAACATCTGATAGACAACAACAAGCAAACGTACTATGCCGGACGCGACGGTAAGGCAAAAAGCGACATTACCTTCACCTTACCTCGTGCCACAACTTTTGACTGCCTGATGGCAGAAGAAGTTATCGAATTAGGGCATCGGACTTCACGCTGGAGCGTAGAATATTCCACTAACGGCAAAGAATGGACGTCCATCCCCGAAGCTACCGGAAAGCAGTGTATCGGATATAAATGGATTGTACGTTTCACCCCAGTGACTGCAAAATATGTACGCTTGCGCATCGAAGCCGGACGCGCCTGTCCTGCTATCCATAGCTTTGGAGTGTACAAGCAAGCGGAAATACTCAAATAAGAAAACAGTTATGCATAAAATAAAGAAAATCCTGTCCGGTCTGTTTCTCCTTTGCACCATTAATGTTGCAGCACAGACCATAGATACCAATCAAGCATACGAAATACACACTCTGAACGGTCTTGCAATGGACAATCAGGAAAGCGTGGATGCCGGCTCCAAGATATTCATTTCCAAGCGCGTACCTGGAAAAGAATCTCAGATATGGCAGTTCGTCCCGATAGAGAAAGACATTTATTGCATTGTCAGTCCTCTCTCTCAACAAGCTATCGATAACGGTGGGAATGGTGCTATGGAACGAAGTGTCCTGCAATGGAGCAGCGACTTGAACAATACCAACCAGCAATGGAAGATAGAACAACATCCCAATGGCCATTATATTTTTACAAGTGTAGCCAGCGGATATAATCTGGGATTTCCGGACGCAGGACTAATAGGAGAGCCTATCTTTCAATTGAAACCGGATACCCAACAGCCGAATCAACAATGGATGCTGGTTAAGTCAAACGTAAAAGTAAAGAATCAGCCATTGAAAACCAACAGCAACAACGATTGGGAAAACCAACATATCTTTGCCATTAATAAAGAAGATGGGCATGCCACTTTCATCCCCTTCGCCAACCTGGAAGAAATGAAAGCAGATCCTGCCTATCGTCACCCATGGAAACGTACTCACTCCAGCCGCTACTTGCTGCTGAATGGTAATTGGAAATTCAATTGGGCCAAACAGCCTGAAGACCGTCCGAAAAACTTTTACCGGACAAATTATGACGTATCGAAGTGGGATGAAATACCTGTCCCCTCCAATTGGGAAATGCTAGGTTACGGAACTCCCATCTATACCAATATTACTTATCCGTTCCGTAACAATCCACCCTTCATACAAGGACAACGCGGCTATACGGTAGAGAAAGATGAGCCCAACGCGGTAGGTTCTTATCGCCACGAATTTACTCTGCCGGCTGAATGGACAGACAAGGAAATCTTCATTCACTTTGATGGTGTGTATAGTGCCATGTATCTATGGATTAACGGGAAAAAAGTAGGATACAGCCAGGGAGCCAATAACGATGCCCGCTTCAATATCACTGATTATGTACGTTCAGGTAAGAATCAGTTAGCCGTAGAAGTATATCGCTGGTCGGATGGTAGTTATCTGGAAGATCAGGATATGTTCCGCTTAAGCGGAATACATCGGGATGTATATCTCGTAGCAACGCCTAAAGTACAGCTGCGTGATTTACACCTGACCTCCATGCTTAGTCCGCGTTATGACAAAGCAGAACTGCACGTAAAAAGTAAAATAAAGAATCATGGTAAAACAATCAGCAATGCATCCGTACGCATCTCATTATTGGATGAAACCGGAAAACAGCTCAAGCAGTTTTGCACTGAGACCGGTACTGTGAATACCGGCAAAGAAGTGATTATAAATAGCAAAGGAAGTATCCGTGATCCGAAACTATGGAGTGCTGAAACCCCATATTTGTATACCGTCAATGTAGAACTACTTGATGACAAAGGCCGGGTGACAGAGGCTACAACTCAACAATACGGCTTCCGCCATATTGAGATACGTAACAATAAGGTGTACATCAATGGTATGCTGACTTTGTTCAAAGGAGCCAACCGTCACGACATTCATCCTCAATACGGAAAAGCAGTTCCTGTAGAAAGCATGGTCGAAGACATTCTCTTGTTCAAACAGTATAATCTGAATACTATCCGTACGAGCCATTATCCAAATGATCCGAAGATGTACGGGCTATATGACTACTACGGGCTATACGTAATGGATGAAGCTGATCAGGAATGTCACGGTAACATGTCGCTGACTGATAACCCGACATGGGAAGCCGCCTTTGTTGACCGTGCCGTACGTATGGTAGAACGCGATAAAAACCATCCATCCGTCATTTTCTGGTCATTGGGCAACGAATCGGGAGGCGGTTGTAACATTATTGCCGAATATAAAGCTGTCAGAGCCATTGACGACCGTCCGATACACTATGAAGGTATGAACGATCAAGCGGATATAGACTCACGCATGTACCCTTCCATCGAAAGTATGATAGAGCAGGACAAAGAACCACGCAATAAACCGTATTTTCTTTGTGAGTATGCGCATGCCATGGGAAATGCCGTTGGCAATCTTGAAGAATACTGGGATTATATCGAGTATCATTCCAACCGCATGATAGGTGGCTGCATTTGGGACTGGGTGGATCAGGCTATCAACAAACCGGGTGAAACGAAAGATCGTGTCTATTTCGGCGGAAGCTTCGGAGATGCACCGAATGACAACGATTTCTGCTGCAACGGCCTTGTCACCGCCGACCGACGCGTCACACCCAAATTGCAAGAAGTGAAAAAGGTATACCAATATATATCTTTCAGGATGAATGATAAAAATAGCGTCGAATTACATAACCGCTATACTGCTCATAACCTGACACACTTCAATCTGCACTATAGTCTTGAAAAAGACGGCAAGATAATCAAAGAAGAAGAATTCGGCTTACCGGATTGCAAACCGACTGAACGGCGAACTATACATGTTCCGCTGGAACGTTATCTGACTGATGATAATGCAGAATACTTCGTAAACTTTGAAGTAAAGTTGAAACACGATTGTATTTGGGCATCTGCAGGGCATGTAGTGGCAACCGAACAATTTGCCTTGAATGAGAAAGCCAATCAGCCTATTGAAATCACCGCTGCCACTTCCGGTAACGAAGAGCTGAAAGCCTACGAAGAGGAACGCCGTTATGTACGTTTCAAAAACAAGGCATGCGAAATCTCATTTGATATGAGTACCGGTGAATTGATAGGCCTGCGCTATGGTGAACAGGAAGTATTACATCGCCAACAAGGACCGAAATTCAACTGGTATCGTTCTATCAATAATGATTTCCGCAACTGGACCAATACCACCATCAAACTCCAAAACTTTGAATGGGAAATAGCTGAAAACAAAAAATCCGCCCGCGTAGTTACCGAATTGGAGGCCGTTGTAGGAAAAACAAACATTCCACATACTATTGTCTACACTATTTATGGAAATGGCGCCATTGATATAGAAGCTAAATTCAAAACCGGAGCTGATTTCAACCTGCCCCGTCTCGCATTGCAAACCAGTCTTAACCCCACGCTAGACAAGTTGACTTGGTTTGGTCGTGGTCCGATAGAAAACTATCAGGATCGTAAGAATGCTGCCTATGTGGGAGTTTATTCATCCACAGTAGAGGATATGCGCGAGCACTATACTCGCGCCCAAACAATGGGAGGACGGTGTGACACCCGTTGGCTTACTCTAACGGACAACAAAGGGAAAGGCATAAAGATCACCGCCTATGGAACATTTGATTTCTCTGCCCTGCATTACACTGACCGTGAATTATGGCAGGTGAAATATGGTCACGATCTTGAGAATATACGACGCAACGAAGTAGTGCTGAATCTGGATTGTGTACAACGGGGTATCGGTAATGCAAGCTGCGGCCCGGGTCCACGTCCCAAATATGAAATAAAGAAGGACAGCGAATATAAATATGCTTTCAGAATTGAAGCGATAAAGTAAATAAGATCCGTTTCCAACAAAAATCCCCTTCCGCATTTCCAAGCATCCTTCGGGAGCTGTTTGCGGAAGGGGATTTTAGTTTTCAACAAAGTGTATCAACTATTATTTCGTACTATAGGAATAAGGAAAATCTTCTGTATTTATACCTCTTTCCATATTGGGAACACTATCCATCAACAAACGGAACTCACCGCCTTTCAGTAATTCATCATGCTTCAAATAATTGCGTGTAAAATCAACTCCGTTCAATTCTGCCGTACGGATATAGCAGTTATTATCCGACACTCCTTCAGCATCAATAACAAAGGTCTTTCCTTCAGGTAACGAAATAGTCACTTTGGGGAACAACGGACTGCCCAACACATACTCGGAAGTACCGGGACAAACAGGATAGAAACCCAATGCAGTAAATATATACCATGCCGAAGTTTGTCCGTTATCTTCATCTCCGCAATAACCCTCCGGACCAGAATTGTACAACCTATTCATCACATTACGAGTATGATACTGAGCCTTCCAGGGTTCACCTACATAATTATACAAATAGATGGCATGCTGTATAGGCTGATTGCCATGGGCATATTGTCCCATATCCAGCGCCACCATTTCAGCTATCTCGTGAATTACGAAACCATATGTACCATAATTGTAAGTATTGGGAGCAACAAACATTGAGTCAAGGCGTGCTGCCATTAGCTTATGACTGCCTAAAAGCGAAGACAATCCTTCAGGATCATGAAATACACTCCATGTCCAGTGCCATGAACATCCTTCCGTAAAAGGACCGCCCCATTCAGTAGCGTCAAAGTTTTCGCGCCATTTGCCATCGGAATCTTTTGCCCACATAAAACCTTTCTCTGAGTAAAACAGATTACGATAATTCTGAGCTTTCTGATAGTAAGTGTCGGCAACGTCTTTATGCCCCGTTGCTTCTGCAAAACGTGCCAGGCACCAGTCTGCATAAGCGTACTCCAATGTTTTGGCAGTAGCTTCATGTACTTCAGGATAGGGCACGTAACCCAGACTATCGTATTCCGCATAACCATCGCGCCCCACGGAAGAAATTTCTTCGCTACGTGCCTGAGTCTGGTGGACCATGGCTTCCAGCGCTTTATCTTTATCGAATGTACGGATACCTTTCATCCAAGCATCAGTCAACAAGGAAATTGAGTTATTCCCAATCATACACCCCCGGTGTCCGGGACTTGCCCATTCGGGCATAAAGCCACTTTCATTATAAGCATTCAGCACAGACTGCATAATACGCTCACTCACCTCGGGATATATCAGGGTAAACAATGGATGAACAGCACGAAAAGTATCCCAAAAGCCATTATCAGTGTACATATAGCCATCGTGTACCAACCCGTCATATGGGCTGTAGTAGACCGGCTCTTCCTGCTCATTAAACTCATAGAACTCGCGCGGGAACAGCAAAGTACGATACAGGCAGGAATAGAATGTCTTTTGCTGTTCTTCCGTTCCCCCTTCTACTTTGATGCGTCCCATCCGTTCATCCCATATTCTCTTAGCTTCTGCCGAGACATCCGCCAACGAACGTCCGTCAACCTCACGACTAAGGTTCAAACGTGCTTGTTCGTGACTGATAAAAGATGATGCCGTGTGAACAGTCAGTGTCTCACCCGCATTCAGTCGAAACCGGACATACGCACAGGAATTCTCATCTGTTCCGGCTTCGACAACAGGCTTATCAAATTCCACAATGAAATGGTTGCCAAAATTCTCAGGTACTCCACCATTATTGTAACGAGTAGTTCCGTAGATACAATTTTGTTCTTTATCAAAAGCTACACTCCCACCGTGTTGGTAAGCATCAACAACGATATATTGCTCTTCTTCCGAAGGATAAGTTATCTCAAACACAGCGCCACGCGATGTAGCGGACAGGGCTGTAGTAACACCATTATCAAACTTCACCCTATAGCAATCCGGTGCTGCCTTTTCATTCTCGTGCCGGAAACTCATGCCACGGGATTTATTATCTGTAACCAACTTGCCAAATACAGGCATAATGGAGAAAGTGCCATAATCATTAATCCACGGACTGGGTTGATGAGTCTGGCGGAACCCTCTGATCAGACTGTCAGTGTACATATACATCCAACCGCTTCCGTTTTCTCCGGTCTGTGGACTCCAGAAGTTCATTCCCCACGGCACAGCCACTGCCGGATATGTGTTACCATGAGAGAACTGAAAGGTAGAAGACGTTCCCATTAAAGGGTTTACTAAAGTGGTCAGGGACGGCTGTGTCTTCTGCCCGCATGCAATAAGTAAAAGACAAAGAATCAAACAATAAATCAACTTTTTCATAAGCATTAAAAGATTATATTAAATAAATAATTATCAGCGGAGTATATTCTACTGCTGTTCCAAATATCTACGTGTCTGTTCAGGTTGGTAGCTCATACGCAAACGCCATATCAACTCCTGCATGTTCACAACTTCAAACCGTTCATCCAGTCTTTCAGCGCATTGCCAAGCCGCCACTGCTCCACAAGCCCCCTCTTCAAAACTACTCCACGCATGTACACAAACCGCAGAAAAACTTTCGTCTTGCACATTATCTTTCAATTGAGAGGCTATAAAGCCAGGAGAACCTTCACGTTCGTGAGTTCTGTCCCAAATGGAATATTTTACGGTAATCACCGGAATATCGTAACCTGCTTTATTAGTAAACCAAAAGATATCACCTTCACCTCCCGCATATGGAGAATATTGAAGAGCAATAATCCCCTCCAACTGGTCGTTTGCATCCACATAAGCCTGATAGGCCTCTTTAGCGGCGGAAGACTTCACATCCATAGCCATCACACCCAGTAACCTGACATTATGCCGACGCATATAGGTTGCCAAACGCCCGGCTACAATCTTCAGATTAATCCTGCGATTATTATTCTGACTATAGGTATCTACATAGTAATATCCTCCACCTAACATTTCCAGTACGGAACAACACGGATTTTGCAAACTCATCAGGTTTCCAAGTTGTGCCGGAGCCATCATAGCCAATGTAGATACGGGCAGTCCGTAGCCCATCTTCACCTTGCCAGCTTCCGGAACACTGTAATAGCGGGAAGCAAAATCCTGCATCATCCACTGAACATTGTCACCATCGGAAAGGAAGAAGGAAACATAATTTCGTTTCTTGCCGTAGTCTATCCATCGGGGGTCAATCACTTTGGCTGGCATCAACTGCTGACGTTCCGCATAAAGCAAAGCGGTAAGAGAATGATTGTAACTCCAGTCACAAGGAATCATCGGATGGCCACTTTTTGAAACACGGGACACGAACTGATCTTCGCTCACTCCCTGTTCCCAGCCATAAACCGGAGCATTTGGTTTCAGCCATGCCAGTACCTCATCCAGCAAGGCAGCATTCTGGCCATACCGGGCATCTCCCTGCCGCTTGTTTAAATTCAGAACAAAAAGATTATTTTTGATGGCAAACTCACGTAACTCTCCGGTCTGTACAGGCATAATGACTAACGCATCGTTGTTGCACTGGCTCTTAAATTCACGCCATGCGTCAAGTGTTGTCTTGCGGGTAGCGTCATACTTCAGTGTATACCCTACTTTTTCAAAATACTCCTTGTCACGAACATCCACAATAATTGAATTGTAAACATGGGAAGCAACAGAAGCCACAACACCGCTTTCAGGATTATTCTTCACATCAGTTAACACATAGCCATCAAACAGACTCCTCAATTGAACCTCTATCCCATCGCTCCATCCATAACTTTCACAAGCCAACTCCAATCCATTCCGCACTCCATGTTCCCGAATATTCATATCTTCCAAAGCTATTTTGGAAAGTTCATAAGATACCTTTTCACCGTGGTCATATAGCCAAACCGCCACTTTACTTTTCCCCATTTCCACCGCACGATTGGTTAGTCCTGCCAAAGACTGGCATAGTAAGTGATACTGCAATCCCTGCATAGTCTCCGTCTCATTCACGCTGTTACGGTTACCTACTGATATCACTCCTGTACAGGTCCAGTACTTTACAGGTTTTTTCTTCATTTCAGGCATATAATGTAACTCGGTGTCTGGAACAGAATCACGAATTTCACCACACTCGGACACCCGATAAACTTCGCAGGCGGACAATCTTCCCCCTAACATGAGCATAAGAACACATATCTTCAAATTCATAAGTCAGATTAATAATTACTACTATTCTGCTCCAAAAATAGCTCAGGAAGGTTAAGTAAACGCTTAACTATGGGTTAAGCACAAACTAACAGACTAAAAAAGTTGCTTAACCTGGCACATAAAAGCGACATCAAAAGGCATAAAATAAAGAAAAGGTGACCAAGCAGTGTTTCCACCACTCTATCACCTTTTCCATCATTTATCACCTAAACCTATATATTATTTGTCTGTGCATCCTTTTGTACTGAAAGCGACCAGCATCCAAACCATCTTTTCCTGTTCTTTCAGATAGCCTGTCATCAGGTCGGCAGTAACGTCGTCACCTGCTTCATTGGCCAGTTCAATGATCTTTCTTTCCTCACCAATGAGGTATCCGTAAGTTTCAAGAATATTGCTGACCGCATCGCTACCACAAGCCACGTCAGATACTTCTTTGATCTTTGCAACTTTCAGGTATTCGCTGAACTTGTTTTCGGGTACACCACCCAACATCAGGATACGCTCTGCAATTTCGTCCACCTTCTCGGCTGCGTCGTCATACATACTTTCAAACTTCTCGTGCAATACGAAGAAACCATGTCCCTTGATGTTCCAGTGGAAACCGCGCAGATTCGTGTAATACACCTGGAAATCTGCCAAAAGTTGATGCAATGCAGATACTACGTTAGCTACTCCCGATTCATTTAACTTGATATAATTTAAAGTCTTCATAATTTTATGGTTTTAATAGTTTATACTGTTTTTCTTTTTCCTGTTGCAAAGAAAGTGCAAATCGAAGGCAGAAGCAAGCTTGCTTGATTATGCTGAGATGCAGCCTTTCTTCGTTTTTTGTACAAAGATAAGAGGCAAATCAACGCTTGTCAAACAGATAATTTCTATCTTTGCATAGACAGAATCTATATAACCCGTTCAAACCCTTTATTTATCATGACTTTACAACAACTGGAATACATTCTTGCCGTTAATCAGTTCCGCCATTTCGCCAAAGCTGCGGAACATTGCCGCGTAACTCAACCCACCCTGAGTGCCATGATACAAAAACTGGAAGACGAGTTAGACACCAAGATATTCGACCGAAACCAACAACCCATCTGCCCTACTCCCGTCGGACGGCTTGTAATAGAGCAAGCCCGTATCGTATTGGAACAGGCAGGCCACATAAAGGATATTATTGAAGAAGAAAAGCACTCCTTGTCGGGTGTCTTTAAATTAGGCATACTTCCCACCATCGCCCCTTATCTGTTGCCGCGCTTCTTTCCGCAACTGATGAAGAAATATCCCAAACTGGATATCCGCGTAACGGAGATGAAGACGAAGGACATCAAGCAGGCTCTTATAAAAGGAGAGATAGATGCCGGCATTATCGCCACCCTCCCCGAAAAGGATGACTTCCGCCAGATACCTTTATTCTACGAACAATTCTATGCGTACATCGCGCGCGAAAGCAAACTGTTCGATAATAAGATTATCCGCACCTCCGATCTCAGCGACGAACAGCTTTGGATGCTGGACGAGGGACATTGCTTCCGCGACCAGTTAGTCCGCTTCTGCCAGATGAAGGCGGCGCAAGCCAGCCAGATCGCTTATCATCTGGGCAGCATGGAGACATTCATGCGTATGGTAGAAAGCGGTAAAGGCGTTACCTTCATTCCCGAACTTGCCATCGATCAGCTCAACGAGACACAGAAAGAGTTGGTGCGCCCCTTTGCCATCCCCACTCCTACCCGGCAGATCATTCTCATCACCAACGAGCACTTCATACGAAACACTTTGTTGGAGGTACTCACAAAAGAAATACAAGCCTCTGTACCCCGCGAAATGCTATCCCTGCGGGCAACTCAGTGCGTTGTATAGATTTCGTCTATCGGCCCATAAATCTTTTCAATCGGTTTTTTTGTTCTATCGGCAAAAGATGCTATATTTTTGCAAACGCGAAGATCAGCTGTACCTCAGCATAATCAAGCGAGCTTGCTTCTGCATTCGGTTTGCATGAACTTTGCATCATCGAAAAAACAAAGTACTAAACCTTTTAAAACAAAAAAGATTATGGAACCAATTATCAATTCCCAGCTTCCTGAATTCAAAGTTCAGGCATTCCAGAACGGAAGTTTCAAAACAGTAACCAACGAAGACGTAAAAGGCAAATGGGCTATTTTCTTCTTCTATCCCGCAGACTTTACTTTCGTATGCCCTACCGAACTGGTGGACATCGCTGAAAAATACGAGCAATTCCAAGCAATGGGTGTAGAGGTGTACTCTGTAAGCACCGACTCTCACTTCGTGCACAAAGCATGGCACGATGCATCCGAAAGTATCCGCAAGATCAAGTATCCGATGCTGGCAGACCCTACAGGCGTGCTGACTCGTGCATTCGGTGTAATGATCGAAGAAGAAGGTATGGCTTACCGCGGCACATTTGTCGTGAACCCCGAAGGCAAAATCAAGATTGCCGAAATACAGGACAATAACATCGGACGTAATGCCGACGAACTTCTCCGCAAGGTAGAAGCAGCACAGTTCGTTGCAACACACGACGGCGAAGTATGTCCCGCAAAATGGAAGAAAGGCGGCGAAACACTGAAGCCAAGTATAGATTTGGTTGGTAAAATTTAAGTTCACATCCCTTTTTTATTAGCGAGGTCCCCTTTATCCATTGCACACATAGAGGGGACCTCTTTTATCTTACATTAGTAATCAATCAGTCCCATATATGTATTGCTGTCAGTTCCCATTAGAGGAAACGGCCGTTCCCTTTTGAAGAAACGACAGTTTCCATTAGAAGAAACGATCGTTCCTGCAATAAGAAACAGGAGTTTCTGAATGCCGGAAACAGCAGTTCCAAGGTTTAGAAACTCCTGTTCCCAACTGCAGAAACTACAGTTTCCTACAGTCAGGAAACTACATTTTCCTAATATACAATGTGATAAGCATGCATTTATGGCTGGAATTAAACATATACTGTTATGTTAGAAACAAGCATTTTAAATCAAGTACGCAGTGTCTTCCAAAACCTGGAAGCACAGTACACTTTTCATATCACCTGCCATCCCCGGCACGGAAGCGCACAGGAGCTGACAGAGTTGCTGAAAGATGTAGCAGGATGTTCCGATAAACTCTCCTGTGAGGTAACTGAAACTGAAGAACCGAAGCTGGAATTCTCTTTACTGAAAAACGGGAAAGAAACCGGTGTCAAATTCCGCGGGATACCGAACGGCCATGAATTCACATCTTTGCTTCTGGCAATACTGAATGCCGATGGAAAGGGGAAAAATCTTCCCGATGAAGCCATCCGCCGACGCATTCAGGCGTTGAAAGGGCCCATTTCATTGCAAACTTATGTATCATTGACATGTACCAACTGCCCCGATGTGGTGCAGGCTCTGAACATAATAGCTCTGCTGAACGGACAGGCCACACATGAAATGATAGACGGTGCCCTTTTCCAGGAAGAAGTGGATGCACTGAAAATTCAAGGCGTACCGTCCGTCTATGCCAACGGTAAATTGCTTCATGTAGGACGTGGCACTTTAGGCGAACTTCTGCAAAAGCTGGAAGAAATGTTCGGTTCCGAACCAGTAGGGAATGCAGAGCCTATCTCACGTACTTATGATGTCCTCGTATTAGGTGGCGGACCGGCAGGTGCCTCAGCCGCAATCTATTCAGCCCGTAAGGGATTACGGGTAGCCATTGTAGCCGAAAAGATCGGTGGTCAGGTAAAGGAAACCGTAGGAATCGAGAACCTGATCTCCGTGCCACAGACTACAGGTGCACAGTTAGCAGACAATTTAAGAAGCCATATCAATCATTATCCCATCGACTTGTTTGAAGACCGTAAGATAGAGAAGGCGGAACTTCAAGGAAAAGAAAAGAGGATTTCAGTAGTGGGCGGTGAAGCATTCATATCTCCCAGTGTAATAATTGCCACCGGTGCAAGCTGGCGCAAACTGAATGTGGAAGGTGAAACGGAATATATAGGCAGAGGAGTTGCTTTCTGTCCGCATTGCGACGGACCGTTCTATCAGGGGAAAGATATAGCCGTTATCGGTGGCGGAAACTCCGGTATAGAAGCAGCCATCGACTTGGCGGGTATCTGCCGGAAAGTGACTGTCTTTGAATTTGCCGATACGCTGAAAGCCGACCAGGTATTGCAAGAAAAGGCGCAAAGCTTACCGAATGTAGAAATCTTCACTTCCTCGCAGACTACCAAAGTAGTGGGAAACGGTGATAAGGTAACAGCTATCCGCGTCAAAGACCGTGTAAGTAGTGAAGAACGAGATTTCCCATTGGATGGTATCTTCGTACAAATTGGCCTGGCAGCTAATAGTGCTCCTTTCCGTGACATGCTGGAGACGACACCAATAGGCGAAATCAAGATCGATGCTTTTTGCCGCACCACGCTTCCGGGCGTTTATGCAGCAGGAGATGTTTCGGACGTTCCCTACAAACAGATAGTAATTGCAATGGGTGAAGGTGCGAAGGCGGCACTGTCGGCATTTGATGACCGCATCCGGGGAATTGCATAAAGCAGATTACATTTAATGAAACTGCAAAAGTAATCATTAGCATAAAAGAAAGGGAGGAAAGGAGTGATAAGGTGGTAAGGTGATAGGGTGATAAAGTAGCTGCGCTATATATCACAGAGCGTTATCCCGTTATCACTTTATCACCCTATCACCTTATCACACTTTGTTCATATCCGCTTAGAAAGAAATTCAGCGATATCTTCTTTTTCTTCCATGCCCAATTTCTGCCGTATCACCGTCTTACGTTGATACACCGTCCGTATGCTCTGCTGAATAACCACACTAATCTCTTTCGTTGAAAAGTCCGACTTCAACAAACAGCAGAGTTGCAGTTCCTTTTCATTCAGGATATTTCCATACTTCTGACAGATACGGGTATAAAAGCCATCATGCACCATGTCAATAGTCCTATATAAATCACTCCAAACCAGCAAATCGTCCACCGCTACATCTTTATTGGCTATCCGTCCCATCTGTACCAATAGCTCCTGATGATCGGAACTGGGATTCGTAGCCACAATACGTATCAGACCTAACTGCTGGAGCAGCATCTTCTTGACAAACTTATCATTATTGCCGCTTTCATCGCCTTCCGTCTCATGCAGCAGACGGCGCAAGGCCTCCAGTTCTTCTTCCTTTTCCACAAGCAAATGCTTTCTTCGCTGCAAATACCAGACGACAACCAGCAACAACAAAATACAGAGAGCCACCAATCCGACAAAAAAGGTCCGTTCTTTCTGCTTTTCCAATTGCAGATTCATATTCTGCTGTTGAAGTAACAGTTGTACCTTTCCTTTTTGGGCTATCACCCGCTGGTCACGGATAAAGTTGTTATACAGCCGGTTTGAGAAGAACGCCACATCCCGAATGGTAAAAGAGCGGCTATCCATATAATCCATCAATGTTTTCTGTACCAGCCAAAAGTTAGCCAATGACAAATCCTGATCAATGTAGGGCGAACGCACGCTATCTCCCATTTGCATATAGTAGCGGGCGGAATCCATCTGACCCATATTCAGGAAATAACGCGAAAGAGCATAATAAGATAAGGACTCAAAAGGGTGTTTAGTTTCTTTATATTCTTGTAAACTATGGCGCTGCAAATTGATGGCTTCCCGATTCTTGCCAGAATCACTCAGTATATCAGCGTAGTTGCGCATCACATAGTACAATGCCTTCAAAGAGTCTGTGGAGGTATACAGGCATTCAGTAGCTTTACGAAGAGCCAGCAGCGCAGAATCATTCTGATTTGCACAGTAGTACGATACCGCCAGGCTGTTATAGTTATTATATTGTCGGGTAGAATCAGGCTCTATAGCTATCAACTGCTTCTGTAAGCGTATCAGCCCTTCAAAATCATCATTACCTTCCCCTATATTCGCTACAGACCGCAGCAAATCAAGACGGGCAGCCGTATCGCCGCGCAAGGCTGCAATGCGATTCCCTTCAGCCATCATCTCAGTAGCTTCTTTATATCTCTCGCTATCGTAGAAGTAATGCGCCGCCAGTTTGTAGGTACGCAACAAGCGCAATGTGTCACTCACATCCGGTCTTCCATAATAATCCAGAGCGTATAACAGCAAAGAATCTTCATTCATCACCCAATGCGCATTATAGTGGGCTTGCCCCATAGCCAGCGCAAACCGTGCCCGCAACGAGTCTGGTAATACTTCGGGATCTTTCACCGACCGAAGCAGAGCAATCGCCTCCTCTGCATTCTGCTGTAACATCTGTTCCGCCTTTTCTATTTGGATGCGTTGCAATGACAGGACTTCCGTACATGCTGCCAATACCAACACGCATACCCAACCTATCAAACCATGTTTCAATGCTTTCATGCCGTCCTTCCTTCTTGCTTTAAGTCTTTGCAAAGATAGATATTTATCAATTAACGGAAGTTACGGTCTCCCTTTTTTTGCACTTTTCTTTATATATAAACCTGAAATGGGAAGATATAAACTTTTTCATAAAGCGCAGTTCAAAACTCTTTAATTTTCAAATAGTTGCAAAAGCCATTGCACTTTATTTAGTGCCGCATATAAACCGCTTTTCTGTTTCTATCGCTCTATCTTTGTCATGTTCAAAGAACAGAAATAATCACTAAAGATAATAAGAAAAATGAAAAGATTAAGTATCATTTTAGGAGCATTATTCCTATGCACCTCCCTGATGGCGACAAACAAAATCACAGGGAAAATCATCGATGAGAATAACAATCAGAACATCGAGTATGCCAATGTCAGCCTGATGGCTCAGGACTCGACATTCATCACCGGAGTTGCCACAAACAACGACGGCTATTTCTTACTGAAAGAAGTAAACGATGGAGATTATATCTTATATATCTCATGCATCGGATATGAAAACTCCTACCTCTCTATCCATAACCTGCAAGCTAACCTGAATCTGGGAGAGCTGCCCCTGTCGCCCGATAATGTAATGTTGGAAGGAGTTACCGTCACAGCCAGCCCCATCATCAAAAAGACTGACCGGCAAATTATCCTCCCAACCGAAATGCAGACTAAAGCCGCTTCCAACGGAGTTTCCTTACTGAGAAATCTGCAACTGTCGCGCATCCTGGTCAATCCGATAGACAACAGCATCACGGTTCCCGGAGGAGACAATGTACAACTTAGAATGAACGGTGTAGAAGTGACTCAAGCTGAAATCATTGCCATTCGTCCGGCAGATGTGATCCGCATCGAATATATAGACAATCCCGGCGCACGCTACGGAAATGCAGGTGCCGTATTAAACTACATTGTAAAGAGAAGGGAATCGGGAGGAAGTATCTCTGCTGATCTCACCAACGGAGTATCTGATACAGGATACGGCGAGCATAACCTCGCTGCCAAATACCACTTCAACAAGTCTGAACTCAGTACTACCGTATATTGGGGACAGAGAGATCTGAAGTGGACACGCGAAAACTATGAAAGTTTCCACTTCCCGAAGGCTTATCAAGAGAATAGAGAGGTAGGAGAACCTACAAAAGTAAAGTACGATAACCTTAACTTCAACCTCAATTACAGTTACCAGGATCATGACAAGCAACTTCTCAACATTGCTCTCAGAAACCAATACAGTGATACTCCCAGTTCCATGTCGGACAGAATCAGTACATTGTATGAAGGAGATGCCTCCTACTCCATATCCGACCTTTCTGCCTCCAAAGTACTGATCCCCTCTTTGGATATCTATTACCAGAGAAATCTGAAAAACAAACAGACAATCTATGCGGATGTAGTGGCTTCTTATCTGGACAGCAAGAACAAGCGGACTTTTATTCAGAAAGCCCTTAATAATGACAATAACGATACGGATATCTATTCAGAAACCAAAGGTGAGAAGTACTCCGTCATCGGCGAAGGTATCTACGAAAAACAATTCAATACAGGTAAGTTTACCGGAGGTATCAAGCATACACAGGCCTATTTGCAAAACAGATATTCGGGTAATATAGAGAATAAAATCACGATGAATACGGCCGAAACGTACCTATTTGCCGAATATCAATCCAAGATAAAAGCTCTGAACTACACTGTAGGGATTGGAGCCATGAGAACTTATAACAGCCAGGAGCAGTATTCTTCCGAGAAGTATATAGTCAAACCTTCCTTAAGCCTGTCGTACTCTATCAACGGGAAGTGGTTTTTCAGATACAACGGATACGTGTCGGGGTATGCTCCTTCCCTGTCCGACCTGAACAACATTTCGCAAGCAATGGATAAGTACCAGATACGCAAAGGAAATCCCGACTTAAAGTCTGTTACATTCTATGCCAATACACTATCTGCCAGCTGGCAAAGCAAGTATGTATCTGTCGATTTATTTGGAAGATATAGCTATGACAGTAAGCCAATTATGGAAAATACCTACTACGAAGACGGGTATTTTGTCCGCACTACCGAGAATCATAAAGGTTTCCACCGAATCAATCTGGAAACAGCCATACAGATACGACCTTACAGGGAGTATATCTCTATCAAGTTTACTCCGTTCCTGAACCGCTATATCAGTCACGGCAACACCTACACGCATACACACACCAATGCAGGACTACGAGGCAGCCTGATGGCAATGTATAAGAATTGGGTACTGATGGCAGAAATGAATACCAGCAACCACATCCTGTGGGGTGAAACGCTGACTAAGGAAGAAAAGCTGCACACCATCATGGCGGGATACAATACGGAGAAATGGAGCTTGTCTGCCGGGGTACTGAACCCGTTCACCAAGAAGTATGAACAGGAAATAGAGAACCTCTCAAAATCGGCTCCCTATCGCCAGTTAGCATATTCCAAGAACTTAAGGCTTCTGTTCATGCTAAACGTATCCTTCAATCTGGACTTTGGAAAGAAGCGCAACAGTCAAGGCAGAAGAATCAATAACAAGGATACTGATACAGGTATTTTGTCCGGAAACAAATAATTGTCTCCCCCAGGAAATGCGGGAACCTGCCCACTAATTGATAATATTCAATTCTTTGATCAGGTTCCCTGCTTTCCCGTACTTCTCAATCATAAACAAAATATAGCGCACATCCACTCCAATGGTACGCTGCATCTTCGGTTCATAAAGAATATCGCTGCTCATAGCCTCCCAATTTCCATCGAAAGCTAATCCGAGAAGTTCACCTTTCGAATTAAACATCGCACTCCCGCTATTTCCACCGGTAATATCATTATTAGAAATAAAGCAAACCTTCATTTCGCCCTTTTCATCGGCATATCTTCCAAAATTACGGGAAGAGAGCAGAGATACCAACTCCGGCTGTACTGCAAAATCAACATCTCCCACATGAGCTTTCACCTTCTCCAGTACACCTTTTGTCGTTGTATAATAATCATATTCCGCTCCGTCAAACGGAGTATATCCACATACTGTCCCAAAACTCAATCGCATGGTGGAATTAGCATCCGGATAGAAATTACGAGATGCATACATCCTACGGATAGCCCCATTCAAAAGGCGTTCTCCACGAATGATTTCCGTAGTAGGTGCCTGCGTCTGCATATTCATATCGAACAACATTGTCAGCATATCAATGCCCAATGAAATAGCCGGATCGTCGAAAATCTGATAGGTAGTGTCCCGTTCAAGAAAACGCTTCAAACCACGAGGAGTAGTCAACTCAGAACTTGCATAAAGGCTATCTACGAAAGCTTTCTCATCCCCATCATATTTCTGTGCGATAGTATGGTAGATTTCCGGCAGGAAAGTGGTATCCACTTTTGAGCGATACTCCTTCAGCAGCGCCGTAAATACTTCCTTGTCTATATCCAGATCCAAATTAGAATATTGTTCGACGATATCCTTCAAACCGGCAATAACAGCTTTTTGCTCTCCTTCAAAGTCAAAGTTCAGAATCTTCAGAGCAAGCTGCACCAGTTCCGGTCCATACAGGAAAGACTCGATAAAGTAAGCCTGCGCACGGTTTACCTCCCGGCGGTTCTTATAATTCAGTTCCAAGTCGGTAAACAGTTGAAGAAGCTTCTCACGTTCTTCCGGGTTCTGCTGTATCCACCGACGGATTTCTTGCTCCATTTCACGCTTCTTATCTAGGATTCCCAGCTTACGAATAGCACGGTTGACACCGATACTGTTCTTCCAATAGTTGGAGCTTTCATCATATTTAGAAGCATACTTAATGCGTATGCTGTCTTTACTGTCCATTTCACGCTTCCAGATAGCTTGCTTCACACCACGAATATCAATCTGTGCCTGATTGGAATTATTCATCATTTCCTCGATGCCGAATGAAGAAAGATAACGTTCCGTACTTCCCGGATAGCCTATCGTCATACAGAAAGAGCCTTCCTTATAGCCATCCAGTGAAATCGGTGCCACATATTCCGGGTGATACGGGACATTGTCGGGAGAGTAATCGGCAGGCCTGTTCTTGCGGTCTGCATAAATACGAAACACACAGAAATCTCCTGTATGCCGGGGCCATATCCAATTATCCGTATCCCAACCGAACTTACCGACAGAGGAAGGAGGTGCAAACACCAACCGCACATCGTTGAAATCGCGGTAAACGGAGAGCCAGAACTCATTGCCTCCATAATAAGCATCTACCACGCCAAGCAAAGTGGAGTCTTTCAGGGATACCTCACCACCTATTACCATCATCATAGAGTCTACCGCACTGGAACGTTCCATTTCGCTCATCGAAGGCTTAACGGCCCCCAACACACGCTTGGTCACATCTTCCGTACGAAGCAGAAAGCGAACGTAAAGCTCCGGATTAGGCAATTCCTCTGCCCGGCTATGGGCTACGAAACCATCTTTCAGGTAATCGTGCTCCACCGATGAATGTTGCTGCACACTGCTGAAACCACAGTGATGATTGGTAAACACCAGCCCGTCTTCCGACACTACCACCCCGGAACAAAATCCTCCGAAGCTGACTACGGCATCTTTCAATGAGGGTTTCTTCGGATTATATAGTTTATCAGCAGGCATTTGCAGGCCAAGTTCTTTCATAGCCTTACGGGTCTGTTTATTCAGGTTTCCCAGCATCCACATACCTTCGTCCGCCTGTCCCGTCAACGTGAAGAGGCTGCAAGCAACAATCAGTATATACTTTAGCTTCATTCTATTTCGTATTAAATTATTCTGCAATCAGTCTTAATTGTTTCGCTCCCGTACGTGCTTTTAACCATTCGGTAATCTTTTGTTTCTCGTGGGCGTCGGGATGCTTGCCAAACTTCAGTACGGCAAGTGTAATGGTATCTGTCCGTACCGAATCAATCGTCAGTTCTATGGCATGAGAGATAGAAACGGTTTTCACTGATGGATAGAGAACTTTTAGCTCCGGAACAATCGTTTTGCCCAATTCATCGAAAGATTTATATCTTGCCAGGCTCTGTTCCAGCACTGTAATCTTCTTTGTTTGTTCCACCAGTCGTTCTTCACTGTTCTTATAGAAGTCTTCCATCACCATAGCCCGGATAGAAGAAATATCCACAGCTTCGTTATTCATTCCCTGAAGAACAATCAGTTTGGTTTCACCTAACTTATAATCCTTCATCTTACTACGGGCAATGGCAATCGAAGCCTCAGGAACTTCTTGTCCGATCAGTACCACGCGTATCTCATTGTCCTTGCTGCCATGATAATGGATTTTTTTATCCAATACCTGTGTATTCTCAAAAGAAAGCTGTTCGGCAACAAACCGATTGGCGGCACTCTCATAGAAAGTGCTCTGAATGATCCCTACCGTCAGGTAAACAGCCGGACACATGGTCAGCACGGCAATCAGTATTATGTATTGGCGTACTTTCTTCTCCCGCTTCTTGTCCACAAACTCTTTACGCTGGAAGTGCATCACACGCACTCCGGCAAACGTGGCAAGACTGATAAATACCGAATTAATGAAGTAGAGATAGAATGCCCCAAGAAAATAAACCAGATTACCCGTTGCCAGCCCGTAACCTGCCGTACAGAGCGGCGGCATCAAAGCAGTGGCAATGGCAACACCAGGAATTACGTTTCCTTTCTCCTTGGTAGACAGGGCAACTACACCGGCAAGACCGCCCATCAATGCGATGAATACGTCATAAATCGTAGGTGAAGTACGTGCCAGAAGCTCTGACTGTCCTTCGGCAACAGGGCTTACAAGAAAGAAGACAGTAGCCGTGGTTACACTGAACAGAGTCGTTATCAGAAAGCTCTTCAGTGAACGTTTCATCAATTCAAAGTCATTCAGACCGACAGAAAGTCCCACCCCCATGATAGGTCCCATCAGTGGAGAAATCAACATGGCACCGATGATTACGGCCGTGGAATTAACATTCAGTCCTAATGATGCCATAAAAATGGCAAAGATCAAAATCCACAGGTTAGCCCCTTTAAACTCTACTCCTTTGCGGATGGAGTCTACTGTTTCCAGCTCATTGTCCTTGTCTTTTCTCAGATCAAGATACTCGCTCAGGAACTTTTTAACGGCAAAAACATTTCGGTTTTGTTCAGATGTTTCCATCATATCATTTACAATTTGACGATTTACAATTTACAATTTGCCATGCGGACTATTCTAATGTCTTATGATACGGTTTAGGATTGGTATTTGATTCAGCGGCAAATCACGCTTCACAACGTAGGCGATAAACAGTATCAGCAGAACTGTACGGTATGCCATACGCAGGTAGATATTGTCTATCGGCACATATTCGGCAGCAAGATAAAGCACAGCAGCAAGAAGCACATACATACCGATTGCCTTCAAATCATACTGTATCGGATATTTCTTCTGACCCACAAAGTAAGAAAGCAACATAGCAACGCCATATCCTGTAAATCCAGCCCAGGCACAAGCAATATAACCATACTTCGGGATCAGAAATATATTCATCAATATCAGGATGGTGCAGCCCGTCAATGAAAAATAAGCCCCCCAACGGGTTTCATCAATCAGCTTGTACCAGAAAGACAGGTTGAAATAAATGCCCATAAAGATTTCCGCTGCCATAACGATGGGTACTACCCGTAATCCGTCCCAATAATCACGCCCGATGATATGGCGCAGAATGTCCAGATAAAACATCACTGCCAGGAAGGCGAGTAAAGTAAAGATGATAAAGAACTTCATAGCCTGAGCATACATCTCACGGCTATCTTTCTCCTTGCTCTTACCAAATACAAAAGGTTCATAAGCAAAGCGGAATGCCTGGGTAAACATAGCCATAATCATGGCAATCTTACTGGCAGCTCCGTAGATACCGAGTTGTACGGTAGCCTCAGCCTCATCGGGATAAACGAAAGGAAAAATAATCTTATCAGCCACCTGATTCAAGATACCTGCCACACCCAATATCACCAATGGCAGGGAGTAACGAAGCATCCGTTTCAATAACTCTCTATCCAGCACATAGGTAAATCCTCTCAGTTCCGGTATCATGCACAACATGACAACAGAGGTACATACCAGATTGAAAAGGAAAGCATAACCTACATCATTTCCTTTCAGAACAACGTAATAGAAAAGATTGAGAGCAATATTGAGAAAGATAAACAGCAACTTCAATGCAGCAAACTTAATGGGACGTTTCTTATAACGCAGATAAGCGAACGGAATACTTTGAATAGCATCCATTGCCACCACAATCATCATCATACCTATATACCAAGGGTGCTCTCCGTATTCTAACCATCCGGCAATAGGTTCTAAAAACAACAATCCCAAAACAACGAATACCACTGAGCCGATACTTACGCTCAACAAGGTGGTGGAATATACCCGCATCGGATCATCTTGCCCTTTATTGGCAAAACGGAAGAATCCCGTTTCCATGCCGCACGTCAGTAATACCAGCATCAATGCCACCCAGGCATATATATTCGTAACCACACCATAACCACCCGATGATGCAGGCAAAGCTATCGTATATACAGGTACCAGCAGATAATTGAGGAAACGTCCTACAATACTACTTACCCCGTAAATAGCTGTCTCTTTTGCTAAACTTTTTAATCCACTCATTTTTATTCGTTATTCATTAAATAACGTACGCTGACTATCGTAAAGACTACGTCCTAAATGTTTATAAGCCAATTCAGTTACTTCACGTCCGCGAGGGGTACGCTTCAGGAAGCCTTCTTTTATCAGGAACGGTTCGTACACCTCTTCTACGGTTCCGGCATCCTCGCCCAATGCCGTAGCAATAGTAGTAAGCCCTACCGGACCGCCCTTGAACTTATCGATAATGGTACAGAGTATCTTATTGTCGATTTCATCGAGACCGTATTTATCAATGTTCAGTGCTTCCAAAGCGAAGTTGGCAATCTCCGTATCAATGCTCCCCGAACCTTTCACCTGTGCAAAATCCCGTACACGACGCAACAACGCATTTGCAATACGCGGCGTTCCACGGCTACGGGAAGCAATCTCTGACGCAGCCCTTGTAGAACAAGGAACATTCAGGATTCCTGCCGAACGGCGGATGATACCGCTCAGCACATCATCATCGTAATATTCCAAATGCAGATTAATACCAAAGCGGGCACGCAAAGGCGCAGTCAGCAAACCGCTACGGGTAGTAGCTCCCACCAGCGTAAACGGGCTCAGATCAATCTGAATACTCCGTGCAGACGGGCCTTTATCTATCATAATATCAATGCGGTAATCCTCCATTGCGGAGTACAGATACTCCTCCACCACCGGAGAAAGACGATGAATTTCATCGATAAACAGCACATCATTCGGTTCCAGACTGGTAAGCACCCCCGCCAAATCGCCCGGCTTATCAAGCACCGGACCGGAAGTTACCTTAAAGCCCACTCCCAGCTCATTCGCAATAATATTGGAAAGTGTCGTTTTACCCAATCCCGGAGGTCCATGCAACAAAACATGATCCAGTGCTTCGCCACGCAGACGAGCCGCTTTAACGAAGATACGCAGATTATCCACCACCTTATCCTGTCCGCTGAAGTCTTCAAAGGATAACGGACGAAGTGCGTTTTCGAAATCGCGCTCCCTACTGGTCAACTGATTATCGCGTATATCAAAATCTTCTCGTTCCATTCTATATTTACTTCTTTTCTTATCTTTTATAAAAAGAATAGAAAACAAAATCAAAGCTGACAATCAGCCACTTAAACCTTTTCTTTTTCTATTTCTTTTTTATTTTTTTCTTTTTACCACTTATTTCAGTACATAACGTCTATCAGTACGAGCCCCTTCTGTTATCAATTCCACATCCACCATCGAATAAACCATCTTCCTCAACTCCTGTAAATCGACTTCCGGTAACCGACCCGCAATCTCCTAAATCTTACTTTTAGGATGTGCTCTCAAGTCTTCCATGATTAGAGTTCTCAGCACATTGCCGTATTTGTTTACGAAACAAACCATTCGGAAACTCATACGAATAAGTCAACTCAACAGCCTTCTGTTCTATATCAAGAAGCAGCTCTTTAGGATAGTTCTCTGCCAACTCTGCATCATCCATCTGCTTGACATGCTGACGCACACGGGATGATTTACGAATATCATCAATACATCTTTTAGTTCTATTGAGCAAAGATAGTACAAACTGATGAACCCTATCTATTTTTTCACTTAATTTCTTTTCTCACTTCATCATTCCGTCATTCTCCGCTTGCTTATGCAGAAAAGGAATCCTACCTCTGAGGCTCACATGCAATCACAAATCATGAAAAAAGACTGTACAAAGAATACTTCTCCCATGCAGTCTTTATCCCCAATGAGGCTTATTTTTTTACTTAAAATTCTTGTAGTTCTTGATGCACAGTGACTTCATACCGCAACTTTTTGTTTTCTGCAAAATAACTAATTTATTTTGAGATTTCTATATTTACTCAAACCAATCATTCTTCGTAAACCAAATAAATCTCATTCGTGCTAAAATTAATCTCCCAATTACCTTTCTCACACTGTTCCCATTGATATTGATCTGACATACGATCCCACCAATCCTGAAATTTCCTTCCCGTCTCTCCCAAATCTTTCACCAGTTTTTCATATAACATTTCATTACTACCTGTTACGATTCTGGCCAACTCATTCAACCCATTCCGGCGTTCAAAGAGAACCTGAATCTCAAGCTTCTCTTCTTCTGTCACTGCTCCTATCAATTTTTTCATAATCATATCTCATTACACTTTAATATTTCTTTCTCACATCAAACGGATCCAAATAATCTATTTCCATTATTTCCCTGCCTTGTAAAAAACGCCCCGATTTACGTATCTCCTGCAACAAATCACGCGAAGCATTACGTTCCAGATGGGCAGTCACGCATTGCTCATGTGAAGGGGTGTTTACTTCCAAAGTCATTTTTCTATTCAGCCAAATACAACGCTTGCATTGGTATGCATCACAATGCCTGCATAACGGTGCATGGCTCATACGATATAACTGAGAATTCCTGATATCAAGCCCATTTTCCAAATCACCAATGGAATAGCCATCACTTGACAGGTAGAAAGCAGGACAAACATAAAATTTCCCATTCGGAGCAAGCGTTATATTCTCCCATCCGGCATTACAGTTATTCATACTATCAAGCAACATACGGTCAGTCAGCAGGTTGAATTGGGGGATTGTCTCCTCATTACAAAAATCTTTTAACTGAAAAGCCAGTTCAGCCAACACAGACTTATACTTATCAAAGTCAGCCTCTGTAAAAGTATCCACATCAGTCAGTATTATATTCAGGCGAGCGACATGAATCAACATCTCTCCCACTTTCTCATAATGACTGAAAAAATCCTCTTTCTTCGTTCTCAGTACGTAGATCTTATCCCTGTCCATCTTTCGACCTTCCGGATTCTCCCAATAATCCCCAATGATAATGTCCGCTCCAGCGCAACAGGCAACAGGCATAATTTTACAATGCTCCGTCGTTTCTATGATTTCCTCATATTTCTGGGGTAATTTGTAATCAGGATAAACAAACTGAACCATCAGATTCTCTTTCATTGCCAGAAGAATAGCGGCCCGCAAATCTTGCAAACTGATTAGCTTATATTCCGTCTTCGGATTCTCATAATGGCAATAGGGCGTACTGGTGTCATCCAATAAAACAATTAAATATTTCAGCATGGTTCGCCCTCCGATTCCATTTTACGTAAAAGCCTGTTCCAGTAATAATTATTAGCCCTTACCCGTGCCTTGTGCATTTTACAGATAGCTGTAGAACGCTGGTAAATGGTAGAAGTATCGGCAGCATCGTAGTTTTCTCCCTGACACCATGCGCATCCACTTGCCACTTCACAATCTATGCACTCTTGTGTACTTTGCGTACAACGGTCCAATGTCAAGAAAGGCCGCAACTTGTTCTTATCAATGCCATCATGAATATTACCAATAATCCAAGCTTTCTTATTACGAAGGGAGTATTGCGCAAAACGGGTACATGGGTAAAAATTTCCCATTGCATCTACAGCCAGCATCATGCCCGCACCGCACCAATTCTGATTCTGCAACTTACAATCCAACGGTTTCCCTAAATGCTCACCAAAAAAAGAACAAGAATAGTCCCGATAATAACCATTATCAATGATAGCATCCGCCAGCATCAGCAGTTGTTCTTCAAACAGCCTGTCATCTCCTGCTTTCCATACATCTTCAAACACACAGTTAATGTTCACTTCATGAATGCCCAAAGCATAAAGATGAAGAACACTTTCCTTGATATAAGGAATATCGGCACTACTGATGGTCACTTTCGTACTTGCATCAGGAAACTGCGACAACCATAAAGGAATGTTACGCACTACATCTTTATAAGATCCCCGTCCGCTTGCTTTATACACACGGTTCAGGTCGTGCTTCATCTCCGTACCATCAATTGTAATGCCAATACTGAGATGTTCCTTATTTTTTAAGATAAATTGCTGTACCTTTTCTTCATGGTAATTGATGCCATTTGTAGAAAAGCTGAAGCGATAAGCGCCAAACCAATGATGATCTCTTTGGAATTGTTCAACCTTGATATAATCACAAATCTTATCTATCAGGTCTATTTCCAGAAAAGGCTCTCCGCCTATGAAATCCCATACCACAGACTCTTCGGGAAAATCCTCTTCACGTTCTAATACATAGTCAATAGCTTGTTTGGCTACCTCCCAAGGCATCCGCTCTTTCGAGTTTTTACCTACGAGGTAGCAATATTTACAAGCAAGTTGGCAGTCTTTCGTGACAATAAAAGTGATATTCTTTGCCATTCCGGACTTCCAATCTACTTCTTTCTTCTTGATTCCTTTCATTTTTAAAAGATAACGAATACATACTTCAACATTAGTATCGATTGTAACTCCGGCACCCACCCCGGCATCCCGTTTGACATCCAAACATACAAGTACCCTTGCACTGTCCCAAACAGGTTGAAACACATGCACCACGGCAAGTATCCAGGCAACTTTTTGCACAATCATTGGCACAGGCAGCAAAGCAGGAACCAGAGCAACTATTACCACATCCTGAACAAGAAGACTTAGCAGAATCCTCACAACCATCACTGCAACCTTCTTTACAGCCATTGCTGCAAGAAGTGCTACAATCAGAACAAGAAGATTTGGCTGTATTATCACAACCACTGGAACAGCCTTCTTTGCAACCATTTTTGCAACCATCTCCACAACCACCTTTCGATGTCCCTACGCAGCTGTTACTGCAGGTAGAGCCACAGCCACTCTGTGCTGTTCCCATGCAACTGTTATTACACCCTAACGGTTCATCATCCTTGCTGCAACTATTCAATATAGGAGCAATAGCAATAAACCCTAAAAACGGAATTGTTTTCTTGATGGCTACTTTAAAAAACTCTCTGCGTGATATTTCCATAGCTTCTTTTTTATAATAAATCAAGCACTTTTAAATGTTACTCTTTCTATCATTATATGATAACAAACATTAGTTTCCAAATTAGTAATTCGAACATCTGTTGCGGTATTAAAATAATAACTTGCATATGGCCATGAATTTTCAAATAATGCCTTATCTCTCATAAATGTAAAACTTCCAGTTCCATTTTCTAAATATATAGAAGCGGAGAAATCTCCCGTTTTCTTGAAAGCACCTCCACCTATTGCCTCTACTAGATATGTTCCTTTTACTTTTATATCGTAAGTATATGTTAGATAAAGCCGATACCATTGCCTATAGCTAGGAGTGTACTCAACATCTGATTTTTCACTTCTAAAAGATGCTTCACGAACTACTGAAAATTCCTTCCCTACCGTCTGCACCGACACCTCATCATCGTAATACTCTATCTTTGAGCCTACACGGCTGTAAGCCCTTAGATAATAAGTAGTACCCTTAATCAAGTCTGTTAACGATAATCTCAACTTTCCATCACTACCTACACTTGCCGTAGTAACATTATCCGTAATCTTAGGGTTAGGTGACGTTCCGTAACATATATCCACTTTCTTTACCCCACTTGGAGCAACAGATGTAAGTACCGCCTTATCTTCATATATATCTGTAGGTTCAAAATGTGTTTTAATAATCCCTGATGTGGTGAACATCCCTTGATCTCCATAATAATATTCCCCGTCCAATTTAGCATATATACGGACATAATAAGCTGTTTCGGGAGTCAGTTCATTCAGTGTGTATACGATCTCATTCCCCGAAAAAGCAACTTTAGTGGCATCAACCGTCGGCATTGATGAAGTGGAATAACAAATACCAACCTCATCCATTTGCAAACCATACGTCGTAATTGTTCCTGAGATCTGTGCCGAAGATGAAGAAATAGAAGAAATTTGAGGTACTGAAATTTCCACGGTCACTGCCGTAGTAAACATAGCCTGGTCGCCATACTTAGCCGCACCATCCACAACAGCATATATGCGGACATAATAAGTAGTATTTGCTTCCAGCTTGGTTAAGGTGTAAGAAATATCCTCGCCGGACAAAACAACCTTCTTGTCATTGACAGTGGGAGATTGGGAAGTAGAGTAACAAATACCGGCTTCCGTAACTTTAACGCCCGAAGCCTTGATTGCTCCCTCCACAAGAGCCGAAACAGAAGTTATATCCGACACTTCCGGTTTAGAAATTTCCACTCCTCTATTAACGATTGTAATCTGACAGGAGGCCGTTTTATCACCATCATTCGTAGTCGCTTCAATAGTAACTTTTCCCTCGGCTATAGCGGTCACCTTACCGGTAGCATCCACCGATGCTATTTTACTATCTCCCGAACTCCATGTTACAGCTTTGTTTGTCGCATTCTCCGGTGTCACAACAGCTTCAAGTATCAAGTCATCCCCCACCACCATAGTAGACTCTGTAGGTTTAATCGACACTCCCGTCACCCTGACAACCTTGTCCACTACCGTTACTTTACAAGTCGCTGTTTTCTTGCCGGTAAGTGCCGTTACGGTAATAACAGCCTCTCCGGGTATTACCGCTGTTACCATTCCAGTCTCATCCACCGTTGCAACACCGGGGATGCTACTGGCCCACACATGTCCTTTATCAGGTGTCTCAGCCGGAGTAAAAGAAGCTATCAACCTTTCAATTTTGCCTTTCTCTAATGTTAACTCACTCTTGTTCAGTGCAATGTCCGGAATCACAACATTCTCTTTACTATCCTCTTTACTACAGCTACCAGCCAACGGCAGCATAAGTAAGAAGCCCAATATTACCCAAATGAACTTTGATTTACCGGTTAATTTTTCTCTCTTCAGCATAATCCATATAGATTAAGCCTATAGACTTCCCCTGATTCAGCAATACACAAAAAAAGACGTGGGAGTCTGTACTTTCACTTATCCCAGTCTCAGGCTCTCGCATGCCCATCTATAAGGATAAGCAACGCAGCTAGCCCACGCCAAGATGAATATACAGAACACCACGCCAAGCGCAATGTTTGGACAAAACACCTCAAGTGGACGTTCCCGTTGCCGTATCTTCTTATAGATTTCAAATTTGCGAGATTTGAGACTAGAAGATAACGTTCGTAAACGTCTTTCTATTACAATAATAAAAACCTCCCCCTAACCCACCGGCTAGCTGAGATTGTGACAAAGTTAAGAGGTTTCAGTGTACATGCCAAATTATTCAGGATGTTTTTAATGCCATTTTTTTACCGTATAGTATCCGTTTAGGTCCTCATAGCCATCCGGATAACCATAAAAAAGAAATATCCGGGCCGTACCTACTCCCTACTTACTCCTTACCTACTCCCTACCTACTCCTTCTTATTATATAGGGAGAAGGTAAGACGTAACCCTGTCTGATACCGGTAATATTTATGCCGAAACACCGCATCACATACATTCTCTCCGTATATTCATGAATTCTTGAAAACAAACTCCACAAATCAAAAGAAAAAGAAAAAGTTTATTCATACCTTTGCGATGCAGCACCCCTTCAAGAGCAATGCATGAAGAATAAGAAAAGCCACATCCAGACTTCTCTCTCCCTTCACAAACAACAAAATATAAATAACTAAAAATTAAACCATCATGGGAAAAATTAAAAAAGGAGTTTTCGGCGAATTCACAGGAAAAGTAGGAAATCTGGTAGGATGTACATGGAAAGGGATACCTTATATGCGTACCCGTCCTGCCAACATGACCAACCCACGCACCGAAAAGCAACAGGGACAACGGAGCAAATTTCAGGTGGCACTCAACTTCCTCAGAACAATTACTCCCTTTCTACGCATCGGATACCGGGAATTCGCAGAAAGACAGACTGCTTTCAACGCTGCCATGTCCTATGTGATGAAAAATGCCCTCGCAGACAGTGAGCAGGGATTAGAAATTGACTATAACAAAGTGTTGGTGTCACACGGAAGCCTGACACAAGCATCCGATACAACAGTAAGCACCGAAGGCAGCAAAGCCCTCTTTACCTGGAAGGATAATAGCGGACAGGGGAATGCAATGGCTACAGACGCAGCCATGCTATTAGTGTACAACCAAGAGAAGGCCTTGGCTGTTTATGATACATCAGCAGCTATGCGCTCGGATGGCAACGCCGAACTGGAACTTCCTAAAGACTGGAAAAACGATACTTTGATTGCCTACCTGGGCTTTTGCAGCACAAACGATAAAAGTGTGGCCAACAGTATATGTCAGCCTATTACCGTTGCATAAATTGTTTTCGTTCTTCTTCCGGAAATTTTTCTATCGCATAGCGCAACATCGTGCGGGGCATCAGTTTACAATGCTTTTCAAGGAACTGCACCAATAAGTCCTTGTCCCGCTTCCCCATTTCCCGCAACATCCAGCCTACAGCCTTTCGCATCAGGTCATGACGAGTATGCAAAAAGTGTTCAGAAAGAGCAATAATATCGATGAAATCGTCGTTTTTAATTAGTGTATAGGTGGAAACCACTGCTATGCGCTGATCCCACAATAAATCGCTATCGGCCAAACGATAGAGGACATCACGAGGCTTATCTTTCAGATATTCGCCCACAATACCCGGAGCGGAAAGGTCAACCAAATCCCAGTTATTGATGCGGGCAGTCTGTGTCAGATAAAAGTTGAATATTTCTTTTTTGTCCTTTTCATCGCACTTTTTAAAGCGTTCCACCAACATCAGCAAGGCACACAGGCGGCATTCATGCCATTCACTTTGCAGCAATTCTACCATTACCTCGAACGGTGCATCCTTATGACGCTTCGCCACAATACGAGTGTTAGGAACTACGATACCCAGAAATTTATCGCCTTCTCCGTATTGTCCCTTTCCGGTTTTGAAGAAATTAGGAAGGTATTCCCGCTTCACAGGATCAATGTATTGCTCCAGTTCTTGCTGGATTTCCTTTGCTGTCTGCATTTTCTTAAATTTAGTAGAGCACAAAAATACCGTTTTTCATTTTATTCTTTACATTGACACACAGAAAATAAAGCGGGTACCTTGGGTATATTCTTTATCTATAATCAGAAAACCTCCCAACCTTTCTGCAACGATACGGCAGATAGATAAGCCCAGCCCTGCTCCCTGACTAAAGTTATCCAGCTTAACGAAGCGTTCAAATACACGTTCTTGCTCGTCAATGGGAATGCCTATTCCGGTATCCGTAACCGTAAAAATCAATTGATTCGTCTCTTTTTTTACTTCATAAGCCAATGTAACAGAACCTTCATGAGTAAATTTCGATGCATTACTCAACAGGTTATCAAGCACCTGTACTATATAGTTATAATTACTATTTATGATCAGTTCATCGCAAGCCGGTTTAAAAACAAGTTTTGTATCCGGAGAAAATAAAGTCCCTGCCGCATCTATTGAGGCTTGGCAACAAGCATTGACATCAACTGCATTGTGCTTAATTTCAACCTCACTATCAAGAATAGAAATGTCAAGAATATCACCTACCAACTTTAACAACAACTTACTATTACTTTCTATCAATGCCACATATTGCCCGATGTCTTCTTTATCGTCAAGCATATCGACTAATACTCCGGAGAATCCGACAATGGAGTTCAGGGGAGTACGAATTTCATGGGACATATTCTGAATAAACATTGTTTTCAGCCAATTACTCTGTTCTGCAACTTCCTTGGCCTTGCGCAATTCTTCTTTGGCTTCAATCAATATACGATTCTTTTCATCCAACTTATCCCTTGATTTTTCTAATTTGGCATTGAGTTTTCTCTGTTGCCACAAGAAGACAACAACGACACACAAAATTCCGATGACAGAGAAAAGAATGATACGGGTATTTTGAAGTTGCTTCTCTTGGGAAATCTTTTCCAACCGTCCCTTTTCAGCAGTAAGTTGTTGCAGATTCAGCATAGTAGCAAATTCACCGGTAGCAACTTCTTCGTTCCTTTCTTTCTCCTTCTTCTGTTCCAAGAGAAAGTCACGGTATAATCCGGCAGCCTCTTCTTTACGGTTCATATCCCAAAGAATATCCGCCTTCGTTTTTCTCAGCTGCATCAAAGTGGCTAAATTATTTTTCCTCTTTAACTCAGTTTCCCGCTCATCCAGTACGTTAAGAGCTTTCTGGTAATTGCCGACTTTCCAGTCATAATCAATTTCCACATCATACAAATAGTGTATATGGCGTTTCAAAGAAGGCTCATCCGCATACATTTGCCTACATTTCTCTAATGCCTGACGGGCAGCCACCGTATCTCCCTGCGCAAGATAAAGTGATACATAAACCAAGTTTGCCGTCACTTCATGATAGGGAGACTTGACTGCCTTAAGTGCTTTTTTAAGTAATTCGGGAGCTTTTTCTTCCTCACCCAGATCAATGTATATTTTTGCGGCATCACTGTACTGACAAGATATATTATATCTTACGACATCGGTATTCTCAAAAATATCTATCTCCTTAAGCATGAATTCCTGAGATTTTTTCATTAAACCTTTCGCCGCATAGACATTGGCTAATGCATAATAACACTCAGCAATACTTTCTTGCTTTCCCTCCTTTTTTGCCTCCTGCAACATCTTTTCCGCTTCAAGAAGAGCAATATTATATTCTCCCTGTATGATATAATAATTAACCAGTCTGGCAGCCCATGCCCAATAATAAAGTTCAGCGTTCCCAACACTCCGGGCAAATCTCTTTAAACGATTGACTCCAGCTATGACACTATCTGTACGATTCTCACCTTGACCATAATAATAATAGTCTAACTTAGCTCCCAAAGCTATTTTAGACATTACTGTATCATTGCATCTGATTGCCATATCCAGCAGTGTATCCGATGCCGTCAGCACTATGGGATCAGTCGGATCACTAAAATGCTTTTTATAGTAAGCATGCATATTTTTGATATGGGTAGAATCCACCGTTTGGGCAAAGACAGTTCCTAAAACCAATTGCAGAAAAACACAGGCAAGAATCGTTTTTTTCATCATAATCTATTTGTCTGTTGTATATTATAGGATGATAAAGATATATCTTATACATGAAATAAAATATCACCTTATCCTGCAAAGTATAGAAATTGACTATTTTTATCCTTTCATTGTATATAATAAACATTTTTTATACATAAAAAGCAAGTTAGTGGATTATGATTCACTTTCATAATATCTATAAACAAGCTGTATTAAAAGAAACTCCGCTTATTATCAATAATTTACAATTGACAATAAACGGAGTCTCTATTATATTAAACGAATAAATTATTTCTGCGTCACTCCTTTCCAATCATCTGTACGGAAAGGTGAAGCCGGAAGGCCAGCACCATTATATAAATTACAAACCGGATTATCGGACCATCCATAGCGAACAGCAACGGGATATAATACCTCCGGAGAACTTACCACAATCTTATCACCTTGTATTTCTGCTTTTGCCCAGTGGAATTTATGATCACGTCCGGCAATAGAAAAACCTTGTAATGCTTTTCCGTCACCACTCTTTAAGCCACCTTCAGTATGGTCAAAAGAAAGGATGATCTTATCTCCATCTACCTCATAGGAGTGGTACATAGGGCCTGAATAAGGTATTTGCTCTCCATAGGTCTTGGCACGGGCTATCAATGCCAAACGATGACCAACTGCCTGTTTATCCTTGGGGTGAATATCATTTGCTTCGCCTTTATCTATGATTACCGCCATACCTGTATTTGCCACAGACAATGTACGGGTTTGTGCTTCGCGAAGTTCCGCCCAATCAGAATCAACCGGTTCCGGAGATACAGGTTTAAAATTGGCTAACTGTACAAAGTAGAACGGAAAATCCTTGCCCCAATCTTTACGCCAGTTCTCAATGACTAACGGGAAAAGTTCACGGTATTGGTAAGCACGTGAAGCGTTGTTTTCTCCCTGATACCAGATAGCTCCACGAATACCGTAAGGCACTAATGGGTGGATCATCGCATTATACAAAGATGTCGGCAGATTAGGATTCTCGGACATGTCTTTGGGAGGCATTCCCTCTTTACGGGCATCAGCCGCCACTTGATATTTCCACTCTCCTGCAAGGCTAATTTGCTCTCCATTGGCAGAACGAAGATAAAGATCGTTCGGCATGCCGCAACCACCGCCTGTATCTACAATACGAATGGCAAGACTCAGTTGTCCGGCTTTGACTAATTTACCGGGAACGGTATAATTACGCTGAATAGTATAACCAGTAGTGCGTCCTACTTCCTGACCATTCCAATACGTTATATCATTATCATCGATAGTTCCTAATATCAATTGAACCTTTTTACCTGCCCAGGATGCAGGAATATCAACGGTCCGGCGGAGCCAGATTAGTCCGTCAAAGCCATTAAGCCCCTGCTCCTCCACCATACCGGGAAATTTCATTTTTGCCCAGTTACTATCATCCAAAGAAACTTCTGCCCGTACCGGTTTCCCGGCAGCAAAACCTTCATCCACACGATTATTCCAAGCTTCCAGAGTTTTCAGATATTCCGCTTTCATCGCAGTTTTATCAGGCATGGCACGAACTTCCTCTACTACATTGCTAAAGTCCGGCATCTCTTGCAGCACTTTCCCACTTATCCAGGATTCTACATTTGTTCCTCCCCAGGAAGTATGAATCAGTCCCACAGGCACATTCTGCTTTTCAGAGATTTCACGACCAAAGAAATAGGCAGTAGCCGAGAAATTAGGAATAGTTTGCGGCGAACATACTTGCCAGCCATTATCACGGACTTTGATATCGGACTCCGGTTGGGTACTCGTCACATGTTCTACATGTAACAGACGGATATTAGGGTAATCAGCTGCAGAAAGCTCTTTCTTATAGTTCATAATCTTTCCCCAACCTTCCAGAGGCATTTCCATATTGGATTGTCCGGAACATATCCAGACTTCACCAATCATTACATTCTCTAATACCAGTTTCTGGCCGTCAGTCAGCGTAAGTTCATAGGGTCCACCCGCTTCGGGGGTGCGGACAGAAAGTTTCCATTTACCCTCTTTGTCAGCCTGTGTCTCATACGTCTTTCCATCCCAGGAAGTTGTTACTTTCACCGTTTTCATCGGCTTAGCTTCACCCCATATAGGAGCATCTGCCTGCTGCTGCAGTACCATATTATCCGAGAACATCGGTGGCAATACAACCTTGGCAGAGATTGCACCGGATAACATCAGCAAAGCAGCCAATAAAATACATTTGTTTCTCATATTATTTAATTATTGATTTAAACAGAGGCATTGCAAACAGCCGCATTATAACACACAACCGCTCCAATGTCAGAAAGCAAAGATAAGTAGAATTTCATATTTGAAATAGCGTTATTGCCCTAATAAATGCAATAATCTTTCCATTTATCATGCTGAATGGAAAGATATTCCTACTTTTGCATAGAAATCAACGCGTTATTTTATGGTTTTAAATTACATTTGGGTAGCATTCTTTGTAATTGCTTTCATTGTGGCACTCATCAAACTTCTGTTTATGGGCAACACTGAAATTTTTACGGAGCTTGTCAACTCTACATTTACTTCCTCAAAAACGGCTTTCGAAATATCTTTGGGACTGACTGGTATTCTTTCACTCTGGTTGGGCATTATGAAGATTGGAGAACAAAGCGGTATGATTAATGCATTATCCCGCTGGTTAAGCCCTGTTTTCTGCCGCCTCTTCCCCGAAATACCGAAAGGACATCCTGCTATGGGTTCTATCTTTATGAACCTGTCAGCCAATATGCTGGGGCTCGATAATGCTGCTACCCCGATGGGATTGAAAGCTATGAAAGAACTTCAAGAACTGAACCCCCGGAAGGATACGGCGACTAATCCGATGGTTATGTTCCTGGTGCTCAATACTTCCGGATTGATACTAATCCCAATCAGTATTATGATGTATCGCGCACAAATGGGTGCTACACAACCTACTGATATATTTATCCCAATATTGATAACATCTGCTATCTCCACTCTTGTAGGAGTAATTGCGGTCAGTATCGCACAACGCATTAACCTTATCAATAAGCCTATTCTTATCCTCATTGGTTGTATCAGCCTTTTCTTCGCCGGATTGATTTACTTGTTTATGCGACTCGGTCGGGAAGAAATCGGTACATACTCCACATTGATTGCCAATATCATTCTGTTCAGTATCATCCTACTCTTCATTGTATGGGGATTATGGAAGAAAATAAATGTGTATGACGCTTTTGTGGAAGGCGCCAAAGAAGGATTTACCACTGCCGTTCGCATCATTCCCTATTTGGTAGCATTCCTGGTGGGTATTGCCGTATTCCGAACTTCCGGTGCAATGGACATGTTAGTAAGCGGCATCGGCTATGTAGTGGGATTGTTCGGCGTAGATACCAGCTTTGTAGGTGCTTTGCCAACTGCTCTGATGAAATCGCTGAGTGGTAGTGGAGCCAACGGATTAATGATCGATACCATGAAAGAATATGGTGCGGACTCTTTTGTAGGACGTATGAGTTGTGTAGCCCGTGGTGCCTCAGACACTACGTTTTATATTCTGGCAGTTTATTTCGGTAGTGTGGGTATCACCAAAACACGCAATGCTGTCACCTGCGGACTAATAGCGGACTTGGCAGGTATCCTTGCCGCCATCATCATCAGTTACATATTCTTCTTTTGATTTTTAATTCTTAATTCTTAATTGATATGGTTTCTTATCAGACAGACGGTGTAGAAATGCCCGCCATCAAAAAAAGCAAAACAACGGAATGGATTAAGGCCGTTGCCGCAACTTATGAAAAAAGAGTCGGTGAAATCGCCTATATTTTCTGTTCCGATGAAAAGATACTTGAGGTAAACCGTCAATATCTGCAACATGACTATTACACCGATATTATCACTTTCGACTATTGTGAAGGCAATCGTCTTAGTGGAGATTTATTTATTAGCCTTGATACGGTACGCACAAATGCGGAGCAGTTCGGCAGCGATTACGAAACAGAACTGCACCGCGTTATTATTCATGGCATATTGCACCTATGCGGGATTAACGATAAAGGTCCTGGAGAACGTGAAATAATGGAAGAAGCAGAAAACAAGGCTCTGGCTATGCGATAAAGACAGTAAAAACAGAACGCTTGTGTTCCATCTGCACAACACTTGTGTTACACAAACAGAACACAAGCGTTGTATAGATGAAACACTTGTGTGGCTCAAAGGCTCTGTCAGCTACTTTGCCAAGTACTTCTCGGCACGTCCCGGAGAGAAGAGTTCCCACAGGGAAGCCACCGTCCAGCCCGGAGCGAATATATCATTGTAATATCCCTTACCATTACGACCGTAATCCCAGTTCGTGTGTTGGACAACCTCAGGGTAATAACCTACTTTAGCAACACCACACATATGACCCTCATAGGGAAGCAATTGACGCATGGAAGTGGAAATAACCTCAGCAAAGTCTGAGAAACGAGCCTCATTGAACTCCTTGGAAAGCCAATGTAACACATCAGCAAACTCGAAAATAAACACATCAATATGGTTATTCTCAACAGACACATTACCCCAGCCACGAGTCTTCAAACCGATATCACCCAACATCTGACCTTCGGCAAAGGGAACATCCCAGGTATAATACCAGGATAAGGCGAAATAAGCAGCCTTCCTGCAAAGTTCGGCATAGTGAGCACGCTCCGCACCTTTAGTAACCAAAGCAAGGTAATAAGTGGCAGTAGCAGCATAAAGGGAAGCTTCCTTATCCTCACAATTAGCATCCAAAGTGGAAGAGAAATAATCGGATTTAGAGATAAGCTCATTCTCCAGATAATTAACTGTACGTTTGGCACTCTCCAGGTAACGCTTGTCCTTGAAATACTTGTAGGCCATTACCAGAGGCAAAGTAGCCGAAGGAGTACTGCCACCGGTACCGTCTACGATAGAGAAATCATCCTTGAACTTACGGGGGAAGCTACCGTCAGCATTCTGAAGACGGAGGAAACTGTCCAGAATTACCTTCAGACGTTTCTCCCATTCGGGATGTTTACGCTTGTATTGCTTCTCGTAAGCCAGATAATTAAGAATTGCATACACGCCCTCCGACTGGCGGCGGATACTGAGCTTAGGCTCTTTAAAATCACGGTTATAATGGACAACCTCATTGAAAAAGCCCGCAGGAGAGAAACCGCTTGAAAGATAAGTATCAAAGATACTGTTAGCACTGTTCACAAGTTCAGGACGGTTCTGCTGGAAACCGTATTCCAATGCATTGAAAGCATTTAGCAACGTACGGCCCACAAAACCGACTTCAGCAACATCAGTACTGGCACAGGTGGCTGTCTTCAGCTCAACGCCCGAATAGTAATGGGTAGGAGTAGTATTCACATAACTCTCTACAAAGAAGTTGCTCAGAACATCTTTCATACGATCCACTGTATAGGGGGTATTGACCGGTTGGGGACGGTTCGTGTCATAGCAATACTCCCAGGTACGTTGTACGCACTCGGAGAAGTCGGCAACGGCAATCTCAGACAGTTCCCAGGTCAGGGTAATGCTATCACCCTTACGAAGCAGCTGGAAAGCCTCAACGGAAGGGGCAAGAGTCAGTTTACGGATATAAGTCTTGGGAGCTTCCTTATAAGGGAAACCATAGGAAAGGACAGTCATGCCACCTATGTTCTCGAAGCCGGTATAGCCGATGGAAGTCTCACCGGAGACAATGACCTCGCCTTCTTTGTGAGTAGCCAAAGCCTCCTTGTCAAACTTGTCAATACGGATGACTGACATGGACTTGCCTTTACTTGAATTGAAGGCGGCAGTCAGAGGACTACTCAGACGGTCTTCGCGTACCAGCCAGCTATCCGAGGTATGGAAAGAAGGGGCCTTTTCGGGAGAACGAAGATTCTGGCGATACCAGAAACCGGGCATATAGAACTGGCAATCGGAATGACGGTATCCGGTTTTTATTTGCTCGCCATAATTGAAATAAACAGTATCCAAGGCCGTGATGACAACGTTAATACGCTGCTTGCCATCTTTATCAACTACCTGGCGGGTAATAACCAATGGCAACTGCTCGGAAGAGTGGCAGGTATACACACCGTCCTGCTGCTTCTGGAGAGTCAGTGAATAGTGCCGGGCGTCATTGCCCGGAACTTTTAAAGAAATAGAGGTTGAAACATCTCCCAGAGAATGCTCCATAGCCCCTACATTTGTAATGCCCGCTAAAAGCATTACTCCAAAAAACAATCTCTTTAGTCTCATAATCGCATTTGTTTTATAGTTGTTAGAATACTGGTTTTTCTGCCTCTATTGATGGAGAAGTACCCTTTACAGATGGCCATCCATCTTTCCACTCAATCTTATCCATCAGCAACATACGTCCTTCGGGATTTTTCACGCTTACCGCATGATAGAAAAACCAATCATTACCGGCATTATCCGTCACAATCTCAGAATTATGACCGGTGCCTACAAAAGCACTATTTTTATGAATCAGGATTTCATGTTTATTGTCGAGCATACTCCCACCCTTTTTATCAACATAAGGGCCGAAAAGATTTTCTGAACGTCCTACTACTGTTGTATATGTGCTGTTCAATCCTTCACAGCAAGTACCTATTGAAGCAAAAAAGTAGTAATAACCATCCTTCTTATGAATATAAGTGCCTTCGTAGGCTGTTCCTGCCACTTTTTGAGGTGTAGCACCTTCTTTAAGGAAAAGTCCATCATCTGACAGCTCAATAGCATAAATGCCGCGGAAACTGCCCCAGAAAAGATATTTTCGTCCTCCTTCCTCTATATAGAAAGGATCAATAGAATTCTGCACATTGATTTCATTGCTACGAAACATTTTTCCATGATCCTTAAAAGGACCTTCAGGCTTATCGGCAGTAGCACATCCGATGCCACAAGTCCACTCGCCTCCCCAAACGGACATGGAATAATAAAGCACGTATTTATCGCCTATTTTATTAATATCTGGAGCCCATAGTCCTCCTTTGGGTTCAAAGTTCGGACGAGTATCATTTGTAAAAGCCGTACCCACATATTCCCAATCTACTAAATTCTTGGAGCGATGAATAGGCAGATTACGGATATTTTCAGTGGCATATAAGTAGAAATAACCATCCTCTCCTCTGATAACAGAAGGATCAGGCAAACTATAGTTTATAACCGGATTATGATATACATTCTTCGGTTGATTTTCCGGATCATCTTCTGTTTTTGACGATGATGAAGAACATGCCGCCAAGCAACATAATGCCGATATTATAAATAACTTTTTCATCAGAACAAATATTTATGATAAAAAAGAAAATGAAGGTATATTTCTCACAGCAATTCACCATTCTGACTTTGCCGATCCTATATACCTCCAATATTCTTTCTGCACTATAGCGAAAGTGACTGATTAAATTTTATCTTCATCAGCTACGGCTTCTTCCCAAGTATTCCATATAGGAGTAGCAGGGTCGTATTCTGTATAACCTACATTCTGCCACAGCTTGGCATTTTTATTAGCCTCGATAGCATTATAAGGAATCGGCCAATAAATATTATGCTTACCCATAATGAAATTAATGTCTGTTTTAGTGGCATCAACACGAATCGTTACGCCCTTGTTGTACATACCTTTGCGTACACAACGTTGATACCAATAGCTACCACCTTCCAGATCTGTACCGGTTTGTTTGTCAAAAGTTTCCACATTATAGGTATTGCCCCATTCATCAGGTCTTCCACTGCGAGCCAGACAGAGAGATACACGAGTCAACTCTACATTACGCCACTCTTCATAGAAAAGCTCACGTGCACGTTCGTCCATGATATCACCGATAGTCACATTGCCGGTATAGAGTTCAGAACATTGTGCACGTTTTCTGATGATATTCAGGTCATCCTTGATAGTCGGATCACTCGGATTAATGTAGAATTTAGCTTCAGCACGAAGTAAGTATGCTTCTGCCAAACGATAGAGATACCAATCGGCAACACTACCCTCAGTAGCTCCTTCAAGACCATTATTTTTAATCAAAGCTTGGTTGACAACATCATCCAGACAGAAAATATAATGAGGCACATCATACCAGCGTCGAATTGTATCGGAACATAATAATTGTCCCTTTGCGGTAACCAACACGGGATTTCCATCTTTATCTTTACCCCAAAAATCTCTGTCGGAATGAAGCATAATGTTCTGTCCATAGAATTCGGAGTCTACATTGTTACAACGCAAATTTTCCATGTGCATCCAGTTTCCAGTTTCTGAACTATGGCGCAAATCCGTTTCATCCATCTTGCCATTTACAGCCCACAATCCATCCTGATAGAAAGTACTGGTACGGAAAGTTGCAATACCACGACCCAAGCCACGCATATAATCATATTCCACACGGTATTTGCTATTAGTACGGTCAAGGTTATACAACGCCTGTTTACCGTCGGGCATCTTGATTCTACCATCAAAGAAGAAAGGATACATGATACGCATACTCAGCATCGGGATAAACGATTCGGCAGCTGCACCACGGTTGGGCATACCCATAATAACTTCCTTGTTAGCTGTAATCAACTTGTTCTCAGGACGATGTAAATCCCAAATCACGTTGCGCGTAATGGGCCAAGAGGTAGGTTCACCACCTTCAAAGAAGGTACCGAAGTTATTAGTCATTAATGAATAACCGGACTGGTCAATCAAAATATCCAGCTGTTTCTTTGCATCCTCATATCTACCCAGAGCTAGATATAACTTGGAAAGCAACATACGACAAGCTCCCTTATTCACCATACCGATGTATTGCATATCCTTCTGGTCGGGCACCCACTGAACTGCAAATTCCATATCAAGCGCCATCTTCTCCAGAATTGCATCCCTGTGAGTAGAATGGTAACTCAATTTAGGAGATGATGTCAATTTAGTAAGTAAAGGCACATGCCCATACTGAAATACCAATGCATAATATCGATAAGCACGATGGAAATAGGCACGACCAATATATTCTTTCTTTAACGTCTCATCCATAGGGACACCATCTATAAATGAAAGTATTGTATTGGCATTTCGAACACCTTCATACCCTTGTCGCCAAAAGAAATAGATGCTGTTTGTACGACCTAAGTTTTTTTCTGTACTTTGATCGCTATTCGAACGCAACATATTATCTACATTATCAAGGAATCCTGATTTATCAGTCGCAGCAGGTACCATCAAATCAGAGAAAGTGTATTCTGTAGCCAACGCCATCATTTCACGAGAATCTTCACTCACATAGTTTCTCTTCAACTGACGATCGCAGATAGCCAACACAGACCTAATACCATCTTCTGTAGTAAACACTTCACTAGGTTTGAACATGGTTTGCGGATCAGGTTCCAAAAAGCTTTCTTTACAACCGGTCAGCACCATTGAAGCTCCGGCCATCAGGATAAATCCCTTGCAAATAAATTTTTGAATATAGTTTTTCATATTTATTCTTGAGTTAAAAGATTTAGAATGTTAAGTTAAGTCCCAGTGTCCAAATACGAGAAGCATAATTGCCTGTTTCCGGGTCACCATAATATTCCCAGTCCTTAGAGCCCCATACAGCAGCATTCCGAACTGTAGCATATACCTTAGCACGTTCAATATCTACTCTTTTTGTCCATTGTCTGGGCAATGTATAGCCTATTGAAATATTTTCTAAACGGACAAAAGAACGGTTATAAAGTCTGCGGGCTCCTCTGGCGCCTTCAGGACCTTGTGCTTCAATACGCGCATATTTATTGCTTGGATTATCTACTGTCCAATACTCTTTAGCTTCTTTATTCACTAAACGGTAAGTCATACCACCACCATCGTCGTCATTGTTCAGATACATACTTTCCAAACTCTTATGACCCATACGAGAGTAAATATTGATAGATAATGTCAAATCTTTCCACAAAGTAAAGTCATTACGTAATGCCCAAGTTACGGGAGCCGCCGTTTGTCCTTGGAATACTTTATCATCATTGTTATAAATAACCTTCTTCAGATTTCCATCAGCATCATATTCATCGTTAGCCGGATTGTTCCATACCTTTGGATCACCCGGAACCTGACCATATATTTTTGCTTCCTCTACTTCATCTTTCTGCCAAATACCGGTCACTTTATAGTCCCAAATGGCACTGATAGGTCTGTCAATAAACCAGCCATTACCCACGTAATCAGCTTCTTTTTTACCAATCACATTGCCTGAAGCGTCCAATATATCTTCATAATCACCATATAGATGTTTAATACGGTTCTTATTGTATGAGAGGCTAAATGTTGTGCTCCATTGGAAATTCTTATTATCAATATTCAACGTGTTCAAAGCAATTTCCAAACCATTGTTATCAACTTGTCCCAAATTGGTCGTGATACTTTCAAAACCTGTAAAGTTAGGCAAGCGCTGTCCCATAATCATATCTTTGGTACTCATACGGTAATATTCCAATGTACCGGTTATACGATCATTCAAGAAACCAAAGTCTAAGGCAAAATTCCAAGACTGTGTCTTCTCCCACTGTAGCCCCGGATTCTCCATGCGTTGAGCCATTAAGTAACGCATCAAGTATAAATCGCCAGAAGATGTAATATAGCCCTGCATCTTTCCACCACCCGGATAGAGGTTAGCAAGAGCTTCATAAGGATTAGCCAGCGAACGGTTACCATTCTTACCGAAAGATACACGCAATTTACCAGTACTCATGATGTGAGTGTACGGCTGGAAAAACTTTTCATTAGAGAAAGTCCATGCCAAACCACCGGAGGGGAAGTAAGCGTAAGGATTAGAAGAACCGAAAGCCGAATAACCATCGCGACGCATAGTGAAAGTAGCCATATAACGATCATCATAAGAATAGAACACACGCCCCATTAAACCATCAGCAGTCTGATGTGAGTCATCACTTCTAAACGAACTTGCTGACTTATCACCATTTTGTGTATTGTGGAATCCAAGTACATCAGATGGCAAAATGTTACGGGCTTCAATACGGTCTGACCAATACTGACGTTCTTCAGCTTCTTGTGCCAGTGTCAAAATAACATGATGTTTATCGGCAAAAGTATGATCCCAAGTAATGGTATTATTCAAAGACCAGTCGAAACGTTTAGCTTGTTCACGATTCACTCCACGGTCAGTTGGTTTAGAATTCGGCCGTTCAGCAGACATGAAGTAACGGTCATGGAAATACTGAAGACGCGGAGCAGCATTGAATGTATAAGTAATACCAAACGGTAATTTCAATTTCGCATTAAAAATCGTATTAAATGTAGTATATCCTTTTTGCAATTCCAAAAACTGTTTTTCGTAATACCAGTTTGTCAGATTGTTACGGTCATACTGGAACATCAAAGGGTCTTGTACATAATTACCTTCATCATCCTTAAATACTGCGTATGGACTATTTTCCATGAAACCACCTTTATTCATACCAATTTCACCATCTGAACGATCCTGGAAATTGATGTTAGCACCTATTTCAAACCAATCAGTCACTTTTGCATTCAATTTGAAATTACCACGAATAGCACGATAAGTATCATCTACAAAAGCACCTTCATTACGCAAGTAACCTAATGACATATAATAGTCAATCTTCTCACCTGCACCACTGATACTAGCATTATAATCTTGGTTGAATCCCAGACGGAATGCTTTATCCTGCCAGTCCATTACCTTACCGGACAAAAGATTATCCATCAAAGCTGTATTAGGTCTAAATCCCAAACGTCTTGCCCAAATACTCAGGTCTGATTCTCCTTCATCATTGGTAGTATAACCTCTCCATGCTTCCAAAGACACATCGTCAAGGTTATTAGGATTGCGGAAGTAACCCGGTTTTGAAGTATATTCATTACCCGGTCTTGAGTAAGCGGCATATTCACCGGTTTCAGCATTTACACCATACGTATTTTTTTCTTTCCAGTCTACATAATGTTGCAGATATGCTTCCGGGCTCTGCCACCTGTCGCGATAAGCAGCTTTTTGAGTCAATCCGATGCTAGCTGTAAAATTGATTGTCGGTTTACCCTGCTTACCCTTTTTGGTAGAAATAATGATAACACCATTCGCAGCACGTGCACCGTAAACAGCAGCAGCAGAAGCATCCTTCAACACGTCAATCTGTGCAATGTCATCCGGATTAATTTCAGAGAGCTCACCATAAAAGAACATTCCATCAAGAATAAGCAACGGGTCATTGTGCCCACCATCGGTATAAACTGAACGCTGACCACGGATCTTCATTGAGCCACCACCTTTAGCACCGGCATCACTTTCACCGTATCCTACCGTCAAACCTGGTGTGCCACGCAAAACATCTTGTACCGTCTTGGGATTATCATTAGCTATCTTGTCCGGACGTACTTGTACTACAGACCCCGTAAGGTCTTTCTTACGCATCGAACCATAACCTACAACTACCACTTCCTCCAGAGCCTGGGAATCGTCTTTCAATACAACATTCAGAGGTTGTCCTTTATACTCCACTTCTTGGGTCACCATACCAATATAAGAAATTACAAGCGTAGCACCCTTTGGTCCATTTATTGAGAAGTTACCATCAATATCGGTAATGGTACCTGTAGAAGTTCCCTTTACCTTAATATTCACACCCAACAAAGGTTCCTTATTAACATCCGTTACAGAACCTTTTATTACAACATTCTGAGAATGTGCTGCAAGTGCAAACACGCAAAAAAATAAAAATAAGATTTTCTTAGACATGTTTTATAGATATTAGATTAGAAATACTACGGAAGATGAATATTCCGTATTTTTTATTAATACAGTGTATTGCAAGCAAATTTTTAGCTAGCAAATTAGATTAATCAAAAATTGTTTCTCTTTATACCATAGGCTTATTATTAGATTTAACATTAAACGAAACTTCTGTTTTCACGAAGCAAAATTATCTCTTTACAAGAAAAAACAATAGAACGATCTTTTCAAGAAATGCAATTATAAAACCAAAATATGCCCCTACAGACATTTCTCGACAAGACTATAATCTATATTTTCTAAATAGCGAAACTTTTGGTAAAACTGCATACTATTTAGTATGCAGTTTCTCTTCAAGCATCTTAATGAAATACCCGCCTACCACCGAACGAGCTTGGAAGCCTCGTTGTTTCGGACTGTCTGTAAAGACCCAATCAGACATTGGAATGCGGTCAACGGTCTCATTCATAAAGCTATAAACCGGATCAACAAAACTTTCAAAAGTAGTCTTATCCTTAGCCATAGTGGCTGTCCAGATAATCCAGTCAGTCTTGGTATATGTTTCACGACTGTCAAGTGGCAAACCATAGCGATTTTGCTTGGTCAGATAGTATGCAATTTCCGTTTCAGCTACTTTTTCCGGGAATATCTGCCAATTCATCAATTTATCCCATACCAAATTATACTTCTGACTCCAAGTGCCTGCCTTATCAAATGTCAAACGGTAGTGGTCGCCATCATCGGCCATCTCTACCCATTGGGCAGCCATTTCTTTTGCTTTATTTGTATATTTCTCAGCGACTTCAGTCTTTCCCAGCATATTGGCCAAATAACCATAAGCAGCAATACCCAATATAGCTTTTATAGAAAGATTCGCATTGTGAGCAAAGTGTCCTGCAAAATCATCTGTACAGAGTTGGTTTCCCGGATCTTGACCATATTCTACCAGATAATCAGTCCAGGTGGTCAATGTAGCCCAGTGACGGTTTGCATAGTCTGCATTTCCTTCTATGGCAGCAATGGCAGCAGTCACCAACAACATATTACCACTCTCTTCCAGAGGCATATCACCACCGTATGTCTGTCCGTTAGCCAACGGATAAGTACCTACGTCATGGGCAGCAAACGGTTTTGTCCATTTACCACTTTCACTGTAGTAGAAAATATGATTAAGCAACCCTTTGGCCAATTCCGGATTATAAAGTAAATATAAAGGAGACGAAGGATATGTAATATCAACAGTTCCAATAGAACCGTTACTGAAGTTCTCCTTAGAAAGGAACAATAATTCACCGTTCGGAGCTTCTACAAGTTTATGGGCAGCTATAGATTGGCGATAAGCTAATACACAAAGTTCAGCATACTTACGACCGCCCACTGCAGTAGCTTCCTCCATCAATTTCTTATCAAAAGCAGCACAATCCTTCATCAGTTTCTGATAGTCAACCGCAGCTTTCTGGAACTGAGATACAATAGTTTCTTTCCCTGAGCGATTCCAATAAGGACGCAAATTGTCACCAAAATATTGGATGGAGTAAATATCATCATATCCCAGCATCAGATAACCATCAGCATTCTTTGTTTCACCTAACGAACATACCAAGGCTAATTTATCATAACCATCAGTAGCCGGTGCATCTAATTTATTCTCCAAAAAGCTCTTACGTAGAGTCTTGCCATCGCCGATACCATAAGTCGCATTATCCTTTTTACCAGCTAAATAAAAATAGCCCCAGTCAATCCGGACATCATCCCCTCTCTTTTTCAGAATCTCCTGACTCTGGCTTCCGGTACGTAAAAGCAGCAAATCGCCTTCTTCAAAACTACCAGCTATAGATTTCTGATGAGGTACATCAACCGCCCATTGCGGAGAGGCCTCGAAATACAAATCCACCTGATGCTTTTTACCATCTCTGGAAACAACTTCATACGAGAGATAATTAACCGGACGAGTCATTAAATCCAGATTATCCATAAACAAAGGAGCTGTAAAAGTCAGTTTCAGATCAACTGGCCCACAAATAAATGTATAATAGGTTTGCATAGCTTGTACATCTACCGAAGTTTGTTCTGCAGTCTGTTCAAAACAATGATAGTTTTCCTGTTCAACCAATAGTCCAAAGTCCAGCAAGGCATTTCCCACACGATTGTAGCAATACGCAGCTATCAGATTCTTTCCCTTTTTCAAAGAAGCGGCCACTTCATCCGAAAGTTTCACCTGGGCATGCTTCTTACAAGCATTACCTGTATCCACCACTTTGACACCATTGATATAAATAATTACGTCATCATCGTGTGAATAATCAAGGTATACACTCCTACCAGCCAAATCTTCCTGAAGATCTATAGTTCTGCGTACCCAAATATACTTTTCACTCCATTGCGTCTTGGCAGTATGCTCATTTTCCATGGTTCCAAAAGCAGCTTTGCCTTCTTTCCATCGACTATCATTAAAGTCCATATTCTGCCACCCTTCAGCTGGTTGTACCACTGTATATTTCGCTACCCAGTCTTCCTGCTCCGAATTGGGAACCACAGAATTCAATTCGAGTTCTTCCGCTCCCATGAAACGGTAAGTTTGTCCGTCTACTTTAGCTACGCCAATCAGAGGAAAGCTCTTGCCGGTCCAATGTTTCACTGCACCATCATACAAGTTATCTTGAAAAGCCCATGCACTCGTATAAGGGTCAATAGTAACCAACGGATAGGCAGGCGCACGCAATTCATTCTTCACATGCTGCTCAGATTGGGGTGAGGTACATCCCGTCAGGGTAGCAAATCCCAGCAATAGCGTCATCAATCGTTTCATAAAATCCAAAAGTTTATCTTAATTATTCATTAGTTACTTCACAACTACAGGTCGGATAACTGTTCCATGAATTGATACTATCCCCTTATCTGAGAGAGTAAGATCCTTGATATAGGAAGAACGAGGTTGTACCTTCTCTTCACTGGCATGAGCATGAAATATGTATTTATAGCTTCCGTCTTCGCAGATAAAAGGAGCACCATGGCCAGTACCCGCCAACCTCGCAGTCTGATCCATATCTCTTCTGAGGATAGGATTTCCATTATATTTCTCCCAAGGTCCGAAAGGAGAATCCGAGGTGGCATAGCCTACAGCATAATCCTTACTTTCAAAATGATTGGCTGAGTAAAGCAAATAATAGACTCCATTCTGCTTCAATATGGAAGGTCCCTCAGCTACAGTAGCCTGTTTACGTTCCCATTCATCCTGCGCTTCAATACACTTCGTCAATGTTTCCTCTTTCAAGCTTTTCAAATCAGAATTCATTTCTGCACACCAAATGACGTTTCCACCCGTAAAACGGACAAAATAGAGATATGCTTTACCATCGGAATCTATAAAAAGAGAAGGGTCAATATTCTTTTCACTACCAAAGAGAGGCTGCTTCACATCCTGCACAAACGGTCCTTCAGGCGAATCGGAAGTAGCAACACAAACCTGTTCGTTTACTGTATAGAACATATAAAACTTCTTCAACGATTCTACATAATAAACTTCAGGTGCCCAATAGCCTTTATTCCCCCAAGAATCTTCGGGTGACAAAGCTAAATTGCGGTTCCGATGCCAATGTTTTAAATCGGTAGAAGTATAAACTTCGAACCCCCGGACATTTGTTCCATATGCATAATAGCAATCCTCGTAAAAGAGTACATACGGGTCTGCTATAGGCAAACGTTCTTCCAGTACCTCAAAATCATCATCTGTTGATGTAGGAGCAGACGGCTTTGTAGAATTTCCACAAGACGTCCATATAAAAAACAATAAGAAAAGTATTAAATGTGTTTTCATAAAATTGATGTTTTCATGGTGATACAAAAGTAGAGAATCGAAAACACATAGGATAACAGAAAAGATTCAACGTATGGAATAATTACGTCAATTGCATCTTAGGACACCTCCTTGACTGGATAATTACTTTTTCTGACGCAATTCTTACTTTTCAGGAGTATACATTTCTCTTCTTATACCACCATTTTTGTTTGTCATGTCTTTTATACTATGATAGAAATAGCATATATATCAAAGCAAAGAAAGATTTTAAAGATCAAGAATCAAACGTGGGCAGAATTCTACCTTCAAAAGTTCACGCTGACGAGCATCAGCTACGAATAAACTAGTCGACAACACCTCACCTACAGCTCCGTTAGCCGTAACAACTGCTACTTCCCTTTTCCCCTCTACCAGTTTTCCACTCTGAGGATCGATAATATGTTTCCGCTCATGCGAATCATTACCCGAAGTTGTGAGACATTCATTTTTAAGAAATATTTCCGGCCATTCTTTCGCTTGCGTGACAGCACTTTGTCCGAAGTTAACCTTCCACCCATCAGCCAATGGATGATGCCCCAAAGCCAATACAGAACTATTCCCCATATTAACCAATGCATTCTCTATTTCATATTGCTGAAGTAGCTCCCGTATCTTCTCCAAAGCATATCCTTTCAAAAAACCGGAAAGATTGATAGTCACTCCAGGTTGCAAAAAGAAGAGAGTATGTTCCTGAGGTGAGAGTTGAATACTATAGATAGAATTACGTGTATAATTAGCCGAATGAATAGTAACATCGAAACATCCGTCAGTTCGAGTATAACATTCTACACAGAAAGCAAGCATATCATAAAGCTCCTTACTAACCGGTTGCGGTCCCGTGGCTGCTGTACGGTTCAAATATGCCAGTTCACTCTCTGCATCATAATAATTTGCCATCTTTTCCAAACGGCATAGCATTTCACGGATAGCACTGATCACAAGCATCAAAGACTCTTCGCCTTGCCTGCCGCACAGCACTATATCAACGCGTGTATGCATCGATGGAAACCAAGCATAAAGCAGTCCACCGTGGACAGATGAGAACTTATAAAGATGTTGAATTACATTCGACATTTTCAAATCAGTGTTTCTTAAGAGAAAAATGAAAAAGGCAAGCCACAGTGTTGCAACTTGCCCTTTTCGAAGACATAATATTAATTACAATTCTTTGATCTTTATATTCTTAAACCAGACTTCATCTCCATGATCTTGCAAAAGGATATTTCCTGACTCATGATTTCCGAAATTAGGCCAATTTTTATACTTGCTATAAGCAACCAATGCATCCCACATTTCATTCTGACGTGTGTATTCAATGAGCTTCACACCATTCAACCAATGTTCTACGTGATCACCTTTCACAACAATCATAGCCGTATTAAAGTCTTTCTTATTGAAAGGTTTGTTTGCCGGAGCAGGAATCAAATCGTAAAGCGAACCCAATTTACGGTTACCTTTTACGCCCAACTTAGCATCCGGATGCTTGTCATCATCAAGAATCTGAAACTCACAACCGATAGCTGAACCGGCTCCCTTATTCATATCAGGACTAACAAAATACTTCACACCGCTATTAGCACCTTCAGTAATCTTAAAATCAACTTTCAGAATGAAATTCTTGTACTTTTTAGTTGTTACGATGTCGCCACCGTTAGCAGATTCTGCACCACCGCTCTTCATTACTTTCAGGATGCCGTCTTCCATCTTCCAACCCTTTTCCGGGAAAGAGTTCAATCGAGCTCCTCTCCAGCCTTCGGAAGTCTTGCCATCCCAAAGGAGTGCCCAACCTTCTTTGGCTTCGTTCGGAGAAATTGTATTAGGAATAACATTGATTTCCGGTGCTTTTTGAGCTGTCTGGTAACGTTCTACATCTGTAGTACAAATGCGGATATTCTTCCAGCTAACAGTCTTTCCTTCATCAGCTGCGTTGCCGATAGCATGTACTTGCAAAGCAATAAAGCCTACAGGAGTCATATCATCCCAAATATTAGCACAAGGTACTCCATTAATCCAGGTAGCAATAGAATTACCTACAGCCTCAATACGAGCCTTATTCCACTCATTATTTTTGAAAGCTGTTTTAGCTGCTGGATTCTGTGTCAAAGGATACAGCCAGTTACGGCGAGCCTCATCATAGATACCACCCGACCATGCACGCTTTGAAGGGTCTATTTCAAACTGATAGCCATGTACACGGCCCTTCTGATAGTCTTTCTTGCTTTCACTACGTACTTGTACGCCAGAATTCAATCCATCGTCTATCTTGAAATCAAATTCCAGGATAAAGTCACCATACGTTTTCTTGGTAGCCAGGAAGGTATTAGGAGTATTCATCTTTGAAACACCCACAATAGCGCCATCCACTACTTTGTATTCGGCCTTACCATTCAGTTTCTTCCAGCCACTCAGATTCTTTCCATTGAAAAGAGGCTCCCAATTCTGTGCTGAAACCATAGAGGCACAAAACACAAACAGAAGCAACAAATAATTCTTTTTCATATTGATATCTCTTCTATTAATTATTTTAATATGATGCTATTACATTTTATAAAACTCATCCCATCCCTTACGTGGCGGTACTCCTACCAACATGGCATTAGCAAATTCATTATTCGTAATCTGCTTCGTGCGAGGATCAAAGAATAACTGCGTATTGAGACGCTGAGCCATTACTCCCAATGAGAATACCTGACCCAGAACACCGTTAATTTCAAACGGAGAACGAGTCTTTTCTTGACCCATACAAGCTAACAAGAAATTCTCAAAGTGATTGGACGGGCTCTTAGGCACTTCCGGTAACTTATCAGCCATTTCCTTTGCCTTTTCCTCAGGAATGATAGATAGTGTGCTACCGTGACTTCCACCCTTAAAGGTAAGTTCTTTTGAATAAATAATCTTTCCGGGATTCAACTTCGCAGCCGGAGCATCTCCCTGGTTTGTTGTAGGAATGTTAGGATCCAGACCGGATACACCATAACCGGCAGGGATAGGAGGAAGATTATCCAAACCATCGTACCAAGTGATATCAACCGGCGGCATACCCTTACGTTGAGGGAAGCGGAACAGGATCGTGGAAGAATAAGGGAAGAAGAAATCATTATGCCCGTTGGCATACTGCATCGTTATTTCATAAGGCAATCCCAATTCCAGGAACTCATGAACCGTATCCAGAATATGCGCGCCCCAATCGCCCAGACAGCCCATGCCGAAATCGTACCAGCAACGCCACTGTCCCAAATGATAGTCCTTGTTATATTCATGATAAGGAGTTACTCCCAGCCAAGGATCCCATTCCATATCTTTCGGCAATTGTTGTCCTGCAGGGAACTTATAGATGTTCGTATCCCACTTATGCCAACGACGGGGATTATTCATATGCGCTGTTACAGCCGTCACATCCTTGATGATACCGGCATCCATCCATGCCTTAAACTGGAAGTAATTAGCTTCAGAGTGCCCCTGATTACCCACTTGGGTCACCAGATTAGGCCGTTTCAACGCAGCCTGCATCAACAACTCACCTTCATAGAAAGTACGTGCCAAAGGCTTCTCTACATATACATGTTTACCTGACGCCAGAGCCAGCATGCTGATAGGGAAATGGGAATGGTCAGGCGTTGCTATAGCTACAGCATCAAACTCATTGCCTGCCTTATCGAACATCTGGCGAAAATCACGGAAACGCTTTGCTTTGGGATACAGGTTCATCACCTTTTGCGTATGGGGTGCTCCCATATCAACATCACACAAAGCTACAACCTCTACCATACCGGTACGGGCAAAGTCCCCAATAATTTGTTCGCCACGATTGCCAATACCTACATAGGCAATCTTCACCTTATCTGTTATCTTTCTTTGCGATGCAAAGGTGGGATTTGCCAGTATATCACCAGCACCCAATGCCAATCCGGCAGAAGCCATGGTCATGGTCTTCAAAAAATCTCTTCGTGTTGTCATTATCTCATTGGTATTAATTAAGTAATTCTATTTCAATTATCTCTATACTTCACTTTTCTTTTTAAGGAACAGATTTCTTATTCCGTAGAATAAAAGTCGCAATAGGGTCCAAAAGGCATAAAGCACACACGAAAATGCCAGAACATAGAAAATAGATGTCAGCATCTCCGAGAAAGGGGTTTTATAGGAAATTATTGCATACAAATTGGCCAAGTTGCCGATAATGAAACATGCCAGCAAGGTCAGCAATTCTATCTTTTTCCGGCGGGCGGTAATAACTGTATTTTTCATACGGCTTCTATTGTTTTAGCTTTATGATTCAGATAATCTATTTTATACTCATCGGGGAAGTAAAGTACTTTTTCTTCCTGCAAAGCCTGATCGCCCAATAAGCACAGCATACTTGCATAATAACCCTCTTCGGCTATACGTTTCGGCTGCTTGCGGGTAATAGCGGCCTCTACAAAAGCCTCCAGCAGCAAAGAAGTACCATCCGATTTAGGACGTTCTCCCAAAATAAATTCTCCCTTGTTTTCGTTGGCAGTTTCCGGTGCCCAACTGGTACCGGCAAAAGGCAAAGAATCAAAGACTTTATTCTCCCAATCATTGATCATCTGCAAGAATCCGGGTGCAGGGGCTACACTCTCAAAATAATACTTACCCTTTTCAGGCTCTACTGTTCCCAGATTACCCATGATTTGCTCTTCCAAGCCATAGAATTTATTGGATATGACAGAATCGAACGTCATCTTCACTCCATTATCAAACACATATATACAACTTACATTGTCATACACTTCACGGCCGTCTTTCCAGTAAGTGATGGCTCCATGTCCCATCACCTTCTCAGGAAGCTTTTGCAAAGCCCAACTTCCGATCTGTAGCTGATGGCAAGCCAATTCAGTCATCAAACCCTTGGAATATTCGCGATACAAACGCCAGTTTATCAAACGTTCCAGCTCAGGCGCAGGAACTTCCCGTCTCCAATCTCCATTCCGGTTCCAGAAAGTACGGATAGCATTGATCTCGCCAAATGTACCGGCGTGTACCATCTCCATTACTTTTATATATCGCGGGTCGAAAAGGCGCTGCTGACCGGTGAAGAATATCTTGCCCGTACTGATGTGCTTCTGATAGATGCGGTAGCACTCTTCCATCGTAAAACCTATGGTCTTTTCACAGAACACATGTTTACCGGCGTCAAAAGCATCTAATACAATCTGGCAATGGGAATTAAGGGGAGTAGCCACCAATACCGCATCAATCGTTTTGTCCTCCAGTAGTCTCCGGTAGTCATTATAAACCTTCGCTTTCGGGGCAAGTTTCAACCCCTCATCAATGGAAGGCTGGTAAATATCACACAATGCCACAATATCCACTTTAGGATTCTGTATCAGGAAACTCATCAAAAAGCGTCCCCGTGATCCCGGCCCAATAACAGCCAAACGGCATTTTTCATTGGAAGTTTCCTTAACTTCCGAAAAGGCAGAAAGCCAAGGACTTGCTGACAACAACACCCCAGCTCCAAGCACCCCTATATTTTTAAGGAATTCTCTTCTGTTGATTAATGTATCTTTCATAATATGGTCTTTAAAATAAAATCCAGATATACTCCTTTCTTTTTTCCAGGCAGAATATCCATATAAAAATAACAGCCCAAAAGTAGTGAAATTTTAAGATATAAAATATAAAAATCCACTCAAACAATGCAAAAATAGTACCAAACCCTCCTCATAGCTATTTTATAAAGTCCTTAGGCAAAACACCAAACTGTTTCTGGAAGCATTTGGCAAAATAAGAAGGGGTATTAAAACCGATCATGTAACAAACCTCATTTATCCGGCATTCCCCCTCTTTGAGTAATTGCACCGCTTTCTTTAAACGCTCCAAACGAATGTAATCATTCGGAGTCATATCCAATATACCTTTTATTTTCCGGTTAAGACTTGAACGGCTCATATTCAGCTGGCTTGCCATATCATCCAAATTAAAGTCTGGATCCTGCATATTTGCGACCACTACTTCTTTCAAGGTCTTTAAAAAAGTTTCATCCGCTTTAGTCATTGCCATACTGTTGACCTGTTCAAAAGGTGAATGAACGAAAGCAACACGAAGTTTCTCACGGTTACTTAGCAAGTTAGAAACACAAACCTTAAGATATTCCACAGAAAAAGGTTTCTCTATATAGACATCCGCCCCAAGCTTCATACCTTCGATCTTAGCCTGAAGGGTGGTCTTAGCTGTCAATAAAATAACAGGAATATGGCTATAATCAACCGCAGATTTTAAATGCTCGCATAATTCCAGTCCATCCATTTCAGGCATCATGACATCCGAAATAACCAGATTGACGGTGTGTTCTTCCAATACTTTCAAGGCTTCCACACCATTTAAGGCTGTCAAAACCCGGTATTTCGCCGATAATTGTTTTACAATGAACGCCTGCATTTCCAAACTATCCTCTACAACAAGTAACGTATAACGATTTTGCGAATCAACTTCTTCTTTAGCCTCCTGACTTTCAAAAGATTCTTCAGGCACAACTTGCTCTTTTGTCTGTATTGTATGGGCATGTTTTATCGGAAGCGAAAGCAAAAACTGATTGCTTTCCATGGAATCTACCATACACAAAGTCCCTCCATGAAGTTCGGCAAGCGAACGCGCCAAAGGCAATCCTATACCCGTACCGGAAACAGAATGCAGCACTCCGGCTTTGTATTGAACGAATGGTTTAAATATCTCTTCACGCATCTCCAGCGGAACCACACGTCCGTCATTACACGCCAGGAGCAACATCTGATCCCCCTCAACGTATAACTTAATGCGGATATATGTTTCCGAATATTTCACGCCATTTGTCATCAAATTACTGATGATCTTGGTCAGTCCTTCCCTATCTACCGAGGCATACAGACTCTCCGGAGAATCAATGGTAAGTTCTAGTCCCTTCTCACGTGCCAAAGGCTTAAAACGCTTATAGGTCTTTTGCAATATATCTACAACGTCACATTCCACAAAGTTCAATTGAAATCCTTGCGTCTCCGTCTTACGGAAATCAAGCAATTGATTTACCAAATCAAGCAAGCGGTTTGTATTCAGATCCATCACTTCCAAATCGTCCCTGATCTCGTCAGAAACCTTTTTAGAAAGCAGGACATTCTCAAGCGGACTTTTTATCAATGTGAGCGGAGTGCGTATCTCATGCGCTACATTCGTAAAGAAATCGATTTTCGCAGAGTAAAGTTCACGTTCCTTTTCCCGTTCAAACTTCTCCATTGCCAACCGATGTCTTTGTTGCGTCCGTCTTTTGAAATACAAAATAGTGGCAACCAATGAACACAGAACCAAGATAACATAAATAACGTATGCCCACACTGATAAGTAAAAAGGAGGACGAATACGTACATTGAGCATCCGTTCCACATCATTCCATTTTCCATCACCATTAGATCCTTTTATACGCAACGTATAACTACCATAGGGTAAATTAGAATAAGTAATCATAGAATTTCGCCCCAACATATACCACTCCTGATCAAAGCCTTCCAGCTTATACATCAGGCGGTTCATCTCCGGTGCCTGATAGCTTAAAGCTGCCACCTGGAAGGCAAAAGAATTTTGGTCTGCATCAAGCTCTATATTGTCAGCATAAGTTATATTCTGCCGTAAAGGAGATCCCGGAGTATCCACAGAAAAGCGTTTATTAAACAGATAAAAGTCGGTAATGACCACCGGAGGAAGAAAAGTATTCTCGACAAAATTATCCGGATCAAATATGACAAACCCATTAATACTGCCGAAATAGATACGCCCTCTCTTGTCACGATATCCAGACTGGAAATTGAACTGATTGCTCAGTAACCCATTTGCCGTAGTATATACATGCATAGCCTCACTATCCGGATTAAAGCAAGTAAGCCCATAATTACTTGTAACCCAAAGGTTTCCCCGTTTGTCTTCAACCATTTTGTAGACGGTATTGTTAGGAAGCCCTTTTGACGTATCGTAACGTGTAAAATTATCCGTTTCCCGATTATAACGGCAGAACCCCTTTCCCATCGTCATAAACCACAAACGCTTCTTGCTGTCCTCGCAAATAGAAATTACCTTGTTATAAGAGAGAGAAGTCGAATCTTTTTCATTTGAAAGATAACTCTTCCATTGTTGGGTCTGAGTATTGTACGAGAATACCCCATTTGAGAAAGTAGCGAACCACAAATTCCCCTCAAAATCCTCTAAAATATCATAAACGAACAAATTTCCCAACTGTGGAATATGGGTAAAATTATCGAAAGAACGATTATATTTGAATAAACCGGATGTTGTTCCTATCCAGATATCCTCCGTAGCAGTTTTGCAAACAGTAAAAGCATCACTGGCAGTCAGCGCCCCTTCACCTTTATCTTTGAAATAATGCTTCACTTGTCTGGTACGTAAATTCACCTTATTCAATCCCCCCGAAAAAGTACCGACCCATAAATCATCTCCATCCAGACAAAGAGCATGGACATTCTTATATATATCCGGATGCTCAAATGGTACTATTTTTTCTGTCTCCGGATCAAAATTAAACAATCCTTTATCTTCAGTACCTATCCATAAAGTACCGTCATTGCCTTCACATATCTCACGCACCCGACGCCCCAAGAACTTAATCTCCTCTCTCGGATAAAACTTCTCAAAATAGGTCCATTGATACGGATAATAATTTACGCCACCAAAATAAGAACCTACCCACATTCCATTCTCACTATCGCGATAAATCGAATAAATAGCATTGTCTGATAACGCATAGGAGTCATCTTGATCGGGTACTGTCAGATGTGTAATCTTGTTAGTTGTCAAATTATAGATATACAATCCCTTTTCCGTACCTACCCATAATTCATCATCGGACTTAAATTCTAACGTACGTGCAAAAGCATCCAAAATCCTACGGGATTTACCCGTCACAAAATTAACCTCGGTCAATCCGTTCGATGATGCTATGTAAGTGTAATTATGAGGACCGACAATCTCACAATTGATGATATCATCTTTGAATATCTCATTGCCATTTGCATCCTTAAAAGGCTGTAAAGGCGATTCAAAGTCAGCCTTTGTATAATAAAGATTATCACCATACAATGCCAGCCAACAAGTATTCCCATTTAACCAGAAGCGATGAACATTGGCCAGTCCCGCATCATGAAGATAATTCCGTAATTTGTTTTCACCACTATTATAACAGAACAGCCCCTGATTCTCAACTGATATCCAAAGATTTGAGTGCTCATCACACCTTATCATCGTCACAAAATCCCGGATAACGGTTCCTTTATCACTTACTAAATTGAATTCAGTAAGAGAATCAAGTATAGGGTTATAAATATAAAGTCCTCCATCAGTACCGACCCATATATTCCCTTTACTATCTTCATAAAGTACCGTTATGAAATTCCTGCCCAGATTCGAATTTTCATTGTTATAGATGCGGAAAGACAAGCCATCGTAGCGGCTCAAGCCATCTTTAGTACCAAACCACATAAAGCCTTTCTTATCCTGGAAAATACAATTCACAGAGTTCTGAGAAAGACCATTTCTGATATCTACCGTTCTGAAATAATAGTGAACGGTATTATAGGCATAGGACGGCAATGCCGTCACTATGCACAAACAGAGGAAAAGCTTTATAATAGTTCGATTCATAGTTCCCTCCTTTTTTAGGAAAGATTATTTCTTTAATGAATTACAAATACGTGTATTAATTTCTTTCACACGCTTTTCATCCAACTTGATTACCTTACGGTCATAAGTTATAAAACCATTCACTTCCACTTCTACGTCAGTAGTCTGCGTATAAACAGCTGCCGAGAATCCTCTGTCAATCATCCGATATAACATATCGGCATACTTCACATATTCATCAGTAGCCTCTTTAGAAGAATTGAACTGTACATAACCCCAGTTACGGTTCGGCTCCCAAAGGTGATCTTTCAAAACCAAACCGATACCACCATATTCACCTAAAACCGTTGCACGCTGACCGTCATATAAAAACATTTCCGGTGCAGGATAATGGTGCAAGTCAAGCATATCACCACAGGGATAATGGTTACCACCACTTGCCGGATTCACCAGACGGGTCGGATCATATTGCTTTGTCCATTCAGCTATTTCTACCGTTTTAAATTGTCCCCAAGCTTCGTTGAACGGCACCCACGTACCAATACAAGGATAAGAATACAGGCAATCTATGATTTCCTTCCATTCTTTGCGATAATAGCCTTCAGATTCAGCAGAACGCTTCATTTCCGTACCATTAAAATATTGACGCATCTGCCACTGTGGATTACGGTCACCACTCGGCATATCTTGCCATACAATAATTCCAAGCTGGTCACAATAGGTATACCAACGGGCAGGCTCAACTTTGATATGTTTGCGAATCATATTAAAACCAAAATCTTTCGTCTTCTGGATGTCATACAGCAAAGCCTCATCCGTAGGAGCTGTATACAAACCATCAGGCCACCAACCCTGATCAAGCGGTCCAAACTGGAACAACGCTTCATTATTCAATTCCAGGCGTACAATACCGTTAGCATCCCGGCGAGTAGAATATTTACGCATAGCTGCATAGCTATCCACCTTGTCCACAATTTTACCTCCATCCTTCAGGGCTACTTTCAAGGTATAAAGGAAAGGAGAATCAGGACTCCATAACTTAGCATTTTCAGGCATAGCCACCTCTACAGCTTCTCCATTGATACTCTTACCGGCAGCTACCAGTTGATTGCCATCATATACATTCACTTCAACGAGGTCTGTTGCACAATTGGCATTCAGTTCAGCCTTTACCGTCAACAAATTGCGGTCAATATCAGGAGTAATGCGAAGGTTTTCAATATGTTTTCCACTAACAGGTTCCAGCCATACAGTTTGCCATATACCGGTTACAGGGGTATACCAAATACCTTCCGGTCTATTCACCTGTTTGCCACGGGGTTGAGGTCCTCTGTCCGTAGGATCCCAAACTTTCACCACCAGGGTATTATTACCTTTGGCAGCCAAAGCAGGAGTTATGTCGAAAGAGAACGGAGTGAATCCTCCGGTATGGCTTCCAACTTTAACACCATTCACCCATACATCTGTTTTCCAATCGACAGCACCGAAATGCAACAGAACTCGTTTGCCTTTCCAAGCCGATGGCACGTCGAAACTCCGTTGATAAATCACTTCCTGCTTCTCATTCACTCTCTTTCCTACTCCGGACAGGGAGGATTCTATCGCAAAGGGAACAAGAATCTGTCCTTCAAAATTGGTTGGTATAGCTCCACCTTTATCAATAATTGCATAATCCCACAAGCCATTCAGGTTCTTCCAATCATTACGTTGCATAATTGGTCGTGGATACTCCGGTAAAACTTGAGACGGATTGATTTGTTCCGCCCAATTAGTCTTTATCTTATCACCGACAGGCTTCCACTGAGCCACACTCTCCGAAATAAAAAACGTCACTAAAAATAACGAGATAAATAATCTTTTCATGGTATCTAACTATTTTAATTGTTCGAAAGCAAAGTTAGCCACAAAAACATTTTCAAAATAACGCAATTGGCTCAATAAATGCAAGAATCTTTTCATATTTAGCGTATTAATCAGAAAGATACCCCAAAAGTACAGAAAAATGGAGCAATCAGGAATGTTGCAGGGCAACCGCATCAAAAGCCTCCTTCATCATCTTTCTAATGAACAAAATGTACTAAAGTGATAGGGCGATAAAGTGAGTGTTTGAATTAAGTTCTCAGCTCGCTACTTTTATGTTTTTTCCCTGCGACGGCTAAGAAAAATCGCAGTAGACATTTATTCTTTTCACCGTGGGGAAAGTTTCTTTCTATCACGGAGAAAGTTTCTTTCCACCATGGTGGAAAGAAAAAACCTCCACGGTGGAAAGAATAAGCATTCGTAAGCAAAGAACTAAGCGTTGGCAGGGAAAAAGAATAAAAGTGCCTAAGAAAGAAGCTATGAATTCCAAGATTTTCGTAAGTTTGCCCAATGAAATCTAATAGCATGCAGTATGAGAACACTTAAAGCAGCATTGGCTCTCCTGATAATAACCTTATCATTTCTTTCCGGACAAGCACAGACCCGCTTCGACAATCTGGAATTCAAGCAATTCTCCACACCGGAAGGATTGCCCAACAGCATGGTTCACCAGGTTTATCAGGACAGGGATGGATATATCTGGATTTCTACATTCTATGGATTATTCCGTTATGACGGTTACGAAGTGCGTACGTATAAATCCAACCTTTACACGCCCGGACTTTTAGCTAATAATAATGTGATTTGCGTAGAAGAAGATTATTCCCACCGCCTTTGGATTGGGACGCATGAAGGACTCTGCGTGCTCGATAAGCGAACAGGCAAAATGAGGAAAATGAAGCTGGAAGGAATAAGCAAACATCGCTTGAACGAAATTCACGTAACCAAAGATAATAAAGTTTATCTGGGATATATCCGTGGAATGGCTTGTTATAATGCAGAGCTAGATACATTAGAGTTAATGACAAGCAAGAATTGCAAAGGTGAAGTACCCGAGCAAATCAACATTCAAACCTTGCTTGAAGATGAAAACGGCGATTTATTGATTGGCACATGGCAGGATGGTCTTTTCCACTATAATATAAAAGAGAATAAGTTTATACACTATCCTCCGTTGGATGAAAGCAACTCCGTATTGGCTTTATTCCAAGACTCAAAAGGTGCATTATGGATAGGTACAAGCGGTTCCGGGCTGTATAAGGTAAACTTCTCTCCTGATAAGAAGACATTATCTGTAGAAAAAGCTTATAAGCACGATGCTCTTAACACGCTGTCCCTCTCTTCCGATTATATTTATTCCATTCACGAAGACCTGCAAACTCATTCGTTATGGCTGGGTACACGGAATGGGGTCAGCATCATGGACTTGACCGATGAAGGGAAATTTATAAACTACCGAGAGTCGGGTTCAGAACACTATCTGCCTGTCCGTGAAGTGAACACCGTCTTTCGCGATAAAAACGGCTTGATGTGGATTGGCACCAAAGGTGCCGGAGTCTTTCATGTGAATACCCGTACGCGTCCTTTTGAAGTTTTTTATCCGCGTGGCAACGGGAAATCTTTTACGGATATTATCTCTACCTTGTATGTGGAAGAAAGCGGAGCTTCCTGGGTAGGCTTCGGATATGGAATTGATTATCAGTCGGAAGACGAGAAAGTGACTTTGATTCCCTCCAAGCGCCCCTATCATATTTCTTACAGTCCATCTGCCCGGGAGGTGCTGCTTGCTATCCATGATGGCGGGGTGATAGCTTGCCGGGATGGGGAGATTGTCCACCAATACAGGGCCTCGAATTGCGGTTTTATACCTCACGATTTAGTCTATTGGGTGCACGAAGACCGGAAAGGGAATTGGTGGTTAGGCACCTATAAAGGGCTTAGTGTGCGTTATCAGGAGGGTCGTGAATACTGTTTCAATCAATTGCCCGATGTCGATAAATTACTTTCTAAAGAGATAACCAGCATAATGGAAGATAATGACGGCTCTTTGTGGCTGGCGACCAATAATAATGGTATCGTTCACGTCACCGGCAATATGGAACAACCCGGGTCTTTGCAATGCAAGAATTACTGCATTGAAAATGGCTTGTTACCGGTCAACACTCCACTTTGCTTTCTTCTGGATAAGAGTGGAAAGGTTTGGGTGGGAACGGAAGGAAGTGGTCTTTGCTTGTATGACGCACAGAATGACTGCTTTCGGTCTGTTCATCAGGAATACAATTTGCCGGGAGATATGGTTGGCAGCATGGAGGAAGACAATAACGGAAACCTTTGGCTGGGCACTAACCAGGGACTGGTGAAGCTGACAATTACCGGAGAAGAGAAAGGACGGGTGCGGATATTTACGGTGGCCGACGGATTGGCCGATAACTTCTTCAATCAGAATGCATCCTTCTATCGTAACGGGACTTTCTACTTCGGTTGCAGTCGCGGCATCGTTACGTTCAACTCTAAAATGGCCGAAGGAAATCACTCTGATGTCTCTTTATGCATTACGGATATATGGATAGACGGAAAATCATTGGAGCAGATGCCGGAAAATAAAAGAAGAGAAATCAGCCCTTTCACCGCCGATTTTACGGAACAACTCGTTGTCCCTGCCGCATATTCCAATTTCACCGTATGCTTTGCTTCCCTCACTTACAATCATCCCCAACAGAATAATTACGCCTACAGATTGCAAGGACTCGACACCGACTGGCATTATGTAAATGCCTCCAACCGCAATGCCTATTACTCCAAACTATCTCCGGGAGAATACGTCTTTGAGCTACGTGCCACGAACGAGAATGGAGATTGGGGAGAAATACGGAAAATGGAAATAACCATCAGACCTCCTTTCTGGGCCACTTGGTGGGCATATCTTGTTTATGCATTCATATCCGTATCAGTCTTGGCATTAATATGGTGGGAGGTACGCAGAAGGCTGCTGCTGCGCAACCGGAAATATCTGCAAAAAGGGGAAACAGACAAGGTGCATCACATCAAATTCCAGTTCTTTACGAACATCGCTTCGGACGATGAGAAGTTCTTGCAGGATGCCATTGCTTGTGTGAACAGGCATCTGAGTGATACGGACTTTGACGTTCCCCAATTTATCGATGAAATGGCGACAAGCCGCACCACCCTGCACAAGAAACTTAAATCACTGACGGGGCTGAATACGACAGGCTTTGTACGCAGCATCCGCCTAAAGGCCGCCTGCAACATTATGGATGAGAATAAGAACATACGTATCTCCGATCTCGCCTATCAGGTAGGTTTCAATGACCCCAAGTACTTTTCCATCTGTTTCAAGAAAGAATTTGGTATGCAGCCGACAGAATACGCGATGAGAGCGGCTAATAACGCATAATCTCCCCTGCATAAGTGAGGTTGAAACATGTTCTTAAAAGGTAGAAGAAACATGTTTCAACCTTACCGGACGATGCTTCACCCATTCCGAACAACCAGCCAACTACCTTTGTGACGTTAAAAACTTTAATGTCTAATTTAAAAAGGTTGGCCTATGAAACTTATTTTCTATGGAAACAGAAAATCGCTGATAGCGATTATGATTTGCGCGGTGCTTCTTTCCGGTAGTCACGTAGCGCATGCAACTAATGAACCGGAACCGACTTACTCTTCTCAGCAAACCGGCAAAATTAAGGGAACTGTAACTGACACTAACGGAGAAACCGTCATCGGAGCCAGTATTGTGTTGAAAGGTACTACTAATGGCACAATAACTGATATGGATGGTAATTTCACCCTCTCTGATGTTCCGGCCAATGGAACTATCCAGGTTAGTTTTATCGGATATAAAACACTGGAAGTACAAGTTAAAGGACAGACTTCTTTTAACTTGACTTTATCGGAAGATGCTGAAACACTGGATGAAGTCGTAGTGGTGGGATACGGCACAATGAAGAAATCGGATTTAACAGGTGCGGTAGGCTCCATTTCTTCCGAAAAACTTGCCGCCAGAGGTTCCACCCGCCTGGAAGATGCATTGCAGGGAGCAGTTCCGGGAGTCAACATTACCCAGTCCAACAGCCGTGCCGGCGGTGGATTTAATATACAGATACGTGGTCAAGCTTCCATCAACAAACAGGCTTCCCCTCTTTATGTCATTGATGGTATTGTATGCTCATCTATGGATTTCCTGAACCCGGAAGATATAGAACGCGTGGATGTATTGAAAGATGCTTCATCTACCGCCATCTATGGCTCGCGTGCTTCCGCGGGTGTGATAATGATTACTACGAAAGGTGCCAAAGGAGCAGGAAAACCTCAACGCGTATCTATATCATACGACGGCTACTATGGTATTCGGAAAGTAGCGCGTATGCCTGATTTCATGAATGCCCAAGAGTTTATCGACTATCGTTTCGCACGCCACACTGTCCTGACTTCTGAGGCTTTTGACGGTTCCAGTCGTAAGGGAGTGGATGCAAATGGAATTCCTCACTATGAAATAAAGCAATCTGACTTAGAAACTACCTTCTTAAAACGCAATGGTGGGACTAACTACAGGGATTCTAAGATATATGAAATGATGATGTCCGGAACAGATGGTTATGACTGGACCGACCTTGTTACCAGGACCGGCTCACAACAGAATCATTATATCAGTGCAAATGGTGCTACTGAGAATCTTAATTATCGTTTAGGCTTGGGGTACCAGGGAGAAGAAAATGTGTTCAAGCATAATAACTATTCCCGGTTTAATATTAAAGGTGCTCTGGACGGAAAAATCTCAAAAGTGTTTGATGCCGGCTTCACGGTAAATATGGCCTATACGGTACAGGATGATTTTAGTACAAACAGTACATATTGCCCCTATGAGAATGCCTTTTATTTTAATCCTTTTGTAGCACCTTATGATGCAAATGGAAATATCATCAACAATCCCGGTTCAAAAGATGCTTTTGAGTCTACGGGACAGTTCACTTCCACTATCAGTCCATTAAATGATCTGGCAGATGAAAACTATACGAATCAGACACGCAAATTTCATGTTTTCGGTAATGTTTATTTGCGGGCCAATATTATGAACGGTTTGAAGTTTACAACTACTTTCTCACCTAATTTTTATCATGGACGGCAAGGTATGTTCAATGCAACCGGAGTGAACGACCGTAATCCATCAGGATCGAATTATTATCAGATAAATGGTACGAACTCTGCAGAAGTCGAGACTACAGACCGCTTGGACTGGACTTGGGATAACCAGATTGACTTTAACAAGACGATAGGTAATCATACATTTGGCGCTATGGGTCTGTTCTCTATGTATCGTTCTGACAAAGAAATCTATACTCTGAAAGGATTTGGGATATCTGACGATATGCTCTCATTCCATGCAATGAATAAAGCTTCCGGTGATAAAGAGATTAGTTCTTCTTATACAGAGTCTACATTAGTATCCGGAGCTCTTCGACTGAATTATTCTTATAAGGGTAAATACATGGCTACTGCTACTGCACGTACCGACGGTTCTTCGCGTTTTGCCAAAGGCAAACGTTGGGGATGGTTCCCGTCTGTTGCTCTGGCCTGGCGCATGTCGGAAGAGAACTTTTTGAAAGATACGGATTGGTTGGATAACTTGAAACTACGCCTGTCTTATGGTGTTACGGGAAACAATAACGTAGGAGATTACGTGACGATTGCCACAGCTTCAGGTCCCAGCTACGTAGTATTGGATGGCTCGGAAGTGCAAGGCTATTATCCCAATGGATTGGTCAACACAAAGCTCATCTGGGAAAAAGTGAAGGAATTTGATTTCGGCATAGATTTCAGCGTATTGGACAATCGCATTAACCTGACCGCCGACTTCTATCACAGGCTATCCGACGGACAGATAATGGATCGCATTGTTCCCATTGAGACAGGGGAAACGAAAGCCACTTTTAATGTAGGCTCAGTTCGCAATACCGGTGTAGAATTGGGAGTCCAGTTCGGAGTTATCAGAAACCAGAATTTCACTTGGGATTTAAGCCTCAATTACTCCAGGAACTGGAACAAAATACTGGAACTCAGCAATGGGAAAGTAGACGAGGTAGCTTCCAACCGCTTTATAGGTAAGCCTTTGAATGTACTCCGTGATTATACTCACACCGATGTCATCACCGATAAAGGAGTAACTATGCATACAAAAGATGGAGATATCCACTATACCTTGCAGGAATTTTATGCCAAATATGGCAAGAACTACAAATGGTATGAAGGACAGGTAGCTGTAAACGACTGGAATAATGATGGCAAAATCACCGATGAAGATAAACAGATATATGGTTGCACAGATCCTAAATGGATGGGAAGCTTGAGTTCAAGCATGTACTACAAAGGTTTTGACTTTTCGGTAATGGTTTATACAAAGCAAGGTCAGTGGTCACGCAGTTATTTCCATGATAAATACATGAAATGGTCTGACCGTGGCAACCAACACATGGCAATGGATTTCTATATTCCTAAAGGTACGCCTACCATCAATCACGCTACCGGTGATATAGTATATACCACTGAAACTCATTACGGCAAATATCCTTATCCTAACAATTCGGACACATCGGCCGGTGGCTACTTCTCTGATAAAGGCAGTGCAAAAGGAGAAGGATTCCAATATCAGAAGACTTCTTTTGTAAAAGTAAAAAACATTTGCTTGGGATATACATTCCCCAAGAAATGGATTGCTAAAGCCGGATTACAACATTTGCGCCTTTACGTCAATGTACTGAACCCATTCTGTTTCACGGACTATGAAGGCTTTGACCCGGAATGGGCAGGTGCCAAGCTGACCGATGGTGGTCCTGCTTCAGTGACTTATCAAATAGGTGCGAACATCAAATTCTAATTTTTAAAGCAAAGATAAGTGATATGAAAAAGTTTATATATATAGCTATCCTACTGGTTTTCTCCGCCTGGATGGTAAGTTGTGACGGTTTTTTAACTACGGATAATAAATCGAACGTAACGGACAAAGAATACTTCTCTACGAAGTCGGGATTTGAATCCTTGGTATCCAATGCCTATGAAACTTTACGGGATATTTATGCCTCTTCCAGTTATACAACCTATTTCAATGCAGGTACGGACATGTATGCCGACGGACGCAACTACATTAATGATGAATTACATGAATATGAAACCCTGAATCCGGAAAATAGCGTAATGAAAGAACTTTATACAGCATGTTATAAAGGAATTCGTGCAGCTTACGCCGTGAAGCATTATGCCCAAGATGCAGAAATTGATGAAATATTACGTAATAAGCGCGTGGATGAAGCACGCGTACTGGCTGCAAATTATTATTATATATTAGTTAACACCTTCGGGGGTGTACCTTTGATGAAAGAATACGTAGCCAATGCCCAGACAGGTTATCCAAAATCTGCTGCCAGTGACGTATACGCCTATATCATTGAAGAACTGGAGAATGTAGTAGCTAACGGAGTACTCGAAAAGTCCACAGCGCAGAATGGAGGAGGACGTGCAAGTCTAGAATCAGCACGTGCATTACTGGCTAAAACTTATCTGGCGGCAGCCTGGGACCTGGATAAAAAGGAATATTTTTCTAAAGCAGCTCAAACAGCAGATGATGTAATAGCCAAACGTAATCTGGTTACTCCTTTTGCAAATCTATGGAGGGCAGATTATAGCGGGGATGATAATGAAGAATTTATCTGGGATGTAGAATATGATTATGCGACGGCAACCAATACAGTCAGTGGCGGACACCCCTGGAGTTCTTTCTATTGTAACCATATTGGCGGACAGGAAGATCACGGAAAAGGAAGTACATCTGCCTTTATAGCAACCTTACATGCCTTGCAATGCTTTGAGAAAGGGGACGTACGCTATGAAGTGACATTCATGAAAAAACTGCCGGATATCGTTACTGCCTCAAACTATTGGTATTGGGATTGGTACAAAAACGGAGAAACTTTTATAGGCATTCCTTTGAAACGTTATTACCCGGCTTGGTATGAAACAGAAGAAGATATAGAGGCTTGGAAAGCCCTTGATCCTGAAAACCGGAAAAACACATGGATACTTCCTATGTCCGACCACACCCGTGACCCTCAAGAATATATGCCGGGAGAGATTAATTACGAAGCATTCGTAACTTACTCCTATGGAGGAAGCCCATGTCGTAAATTTGACGATTCTAATACGGGAAGCTACTCTAATAAAACGGATTACCGTGACATACACATCATTACTCTATCGGAAGTTTATCTGATAGCAGCGGAAGCCTATTTCAAAGCAGGAAATAATGAAAACGCTTTGGCACGCCTGAATGAAGTACGCCGCCGCGCGCAACTAAATGCAGTTACTTCCATTGATGTGGACGCTATACTCAAAGAACGTGCATGTGAATTATTTGGCCAGGGCTCCAGATGGATTGATTTAAGACGAACCCGAAAACTTGTGGAATATAATAATTTATATAATCCTCAGATAAGAGGACGTGCCCAACAAGCGATAGGGAACAAATTACTTCGCCCAATCCCTCAGGCAGCTATTGATGCCAATGAATTAATGAGTGCTGAAGACCAGAATCCGGGATATTGACAGGATAACAAGGAAACAGGATGTATAAAAAGACAGGAATCTCACGCAAGTGGGTATTCCTGTTATTGGAAAGTTTTAATTTAAACAAGATAACTGATGAATTTGAGATTTGAAAAGAAACGCCAGGTATTACTGGGAATGGTTATTGTGTGTGTTAGTTCGTTTATAGGTATTAGAACTGTTCATGCAGCAGAGGAACCTGAAATAGCAAACAATGAATTTGTCTGGTTCAATGGGCAGCAAGCTGTCACTTATTCCATATCCAAATCCATATCTCCTGTAGTGACCGTTGCATTGGATATGTTTGCCAATGATATAGAACAGGTAACAGGCATATCACCGAAGAAAGGTTCGCTAGAGACTTCGACCCTTCGTATTGTCCAATTGGACAAGGACAAAGCCGCAATAAAGGAACTACGGAAAGCAGGAGTTCCAGTAGACAGCCTTAGCACTAAAAAAGATGCCTTTTTTATCAAAGTCACAGGCAATTCCAATAAAAAACAGTTACTGATAGCAGGAAGTGACGGACGCGGAACTGCCTATGGAATACTTGAACTTTCCCGTCTGGCAGGAGTATCCCCTTGGGTATGGTGGGGAGACGTGACGCCGATGAAACAAGAAATACTGACGGTTCCTGCCAATTACACCACCTTCCAAAGCCCGTCGGTGGAATACCGTGGAATCTTCCTGAATGATGAAGACTGGAGTTTACAGCCTTGGAGTTGGAAAAACTTTGAGCCATCTGATATTAAAGGGCGTATTGGAGCACGTATTTATAAAGAAATCTTCAAATTACTGATGCGCCTCCGTGCCAATGCAATCTGGCCGGGCATGCATGGCATCACGACTCCTTTCTACTTTGTGCCGGGAGCTAAAGAGGCAGCCGATAGTTGCGGCATCCTAATTGGTACTTCGCATTGCGAACCAATGATGCGCAATAATGTAGGTGAATGGAAAGTCAGCGAGCGAGGCGACTATAATTACATGACCAACCGTGAAGGAGTGCAATCGTATTGGATAGAACGGCTGAAAGAGGCAGGACCTTATGAGAATTTCTACACCATGGGCATGAGAGGTATCCATGACAGTGGAATGGAAGGAGTCAAGACCCTTCAGGAAAAGACCGATGCCCTGCAACAAGTAATCAACGACCAGCGTAAACTACTGGCGAAATATGTAAATAAGGATGTAGAGAAAATCCCCCAAGCTTTTGTCCCTTATAAAGAAGTACTTCAAATAATGGAGAATGGCTTGCAACTGCCGGAGGACATCACATTGATATGGTGCGATGACAACTATGGCTATATGACCCGTTTGAGCGACGAGGAACAGCAAAAGCGTAGCGGAGGTGCCGGAGTGTATTATCATCTCAGTTATTGGGGGCGTCCGCACGACTACATGTGGCTATGTACTACCCAGCCGGGATTGATTTATAGCGAAATGAAACAGGCATACGACTGCAATGCCCGCCGCCTATGGGTAGTCAATGTGCACGACCTGAAACCGGTGGCTTACGATCTGGAACTCTTTCTGGATATGGCATGGAATATCAACTCCGTATCTCCATCTACGCTTGTGGAGCATCAGAAGAACTGGCTTTGCCGCGAATTCGGAAAAGAAGCAGGAGAAAAGCTATTGCCCGCCATGTTAGAGTTTTATCGCCTGTGCGGCATCCGTAAACCGGAATTTATGGGTTGGAATCAGGTGGAACTTGACAAGAAGAAGTATACTAAAGGCTGGTCTCCGGTTAAAAATACAGATTTTAGCCTGACTGAATTTGGCGGAGAACTGGACCGTTATCTGGAATCTTATGAAGCCATTAAAGAAATCTTATCGGAAACGGAAGCAATAATTCCTCAGGAACGCAAAGATGCTTTCTTTGCCCAAATCAAGTATCCTGTGTTTGGTGCCGCAGCTATGAGCACGAAGATATTGGAAGCACAAAGAGCACGCTGCATCTCTCCGGGAAGCTGCGACACGACTTTATGGACCCGAGAGAGCCAATTAATGGCTGCCTGTGCCAAAAGCATCAAGGCTTATCAGGAAATACGCGACTTGACGGACTACTATAACAATGAGCTGGCAGGTGGCAAATGGAAATACTCCATGTGCCACAATCCGCGGGATTTATATGTGTTCTATCCGCCTAAAGTCCCTGTATGGCTGACAGACAAAGAAATAGAGAAGTATGCTTCTTTAAAAAGAACAAAATCATTACCTTTGGCAGAAGCAGTTAAAGATAGTTGTATCGTTTCTAATGCTTGCGATTATGCAAGAGCGTCCGAAGGTGTCATGACAATTCAATCATTGGGGCACAGCATGAATGCAGTTTCCGTACCGAAGGGAAAATCAATTACTTTTGAATTTGATTGCTCATGGGATGGAGAAGCGACACTGCGCACCGCCGTCATACCTACACAACCTAATGATAAAGGGAATATTCGTTTCAGTGTCAGCATAGATGGTGAAAAACCTCAGATATGCTCCTTTAAAGAAGGTTTCCGCACGGAGGGCTGGAAGCAGAATGTGCTTCGGGGGCAGGCTATTCGTGAAACCAATCATCGCTTGGCAAAAGGAAAGCACACCTTATCCATCACAGCTTTGGATGACCATGTATTGATAGACCAATGGATGATTGATTTCAAGCCAGATAGAATGTTTTACGTATTCCCTGTCCAACCAACATATTAATATAGCATGAATTATATGAAAAGAATTATTGGATTATTCATTATTTTACTGTGTCTTTGTTCTGCAAAAGCTCAACAGACAGAAGTGAGGTATCTCTCCGGCACAGGACCGGATAATACTGTGAAGTGGGATTTCTGGTGCTCATCAGGTATGAATTCCCAAAAGTGGAGCAAGATAGAAGTTCCGTCTTGCTGGGAACAGCAAGGTTTTGGAGGCTACACCTACGGACGCTACTACATTTATAAGGAACGTGAAAATGAAAAGCAATATGATGCCTACAGAGAGCATGATTTTTGCGATGAATACGGCATTTATCGTCACCGTTTTGACGTTCCGGATACTTGGAAAGGCAAACAGATAAGCATTGTATTCGAAGGTGTCATGACCGATGCCGAAGTGAAAATCAACGATGTTATCGTTGGTCCCACTCATCAGGGAGCATTCTATCGTTTCTCTTATGATATCACAGACAAACTGAAATTCGGGAAAAAGAATTCAATGGAAGTGATGGTGAAGAAGCAATCGGCTAATAAATCAGTTAATGCAGCGGAACGCCGTGCCGACTGGTGGCTCTTCGGAGGTATCTACCGCCCCGTATATCTGATGGCGAAACCTCGCACGCAAATAGACCATATAGCGGTGGATGCCCGTGCAGATGGTACATTGCGCACAGATGTCTATCTGAAAAATATTTCCAAAGGACAGCAAGTGGAACTGTCGCTTATTTCCTGTGATTCACAGCTTCCCATAGGACGACAGGTATGCGGACTTTTGACGGAAGAGAGACAGACGCTTACCACACATTGGAACAATATCAAGACATGGGACCCTGAACATCCTAACCTTTATCGACTTACTATGCGTCTTCTTTCCACAACAGGAGATGTTGTACACGAGATAACGGAGCGCATTGGGTTCCGCACCATTGAATTCCATCCCGAAGATGGCATATATCTGAACGGTACACGGCTTTTAGTAAAGGGAACTAACCGCCATTGCTTTGATTCTGAGACGGGTAGAACAATCAGTCGGGAGCTCAGTCTAAAGGATGCTTTGCTCATTAAGCAGATGAATATGAATGCCGTGCGTTCACATTATCCTCCTGATACCCATTTCTTAGAGGTATGCGACTCCATAGGGCTTCTTTATCTCAATGAATTGTGTGGTTGGCAGAATAGCTATAGCACTGAAATAGCAGAAAAGTTACTGCCCGAAATGATGTTTCGTGATGTAAATCACCCGTGCATCTTTATTTGGGCAAATGGTAACGAAGGAGGATGGAATACCGCCATTGACAATCGTTTTGCCGACTACGACCCGCAGAAACGCCACATCATTCATCCGTGGGCAGATTTCAATGGTTTGGATACACGCCATTATCCCAACAGTACGGATAACATGTATCGGTTGGAACGCGGACATAAGGTTTTCATGATGACGGAGTTTCTACATGGGCTCTACGACCGTGGACAGGGTGCAGGCCTCAAAGGACTATGGTCAAAATTTAAGGCGAATCCACTCTTTGCCGGTGGCTTCCTTTGGGCGTATGTGGATGAAGCTATCCGCCGTACAGATACCGAACAAATGGACACTTACGGTCCTAATGCTCCCGATGGTATCGTGGGGGCAAATCGCGAAAAAGAAGGCAGCTTCTATACTGTTCGGGAGGTATGGTCGCCCATTCAAATAAATCCGTTTAAAATAACGTCTTCCTTCAAAGGAGATTTTTACGTAGCTAATGATTACTTATTCAGCAACTTAAACGAATGTCGAATGAAGTGGAAGGTAATGCGCTTACCTATTCCACGAGTGTCCGACAGCCCCATCTGCTTAGCAGAAGGTAGTGTACTGCTACCTGCAATTCAACCTGGTGAAAAGGGTACAGCCCACTTCGATCTGCCGGAGAAATTCTTCAATGGCGACGTTCTGGAATTGGAAGCCTACAGTGCGACGGGTGACACGGTATGTAACTGGGCGTTCCCCATCAAGAATAATCGCAAGTACTTTGCAGAATACAGGCATTTACAACCGGCAACAACAACTGCCGCCAGATATCAAACAAACGACAACAGTGTTACACTGATGGCGAATGGAGTTGCAGCAACATTCAACAAAGCAAATGGCAATTTGGTGGAAGTGAAAAATGGCAGCAAGGTAATATCATTGTCTGATGGTCCTCTCCCGGTCGGAATGAAGATGCTTTTCAGCTCTGCTAACCTAAAAATGCAAGGTGACACGGCCATTTATACCGTAAAATATAAAGGTGCAGCCGACTCCATTGTCTGGAGAATGACGCCTGACGGATTGCTTGGAATGGATGCATTGGTGCTGAATTACAGGGCAGATAACAAGTTTGACGGTGCATACTTTGACCGTCCGGTTCATAATCTCGGCTTTTCATTCTCTTTTCCTGAAAAGAACGTCAGCGGGATGCGTTGGTTAGGTAAAGGCCCTTACCGGGTATGGAAGAATCGTATTGAAGGAACGAATTATGGCATTTGGCAAAAGGACTACAACAACACTGTGACGGGAGAATATTATCATCCGCTTGTCTACCCGGAATTCAAAGGGTATCATGCCAGTCTCTATTGGGCGACACTCCAATCACAGACAACCCCGATGACGGTTTATTCGGAAACTGACGGTATTTTCTTTCGTGTCTTCACTCCGGAAGAGCAGCGCGACCGCGAAAGCCGTGGAATATCGGTAAAGGAATATCCTGCCGGAGACATCTCATTCTTATTTGAAATTCCTGCTGTCAATTCTCAAGGGACAGGAGGAGAAGCCTCTTATATTAAAATCAACAAAGGCGACGAGGGCTTCAGGATGAAACTTTGGTTCCAGTTTTGAATAGAGTTATAATATGAATATGAAAAAAGTTTTAGTATTATTCTTATGGTTGTCTTCTTCCTTACAAGATAGAGCTTACGGCAGACAGAACACAACTCGCAGCAGATGGAAAAGATTTAGCATATATTACTGTAAAAGTAACCGACAAGAATGGCAATCTCTGCCCACATGACAGACGATTAATCAAGTTTTCAGTAAAAAGGAACGGAAGCTACCGCGCCTCGGTCAACGGAGACCCTACTTCGCTTGATTTATTTCATTTGCCCCAGATGCATGTTTTTAATGGTATGCTGACTACCATTGTGCAAGTAGGAGAAGCTGCTGGAAAACTAGCTCTTGAGGCAAAGGCTTTTGGGATAAAATCGGGCAAGTTAGAAGTTACAACCAAGTAAAACGTAATATGAAGAACCTCGCCGAAGGATATTCAGTAGTTGCAACGTTTACTTCCTAGAAAGACCATAAGAATAAAAGGAACAAAAACAGTGGGTATTTATCTCCCTTTTGCATAAAGGATTCACAGACGGTGGCTATTTTTTAGTATAGCCACCGCTGTGAAGAATTGTACAATTTTAATGTCTAAAGGAAAATTGCACATAAAAAAAGAGGAACTTACAGTCACATCTCATAAAACAATCCTCAGCTTGTTGATATGCTTCAGTCGATTTTTCCGTCAGCACCTGATTAGAATAAAGATTACACAAATCCTCATAAAGCATTCCTTTTATCCACAATTCTTTTTTATCCGCCTCCCCAAATTCTTTCAATATTGCAAAGTAGTTTTCCATAGCCTCCGCATGCATATTCATCCGAAACAGCAAACGCCCTTTATACATCAAAGCTTTCGCACAATTTATACCGTTACCATAGTAATGAAAGCTTCATTTAGCAAAGAGTCACATGCTAAGAGAGGAAGATATTTCTTATCCGTTGCCTCAGCCAAAAGCAATCTGTTCGGACTTGGAAAGGGCATCGGGAGAAATGGATTACAGAATCTGATAACTACTGTCGGGAGAAAAAGAGATTAAAATCTCGGCACGAAGCAACTGTTTGTCTTCTACTTTGTTCTTATTGCAGGAAACAAGCAGCAGAAAGAGACAAAGGACAGATAATAAGTTTTTCAATCGGGTTAGCATAAAATGATTCTATTATTAGATAACAAAGAAAACAAAAAGGAAGAGATGGGGCAACAGATATATCAGAATAATTCAGACTTATCCTCCGCATCATTCACAGCTTTACTTTATACCTTCTCTACAACCCACCTTAGCCTAAACAATGATAAGAAAGAGAAAAAATAAAGGAGTAGCTGTTTTTTTCGTAACTTTGCACAGTTTTAAAGACATTGAATGAATGGAGTTTAAATACGACGTTATCGTGATTGGAGCCGGACACGCCGGTTGTGAAGCGGCTGCGGCTGCGGCAAATCTGGGCTCAAAAACCTGCCTTATCACCATGGACATGAATAAGATAGGGCAAATGAGTTGTAACCCTGCCATAGGCGGTATTGCCAAAGGACAAATAGTACGCGAAGTAGATGCTTTAGGCGGATACATGGGATTAGTAACCGATCAAACCGCTATTCAATTCCGTATATTGAACCGTTCCAAAGGGCCCGCCATGTGGAGTCCACGCGCACAATGCGACCGCAATAAATTCATCTGGGCATGGCGCGAAATATTAGAAAACATTCCTAACCTACACATCTGGCAAGATACTGTACGCGAAATTCTCGTTGAAAACGGAGAAATTACCGGGCTGACTACTTTCCTTGATGTGACTTTCCATGCCAAGTGTATCATATTAACAGCCGGAACTTTCCTAAACGGGTTAATGCACATAGGACGTACCCAGCTTGCAGGTGGACGTATGGCAGAGCCTGCATCCTACGAATTAACTGAATCCATCGCAAGACATGGTGTCGAATACGGACGCATGAAAACCGGTACCCCTGTACGCATAGACGGACGAAGTGTACACTATGAATATATGGAAACCCAGGATGGGGAATGTGACTTCCACAAATTTTCGTTTATGGATACCAGTGTGCGTCACCTGAAACAACTCCCATGCTGGACTTGCTTTACGAACGAAGAAGTGCATCGTGTGTTGTGTGAGGGACTGCCGGATTCTCCCCTTTTCAACGGACAGATTCAAAGTATAGGCCCCCGCTATTGTCCCAGCATTGAAACCAAGATTGTGACCTTTCCTGACAAGGAGCAGCATCAGCTTTTCTTGGAACCGGAAGGAGAGACAACACAGGAACTTTACTTGAATGGTTTCTCTTCATCACTTCCGATGAGCATACAAATAGAAGCTTTAAAGAAAGTCCCTGCATTTAAAGATCTGGTGATTTACCGTCCGGGGTATGCCATTGAGTATGATTACTTCGATCCTACCCAACTTAAACACACGTTGGAATCGAAAAAAATCAAGAACTTATTCTTTGCTGGACAAGTAAATGGAACCACTGGATACGAAGAAGCTGCCGGACAAGGAATCATTGCTGGTATCAATGCACATATTAATTGCCATGGCGGAGAACCTTTTACGCTGGCACGCGATGAAGCATATATCGGTGTATTGATCGATGACTTGGTAACAAAAGGTGTGGATGAACCTTATCGCATGTTTACTTCACGTGCGGAATATAGAATCTTGCTGCGCATGGACGACGCGGACATGCGACTCACTGAAAAAGCATGGAAACTCGGATTGGTGAAAGAAGACCGCTATGAATTACTGAAGCAAAAACGTGAAGCTATCAGTAACATTGTAGGATTTACTCGAAACTATTCGATGAAACCGGCATTAATAAATCCGGTACTCGAACAGTTAGGGACTACTCCCCTGCGCCAAGGATGTAAATTAATAGATTTGATAAACCGTCCGCAAGTTACACTTGAAAATATGGCGGAACACGTCGGTGCTTTCCGTCGAGAACTGGATAAGGTTACCGAAAGAAAAGAGGAAATCATCGAGGCTGCCGAGATCCTTATTAAATATGAAGGCTATATCGGACGGGAACGAATTATAGCAGATAAGCTTGCCCGTCTGGAAAGTATAAAAATCAAAGGGAAGTTTGACTATAATTCCATTCAATCCCTTTCCACCGAAGCAAGACAGAAGCTGGTAAAGATTGACCCGGAAACCATTGCTCAAGCAAGCCGAATTCCGGGAGTGTCTCCAAGCGACATTAACGTTCTGCTGGTACTTTCGGGCAGATAACTCGGAACGTTCCACGTGAAACAAAAGAATTCAATAAACGCATTAAAAATACTGATTATGAGCAAAGAAACTCTTGCTAAAAGCATTCGGGAAATTCCCGATTTCCCAATATCAGGGATTTTATTTTACGACGTGACTACATTGTTCAAAGATCCTGCAAGACTACAGGAACTTTCGGACACATTGTACGAGATGTACAAAGACAAAGGCATTACGAAAGTTGTAGGCATTGAATCAAGAGGTTTTATTATGGGTCCTATCCTTGCCACTCGTTTGGGCGCAGGTTTCATTCCTATCCGCAAGCCGGGGAAACTTCCGGCAGAAACCATTGAAGAAAGCTACGATAAGGAATACGGGAAAGACACAATTCAGATACATAAGGATGCTTTGAACAAAAACGACGTAGTTCTGCTTCACGACGATTTACTGGCTACAGGTGGAACAATGGAGGCCGCTTGCAAGTTAGTACAAAAGATGAATCCGAAGAAAATTCATGTTAACTTCATTATCGAGTTGAAAGAATTGCACGGAAAAGATTTATTCAGTAAAGATGTAGATGTACAATCAGTACTTTCTCTATAAACAGATAGAATAGCCTCAAGCAATATATGGAGAATAATCCGGAAGTTAAAACCAGCGAATATTTGAAAGGGATAGTATTAAACCTTCCCGAAAGCCCCGGTATTTATCAATACCTGAACACCGAAGGAGTTATTATATACGTAGGTAAAGCTAAAAACTTAAAGCGAAGGGTTTCCTCCTATTTCAATAAAGAGCACGAACCGGGAAAAACAAGAGTGCTCGTCAGCAAGATAGCAGATATACGTTATATCGTTGTAAATACAGAGGAGGATGCATTGTTGTTAGAAAACAACCTAATCAAAAAATACAGACCACGATACAACGTTTTATTGAAGGATGACAAGACATATCCATCTATTTGCGTTCAAAACGAACATTTTCCCCGTGTATTTAAAACTCGTAAGATTATACGCAACGGCTCCTCCTATTATGGCCCTTATAGCCATATACCTTCTATGAATGCGCTGCTCGACCTGATCAAGCATTTATATCCGTTGCGTACCTGCAATCTGAATCTTTCACCCGAGAATATCAATGCAGGCAAATTCAACGTATGCCTGGAGTATCACATCAAGAATTGCGCTGGCCCTTGCATCGGAAAACAATCATTGGATGATTACTTGAAAAATATCGGTGAAATCAAGGAAATCCTCAAAGGAAATACGCAAGAGATACAACGCCATTTATTCCAGCAAATGCAGGAATTGGCAACCGATATGAGGTTTGAAGAAGCACAGAAAGTGAAAGAAAAGTATATGTTGATTGAGAACTATCGCGCAAAATCAGAAGTTGTAAGCAATGTACTGCACAATATCGATGTATTCACCATAGAAGAAGACAGCGACGGAAAGTCAGCATTCATCAACTACCTGCATATTACGAACGGAGCTATCAACCAAGCATTTACATTTGAGTATAAGAAACGCCTTTACGAAACAAAAGAAGAGCTTCTCGAACTAGGTATCATTGAAATGAGAGAGCGATACAAGAGCCTTTCACGCGAAATCATCGTGCCTTTCGAGGTTGATATGGAACTAAAGGATGTGGTTTTCACAATCCCCCAGCGAGGAGACAAGAAGAAACTGTTGGATCTTTCTATTCTGAATGTAAAACAGTACAAGGCAGATCGCATGAAGCAGGCCGAAAAGTTGAATCCCGAACAACGAAACGTCCGCCTGATGAAAGAAATACAAGATGAGCTGCACCTCGACCGCCTGCCCATGCAAATAGAATGTTTTGATAATTCAAATATCCAAGGTTCCGATCCCGTTGCTGCCTGCGTAGTTTTCAAGAAGGCCAAACCCTCCAAACAAGACTACCGGAAGTATAATATAAAGACTGTAGTTGGTGCGGATGATTATGCTTCCATGAAAGAAGTCGTAAAACGTCGTTATCAGCGCGCTATCGAAGAGAATAATCCTCTACCCGACCTCCTTATCACCGATGGTGGAAAAGGACAAATGAACGCCGTAAAAGAAGCCCTGAACGAACTAAATCTGAATATACCTATTGCCGGACTTGCTAAAGACGGTAAACACCGCACATCAGAATTACTTTACGGTTTTCCTCCACAAACCATCGGACTGAAGCAAAACACTCCCCTTTTCCGCCTTTTGACACAGATACAGGACGAGGTACACCGCTTTGCCATTACTTTCCATCGGGATAGACGCAGTAAACGGCAAATAGCGTCTGAGTTGGATGAGATAAAAGGTATCGGAGAGAAAACAAAAGCTGCCTTGCTAAAAGAGTTTAAGAGCGTAAAACGCATTAAAGAGGCATCTTTGGAAACACTTGCAAAGGTGACAGGAGAGGCAAAAGCAAAAGTTATTAAAGAATACTTCAGACAGGCTACAAGCTAAATCTCTTGTCGATTAAAAATGAATCATACGCTCAAATTACAGGCAATCACGAATTTATTCGTAACTTTGCACATCGGAAAAGATTAAAAAGATTAGGATAAAAGAACATGAGAGTAGTCATACAACGTGCCGGACACGCTTCTGTTACGATTGACGGAACGTGTAAATCCGCTATAGGAAAAGGACTTTTAATATTGGTAGGTATTGAGGAGACAGACGGACAGGAAGACATTGACTGGCTTTGCAAAAAAATTGTCAATCTGCGTGTCTTCGACGACGAGAACGGAGTTATGAATAAATCGATCCTCGACATTAAGGGTGAGATACTGGTAGTCAGCCAGTTTACCCTACATGCTTCTACAAAAAAGGGAAATCGTCCCTCCTATATACGGGCGGCCAAACCTGAAATTTCAATCCCTTTATATGAACAGTTTTGCAGGGAATTGAGTTCTTCTTTAGGTAAAGAGATAGGCACCGGAGAATTTGGTGCCGATATGAAGGTAGAATTATTGAACGATGGTCCTGTGACCATCTGTATGGATACAAAAAACAAGGAATGATGACATTAGAAGAGGCTCAGCATCAAGTAGATTGCTGGATTAAGAAGTATGGAGTACGCTACTTCAGCGAACTCACCAACATGGCTGTTCTTACCGAAGAAGTCGGAGAACTGGCCCGAGTGATGTCCCGTAAATACGGTGACCAATCCTTTAAAGAAGGAGAAAAAGATAATATTGACGACGAGATAGCAGATGTCCTGTGGGTACTCCTCTGCATTGCCAACCAAACAGGTGTAAACGTCACAGAAGCGTTTGCCCGGAATCTGGAGAAGAAAACCCAACGGGATAGTGCCCGACATATCAATAACCCTAAATTGCAAGACCATGGAGAAGAATGAACCTACGCAGAACAAGTATGATGCCGCTTTGGCAAAGTATAACACACAACTGGATGACGCAGAAATAGCTGCAAAAGTAGCGAAGCTCATCGCAGAAAAAGTACCCGGAAACCATACGGAAGAAGTTAAGAAGTTCTTGTTTCACTGCATTGATCTCACCACGCTGAACACCACGGATAGCGATGAAAGCGTAATGAAATTTACGCAAAAGGTGAATCAATTCGACAATGAATTCCCCGATTTAAAGAACGTAGCTGCCATTTGCGTTTATCCAAATTTTGCAGAAATCGTAAAGGATACCCTGGAAGTGGAAGACGTAAAAATAGCTTGCGTTTCGGCTGGCTTCCCCTCTTCGCAGACTTTCACGGAAGTAAAGGTGGCAGAAACTGCTATGGCATTGATGGAAGGTGCAGACGAAATAGATATTGTTATCTCTGTAGGTAAATTCCTGAGTGGAGACTATGAGAGCATGTGCGAAGAAATTCAGGAACTGAAAGATGTCTGCAAAGAACATCACATGAAGGTTATTCTGGAAACAGGAGCACTCAAGAGTGCTTCCAACATCATGAAAGCCTCTATCTTATCCATGTATTCAGGAGCAGATTTCATCAAAACCTCTACTGGAAAACAGCAACCTGCCGCAACCCCGGAGGCCGCTTACGTAATGTGCCAGGCCATTAAAGAATATTACAACAAGACTGGCAACAAAGTAGGTTTCAAGCCTGCCGGAGGAATCAACACCGTAAATGACGCAGTTATTTACTATACGATCGTCAAAGAGATACTTGGAGAAGAATGGTTGGATAACCAATGGTTCCGTTTAGGTACCAGCCGTTTAGCTAATCTTTTACTTTCTGAAATTAAAGGCGAGGAAATGAGATTTTTCTAAAATAAAAATAAAACTATAAGAAAAAGCCTGATAGAGATCTTCTATCAGGCTTTTTCTTATATCATTAGGGTTATTCTCCAACTATTTATCACGATCTACCACATAATCCAGATAGGCAGTAAGAGCGGCTTTCACATCAGAATCGGGTAAGGACGCCAATAACGAAAGTGCTTTTTCTTTAAAAGTAAGCATCGTCTGCACAGCATACTCAATGCCGCCCTGCTGCTTGGCAAACTCAATTAAATAGTCGATTTCATCGGTAGTAGCCGAACCACTCTTCACCTTTACGGCAATTTCTTCAGCAGCTTTATCTTTGGTTGAATTCAGAGCATAAAGAACAGGAAGGGTCAATTTTCCCTCTAACATATCATTTCCTGTCGGCTTACCTATCTTCTTGCTATTATAGTAATCAAAAATATCGTCTTTAATCTGAAAACAAAGACCGATGTATTCGCCGAACTGGCGTGCGAATTCAGCCTGTTCATCGGTCACCCCTACCGAAAGAGCCCCGGATTTAGTGCACGCAGCAAAAAGAACAGCTGTTTTCTTACGGATTACATCAAAATAAACTTCTTCGGAAAACTGAAGACTGCTCACATTGGAAAGCTGGAGAAGCTCCCCTTCTGACAAATTCTGTCCCAGACGGGAAACCACCTCAATAATAGCATAATTATGCGTTTTGCCTACTTGCACAAGTGAAGTTGCCAACAAATAATCGCCTACCAACACTGCTACCTTATTATTATAGATTGCATTTACCGATAACTGACCACGACGTTCAGTGCTTTCATCCACCACATCGTCATGGACCAAACTGGCCGTATGCAATAATTCAAGGGATACCGCTGCATGAAGTGTTTCGGGACAGATCCTGCCATACAGCTTTGCCATAAGTAACAGCAACATCGGACGCATCATCTTCCCATTCTTTTGTCGAATATGAGATATAACTTCATTCAACAAAAAGTTGGAACTGGTAAGTGAGCTGTCGAACAGCTTTTTGAAATCATCCAGTTCTGCCGCAATCGGAGTTTTTATGAGTGATGAGTTGTCCATGCATCGCTATTTTCCCACAAAAATAGTAATAAAACACTTAATACGGTATTTTTTTGTACTTTTACCATGAAAAAAAGGATAAATATATGAATTCTGACGATAAACTGTTTCTTCTCGATGCTTATGCATTGATATATCGCGCTTATTACGCATTTATCAAGAACCCACGGATTAACTCCAAAGGTTTCAACACTTCTGCCATTCTGGGGTTTGTAAATACCCTTGAAGAAGTACTCAAAAAAGAAAATCCATCACATATTGGTGTGGCGTTCGACCCGGCAGGTCCTACCTTCCGACATGAGGCCTACGAACAGTATAAAGCACAGCGGGAAGAAACTCCGGAAGCAATCCGTCTCTCCGTACCTATTATAAAAGATATTATTCGTGCCTATCGCATCCCCATCCTGGAAGTACCGGGCTATGAAGCGGACGACGTCATAGGCACGCTTGCTACTGAGGCAGGCCGCCAAGGCATCACAACTTATATGATGACACCGGATAAAGACTATGGACAACTGGTATCTGAAAATGTATTCATGTACCGCCCCAAACATACAGGTGGTTTCGAGGTCATGGGTATAGAACAGGTAAAAGCTAAGTTTGATATCCAATCGACCCAGCAGGTAATTGACATGTTGGGACTAATGGGTGACGCATCCGATAACATTCCCGGCTGTCCCGGCGTAGGAGAGAAAACCGCACAAAAGTTAATCAACGAATTCGGCAGCATCGAAAATCTTCTGGAACACACCGACCAACTGAAAGGTGCCTTGAAGACTAAAGTCGAAAACAATCGCGAAATGATTACCTTCTCCAAATTTCTTGCAACAATCAAGATTGATGTTCCCATCAAACTTGATATGAAAGCACTCGTTCGTGAAGAACCCAACGAAGAAGAACTTCGGAAAATTTTCGAAGAGATGGAATTTCGTACACTCATTGATCGCGTACTCAAAAAAAGTAATGCCCCCTCTCCTTCTTCCGCTGCTCCCGATCTTTTTTCACCAGGTCCGCTTTTTGCCCCAAATAATGGCCCGGTTCAAGGCAATTTGTTTGAAGAATTTGCGGGCGACCGACCGAATGATGAAAAAGAATCGAATCTCGCGCGTTTAGAAACCAGCGATTTCAACTATCAACTCATTGATACAGAAGAGAAAAGATCCAAAATTATTAAAAAGTTACTTACAACGAAAATTCTCTCAATAGATACCGAAACGACCTCTGCTGAGCCAATGGAGGCAGAATTGGTAGGAATGAGTTTCAGTGACACCGAAAATCAGGCCTACTATGTTCCGGTTCCACCTGAACGGGAAGAGGCGTTAAAAATAGTAAATGAGTTTCGACCTCTTTACGAGAATGTAAATTCAACGAAAGTCGGACAAAACATCAAGTACGATATTTTGGTTCTTCAAAATTACGGAGTGGAGGTGAAAGGTGAACTTTTCGACACCATGCTTGCACATTATGTATTGCAACCCGAACTTCGCCACAATATGGATTATCTGGCAGAAATTTATCTGCACTATCAAACTATCCATATCGACGAACTTATCGGACCGAAGGGAAAGAATCAAAAGAACATGCGCGACCTCCCACCGGAGGAAGTTTACAAATATGCTTGCGAAGATGCGGACATTACCCTGAAACTTAAAAACGTTCTTGAGGAAGAATTAAAGAAACAAGGCGTGGAACACCTCTTCTATGAAATAGAGATGCCACTCGTACGTGTGCTTGCCAATATGGAAAGCAACGGAGTGCGTATTGACACCGAAGCACTGAAACAAACATCCGAGCACTTCACTGCCCGCTTGCAGGAGATCGAAAAAGAAATCTATGAGCTGGCAGGTGAGACATTCAATATCGCTTCACCTAAACAGGTAGGTGAGATCCTTTTTGACAAGCTGAAGATTATAGATAAAGCCAAAAAGACAAAGACAGGGCAATATGTCACTTCGGAAGAAGTGCTGGAGAGTCTGCGCAATAAACATGAAGTCATTGGAAAGATACTTGAATATCGTGGACTGAAGAAACTGCTGGGAACCTATGTAGATGCTCTTCCTCTATTGATCAATCCACGTACCGGGCGCATCCATACTTCCTTTAACCAGGCAGTCACGGCTACCGGACGCCTCAGTTCCAGTAATCCGAACCTGCAGAACATCCCCATCCGTGATGAGGATGGAAAGGAAATCCGCAAGGCTTTTATTCCGGATGATGGCTGCGAGTTCTTCTCTGCCGACTATTCGCAAATAGAATTGCGCATTATGGCGCATCTAAGCGAAGATAAGAATATGATCGACGCATTCCTTAGCGGTTATGACATTCATGCCGCCACCGCCGCTAAAATATATAAAATAGATATCAAAGACGTCACCCCCGATATGCGCCGTAAGGCAAAGACCGCCAATTTCGGTATCATCTATGGTATTTCTATCTTTGGTTTGGCGGAACGTATGAACGTGGACCGGAAAGAAGCTAAAGAACTGATTGACGGATACTTTGAAACTTACCCGCAAGTACGCGAATATATGGATAAAAGTATCCAGGTGGCGCGTGAGCAAGGGTATGTGGAAACCATTTTCCATCGCAAACGCTTCTTACCTGATATCAACTCGCGAAATGCAACCGTACGCGGATATGCAGAGCGCAATGCTATCAACGCACCTATTCAAGGAAGTGCTGCCGATATCATCAAAGTTGCCATGGCACGCATCTATGAACGCTTCCAAAGTTACAAATTGAAAGCTAAGATGATTTTACAGGTCCATGACGAACTAAATTTCAGCGTTCCAGAGGCTGAAAAAGAGTTTGTGCAACAAATTGTAATCGAAGAGATGGAACGCGCATATCGCATGCACGTACCCCTGAGAGCCGATTGTGGATGGGGAAAGAACTGGTTAAAGGCCCACTAAATCCAACTATAACTTTATTTAACTTACAATCAGAAAGCAACTGAAGTAATCTATTCAAAATACAGTTTGCTCACCAGAATATCCGGCAACATCACTGCCGGATATTTTTTTATCATTAATATTGGCAAAAAGAAAACATAGCAAACCCATTCGCACTAACATTTTGACTATATTTAATCTATTTATCGCTATTATGTCAATTTAATCCGTACCTTTGCAGCGAATTTAATGACATAATGATAGAATATAGTAAGAGATAACTTAAAAACATATAGAACCATGAAAACAAAAGTATTTTTAAAAACAGTTGCATTATCAGCAGTTATTCTATTTGGTGGCATTGCAGCTTCTGCAGCTAACAAAAACAACCTCATTTACAATTCGGAAGAGAAAGATGGAGTAATGGTTGGACAGACCGTTTACAAAATGGACGGTGGTACTTTAGCAAATTATATGAAGCATAGTTATAAATATGATGACCAAAAACGCATGACTGAAAGCGAGACTATGAAATGGAACAGCGGAAAGAATGCTTGGGAAAACGACCTTCGCGTTTGCTACGCTTATCAAGGAAAAACTCTCACTACTACTTATTATAAGTGGAATAACAAACAAAAAGCATATGTCCTTGTTCCCGAAATGACGGTTACAATGGACAATCCAAATCTGTAAAAACAGCAGATACTCTCTTAAAAATCTAACAAACAAATTGAACAAACCGAAACCTTTATAAGTTTTGTACACCAAGTGAAAGCCGGAATACGTGATGTATTTCGGCTTTTTTCATAACTTTGCCTGCCTAAACAAAACCTATTTATGATACCTGCTACCCTCACCCACTACATTGAAACAGAGATTATTCCCCGTCACGAGCACTTTGACAAGGCACACAACCTCGCACACGTACGTACTGTTATAGAAGAAAGCCTCGCACTTGCCAAGGAATATAATGTGAACGAAAGCATGGCATATACCATTGCCGCATACCATGATACAGGACTTTGTCGGGATCGTGCTACACATCATCTCATCTCAGGAGAGATTCTGAAACAAGACAAAATGCTCTGCCAATGGTTCAGTGAGGAAGAAATAGAAACCATGAAAGAGGCGGTGGAAGACCATCGGGCATCTACCGATCACAAACCGCGAAGCATTTATGGCAAAATAGTGGCAGAGGCAGATCGTGTGATTGACCCCGTAATCACCTTACGCCGCACCGTGCAATACGGATTAAAACAGAAACCGGAAGCGGAAAAAGAATGGCACTACCAACGTTTCCGCCAGCATCTGATGGAGAAATATGCACCGGGTGGATATCTGAAACTTTGGTTTCCGAAATCAAAGAATGCAGAAAAGCTGAAAGAACTGCAAAAGATTATCGCAGACGAAGCACAGTTGAGGAGTATCTTCCAACAGTTGTTTGCCGAGGAAAAGTAATAAGCATGAATAACCGCACTTAATATATTCTTTGCCTCATTCTCTTTAAACTATGCCCTCTTCTTCTTTAATACTTCCACTTACCAACACCCCCATGTAAGCAATTACGACACCCGGGTGTTAGTAGTACTTACATCCCCATGTTGGTATTACCAACACCCGGATGTAGGTAAGTGTATTTTAGCATAACAACAAAGACATCTTTAAAGAACATGCAGATTATGTTCTACTCCCCATCCTTTCAAAAAGTTAAATCTACCCGCATTTACCACTAATCCTCAAAGTAAAACCAATACCCCCAATGGTAAAAAAGTACAATCCATAAGGCAATAAACAGAAGAATACCTATCTTTGCAGACAGAAAACAAAGTAATAACGAAATAGATAATGGCTTTACAATGTGATGTAAAAATAGGGTAAATCAGCAAGATAAAAACAACCAATAAAAAACCAAATAAAAATATAATATTCAGATATTTAAGACACATCGAGCAATACTAAGAGAGAACGTTTGCTTTCCTTTGTTTTGCTCTTTTTTTTGTTACTTTTGTTACTCGTTTGTTACCCGTTTTTGTATCTTTGTACCGGGTAACAATAAAAAGACTGATAACAATGAGTACAAAAAAAAGACCTTCCACTAAAGCCAAACAGCCAATAAGGATAAGATACAAGAAATTGGCAAACGGCAACCTGTCTATCTACTTAGACATATTCCAAAACGGGAAACGTGTATATGAGTTCCTGAAACTGTATCTGATCCCGGAAGTTGATGAGAAAGCCAAAGCAGCCAATAAAAAAACTATGGAATTGGTGGAAACTATCAAAGCCAAGAAGATAGTACAGCTAAACACAACAGCACACGGTTTGAGCAATCAGAAAGAACGCTCTAAAGTCTTGCTCCGTGACTATATCAGAGCTTTTGCCGAGACAAAAGGTAAATCTACGTTGCAGAACTTAAATTCCCTTGCTTACCATCTGGAGAAATTTCAAAGCATAGATATACAGATGGGGAAAATAGATAAGCATTACATTCTGGACTTCATAGATTATCTAGAAGATGCCCAAATAGACCATACCCAAAGAAACAAGGGAAAGAAACTAAGCAAGAATAGCCAAGCGATGTATTTTAAGTGTTTAAAAATGGCACTGGATGAGGCTGTAGCCGATGATATTATAGAAGCAAACCCGGTGTTATCCGTGAAAAAGAAGTACCGACCAACAAAGGAGAAAGCCCCCAAACGTGAATATCTGACAGAAGAAGAACTAAAGCTATTTGCATCAACCGATTTTCCTAATGACTTACTCAAGCGTGCCTTTATGATTGGATGCTTAACAGGTTTAAGACATTGTGATATTAGGCAAATGACGTGGGCAAATGTAGGAACCGTCAGGAATGGCGTAGAATGTATCAGTATAATACAGGAAAAGACCGATGATCCGGTAGATATACCGATGAATGATAATATTAGAAAATGGCTACCAGAGCGAGGAAAAGCAAAGAAAACTGATTTGGTTTTTTCTGGACTGATAACTTTAGGTAGGACTAACGAGGTACTACCCAAGTGGGCAGAGAAAGCCGGGATAAGCAAGCATTTGACATTTCATATAAGCCGTCACACCTTTGCAGTTATGGCCATTGCAAACGGTATCGACATTTACACAGTTTCCAAGCTATTAGGGCACCAAAGTATAGCAGTGACAGAGATTTATACAGAAGTGCTTGATAACTCCAAGAAACAAGCTATGGAAAAAATGAGCAAGATACAGGTTTGATCGCATTTTATTTACCGGCAACTAAACTAATGCTAAAGGTTTTAGTAATACACAGCAGACAGCCACATATTGAAAGATGGAAAAAGTGAAACAGCAAATAGAAAATATTATGTCCGGACTAGATTATAAAGATCGGGCTATAATACTAAAAGAAATTACAGATGAGTTCTTCTGTAGTGAATGCTCACTAAACAATGGTAATAAGGTACATTTTCCTCGTACACTATACCCCGGTGAGGCGGAGAGGCTATTTGTATTTCTAATGGAGGGCGGATATATCTGCAGCGATACAAAAGAGAAAAGTTTCATGTATCATCTGGGATATTTATTTTGTTCCCACATCAAAACGGAACCTATCAAATGGATAGAGAACAAACAATTATTAAGAGAATTATTAGAAAGCCTGTATAGTTTAGTCATGAGTAAAGCGGATATAGAACGTATGGCTGCAAAATGTTTCATCGATAAAAAAGGGAAGCCAATGTTATTAGCTAAAAACAAAAATGTCCCCAATATAAAAAGCGATAATTTGAAAGACCATTTAGCGAATACATCAATCAATACTTCAAAATTATAAACAAAACATTAAAAATAAGGGCATTACCTTTTAATATTTTTCTTTTTTCAGTTGAAAGCTGTTTTAAAGGGTCGCTTTTGCTTATGTATATCGTAAGGTTTACTACCTTTCTTTAATATACCTTTGTTTTGTCATTACAACGGTATTAGTTGGTAACACCGTTTTTGATGTGTATATAGGCTGACCGACCAACGTACAGCATTAAGGCACTACTTTCATAGGCTTATTACTATGGGAGAATTGGATATTAAGAAAGAATTTGAAGAACTAAAGAAGCTTACTTTATTGGGAGCAAAGAAAGCTCTCACGATGACCGATGCAGCCCTTTTGACCGGGCTAAGTAAATCACATTTGTATAAGTTAGTATGTGCTAAAGAAATTCCATACTACAAAAGTCAAGGTGGCAAGCTGACATATTTTGATAAGTCAGAGTTAGAAGCATGGTTACTAAAACACCGAGTGCCCACACATCAGGAAATAGATCAACAAGCGACTACTTATGTAGTTGCTGGGCGTATGCAGAAAGGAGGTGTCAAATGATTACCCCCAACATCCGCTATTATGCCCAGATGGTATATGATGCCAACAGCAAGAAAACGCCTAAGTATGTGATAACAGCACAAGCGGGCTACTACCCACCCATGGAGCAAATAAAAGGCAGAAACGGGCTTATCTCTATGTACCTGATGGAGAAGATAAAAGAGGGTGTAAATGTACCCTCTATGAGATTACAGGCTAAAGACAGCCTCAACTTTACAGGCTTGAAAGAATACTTTGTTAACGGCAAACTAAGCGGCTTTGCTTATGGTTATCCCCTGACAGATAAGACATACGGTGCAAAGAAGAAAGAGAACCCTTTCTTTGATTACAAAGATGATGGCTACCTTTTCATAGTCCACCAAGATGATAACGCCAATACGGCCCCAGAGCGAGTAAGACCAACAGTTATAGAACTGATCGTATTGGATGGTGCTAAAGTCCTTACTTCCTCATACTGCAAACAGCTTATGATGGGCGGCTTTGATGAGGCTATAAAGTCATTGAGAGAACAGGCAAAGCAAGTGGATGCCATGCAGTAATATGTAATTTGTGCCCAAAAACTGGTAACGATGTACGATAAGATAAAGTTGTTTTATCCAAGAACCAGAGAGACCCCGGACGTAAGCAAATTACTGGATAGGGCTAAAGATCAGGTAGACCATGAAACAGGTGAGGTTTGCACCTTTGGCAGTCTGGAGGGCTTAAAAGTGTCTATCTATACAGGTGGAATATCAATAGTAGGAAGTTTGGCAAAATACCTCTATCCTAACAATATTTACCCGCTGGATAGACACACCACCGCCCAAGCAATAGAAAAGCTGTCAGACAGCCTGCATTTATGCTTAGACAGTGCCAAAGTTACATCTATGGAGTTTGGGACACAGTTTGTAATGACACACCCGGTAGAGAGTTATCTTTCAAAGTTGGGTGATATGCCCAAGTTGCTAAGGTATCACTTTGATGCAGGGTCGCTGTATTACAAGTCCAGAGGTAAGCAACAGCCCAAAGTTTTTGCTTTCTATGATAAAAAAGCTGATGCAATAGCTAAAGATATGGCTTTACCTGTTGGTTTTGATGAGGCTAACTTATTAAAGTATGAAATGAGGATAAACGGGCGGTTGCCTCAACAGTTAGGAGTACCGGAAGTTACAGCCTCAACCCTATCAGAAAATCCTTTTTATCGGCAGATAATGAAGCGGTATCAAGATAGCTACTTTGCCATATCCAAACAGAATCAAATAAAAACCGATGTTATGAGTGAAATTAAGACCGTCTCAGATGCTTTTGACGTATTTGTAGCCCGATTGATAAGCCAGAGCGACCAAAGCCAAATAGCGGGTTATTTGGAGGAATTAAAAGCGGCAAAAGTGTTTACTGACAGGATTAACTATACCAGACTAAAGAAGAAGATACAGGAGGTGTTAACTAAGGCGGGCGTAGTCGTGTCTGATGATCTGGTAAAAGAATTAGATGATGAGATTAAGAACGTTGGAGCTTATGTATAGAGATGTCCTTATAATAAGATGTAGTTTGTATACAGATTCTGTATACACTTGGAAAAATCAAGAAAGACAGTGAAAACGAAAATGATTGAAGAAGTGTATATAGTGAAATAGCCATAGTGAATGATAGTACTAAGTAAAATAGCCGCCCGTTATTGGGCTATATCGGAAAGAGAAAAACAGGTAAATTGGTGTACCTCAAAGATGGCGGTACTATGTAGTATATCTGTGATTTGGAGAAATCTATGCAGGAGTAATGAGAACACCCGGCAGAATGAAAGATACCGAGATGTGGAAATACAGACGGTTGATATTATACTGGAAGCCTTTAACCTGTTAACTCTGGTTGGATGCAACGATATTGAACGGGTAATAAAATACAGGATATCCCAGAAAGAAGGCAAAGAAATAGTTAATTATGAGGATGAGGCGGATAGTGAGAAAGAAGACATATCAGGACGCTAAGGTTACCCTAAGGTTTTCCCGGGTAGCGTGTGGGGTATTGTCTGGATATAAAAAAGCAAGTTATGAGAAAGGATAACATAGAGGCGGAACAGTCTGACATATTATATTGGGAAAATGTCTGGACATGGGAGGATACTCTGGTTTGGGAGGGTGCAATATGGGAGGATGTTCCCATCTGTGAAGACATAACAGAATGGAATGACATAGATATCGGATAACGGCACAGTGACACAGCAAGGTTACAGCAAGGTTTTATAGAAAAAAACACCGGGAAAATTGGATAGATTCAACTATTGGGGCACAGCTAATGACACAATGAGAGACACAGCAAAGGACACACTCCAAAGCAGAAAACAAGCTCAGTCCAGTAAATTTATACCTGTTTTATGTGGTGATTTCCAGAAAAGAAGTACCTTTGTAGTGCCAAAGAATAATATCATAAACAATGTTGTGAGCACTTTTTGTGTTTACAAGCTATCTATGTATCTTTAGATAAGATATGGGGTTGCTGTTATCCTACTGGATTGCTCAAACGTTGTTTGTGTGATTTGTTCTTTGGCGAGAAAAGGATACAGCAACCCTTTTTGTATTAATACAAATTCATTCAGTTAATGCCAAAGAACAATGAATTTGCAAACAAGGTGAATAATAGTAACCATGTAAGCACGTCAGCCCACGACACGGGCAGAGAAACCCTATTAGAAAACATGTGCCGGGAAGTACTGGTACTGATGCAGGAAGTAAAACGGGAAATACAACTCACCAGCAAGCTAAATGACGTAATTGCCCAATGTGAACAAGCCGCCCAAAAAGAACTGGAGTTGGCAGAACGACACCGTAAAGAGGTAGAGTTTGATTTATACGGTCTGAAAATAGAGAAAGGGGGCAAGTATGCCAAATAACGACTTTAACCAAGAAGTATGTCGGTTATATCCGTGGCTACTGGCAAAAGCCTTCTATTTGTGCAGCAGCAAAGCCGATGCAGAGGATATTGCTATGGATGTGGTATGTAAGATGCTGGAAAATGCCCATAAGTTCAATGCTGGCATGCCTATAAAGCCGTGGGCGGCAGCAATCTTAAACAACACCTTTTGCAGCTGGTATAATCGTAGGCGATTGGTAGAGTTTATTAGTATCGATTGTGTTGAGGGTTTGCCCTCTCACTTGTCACATCCCGATGCACGGGTAGTAATTAAGTCCATACTGCATACAGTCAGACAGTGCGCTCATTTATCAAACACAATTACAGGTGTTATCTTGTACGCTAAAGGCTATTCCTATGCTGAGATAAGCAAAACTCTCTGCATTCCATTAGGGACAGTGAGAAGCCGTATTCATATAGGGAGAAAGATTCTAAGCGAGAGGATGGAATAAATCATAGACACTCCCAAATAGAGAGGCAGCCCAAGCGGTGAGCCTCTTTTATTTTTCTAAGCCTCAACGAGTGAGTAATAATATGATTACTTTGCATTTGTCTGAGAAATGAATACCTTTGCAAGATAAAAGAGGGAAAGCCACCTATTGAAGTGTTAAAAAGGAGCTTTTTGTTACCAGTTTGTTACCCGCTTACTTTTAGCCCCTCTTTTATTTTTCTATTAATCAATTAGTTAAATACAAAATAGAAATAGATAATGGCTTTACAATGTGGTATTGTCGGTTTGCCGAATGTAGGCAAGTCGACGCTTTTCAACTGTTTGTCCAACGCAAAAGCGCAGGCGGCAAACTTCCCTTTTTGCACAATAGAACCGAATGTAGGTGTAATCACCGTGCCCGATGAGCGCCTAACGAAGCTCGCCGAACTGGTACATCCGGGCCGCATCGTGCCCACTACGGTGGAAATCGTGGACATTGCCGGACTCGTAAAGGGTGCCAGCAAAGGCGAAGGACTGGGTAACAAATTCCTCGCGAACATTCGTGAAACGGATGCTATCATCCATGTACTGCGTTGCTTCGACGACGAGAACGTGACACACGTGGACGGAAGCATCAACCCGGTGCGCGACAAGGAAATCATCGACTACGAGTTGCAACTGAAAGACCTGGAAACCATTGAAAGCCGCATCCAGAAAGTGCAGAAGCAAGCACAGACTGGTGGCGACAAAGCTGCCAAACTGGCTTACGATGTACTGGTGCAGTATAAAGAAGCACTGGAACAAGGCAAAAGCGCACGCACCGTGCAGTTCGAGACCAAAGACGAACAGAAGATTGCCAAAGAGCTTTTCCTCCTGACCAGCAAACCGGTGATGTACGTCTGCAACGTGGACGAGGCAAGTGCAGTGAACGGCAATAAATACGTGGAAATGGTGCGCGAAGCAGTGAAGGACGAAAATGCCGAAATCCTGATTGTAGCCGCCAAAACCGAAGCGGACATCGCCGAGCTGGAAACGTATGAAGACCGCCAGATGTTCCTCGAAGAAGTAGGATTAAAGGAATCCGGTGTGAGCCGCCTGATTAAATCGGCCTACCAATTGCTGAATCTGGAAACCTTCATCACCGCCGGAGAAATGGAAGTGAGAGCATGGACCTATCAGAAAGGTTGGAAAGCTCCGCAATGCGCCGGAGTTATTCACACCGACTTCGAAAAAGGATTCATCCGTGCCGAAGTTATCAAGTACGAAGACTTCATCCAGTATGGCAGCGAGGCCGCCGTACGCGAAGCCGGAAAGCTGGGCGTGGAAGGCAAAGAATACGTGGTGCAGGATGGAGACATCATGCACTTCCGATTCAACGTATAAGGGGCTTTTGGGCAAAGAAGAAGATGCAAGAAGTAAGTGAAATAATACTTTATCAGCCCGAAGAGACTTTTAAGTTAGAGGTGCGATTGGAGGATGAGACCGTATGGCTGACACAACAGCAAATGGCGGAGTTACTCCAGACTACCAAACAAAACATAAGTCTGCATACGAGTAATATCTTCAAAGAAAAAGAATTGGAGAAAGATTCAGTTGTCAAGGATTCCTTGACAACTGCCCAAGATGGTAAGAAATACCGCACAAAGTATTACAGCCTCGACGTTATCATCTCTGTTGGTTACCGTGTGAAGTCGATGCGAGGAACTCAGTTCAGGCAGTGGGCAAACAAAGTATTGAAAGAATACCTGCTCAAGGGATATTCCGTCAACAGCCGTATGGAACGACTGGAAGAACGCGTTACTAAAACAGAAGAGAAGATTGACTTCTTTATTCGCACCGCCCTGCCGCCGGTAGAAGGCATCTTCTTTGAAGGACAGATATTTGACGCTTATGCCTTTGCCACCAATCTGATAAAATCAGCCAGGAAGAGAATCATCTTGATTGATAATTATGTGGATGAAAGCACACTCTTAATGCTCAGCAAACGGGAAAAGGATGTAGAAGCCGACATTTATACGGGAAGGCTAAACAAGCAATTACAGCTTGACCTGCAACGTCATAATGCCGAATACCCTCCCATCTCCATTAAGGAATACCATCAATCACATGACCGTTTCCTTATTATTGATTCGGATGTATTTCATATTGGAGCTTCGCTAAAAGATTTAGGGAAGAAGTGGTTTGCTTTCTCACGTCTGCACTTCAATCCTGAAGAGCTTTTGGAAAAGATAAATAACATATGGAGAACAATAATATGAAATACCTTATAGCCGGCACAGGCGGCGTGGGAGGCAGTATCGCTGCCTTTCTTTCCCTTGCCAGAAAAGATGTCACCTGCATTGCCCGCGGTGAGCACCTGGCTGCCCTGCGCGAACACGGATTGCGTCTGCACTCCGACCTGAAAGGCGAACATACACTACCCATCAAAGCCTATACCGCCGAAGAATATACAGGCAAAGCCGACGTCATCTTTGTATGCGTCAAAGGCTATTCCATAGACTCGATAACGGAGTTGATAAAACGCTCCGCCCACAAGGACACGGTTGTAATCCCTATTCTCAATGTCTACGGCACCGGTCCCCGCATCCAACGCCTGGTGCCCGGAGTAACGGTTCTGGATGGCTGCATCTACATTGTCGGCTTCGTGTCCGGCAAAGGGGAAATCACGCAAATGGGGAAGATATTCCGTCTGGTTTACGGTGCACACCAAGGCACGGTTGTTCCCCGTGGAACGTTGGAAACTATCCAACAGGATTTGCAGGAAAGCGGCATCAAAGCCGAGATATCTCCCGACATCAACCGGGATACTTTCGTGAAGTGGTCTTTCATCTCCGCTATGGCTGTCACCGGAGCCTACTACGATGTGCCTATGGGCGAAGTACAGAAGCCCGGAGAAGTGCGCGATACGTTTATCGGACTGTCCCGTGAAAGTGCCGCACTGGGCGCTAAACTCGGTATTGACTTCAAGGAAGACATTGTAGAATATAATCTTAAAGTTATAGACAAGCTGGACCCGGAAAGCACCGCTTCCATGCAGAAGGATATGGCTAAGGGACACGAAAGTGAAGTGCAAGGATTGCTCTTTGATATGATTGCTGCCGCAGAAGAACAGGGGATTGATATTCCGACGTACAGGATGGTGGCGGAAAAGTTCAAATCTTGAAGTCGCAAATTGCGACTTCAAATAAGGCAGTAACCCATGAAATACTATTTATACATCTCAGTATAAAAAAAAGACAAATGGAATTAACAGTAATCATACAAAGTAAGATATACGAGATAAGAGGACAACAAGTAATGTTTGACTTCGACTTGGCGGCACTTTATCAAGTAGAAACACGCATACTTAATCAGTCCGTTAAGCGTAATATAAAGAGATTTCCAGAAGACTTTATGTTTCAACTAACCGTAGAAGAATGGCAAAACTTGAAATCACAATTTGTGATATCAAGTTGGGGAGGGGTTCGTAAACTGCCTTATGCCTTCACAGAGCAGGGAGTAGCTATGCTCTCTTCTGTGTTGAACAGCGACATCGCCATCGAAGTAAATATCGCCATCATGCGTACCTTCATCGCTGTTCGCCGCCTCATATCCACTCCCCCCACCGATAAAATAGGCAAATTGGAAGAAGAACTGAAAGAACTTAAATCCTACATCGAAGAAGTCTTCACCGATTACAACGACATCAACGAAGACACCCGTATGCAACTGGAGCTAATCAACCGAACCCTTGCCGAACTGCAAGCCCAGAAAAGACTGGCCGACAACCCCAGAAACCCTATCGGCTTCATAAAACCAAAACAATAAATCATATAATCAGATACATTTATGCCATCACTGCTCACTATCAACTGGAACCCCGATCCCGAACTGTTCAACCTCTTCGGAATCTTCCCCATTCGCTACTACGGCCTACTGTGGGGTATCGGCATCGTACTTTCCTGCATCATAGTCCAGCGCCAATACCGGGATAGGAAAATCAGTGAAGACAAGTTCACCCCGCTCTTTTTCTATTGCGTAATCGGCATCACCCTCGGAGCAAGGTTAGGGCACTGTATCTTCTACGATTGGAGCTATTATCAGAATCATCTCATAGAAATGATACTTCCCATCAGGCAGTTTCCGGGCGAAGGCTGGAAATGGATAGGCTACAAGGGACTTGCCAGTCATGGCGGCACCCTCGGACTAATCATCGCCCTGTGGCTATATTGCCGCAAAACCAAAATGCACTACATGGACGTACTGGACATGATAGCCGTAGCCACCCCCATCTGCGCCTGCTGCATCCGCCTTGCCAACCTGATGAACTCCGAAATCATCGGCAAGCCAACCGATATGCCCTGGGCTTTTGTATTCGAACAAGTAGATATGCTACCCCGCCATCCGGCACAGCTTTACGAAGCAATCGCCTACTTTATCTTCTTCCTGGGAATGATTTACTTATATAAGAAATCAGACTATGGCCAAAAGTTGCACCGAGGTTTCTTCTTCGGACTTTGCCTGACAGAGATATTCGTCTTCCGCTTCTTTGTGGAGTTCCTGAAAGAAAACCAAGTGGATTTCGAGAGTACAATGACTCTCAACATGGGGCAATGGCTCAGCGTTCCGTTCGTTATCATCGGAATATATTTCATGCTCTTTTATGGGAAAAACAAGCGATAATAAAGTAAATAAACTCATTTGTAAACCAAATATATTGAAAATATGCTCTCATTACTAACCATCAACTGGAACCCCAACCCCGAACTGTTCAACCTGTTCGGTCATGTACCCGTCCGTTATTACGGCCTGTTGTGGGTCATTGGCATCGCATGCTCCTATTTTGTAGTTCGTTACCAGTATAAAGACAAAAAAATTGGTGACGACAAGTTCGAACCGCTGTTCTTCTATTGCTTCTTCGGTATTCTCATCGGAGCACGATTAGGGCACTGCCTATTCTATCAGCCGGAATATTACCTACATCATTTCTGGGAAATGATATTACCCATACAGTTTCTGCCCGATGGTGGTTGGAAATGGACCGGTTATGCAGGTCTTGCCAGTCATGGCGGAACACTCGGATTGATTATTGCCTTGTGGATGTACTGCCGCAAAACTAAGATGCACTACATGGATGTGCTGGACATGATAGCCGTGTCCACCCCTATCTGCGCCTGCTTCATCCGCCTCGCCAACCTGATGAACTCCGAAATCATAGGTAAAGCAACCGATGTACCCTGGGCTTTCGTATTCGAACGGGTAGATATGCTCCCCCGTCATCCGGCACAGCTTTACGAGGCCATCGCTTATTTCATATTCTTCCTGATCATGATTTTCTTGTATAAGAATTATGGCAAGAAATTACACCGTGGTTTCTTCTTCGGCCTCTGTCTCACAGAGATATTCGTGTTCCGCTTCTTCGTGGAATTCCTGAAAGAGAACCAAGTAGATTTCGAGAATAGCATGTCACTGAATATGGGACAATGGCTCAGCGTTCCGTTCGTGATTATAGGCGTGTACTTCATGTTCTTCTACGGAAAGAAGAAAGCATAGAAATAGAATGAATGAGGATGTATCAAAATAAGATTTGTACATCCTCATTCATTCTATTTATGCTGCCATTTACTCTTTGAAGCATGTTCCCGCTTCAGAATATCACTCAGAGGCACCTCAAATATCTTAGCCTCAACCCATGCCACAAAGTCGAACTTACGCAGAATCTGAGTTTCATATTTATCTGCATACAAGGCATGGACTTCTTCCGCCATACTTTCCCATATCTCCGCACGCCTTTTCCGATTCGTATCAGCGAAAGAATAATTCAGGAACTTAAGCAAAAAGGATTCCACCTTCAGATTATATCCCTTGTTTTTGGACATTTCCCGCTTGATAGAGCGAATTTCAGACTGAATATAGTCTACATCCCCCAATTCATAATGAATCATCACATTCACGATCCTAATGGTACGAAACAACGGAAGAGAATATAGATGACCTCTACCGATAGTCGCACTCAGCCGTTTCCGGGCTTTCCTGTACTCCCCATTTCCTAAATGGATCAGAGCAATATACAATGACATTTCCGCCTGTTGTTGCTCCTTCAGCAATAGCATCTTATCAATCAACGAGGCTTGATGTTCAGCAATCCATATTCCTGCTTTATCGAAATCACCTGCATCAATAAACGAAAACAACCGGTAGATAAAAATCACATACGTAACATTCAGCTGGAAACTGGATGATGGCGAAGACAGCTTAGTCAGCTTTTCAATGAAATAATTCATGCCCTCATAATTGTGCATGATACGCAGACTTTCCAGCATACCTTCCACCGTCATCAGGTAATAGACCGGAGGATTATTCCATAAATGACTGTTCTCTTCAAAGAGCTTGTTCAATTCTACAAACGAGTTAAATGCTGCTTTGTAATCCCCTACTGTGATAAAGTAATTCGCCTGAAATAACTGATGATTCTTTTTTATTTCAAAGTTCTCAACGCCTGCACTTGCTACAATACTGATTTCACTGGTTACCAAGTCATCTAATTTCTGAGTTTCCTCAAGTGACCTCGAAGCCCCTCTGTTTATCATTCTATACTTCAACAGCTCATACAGTGAAGACTGCTCATTCAGTTGACGGATACTTTTTAATGTATTATTCATCTTATATTGCTTATTCAGCAGCTTCTGTTCATCCATATCTTCAAAATCCAATGTCAGAAGATAGTTCAGTTCCAGCCTTTGCGCTACCAACAACGCAAAGTAATTCTCATAATACACCGCTTTCTCTTTTACCTTTTTCAATACCTGAAAGCATTCCTGATACATGGATTTCTCATACAAAACCCTTGCGTGCAGCAATTCATTGAACAAGAGATAATAACTGTCCTGCTCTGTCCGCAACCGGGTCAATATGTCTATCAACAAATCAAATAAATAAATAACTACCGTATTAAATGAAGAAGTAGGTTTAGCTGCCAGAAAAGACATCTTCAATTCTTCGGGATCACTTACTTTTTTATCATCAATCAACCTGAAAAGAAAGATATAATCCTTCTCCGGTTTATTAGAGATATACAGGGAGAATTCTTTCTTCTCCTGTTTAGTGAGATTATTAATCAGATGAATGAGGGATTCGGACTTTAGCATAGTATTAGCAGATTTTTTTAGATACACATCTTTTACGATAGCAAGGTAGAGAAAAAAATGAAAGCAAGCAATATTTTCACGGAATAATATAGGCTTTACCAATATTACTAATATCATATTCATTACGATCAACCATTTATTATATATTTATATATCAATTATTTAAATGTATCAATTTATAATTATATTCATTTTACCAGTATTAAAAATAATAGTTTTTTGTTTGCTTATGTACTAAGTATCGCATACTTTTGGAATAGAAAAAGAAAGCACAGTATCCAATATTCAATTATTCAATCTTAAAACTAATAAAGTAACCATGAGCAAAAATATCATTGTAATAGGCAGTTGTAATACAGATATGGTCATCAAAGCCGATCGTCTTCCTGTACCAGGAGAAACAATCATAGGCGGTAGTTTCATGATGAATCCCGGAGGCAAAGGAGCCAACCAGGCCGTAGCCGCTGCCAGATTGAAAGGAAATGTGCATTTCATAGCCAAAACCGGAAATGACTTGTTCGGCAAACGTTCCATAGAACAGTACGAAGACGAAGGTATTCATGTTGAAAATATCTATTCAGACCCCACACTCCCCTCGGGCGTAGCATTAATTATGGTGGATATGAACGGAGAAAACAGCATTGCCATCGCTTCCGGAGCCAATGGTTCATTGAGTCCCGAAGACATCCGGAAGGCACAGCCTACCATAGAAAAAGGCGATATCCTGCTGATGCAATTGGAAATCCCTATTGAAACAGTGGAATATGCCGCCCAAATAGCCAGCGAACAAGGTATCAAAGTGATACTAAACCCAGCACCTGCCCGTGCGCTCTCCAACAAACTACTACAGAACCTGTACATGATCATCCCCAATGAAACGGAAGCTGAAATCCTCTCCGGCGTCAAAGTAACCGATTGGGAAAGCGCACGCAAAGCTGCAGACATCATCAGTGCCAAAGGAGTGGACATCGTAGTTATCACCCTTGGCTCCAAAGGAGCATTGATTAAAGAAAAAGATACATTCCATGAAGTACCCGTACCCAAAGTCAAAGCCGTAGACACAACAGCAGCGGGAGATACTTTCTGTGGTGCATTGTGCGTTGCTTTATCCGAAGATGTAAATGTGTTGGATGCAGTTAAATTCGCCAATAAATGTGCGTCCATCACTGTGACCCGAATGGGAGCCCAGCCCTCCCTACCCTATCGTAAAG